>Ga0209066_10000064_pt1 | contig 148512 bp, 143 predicted proteins | sample All_14_2_FD_187198 | JGI IMG/M metagenome (GOLD analysis project Ga0209066, IMG submission 187198) | Freshwater microbial communities in response to fracking from Pennsylvania, USA - Allegheny Zone_MetaG_DW_15 (SPAdes) (version 2) ...
CAAAATCAGCCCCTCAAAAACAGGTAAAATCCACCTCGCTTTAAGCCCCGATTTAGCCCGTTTTTACCTCTTTAAACTGGCTCCATTACGCCGATCATCGGTGGCTCCATAATGCCGGTCAATGACACACAACTCGGCCGAAGCAATCAATCAAAGCTTGCCGAAAGCTGGCTATCAGAATCTGTGGCTTGTGTTTTATAAGCGAGGAAAGTCAAAAATCGGAATGCCTTAGACTATGTCGCTACTTAACACATCGAAGCGTACAAAAAACTGTTTTGGACCAGCAGCAATCCTAAATTCATCTGCCAGAAGATCGGGAATCGGAACGAAAATACGCTTCTTTGTGATCAGGGTCGTGCTTGGAAACATGCCGCCACTGGCCTTACCATGTTCGATTGGTTCGCGAAGTTCAATGTCGTAATACAGACTTAGCCTCCCGGTCGCCTCAGTAAAGATGTACACGACGCGGTGCCCTCCCCATAAAATTCGAGTTGTATGAGGGGCACGGAAGAACTCTGCCTCCGTCCGCATAAGGCGATCCGAAAGCCCCAATAACATAGTGAAGTTATTAAGTAATGGGTACCTTTCGCTTGTTGTGAGAATCTTCATATCCGACGATATCGAGTCTCTAATAATCGGTGGCATAGGGCCGAATTCAAGGACTGCTTCATTTGCCTGGGCGACGGGTGACTCCGCAATACCTGGCACCTCATTTTCGACTGATCCAACTTGATCACGAGAGACACTTTGAGTCTGAGGTTTCGCCCTAGTGCGTGTTTCGTTCAAGACCTGCACAAGGCTAACAGTACCGGATAGGTAGTCGCCGAGAACACCTTCCAAATCTCCTAAATCAGTCTCTTCGTAACTGTATAACTCTCTATTTCGTTGCAGCATTTTCCGCAATGCGTCGACACCATCCCGAGTTGAAGACGGTACGAACTGCTGAATTCTCGGGTAAATGTGAACCCTTACGAAATCCTTCATAAACTGCGTAAAGAGTTCGTAAGCCTTGTCATAAAATTCAAGAAGTGGAGGTAATAGAGGACTCGATCTTGCAATGAAAATATTAAGTTGGTCTCCAGCCTTTTTTGGTAGCACGGTGACCCCGTGCGAAATTTCTGCCGCAACAAGGTCAACATCAGATATCAAATAGTCGTCGCGCAAAATGGATGCGATACGTACAAGGACGGAAGCCTCACGCATAGTCAAGTCAGAGCCTTTGTAAATACGGGTCACCTGCGCTGAATCAGGCACCAACGGAATTTTCAGCAGATTAGTTACATAGTGGACTTGTACTTGGCGACGAGGGTTGCTCTGGGCAATGTGTAGTAAATAAGCGCCCTCGTTCGCAAATGTCGACAATATATGTCTGTCATTACCCATATAGTAATGCGATATCCGAGTTCCAACATACGAATTAATCTCGCACAGTGGTATATCTTTAACTTCAGGAAGCACTTGAATTGTCACCAAATTAGCCAGATCATAACGGCCATGTGATGTTATCCATTGCAAGAAAGCGTTGTTCTTATCGGCGCCGGTTGATCCTGCAATCACTTCTGAAGCGGCCCGTTCTGCAAGGGTAATTAAATGGCTAACTTGTTGAATACTCTCACGGCTTAATGCCTCTCGCCCTGCTGTTGGTTGCAAAAACGACAGATTGGCGATGCCGCCAAATTGATAATTTCCAATTACAGGAATCGGTGCAAGTCCAAAATAGGATCGCAGGCCCATTAACTGCCCCCCCGATTGCAGAAGAGCCATGCTGCCCTCAACGGCTAACCCTCCGATGGTGACTCCGGTCACGAAAATAAGGATCTGCCCATTCGAGTCGCAGTGCACATCGAAAATGCCCCCGCAAAAGTTATCACTTAGATTACCTTTGCCGATTTGAGAAAACGTGCGAGACGCTATCGGAAGCTGTGATTCAATAGCGTTACCACTAATTAAAGCATTATTGAAATAGACGGGAACTTGTAGCAGGCTGACATAGGGCTGCAAATACTGTAGTGCTTGTTCCGCGCTAATTGGATGCTCGTTATCGAGTACGGCTGTAACAGTGGTCCCAATATCACGCTCGGTGACGATGCGCTCCAAACCGATACACTCTTCCGCGATTTTTAACGACTCTCGTTCCGCCACACTCCGCAGAGTTTCTGTGCTTGATTCGCTACGTGTCTCTACTGTGAGGCGAGTGCAAACGCCAAAATTTGCCATTGCGCCGATGCCAAATGATCCAACCACACCAGCTTGACGAGCGCTATCTGAACGCTTTCCACTCGAGCCCGCTTTCCAAAAGTTCTCGCGCAGAACCTCCTCGTTCATTCCGATGCCATTGTCCGTGATTAATATCTGACCATCGCCGACGTGAATATCAATTCGCCCTCCCGCGGTAAGAGTTCCCGTGGGCGCAAATCGCATTCGTACAGCATCATAGGCATTCTGCAAATTTTCACGAAGGAGCGCGAGGGGCGAGTCATAAATCTCGCTCGCTAGTATCTGGAGAATCCTTGTTGTTTCTACCTGAAATACGATTCCGTTACTCATCTAAGTCGCCTTTTAATAATCCGATCACATATTTCTCGAACGCTTGCATCCGTGTTTTCTGACACGAGATCCAATCGAATAAAGGCTTCTGCCTCATCCCTAGTAGCACTGCGAAGTACAGCAGATCCAAGTGTCACCACTTCTATATTGCTCGTAGGTGGCCACATTGTTGTAATCATGAGTCGATCGTCGCCGAGTTCATCAAGCGCCTTTAATAACAGTGGTCGGGCGAGCGGGAGGTCCTTCGCTTTATCGAGCAGATCTGCGGCCTCACGCCATTTATGCGCCCCAATAAATTTGTCTGCTTGGTCAAGCGTAAGTTGTAGATCCAGTTGTGTTGGTCTCATCGTCAGGGGCTTGCACATATCGAAATCGATGAACGAGCTATTCGTATTACTGAAATGCCCAGGCCCCCAAAGAGGCAGTGGCATTAGCAAATTCACCATTTGTCTCTGGTGCATTCGGCCGACCCAAGTGCCTGTGTCCAGTTCAACAATGTTGTAACTTCGAGGAATTCCTGGCCTTAAGTTTTTCGGTTCAGCACAAAGGGTACTGGCACTGACGATTGTCATCTTTCGTGTAGCGTTTCCGAGTCGGTAGCGTTCGTCGAAGCACTCCGGTAGATGTTGATGTCCGTGAAAGCCAAGAGACGCACCTGCATCTATTAGCAACTGTAGAAATCCGCTATCCAAATAGTCATCCTGAAAAGGGCCGCCAACAAGGTTGTGATGCCACGCCACGGCGGCCAACCATCCAACACGCGTCCCGTGTCGTAGAGCGCGACAAGCTTCGGTCAGTGTATTGGGATGGAATGCTCCAGAACGTCGAAGCGGGTCGTTATTGAAACAACTATTTAGTGCAACGATACAAAAGCCAATATCGGCAAAATCAAAGACATCAAACTGTTGCTCTGGCGCGAGTGGATACGTGCGTTTGCCTTGATAGAAACTATTGTATGTCGAAGCAAAGTGGCGAAATCGACTGCGATAAATCTCACTGTTTGTAATTCTGAAGAAACACATTTCACGCCACGACCAACGTAGCTTTGAGTTTGGGCTAAAAAGTTCCTCAACTAGCTTTGCTTTTCTCTCTGGTTCAACAGGTATCTCGATTCGTTGGAGACTCGCCATGACATCGCGAAAGCAAACGTCGTGGTTGCCAGGCAAGATCACAACTCGGTCCCGATTTCCGTCGAAAAATCTATCGGCCAAGCCAACGAGAAATTCCTCAACTTGGGTGTATTGCCTATTAAGCTCGCCATCCGCATCTTTAGCTCCAAGGCCAACCCCATGTACAAGGTCTCCGCTAACCACGCAAAGCGAAGGCCTTGAAATTTTCGGAATCTGCTCGTCGAATTGATCAAAGTCTCGAGCAAGCGAATCAAGCAGCCATTCGTTCGCGACCTCATCGCCAAGGTCGCGATGAAGATCTGACAAATGCAGGATTGAAAAGCGCATATGGTCTCAATGGAGTGAGTTGCAGGTCGGGCTCAATATTTACGCCAGATAATGACGCCAGATTGTCACATGAACAATCGCACCATTGTGCGATTCGGTTCCGATGTCCATTTCGGCTGGCGACTTGCCAGTGAGTTGTCGCCGCGAACGGCCGCTGTACTTTGTTATCTTCCTTTCAGCAGATGACCGGCTGAAGGTCCGCAATGGGCAGATTGTGTTGAAAAACTCGGTATTTTTAAAGGGTTGTGGACCGCTCAGAAAATCGACCTTCACAGTCGCTCTGTATTCAACGATTGCTATCTCGGGAATATCAAACCGACCCCGGAAAATGGGCCAAAAGATCAGCTTTTGAGTTTTTCAACAGAATCGGCACGCTGCTGCCGTTCGGCTTTGGCTGGTCAAGTTGATGATTTCGTCTGGTCAGATCGGAGGCGATTCAGTGGTCAATACAACGCGATTCCGCATTCTGCCTTCGAAGTTGACTTGTCACGCTCGGGAGCCGCACCAGAAGACCGTCAATTCATGACATTAGAATTGTTCTGGTGTTTAATCGATGGGTGCTTTTCATATGGATTTGACATGTCTGAAGAAAACCTAATGGAATGGGTCGCGCGAGTCGGAAATGCAGACACCCCTGTTGAGGCTCTTGCTGCATACCTCGTGGGAGCCTCCCACTTGCAGGATTACAGTTTGTACTTGCTTCGACTCGTGGAGCAGCAACGGGGTTTAGCGACAAGCTGTCTCGGGCGTTCGCAAGAAAACTAAAGTTTCGCTGCCGCAAAAATTTCAGCAACAGAAATGTCCATACCTTTTGCAATGTGGATTATGGTCATGACGCCCGGGTTTTGAATCCCTCGTTCTATGCTGCTCATATAAGCACGATCTACCTGGCTTCGATATGCCAGTTCCTCTTGAGAGATTCCACGTGCTTTGCGCATTGATCTGATCGCCCCTCCTAGGGCAACAAGAACCGGGGCGTTGGCGTATTTCGGAGAGGGGCTCGGCATGAGACAAATCGTCCCGCTCCGAGTACGATTAGACCACGGATGATCATACACATTTAGGAGCCAGCGATGCTTCGCGGAGAGCAGCAGAACGAACTGGTGATGCCCCGTCGTTGGGCTTTTCCCTATACCCGGAACTATCGGTTTATTGAACAGGTTTTTAATGTTCCCCTTTGGTACATTGAAACTCTATCCTCCGAAAACATCGAGAAGTCGATTCATTTATGGAGTAGATATATTGCTAGCAGCCCCGGCGCAACCCTTGAAGCTCTTCAAGTTCGCGGCACCGTAAATGCAATGGTCCATGTATTACTGCCCGGTTATATGGTTCAAAAAAACGAACCTGTTTTGACCCGCTGTCGGATGCTATGGCGATGCTGCGTGACCGATAACAAGCAACACGAAGCAATTTCGTTCGTCACTGACCACGGAGAGTTCGTCGACTGCCAAGATGCAGTCGAACTTAGCGAGCTGGAGAAAATCGAGCTGGTTTGGGGGGAGCAATTGCCCAAATAGCCGAATGAAAATCATGGGCGGCTCATCCTGGCCATCAACGGAGAGGAAAGTTGGGGCAATCTCGCCAACCGCTGCTTACTAGCGGTGGAATATTTGTTTTCGGTGAGCCGGAGGGTCGGCGGGGAACTCTCCCGAATCATCGGCCAATTCCCCAAAGACAATTCATTTGGAATTCAGATTCGGCAAGACGCTGAGATAGACTAGCGCTCTCTAATGGCACGGGGCCTCACGATAATCATCCTCGATGCCCTGCGCAAACAGCGCAACCTCAATGACTACGAAGGCGACTCCGTCACCGATGCCGCCGTCCGGGAATGCCTGGCCCAGGCCGACGCAATCCTCGCTCACACCCGGCAATGGCTGCAAAGCCATCGCCCCGACCTGCTTAATGAGACCCCCTGAACCCCATGCTCGACAGCAACACTAAACGCCGTATTGATTCCTGCCGCGACATCCTCGTCGGCAAAGTGCCGGACCCCAAATCGCAGGTCGAACAGATTACTATCGCGCTGATCTACAAGTTCATGGACGACATGGATGCCGAGGCCGAAGAGCTGGGCGGCAAGCGCAGCTTCTTTGCCGGCGAATTCGGCAAATACGGCTGGGCCAGGCTGATGGCCCCCAACCAGGGCGGCTTCGACGTGCTCGCGCTGTATTCGGAAGCGATTGGCAAGATGAACGAGAACCCCGGCATCCCGGCCCTGTTCCGCGACATCTTCAAGAACGCTTATCTCCCTTACCGCGACCCGGAAACCCTGCGTGCCTTCCTCAAGGAAATCGACGGCTTCACCTATGACCATTCCGAACGCCTCGGCGATGCTTTCGAATACCTGCTCTCTGTCCTCGGTAGCCAGGGCGACGCCGGCCAGTTCCGCACGCCACGCCACATCATTGACTTCATGGTTGAAGTCATCGACCCGAAGAAAAACGAAAGCGTACTCGACCCGGCCTGCGGCACGGCCGGCTTCCTGATTTCGGCCTGGAAGCACATCCTCAGGCGGAACACCCGGGAGCGCGCCGGCGACCAACTAACCCCCGAAGAACGTGCAACCTTGGTCGCCAACATCCACGGTTACGACATCTCGCCGGACATGGTGCGGCTGTCGCTGGTCAACCTCTACCTGCACGGTTTCACCGACCCGCACATCGTCGAATACGACACGCTGACCAGCGAGGAGCGCTGGAACGAAACGGCAGACGTGATTCTAGCCAATCCGCCTTTCATGTCGCCGAAGGGCGGCATCAAGCCGCACAAGCGCTTTTCGGTACAGGCAACGCGCTCGGAAGTGCTGTTCGTCGATTACATGGCCGAGCACCTGAGTCCGCAGGGCCGCGCCGCCATCGTCGTGCCCGAGGGCAGGCGCTGGATGAGCACATTGCGCTGGTCTTGACCGAGATCTGCAACATTCAGAATCACATGACGCCAGTGGTTCAGGAGCTATTTGGCGCCTTCCTTTGCAGCGAGAGCAACGACCCGGAAAAGCGGGAATACATCGATGACGGAGACCAGATTCGCGAAGCTCTGCTTCACGACAACTATCTCTCGCAGAAAGACATCGAGACTTGTCTGGGCTTCGATATCAACGCGATGGCCGGCGATCCAGATTTTCCTGCCATCAAAACCCTGTTCGACGCTTACGTCGAAACCTTCAAGCCGTGACGATCTGATGCCCGAGTCGAGCAGATCACCGTCAAATTCAGTGCAGAGGACATTGTCTTGCCATTGAGGTTGCGATTTCTGCTCGATACCAACATCCTGATACCACTTCAGGACTCGCTTCAGGTGTTGACCCCCAACTTGGCTAATTTCGTTCGCCTGGCGAACGTCGGCGGTCATCAGCTGCTCTATCACCCGGCGACGATTACCGACTTTCAGCGCGATCCAAACGAAGCGCGGCGTACACGCAATTTGCAACGGATTGGGCAGTACTCCCATCTGGATAATCCGGCGCCGTGTCCTTGGAATACGCCCGCTATTTCAAGCAATGAGGCATGCGACAACGAAATTCTCTATGCGCTGGCGTGTGATGCTGTCCATGCCTTGGTTACTGAAGATCGCGGCATCCATGGCAAGGCTCGCGCGCTGGGGCTTCGAGATCGTGTCTATACCATCCAGATGGCGGAAGACTGGCTGCGGCGATTGCACGAGCCGCGACAGGTCGTTCTTCCCAACATCGAAGACGTTCCCTTGCACAGTCTGACACCTGGACTGGCAGGTGAATTCTTCAACAGCTTGCGTCAGGGGTATGGGGGTTTTGACGATTGGTTTCGGAAAAAGGCGAGGGAAGATCGGCGGGCTTGGGTTTATCGTGGGGATGACGGACAGATCGCTGCGCTTTGCATCTACACGGTGCAAACCGGTGAGGCAATCAATGATGCTCAGGAGCGGTTGGCCGGCAATGCATTAAAGCTCTGCACCTTTAAGGTAGGAGAACAGGTTCGGGGCCGAAAAATCGGCGAGCTTTTTCTCAAAGCCGCCTTCAGGTATGCCAGTGAATGCGCCTGCGAACATGTATTCACGCACACGGATGCGACGGAGCACGATTACCTCATTCGCTTGCTGGAAGACTTCGGTTTCAGCCCGAGAGGGACTTACGGCAACGATGCGGTTCTCGTAAAAGCCCATCCGCGAGTGGCCCCGGAGGCCGGAGATATCGCCCCGTTGGAGTACGCGCGCCGGTACTTTCCACACTACCGCCGGGATAACTCGGTGCAGAAATTCATCGTGCCAATTCGTCCGCAGTATCACGACATTCTGCTCCCGGATTACCACCCGCATCAGGGCAGGTTGTTTGCCGTTCAAAACAACGCCGGCAATGCCATTAAGCTCGCCTATCTTTGCCATGCTCCAACCAGTTCGATTGTGCCCGGAGATGTGTTGCTGTTTTACCGAACCATCGACGAAAAGTCTGTTACCAGTGTGGGAGTCGTTGATAACTTCAAGACGCTTCAAGATGCGGCGGAAATTGCCAGCCTTGTCAGTCGCCGGACGGTGTATAGCCTGAGCGAAATCGAAGAAATGGCCGCCACAGCAACGAAAGTGATCCTCTTCCGTCTTATTGAGCATTTGCCCAGACAAGTCAGCTACGCCCAACTACAACAGGCCTGCGGTGTCGCAGGCCCGATTCAATCCATTCGAAAAATTCAGGATGACCAGTTCAGTAAAATCCTCAGCGCCGCCGGTCGGTAAAGCTATTGTTCTATCGATCAAGCCCAAATATGCGGAGCTGATTCTCGCCGGCACAAAAACGGTGGAATTCCGACGCGCTTGGGCGGCAGAAAAGGTGGATATGATCGCCATCTACGCCAGTTTCCCCATCCAAAAGCTGGTCGGCATCGTCCAGGTATCGGACATCGTTCGGGCAAAGCCGGCAACGCTCTGGGGCTATTGTTCCAAGCGAGGCGGCGGCCTGTCAAAAAGCGAGCTCACTGCCTATTTCAATGGCAAGGAAGCCGGTGTAGCCGTCTTGCTTCAGGATGCCAAGCGCTTCGGCCAGGGCGTTGACCCCCAAAAAGTGATCAAGAATTTCTCTCCACCGCAGTCATTTCGTTACATGACTGCTGCAGAAATGCGAAAGCTCAATAAACTCGTACTCCAGCTTGAGGCGACTCGATGATCATTTTTATCGGTGGAATTCACGGCGTTGGCAAAACCTATCTTGGCTCGCCCGCAGCCCGAAGCCTGGGCCTTCGACATGCCACGGCAAGCCAGTTGATTCGCGAAGAGCGTGGTTTGCAATCTTGGGGAGCAGACAAGCGGGTAGAGGGCATTGACGAAAACCAAGCTGCTCTGATTGCAGCGACAAGGCGGGTTCGATCGGAGGGCGAAAAGCTGTTGCTCGACGGGCATTTCGTTTTGCGCGGAACTAATGGTGAGATCAATGAGATCGAACCCAAGGTATTTCAAGACTTGCAGATCGGGGCGGTCTTGCTGCTTCATGCAGATGTCGATGTTGTCTTTGAGCGGCTACAGGCGAGAGGAGATACCTCGTGGACGGAATCGGAACTTCGACTGCTTGCGGAAAGAGAAGAGGCTCATGCCCGCCGAGTTGTCGGTGAGCTTGGAGTCTCATTCACATATTTGAGCAATCCGAATTCGAGCGAATTTGGCGCTGCGCTTGCGAAAATTCTTGGTGCCTAAACAGGATCACCGAACCAGCCAGCAGTTCGGTTTTTAAGTGTGGACATGAACACCAAAAACGCCCGGAAAACTCCCATGTCTATGGACATTTTGCTGGTTTCCTGAAAACCCAGTGTTTGCCGGATATTCACCCAATGTCCACAGATGCGCTACTCGCGCTTATGCGGTGTCGCAAGGCGTCGAGTAAACCGGGTTTTTGCCCCGTTCCGGGCGTTGATCGTGAAAAACCGAAGGCAGGGTCCTTCGGTTTTTTATCGGCTGGCGTAAGGCAGCAAGGCTTTAGCGGCGTCGATACGCTGGGCGAGGCTGATGCCAGGGTCGTTGATGACGGCGAGCAGAAAGCTGTGCGGATCAGCAAACGGACCGCAGGTTTTGAACATTTCCGGTGGGTTGACCGTGCTGATTGCCGGTTGGGGCGCGTCATTTGCGGTCGACGGGGTGTTTTGCGCCAAAAGCAGGGCGTGGGCGTTGGCAAAATCGGTCGTCGACAGGCTGGTGAATCGGCTGAGCAAATCGGCCTGCTGATCCTGGTTGGGGGGCAGGTCCAGCCAGGGTTCATCACAAAACATGCTGCCCATGGTCGGGTCGATGAAGGCTGACCAGCGTTCGTCGGCAGCCAGTGCGAGTGGTGGCAGGGTGGCTGGGACGTTGGGGTCGAGTTGCAGGCGGCTGGCCGGCAGATCCGCCAGATAGCGCTGGCGCAGGGCTTCGAGAAAGGCGCTGCCGGTGCTGACATCTACCGCTTCAGCCAGAGACAGCCACAAACGGAAGCCCTGACCATCGACCGACAGGGCGGGTGCGGGTAAATCAAGTTCGTGTTGGATGGCCTGCTGCAGTTCGCTGAGGGCCGGCCAGTCACTGGCACGCGTAAAGATCAGGCATAAGCAGCGGCTGCTGCTGGCCTGGGGGTGGCCGTACAGGCGTTGTTGTTGCCGGTTGAGCTTAGCCACGGAATGACTGGGGGTTGGTGTTCATTGCAATTCGCCGTCGGCCGCCAGTGTGCGGATAAGGCGCACGCAATCGAGATCGGATTGCTGATAAGCCGATTTGACGTAGTCGATATAAGCGGCGTCCTCGCTGTTCGCCTGGACGCCCAGTGTCGTGACGTAGGCGAAGCGCAGGAAGAAATGCTGGCTGGCCGGCTCTTCGATGGTGATGGTCAGGCTGCCGCCGGCGTGTTGCTCGGATGGCTGGATGGCGAAGCAGACCGCGTGCTGGTCGACCAGGGTGACGTGGTCTTCGATGACGGCCGGGCCGAAAACGAGTCGACGTTTCAACATCGTGGCCGAGCGTTCAAGGAGGGTGCAGGATTCCAGGCCGGGCAGGAAGGGCCGCGGGTTATCGACGCGATGCAGCAGGCCTTGCCAGATTTGCTGCCGGGATAGGGGCAGGACCAGCGGATTGTTCGGGTCGTTGATGGCGATCAGATGTTCGAAATTCATGGCGCGATGGTAGCATCGGCGCCATGCAACTAGAACGAATCCTGCAAAAACACGGCTTTGGCACCCGCAAGGGCTGCCGCTCTCTCATCCGCCATCACCGGGTTACGGTGAATAGCTTGGCTTGCGATGACCCCTTTGCCGATTTTCCGGTCACTGACCTGATCTTTACGGTCGATGACATTTCCTGGCCTTATTGCGAACATGCCGCGCTCATGCTGCACAAGCCGACAGGTTACGAATGTTCGCGCAAGCCGCAGCATCATCCTTCGGTGCTTGATCTGCTGCCCGTTCCGCTGCGCGAGCGCGGCGTGCAACCGATCGGCCGGCTCGATGAAGATACGACGGGCTTGCTGCTGATCACCGATGACGGACAGTTGAACCATCATTTGTCCTCGGCCAGGCGCAAGGTGCCTAAGGTTTATCTGGCGACAACCAAGCATGCGGTCGACGGTGAGCAAATCGACAAATTGCTGGCTGGGGTCTTGTTGAATGACGAACCGGCACCGATAGCAGCCGCAGCGGCTGAAATCGCCGGTGAGTACCTGTTGCGTCTGACGGTGACTGAAGGCAAATACCATCAGGTCAAACGCATGGTGGCCGCGGCGGGTAACCGGGTTGAGGCGTTGCATCGCGAATCGGTGGGCGAACTGACCCTGCCAGCCGACTTGCAGCCAGGTCAGTGGCGCTGGTTGTCTGTGGCCGATCTCGAAAAACTGGGCTATACGGTATGACGCTGACCGAAATGCGCTATCTGGTCGCGCTGGCCCGCGAGCGTCATTTCGGCAAGGCCGCCGAAGCCTGCCACGTCAGTCAGCCGACGCTGTCGGTGGCAGTCAAGAAGGTCGAAGGGCAATTGGGGGCCGCCTTGTTCGAGCGCACGGCCAGCGATGTCCGCATCACGGCGCTCGGCGAGCGCATCGTCACGCAGGCCAAGCGGGTGTTGGACGAAGCAGTCAAACTTGAAGAAATTGCCGAATCAACCGGCGACCCGATGACCGGTCAGTTGCGGGTTGGCATCATTTACACCATTGCCCCTTACCTGTTGCCGCAATTGATTCCGGCACTGAATCGCCAGGCGCCGAAAATGCCGCTTTTCCTGAAGGAAGACTTCACGGCTAATCTGATTCCGGCCCTCAAAGCCGGCGAACTGGACGTCATCATTATCGCCTTGCCCTTTGTCGAACCCGGGCTGGTGGCGCAGGCGGTCTATGACGAACCTTTCCGGGTCGTTGTCCCGGCCAATCATCCATGGCGCCAGCGCCAGGATATTCCCGCTGAAGAACTCGACGGCCAGAACCTGCTGTTGCTTGGTCAAGGGAATTGTTTCCGCGATCAGGTGCTGGAATCCTGTCCGCGTTTGACTGGGCCCGATGCGCTCGAACACGCCCTGGAAGGTAGTTCGCTGGAAACCATCCGCTACATGGTGGCCAGCGGTGCCGGGGTGGCGGTCATGCCAAGCACGGCTGCCGACCCGCTGATTGACAAGGAAACGATGGTCAAGGTGCTGCCTTTTGCCGGTCACTCACCGTCGCGCACGGTGGGTCTGGTTTGGCGCGTGACGTATCCGCGCGCCCAGGCCATCGACGCCGTTCGCGCCGCCCTGCTGTCCTGCGCCTTGCCTGGGTGTGCGGCACGCCACTAGGTTTCACGTGGAACCCGGCGGCGGGCCCACTTAACTGCTTTCGGCAAGTTTCTTCTTGGCTGGTGCCTTGGGCTTGGCGACTTTTTTCTCGAACTCAAAACCCACCTTGCCATCCTGCGCCGTCAGGTAGGCGGAGAATTTGCGCTTGGTGCGGTTGGAGACGAACTCCTTGAGCAGGTCGGTTTTGCCGTCGGCCAGCAGTTTTTTCATCTGGCCGGGTTCAATGGGCTGTTGCAGGATGATTTTGCCGGAGCGGAAGTCGCAGGTTTTCTCGGGGCCGACCGATTTTTCGCAGACGTAGGACGTCCCGTGGTCATAGACGTTGGCGGCACACTTCGGGCATTTTCCCAGGCTTTCATGGGCCGAGAAATCGACCGGTTCAGCATTCGCTTCGTCGGCCTTGTCCTGGCCGAAGTCGAATTCCGGCAGATTCTCGTCGTTGAGCTTGATGGCGGCAGAGAAGGCTCGGCCCATCTTGTTGCGGAAGCCGATCAGCGGGCCGACGTAACGTTCGGTGAGCAGGGTTTCGATCTCGGCCGGTTCGTACTGGCGGCCGGCGACCATCTTCCAAAGCGAATAGTCGCAGTCGCTGCACTGGAATTTCTTGTAGGTTTCACGGATCAGCCCGCCACATTTCGGGCAGGGAGCGGCCAGTAGCCCGAAGTCGCCAGGAATGGTGTCGCTGTCGTAGGTCTTGGCGCGCTCGACCATGTGGCGTGTCATGTCGGCGATTTCACGCATGAATTCGCTGCGGGTGAATTCACCCTTTTCGATGCGGCCGAGTTTCCATTCCCAGTCACCGGTCAACTCCGGCTGCGTCAGTTCCTTGATACCCAGGCCGTTGAGCAGGGTCATGAGGTTGAAGGCTTTGGCGGTTGGGGTTAGTTCGCGGCCTTCGCGCAGCATGTATTGCTCGCCGATCAGGTTTTCGATGATCTGGGCGCGGGTGGCTGGCGTGCCGAGGCCGCGGCCGGCCATCGCCGCCTTCAGTTCTTCGTCGTCGACCATTTTGCCGGCGCCTTCCATGGCGGAGAGCAGCGTTGCTTCTGAATAGCGCGGTGGCGGCTTGGTGGCATGGGCCTTGACCGTCACATCCTCGGTTTTGACCTTTTCGTCCTTGTCGACCGCAACCAGGTTGCCTTCGTCGCCGCTCTGGCCTTCCTTGCCATGGACGGCCAGCCAGCCTGGGTTGACCAGCACTTTGCCTTCGGTCTTGAAGGGATAGCCATCGACGCGGGTGATGCGTGTCGTCACCAGATATTCAGCGGCCGGGAAGAAGACCGACAGGAAGCGGCGGACGACAAAGTCGTACAGTTTTTGTTCGGCTTCGTTGAGATTCTTTGGCGCCTGCGGCGTGGGGATAATGGCAAAGTGATCGCTCACCTTTGTATTGTTGAAAATGCGCTTGTTCGGCATCACCCAGTTGCGCGCCAGGATCTGGTGGGCGAAGGGGGCGTAGCGGGCGAGCAGCACTTCGTCATGACCCTTGCCGGCGCCTTCGCCGGTCAGCACCGTCATCGTCGCCTTGACGGTGGCGACGTAGTCTTCCGGCAGGCAGCGTGAATCGGTTCGCGGATAGGTCAGGACCTTGTGCTTTTCATAGAGCGCCTGGGCCAGGCCGAGCGTGGTTTTGGCCGAGAAGCCGAAGCGGCTGTTGGCTTCGCGCTGCAGGCTGGTCAGATCGAAGAGCAGCGGTGACAACCGGGTTTCCGGCTTGGCTTCCTCGGTTACGATACCGGGCTTGCCTGAGGTGGCGGCCTTGATGGCTTCGGCACGGGCGACTTCCCACAGCCGGTCGGCGCGGGCATGTTCGTCAACTTGCTTGCCCTTGAAGCTTTCATCGAACCATTTGCCACTGTAATTGCCGGCCTTGGCGGCGAAGTCGGCTTCGACTTCCCAGTAATCACGCGGCACGAATTCGCGGATTTTGCGTTCGCGCTCGACGACGATGGCCAGCGTCGGTGTCTGCACGCGGCCGACCGTGGTCAGGTGGAAGCCGCCAGTCTTCGAATTGAAGGCGGTCATCGCCCGCGTGCCGTTGATGCCGACTAGCCAGTCCGATTCAGAACGGCAGACGGCGGCGTCAGCCAGGCCTTGCAAGTCGCTGCCCGGGCGCAGACGGGCAAAACCGTCGCGGATCGCCTGCGGCGTCATCGACTGCAGCCACAGGCGCTGCACTGGTTTCTTGTTGCTAGCGTGCTGGATGATGTAGTTGAAGATCAACTCCCCCTCGCGCCCCGCGTCACAGGCATTGACCAAGGCGTCAACATCCTTGCGCTTCAAGAGCTTGAGTAGCACCTTGAGGCGGGCGGCACTTTTTTCGATGGGGTTGAGCGCGAAGTGCGGTGGAATGACCGGCAGGTGGGCGAACGACCATTTGCCTCGCTTGACCTCGAATTCCTCCGGGCAGGCCAGTTCGAGCAGGTGGCCGACCGCCGACGAAACGACCCATTCGTCATTTTCGAAATAGTCGTCGTGCTTGGTCAAACCGCCCAGTGCCTTGGCGATGTCGCTGGCGACGGAGGGTTTTTCGGCGATGATCAGTTTTTTGCTCATGGGGTCTGCCTGTAGGGTGCGGGGCATGATAAGTGGCGCCCCGGCTGATTGGCAAGGGCGCCGCCTAGTTCAGGCGTTGATAGCGATTGCCGGGTAAGGCTGCAATCTGGCCGGCAAGTTCCAGTTGCAATAATTCTGACAGAAGACTTTCAGCGCTCATGCCGCTGCGCTCGACCAGCATATCAAGCGGACAGGGGTCATGTCCCAGCCAGTGCAGCAGTGCGGGCTGCTCTTCAAGGCTGGCGGTGGGTGCATCGCGTGCGCTGGCCGGGCTTAATTGGCCCAATTCCTCGAGAACATCGCTCGCTGTTTCGACCAGTTTGGCGCCCTGGCGGATCAGTTGATGGCAGCCGCGTGCCAGGGGGGAATGGATGGAGCCGGGAATGGCGAAAACCTCGCGTCCTTGTTCACCGGCCAGGCGGGCGGTAATGAGCGAGCCGCTTTCTGGTGCTGCTTCGACGACCAGGACGCCGCGCGACAGGCCGGCAATGATGCGGTTGCGGCGCGGGAAGTTGGCGGCCATGGCGCCGGTGCCGAGCGGGAATTCGGACACAATGGCACCGCGTTCGGCAATGGCCAGCGCCAGGTCGCGATGCCGGGCCGGGTAAATGCGGTCGGCCCCGGTGCCAATCACCGCGATGGTGGTGCCGTCGACGGCCAAGGCGCCGCGATGGGCCGCCCCATCGATTCCCAGCGCCAGACCGCTGACGATGCTCAGCCCCTGGCGAGCCAGGTAGCGGGCAAATTGCTCGGCAGTCTGCAGGCCTTGGGGGGTGGCGTTGCGGCTGCCAACCATGGCAAGGCCGGGCTGCTGGAGCAGTGCAGGATCGCCCCGCACGTAGAGGACGGTTGGTGGGTCGGCGATTTCAAGGAGGGCGCTCGGGTAGGCGGCATCGCCCAGGGTCAGCAGATGGTGACCGGGTTCGCTCAACCAGGTTTGCGTGCGGTCGACAGCGGCTGAGGCGTCAAAATCAAACAGCAGATCGGCCTTGTCGCCGATCAGGGTCCGTACCGCATTGCGTTCGGCACAGAAGACGTTTTCCGGCGGGCCGAAGGCTGCCAGCAGTTTGCGCTGTGTCTGACCGCCCAGGCCGGGGATCAGGGTCAGCCGCAGCCAGGCTGACCGGGCTGCGGCATCGTTCATGGTGTCCGGGCGGCGTCGCCGGCGACCACCGTGCGGGATGATTCCATGACCAGAGCGTAAGCAACGCGTTCGAAGACTCGGAAGACAAAAAGCAAGCCGTAACGCTCATCCGGAATAACCGTGGTGACTCGCCGCTGCTCGTCGTCCAGGTCGACCGATACCCGTTTGCGATAGAGGGCGAGGACGTGGCCGCGCTCCAGACCATCCTGCTCACCCCGGTTGAGTGCTACCACCGCGCCAGCGCCGGCCGCCTGCACACCGCCATAGATCGACATCAGACGGGCATCGATCTCCTGGTTCGGGCGATGCGGGATGTAGTCCACAATGTCGGTGGGTGGTGCCGGTTGCAGCCAGTCGCCGCGCGTGATTTCCTCTTTGGCGCTGACAATCAGCACAGTGGCCGGGCTGCCCGGTTGAACGAGGCGGGCATGGCCCAGGAAAAAGGCTTCCTGGGCGATCACCTTGCCTGTTTCCGGGTCGGTCAGCGGTTTGCCGGGCCGGAAAACATGCCAGCGCTCGATCGAGGCATCGGCGATGCCGCTGACGAAGGCCTGGTCGCCGTTGCCTAGCAGGACGCGATTTTCTGGCGTGGCGACGATGCGTGTGGTTTGCTTGCTGTCCGCTTCTTCAAGAATCAGCGGTTGCGAAATATAGGGTTCGATGACATTGGGCGGGATGCTCGGGATGCTGGTCGCCGTGGCGGTGGCATGAACGCGTGGTTCAAGCTTGGTGACGATCGGCTTGCCCAGACGCAGGCGTGGCTGACCATCCGAAAAGTCGAGCCAGACGATGTCGCCGGGGTAGATGCGGTGCGGATTCTTGATGTCGCTCTGGTTCATTCGCCACAGTTCGGGCCAGCGCCAGGGTTGCTTCAGAAACTTGCCGGAAATGCCCCACAGTGTGTCACCCGGTAGAACGATATGGCGCTCGGGTGGGTTGTCGACCAGGGGCGGCTCGTTGGCGGTGGCGCAGGCGGCCGTTACGGCCAGGATTAGCGCGGATATAATGCGAACCATCGTTAAAACCTCACATCCTGGTTGAACGCGCGGCAGTTTGCATGGTCTGTAGCTGATATCCGGCGCTGCTGCACTTCGCGTTGATGTCTCAAAATCGCTTCAGATTCTGCATGCATTCATTTAGGCAGGCAAGCTTTTAATCCCCGAATATCATGGCACTTCTACCCATTTTACGTTTTCCCGACCCCCGTTTGAAAAAAGTGGCCCTGCCGATCACAAATGTTGACAATGGCATTCGTCGTCTGGCGGCTGACATGGCGGAAACCATGTATGAGGCGCCTGGCATCGGTCTGGCGGCCACGCAAGTCGATGTCCATAAGCGCTTGATGGTGATCGACGTTTCTGAAGAAAAGAACGCATTATGTGTCTTTATCAACCCGGAGATCGTGAACCAGGCAGGTAGCGAAACCGGCGAGGAGGGGTGTTTGTCGGTGCCTGGTATTTATGACAAGGTCGAGCGTGCTGCCGAGGTGACGGTGCGTTATCTCGATCTGGACGGCAAGCCGCAGCAGCTGGCAGCGGATGGCTTGCTGGCGGTTTGTATCCAGCACGAAATTGATCATCTGAACGGCAAGGTCTTTGTTGACCATCTGTCACAGCTCAAGCAAACCCGCATTCGCAATAAAATGGCCAAGCAGGCGCGAGTGACGGCATGAAGCTGATTTTTGCCGGCACCCCGGTTTTTGCCGCGCAGGCCCTGAGTGCCCTGATCGCTGCCGGCCACGACATCACCTTGGTGCTGACCCAGCCGGATCGACCGGCGGGTCGTGGCATGGCGCTGCAGCCCTCGCCGGTCAAGCAGGTCGCTTTGGCGCACGGTCTCACGGTCTACCAACCGCAGAGCCTGAAAACGCCGGAGGTGCAGGCCGAACTGGCGGCTTTCAAGGCGGAAGCGATGGTGGTGGCGGCCTATGGCCTGATTCTGCCGCCGGCGGTACTCGCGCTGCCGCAACGGGGGTGCCTGAATATTCATGCCTCGCTGTTGCCGCGCTGGCGCGGTGCGGCACCCATCCAGCGGGCTTTGCTGGCCGGCGATACGCTCAGCGGCGTCTGCATCATGCAGATGGAGGTGGGGTTGGATACCGGGCCGGTACTGCTGCAGCGGGCTTTGCCGATTGCGGCCGATGAGACGGCGGGTGGTTTGCATGACCGACTGGCTTCGCTGGGTGCCGACTTGATCGTTGAAGCCTTGGCGCAGGCTGACTGGCCGCTGCGACCGCAGGCGTCGGATGGCGTGACTTATGCCCAGAAAATTGACAAGGCAGAGGCTTTGATCGACTGGCAGCAAGCGGCGGTCGCGATTGACCGCCAGATTCGTGCCTTCAACCCCTTTCCGGGGGCTTATGGTCGCTTGGCCGGTCAGAATGTCAAATTGTGGTTGGCGCGACCGCTCGCGGTCGACGGCTCGCCGGGCGAGATTTTGCAGGTGGATAAACACCATGTGCTGATTGCCTGCGGCCAGGGCGCCCTGGCCGTTAGTGAGTTGCAAAAGGCTGGCGGCAAGCGCTTGCCGGTACAGCAATTTCTGGCCGGGCATCCGCTGAGCGTTGGCCAGCGTTTCGACTGATCCGGTGGTGTTCCGGCGCAAGCGCTGCGCCGGCTAATCAGTCGTTCCACGTGAAACGCGGGCGATGTCGTCCAGCAGGTGGGCCAGGCGATGGCCGGCTTCGACCAGACGCCGGTTGGCAATGGCTTGCGCCTGATCGCGAAACTCGGTGGTGACGATGGGCAGGACCGTGCCGGCTGCTGTTGGATACGCTTCCGGCAATAGTTGATAACTCTCGTCCCGCCATTGCCGGATGTGGCCGATATCGGCCGGCAAGGTGTTTTGCTGCAACTGGTGGGCGCGGGCGAACAGCCGCTTGCCCCGCAAGCCACTGGGGCCGGGCAGTTGATCCCAGTAGCTGTGCAGGTCAATGAAGGGCTGACGCGGGTTGAACGGGTCTTCAATCTGCGTGCCGTTGCCGCCGCGATCTTCCAGGTGCCCGACGTGCAGTGGTTGATGAATGTCGCCGACCAGGTGCAACAGCCAGGGCAGCGCCCAGGCTTTTTCGGCGGTGGGTGCGGTCGACCGCAAAATGGCTTGCATTTCCCTGATCTGGCGGTCGAGCTGGCCGCTCACCGGGCGGCCGTGCCGGTCGAGGTTGACGTAGTGCCAGTCGTTGTGGCGCTGCTGGTCCGGCCCGGTGCCATCTTCTCCACGTCGGCTGTCGCGATAGCGCCGATCGTTGCGGATGCTGTCCGCCCAGGTGGCGGCCTCTGCGAAGAGGGCTGCTGGCTCGCCGGTGCCTGATTTTTCGCGCCAGCGGGGATAGTCTTCGTGCTGGCGCAGCAGGGCGTCTACCCACAGCCGGCCATCTACTGACAACTGTTGCCAGGCGATGACTGCACTCAGTCGGTGACCAGCGGCGTTCCAGGCCCAGCTTGGGCTGGTGCAGAGCAGGCAGAACAACAGGGTGAGCAATCGACGCATGGCGCGATTATGCCCCGTGCGATAATCAGCGCCTATGTCACGTTTGCCTCTCACTTCTCTCGCCCATGCCTTGTTGCAGGCAGCGCGTATCGATGCCGCCGTGCTGGCCGGGCAAAGTCTGGCCGATGGCCTGCTGGCCAGGGTCGATGCGGTTGCCCGGCCTGCCGTTCAGGACCTCGTTTATGGCAGTCTGCGCGCTTACGGTCGCGGCGATTTTCTGCTCGGCCAATTGCTGCAGCGGCCGCTTGATCAGCCCGAGGTGCGCTGTCTGCTGCTCGTCGCCTTCTATCGTTTGGAAACCCGGCCGACGGCGCCGCATACCGTTGTTGATCAGGCGGTGGTGGCGGCCGGAGAATTGGCTGGTGGTCGGCTGAAAGGGCTGGTTAATGCCGTGTTGCGCAATTTTCTGCGTCAGCAGGCGGACTTGCTGCTCGCTCTGGCGGCTAATCCGCTGGCCAGCAGCCAGCATCCGGCTTGGTGGCTGGGCCGCCTGCAGGCGGCCTATCCGGCGCAGTGGCCGCAGATTGTCACGGCCGGCAACCAGCCGCCACCGATGGCGCTGCGGGTCAATGTGCGGCAGATCAGCCGCGAAGCCTATGTTCAGCACCTGACGGCCGCGGGGATTGCAGCCCGGCCGATCGGCACGGTCGGCCTCGCGTTGGCCCAGCCGGTCGGGGTCGATTGTCTGCCGGGGTTTTTCGACGGCTGGGTATCGGTGCAGGATCCCGGGGCGCAGCGGGCAGCCGAATTGCTGGCGCCGGCGGCTGGTAGCCGGGTACTCGACGCCTGCGCGGCGCCGGGGGGTAAGACGGCGCATCTGCTGGAGCAGGCCGATCTTGACTTGCTGGCGCTGGATCTCAAGCCGGCGCGCTGCCGTCGGGTGAGCGATGGTCTGGCCCGTCTCAAATTGACGGCTACGGTGCTCGCCGCCGATTGCACGCAACGGGCGTGCTGGTGGGATGGCGTGCCTTTCGATGCCGTGCTGGCTGATGTGCCGTGCACTGCCAGTGGCGTCGTGCGGCGCAATCCGGATGCCAAATGGCTGCGCCGCGAAGACGATATCGCCAGTTTTGCGCGCACCCAGGCGGCGATTCTGGAGTCGCTTTGGCCGGTGCTGCGGCCTGGCGGTCGCCTGCTGTACGCGACCTGCTCGGTATTTCCGGAAGAAAATGGCGCTCAGATCGACGCCTTCATGGCCCGGCATGGCGATGCCGGCCTGCTTCAGGCCCAGCAATTACTGCCGGCTGCCGATCACGATGGTTTCTACTACTGTCTGCTCGACAAGCATGCTTGATCGTCTGCGTGCCACCTTCGTTCTGCTGCTTTTTGTCCCCCTGCTGGCGTGGACCGCGGAAATCGAGGTGGTCGCGCCGCAATTGACGCTGGGCGACGAGGGCTACGTCCTGAGTGCTGATTTTCGTTTTGAACTCAATCCGCGCTTGGAAGAGGCGGTCAGCCGCGGGGTGGTGCTTTATTTCGTCACCGAATTCGAACTGACGCGTGATCGCTGGTACTGGCTCGATGAAAAAGTGGCGAGCCGCACGCAGACCCACCGCTTGTCCTATCACGCCCTGACCCGGCAATACCGCTTATCGACCGGTGGCTTGCACCAATCCTTCGATTCCCTGGCCGCCGCGCTGCAAGTGCTGGCCCGGGTGCGCAACTGGCTAGTCATCGACAAGCCAGACAAGAGCGATAAAAGCGACAAGGCGGGCCGCACGATTGCGCCGGGCGAAGGCTATAACGCGGCGGTGCGCCTCTATCTCGACATTAGCCAGTTGCCGCGCCCCTTCCAGATCAGCGCCTTGGGCAACAAGGAATGGACCTTGGCTTCTGACTGGAAGCGCTGGCCGGCCAGCCAGTTGCCACCCGCCTCCTCCGGAGAGGCCAAATGAAGCGTCTGGTGGCGGCGGGTGGTGCTTTTGCCGCGGCAATCGGCGGCATCTTGTGGTTCCTGATGTTGATGACCACGGCGGCCGATACCGTGGTTTTTTCGCAAAATTACCCGCTCTTGATCGTGCTCAATGTCGTGCTGGCGCTGGCCATGCTGGGTTTGGTTGGCTGGCAGTTGCGCGCCTTGTGGCGCGACTATCAGGCACAGGTTTTCGGGGCGCGCCTGAAGCTGCGGCTGATGCTGATGTTCGGCGTCATTGCCGTGTTGCCCGGAGCGCTGGTTTATGGGGTGTCGGTCCAGTTCGTCACCCGCTCGATCGAGAGCTGGTTCGATGTTCGCGTTGAAAATGCTCTGGAGTCCGGTCTGCACCTGGGCCGCTCAGCGCTCGATTCGCTGCTCGCTGATTTGAGCGAGAAGGCACGCGGCATGGCGCTCGAATTGTCCGATATTCAGGAGCCCGCCCGTCGTTCGGCGCTGCTGCGGCTGCGCGAAGAAAAAGGGGTCCAGGCGGCGGCGCTGTTTTCGCTCAGTGGCCGGCTGGTGTCGAGTGCGACGGGTGAGCTGGGCAGTTTTCTGCCCGCCATGCCCAGCCAGGCGCAATTGAAACAGGCGCGCAGTTCGCATGGCGTGAGCAGCATCGAGGAAGAGCAACAGGGGCTCTATCTGCGGGTGCTGGTGCCGGTTAATTCGCTGACCATGTTTGAGGAGCCGCGCATCCTGCAGGTGACACAGCCGGTGCCCAGCGGTCTGGCGCTCGATGCCGAGGCGGTGCAGGGCGTTTATCGCGATTACCAGGAGCTGCAATTGGCGCGCCAGGGACTGACCCGCATTTATGCCCTCAGTTTGACGTTGACCATGCTCGTTGCCCTGTTTGGCGCCTTTGCCCTGGCCTATGTGATGGCACGGCGACTGGCTGCGCCGTTGCATATCCTGGCAGAAGGGACGCAGGCGGTGGCGCAGGGCGATTTTTCACCGCGCCAGGCCATTTACAGCGGTGACGAACTCGGGGTGCTGACCCAGTCCTTTAATCGGATGACCCGCCAGCTCGACGATGCCCGGCGCGAGACCGAACGGCATCGCGCCGAACTGGAGTCGGCCCGCGGTTACCTGGAGTCCATCCTGGCCAATCTGTCGGCCGGGGTGCTGGTCTTCGACAAACGCTTTGTTTTGCGCACGGTCAACGAAGGTGCATTGACCATTTTGCAAGATGATTTTTCCGGTCTGGTCGGGGTGACGGTCGATACCTGGCCCCGCCAGCATGTGTTGGGTGAGTTCATCCGCCAGCACTTTGCAGTGACCGAGGATGCCGAATGGCAGGCGCAACTGGAGTTGGAGCGGAGCAACGGCATGCCGCAGGTTTTGTTGCTGCGCGGTAGCCGCTTGCCGAAAACCAGTGGCGGCGGCGATGTCGTGGTGTTCGACGATGTCACCCGGCTGATTGCCGCGCAGCGTAGTGCGGCCTGGGGGGAAGTGGCGCGTCGCCTGGCGCACGAGATCAAGAATCCACTGACGCCGATTCAACTGTCAGCCGAGCGTTTGCAGTTCAAGCTGGCCGGCAAGCTGGGCAATGGCGATGCCGATATGCTGGCACGGGGGACGCAGACCATCATCAATCAGGTGCAGGCGATGAAGCGCATGGTTGACGATTTTCGCGATTACGCCCGCCTGCCGGCGCCGGAAGTGACGCCGCTTGATTTGAATGCGCTGATCGGTGAGGTGCTGGGTTTGTACGAGAGTAGTTCGGCTGAACTGAACATTGACCTGGCGAGCGACTTGCCGCCGGTGCTGGGCGATCCGACGCAGTTGCGCCAGATTATTCACAATCTGGTGCGTAATGCCGAAGATGCCCTGGAGGGGCGGCCGGCGGGGCGCATCGAGCTGCGTACCGAGCGGCGTGGCCGTTACGCCTGTCTGCATCTGCTGGATAACGGACCGGGCTTTCCGGTCGAACTGTTGCCACGAATTTTCGAGCCCTACGTGACGACCAAGGCCAAAGGCACGGGCCTGGGTCTGCCGATCGTCAAAAAGATCGTGGATGAACACCTGGGCAGTATTGAAATCAGTAATGCACCAGCCGGCGGAGCGCAGATCGATATCTGCCTGCCGCTGGCCAAAGAGGAGGCAAAGCATGGCCATCATTCTGGTCGTTGATGACGAAGTGGGAATCCGCGAATTGCTGTCGGAAATCCTGGTCGATGAGGGTTACGACGTTCGCCTGGCTGAAAATGCCGCCGCGGCGCGCCGGATTCGCCAGACCCTGCGGCCGGATCTGGTGCTGCTCGACATCTGGATGCCTGATCTCGATGGCATTTCCTTGCTCAAGGAGTGGCATGTCGCTGGCCAGCTGAACATGCCGGTAGTGATGATGTCGGGCCATGGCACCATCGATACGGCGGTCGAGGCGACCCGTTTCGGGGCCTTCGACTTTCTGGAAAAACCGATCGCCCTGCAAAAATTGCTGGGTACGGTTCAGAAGGCGCTCAAGCACGATACGCCAACGATACGTCCGCCCTTGACGCTCGAAGCCTTTGCCCGCGTGCCCTTCGTCAAGGAATTTCGTCGTCGCCTGGAACAGGCAGCCGCCAAAGCCAGTACCCTGCTGCTCAGGGGGGCAACGGCCGGTATGGCCGAAATTGCTGCCCGGACGCTGCAGCCAGCACGGGCGCCGTGGCTGAATCTGGCTGAGCAAAGCAGCGCGCTCAATCAGGAAACGCTGGAAAAGGCGGGCGGCGGCATTTTGTTCGTTCCCGATCTGGCGGTGCTCGGCAAGATGCAGCAAATGAACCTGGCTTTTGCGGTCGACCGTGCCGAAAAGCTCAAAATCCAGCTGCTCCTGGCCACTGTTGCCAGCCACGAGGCCCTGGCTGAAGCGGGTTGGGACGGTAAGTTGCTGGCACGGCTGAGCGAGGTCTGGGTTGCTTTTCCGCCGCTGGCCGGTCATGCCGACGATTTACCGGAAATTGCCAGCTTGCTGCTGACCAACCTGGTTGAACGGGGTGAGGTGCCGGCTCGTCGCTTCTCAACCAGCGCTCTCAACACCTTGCGGACCTTGCCGTGGAAAAGCCATGCCGATTCGAGCTGGAACGCCCTCTACGCCCTGGTCCGCAATCTGGCGCTGACGGCGCTGGACGAGGATATTTCGGCCGATGACGTTCTGCGGGTGATGCCGTCCGAATTGGCGGATGATCCACAGACGCAGCCGTTGCTGCCTTTGTTCGAACAGCCGCTGCGGGAAGCGCGTGATGCCTTCGAAAAACTGTATTTTGAACATCACCTGCTGCGAGAGGGCGGCAACATGACGCGTTTGGCTGAGCGTTCCGGCCTGGAGCGTACGCATTTGTACCGCAAGTTAAAGCAATTGGACGTTAAGCTGGGCAAGCGCGGCGAAGACTAAAAAAGAAAAACAGGGAGCGGATTATGAAGGTCATCATTCTGGGGGCCGGCCAGGTCGGTGCCAGCGTGGCCGAGGGCTTGGTGTCGGAAGAGAACGACATCACCATCGTCGATTTCGACGGTGTTCGCCTCGCCCAGTTGCAAGACCGGCTTGATTTGCGGACGGTCGTTGGCGATGCGGCGACGCCCTCCGTGCTGCGTCAGGCCGGCGCAGAAGACGCTGACATGCTGATTGCCGTGACGCAAAGTGACCAGGCCAATCTGGTGGCCTGCAAACTGGCGCATGGTGTCTTCAACGTGCCGACGCGAATAGCCCGCTTGCGCTCGCAGGATTTTCTCGATGATCCGACCTTGCTGGATACCGAGCATTTCGCGGTCGACTTTGCGATGTGCCCGGAACAGGTCATTACTGATTACATTCGGCGCTTGATCGAGTTCCCGGAAGCCTTGCAGGTACTGAGTTTTGCTCGCGGCCGGGTGAGCCTGGTAGCGGTGCGGGCATACGAGGGCGGTTTGATGGTCGGCAAGCAGATCATGGAAATGCGCGAACATCTGCCGCCGGAAACCGATGCCCGGATTGCCGCCATTTTTCGCGGTAATCAGCCGGTTTTTCCCGATGGCGAAACAGTCATTGAGGCGGGGGATGAAGTTTTCCTGCTGGCGGCTTCGGAGCATATCCGCACCGTCTTGCGCCAGTTGCGCCGCATGATGCGGCGGGTCGAGCGCTTGATGATCGCCGGCGGCGGCAATATTGGCTTGCGTCTGGCCAAGTCGCTGGAGAAAAACTACGAAATCAAACTGATCGAAGGTCGCAAGGAGCGGGCGGAATTGTTGGCTGGCACGCTGGATGACACCCTGGTCCTGTTGGGCGATGCCACCGACGAGGATTTGCTGGAACAGGAAAATATTGCCGAGATGGATCTGTTCCTGGCCGTAACCAATGATGACGAAGATAACATCATGGCCGGCAGTTTGGCCAAGCGTCTGGGCTGTCCACGGGTGGTGGCGCTGATCAATCGCCGTGCCTATGCCGAAATGATCGAAGGTGGGCCGATCGATATCGGGATCTCGCCGGCGCAGGTGTCGATTGGCACCTTGCTGGCCTATGTCCGCCAGGGCGATGTGGCCGAGGTGCATTCCTTGCGCCGGGGGGCTGCCGAGGCACTGGAAATTGTCGCTCACGGCGATCGCAAGACGTCCAAGGTGGTTGGCCGACGCATCGACGATATCGAGTGGCCTAATGGCGTGACGGTGGCGGCGCTGGTCCGCAATTTCGACCAGCCGGTGATTGTCGGGCAGACCGATGACTGGACGGCGATCACCCGCTATGGCGAAGTGGTGATTGCCCACCACGATACGGTGATCGAAGCCGAGGACCACGTGATCGTCTTCTGTACCCGGAAGAAGCTGGTACGCAAGGTCGAGAGGCTTTTCCAGGTCGGTTTTCATTTCCTTTAAGGGGCTGTCATGACGCGCTTTGCCCCGGTTTATCGTGCGCTGGGCATGATCATCATGCTCTTTGGTCTGACCATGCTGGCACCGCTGATCATGAGTAATGTGCTGGCCGACGGGGCCGAGGCGGCCTATGACGAGGCCTTTGCCCTGACTATGCTTTGCGGTGCCTTCCTCTGGTATCGCTACCGCAATTGCAAGCGCGACCTGAATATCCGTGATGGCTTTTTGATGGTCGTTTTGGTGTGGACCGTGTTACCGGCGTTTGCCGCCATCCCGTTGATGCTCAACCTGGGCATCAGCCATACCGATGCCTATTTCGAAACTATGTCCGGTTTAACCACGACCGGGTCGACCGTCTTGAGCAATATTGACCAGTTGCCGATGTCGATCAACCTGTGGCGCCACCAACTGGTCTGGCTGGGGGCGATGGGTTTGATCGTGCTGGCGGTGGCGGTGCTGCCGCTGCTCGGTATTGGCGGTCGACAGATGTTCAAGGCCGAAACCCCGGGGCCGATGAAGGACACCAAGCTGACGCCGCGCATTGCCGAGACGGCCAAAGGCTTGTGGGGGGTGTATGTCCTCGTTTCGATAGTCTGTATCCTGGCCTATCGCTGGTCTGGCATGGACTGGTTCGATGCCGTCTGCCATGCTTTTTCGACCATGGGCCTGGGCGGCTTCTCGACCCATGATGCCAGTTTCGGCCATTTCAATTCGCCGCTGATCGAAGGGGTCGCCATCGTCTTCATGCTGATTGCCGGTATGAACTTTGGCACGCTGTTTCTGGCGGTCAGCGGTCGATCGATCACGCCTTACCTGAAGGACCCGGAAGCCGGTTGGTTTGTCGTTGTTTGCGCCTTGTCGGTCCTGATCATTGGCATCTACATCTGGAAGGACGGCGCCTATGTCGAATTGAATACAGCGATGCGCCATGCGGCCTTCAACGTGATTTCGATTGCGACGACCACCGGTTATGCCAGCGTCGACTATGCCCAATGGCCTATTTTTGCCTCGCTATGGATGCTTTTCCTGTCCAGTTTTGCCACCAGCGCCGGGTCGACCGGGGGCGGCATCAAGATGATGCGGGCCTTGCTTTTGTATCGGCAGGTGTATCGTGAAATCGTCCGTGCCATGCACCCGGCAGCGGTATACAACGTTCGCATCGGCGGTCAGGTGGCACCGCAGTCCATCCTGTTCGCCGTGCTGGCGTTCGGTTTCATGTACATGGTCAGTATCGTGTCGCTGACGCTGCTCCTGAGTTTTACCGGGCTTGATGTGGTTACCGCTTTTACCGCGATTGTCGCCAGCGTCAATAACACCGGCCCGGGCCTGGGGAGTGTGGGGCCGGCGACGACCTATGCCGTGCTGGAGGATTTTCAGACCTGGGTGTGTATTTTCGCCATGCTGCTCGGCCGTCTGGAAATCTTCACCCTGCTGGTTGTCCTGACGCCAGCATTCTGGCGCAAGTGACCGCTGGCCCGTAAAGGCGGATAATGCCGCCTTTACGATTTTCAGGCGGAGTCCGACGTGAAGCGACCCAAGAACGATAATTTCCTGCGTGCCCTGCTCAAGGAACCGACCGACCATACCCCATTATGGCTGATGCGTCAGGCGGGCCGTTATCTGCCCGAGTATTGCGAAACCCGCAAACGGGCCGGCAATTTTCTGAATTTGTGCAAGTCTCCGACCATGGCCTGCGAAGTCACGCTGCAGCCGCTGGCCCGTTACGATCTCGACGCCGCCATCCTGTTTTCCGACATCCTCACCGTGCCGGATGCCATGGGCCTGGGCCTGTATTTCGCTGAAGGCGAGGGCCCGCGTTTCGAGCGTCCGCTGCGTGAGGAATGGGCAATCAACAACCTGACGGCGACCGACCCCTACGAGCATCTCGGCTATGTCATGGATGCGGTGTCTGAAATCCGCCGCGCCCTCGACAATTCGGTGCCGCTGATCGGCTTCTCCGGCAGCCCCTACACGCTGGCTTGCTACATGATCGAAGGACAGGGTTCCAGCGACTTCCGCCACATCAAGGGCATGATGTACAGCCGCCCGGATTTGCTGCACAAGATTTTGTCGGTCACGACGGATTCGGTGATTGCTTACCTGAATGCGCAGATCGATTCCGGCGCTCAGGCGGTGATGATTTTCGATACCTGGGGCGGGTCCTTGTCGAATGCGGCCTATCAGGAATTCTCGCTGCAATACATGCAGCGCATCATCGCTGGCCTGAAAAAAGAAAAAGACGGTCAACGCATTCCGAGCATTGTTTTTACCAAGAACGGCGGCCTGTGGCTGGAAAAGATTGCCGCCATCGGCTGCGATGCGGTCGGCCTGGATTGGACCATCGACATTGGTGATGCCCGTCGTCGGGTGGGCGACAAGGTGGCGCTGCAGGGCAACCTCGACCCCAACGTGCTGTTTGCGCCGCCCGAGGTGGTGGCGGCTGAAGCGCGCAAGGTGCTCGACAGCTTTGGTCCGGGCAATACCGGTCACGTCTTCAACCTCGGCCACGGTATTTCGCAATTTACGCCGCCCGATAGCGTGACGGCGCTGGTTGATGCCGTGCATGGTTATCGGCAGGGCTAGACAAGTCGCCTGACTTATGCACAGCAGGCTGTTGAGGAGGCCAAAAAGTTGTCAACAGCCGCTTGACAGTCGGTGTTTGTTGTTAATTCATTGATTTAAAAAGATTTGTCCTTTTGCCTAATATTTCGGCAAAAGGACAAAATCCTTACAGGGCAGCGACTTAGCGCGCTTGTTCTATCGTCATCCACAAAGTTGTCCACAGCTTTTGTGGACAACTCGCCACCATCGCACCGGCGGCCAGTGGCTTGCCGCTCAGGTCCTTCATGCCCGTTCTGCGCGTTGCCCTTGATCTTCCCCTGCACCGATTGTTTGACTACGTCAGCCCTCAGGCGACGTTGGCTGATGTCGGGCGGCGGGTGCGTGTGCCGTTCGGGCGGGGTGAGAAGATTGGCATCGTGCTTGACGTGGTCGAACAGGGTGACTGGCCGCTCGATCAACTGAAAGCCGCCGCTGAGATCCTCGATGATTTGCCGCCCCTGAGCGAGGATTTTCTGGCTCTGTGCCGTTTTGCCAGTACCTATTACCAGGCGGCGCTGGGGGAAGTGGTATTGCAAGCCCTGCCCAGCGGTTTGAAGCGTTTGCAGCCGCCGACCCGGCGCGCTGGCCGAGCCCGGTCGGTGGTTCGTCCCTTGCCGCCGCCAGTGCTGACTGCCGAGCAAGCCCAGGTCATTGCCGCGGTGCCCTTGCAGGCCGGTTACACCGCGCACCTGTTGTTCGGGGTCACTGGCAGTGGCAAGACCGAGGTTTATTTGCAGTTGATCGAACGGGCGCTGGCCCTGGGCGGTCAGGTGCTGCTGCTGGTGCCGGAAATCAACCTGACCCCGCAACTGGAAGAGCGGGTAAGTGCCCGCTTCCATGATCGCTTTGTTGTGGCCTTGCACAGTGAGCTGGCCGAGGCGGCACGCGAGCGGCATTGGCGGGCTGCGGCAAGTGGCGAAGCCGATATTGTCCTCGGCACCCGGCTGGCGATTTTTGCGCCGCTGCCGCGTCTGGCCTTGATCCTGGTCGACGAGGAGCACGACCCCTCGTTCAAGCAGCAGGACGGGATGCGTTATTCGGCACGCGATGTTGCGGTTTTCCGGGCGCACCAACGGCAGGTGCCGATTGTGCTGGGTTCGGCGACGCCCTCGCTGGAAACCTGGTCAAATGCCCGCCATGGCCGTTACCAATTGCTTGAATTGCGCCAGCGGGCCAATCCGGCGGCGACCTTGCCCACGGTCGACCTGGTCGATACGCGAAAAATGAAGCTGGCTGAAGGGTTGAGCGCCCCGCTGATCGACGCCGTCGAAACCCGTTTGCAGCGCGGCGAGCAGAGCCTGATTTTCCTCAACCGTCGGGGCTACGCGCCGGTGCTGGCCTGTACCGCCTGTGGCTGGGTATCGCGCTGCCAGCGGTGTGCCGCCAATCTGGTGCTGCACCTGGCGGATCGCCGCTTGCGCTGCCATCACTGTGGTTATGAATGCCCTGTGCCACGGGCTTGCCCGACGTGCGGCAATCAGGATATCCACCCCTTTGGCCGGGGCACGCAGCGGCTGGAGGAATGGGTGAGGGCGCGTTTCCCCGAAGCCCGCGTGCTGCGCGTGGACCGTGACGCGGTGAAAAGCCGTAAGCAGTGGGAGGCCATGCTGGAACGCATTCATGGGGGCGAGGCCGACATTCTGGTTGGCACGCAGATGCTGGCTAAAGGCCATGACTTCCCACGGCTGACTTTGGTCGGTGTGCTGGGGGCCGATTCAGCGTTATACGCCGCCGACTGGCGGGCACCGGAGCGCTTGTTTGCGCAATTGATGCAGGTGGCCGGTCGGGCTGGTCGGGCTGAGCTGAAGGGCCAGGTGCTGGTACAGACGGAATATCCGGATCACCCTTTGTATGCGGCATTGACTCGCCACGATTACCCTGGTTTTGCCGCTAGCCAGTTGCAGGAGCGGGAACAGGCGGGTTTCCCGCCTTATGCATTTCAGGCGGTATTGCGGGCTGAGGCCCCGCAGATGGCCGATTCTCTAGCCTTCCTGACCACGGCAGCGGCAATGCCTGTGGTGGCAGCGCACGACCAGGTGATGATTTTTGACCCGGTGCCGATGCGTATGGCCCGTCTGGCCAATCTGGAGCGTGGCCAGTTGCTGGTCGAGTCGCACTCGCGGCCTGCCTTGCAGCAGTTCTTGCCGCAATGGCGGCAGGCCATCGAGCAGATCAAGGCACCATCCCGCCTGCGCTGGCACCTGGAAGTGGACCCCTTCGAGTTCTAAGGCGCGCCTAGTTGATTGGTCATCGCAAGGCGCGAAGCGACATGACGAGCCAGGCACGGGCATCACTGCATGCGCAATGTGCTATTCAACGACTCTGCATCGCTAACGGCACGACCTTTGCATTGTCCTGACCCCAATGATGAGGAGGGGAACGCCATGCATATCGTCGACAATCAACTGGAACTGAATGCCAGCCACCTGAGTAGCCGGGAGCTACGCCAGGAGCACGTGACCACAATGACTTTTCGCCAGGCGCTGGGCCGTGTTGAGGCTCCGGCAGCGCCGGCGCAGGATTTGCAAAAGGCGGTGCAGCGCCTTTTGCAGTCGCTGCTCGATGCCATCCTGGCGGCAATCGATGGGGAATGCGGCGAGGAAAAAATTGCCACCTCGCTGCCGGTACGGACGGGGGACGAGACCCGTCCGGCACCGCTTGGCGCCCCTGGCCTGAGCTGGCAAACCGTGAGCACCGAAAGTGGCTGCGAGGCCGAGCAGACCACGGTTTGCGCCCAAGGCTGGGTGAAAACAGCCGATGGTCAGGAAATCAGTTTCGATGTTCGCTGGGCGATGCAACGCCAGTTTTCCTGGCAGGGAGTCAGCCTGTCGGCGGGTGAGGTCAGGTTGCGGGATCCGTTGATGCTCAGTTTTGCCGGCCCGGCCTGCCATCTGAGTGAGCAGAGCGTGGTTTTTGATCTTGATGGCGACGGTCGGCCGGAACAAGTACCACGGCCTGGTCCAAGCAGTGCCTATCTGAGTTTTGACCGCAATGGCAATGGTCGGGTCGATGATGGTAGCGAATTGTTCGGTGTGGCCAGTGGCCAAGGCTTTGCCGAGCTGGCCCTGCTGGATAGTGACGCGAACGGCTGGCTGGATGCGGCCGATCCAGCTTTTGCCAGCCTGGGTTTGTGGCGGGGTGGCGAACTGATGCCCTTGGCCAGCCAGGCGGTCGGCGCCCTCGCCACGCACGCGGTCGACGCGCCATTTAGCCTGAAAACGGCTGACAACCGCTTACTTGGCCAGATCCGGGCAGCGGGTTTGTATTTGACCGAAAGGGGGGCTGTCGGTGCCTTGCAGCAGGTTGACCTAGCCTTGGCGATGCCGGCCGCTGAGCAGCAGCCAGCCGAGCGCCAGCCACTGGCCGGCGAGCAGTAGGGCAAAGGCCAGGCGGTAAGCGACATCGGTGCTTTGGCCGATACCCTGTAACAGGTCGATCAGGCCACCGAGGCCCCATTGCAGGCCAAAGGCACCGGCGAAGACCATCAGGTTGAGGGCCGTGTTGGCGCGCCCGGAGAGCGCACTGGGGAAGGCCTGGGCGACCAGCGAGTAGGCGATGTTCGATAGCGAGAAACAGATGCCGAGCACCGGCCACAACCAGTCGCCGGCCCACTGCGGGGCGAGGGTGATGGCGCTGAAGGCGAGGAGGGCGACGATCATCGCCATCCGGTACACCTGCGTCAATTGAATGCCACGGTGCACCAGCGCTGTGGCGAAAAATCCCATGAACAGGAAGCCGCCCAACATGCTGGCGCTGATCAGGGTTAGCCGGCTGGCGATGGCCGCGGCATCCATGTGTTCGAGGACGTTCATCCAGCGCGAGGCCCACAGGCCCTGGATGGCCATGAAACCACCGGTCATCCACAAGCCCATCGGCGCGTAGCGCCAGAAGTGGCGACTGCTGTAAATCTGTCGTAAACCGGCGATTTGCTCGGCCAGGCTGATCGGCGCGCTCGCCCCGCCGCTGGCTGGCTTTTCCGGCACGACAAAGGCAATCAAGCCGGCGACCAGGAAGGTGACCATGGCCAGCAACAGGGCGATTTCCCGCCAGCCGCTGAAGCCCAGCGCCAGTTCCAGTGGCTTGGCGGCGGCCAGCGCGCCCAGGCCGCCAGAAGCCATGATCCAGCCAGTGAGCGAGGCCTGGCGCTCCGGCGGGAACCACAGCGAAAAAGCCTTGAACGAGGCCATCAGGCAGGCCGAAACGCCCAGCCCGATCAGGGCGCGGCCGGCAGCCAGGCCGGCCAGCGATTCTGCCCAGGCAAACACCGCCGCACCCGTCGCGGCGACGACCAGCAGCAGGGCTTCGACCCGGCGCGGGCCAAAACGGTCAAGCAACATGCCCAGCGGCAATTGGGCGGCGCCGAAAGCCAGAAAATAGGTGCTGGTCAGCAGGCCGAGCGCGTTATCCGCCAGATCCAATTCACGGGCCAGCACCGGGCCGATCACGGCGTTGGCGGTGCGAAACAGGTAGGACAGGAAATAACCGGCCGCAAAGGGCAGGAAAAGACGCAGCCAAAGGCGTTGTGTGGCAGACAGGTTGGACATGGTCAGGGGCGTTTCACGTGAAACGGCAGGCGCGATGGGAAAGTGGCCGAGGAGGGCATTCTGCCATCAATCCCACAGCCAGGCGGCACCGCGTACCCCCGAGGAATCCCCATGTGCTGGCGCGACAAAACGGGTGTACAGCGTGTCAGAAAAGACGTGAGGTCGGCAGCAATCAGCCAGGCGATCGTACAGACGTTCAATATTGGACAGGCCTCCACCGAGGACAATGACGTCGGGGTCGAGCAAGTTGATGACGCCGGCCAGGGCCCGGCCAAGCCGCCGTTCGTAACGGCTCAGGGTGGCGGTACAGGCGGCGTCGCCACCCGCGGCCCGGGCGGCGATGGTCGCCGCATCCAGGGCCTGCCCCTGGTGGCGTAGATGATCACGGGCCAGCGCCGGGCCGGCAAGAAAAGTTTCGATGCAGCCCTGTCGACCGCAATAACAGCGTTCGCCGTCCATTTCGCCCGGCATGCGGTTGTGCCCCCATTCGCCGGCAATGGCATTGGCGCCTGTGAGTACTTGACCCTTGACGACAATGCCGCCACCGACGCCGGTGCCCAGAATGACACCAAAGACGATGCCTGCCCCGGCGGCAGCCCCGTCCACCGCTTCTGAGAGGGCAAAACAGTTGGCGTCGTTGGCCAGGCGGATGGGGCGCTGCAAGGCTTGCGCCAGGTCGGCGCGCAGTGGCTGGCCGATCAGGCAGGTCGAGTTGGCGTTTTTGATCAGGCCGCTGGTCTGCGATTCGGCGCCGGGAATGCCCACGCCGACACTGCCACGCTGGCCCAGGGTCGATTCGACTTGCACAACCAAATGGGCGATCGCCGCCACGGTCGCTGGGTAGTCCCCCTGCGGGGTCGCTATCCGCTGCCGGGCCAGCACTTGCCCATCCGCAGCTAAGGCGATGATTTCGATCTTGGTGCCACCAAGGTCGATGCCGATGCGCATCAAACCCGGCCTGCCACCGCCTTGACGTTGCCGTAGGTGCTGGTGCTGGTGCGCAAGACGCTGGCGCCGGCTTCAAGCAACAACAGAAAAAGGTCGCGCTCCGAGTACAGGCAAACCGGGTGATCGATGTCGTATTTTTTGGCCATCAGGGGTGAGAGCGGGGCCAGTCGTTCATAGACTGACTGCTCGCGGCCGGGATAGCCCTCGCCCAGTTCGGAATGCAAGCCGAGAATGGAAATGTACAAGCGGCCACCAATCCGCATTTTCTTTTGCAAGTCACGGATCAACTGTCGGGCGACCGAATAGTGCAGACTGCACAAACCACGGCGCAGGACGACCAGATCATAGAGGTGATCATCGTCGCTGGGCGGCAGCGAGGGTAATTGATTGGCTTGAAAGGTGACACGATCGGTCAAACCCGCGGCCAGGATGCGTCCCTGGGTGGATTTGGCCAGCGCTGGATTGTCGGCGACCGTGACATCAGCGCCCAAGCGGGCGAATTTGAATGCCAGCTCGCACTGTCCGCTGGGTAGAACCAGGATGTTGATCTGGCGGTCAACGCGCTGGCGGCGAATACATTCTTCCAGGGCCAGGCGCTCAAGTTCATCGTCGCCCGGCTCGATTGGATTGGCGGTAATATTTGTTGTCATCCAGCCTTCCTCCTCTTTGTCCCATTGTGCACGATGCGTAGGCGGGCTGACAATCGCGCTGCCAAGGACCTGACATGATCGTACGCTTCGAATCGACTGAAACCGGTGAAATCCTGATGTTTGCTGCAACCGCCCGCACCTTGCTCCAGATCATCGGCAAGGAAACCACGGCGCGCGGTGTTTTTGTGGTCAGTGAAATGCCGGCTGCGGCCGAGCGCTTGCGCCAGGCGATCAGCGAGGCCGGCCGGCCCGCTGAGCCGGAGGACGAAGAGGAAGCGACGGCGGTACGCGAACCAGTGATCGGTTTGTCGCAGCGCGCCTGGCCCTTGCTCGACATGCTGGAGCGGACGGCGCGCTGTGGCGCCGAGGCGCATGTCGTGTGGCAGGCGGCGAAAGATTTTTAAGCGCTGCGCTTAGCCGGAAGGATCGTTTTGCAAGCCGATGCCGATACCGGCAATGACGATTTGCAACGCTGTTTCAAAATCCTGAAGTTGTTTTTCCGCGTCGATGGCGCTCTCGCGCAGGGCTTGTTCGAGTTCGTAAGCGGTGTGCTGCAAGTCGCCAGCGCCAATGGTCCCGGCCAGCCCTTTGCAACTATGGGCCCGGCGCTCCGCTTCTTCCCTATTGTTGACCAGCAAGGCTTGCCGGATGGCCCGGCCTTCGCCAGCAAAACGCTGATGAAAGTCGTGCAGCACTTTTCGATAGAGCGCTGGTTTGTTCATCATGCGGCGCAAGCCTTCGGCGCAGTCAATGCCGGGCAGTTCGGGGAGGATCGGGCTCGCGGCGGGGGCCGGGGGCGTCTCGGGTATTGCCTGCGTGCGCGCGCTTTGCCAGCGGCTCAGGGTGTCCTGCAATAGGGAGGGGTCGATTGGTTTGGTGATGAAATCATTCATGCCGGCGGCGGCGCAGCGCTGCCGTTCTTCGTCCAGGGCATGGGCCGTCATGGCAATGATCGGCAACTGCGTTCCGATGGCCGGGTCGGCCCGTAAACGGCGGGTGGCTTCCAGGCCATCCATTTCTGGCATCTGAATGTCCATCAGGACCAGGTCGTAGTGGCCGTGGTTGCGAGCGATGTTATCAAGCGCTTCGCGGCCGTTGTTGGCGATGGCCACCGTTACCCCCAGGGCTTCGAGCAATTCGCGGGCGACCAGTTGATTGGTCGGGATGTCTTCGACCAGCAAGACGCGCAGGCCTGCAAGGGGCGCGATGGTTTTCATTGGGCTGCTCGCTTGCTCGTGGCTGAGCAAGCGGTTGAGTTGGGCGGCGGTGACTGGTTTTTGCAGGATGCCGTTGAAATGGGCCAGGCGTGGATCGTCGGCCAGGGCCTGGCTATCGCTGGCCGTGACCAAAACGAGCTTAAGGCGTTGTTGTGGGTCGCGCTGGCGGAGAATTTCGGCCAGTTCCAGGCCATCGATGCCGGGCATGTTGAGGTCGAGCGTGATCAACTCAATCCCGTGCGCGGTGTCGTTTTCCAGGCGATCGAGTGCTTGTTCGCCGGCCTCCGCGGTCAACACCTGATAACCGGTCTTTTTCAACAGCGCGGCCAGAACGTTGCGGGCGAGGGGGTTGTCGTCGACCACCAGGGCGCGTTTGCCGATGCCCGACGGCGTGGCGATGATGGCCGATGATTGGCCGAGTTGCACCTTGAAACTGAAGGTGCTGCCGACGGCGGGCGAGCTGTTCACCCAGATATCGCCGCCCATCAACTGGCTCAGGCGCTTGCAGATGGTCAGGCCGAGGCCGGTGCCACCATATTTGCGGGTGATGGAGGTATCGGCCTGGGTGAAGGCCTGGAACAGGTTCTCCAGTTGTGACTCGGTCATGCCGATGCCGCTATCCTGAATATCCACTTCCAGTGTTTGCACGCGGTCGACCGCGGGCGAACAGCGGAAAAAGGCGGTCACGGCGCCACGGGCGGTAAATTTGACGGCGTTGCCGATCAGATTGATCAGGATTTGGGTCAGGCGCAGTGGGTCACCGATGAAGTGCTGCGGTAGCTCAGGCTCCAGCACGTAATGAATTTCCAGACCTTTTTCCTGGGCCCGCTGGACGACGATGGTGGTGACGTTTTCGAGGACGTCGTCAAGGGCGAATTCGATTTGCTCCAGCGACATCTGGCCCGCCTCGATTTTGGAAAAGTCGAGGATGTCGTTGATCAAGCCGAGCAACATCTGGCCGGCACCATGAATACGGCTGGCGAAATCGCGTTGCCGGGTGTTCAGTTCGGTTTTCAGCAGCAGGTTGGCGAGGCCAATGACTGCATTCATTGGCGTCCGGATTTCATGGCTCATGTTGGCCATGAATTGCGATTTGGCGTTGGCCGCACTTTCGGCGACTTGCTTGGCGGCCTGCAAGGCGATTTCAGTTTGTTTGCGCGGCGTGATGTCCTGCAGGGTTTCAATGGCGCCGACGATCTCGCCCTCTGCGTTGTACAAAGGGGCGGCCGTAAAGAACAGCCAACGCCCGAAGCCTGGAAAATAGTCTTCCGCTTCGAAGCCGCCGTCGACCACGTCCGAACTGCGATAACGGGCCGCATACAGTTCGGCAATGCTGTTCATCTGGCCGTCGATGACCAGGTCAGCCATCACCGGACGCGGGCTGGGGTAGAAGGCCTGCCATTGGTTTCGGGTGCCGACCATCTCGTCGGCTCGGGCGCCGATGATCTGTTCGCAGGCCTTGTTCCAGTGCGTGATCCGGTGCTCCTTGTCGAGGACGAAGGTTGGCACCGGGTTCCCGTCGATGATCTGGGCCAGGGCGTCCCGCGCCTGGGCCAGTTCGCCGGTACGGGCCTGGACCAGTTGTGCCAGGTTCAACTGATGGTTTTCCAACTCGCGCTTGGCGAAGTGTTCCTCGCTCACATCAAGGACCAGCGACAGAATGCCGATCAAGGTGCCGCTATGGTTACGCAGGGCGACGTTGTACCAGTTGCAGGTCAGCGTTCTGCCGTCAGCGTGCTTGGCTTGGCCCCGATATTGCCCATCGTTATGGCCCTGGATGAGATGGGTGATGCATTGGCTGAAGCTGGCGCGGTTCTCTTCGGGCAGCAATAGCCGATGAACCCGTTGCCCGATGACTTTGGCTGCCGGCCAGCCAAACAGGGTTTCGGCTCGGTGGTTCCATTCCGCAATGTGGCCCTGGCGATCCCACAGGATGAAGGCCAGAGGCGTGGTGTTGTACAGCGCCCGATAACGCAACTGGCTGTCGCGGGCAGCCGATTCCAGTTGTTTTTGCTCGGTGACGTCGCTCAGCGTCAACAGACCGGTGCCGGCCGAGGTGTGACCGACGCGCATTTGATAGGAGCGCCAGAACCCGGCGCCATGGCGCAGGCGCAGCGTGGCCTGCTGGCTTTCGGTAGGCGATGGGTTATTCAGGGTTTTGAGCAGGCCGGACAGGGCGGTGTAGTCATCCGCGTGAACCAGGCGCAACCAGTCATCCACGGATGTTGGTACGGCGCTGGCCGGGCAACCAAGCACATCTTTTAGATTGTCGGAGGCCTGGCGGTCGCTGTGTGCGGCGGGATGCCAGCAAGCCACGCCGGCGATGCTGAGCGCCTCTGCGAGCAGTGTGTCTGGCAAAGGGCGATGGGGCATGGGGGGCGGCGCTTAAAAGAGCTCGATGTCGTCGCTCTTTTCCTTCATGTCGGCCATGAACTTGTCGACGGCCTCTTGTACCGGCACCCCCTGCATGACGGCCTCGAACATGGCTACTTCGTCGACCGTCGAATACTTGGCCTTGATCCGGCCCTGTAGTTCGACCCACTCGTTGGGGTTGAACAGCCGACGCTGATCGGCCACCAGATTGCTGAGGTCGCCCAGGCTGATGCCCACGTGCGACAGGCGCTGAACCAGTTTGTCGTAAAACTGGAAGGCAATGATGGCCTGATGAACCATGGTCGACACATGTTCGGAGACGCCGAGCAAATTTTGCTTGGCGACGCCAACTTCACCTTGGTCAGGAAGGGTGGTCAGCGTGTCGGAAATCATCCGCATATAGCCAGCCATGGTGGTGAAGGAGTCAGTCAGGACCTCGACCGAGGCGTTGCTGTCCTTCATCGCAGCCTCGATCTGAACTGCCGATAGTTCCAGCATCAGGACGGTTTCGCGTACCTGGCTCCAGTTCAGATCGGGCATGTGTGCCGAGGTGCCTTTCGGGGAATGGGTATCGTCAGTCATGGTTTGTTTCCTTTGGCAGGCGGGAACTATAACGCAATTCATGATGGGGATTCCAGCGTGCTCGACGGCTGTCAGCCCGGTCGTTTGGCCGGATAATGCGGGCATGACCCGCGACTGTTTTTACGTGTTGGCGCTTGTCCTGCCCCTGAATTCGCTGGCCGCGTCGGTGGTGGCGATCGATGTCGGTCATGGTCATCGCGATGGCGGCGCGCAAAGTGCGCGCGGTCGGCCGGAGTTTGCCTTCAATCTCGATTTTTCCCGGCAACTGGCACGGCAGGTGATACAGCGCGGTATCGGCGTGCAGCCGGTCAATTTCGATGGGCAGATTGCTTCGCTGCGGGCACGTCCGGCGGCCGCCAAGGGGGCGGATGTTTTTGTCTCCATCCATCACGACTCCGTCAGCGAAGCTTACCTGCAGCCTTGGCAATGGCAGGGGCAAACGCTAACGCATACGACGGTCAAGCGGGGCTTCGGGCTTTTTGTCTCGGCGGATAATCCGGACCTGGAAAGCAGCTTGCGTTGCGCGTCGACCGTGGGTGCCATGCTGCGCCGCGCCGGGTTTGTGCCCAGCGAATGGCATGCTCGCAAGCACCTTCCCGCCGATGCCGCCAATGGCGTCTGGTATTACGACAATCTGGTCGTCCTCTACCGGACGACGCTGCCGGCCGTGCTGTTCGAAGCCGGCGTGATCAAGCACCAGGACGAGGAAGTCGACTTGCGCGACCCGGCGCGTCAGGCGCGCATGGCCGATGCCGTGGCGACCGGCCTGGCCGCTTGTCTGCAGGTCAAAGAAAAACCGGCTCGGGATTGAGGTCGACCGCAAAATTCTCGCGTACCGCAGCCTGTACCGCTGCCATCGTTCGCCGCACATCAGCCCCGGTGGCGCCGCCGCGATTGACCAGCACCAGCGCCTGTTTCTCGTACATGCCGACCGGGCCGAGGTTTTTGCCCTTCCAGCCGGCCTGTTCGATCAGCCAGCCGGCGGCCAGCTTGACCCGGCCGTCCGGCTGTGGATAGCAGGGCAGCGCCGGATGCTGCGTTTTCAGCGCGTCGGCGATCTCGCGGTCGACCACGGGATTATGGAAAAAACTGCCGGCATTCGGCATCACCGCCGGGTCGGGCAGCTTGCGCCGGCGCACGGCGCTGACGGCATCGGCGATCTGCTGCGGCGTGGCCTGGGCAATGCCGCGAGCGGCCAGTTCATCGGCCACGTCGGTATAGCGGCAATGGGCCTGCCAGGCCTTGGGCAGCCGGAATGTGACGGAAACGATGGCGATGCGCCCATTCAGATGCCTGCCTTGCTGCTTGAAGACGCTGTCGCGATAGGCAAAATGGCACTGTTCACGGTCGACCGTGAAAAATTCCTTTTTTTCAAAATCCCAGGCCCGTAGCGAAAGCAGGCGCTCACCTACCTCCAGTCCGTAGGCGCCGATATTCTGGATGGGCGCGGCGCCGACCGTGCCGGGAATGAGCGACAGGTTCTCCAGTCCCGGCCAGCCCTGCGCCAGGGTCCATTGGACGAAATCGTGCCAGTTTTCGCCGGCACCGGCCTCGACGTACCAGGCCTCGGCATCCTCACCGAGCAGACGCTTGCCGACAATCGCCATATGCAGCACCAGGCCGTCGAAATCGCCGGTCAGCACCAGATTGCTGCCGCCGCCAAGGATGAAACGCCGTCCGTCAGCCAGTGCTGGCGCGGTCAACTGCCCAGCATCGCTGATTTTCAGATAACGCGCTGCCTGGCCGGGTAGGGCGAGGGTGTTGAAGGGGGTGAGGTCGATGGCGGTTGGCATGGGCATTCGCCATTGTCGCCGATCAGGCGACACCGGTGAACCGGCGCTCAGTGCTCCCGGAAGCGCTCGGCGCTGATGCCGTGGCGGGTCAGTTTGTCGTACAGCGTTTTCTTCGGTACCTGCAGCAGTTCCGCCGCCTGGGCGACGTTGCCGGCGCAGTGGTGCAGGGCGTTTTCAATGGCTTGGCGTTCGGTGGTGTCGACCTGAGCGGCCAGTGAGCTGGCCGGGCGTTCGGTCGGCGGTGCGAGGCCGTCGGGCAGGCCGAGGGCCCAGCGGTTGGCGACGTTCTTGAGTTCGCGGACGTTGCCCGGCCAGTCGTGCGCCTGCCAGCGGGCGAGGTCGGTGGTGCCCCAGTCGGCCAGCGGCCGGGCGTAGCGTTGCGCGCTTTCTTGCAGAAAGGCGGCCATCAACAGCGGGATATCGTCACGGCGCTGGCGCAGCGGCGGCAGGTCGATGCTGACGACGTTGAGGCGGTAGTAGATGTCGGCGCGGAACTGGCCGGAATCTGCCAGGGCTTTGAGGTCGGCCTTGCTGGCGGCGACGACGCGGCAATCGATGGCGAGGCTGTGGTTGCTGCCCAGGCGTTCGATGCTGCGCTCCTGCAGCACGCGCAGCAGCTTGACCTGCAGGTTGAGCGGCATCGACTCGATTTCATCGAGGAACAGCGTGCCGCCCGCCGCGTGTTCGATGCGGCCGATGCGGCGTTTTCCGGCACCCGTGAAGGCGCCGGCTTCGTGGCCGAAGAGTTCGCTTTCGAACACCGTTTCCGGCAGCGCCGCGCAGTTGACCGCGACAAACGGCCCGCGCCGGCCGCTGGTTTCGTGGATGGCGCGGGCGACGACTTCCTTGCCGCAACCGGTTTCGCCATTGATCAGGATGTCCACACCCGTCGGCGCCAAGGCGCCGATCAGCCGGCGGACATCCTGCATTGCCGGGGTCTGTCCGATCAGCGCATTCAGGCCGGCGGCGTGTAATTGTTCGCGCAGTTGGCGGTTTTCCATGAGCAGTTCCCGCTTGTCGAGGGCGCTGCGCACGGCGCTGATCAGGCGTTCGGACGGGAAGGGTTTTTCGATGAAATCGTGGGCGCCGTCGCGCATCGCTTCGACCGCCATCGCCACATCACCGTGGCCGGTGATCAGCACGACCGGCAAGTCGCGGTCGAACTGGCGCAGTTCGCGCAGCAGCGCCAGGCCGTCGCGGCCGGGTAGGCGGATGTCACTGATGACCAGCGTCGGCCGGGTCGTTGCCAGCGCCGCCAGCATCGCCTCGGCATCGGGAAAGCCTCGTACCGGAATGTCGGCGATCGCCAGCGCCTGTTCGCAGCCCTTGCGCACGGCACTGTCGTCCTCGACCAGGAAGACGGGCAGCGCGGCCGGTGGGCGGGGTTGATCAAGCATGGGGGTCCTTGCGGGGGTCTGCGGCAGGAAGGATCAGCACGAAAATGGCGCCGCCGTCCGCTGCGTTGTGTGCGCGGAGTGTGCCACCGTAGCTTTCGACGATGGTGAGTGAAATGGCCAAGCCCAGGCCGAGGCCTTCGTCGGCCCCTTTGGTGGTGTAGAAGGGCTCGAACAGGTGCTCGCGCACGTCATCGGGAATGCCCGTGCCGTGGTCGCGGATGCAGATTTGTATGCTGCGGTCGACGCGGCTGGCGGCAATTTCGAGTGCTGCCCCGGCTTGCCCGTGCATGGCGTCCAGGCCGTTGAGCAGCAGATTGACCAGGACCTGCTCCAGCCGCCCGGCTTCGGCGATCACCTGCAGGTCCGGATCGTCCTGGCTGACATGGATGCGGGCGTCGCTGTCGCGCCGTCGCGGTTCGACCAGCATCAGCGCGTGCTCGATGGCGCCAGCGATGCGAACGGCCTGGGGGGTGGCGGACTCTTTGCGGGCGAAGGTTTTCAATTGGCGCACGATGCGCCCGGTGCGGTCGATCAGCGCGCTGATCATGGTCAGATTTTCGGCCACTTCGCTGTGTCGACCGCGGGCGAGCAGGGCGCTGGCGTTGTCGGCAAAGGTCTGCAGCGCCGCCAGCGGTTGATTCATTTCATGGCTGATCCCGGCTGACAACTGGCCGAGTACCGCCAGTTTCCCAGCCTGAACGGCGGCGTCACGGGTTTGGTGCAGGATGGCTTCGGTACGTTGCAATTCGGCAATCTTGGCGGTCAGGTCGGCGGTGCGCTCGGCGATGCGCTGTTCCAGCGCACTGTAAACTTGCTGCAACTCCTCGCGGCGGCGGCGACGGTGATGGAGGTGGGCCAGGGTGCCGATGACGAAGGCAGCGGCAAAGACCAGCGCCATGGCGCCGGAAAAGGCCGCCGCCCGCGCTTCGTCCAGGCGGCCGAGTTGAACGACCTGCCAGCCAAGATTGCCGACGGGGCGGGTGACCAGCAGATGTTCGCGGCGTGCGTCATCGGGCAGTTTCAGGCGTACCGGCTGCAGCGTGTCGAGCGGCAAAGCGCGGTCGGCCAGGGGCTGGATCACTTGCTGGCCGTATTGCTGGGTTTCGGCCAGTCGGGCGGTGACGGTTGCCGGTAACGGGGCCAGTGTCCGGTAACGCAGGCGGCGCTCCGACGACAGGAAGGTGATGCCATCGGCGTCGGCCAATAGAAGGATGTCGCCGGCACCGGCCATGGCTTGTTCCATCGCTTCCAGACCGACCTTGAGGACAACGACGCCAAGGATCCGGTTTTGCTCGCGCACCGGGGCGGCGAGAAAGTAGCCGGCCTCGCCGGTGGTTACGCCGACGCCGTAAAAGCGCCCTAGTCCATGGCGGATGGCGTCGCTGAAATAGGGGCGGAAGGCGTAATTGTGGCCGATGAAACTGCGTGGTTGACGCCAGTTGCTGGCTGCCAGCGTATTGCCATCGGCGTCGAGCAGGTAAGTGGCGGCAACGGTAGCGCCCTGCTGTGCTGCTTCCAGATAGGCGTTAGCGGCGGCCAAGGCGTGCGTGTTGTCTGGGCTGCGCAACAGGGCCGCGAGCGAGGGTTCCAGCGCCAGCAGGCCGGGCAGCGATTCGTGCCGGCTCAGCGTGGCGTCGAGCGATAGGGTCAAGGCATCAAGCCGTTGCGTGGCTAGCCGGCGTTCGTGCATCAGGTTGTTGTCGAGCAACTGATGGTAGCCGAGCAGGCCGATCAGCAGGCAGGCCGCCGCGGCGACGGCAGTCAGCAGCCGAGGGCGCAAAGGGCGCAGCGAAAGGGGGCTTGGACGGCTCATGGCCGCATCGTAACCATTTTTGCGGTCGACGGCGGCTGGGCCTCGTTTTTGTGGCAGGGGCGCAATTCGAGGATGCTTTCGTCTGGCAAACCGGGCAGCCACTCGGCTGGGGTGCGGCAGTCGCCGTCATGGCAGAGGGTGTAGGGGGCGACATAGGGCGAATGGCGCATCTGCACCGCAGGCAGGGGCGGCAATGCGGGCCGGTAATGCCAGGCGCCATCGCGCAGGACCGCATCCAGCGGCGGCTCCATCCCGGCGCCGGTGCCTTGCACGCGGGCCGAAGTCAGCAACAGGTGATTACCCTGCAGGCGGTAATCCTCCGCCCACAGGGTTTTCTGGACCGAATGCGTCCATTGCAGCGTGACGGCCTCGCCGAGCGGCAGCACCAGCAGGCCGGCGACGAGGCAGATCGCATTCATGCCGTTTGCTGGCGACGGCTGTGTAGCAGGTGCCAGCCGATGAAGCTGGCGCAGGCAACAAAGCCGATTTCGTCGGTCAGTGGCAGGGCGGCGACCAGCATGAAGGCGGCGGCGGCGGCGAAGAGGCGTTCCCAGGTGGCTAGCGGGGCGCGCAGGTAGCCGATGCTCGCGGCGCCCCACAGCGTGATCGCCAGCAAGGCCTTACCGACGATATAGACCACCGCCAGCACCGACGGATCGCCCTGCAGCATCAGCGCGTTGTCGTAGACCGCCATGAACGGCACGACGAAGCCGGCAATGGCGATTTGCACGGCTTTGATACCGATCTTCATCGCCGGCTCCTTGGCCACCGAGCTGGCGGCGAAGGCGGCCAAGGCGACCGGCGGTGTCAGGTCGGCCATGATGCCGAAATAGAAGACAAACATGTGGCTGACGATTAGCGGCACCCCCAGATCGAGCAGCGCCGGCGCGGCAATCGAACTGGTGATGATGTAGTTTGGGATGGTCGGGATGCCCATGCCGAGCAAGAGGCAGATCAGCATGGTCAGCAACAAGGACAGAAACAGGCTGTCAGCGCCGACCTTGAGGATGAAGCCGGCAAAGTTGGAGGCGGCACCGGTCAGCGTCAGAATACCGATGATGATGCCGACGATGGCACAGGCGACGCCGACTGGCAGCGCCTGCTTGGCGCCATCGACCAAGCTGTTGCGCATGATGGTCAGAGTTTGCCGGCCGCCTTGTACGAACAGGCACAGCCCGACCAGGACGGCAATCACGGTCAACACCGGATAAACGCCCCATTTCACCAGCAGTGAGGCACCCAGACCGACCATCAGCCAGAAGGCAAAGCGGAAGGCGGTGGACGACAGGCGGGCGGCGACTGCGGTGCCGAGGATCAGGATGGCGCACAGGGCCAGTCCGACCATGCCCGAATACATGGGCGTGAAGCCATTGAACAACATACCGACCAGCCCGACCAGCGGCAGGATCAGGAACCATTGCTCGCGGATGGCGCGCCACGGGTTGGGGCAGTCCTCCTTGGCGATGCCATCGAGATTCTTGCGGCCGGCTTCCAGATGCACCATCCAGAAGACAGTGGCGTAATACAGGATGGCCGGAACCAGCGCCGCCTTGACGATCTCGATGTAGGGGACGTTCAGGTTTTCCGCCATGATGAAGGCGACGGCACCCATCACTGGCGGCATGATCTGGCCGCCCATCGAGGCCGTGGCTTCGACCGCGCCGGCAAAAACGCCGGAATAGCCGAAGCGCTTCATCAACGGAATGGTGAATTGGCCGGTGGTCAGAACGTTGGCGACACCGGAACCGGAGATCGACCCCATCAGGCCGGACGACACCACCGCCACCTTGGCGGCACCGCCCTTGGTGTGGCCGACGAAGCCGAGCGCCACCGAGTTGAACAGGTTGATCATGCCGGCGTGTTCGAGGAAGGCGCCGAACAGAACGAACAGGAAGATGTAGCTGGCTGACACCATGGTCGGGATGCCGAAGATACCTTCGGTGCCGAAACCCAGCTGGTCGACCACCTGCGAAAAATCGTAGCCACGGTGCGCCAGATCACCCGGCAGATATTGGCCGAACAGGCCATAGAGGAGAAAAACGGCGCAAATGGTCGGCAGCGCCAGGCCGAGAATGCGGCGGGCGGCTTCAAAGACCAGTAGCACCATGGCGCTGCCAACGTAGAGATCGAGCGTGCTTGGATCGCCGGCGCGCATGATCAGATCGACCTCGAATACCCACTGGTAACAGGCGAGGACAAATGCCGCACCGGCCAGCAGCCAGTCGCCGGGGGCGACACGGTCGAGACGGCCACCTTTGTGCAGGGGAAAGAGAATGAAGGTCAGCGTTAGCAAAAAGCCGACGTGCAGGGCCCGCATGACCAGGCTGGACAGCGGGTGGAAAGCCGCCACGCTCAATTGGTAAATAGAGAAGGCCAGCGCGATGCCGGTCAGGATCAGGAGCGCGACGCCCCCGAGACGACGCTGGGCGCCGTGCTCGGAGAACGTCTCCTGTTCGATGTTCATCGGGGAGACGTTGGTCGACATGATGGATTACTTCAGTAGACCGGCTTCACGGTAGTACTTCTCGGCACCCGGGTGCAGCGGCACCGGCGAACCGGCTGCCATCTTCTCCTTCTTGATCGCCTTGGCAGCGGCGTGCGCAGTGGCCATGGTGTCGAGGTTTTCCGCCATCGACTTGGTCATCTTGTAGACCATGTCGTCGGACACGCCGCTATGGGTGACCAGATAATTGGGCACCAGTACGGTTTGCACGTCAGCGCCCTGGCCGTTGTAGGTATTGGACGGAATCGTGCCCGACTGGTAGGCCGCATCGCTGATCTTGGCGACGACTGCCGCCGGGATCGGAATGACGACGATGTTCAGCGCCGTCGCCAGGTCACGCACGGCGGCTACGCCCAGGCCGGATGACAGCAGCGTTGCGTCGAGCTGGCGGTTCTTCATCAGCTCCACCGACTCGGCGTAGCCCAGGTATTCGACTTTGGCGAAGTCCTGGTAGCCCATGCCGACGGCTTTCAGGATGTCGCGGCTGTTCAGTTCGGTGCCGCTCTTGGGCGCACCGACCGAAACCCGCTTGCCCTTGAGGTCGGCCAGCGATTTGATGCCGGAATCAGCGGCGGCGAGGAAATGGATGTAGTTCGGATAAATTGCGGCGACCGTGCGCAGTTTGTTCAGCGGTGCCTTGAAACCCACGTCCGGATTGCCCTTCCAGGCCTCCGACAGCGTATCGCCGAGCGTGAAGGCCATCTCGCCCTTGCCGGCCTGCAGCAGGTTGAGATTTTCGGCCGAAGCCTTGGTGGCCTGCACCGACATCTTGGCATCCGGCAGCACCTTGCCGTAAATCTGGGTGAGCGAGACGCCGAGCGGGTAATAAACGCCGCTGGTGCCCCCCGTCAACACGTTAATGAAATCGGCCGCGTGGCCAGCCGTGGTGCCGACCGCCAGTGTGGCGGCAAGAATCAGGGAACGAATTTTCATGTGATCTCCTCCGGTGATGGGAATGCGCCGCCAGGCGGCTGCGGAGAGACTTATCGCAGGAGACGTGCCAGTTGGCCTGGTTACGGTCAACGCGTTGATTCAGATGATTTTTCCGTCTTTCGTCTGTAGCTGCCTGACGCCGGTTGTGCGGAAATCCGCAATCAGATCGGCCGGTTGTGCGGATTTCCGCACGCCGGCCGGGGCGTCGGGGGCGGTTTCAGACGGCCAGCAGCAGCGCAGCGAGGGCCGCCGGTTGCGCGGCTACCCGCCAGTCGGTGCGCATCTCGTCAGCGTTCAGGCTGCCGTAACCCCAGGTTACGGCAACGAAGGGCAGGCCGTTGGCGTCGGCCGATTCGCCATCCTCACTGCGGTCGCCAATGTAGATGGCCTGATCCTGCGCAATATTCTGATCGGCCAGCAGGCGAGCGATCATCGCCGCCTTGTCCGGCAGGCGCGGCGTAAACAGGTCAAGCGCGTAGACATGGGCAAAAAAGCCGGCCCAGCCCAGATGCTCGAGAATCAAGCGGGTTGGGCGGATGCGCTTGTTGGTGGCAATCGACAGCGTCAGCCCGGCAGCGGCGAGGTCGGCCAGCAGGGGGCCGACGCCGGCATAAGCCGCCGTCGCCTGATAGCCTTCGCTGTCGTAACTGGCCTTGAAAGCCTCGGCTAATTGCGCCACGCGCACCGGATCATCGCTGCCCGACAGCAACTGCAAGGTTTCGGTTAGCGGCGGGCCGATCACGCTTTCATCGATACACATTGCCGGCGTGATGCCGGTTTGCGCAAAAGCCTCGCGGAAACTGGCAAGGATGGCCGGGGCCGAATCGATCAGCGTGCCGTCAAGGTCGAAAAGGATGTGCGGGGTGCGGGGCATGCTGACGATGGAGGAATTGCGGAGCCGGGATTATCGCCCGGGAGTGGCATGGCATTGACATTCTTGAAGGAAAGTTGGCCACAATCGGTGAAAATGTTGAGACGCCGGAAGTCCGGAACTGTTCGCCACCCCCAATAATCAAAGCGCATCGCCTCCATGACCCAGGAAACCAACAACCTCGCCGCCGACCTCTGGACCCTCGCCGATCTGCTGCGCGGCGACTTCAAGCAAAGCCAGTACGGCCGCATCATCCTGCCCTTCACGCTGCTGCGCCGGCTCGAATGCGTGTTTGCCGCGAGCAAGGCGGCCGTGCTCAAGCAGGTGCCGGTGGTCGAGGGAACGAAGCTGCCGGAAGAGGCGCAGGAAAAAATGCTGCTGCGCGCCACCAATAGTCTCAAGTTCTTCAACACCTCGCCGATGGACCTCGGCACCTTGGGCGAAGTCGGCATCAAGGCCAATCTGGAGCGCTACATCCAGTGCTTTTCCAGGGACGCCCGCGAAATTTTCGACCATTTCAAGTTTGCCGAATTCATCGGCCTGCTGAACGACGCCAATCTGCTCTACAAGGTTGTGCAGAAGGTCCGGACCATGGATATCAGCCCCAAGGCTGTTTCCAACTACGAAATGGGCCTGGTCTTCGAAGAACTGATCCGACGCTTTGCTGAAAGCTCGAACGAAACCGCCGGCGAGCACTTCACCCCGCGCGACATCGTCCGCCTGACCACTTCGCTGGTCTTCATGGAAGACGACGAAGCGCTGACCAAGCCCGGCATCATCCGCACCATCTACGACCCCACCGCCGGCACCGGCGGCTTCCTGTCGGCGGGCATGGAATACGTGCACGAGCTGAATCCACAAGCCGTGATGCGCGCCTACGGCCAGGAACTCAACCCGGAAAGCTACGCCATCTGCAAGGCCGACATGCTGATCAAGGGCCAGGAAGTCGGCAACATCAAGCTCGGCAACACCCTGTCCAACGATCACCTGCACGCCGACCACTTCAACTACATGCTGTCCAATCCGCCCTTCGGCGTGGACTGGAAGAAGATCGAAAGCCACATCGTCGACGAGCACACCCTCAAGGGCTACGACGGCCGTTTTGGCCCCGGCCTGCCGCGTGTTTCCGACGGCTCGCTGCTGTTCCTGCTGCACTTGCTCAGCAAGATGCGCGATGTGAAGGATGGCGGTTCGCGCATCGGCATCATCCTCAACGGCTCGCCCTTATTCACCGGCGGCGCCGGCTCGGGCGAATCGGAAATCCGCCGCTACATCCTCGAAGCCGACCTGCTCGAAGCCATTGTCGCGCTGCCCACCGACATGTTCTACAACACTGGCATCGCCACCTATGTCTGGGTGCTGACCAACAAAAAGACCGGCGAGCGCAAGGGCAAGGTGCAACTGATCAACGGCGTGAACCTCTGCGGCAAGATGCGCAAATCCCTGGGTAGCAAGCGCAACGTGATGCAGGACGACGACATCGCCACCATCACCCGCTGCTTCGGCAACTTTGAAGTCGTCGATGCGCGTGCGGTCGACAAGCCCGCCGAGCAGAAAAGCAATCGCGGCCGGCAAGCCGCCAACCCCAAGGCCGAAGCCCCCAAAACCTTCGCCAGCAAGATCTTTGAGTCACACGAATTCGGCTACCGCCGCATCACCATCGAACGCCCGCTGCGCCTCTCCTGGCAGTTCAGCGACGAACGCATCGCCACGCTGCGCTACCTGTCCGGCGCATTGAATGCCGCCATGCAGTGGATCTACACCGAATATGGACAGAACGGCGGCGCGCAATACTGGCGCGATGACGCTGACTGCGAAGACTACGGCCAACTCGCCGACTACGCCCTGGAAATCCGAGCGCACTGCAAGCACCACTTTGCCGACCTCAAGGAAAAGCAGATCAAGGACCTGCTCGATGCCGACACCTGGCTCGCCCAGAAGCGCGTCCTGCTCAAGGCCAGGCAACTGCAGCAAGTCATCGGCACGGCGCAGCACGACGACTGCAATACCTGGGACGACGCGCTCAAGGCCGCCGCCAAGGAAGCCGGCATCAGCCTCGACACGAAAGAGAAAAAACAGATCGCCGACGCCGTTAGCTGGAAGAACCCGGCGGCGGAAAAGGTCGTCAAGAAACTGCACCAGGGCAAGCCGGCACCGCTCTACGGCCTCTTCCCCGTCGGCAAGGACATCGTCGAATACCAGGCCGACAGCGACCTGCGCGACTTCGAAAACATCGCCCTGAACCCGAATATTGCGGTCAACGCCCAAAACGAAGCCTATTTCATCAAGGAAGTGCAGCCGCACGTGCCAGACGCCTGGATAGATGCCGGCAAGCGCGACGCCAAGGACGGCGAAATCGGCATCGTCGGCTACGAAATCCCCTTCAACCGCCACTTCTACCAATACCAGCCGCCGCGCCCGCTGGCAGCAATCGACGCCGACCTCGACGCCGTCAGCGCCGAAATCATGGCCCTGCTGCGCGAGGTGCATTCATGAACCAGTTGATCAGTAACAACGATGATTTCATGGCCGTGCTCGAGATCATCGAATTGGCCAAACAACGCACCAGCCGTGCCGTCAATGTCGCGCTGATCGATCTGTACTGGGGTGTAGGCGAATACGTCAGCCAGAAACTTGCCGCCGAGGTCTGGGGCAAAGGGACGGTAGATGCGCTCGCCGACTACATTCAGCGAAGTCAGCCCGGATTGCGCGGCTTTTCCTCCAAGAACATCTGGCGCATGCGGCAGTTTTACGAGACTTACCGCGATACACCAATTCTCTCAACGCTGTTGAGAGAATTACCCTGGTCCGCCCATCTGCATATTTTGAGCCGCAGTCAATACCCGGAAGAGCGCGAATTCTATCTGCGTACCGCCAGCAACCAACGCTGGACAGTGCGTGAACTGGCGTGACAAATGGACAACCAGCTCTTTGCCCGGTCGCTGACCGAACCCGCCCGGATGGCCAAGGCCTTGCAGGAAACGCAGCCTCAAGCGGCCGAGCATTTCAAGGACAGCTACTACCTGGAATTCCTCGGCCTGCCGCAAGAACATGGCGAAGCCGACCTGCACCGGGCCTTGCTGCAGCACCTGGGACGCTTTCTTTCCGAACTCGGCCGCGATTTTTGCTTCGTCGGCAGCGAATACCCGCTGCAAGTCGGCCAGCAGGATTTTGCGCTGGACCTGCTCTTCTTCCACCGCGGCCTCAACTGCCTGGTCGCCATCGAACTGAAGACCACCCGCTTCTCGCCCGAACACCTCGGGCAACTCAACTTCTACCTGGAAGCCCTCGACCGCGACCATAAAAAGCCCCACGAAAACCCGGCCATCGGCCTGCTGCTCTGCGCCAGCAAGGACGACGAAGTGGTCGAATACGCCCTCAGCCGCAGCCTGTCGCCGGCCCTGGTCGCCCAATACCAGACCCAGTTGCCGGACAAGAAGCTGCTGCAGGCGAAACTGCACGAGTTTTACCTGGCGAATCTGGGCGAGGAGGGCGCGGCATGAGTCGGTATAAGGCTTATCCGGCGTATCGGGATTCGGGGGTGGAGTGGGTTGGAGACATTCCCGAGGCGTGGCAAGTAACTCCGCTATTTTCAGTAGCTTCCACTGGCGTCGAGAAAAACGATGATGGTGCTGAAAGCAATGTGCTGTCACTCAGTTACGGAAGAATCATTCGGAGGGACGTTGAGGACAATCACGGGCTTTTACCCGAGTCTTTCAATACCTATCAGATCGTCGATTCGGGAGACATCATTCTTCGGCTGACCGACTTGCAGAATGACAAGCGCAGTCTGCGGGTAGGGATGGCGAACGAGAAGGGAATCATTACTTCCGCCTACCTGAAACTCACAGCGAAGGCGTGGTTTCTCGACCGCTATCTTTATCGTTTGCTCCACTCCTATGACACGACCAAGGTTTTCTACGGCATGGGCGGTGGGTTACGGCAGTCGATGAAATTCGAGGAAATGCGTCGTTTGCAAATGCTGTGTCCGTCACTGGATGAACAAAAGCAAATTGCTGATTTCCTCGACCACGAAACCGCGAAGATCGACGCGCTGATCGAGAAGCAGCGGCGGCTGATTGAACTGCTCAAGGAAAAGCGCCAGGCGGTCATCAGCCATGCCGTGACCAAAGGCCTCAACCCCAACGCCCCGATGAAGGATTCCGGAGTGGAATGGCTGGGCGAGGTGCCGGCGCATTGGGAGGTTATGCAAGTCCGTAGAGTGTTACTTGGAATTGAGCAGGGAAAAAGCCCAGAGTGCGAGAGTAGGTCCGCGGATATTAATGAGTGGGGGGTTTTAAAAACTGGCTGCGTCAATAATGCAATTTATAACAGCGAAGAAAATAAATATCTCCCTGATCGTCTTGCTCCATTTTCTCAGTTCGAAGTGATGCTGGGGGATGTCCTGATGTCACGAGCAAGTGGTTCTGATGACTTAATCGGATCGGTAGCATATGTGCATGAAACTAGGCCAAAAATTCTACTGTCGGACAAAATATTTAGGCTCTTTGTTTGTGATGGTATGAATAAAATATTTTTCGTCTACCTCATGCGGTCTTCATTCATGCGAACAAGCATAAAAAATGCAATCAGCGGTGCAGAAGGTATGGCAAACAATATTACGAAGGGTGCGATCATGGCTTTTCGATTTGCTCTGCCATCGAAAGGCGAACAAGAACTGATTGTCAAATTCCTTGATCAACAACTGGGGAAATTCGATGCGCTTATTAATAGGTCTGAGAAGGCAATAGATTTACTCCAAGAACGCCGCACCGCTCTAATCTCCGCCGCAGTCACCGGCAAGATCGACGTCCGCGACTGGCAGCCCGCCGCTGCCCAAGAGGAGGTCGGCAGCGAATGTTGAGCCAACTTATCCTGACTTATGTGGAAAACCATAAGTTATAATTTCAACCATAAGTAGCCATAAGTCGGAGCCCAGGATGAGCGCAATCAAGCCGTTTACCTTCCACCGCCCAGGTCTGGCGGAGAGTTATTGCGACAGCCTTGAGGGCCAGGGCCTGGCGGATAGTCGCTCCGGCTTGTTCCTGGCTGCACCAAGACGCACGGGGAAAAGCACTTTCCTGCGTGAAGACATGCTTCCCGCCATGCAAAAACGAGGCTGGACCACGATCTATGTGGACCTGTGGGCGGACAAGTCGAAAGACCCGGCTTTGCTGATTACCAGCGCTGTCAAAGCAAAAATCGGCACTTTTGCTGGCGTCATCGCCAGGATGGCCAAGGCGAGCGGGCTGGAAAAAGTGAATGTGTTCGGCGCCTTGAGCCTGAACCTCGACTCCCTGGAACTGCCAACCGGACTGACGCTGGCCGATGCGCTGGAGGCATTGGTCGAGGCCGGGAAAGCGCCAGTCGCCATCGTCATTGACGAAGCGCAGCATGCGCTCTCAACCCAGGCCGGCGTGGATGCCATGTTCGCCCTCAAGGCGGCACGTGATCACTTGAATCAGGGGAGCGGACAGCAAGGGCTGTTCATCGTTTTGACGGGCTCCAACCGGGACAAGCTGGCCCATCTGGTGTTGAAACGTACCCAGCCTTTTTTTGGCTCGCAGGTGACGCGTTTCCCCTTGCTGACCAAGGATTTCACCGACGCCTATACCGACTTCGTGAACCCCTTGCTGGCGGATGACAACTAGTTCCGTCATGAGGATATGTTCGAAGCCTTCAAGCTGGTCGGGCATCGCCCCGAAATGCTGCGTAGCATCGTCGGCGAGATTGCCCTGGATGCTGGCGCAGAGCACCTCGGTGAGGCGCTGAAGAATGGTGCGGAAGAAATCAAGGAAAGAATGTGGGGCGCAATGGAAAGCGAGTTCGCTGGTTTGCCTGACATTCAGCGGGCGGTGCTGGAGACCCTCATCGCTCAGGGCAGGAATTACGTTCCCTTCTCCGAGGCGTCGATGCGCGCTTATGCCAGCCTATTGCAGCAGGAAAAGGTTTCGGTGCCCTCGGTTCAGGCTGCGCTGGATGCCTTGCGCGAGAAGGGCCTGGTCTGGCGTGCGGCCTACGGCGACTATGCGCTAGAGGACGAAAGTCTGGCGAGTTGGTACAAGAACAAAATGCAAGGATGAGCATGAGCGACCAAGCCAGCGAACGCATTTTCCAGGACGACATTCTCAGCCAATTGCAGGCGAACGGCTGGTTGCTCGGTTCTTCCGACAAGTACAACCGCGAACTGGCGCTTTACCCGGAGGATGCGCTGGCATTCGTGCAGGAGACACAGCCGGCGCAGTGGCAGCGTTTCTGCGCCAATCATCCGAAGGATAGCGAGCAGAAATGCCTCGAACTGATCGCCGGCCAACTGGCCAAGGCCGATCCCAACGCGACCAATGCCGACAGCCGCCGTTTCGGTACCCTGGGCGTGCTGCGCCATGAGCTGCGCGACCGCAATGCGCGCCTTTCCTTGTGCCAGTTCCGCCCCGAGCACGACTTGAACCCGGATACCTTGGCCCGTTATGCGAAGAACCGCCTGCGCGTGGTGCCGGAGCTGGTCTATAGCCCGTGGGCGTCGGCGGCGCAGTTGGCGGAAACGGATAGCAAGGCCAAGGCCTGGCGCATTGACCTGGTGTTGTTCGTCAATGGCCTGCCCGTGGCGACGCTGGAACTGAAATCCGAGTTCAAACAAGCCGTTGACCGCGCGATTCGGCAATACAAGACGACGCGCCTGCCGGTGGACCCGGTGGCGAAGAAGGCGGAGCCGCTGCTCAGTTTCAAGCGCGGCGCGCTGGTGCATTTTGCGGTGAGCCAGTACGAGGTGCACATGGCGACGCGGCTGGAGGGCGCGGAGACGGTTTTTCTGCCCTTCAACAAGGGCACGGCAGACGGTGGCGCCGGCAACGACGTGCCGGAAGACGTGAACCGCTACGCCACCGATTACCTGTGGAACGAGGTGCTGCTGCCGGACAACCTGCTCAATATCCTCGCCCGCTTCGTGCATTTGCAGATCGACGACAAGGAAGACTGGGAAGGCCGCAAGTACAAGAAGGAAAGCCTGATCTTCCCGCGCTATCACCAGTGGGACGTGGTGAACAAGCTGCTCGCCGCCGCCCGCCGTGAGGGGCCGGGGCAGCGTTACCTGATCCAGCACAGCGCCGGTTCGGGCAAGTCCAACTCGATTGCCTGGGTGGCGCACCAGTTGTCGTCGCTGTACCAGGCCGATGGCGGCAAGCAGTTCCAGTCGGTGATCGTCGTCACCGACCGCACGGTGTTGGACGACCAGTTGCAGGACACCATCTACCAGTTCGAGCACACCGACGGCGTGGTCGGGCGCATCAACAACAAGGAAGGCGAGGGCTCGAAGTCGGAAAAGCTCGCCGCCGCGCTGGAGAACGCGCAGCCGATCATCATCGTCACCATCCAGACCTTTCCCTTCGTGCTCAAGGCCATCGAGAACAGCGTCAGCCTCAAGGAGCGCTGCTACGCGATCATCGCCGACGAGGCGCATTCCTCGCAAAGCGGTTCGACGGCGCGGCAGTTGAAGGAAGTGCTGATGAAGGAGGCGGGCGAGGATGATGAGGCGGAACTGGATAGCGACGACATCATCGCCGCTACCGTGGCCTCGCGCCGCGCTTCCGGCAACCTGAGTTTTTTTGCCTTCACGGCGACGCCCAAGGCCAAGACACTGGAACTGTTCGGTCGCCGGCCGCAGCCTGATGCCGTGCCGTCGATCACCAACAAGCCGGCAGCTTTCCACGTTTACAGCATGCGCCAGGCCATCGAGGAGGGCTTCATCCTCGACGTGCTGCGCAATTACACCAATTACAAGGTGGCTTACAAACTGGCGCTGAAGATCCAGGAGGCCGACCAGGAGGTCGAGAGCAAGCGGGCCCGGGTCAAGCTCAACCAGTGGGTGCGCCTGCATGATCACAACATCGCGCAGAAGGTGAAGCTGATTGTCGAACACTTCCGGGGCAATGTACTGGGCCTGCTCGGCGGTCAGGCCAAGGCGATGGTGGTGACCAGTTCGCGCAAGGAGGCGGTGCGCTACAAGCAGTGCTTCGACAGCTACATTGCCGACAAGGGCTACCAGAAGATCCACGCCATGGTGGCGTTTTCCGGCGAGGTGGCCTTTTCCGACAAGGACCCGAACGCCGCCAGCCTGATCGGCCAGCAATTTACCGAAAACAACATGAATCCGAATCTGAAGAAGCGCGACATGCGCGTTGCCTTCGATTCGGACGATTACCAGGTGATGATCGTCGCCAACAAGTTTCAGACCGGTTTTGACCAGCCCAAGCTGTGCGCCATGTACGTGGACAAGAAGCTGGCCGGTGTGGAATGCGTGCAAACGCTGTCGCGTCTGAACCGCACCTACCCCAACAAGGCCGAGACGGGCACTTTCGTGCTCGATTTTTTCAACGAACCCGAGGAGATCCTCGGCGCCTTCCAGCCCTATTACCAGACGGCGGAACTGGCCGATGTCTCGGACCCGAACCTGATTTTCACGCTACACGACAAGTTGCGGGCGGCCGGCATCTTCACCTGGCAGGAAGTGGCGCAGTTCTGCACGGCCTTCTATGTGAGGAACAAGAGCAACGCGGCCATCGCCAATATCTGCAAGCCGGCGGTGCAACGCTGGCAGCAACGTTACAAGTCTGCGGTCGACGCCTTCAAACAGGCAAAAATGATGTTCGAGCGTACGAAAAAGACCGGCGATGCGGTGTTGACCGCCAACGCGGAAAACTGCCTGAAGGATTGCCAGAAGGAAAAGGACGTACTGGACATCTTCAAGAAGGATCTGGGCACCTTCGTGCGCTTCTATGAGTTCATGTCGCAGATCGTTGATTACGACGACACCGATCTGGAAAAGCTCAGCCTCTACGCTCGCAACCTGCGCCCGATGCTGCGCGAAGCCTTGCTTGAAGAAGACGACATCGACCTCGACAACGTGCTGCTCAGCCATTACCGGGTCGCCAGAATCCGCCAGCAGGATTTGCTGCTCAAGCAGGACAGCGCCGAATACAAGCTGGAGCCGGGCGAAGGCCTGGGCACGGCCAAACCACGAGAGCAGAAAGAAGAGTTCCTGTCGCAGATCATCAGCCGCCTGAACGAGATTTTTGTCGCCGACCAGCTGACCGATAAGGACATGGTCAATTACGCCTACACCATCCGCGACAAGGTCGGTGAGAACCTGAGCGTGATGCAGCAGATCGAAAACAATTCGCCAGAGCAGGCCTTGCTCGGGGACTTTTCCAAGGCCATCGACGACGCCATCATGGACAGCAGCGCCGCCCACCAGAACCAGATGCTGCAATTGCTGGCCGACCCCGGGAAAGCAGCAGGATTTGCGCGGGTGGTGTTCGATCTGCTGGTTTCAGGGAAGGCGAATCCGGGGTTGTAAACCCGGCAGTCAATTGGGAAGCGCATGAAAAACGGGACATCGCCTCGCCGGCATGTCCCGTTTGATTTGTCCCTGCTAAGTTTTACAACAACGGCGCCAGCCAGTATTCAGCGTCCTTGATCGCCATGCCCTTGCGCTGCGCCCAGTTTTCCAACTGGTCGCGGCCGATCTTGGGGATGGCGAAGTACTTGGCGCCGGGGTGGCCGATATAGAAGCCGGAGACAGCCGCTGCCGGGGTCATCGCGCAGGACTCGGTCAGTCCCATGCCGATGGCGCCGGGTGCATCGAGGAGGGCAAACAGTTCCCGCTTGGCGGTGTGATCCGGACAGGCCGGATAACCCGGTGCCGGGCGGATGCCCTTGTATTGCTCGGCAATCAGCGCGTCGTTATCCAGCGATTCATCCGTGGCATATCCCCAATAGTGAGTGCGTACTTGCTTGTGCAGCCACTCTGCAGAAGCCTCGGCCAGACGGTCGGCAAGTGATTTGAGCATGATCGCCGAGTAGTCGTCGTGGGCGGCTTCAAAGGCGGCAACGCGCTCGTCTATACCCAGCCCGGCCGTGACGGCAAAGGCGCCGGCATAATCCAGTTCTCCCACAAAGTCGGCCAGCGCTGTGTTGTATCGTCCGGCTGGCTGCTTGATCTGCTGGCGCAGACCCACCCAGCGCGTGGCCTCGACCGTGCGGCTTTCATCGGTGTACAGCACGATGTCCTCGTTTTCGCCGCGCGCCGGGTAGAGGCCGAACACGGCTTTTGCGGTCAACCAGTTTTCAGCGACGATTTTGTCCAGCATGGCCTGTGCGTCGGCAAACAACTGACGTGCAGTTTCGCCAACGGTTTCATTTTGCAGGATGGCCGGGTAACGGCCTGCCAGATCCCAACTTTGGAAGAAGGGTGACCAGTCGATGTAGGGCACCAGTTCTGCCAGCGGAATGTTCAGCACATGGCGGCCGGGTTGTGCCGGCTTGACTGGGGTGTAATCGTCGTTCCACGTGAAACGGTTGGCGCGGGCGTCGGCCAGCGATACCAGCGTGGCGCCCTTGCGGCCGGCGTGTTCGGTGCGCACGGCCTCGTATTCGGCGGCGATTTCAGCGTGATAGGCCATACGCTGGTCGACGGACAGCAGCTTGGTTGCGACGCCCACGGCGCGGGAGGCATCCGGCACATAGATCACGACGCCATCGGTATTGGGCGCGATCTTGATCGCGGTGTGGGCGCGGCTGGTGGTGGCACCGCCAATCAGCAGCGGCTGGGTCATGCCGCGGCGCTTCATCTCGCTGGCGACGTGGGCCATTTCTTCCAGCGACGGCGTGATCAGGCCGGAGAGCCCGATGATGTCGACCTTGTGCTCTTGCGCCGCCTTGAGGATGTTGTCGCAGGACACCATAACGCCAAGGTCGACGACGTCGTAGCCGTTGCAGCCAAGGACAACGCCGACAATGTTCTTGCCGATGTCGTGCACGTCGCCCTTGACCGTGGCCATCAGGATCTTGCCCTTGCTGCCCAGGCCGGTGCGAGTCTTTTCCGCTTCGATGTAGGGCAGCAGGTGGGCGACCGCCTGTTTCATGACGCGGGCCGATTTGACCACCTGCGGCAGGAACATCTTGCCGGCGCCGAAGAGGTCGCCGACCACGTTCATGCCGTTCATCAGCGGCCCTTCGATCACGGAAAGCGGCGGCTTTCCTTCGCTTTCCAGCTTGGCGCGGACTTCCTCGGTGTCGGCGACGACGAAATCGGTAATGCCCTTGATCAGCGCGTGTTCCAGACGCTTCTCGACCGATTGCTCGCGCCACGACAAATCCGGGCCGCTGTCCTTGCTCCTGCCTTCCTTGACGGTCTGGGCGAAATCGACCAGTGCCTCGCCGGCACCCGAATTGCGGTTGAGTACAACATCTTCAACCTTCTCGCGCAGCACCGGCTCCAGATCGTCGTACACGCCGAGCATGCCGGCATTGACGATGCCCATGGTCATGCCGTTTTGGATCGCGTGGTAGAGGAAGACGGTGTGGATCGCTTCGCGCACCGCGTCGTTGCCGCGGAAAGAAAACGACACATTGGAGACGCCGCCGGAAATGTGCGCGTGCGGCAGGTTCTGCTTGATCCAGCGCACCGATTCGATGAAATCGACGGCGTAGTTGTCGTGCTCGGGAATCCCCGTCGCAATCGCGAAAATGTTCGGGTCGAAAATGATGTCTTCGGCCGGGAAGTTGGCTCCGCCTTGCTTCGGCGATGCTGTCAGCAGTTCGTAGGCGCGCTGGCAGATCTCGGTCTTGCGCGCGTAGGTGTCGGCCTGACCCTTTTCGTCGAAAGCCATGACGATGACCGCAGCGCCGTAGCGGCGGGCCAGTTTGGCCTGCTCGATAAACTTGGCCTCGCCTTCCTTCATCGAGATCGAATTGACGATGCCCTTGCCCTGGATGCACTTCAGGCCGGCCTCGATGACTTCCCATTTGGAGGAGTCGATCATGATCGGTACACGCGAAATATCCGGCTCGGAGGCGATCAGCTTGAGGAACTTGTCCATCGCAGCGAGCGAATCAAGCATCGCCTCGTCCATGTTGATGTCGATGACTTGGGCGCCGTTTTCCACCTGCTGGCGGGCGACGGCCAGCGCGTCGTCGAAACGGCCTTCGAGAATCATCCGCGCGAAAGCCTTCGAGCCGGTGACGTTGGTCCGTTCGCCGACATTGACGTAGAGAGAATCCGGCGTGACGTTGAACGGCTCCAGCCCGGACAGGCGCAGGGCCGCTTCAATTTTTGCCGGTTGGCGCGGGTTGACCGCAGCAACGCGCTGGGTGATGGCGGCAATGTGTTCCGGCGAGGTGCCGCAGCAACCGCCAACGATATTGACGATGCCGGCTTGCGCCCAACTTTCAATCTCATCGGCCAGCATCTCGGCGGTTTCGTCGTAGCCGCCAAAGGCATTGGGCAAACCAGCATTCGGATGAGCGGAAACGTAGCAATCGCAAACGCGCGACAGCTCTTCGACGTACTGGCGCAGTTCCTTGGCGCCGAGCGCGCAGTTCAGGCCGAAACTGACCGGCTGGACGTGGCGTAGCGAATTCCAGAAGGCTTCGGCGGTCTGGCCGGAGAGCGTGCGGCCGGAGGCATCGGTGATGGTCCCGGAAATCATCACCGGCCAGCGGCGCTTGGCGATGTCGAAAAACTTCTCGATGGCGAACAGCGCCGCCTTGGCATTTAGGGTGTCGAACACCGTTTCAACCAGCAGGATGTCGGCGCCGCCTTCAACCAGACCGGTAATGGCTTCCACATAATTGGCCACCAGCTCGTCGAAATCGACATTGCGGTAGCCAGGGTCGTTAACGTCAGGCGAGATCGACGCGGTGCGCGAGGTTGGGCCGAGGACGCCGGCGACGAAGCGTGGCTTGCTCGGATTGGCAGTGGTGAATTCGTCGCACAACTGGCGAGCCAGGTGGGCACCTTCAAAATTCAGCTCGTAAACCAGTTCTGACAGGTTGTAGTCGGCCTGCGATACCGAGGTCGAGTTGAAGGTACAGGTTTCCAGGATGTCGGCGCCGGCTTCGAGGTACTCGCGGTGGATGCCGCCGATGATTGCCGGCTGGGTCAGTACCAACAGGTCGTTGTTGCCCTTGAGATCGTGCGGATGATCGGCGAAACGTGCGCCGCGATAATCGGCTTCCTGCAATCCGTGGCGTTGGATCATCGTGCCCATGGCGCCGTCGAGGACGAGCATTTTCTGGGCAAGCAGGGCGGAAAGTTCGGCGGAGCGGTCGGGCTGGATCATGATTACCTCGGCAATGCGGCGGGTGGCCAATTCACGCCGGGGACCCCGCAAAAGATAAACGGCGTCGCAAACCGGCAAAAAGACAGGGTTTGCGAGCGCCGTTGATCATTGCCGAGCCTGGCCCCAAGTCAATGACAGGGTCGCAGCGCTCCTCGGCAGAGCGCGCAGTTTAGCGGTCGACGCCCTGAAAGCCAAGTTTTCGCTGCAAAAACAGGGCTTAGGCCCCGCTGTGACGAATCAAAAAGGCTGCGAATTTGCCGCTTCTGCATTAGCATGCGCGCTCTGCCTGGCAGACGCGGTCCGCGTACCGCACCCAAACCGGCGCTGGTGCGTCATGTAAGTCCCCGTGGTTCCGCACGGAGACGGTTGTTGTTGAAACGGAGTATTTGATGAAATTTTCTTCCCTGCGCCGTCTGGCGCTCAAGGGCGCGCTGGCTTGCGCCGCCGTCACGGTTAGTCCGGTTTTCGCAGCCGATGCGGTTTTGCGGGTGTCGGCGATTCCCGATGAAGCGCCGACTGAACTGCAACGCAAATTCGCCCCCCTGGGCAAATATCTCGAAGCGCAAACCGGCATGAAGGTGCTATTTACGCCGGTGTCGGACTATGCCGCCGTGGTGGAGTCGCTGGCGACCAGGAAAATTGACTTGGCCTGGCTGGGCGGTTTTACCTATGTGCAGGCCAAGATTCGCACCCAAGGGATGGCTATCCCCATCGTCCAGCGGGCCGAAGATGCGGTGTTTACCTCCAAGTTCATCACGGCTGATCCGGCGATCAAGTCGCTGGCGGACCTCAAGGGCAAGAGTTTTGTCTTTGGTGCGCCGTCGTCTACCTCGGGTAGCCTGATGCCGCGTTTCTTTTTGCAGCAAGCGGGTTTGACGCCGGAAAAGGACTTCAAGAATGTCGCTTTTTCCGGGGCGCATGATGCCACCGCAGCCTTTGTCGCAGCCGGGCGGGCCGAAGCAGGCGTCCTCAACGCCTCGGTATGGAGCAAGTTGGTCGAACAGAAAAAAATTGACCCAGAGAAAGTCCGGGTTTTTGCTACGACGCCGTCCTATTTTGATTACAACTGGACGGTACGCGGCGATCTCGATCCGGCTCTGATCAAGAAGTTGACCGAAGCCTTCCTGCAACTCGACCCGGCCCAGCCGGCGCAGCAGGAAATCCTCGCTTTGCAGCGGGCATCGAAATTTATTCCGACCCGCAAGGAGAACTACGACGGCATCGAGCAGGCAGCGCAGGCGGCCGGCTTGCTGAAGTAAAGCGATGAGTTTTTCCCTGGCGGGTGTCGGGCTGACCCATGGCAATGGTTTTGTGGCGCTCGATGGCATCACGCTGCGTGCCGAGCAGGGTGAGCGTATTGCCTTGATCGGCCCGTCCGGGGCGGGCAAGACCAGCTTGCTGTCGGTGCTCGGGACGGCCTTGCCACCGACGCAAGGCCAGGCGCGCGTGCTGGATTGTGTGGTCGACGAGCGGTCGACCGTGAACCGGCTGCGGGCCCGGATTGGCACGGTTCATCAGGCCCCGCCCTTGCCGCCCCGGCAGCGGGTAGTGACGGCGGTGCTGGCCGGCAAACTGGGCCAGTGGCCGGTCTGGAAGTCGCTGGCCTCCTTGTTGTACCCACAGGATATTCCCGGGGCCCGGGCAGTGCTGGCCCGGGTCGATCTGGCGGATAAGTGCTTTGTCCGTTGCGATCAGTTGTCCGGCGGTCAGTTGCAGCGGGTCGGCATTGCCCGCGTGTTGTACCAGCAGCCGGATTTGTTGTTGGCTGATGAGCCGGTGTCGGCGCTTGACCCGGCGCTGGCCCAGTCAGCCATTCGCTTGCTGGTCGATGATGCGCAGGCACGCGGGGCGACGCTGGTGGCCAGCTTGCACGCGGTCGACCTCGCGTTACAGCATTTTTCGCGCATCGTCGGCGTTCGCGCCGGGTGCCTGTTTTTTGACTTGCCGGCGGCAGAGGTTAGCGACCGCTTGCTGCATCAGCTTTATGCCAGCGAAGGTGAGGCCTTGCCGCTGCTGGTCAACGAAGCCCGGCATTTGGCGACTGCCAGGTCCTGCCCTGCGGCGGCGGCAACCCGGGCAGCGTGCTGTTGAGCGCTCTGCGCGACCCGTCCCGTCATGACCCGGCGGCCCGCGCTCGTCTGATCGGCGCGCTGGCGGCTCTGGCCGTGCTCTGGCCCTTGTTTCAGGCGGCCGAGGTCAGGCCGGGGGGGCTGTTTGCGGCGGGCAATCTGCAGGTCATCGGTCATTTCCTGGCGGGTTTTCTGCCGCCGGCGACGGATGCCGAGTTTCTCGTTTATCTTGGCCGGGCGACGCTGGAGACGCTGGCCATTGCCACGGCCGGCATGGCATTGGCCTTCTTGCTGGCCGTGCCGCTGGCTTATCTGGCGACGGCAGCCGGGCGCGAAGAGGCGCCTTTCAGGCCGTTGACGCGTTCTGTGCTCACCGTGTTGCGTGGCATTCCCGAGCTGGTCTGGGCCCTGCTTTTTGTCCGCGTCTTCGGCCTCGGGCCGGCTGCCGGGGTGATGGCCCTGGGGCTGACGTATGGCGGCATGCTGGCCAAGGTCTATGCCGAAATTCTCGAATCGGTCGATCCGGCCGCCGCCCGCGCCCTGCAACTGAGCGGTGCCAGTCGGCCGCAGGCCCTGCTGTACGGTTTGCTGCCACAAGCCGTGAAGGAATTGGCCTCGTACACCGTCTATCGTTGGGAGTGTGCGATTCGCGCCTCGGTGGTGATGGGCTTTGTCGGGGCAGGGGGGTTGGGGCAATTGATGGATCAGGCCATGAAGATGCTCAATGGCGGCGAAGCGGCCAGCATCCTGCTGGTTTTTCTGGGCCTGGTTTTTGCGGCTGATGCTTTGTCCAGCGGGTTGCGTCGGGGGCTGGATGTGCCGCCGCTGATGCGGCCCTCGCCGTTCGGGCGACGTAGCCTGCTGCTGCTGGCCGGCTTGCCGCTGGCCGTGCTGAGTAGTTTCCTCTTTTTGGAAATTGACTTCGCGGCCCTGTTGATCGTGGAAGCAGCCGATAGCGTCTTGGCGTTCGTCCTGGATTTTTTCCCGCCGGATCTGTCGGCCGACTGGTTGCAGCGGGTCGGGCGCGGGGTTTGGGAAACGCTGGCGATTTCGGTCGTCGGCACGCTGCTGGCGGCGGTGGCTGGTCTGGGCTTGGCCCTGGCAGGGCCGAGGCCGTTATTTTCCGGCTTGCTCAATGCCCTGCGCTCGGTGCCGGAACTGGTCTGGGCGACGATCACGGCGCTGGCCGTCGGTCTGGGGCCTTTTGCCGGGGCGCTGGCCTTGGCCTTGCACACGGCCGGTGTGCTTGGCCGGCTGTACGCGGAGGCGCTGGTCAATGCGCCGGCGCAGGCGGCACAGGCTTTGCGCCTGGCCGGGGCAGCACCGGGCCTGCCCTTTTTTTACGGTACCTTGCCCGTGGCCTTGCCGCAGCTCATTGCCTACACGCTGTATCGCTGGGAAATGAATATCCGCATGGCGGCCATTCTGGGTTTTGTCGGTGCCGGCGGTCTGGGCCAGTTGTTGTACGTCGAATTGTCGCTTTTTCATCATGCGGCCGCGTCGACCGTGATCATGGCCATGCTCTTGTTGTCGATGGTGGTCGATCAGAGCAGCGCCTGGTTGCGTCGCTGGCTGGCGTGAGCATTCGGGCTATCATCGCGTTTTCCTAGGCAAGAGGGTGTCGATGGCGACTAATTTCTGCGCTACCACAGGCGATGGCGCTGCGACGTTGCGCGCACGACCAGCAATCACCGGTGTCGTGCTTGCCGGCGGGCTGGGTCGGCGCATGGGCGGTGTGGACAAGGGGTTACAGCAGCTCAACGGGCAGACGCTGGTGGCGCAGATTGCTGGGCGGCTGCGGCCGCAGGTTGATGCGCTGATGATCAACGCCAACCGTAATGCAGCGCGTTATGCCGAACTGGGCTACCCGGTGGTGGCCGATGCCATTCCTGATTTTGCCGGGCCGCTGGCCGGCTTGCACGCCGCGCTATCGGCCGCCACGACACCGCTGGTCGTCACCGTGCCCTGCGATTCGCCCTTTTTCCCGGTCGACCTGGTTTCCCGGCTGTTTTCGGTGTTGACCGCGCAGCAGGCCGAGATTGCCGTGGCGCAGACCGGCGAGCAGGCGCAGCCGGTTTTCTGTTTGTGCCGGCGCGAGGTCTTGCCGCACCTGACTGCCTACCTGCAGGCCGGCGAACGCAAGTTTGCGCGTTGGTATGCCAGCCTGCCGGCCGTTGCGGTGCCCTTCGATGATCAACTGATGGCCTTCGAAAACATCAATTCGCTGGCTGAGCTGGCCCGTTTCGAGCACCGCTAAGCAGCGTCTGGGCCTGACTCATCCCTTGGGTTGGACGCGCTGCGAGGTTTTCTTGACGCCGCCTTGCTGCAGGTCGAAATGGACCATGAAGTAGGTTTCGTCGGTCGGCATGTCGCCACGGATGCGCCACTCCCAGATGTCCTCGCCCAGGTTGTCAAAGCGCATGGTTGAGCCGGGGCGGCCGAGCAGGCGGCGAACATCGTCGCGACTTTGTCCCGGCCGAATACGGCCGTAGGTGGTCGGGGTCAGGACCTGTTCGATCTGGCGAACGATGTGGGCGCGGTCGAAACTGATCATGTAGCAATCGACCCCGGCCGGCTGGCGGCTGTATTCCCAGGTCGCCGTGCCATCGTCGTTCCAGTGGATGAAGCCCGGTTCGCCCATGATTTGTCGGACGGCATCGGCCGCGGTTGTGCCCGGCTGGATCTTGGCCAGATGGCTGGCGTCGCAGCCAGGCAGCAGGGCGGTGCATAGGGCGGTCAGGGTGGCGGCGAGCCAGTGGCTTATTTTCATGGAAGGATACGCAGAAAAATGCCGAGTTTACGCCGTGCCGGCCTTGCTTTCATAATAGTCGCCCTCCTGTCCCCGGATAATTTCCATGCAGCATCTTGATCCCCTGGCGGCACATGCCTTCCTGCAACAGACGGCCGACGCCGTGCTGGTCGATTGCCGTACTGAAATCGAGCACATGTATGTCGGTCATCCGGTGGGGGCTGAGCATGTCGCTTGGCAGGAGGCGCCGGATTGGGAGATCGACCCGTATTTTGCAGATCACGTGAAACGCTTGGTCAAGGGGGAGTTGACGCGACCTGTATTGCTCATCTGCCGCAGCGGTCATCGCTCGCTGTATGCCGGTGAGGCGCTGGAAAAGGCCGGTTTCAGCCAGGTGATCAATGTCCTGGAGGGCTTCGAGGGGCCGCTCGACGATGATTTTCATCGTGGCACCGTGGGCGGCTGGCGCTGTCGCGGTCTACCCTGGCAACAGTCGTGATTGGCGGTGGTGGGCGAGGGCAGCCAGACCGCCGATGGCGAGCAGTCCGGCCATGCCCAGGGCCAGGGTGAGGGTGGAACCCCACAGGGCGGGGGCGAGGAGGGCGGCGGCCAGGCCATTACAGCCGGATTGAAAGAAGGTTTGGCATGAAGCTGCCAGGCCGCGCTGGGCAGGAAAAGGATCGAGCGCAAAAATCGTCAGGTTGGGCATCGCCAGCGACATGCCGTAGGTGTAGACGAAAAGCGGAACAACGCTCCAGGGCAGGCTGGGGGCGGTGGCTAGATTGAGCAGCAGGTTGGCGAGGGCGGCACTGGCCATCACCGAATAGCCGATGGCAATGGTGCGCTGGGCGGTAATTTTTCCGGCCAGGCGACCGGATGACCAGGCGCCACACAGCAGACCGCCCATGGCCGGTCCGAACAGCCACAGGAAGCCGGTTTCCGAAATGCCCAGATGCTGCATCAGGAAAACGGGGGCTGAGAGCACGTAGATGAAAAAGCCCATGAAATTGAACGACAGCGCGGTGCAGGCGAGCAGGAAGGGTGGCGACGTCAGTACCTTGCGATAGGTTGTTGCCAGGTAACTGGGGCGTAACGATTGGCGCTTGTCGGGGGGCAGTGTTTCCGGCAGTAATTTCCAGCAGGCAAAAGCCAGTCCCGCGGTCGACAGCACCAGAAAGATAAAAATCGAACGCCAGCCAAAGGCGGTTTGCAGCCAGCCGCCGATCAGTGGCGCGATGGCTGGAGCGAGGGCGAACATCATGGTGATTTGCGACATCAGGCGCTGGGCGGCAGCGCCGTCAAACAGATCGCGAACGATGGCACGGCTGATGACAATGCCGGCGCCGGCCGTGATGCCCTGTACCGCCCGCCAGAACCACAACTGGCCGATGCTTGATGCCAGGGCGCAACCGGCCGAGGCGAGGGCGAAAAAGAGCAGGGCAACGAGAATGACGCGGCGCCTGCCAAAGCGGTCGGCAATGGCACCGTGCCATAAGGTCATTGCGGCAAAGGCGAACAAATAGGCTGACAGGGTTTGCTGAACTTCGATCGTCGTCGCCCCCAGACTGTGCGCGATGTCGGGGAAGGAGGGCAGGTAGGTGTCGATCGAGAAGGGGCCGAGCGCCGACATGGCGGCTAGCAGCCAAGCGATGCTGCGGGTACTCGTGGCTTGGTTGCGCTCAGGCATGGGCCAGCCGGCGGTATTGAATCGCTTCTGCGACGTGGCTGGCATTAATCTGTTCGCAGGCCGCCAGATCGGCCATCGTCCGGGCCACCTTGAGTACGCGGTGCCAGGCCCGGGCTGACAGACCAAGGCGCTCGCCGGCTTGTTGCAGCAAGCGCTGGCCGGCCGGGTCGGGCTGGCAGTGACGGTCGATGTCGGCAATGGTCAATTCGGCATTGGGCCGGCCCTGGCGTTGTTGCTGCCGCTCGTGGGCATGGCACACCCGCTGACGAACGGTGGCTGAATTCTCGCCGCTGGCCGGCTGGGCGAGGGCCTCGCCGGGCAGGGCGGGGACTTCAATCAAAAGGTCGATGCGGTCGAGCAGGGGGCCGGACAAGCGGCCGCGGTAGCGGGCAATCTGATCCGGTGTGCACCGGCATTTGCCCGTGCTGTCGCCGTGAAAACCGCAAGGGCAGGGGTTCATTGCAGCCACCAGTTGGAAACGAGCCGGGAATTCGGCCTGCCGCGCTGCCCGGGCAATGTGGATGGAGCCGGTTTCCAAGGGCTCGCGCAGGGTTTCCAGCACTTTGCGGTCGAATTCAGGCAATTCATCCAGAAACAGGATGCCCTGATGCGCCAGGCTGATTTCGCCCGGGCGCGGCGGGTTGCCACCGCCGACCAGGGCGACTGCCGAGGCGGTGTGGTGCGGCGAGCGGTAAGGGCGCTGGCCGAAACTGGCCGGACGAAAGCGGCCGAGCAGCGATTGGACGGCGGCAGCGGCTTTGGCCGCATCAGCGTTCAGCGCCGGCATCAAGCCGGGCAGACGGGCGGCCAGCATTGATTTTCCAGCCCCAGGAGGGCCGAGCATGAGCAGTGAGTGCTGCCCGGCGGCGGCGATTTCCAGCACTCGCTTGGCCTGAGCCTGACCACGGACGTCGGCCAGGTCGGGGAAAACATCGGCCTTTTCCGGGTCGACCGCAGGCGGTGACGGCAAGGCCGTATGGCCACGCAAGTGAGCACAAACGGCTAGCAGGGATTCGGCCGCCAGCAGGCGGGGTAGGCCGGCAAGGGCTGCTTCGCTGGCACTGTCGACCGGCAGGATGAAGGTTTTGCCGTCATCGACGGCCTGCAGGGCCATGGCCAGTGCGCCACGGACCGGACGCAGGGCACCAGACAGCGACAACTCGCCGGCAAATTCATGCTGGGCCAGTCCGGCGCTCGGGATCTGACCGCTGGCGGCCAGAATGCCGAGCGCCATGGGCAGGTCGAAACGTCCGGACTCCTTGGGCAGATCGGCCGGCGCCAGGTTGATGGTGATGCGCTTGGTCGGAAACTCGAACCCGGAATTGACAATGGCCGCACGAACCCGGTCGCGGGCTTCGCGCACTTCCGCATCGGGAAGCCCGACCAGGGTCAGGCTGGGTAAGCCGTTGGCCAGGTGCACCTCAACCGTCACCGGTGGCGCCTGCAGGCCATCGAGACCGCGGCTGTGCGCAATGGCCAGCGACATGCTGAATTATTGTCCGCTGCGGCTTTGTTCCAGCGCGGCGACGCGGGCTTCGAGGGCGGTCAGTTTTTCCCGGGTGCGGGCCAGCAATTGTGCCTGGATGTCGAATTCCTCGCGCGTTACCAAGTCCAGTTTGGCAAACATGCCGCTCATCACGGCCTTGGCGTTGCGTTCGATATCCGCTGCCGGTGAATTGGCCAGTAGTGCGCTCATTTTGGCGCCGAAATCTTCAAGAATTTTAGGGTCGAGCATGGGTTCCTCCGTATATGACGAGTGTAGCACAGGGCTTGCAGGGCCTCTGGCAGCCACCTGCTCGGGACTGGTGCGTAACGGCATGTAACTGCACTCTCGTGGTGCGTTGACTTGGTGCATCTGTTGAGGGGTGTTGCTTATATTGTTGATTTAGATCAATAAAATCACCTGGCACGGCTTCTGCTATGTTGTCCTGCACAAATTTTGTTTTCCATTCAACACTTCTCACAGGAGAGAAACCATGAAGAAATCCCTGATCGCGCTGGCCCTCGTTGGTGCTTTCGCTGCCCCGGCCTTTGCTGAAGACAGCGCCCACACCTTTACTGGTAATGTCGGTGTGGTGACTGATTACATCTTCCGCGGTGTTAGTCAGTCGCAGCAAAACCCGGCCTTGCAAGGTGGCTTTGATTACAGCCACAGCTCGGGTTTCTATGTCGGCACCTGGGGTTCCAATGTGTCCTGGGTTCAGACGGGTAACTACAAGGACAACAACAGCCTGGAACTGGACGTCTACGGTGGCTACAAGGGCACGGCCGGTCCGATCGGTTACGACGTTGGTGTCCTCCAGTACTACTACCCGGGTGACGTCGTGGCTCCGGCCAAGAACACCGACTCGACCGAAGTCTATGTCGGTTTGAGCTGGGAATTCCTGACCCTCAAGTACTACCACACGGTGTCCAGCCACCTGTTCGGTTGGACCGGTGTTGCCGGTGAAAAGACCAATGGCAGCGGCTATGTCGATCTGTCTGCCGCTTATGACCTGGGTAATGGCTGGGGTGTCGCTGCGCACGTCGGTAATCAGACCATCAAGAACAACGCACCGGCGTCTTACATGGACTGGAAACTGGGCGTGACGAAGGATGTCGGCTTCGGTGTGGTCGGTCTGTCGTACACCGATACCGATGCCGAAGGCTGCGGCTCTGCCTCCAACAGTTATTGCTGGAACAACAAGGACGTGGCCAAGAGCCGTGCCGTCCTGTCTTTCAACAAGTCCTTCTAATCTCGTTTGATCTTTCCCCGCTGGCGTTCCGGCCGGAGCCGGCGGGGAAAGTAAAAGACTTAATCATTTAGGGGAACACCTATGAAATTCGTTACTGCAATCATCAAGCCGTTCAAGCTTGACGAAGTGCGTGAAGCGCTCTCCGCCATTGGCGTGCAGGGCATCACGGTGACCGAAGTGAAAGGTTTTGGCCGGCAGAAGGGGCATACCGAGCTGTATCGGGGTGCCGAGTATGTCGTCGATTTCCTGCCCAAAGTCAAAATCGAGGCTGCCGTGAAGTCCGAGCAGATCGACCAAGTGATCGAAGCAATCGAAAAATCGGCCAGCACCGGCAAGATTGGTGACGGCAAGGTTTTTGTATTCGATCTCGAACAAGTCATTCGTATCCGGACCGGTGAAACCGGTTCCGACGCCCTGTAAGGAGTTCCGATATGAAACGAATTTTTGCCATGCTGGCCCTTGCAGGGGCGGTCGCCTTCGGCGCACCGGCCTGGGCCGAAGAAAAGGCTGCTGATGCGGCTGCACCGGTGGCTGCCGCTGTTGTGGCTGAGGGTGCCGCCGCTGCTGCACCCGCAACCCTGGATGCTGCGCCGGCCGCTGAAGCCGCCGCTGCTGAAGCGCCGGCGGTCGAAGCGACCGTCAATAAGGGTGACGTGTCCTGGATCATGACCTCGACCCTGTTGGTCCTGTTCATGGCCTTGCCGGGTCTGGCCCTGTTCTACGGCGGTCTGGTCCGCTCCAAGAACATGCTGTCGGTGCTGATGCAGGTGATGGTGGTGTTCTCGCTGATTTCCGTGTTGTGGGTGGCATATGGCTACAGCCTGGCCTTCACTGAGGGTTCGCCGTACATCGGTTCGTTGAGCAAGCTCTTCCTGTCCGGCGTCACCAAGGACACGTTGGCCGATACCTTCACGCCGGAATCCAAGCTGCCGGAATATGCCTTCATCGCCTTCCAGTGCACCTTCGCTGGCATCACCTGTGCGCTGATCGTCGGTTCTTTTGCCGAGCGTATGAAGTTCTCCGCCGTGCTGCTGTTCTCGGTGATCTGGTTCACGCTGTGCTACCTGCCGATCGCTCACATGGTCTGGGGTCCGGGCGGCATGTTGCTGGGTGACGGTGCGCTGGACTTCGCAGGCGGTACCGTGGTTCACATCAACGCCGGTGTGGCCGGTCTGGTGGGTGCCTACATGGTTGGCAAACGGATCGGTTACGGTCGCGAATCGATGGCGCCGCACTCGCTGACGCTGACCATGGTTGGTGCCTCGATGCTGTGGGTGGGCTGGTTCGGTTTCAACGCCGGTTCCAACCTCGAAGCCACCTCGGGTGCAGCCCTGGCCTTCATCAATACCCTGATTGCAACGGCAGCTGCCGTGCTGGCCTGGACCATCGGCGAAGCCGTGTTCAAAGGCAAGCCCTCGATGCTGGGTGCCGCTTCCGGTGCGGTGGCTGGCTTGGTTGCCATTACCCCGGCTTGCGGTACGGTGGGTCCGATGGGCGCCATCGTCATCGGTTTCCTGGCTGGCTTGGTCTGTCTGTGGGGTGTCAGTGGTCTGAAGAAGCTCCTCGGTGCCGATGATTCGCTGGATGTGTTCGGCGTGCATGGCGTCGGTGGCATCCTCGGTGCCATCCTGACCGGCGTGTTCTCTGCCCCGTCGTTGGGTGGCACAGGTGCCGAAGACTTCTCGATCGCTCATCAAGTGTGGGTCCAGACCTACTCGGTCCTGATCACCATCGGCTGGTCGGCAGTGGTCGCCTTCATCGCCTACAAGATTGCCGATATCGTGATTGGTCTGCGTGTGCCGGAAGACGAAGAGCGCGAAGGTCTCGACCTGACCGCCCATGGCGAAACTGCCTATCACCACTAAGTTGCATCCGTAGTCTCTCTCCCTTACGGGCACCTGCGGGTGCCCGCTTTTTTGCCTGGGTTTTACGGTCGACCGTGGGCGAAAGAAAAAATCCGCCATCAGGCGGATTTCTGGCGTTGGCGCAGAGCGGACGAAGCGGACGTTATTTGATCAGCGGTAGTAGTTGCCGGAACTCATCCGTGCCGGCTTGGTGCAGCCATTCAAACAACACCATTTCCGTGGTAACGATATGAATCCCGGCTGCCCGCAGGCGGTCGAAAGCGGCCTGGCGGTTGTCGGCCGTGCGTGACGAGGCGGCGTCGCGTACCAAAAAGACATCGAAACCAGCGGCCTGCAAACCCAGCGCCGATTGCAGGACGCAGACGTGCGCTTCGCTGCCGGTGACGATGATCTGTGGCCGATGGCTTTGTCGCAGGTGGTTGAGCACCCCGGGCTCGGCAGCACAAGAAAAGTGCGTTTTGGCAAAGAAATGCGCGTCGACCGCGGCAAGGCGAATCGCTTCGACACTGGGGCCCAGGCCGCGGACGTAATGCTCGGAGACGAAGGCTGGCACGGCCAACTGGCGTGCGGCGCTGAGCAGGCGCACCGAGTTGGCGATGATTTCAGCGCCAGCGTGGATGGCCGGGGCAAGCTTTTCCTGCAGGTCGATGACCAGCAGGAGTGATTGAGCGCGTTCGATCAGCATGATTTAACGGAAAACAATGGTTTTGTTGCCATGCACCAGCACCCGATCTTCCAGGTGATAGCGCAGACCGCGGGCGAGGACGGTTTTTTCAATGTCTTTACCGTAGCGCACCATGTCTTCCGGTGAGTCGGAATGGTCGATGCGGATGACGTCCTGCTCGATGATCGGTCCGGCATCGAGTTCACTGGTGACGTAATGGCAGGTCGCACCAATCAGCTTGACGCCGCGGGTGTAGGCCTGATGGTAGGGTTTGGCGCCGGCGAAGCTGGGCAGGAAACTGTGGTGGATGTTGATGATCTTGCCAGCCAGTGCGTCGCACAGTGCGGGTGACAGGATCTGCATGTAGCGGGCCAGGACCATGGTATCGCCGCGCACGTCGTCAAAAATGCGCTGCATCTCGGCATAGGCCGCCGTCTTGTTGTCGGCATTTACCGGCACATGATGGAAGGGGATGCCATGCCACTCGACGAAGCCGCGGAAGGTGTCGTGATTGGAAATGACGCAGGGAATCTCGATGTCGAGTTCCTTGGCTTGCCAGCGGGCCAGTAGGTCGTAAAGGCAATGCTCCTGCTTGGAAACCAGCACGACGACGCGGCGCTTGACGGCGCTGTCGTTAATCCGCCAGTCCATTTGCAACGGTACTCCGACCTCCTGGCGGAAGCGCTCGCGGAATTCGGCGAGCAGGAAGGGGAGCGAATCGGCCTTGATCTCAATGCGCATGAAATAGCGACCGGTCAGGGCATCGGCGTGAAAGCTCGACTCCAGGATCCAGCCGCCATGCGCGGCGATGAAACCGGAGACTTTGGCGATGATGCCAACCTGGTCGGGACAGGAGGCGGAGAGGGTATAAAAACGATGAGTGTGCATGGCTTACTTCGGATTCACGGGCGGGCGGAGTTTACTCAGAATGGTGCTGCGTCCGCCGCGCAGGACAAGCAGCATTTCACGGTGCGCCGTGTTGGCGCTCAGTCCTTGCTTGATCAGATAGGCCAGCAGGTCGCCGAAACGCTGGCGCCGGGCTTCACCGGCAGCGCTGTGGTCGCGCCGGTTGGTGAACGAATCCATCAGCGTTGAACCGCATGGACAGTTGCGGAATAGATCGACGATAACGGTCCCGTCATCATCCGTGGACTGTTTGAAGCCTGCGCGACCGTTAGGCAGCGCTTCGGTTTGGGCGACGTAATCGGCAACATCCCGAAACGTCCGGCCACAACAGCGACAGGTTTTGGGGAAAGTGGTCGCAACCAGTGCCTTCAAACCACGGATCAGTTCGGGGTCGAAGGCTGGCTGGTTGGCCATGACGGCAATGGGTCAGCTGGCAGCGCGGGCAAAGGCGCGGTCGATTTCGACGCGCAACTGGCCGTAGTCCAGCGTCACCGGGAATTGCGGGAATTCGCGGATGACGTTTTCCGGCGGGTGGAAGAGGATACCGCCGTGGGCTTCGCCGAGCATGGCCGTATCGTTGTACGAATCGCCGGCAGCGACGATGGTGAAGTTCAGTTCCTTGAAGCGCTTGACCGCTTCACGCTTCTGGTCCGGCATGCGCAGGTGGTAATTGACCAACATGCCCTCGGCGTCGGCTTCGAGCGAGTGGCAGAACAGCGTCGGCCAGCCCAGTTGGCGCATTAGCGGGTGGGCGAATTCGTAGAAGGTATCGGACAGGATGATGACCTGGTAATCCTCGCGCAATTGGTCGAGAAAGGCGCGGGCGCCCTGCATCGGGCCCATTTCGGCGATGACCTTCTGGATGTCCGGCAGGCCGAGCTTGTGCTGGCGCAGGATGTTCAGGCGATAAGTCATCAGGGTGTCGTAATTTGGCTCGTCGCGTGTCGTCCGCTTGAGTTCGGGGATGCCGGTGCGTTCGGCGAATTCGATCCAGATTTCGGGGACGAGCACCCCTTCGAGGTCAAGACAAACGATTTGCACGGTCAACTCCCTGCGGCAGGAAAAAATGACGATTCTACCCGATCAGCCGGCGCTGACATCGGGCAAGGGCCGTGAAAGGTAATAACCCTGAGCGTAATCGACCCCGAGTTTACGCAAAATGGCCAGGGTTTCGGCGTCGCCAACGAATTCGGCGACGGTTTTTTTGTTCAGGCCACGGGCCACTTCGACAATGGCTCGGACGAACACTTGGTCTTCCGGGCTGCTCGGCAGGTTGCGGATGAACAGACCGTCGATTTTGAGAATCTCGGCCGATAACTGCTTCATGTAGGCGAAGGATGAGAAACCGGCACCGAAATCGTCCAGGCAGACGGTGCAGCCCAAGGCCTGCAGGCCTTCAATGAAGCGCTGCGAATCGGCCATATTGGCTAGCGCGGAGGTTTCGGTCAGCTCGATCATCAGGCGGCGGGGGTCGATGGCAAATTCCGCCAAGCTGTGGCGAATCTGATCAACGATTTCTGGATGGTCGAAGGAGCGGGCCGATACATTGACTGCCAGGGCGCGCAAATGCGGCTGGCTGGCCAGGGTCTGGATGGCGCGGCGGATCACCCAGCGATCGATGTCGACGATGCGGCCACTGCGTTCGGCGGCAGGAATGAAATCGCCTGGCATCAGCAGCAAGCCTGGGTCAGTGGGGTCGATCATGCGGATCAATGCCTCGAAATGGCTGGCTTCGCCACTTCGTACCTCGTGCACGCCTTGGAAGTGGAGGACAAAACGATCATCGGCCAGCGCTTTCTGGATGAGGTCGTTCCAGCCCAATTGGTGCAGCATGCGTTCGCTATTGTCGAGCTCGGGCCGGTACAGGCGCCAGCAATTCTTGCCGCTGGCCTTGGCCTGGTACATGGCCGCATCGGCATGGGCGACCAGCCGCTCGCTGTCGTCGCCATGCTCGGGAATGAGGGCAATGCCCAGGCTGATGCTCAGGCTGAGGCGGCGGCCCGCGAAATCGAAAGACAGATTACGGGTAGCGGCAACGATGCGCTCGGCCAGTGCCTGAGCGCCCGTTTGGTCGGTATTGGGGACGATGATGGCAAATTCATCGCCGCCCAGGCGGACCAGGAGTTCCTCGGCGCGAACCAGTTGGCTGACCGAGTGGGCGGTATCGACCAGGACACGGTCGCCGGCCCGGTGGCCGAAGCTGTCGTTAATGGTCTTGAATTCGTCAATGTCGAAATAAATCAAGGCACCCTGTTCTTCAGGGTGGCGCCGGCGATGGTCGAGCAAGCGTTGCAGTTCCGATTCGAAGCGGTGACGGTTGGCCAGCGAGGTGAGCGGGTCGCGTTCAGCCAGGTCGCGCAGCTGGCCGGCCAGGGTACGCTGTTCGGATTCGGCCTGCTGTAGTTCGCTCAGGCGTCCGGCCAGGGCTTGGGCCATGCGGTTGAAGGCGTCGATCAATTGTCCGACATCGTCCGGGTCGCCTGTGGATAACGGGGGTTGTGGCTGACCGCTCGCCAGGGCATGGCTGGCATGGTGCAAGGCCGTCAGGCGACGGGTTAGCCACAGGGTGATGATCGACAGGGCGGCCGTGGACAAGACAATGCCGAGCAAGGCCAGCATCAAGTTTTGCAGCAGGATTTCCTGGCGGGCGTTATTGAGAAAGCTGAGGTCGATGCCAACCAGCAGGTCGCCGTAGCTCCGCCCGGCGAGTTCGATCGGCAAATGCAGGTCCAGTTGTTCGGGCAATTTGCCGCGCTCGGCTAGGAGGGTGATTGAACTGAGTGCCTGTGTTTTGCCAAGGCCGGCGCTGGCAACGAAATTGCCTTCTTCGTCAAACATGGCCAGGTAGTGCAGCCCGGGCAGTGACTGGGCGTCGACCAATGTTTCGCGCACTGCCGCGTAGTCACGCTGAGCCATGGCGGGCGCCAGCGCTGCTTGCAGCAGGCGACTCATTTCGGTTTTACGCAGATCGAACTGGGCGACCAGATGTTCTTCCTGTAGGCGCTGGCTGTTCCAGACGATAGCCGAAATGGTGATGACCTCGACCAGGATGGTGAGGGCGATCAGCTTGCTGCGCAGCGACCAGTGGGCGAAGAAATGCATTCAGGACGGCCGGTTTTTTAATTGCTGGCGAGTTTCCGGCAGCAGGCGATCAAGGAAGCGGTAATCGTCAGTGCTTGGTGTCATGAAACCCCCGTGCCGGGTTTTTTCAATAAATTCCTGGCCGTTTGCAGACTTTTCAAATGTCAGCAAGGCATCCCGCAGTGTGCGCCGCAAGGTGTCCGGTGTATTGGCAGGGGTGATGTAGAACAGTCCAGGGATTTTGTTCAATTCCTGCCACACGATCGTCCGTGCCTGAACTTCGGGGGGCGCCAGGACCAGGGTGGTATGCGAAATCAAAGCCACCCGGTTGTTGCCAGTCAGGGCGTTGTGCAGGGCACTGGAATGCGATACCGATTGTGAAAACTGGTAATCACGGCCCTCAATCAAACCTTGCTCGGCCAGCGTCACGCTACCGACGATGGCCAGCAGGGCGCTGCGGTCAACGATGGCGATGCTCTCTCCACGCAGGTCGGAAAATTTTTGCAGGGGACGATCGCGCGCCGTGACGAGCAGGCCGCGAATCGGCAAAACATGTCGGACCAGGGCATGAAAACCACGGTCGACCATGGCCAGACGGGCATAATGCGGCGCCAGTACGCTCAGGTCGTAGTCGCCATTCAGCGTGCGTTCAAGAAAACTGTCGAAATCGGGTGCAGTCAGCAACTGGACGGGGCGTTGCAGGCGTTTTTCGATCGCATCAGCGATCGGCTGATAGGTGTTCAGCAGGCTGCGGGTGCTGAGATACGGCATGACACCAATTTTGAAGACGGGCTGTGTCTGCTCGGCGGCCTGTAGCGGGCCACTGGAAAAACCGAACAGCACGGCCAGCATGATGATGGCCAGGAATCCTCGTCTGCTTCCAGTCATCCCAACTCTCTCCCCGAATGAACGATTTATTTGTTGAGTATATCCGGATTGGCTAATGCGGCTTAATCGGGTAAGGGCAGGGCATCGAGTTGCTCGTGGGCTTCCAGCCAACGCAATTCGGCAACCTCGATCCGTTCAGCCAGTTGCGCTGCCTGTTTGTGCATTTCCTCGCTTTTGATCCGGTCGACCGTGACATAGAAATCGAGGTCGGCAAATTGTGCTTCCAGGGTGGCTTTGTCCTCGTGCCAGCGAGCAATTTTCTGGTCGAGTTGCTCGATTTCCTTGAGTAGCGGGCGCCGCTGGGCGATGAGGGCCTGACGGCTGGCCTTGGCGTCGGCGCGCTGCTGCAGGCGCTCGCTCTTGTCATTGAGGATGTCCGGTTCGGCGGTTTTGTCGGCGGCCCGTTGGCCAGCCAGCCAGCGGGCGTAATCGTCGAGGTCGCCGTCAAATTCGACGGCCTGGCCATCGGCCACGAGGAGCAACTCATCGGCGCAAGTACGTAACAAATGGCGGTCGTGCGAGACGACGACCATGCCGCCCTCGAAGTCTTGCAGGGCAAAGGTCAATGCTTCGCGCATCTCGAGGTCGAGGTGATTGGTTGGTTCGTCGAGCAGCAGCAGATTGGGTTTGGTGCGAATGAGCAGAGCCAGCGCCAGGCGCGATTTTTCACCGCCGGAGAAGGGTTCGACGGCGCGGGTCGCCATGTCGCCGCGGAAATCGAAACCCCCCAGATAGTCGCGCAATTCCTGCTCTGGGGCGAGCGGCTCCAGGCGCTGCAGGTGTTGTAGTGGCGATTCGTCCGGGCGCAACTGTTCGAGCTGATGCTGGGCGAAGTAGCCGATATTGAGCGCCTTGGCTTCCTTGCGTTCGCCGCCTTGCTGGGCCAAGCCGCCAGCCAGTAATTTGACCAGGGTCGATTTGCCGGCGCCGTTGCGACCGAGCAGGCCGATGCGGCAACCCGGGCGCAGCGTCAGGCTGATGCGTTCGAGAATTTTGCGGTCGACGTAGCCGGCAGCGGCATTTTCAATGACCAGCAGCGGGTCTGGCAGGGTGTCCGGCTGGCGAAAACTGAAATGAAATGGCGAGTCGACGTGCGCGGCTGCAACAATTTCCATCCGTTCCAGCATCTTGACCCGGCTTTGTGCCTGGCGCGCCTTGGTGGCCTTGGCTTTGAAGCGCTCGACGAAGCGGGTCAGATGGGCGATTTCACGCTGCTGCGCTTCGTAAGCGGATTGCTGGGTCGCCAGACGGGCGGCTTTGGCGCGTTCGTAATCGGAATAGCCGCCGGTGGTCAGCGTCAGTTTCTGCTGGTCGATCGCCATGATGCGGCCGACCACGGCATCGAGAAAATCGCGATCGTGCGAAATCAGCAACAAGGTGGCCGGGGTGTTTTTCAGCCATTGTTCCAGCCACAGTACGGCGTCGAGGTCGAGGTGGTTGGTTGGCTCATCGAGCAGCAGCAAGTCGGCGCGACAGGACAGGGCGCGGGCCAGGTTGAGGCGGACGCGCCAGCCACCGGAAAAATCGGCGACCGGCCGGCTGAAATCCGCATCGGTAAAACCCAGGCCATGCAGCACTTCGGCGGCCCGGGCCTTGGCGGAATAACCTTCAATGTCGCCGTAGCGGGCATGCAGGCGACCAATCGCCTCGCCATCGCCAGCCTGTTCGGCGGCAGCCAGTGCCTGTTCGACCAGGCGTAATTCCTGGTCGCCGTCGAGTACGAATTCGAGTGCCGGGTTGGGTAGGGCGGGGGTGTCCTGGGTGACGCGGGCGATCTGCCAACTGCTCGGCAGTTCGCAGTCACCCGCTTCAGCGTGCAACTCGCCGGCAAGCAGGGCGAACAGGCTGGATTTGCCGCAGCCGTTGGCGCCGACCAGACCCACTTTCCAGCCAGGGTGGATCTGCAGATTGGCATCGACCACCAGGGGGCGGGCGGCACGGGCGAAGGTGAGTTGGCGCAGGGCGATCATCAGGGGGCAGATTATAGCGGGCAGGCTGCTAGAATTTACGCCCTGCGCTGACTGCAGCATTTTGATCGGGGACACCATGAAGCATCAACAGATCGTCACCACCCTGTTTTGCCTGGCTTGCCTGCTGGTGATGCCCCTTGCGGCTGTGGCGGAGGCCCCGTCTGCTGAACAAGTTGCTGAGTGGGACCGCCGTCTTGAGCAAGCCGCCGCGCGCCAGGCCGAGGCTGAGCGTTTGCAGGGCGAGGCTGAGGCAGTCTATGCCGCTGCTTATAGCGACTGTCTGAAGAAGTTTCTGGTCAATGCTTGTCGTGAGGATGCCCGTCAGGTCAATCTGGCGGTACGACGGCAATCGCGAACAATGATCAGCGAGGCCCGCGCCGAGGTGCGTGACGTCCGCAAGGCGCAGATTGCCGCTCGCCAGGCCTTGCCGCGGGCTACGCCACCCGCAGTGCGCGCGCCGGCACAGTGAAGGTGATGGATCAACGGCAGCCGGAAGCGCCCGTCCGATGATCAAGAAAATCGCCATTCGGCAATTGCTGCCTGGCATGTACGTTGTTGATCTGCACCAATCTTGGCTGGTTCATGGTTTTTGGCGTCAGCGCTTCAAGGTCAAAGATGACGAGCAGGTGGTGCGCTTGCTGGAAAACGGCATCGAGGAGGTCAGCATCGACACCGCGCGGGGGCGCGATCTGCCCCCTGAACCCCGGCCGGCGGTCGCCCCGCGTTTTGATTTGCCACCGCGCCCGCCGCGGCCGCCCCCTGTTCCCCCGCCGATCTCGCTGGGCGAGGAGCGCCGACGTGCCGGTCGCTTGATTCGCGAAGGCTGCCAGGCACTCGATCAACTCAGCCTGGCGGCGCAGGCCGGTCAGGCCGTTGAGGTCGGTGTGCTTGAACCCGTTGTCCAGCAATTGGCCCGTTCGGTCGCTCGCCAGGCGGATGCTTTGGTGCCGTTGGCGCGGCTGAAGTCACCACAGGGTTATGCCGCAGAACACGCCGTTGCCAGCGCCGGGTTGATGATTGCACTGGGGCAGCAGCAGGGGTTGAGTGAGCCGGAAATCGAGAAAATGGCGCTCGGTACCTTGCTCAAGGACATTGGCCATATTGCGCTCGACGAGGGGTTGATGAGCAAGCCGGGCGCTTTGTCGGACGCTGAGTATCGTCGCGTGCAATGCCATGTCGAGGAGGGGCTGGCGGTTTTGCAGGCACCGCGCCGCTTGCCGGAAACGGCGGTGGCCGTCATTCTCGAACATCACGAGCGACATGATGGTAGCGGCTACCCGTACGGTGTGGCCGGGGATGAGATTTCACTGGCGGGTCGCATGGTGGCGGTGGTCGATGCCTACGATGCGATGACCTCCGACCGGCCCTACCGCAAGGCCTTGTCGCCGACGGCCGCCTTGCGTCATTTGTACGAAGCCGGGGGGCAGAGTTTTGATCCAGCCCTGGTGGCGGCTCTGGTCAAAACAGTCGGGGTTTATCCGGTCGGCACCCTGGTGCGGCTGGAAAGTGACCATTTGGCGGTTGTCCATGCCCTGCATGCCAGCGAGCCGACGACGCCGGTGGTGACGGTGATTTATCACGCGGGCCGCCAGCATTACATCACGCCGGTCCGCGTCGATTTGTCGCGCCTGGTTGGTAACCCATTTGGCCGGGTGGTGCGGGCAGAAAGTTTCACCCACTGGGGGATTAGCCCGCAGCGTTGGCAACCTGCCTGAGCAATTGACGCATCGGCGTTGGCACGCCGGCTTCGGCGGCTTCGGCCAGCGGCAATAAATGGTAAGGCGCCGAGTGGCAGCAGGAGAACGTGCTGACGCGGCAGAGCACAGGTTGCAAGGTCAGTCGAAAGTGGGTGAAGGCGTGGCGTAAATCAGGGAGAGGCTGCGGCTGCGGACAATCCAGGCCGAGGCGAGCCAGGATGGCTGTTGGCTCGCCTTCCGGTGCGACCAATAAACCGCCCCACAAACCGTTCGGTGGTCGGCGCTCCAACAAAATGTGCCGGCCGTCGGTAATGAAAACGAAGGGGCTGCTACGCTCCGGAACGGTGGGTCGGGGGCGGGCCGTGGGCAATTCGCCCTGGCGACCGTCACGGCGGGCCTGGCATTCATCGACGTAGGGGCAGCGCGGGCAGGCTGGGGCATGGCGGGTACAGATGGTCGCCCCCAGATCCATCAGCCCCTGGGTGTAAGCCTCGATGCCATGTTCGGGCAACAGGGTGTCGGCCAGTTGCCAAAGTGTGCGGTCGACCGCTGCACTACCCGGAAAACCTTCGATGGCAAATATCCGGCACAACACCCGTTTGACATTGCCGTCGAGGATGGCCGCGCGTTGACCAAAGGCAAAAGCCGCGACGGCGGCTGCGGTCGACCGCCCGATACCGGGTAATTCCATTAATTGCCCGGCGGTTTTGGGGAAATTTCCACCGTGGACCGCAACAATCTGCTGCGCGCAGCGATGCAGATTGCGCGCCCGGGCGTAGTAGCCAAGGCCGGCCCAGTGTTCGATGACCCGCTCGATCGGCGCTGCGGCCAGCGCCGCCACATCGGGAAAGCTGGCGAGAAAACGCTGGTAGTACGGGATCACCGTCGCTACCTGGGTTTGCTGCAGCATGATTTCGGACAGCCAGATCCGGTAAGGGTCGCGGCTGCCCTGCCAAGGCAGGTTGTGGCGCCCGGTGGTCTGTTGCCAGACAATCAGGCATTGGGCAAAGCTTTGTTCTTTCGGCAAATTTCGTCTCGACGCGGCAAGCGGGAGCCGGGATAATACGGCGTTTTTCCAGTAATGAATGCCATGACCCAGCCGCAAACCGATACCCGCGCCCTGCGCAATGCCCTTGGCCGCTTTGCCACCGGCATCGCCATCGTCACGGCAATCGACCCGGACGGCCATCCGATTGGGCTGACGGTCAATTCCTTCTCCGCTGTCTCGTTGCAGCCGGCGCTGGTGCTGTGGTGCCTCGACAATGGCTCGCATAATCTCGAAGCCTTCCGCAAGGCTAGTCACCACGCGATCAATATCCTCTCCGTCGATCAGCAGGATCTATCCAACCGCTTCGCCACCTGGCCCGCTGACCGCTTTGTCGGCCTACCCTGGCAGCCGGGCGCCGGCGGTGCGCCGGTATTTCCAGACTGTTGCGCTATCTTCGAGGTCGCCAACGACACCGCCCATGCCGGCGGCGACCATACCGTTTTCATCGGCCGCGTTGAAAAATTCAGCGATGCACCCACCCAGGACCCGCTGCTTTTTCACGCTGGCCAGTACCGTCAACTCGCCGATAGCTGACAATGATTGAATCGCACGCGATCTCGGCATAGAATCGCGCTCTTGCCGCCCGAGCGGGCGTCGTATAATGGTAATACCCTAGCTTCCCAAGCTAGAGCCGTGGGTTCGATTCCCATCGCCCGCTCCACATCAAATTCAGGCAGGTCGTTGATCTGCAAAAGAAAAAGCCAACCGAGAGCGGTTGGCTTTTTCTTTTGCTATAGATTACGGATGGTTTTGTTGCTGGCTACGGTCAACCGTACTTGGAGGGTTTTTTTCAGTTTTTCAAGTGACGGTGGATCGTGGCGTGCGAGCCGGAACTGGGTTCGCGCAGCAGGAAGGATTGGTCGCCGAGTTCGGCCAGTATGTAGAGTCGGCCATCGGCAGGGGTGGCCGGTCGCGACAGTTTGAAGCCGCTGGATCGCTGCATTGCGTTCGTGACGACTACGTGTTCAGTCCAGCAGCTTGCGCTGGTCAAGGAATTTTTCCAGGATTTCCAGCCGGATCAGCGGGTCGTCGAGTTCCAGCAGCTTCTGCTTGGCCAGATTCTGCACCGGCAAGACTTCAGTGATGCGGTAGCCGACCCAGCTGGCGTCGTCGTAACGGTGTGGCGGCGGCATGCGCGCCGGGCCGAGGTCGCCAATGACCCGTTGCAGCAGTGGCAGCAGGCGCTCGCGGTGCTGTGGTAGCGAGGCTTCCGTTTCGACGAGCAGTTCGACGGTCGCTTCCAGCAGTTTGCTGGCACCGACTTCGTGGTCGAGGATGCGGAAGCGTCGGCCGCCGACGGCATCGATCTGCAGAATGCCCAGTTGTTCCATGTCCCAGTTGGTGATGCTGGCCAGCGTGCCAACCAGATGCGGTACGGCCGCTTCGCCAACTTCGGCACCACTGTCGATCAGGCAGATGCCGAAAGGCGAGCCGTCCTTCAGGCAGGCGGCTGCCATGTCCAGATAGCGTTGCTCGAAGATCTTCAGCGGCTGCACGCCGCCGGGGAAGAGCACGGTGTTGAGTGGGAACAGCGGGATGCGCAGAGTATCGACACTGCCGCCGTCGGGCGAGCGGATGAAATCGAACCAGCCCATGTCAGTGCGCCTCGCCCCAGCGTTCCGTCAAGCTGTGCTTGATGCCGACTTGATCAAGGATGCGGGCAACGACGAAATCGACGATGTCCTGGACGCTCTGCGGATGCTGGTAGAAGCCTGGGCTGGGCGGCAGGATGACGGCACCGGCGCGCACCAGGCGCAGCATGTTTTCCAGGTGGATGGCCGAAAACGGCGTTTCACGTGGAACCAGCACCAGCTTGCGGCCTTCCTTGAGGACGACGTCGGCAGCGCGTTCGATCAGGTTGTCGGACAAGCCCTGGGCGATAGATGCCAGCGTGCCCATCGAGCAGGGGCAGACGATCATGGCATCCGGCGGGTTGGAGCCAGAGGCGACCGGGGCGAACCATTCCTCGCGGCCGAAAACCTGCAGTTTTTCGTGGTCGACCGCGGGAAAGCGCGAAATTAGGGCTGTCCGGGCGTCGGCTGGCCGCGACGGCAGGTCGAAATCCATTTCCTGGCGGGCGACGATCTGCGCGGCTTGCGAGTACAGCAATTGCACGCGACAGCCGGCAGCGAGCAGGCATTCCAGCAGGCGTAGGCCGTAGGGCATGCCGGAAGCACCGGTCAGGGCGAGGCAGACGGTTTTGCTCATGGTCGGGAATTCGTGGCGGGTGTGTCAGCCAGCAGTTTAGCCGCGATCAGCCCGTTGAGGGTGCCGAAGACCAAGGCGGCGGTGGCGAATAACGGTGTGAGCAAGAACACCCCGTCATGAGGGATCAGCCACAGCCGGGCCAGCAGCAACTGCCCGCCAATGTGGGCGAAAGCGGCGAGAACGGAGAGACTGACTGGGCCAAACCAGCGGGTCGGCAGGTGCTGGGCGAGTCCGAGGGTGCCTAGGCTCAGGGCGGTGCCGGTCAGTGACAGAAAGAAGCCTGGGCCGAGAAAATAGCCGAGCAGCAGGCTGCCTGCCAGAACGCGCAGGGCGCTGACCCAGACTGCGGTTGCCCAGCCGTAACGGGTGAGAACAATGAGGGTAATAATGTTGGCCAGCCCCGGTTTGACGCCGGGCAGCGGCGACGGAATGGCCGCATCGACCAGCGACAGCCCGACGGCGGCGGTAGCCAGCCAGGCAACGCGGCGGTCTTCGGCGGTCACCTGCAATTCAGTAACTGATGGAGTCATAGACTTTGGTCCGTCCGCTGATTTGCAGACTGACGCGATTCGGGGCGCAGATGGCAATTTCGCCAGGTCGCATTAACCAGCCTTGGCGAACACAATATTGCCGTGGGCTGGGATCGGAGACGATGCGTGCCCGGCCTGGTTCGATGGCAATTTCGGTGCGTCCCAGTGGGCCGGGAACGCTGAGCTGGCGCCGGGTTTGCAAATCGACGTCAGCAAAGACCTGGCCTTCCTGGCGAATGATGGCGCGCTCGGCCAGGCCGCCCTGCCAGAAGGTCGGGATGCTCAGGCCGACCAAGATGGCGGAGATGAGTAGAACCAGCCAGTCGCCGGGCCGCAGCAGCGCCAGCCAGTTGCTCATTGTCCGGCCAGGGTGCGGTGGCGGACGAGAACATGAGCAGCACCGGTGAATTCGCGGGCCAGCCATTCGGCGATGTAAACCGAGCGGTGCTGGCCGCCGGTACAACCGATGGCGACCGTGAGGTAGTTACGGTTGTCGCGAATGTAGGCGGGGAGCCAGCGGCGGACAAAGGCGGCAATATCGTCTCGCATCGCCACGACTTCAGCCTCAGCCTCGAGGAAGCTGATCACCGCTGGGTCGCGGCCGGTTTGCGGGCGTAGTTCAGGGTCGTAATGCGGATTGGGCAGGCAGCGCACATCGAAGACCAGGTCGGCATCGAGGGGTAAACCGTGCTTGAAGCCGAAGGACTCAAACATCAGGGTGAGTCCTTGGCCGGGTTGGGCTTCGATGAACTGGCGTATCCATTCACGCAGCGCATTGGCTTTGAGATTGCTGCTGTCGATGCGATGGCCGAGTTGGGCGATCGGGCGCAGGATTTCGATCTCGCTGCGGATGGCTTCTTCCAGCGACATGCCCGGGCCGGCCAGCGGGTGGCGGCGGCGGGTCTCAGAATAGCGCTTGAGCAAGGTGTCCGGCTGGGCGTGCAGGAAGAGCAAGGTGTAGTCGATTCCATCGGCCTGCAGCCGGGCCAGTTTCTCGGGCAACTTGTCCATGCCATGTCCGGAACGGGCATCGATAGCGACCGCCACCTTGCTGGCCTGTTCGTCCTGCAGCAGGCGGACCAGCACGGTCAGCATGATGGCCGGCAGATTGTCGACGCAATAGTAGCCGGCGTCTTCCAGCAATTTGAGGGCAACTGACTTGCCCGAGCCGGATAGGCCGCTGATCAGAATAAGTTCCATGCGCTGCAGCATAATGAAGGGCTGAACGCGGAGCAAGCCGCGGCATAATGAATAGCTAAAGGAGACGACAATGTCCACGGCCATCCCTCTGTTGAAATTACCCTTCCTGACCGAGTTGACCGCGTTGCGGCGTGATCTGCATGCCCATCCGGAACTGGCGTTCGCTGAAAAGCGGACGGCCGATATCGTCGCCGCTGAATTGACGCGCTACGGCCTATCGGTGCATCGTGGCCTGGCGGGAACGGGGGTGGTGGGGGTGCTGAAATCGGGGTACGCATCGCGGATGATTGGTTTGCGGGCCGACATGGACGCGCTGCCGCTGGCCGAAATGAACGAATTTCCACATCATTCGAAACATCCGGGCAAGATGCACGCCTGTGGTCATGATGGTCACACAGCGATGCTGCTTGGTGCCGCCCGCTACCTGGCCGAGCATCCTGATTTCGATGGCACGGCAGTATTTATCTTTCAGCCGGCCGAGGAATCCGAGGGGGGTGCCGCCGTGATGATCGAGGACGGCTTGTTTGAGTTGTTTCCGGTCGATGCGGTGTTTGGCTTGCACAACTGGCCGGGTATCCCGGTCGGCGAGATGATGGTCATGCCCGGGCCGGTGATGGCCGGCACCTGCGGCATCGAGATCAAGGTGCGTGGCCACGGTTGCCATGCTGCCATGCCGCACCAGGGCATCGATGCCATCGTGACTGGCGCGCAGTTGGTCCAGGCCTTGCAGACCGTGGTCAGCCGTACCTTGCATCCCTGCGATGCCGCTGTGGTCAGCGTCACGCAGTTTCACGCCGGCGAGGCCTGGAACATCATCCCGGAAGAAGTCGTCATGCGCGGCACGATTCGCAGCTTCAAGCCCGAGGTGCAGGAAGCGGTGGAGCGAACCATCGAGCGCTTGTGCAGTGGCATTGCCGCGGCTAATGGCGCGCAGATTAGCGTCCGTTTCGAGCATCGCTATCCGCCCACGGTCAACAGTCCGGCCGAGGCAAAATTCTGCCAAGCGGTGGCGGCCGAGGTGTTGGGCGCCGATCGCGTGCTGAATGACGTTTTGCCGTCGATGGGTGCCGAGGATTTTGCCTACATGCTGCGCGAGAAGCCGGGCTGCTATGTCTGGCTGGGCAACGGCCCGGGTACCGGCGGCTGCACACTGCACAACCCGCATTACGACTTCAACGACGAATTGCTGACCCTGGGGGCGAGTTACTGGGTCAACCTGGTCCGCCGGGCGATGCCGGCGGCCGGTTGAGATTTAAAGACGGAAGCGGCCGACGGCTTGGGCTAATGCGCTGGCAATGCCGGTCAGGCGTTTGGCGGAGGCACTGACCTCGCTGAGTGCTTGGTCATTTTTCTCGATCAATTGGCAGACCTGTTGGACATGGGCTTCAATTGCTTCTTCACTTTCACGTTCAACGTGAATGGCTTGCGCGATGCTTTGCACCACCGCATCGACTTCTTGTGAACGGGTATTCATCTGCTCGAATGCAGCACGCGACTGTTTGGACAGGTTTACGCTCTGGTTGACCTGCAGAAGCCCCGCTTCCATGCCGGCAACAGCGCGTTGCGTGCCGGCCTGGATACTTTCCACCATGCTCGAAATTTCGGCAGTTGATTGGCTGGTTCGTTCAGCCAGTTTTCGAACCTCATCAGCCACCACGGCAAAGCCACGGCCTTGTTCGCCGGCCCGAGCTGCCTCAATGGCGGCGTTGAGAGCGAGCAGATTGGTCTGGCTGGCAATGTCGGATATGACACTGAGAATGGAATTGATGCGGGCTGACTGGGCGCCAAGTTCCTGAATGTGGCGGGCGGTGCTTTGCACCGATGCAGCCATCGCTTCTGTTTCCGAAGCGGCCTTGCTCGCCAGGTTGGCGCCTTCACCTGCTAGCTGGCTGGAGTCATCAACGATGGTCTCAGCCTCTTGCACCGCGCTCATGACGCCTTGCAGGCTGTTGGCGAGCTGCCGCACGTTGCCAGCCATTTCGTGCGAGTAATTTAATTGATGCTGGCTGCCGATTTTGACGCTCTGGGTTGCATCGTCCATCTGATTGGCCGCCTGTTCGACATCGCTGGCCTGGCGGGCCAAGGCACCCACCAATTCGCGTAATTGCTGCTGCATGCGCTGCAAGGCGGCGAGCAGGCTGTGGCGGTCGGTGTGTTCGATCTGGATGGTCTGGCTGAGGTCGCCGGTGGCAACGGCGCTGGCGACTGTGCGGGCGTAGGCAGGCTCGCCACCCAGTTCGCGGCGAACATAGGCCAGTGTGGTGATTACGCTGGCGATGCCGACCGCAATGGCAATCAGGGCCAGTGCCAGAATAATTGTCTGCAATTGATCGACTTGCTGGTCAACGGCGCGCCGCTCTTGGGTCGTCAACTGTTGCAGTTGCTCGCTGTCATCAAGCAGGGCTTTTTTAACGGCGCGCCAGGCGGGAGTTTCGCGGCTGTTGATCAGTGTGCGCGCCACATCGCTTTGGCCAGCCTTGAGTGCGTTCAGAACATCGCTTTGGGCGGCCGTCTGGCTGGCCGCCAGGGTGTCGATCCGTTGCAGGGCTGCCCCGAAACCGTTTACCGATTGGGCGAGTTCGCTGGCGTTGCGCCGGGCGTTATCGAAATCCTGGCGCGCCTTGTCGAGATTGGCGTAAGCCTTGGGGTTTTCAGGGTCGAGCACAATATTGCGCAGCGCCTGACCCATTTGCAGGCCTTGGGCATACATTTCACGATAGTTTTGCTGCAGCGCGCCGACCCCATCGAGGAAACTCCCGAAGCGGCTGGCGCTGGTGTGCAGGCCGCCGAAGGCGACGGCGATGGCGGTGATGAAGGCGGCCATGATCAGGGCCATCCCCAGCAGTAAGCGACTACGAAAGCTCATGTCATTCCCCGCGTGTATTTATTAGCATTTCATTGTACGACCAGAGCATGTGTCGCGCTACGCTGATTGTTTGTGGCGGGGCTTATGGCCGCGCCTGTAGGTGACCGTCGATGTCGTGCAGGGCGCCGCTTTGTAATAATTCGCTGCGTAGTCGGGTGATGAGGCTTGATTCACCAAGGCCGAGATAGCGTTGATTGACATCGACGGCGAAGGGCAATTGCCCGACAAAAGCGGCAAACTCGCTTTCCGGCAGACGCCCTTTTTCCATGAGCCCAAAAACGACGATGACCTTGATGGCATGCCAGGCCAGCTTTTCAATCTGTGATTCGAAGCTGCTCAGGCGTCGGTAAGCGTGTGCCAAGGCTTGGTCGACCGTGCCGAAGGGCGCGCCGTGCCCGGGAATGACGATGTCGATGGCTAGTTGGCCGAAGTGGTCGAGCGTGGCCCGGGCAGCGGCCAGACCATCGGCCTGACCGAGCAATTCGGGAAACAATACGCCGAAGCCGTTTTCCCACAGGGCGTCGCCCGAAATCAGCAGGCGCTTGTCCGGGTTGTAGTAGGCCAGGGCGTCCATGTCGTGACCAGGCACGGCTAGGGCTTGCCAGCTTAGTTCGCCCATTTCCAGCGTTTGGCCGGCGTCGACCGTGGCATCGTGGCAAAAACGGGCGGCTTGCTGGCCTAACGGTGAAAGCAGCAAGGCGGCTTCATCCCATTCGGCAATGGTGGCCTGCAGGCCGCTTGGGACCATGATCCGACAGCCAAAGGTGGCTTGCAGTGCGGCATTGCCGCCGATGTGGTCGGCGTGGGCATGGGTGTTGATCAGGCGGCTGAGCCGGCGGCCGGCCAGGGTGTGGCGAACCAGGTCAACGGTTTGCCGAGCGTGGCTGACATAGCCACTATCGATCAACGTCGCTTCGTCGCCATCAAACAGCAGGATGTTATTGGCCGATAGCCAGCCGCGCTCGAGAACCTGCAGGGTGGCAGGTAGCACCGTCGTCACGATGGCGTGTCGGGGTCGTCGCCCGGTGGACGTTGATCAGGAATGGGCGTGACCTGTTCGTGGACAATGTCGGGGCTGGTGAGCGGGGGGCGGCCGCAACCCAGGCAGTAGCCGGAATCGGGGTCGGCCATGCAAATGCCGACGCAGGGGTAGTGTTGCTCTAAATCGTGAATCATGGGTTTGATTCCTGCGGTGGCCTGTGCATCTCGGCTGTCTGGCGCGCCGGTAGTTCCGCCAGGATGGCCGTCTTGGCAGCAGCGGGCAATGTCGACCAGCGGGCGATTTCATCTAGCGTGCGAAAACAGCCACGACACAGGTCGTTGGCGGGGTCCATCTGGCAGAGGTTGATGCAGGGCGAGGCGGCCATTCAGATCAGGATGAAACGATGTTGACGATCACGCACTTCAGCGACGGCCTGCTCGGCTTCGGCACGGGCGATGCGGACTAGGGTGGCCATGTGCAGACGGCGGTCACGGCTGGAAAGTTCCGGGAAACTCAGCGTTTGCAAATCGCGGTTGGCGAGTTGATCGGCGCTGTAAAGGATGCCCATACGGTCCACGCTGAGCGTGACCGGGGTCAGGCTCAGCGCGGTCTCCGGACGGTTCAGAAAATCAGCCAGGGTTTTTGCCAGGTGTTCGGGCATCAAGGCATCGGCATTTTGCTGCAGCAGAAAGTCGAGTTCGGCCAGATGGCGGCTATGCACGGCGTCGGATTCGGTTTCCGGTGATTGATGATGGGCGAGCAGGGCCTGTTCGAGTGAGGCGTCGGCGCGCAGGTCAGCGCGCTTGCGGCGCAATTTGTCGACATGGGCATTGAAGGCGACCAGCAGGCTTTGCAAAGCCTTGGCCCGCAAACGTTGGCGGGTGCCCTCCTGGTCGCAACAGGGTTCGATCAGGGTTTGCGCTGAAAAATACAGGACCTCCTGAGCCACCTCGGCGCGAATGACATTGCCTTGCTGGGCGAGTCCGTACTGTGTCTTCTGCTGGCGTCGGGCGGCCAGCATGGCGTAAAAATAGTCGCTGCGCAGGCACTCGGGGCGGGCTAGAAAATCTCGCACCGGCTGGCTGCGGCCCAGCATGTCGTGGATGTCACCCGGTGTGGCGAACAGGGCATGGACCAGCGGGTCTTTGCCAAAGGCCTGGCGGTTGATGTCGATGGGCCCCGGCAGCGCAGTCACCAGGCCTTCACAATAGCCAAGGGCATGAGTGACCGCCTGGATCAATTGTTTTTCCAGCCGCGGTACGGCGCGGACCAGGGGGTCGACCATGCCGATGACGCGGTCCAGCGCCGCGCTGACCTCAGGGTCGGGCTGTGGTGCTGGTTTCAGCAGATCGGCAAGGACGGAGAAGAGGCTCAAGCAGGGCTTCCGGCACAGAGGGCCCGACCGGCCTTGGCACCGTTCGGGCGGTTGATGGCGCGGGAAATCCAGTCGCCAATCGCTGCCAGTTTAGTCAGATCGATGCCGGTTTCAATGCCCAGTCCTTGCAGCAGGTAAACCACGTCCTCCGTCGCCACGTTGCCGGACGCACCTTTGGCATAAGGGCAGCCGCCCAGCCCGGCAATCGAGCTGTCGAACACCGCCATGCCCATTTGCAGTGAAGCGTGGATGTTGGCAATCGCCATACCGTAAGTGTCGTGGTAATGGCCGGCCAGTTTTTCAACCGGAACGTGCCGAGAGCAAGCTTCGATCATACGGGCGATGCTCGCCGGATTGCCGACGCCGATGGTGTCGCCGAGTGAGACTTCGTAGCAGCCCATGTCGAACAGTGCAGCGGCGATTTCTGCGGTTTTTTGCGGGTCGACCGTACCCGCGTAGGGGCAGCCGACGACGCAAGAGACGTAGCCGCGCACCGGGATTTCCAGCGCCGAAGCGGCGGATACTATCGGCTCGAAGCGCTTCAGGCTCTCGGCAATCGAGCAGTTGATGTTCTTCTGCGAAAACGCTTCGGAGGCGGCCGCGAAGATCGCCACTTCGTCGGCTTTTGCAGTGACGGCCCCGTCGAAACCCTGCAGGTTGGGCGTCAGGGCCGTGTAGGTGACGCCGGGTTTCCGCGTGATGCCGGCCAGCACGGCGGCGTTGTCACCCATTTGCGGCACCCATTTGGGCGAGACGAACGAGGTGGCTTCGATCACCGACAGGCCGGCATCGGCCAGGCGTTCGATCAGTTCGATCTTGGTTGCGGTCGGAACGACTTGTTTTTCGTTCTGCAAGCCGTCGCGCGGGCCGACTTCGACGATCTTGACGTGGGAGGGGAGGGGCATGGGGAGTCCGTTTGTATTCGCGGTGATATCAAGGATTACGTCTGTATATATCAGCGCAGCCTCCAAGGTCCGGATTCGGAAACACGTTCAACCTTTTCTTCGGTTTCCAGTTGGCGCATCAGTGCGACAACCCAATATTGCTGGTTGGAGGAGGTTGCTTTCTCGCGGTCTCCCCAATCGAGGCCGCAAGCCCGAAAAATCGGCGCAAGCCTCATGCCTTCTCCGCCTGGCTGGCAATGGCTGGAGGACTGCATGAACTCATGGATAAGAGCCTTGGCTTGACTCCGAAGGTCGTTTCCTCGTTCAGCAAAATCTTTCAATCCAATTCTCCTTTCAATTGCTGGGGCGCTTGTTGGCGATTTTCATCTGCATTTTTGGAGGAATCATGAGCATCGATCAGGTTTTCGTCAGTCATCACAAAGTCACCTCGAAAATGGACTTTAGCCCTACTTGCGAGTAGCCCTATTTGCCGAGAGCGGTTAGTTGCCTTCCCGATATTTTCTATGGGGCTCATTGGCATCGGTGTTCTATTTTGGGGTGTTTTCATGGCGCGTCTCCATAGGTGCTGTTCTCAAAGTAGTCACATCGACGGATTCATGCAATCGCTCTATTCTCCTTCGAACTCCACTAGCGCCGCGCCGTCAGTCACCTGCTCGCCGGCTGTGTAACAGAAGGCCTTGAGGGTGCCGGGGGCGGGGGCGGTGATGGTGTGTTCCATCTTCATCGCTTCGAGGATCAGCAACGGCGTGCCCTTGTCCACCTTCTGGCCGGGCTGGGCGAGCAGGGCGACGACCTTGCCGGGCATCGGTGCGGTCAGGCCGCCGCCATGGCTATCGCCGGCATCGACGCGGTGCAGAGGGTCGTCGCGCAGGAGTGAGTACGTGCTCCCTTGCAAAAACACTGTGCGCTTGTCGTCGACCGCAACGACGCTGGCGATCAGCCGGCGGTCGTCGAGTTCGACGGCAAAGCGGTCGCCGTCGAGCTTCTTGCCGGATGCGACGGTCGACTCGCCAAAAAGGGCAATTTCCCAGCGTTGACCGTGATAACGCACCTGTACGTCGACCAGCGTTTCGCCATCCCGGAAGCTGATCGTGCGCGCTGCCGACAGGTTCATCCGCCAGCCATCGCGGGCATGCCAGGGCGAATGTGGGTCGCCGCTGGCCTGGGCGTTGGCCTTGGCTTCGTGCTGTTCCCAGAGCAGTTCGCCGACGGTGGCAACCAGCAATGCATCGCGTGGAACCGGCTGGGCGGCGGGGAAGAGGAAGTCCTTCTGCCGTTCGATCAGGCCGGTATCGAGGTCGGCCTTGGCGAAGGCCGGGCAGGCGACCAGGCGCGACAGGAAGTCGATGTTGGTGGTCAGGCCAGCGACGCGGTAGTCGGCCAGCGCCTTGCGCATGCGTGCCAGCGCGCCGTCGCGGGTTTCGTCCCAGACGATCAGTTTGGAAATCATCGGGTCGTAGAAGGGCGTGATTTCGTCACCCTCCTCGACGCCGGTATCGACGCGCACGTTGATCGACTCAACCGGCGGCACCAGACGCACCAGCTTGCCGGTGGCGGGCAGGAAGCCCTTGCTGGCGTCTTCGGCGTAGATGCGCGCTTCCAGCGCGTGGCCGCGGATTTCCAGTTGTTCCTGGCGGAGCGGCAACGGCTGGCCAGCGGCGACGCGCAACTGCCATTCGACCAGATCCTGGCCGGTGATCATTTCGGTGACCGGGTGCTCGACTTGCAGGCGGGTGTTCATTTCCATGAAGTAGAAGGTGCCGTCCTGCATGGCGATGAATTCGACGGTACCGGCGCCGACGTAGCCGACGGCCTTGGCAGCTGCCACCGCCGCCTCGCCCATTTCGCGGCGACGGGCTTCGGTCATGCCGGGTGCCGGGGCTTCTTCCAGCACCTTCTGGTGGCGGCGCTGCACCGAACAGTCGCGCTCGAATAGATACACGCAGTTGCCCAGCGTGTCGGCAAAGACCTGGATTTCGACGTGGCGCGGCTTGGTGATGTATTTCTCGATCAGCACATGGTCGTCGCCGAAGCTGGAAATCGCCTCGCGCTTGCACGACGCCAGCGCGTCAAGGAAATCCGCGGATTGCTCAACCAGGCGCATGCCCTTGCCGCCACCGCCTGCTGCCGCCTTGATCAGCACCGGGTAGCCGATGCCGTCGGCTTCCTGGTGCAGCAGCGCTGGCGTCTGATCGTCGCCGTGGTAGCCCGGGGTCAGCGGTACCTTGGCGGCGGCCATCAGCTTCTTGGCCTCCGACTTGGAACCCATGGCGCGAATGGCCGAGGCTGGTGGGCCGATGAAGGCAATGCCGTTGGCCGCCAGGGCCTCGGCAAAGTCGGCGTTTTCCGACAAGAAGCCGTAGCCGGGATGCACGGCCTGGGCGCCGGTGCGTTTACAGGCCTCGATGATCTTGTCGGCGACCAGGTAGGACTCGCGGGCTGCGGCCGGGCCAAGCAGCACGGCCTCGTCGGCCAGGCGCACGTGGCGGGCGTTGGCGTCGGCCTCGGAATAGACAGCGACGGTGCGGATGCCCATGCGGCGGGCGGTTTTGATGACGCGGCAGGCGATTTCTCCGCGGTTGGCGATGAGTATTTTGTTAAACATGCGTGCTCTCCCGCGGATAAATCGCCTGAGCGTGCGCAGCACGCTGGCGGTTTGATTTCGTCGCTGCGCCGCTGCGCGGCTGGTCACTGCGGTTGGCAATCAGAATCTTGGTGAACATGGCTTACGCCTCCATCCAGTTGGGCGAACGTTTCTCAAGGAAGGCGGCGATGCCTTCGCGCGCTTCCGGCGTCGCCCGCAGATGGGCGATGCGGTGGGCGGTTTCCTCGACCAGGGTGTGGTTGACCGGCTGATGGTCGACGACGCGGATCAGGTCCTTGGCCGCGGCCTGTGCGTTGGGGCCGCCGGCGAGCAGCGCGGTGGCGATCTCGGTGACCTTGGCGTCGAGCGCTTCCGGCTCGGTGACTTCATGCACTAGGCCGATCTCGCGGGCGCGGATGGCGTCGATGCGCTCGGCGGTCTGGAAGTAGCGCGTCGCCTGGCGGGCGCCAATGGCGCGCAGCACATAGGGCGAAATCGCCGAGGGAATGATGCCGAACTTGACCTCGGAGGTGGCGAACACCGCCTTGGTCGAAGCGACGGTAATATCGCAGGCCGCCGCCAGCCCCATGCCGCCGCCGAGCGCGGCACCTTGCACGCGGGCGATGGTCGGCTTCTTCATCTCGGCCAGCGTGCGCAGCATGCCGGCCAGGGCGCGAGCGTCGTTGAGGTTGTCATCGATGCCGTTGTTGGCGGCGCGCTTCATCCAGTTGAGGTCGGCGCCGGCCGAGAAACTCTTGCCGCGCCCGGCGAGGATGACGGTGCGGACGTTCTTGTCTTCATCCAGCGCGATGCAGGCGGCGGTCAGTTCGGCGATCAGGGTTTCGTCGAAAGCGTTATGGAGGTCTGGGCGGTTCATCCAGATGGTGGCGACCGGGCCGGTGAGTTGTATTTCCAGGGCTTGGAAGGGCATTTTGTTTGTCTCTTTATTGGCTATTTTTGTTTGATTGGCTTGGGTTTCCGCCTTGCTGGCGAAGCAAAAGAAAGTACGCCCGCCAACAAGGCGGAACCCCAAGCTCATTCAAAGGAGTCCTCATTTCAACCCCCTCTCCCGAATCAACCCAGCCATCGGCTCCCCATTGAGCGCCGCAATCAAACTAGCCTGATTTACCGCCGGCTGATTCTGGCTAACCTTCCATTTCCCGACCAAGCGGTCGATCGAAATCTCGATCCCGACAATCGCCCCAAGCATCTTCCCGATGTAATCAGCCGGCGCATCATCAACCGCCCACGGGCTCGGCAGTCCGGCTTCGTGCTCAGCGGTCAGCCCATGCAACTGGGTCAAAAGCCAGTCAGCATCGTCGATCAGGCGAAGTTCGCCATAGGCATGCACCGCCGCGTAATTCCAGGTCGGCACGACCTTGCCGTGTTCGGCCTTGGTGGCGTAGCCGGACGGGCTGATGTAGCAGTCCGGACCTTTGAAAATGACGAGAATTTTCCCGTTGACCGTAGCATCCGCCGCCAGCGGATTGGCCCGAGCGATGTGGCCGCGCAAGGTGCCGTTCGGCCCGGCTGCCGCATCCAGATGCAGCGGAATGTGGTTGGCCTCCAGTCCGTCCGCACTTTGCGTGACCAGTGTGGCGAGCGGATAGGCCCGCATCAGCGCGTGCAGGACGCTGACGTCGGTTTCCGCGAATTGTTTGGGCAGGTACATCGCCTTACATCCGGAAAATGCCGAACTTCGTTTCTTCGGCCGGTGCATTCATCGAGGCCGACAGCCCCAGTCCCAGCACCCGGCGGGTGTCGGCCGGGTCGATAATGCCGTCGTCCCACAGTCGCGCCGAGGCGTAGTAGGGATGGCCCTGCGTCTCGTATTGCTCGCGGATCGGTGCCTTGAAGGCGGCCTCCTCTTCGGCACTCCACTGCTTGCCCGCAGCTTCGATGCCGTCGCGCTTGACGGTGGCCAGCACGCCGGCCGCCTGTTCGCCGCCCATCACCGAAATGCGGGCATTCGGCCACATCCACAGGAAGCGCGGCGAGTAGGCGCGGCCGCACATGCCGTAATTGCCGGCGCCGAACGAGCCGCCGATGACAACGGTGAATTTCGGTACCTTGGCGGTGGCCACGGCGGTCACCATCTTGGCGCCGTCGCGGGCGATGCCGCCGTTTTCATACTTGCGGCCGACCATGAAGCCGGTGATGTTTTGCAGGAAAACGAGCGGGATGCCGCGCTGGGCGCACAGTTCGATGAAGTGCGCACCCTTGAGCGCGGATTCGGAAAACAGGATGCCGTTATTGGCCACGATCCCGACCGGATAACCGTAGATGCGGGCAAAGCCGCAGACCAGCGTCGTGCCGTAGCGCGCCTTGAATTCGTCGAAGTCGGAGCCATCGACGATGCGGGCGATGATTTCGCGCACGTCAAAGGGCTTTTTCGTGTCGGTCGGGATCACGCCGTACAACTCTTCGGCGGCGTAGGCCGGCGGGCTGGGTACGGTCAAGGTGACCGGCGGGGCCTTTTTCCAGTTCAAGTCCTTGATGATGCGGCGGGCGATGGCCAGCGCGTGTGCGTCGTTCTCCGCCAGATGATCGACGACACCGGAGACGCGCGTATGCACGTCGGCGCCGCCGAGGTCCTCGGCCGAGACGACTTCACCGGTCGCCGCCTTGACCAGCGGCGGGCCGCCCAGAAAGATCGTCCCCTGATTCTTGACGATGATCGACTCGTCACACATCGCCGGCACATAGGCGCCGCCAGCAGTGCACGAACCCATTACCGCGGCGATCTGCGGAATGCCGGCCGCCGAAAGGTTGGCTTGATTGAAGAAGATGCGGCCGAAGTGCTCCTTGTCCGGGAAGACCTCGTCCTGCATCGGCAAAAAGGCGCCGCCGGAGTCCACAAGATAGACACAGGGCAGGCGATTTTCGAGGGCGATTTCCTGCGCCCGCAGGTGCTTTTTGACGGTCAGCGGGTAGTAGGTGCCGCCTTTGACCGTGGCATCGTTGGCGACGATCATGCACTCGATACCTTCAACGCGGCCGATGCCAGCGATCACCGAGGCGGCGGGGACGTCGCCGCCGTACATGCCATAGGCCGCAAACTGGCCTATTTCGAGGAAGGGCGTGCCGGGGTCGAGCAAAGCATTCACGCGCTCGCGCGGCAGCAACTTGCCGCGGGCAAGATGTTTCTGGCGAGCGGCTTCCGGGCCGCCGAGCGCGATCTTGTCGACCTTTTCATGCAGGTCGGCAACCACCGTTCGCATGGCGGTCGCGTTGGCTTGAAAGTCGGCCGAACGCGGATTGAGTTGGGTTTTCAGGAAGGTCATGTCTCCTCGCTTCTTTTGTGTGTGCGTTGCCTGAATTGGATTGCGGAACTGACTACAACTGCTTTTCCTCTTTCAGCCACTTGCTAACGGGTTCGGGTCGATAGGCAGCCATCTGCGCCAGCAGGCTTTCGATGTCGGTGTCGTCCAGCGCCATCGCCCGGTTTTGCGAGCGCAGGAAACCGTCGTCCACTGCCCGGTTGAACATCGCCAGCAGCGGGTCGTAAAAACCATTTACATTGAGCAGGCCCACGGGTTTCACGTGGAACCCGAGCTGTCCCCAGGTGAGGATTTCGCAGAATTCCTCGAAGGTGCCGAAGCCACCGGGCAGGGCGATGAAGCCGTCGGCCAGTTCGGCCATGCGGGCTTTGCGGTTGTGCATGGAGTCCACGACTTCGATGCGCGTCAGCGCCCGATGATCGACCGGCCGTCCGGCGACTTCCTTGCCCATCAAGGCCTCCGGAATCACGCCGATGACGGAGCCGCCCGCCGCCAGACAAGCATCGGCGACGGCACCCATCAGCCCGATGTTGCCCGCGCCATAGACCAGTTCGATGCCGCGCGCCGCGAGCAGGCGGCCGGTTTTCTCCGCTTCGGTGCGGTAGACCGGAGAAAAGCCGGCATTGGCGCCGCAAAAGACGCAGAGACGCTTGAAGCTCATGTCAGAACCCACCGCTTTCCAGCCAGCGCTCGATCTGCGGCAGGCGGTCGGCGCCGAAGAAATGTTCGCCATCGATGACAACATGCGGCGAGCCGAAAACGCCAGCCGCGATGGCGGCATCAACTGCCTGTTTGAGTTGCTCCTTGATCTCCGGAGATTGCAGCGCGTTTTCCAGCGTGCTGCGGTCGACACCCAGGTTGGACGCAATTTCCAGCACCGTTTCCGGCGCCGAGATGTCGCGGTTATCGACAAACAACGCACGATACGTGGCGTGGGCAAATTGCCGGGCCAGCGCGCAGTCTTGGCCGTGCAGCCAGTAGTAGGCGCGAGCGGCGTTTTGCGTGGCGAGCGGGAATTTGTCCGGATGGCGATAAGCGAGCCCCATGAAACGGGCCGAGCGGGCTAAATCATTGACCGAGTAGCGGGCCTTGGCTTCGTTTTGCAAGGTGAGCGGCGCGCTGCCGGTGGCCTTGAATACGATGCCGAGCAGGATCGGGTGCCAGCGCACCTTGCGTTGATAGCGGGCGGCCAGCTCGTCGATTTTCTCGCTCAGCAGGTAGCCGTAGGGGCTGGAGAAATCAAACCAGAAATCGATGGGTTCGGCCATGGGGGTCTCCAAGAGTGTGGCGGTCGACAGCGTTTTCACGCGGATTTTGCGGTCGACCGTGACAAGGATTTATTGGGAGGCAATCGCGCGGCCGATCACCAGTCGCTGGATGTCGTTGGCGCCTTCGTAAATTTGCGTGATGCGCACGTCGCGGGCGATGCGTTCGACGGCGGTTTCATCGGTGTAGCCGCAGCCGCCGTGAATCTGGATGGCGGCGGAGCACACCCGTTCGGCCATTTCGGAGGCAAACATCTTGGCCATCGAGGCTTCGGTCAGGCAGGGCTTGCCGGCATCCTTGAGCGTGGCGGCGCGCCAGACCATGAGGCGGGCAGCGTCGATTTGCGTGGCCATGTCGGCGAGCCGGAAATTGACTGCCTGATGTTCGATGATCGGCTGGCCGAAGGTGACGCGCTCCTTGGCGTAGGCGACCGAGGCTTCGAAAGCAGCGCGGGCCATGCCGACCGATTGCGCGGCAATGCCGATGCGACCGGCTTCCAGATTGGAGAGGGCGATCTTGTAGCCTTCACCTTCCTTGCCCAGCAGGGCGCTGGCCGGGACGCGGCAGTTATCGAACACAATCTGCGCGGTGTCGGAGGCATGTTGGCCCATTTTGCGTTCGATGCGGGCGACGGTGTAGCCGGGGGTGGCCGTCGGGACGAGGAAGCAGGAAATGCCCTTCTTGCCCGCTGCCTTGTCGGTGACGGCGAAGACGATGGCAACCTCTGCGTGCTTGCCGGTGGTGATGTAATGCTTGACGCCATTGAGGATGAAATCGTCGCCGTCACGGTCGGCCCGGGTGGTGATGGCGGCTGCGTCGGAGCCGGTATGCGGCTCAGTCAGGCAGAAGCAGCCGAGCTTCTCGCCGCGGGCCAATGGCTTCAGCCAGGTTTCCTTCTGGGCATCGGTGCCATATTTATTGGTGATGCCACAGGCCAGCGAGTTTTGCACGGAAACGATGGTCGAGGTTGCGCCGTCGCCGGCGGCGATTTCTTCCAGGGTTAGTACCAGCGACATGTAATCCATGCCGGCGCCGCCCCATTCGTCGGGAACCACCATGCCCAGTGCGCCGAGTTCGCCCAGTTCTTTCAGGGCTTCGGCCGGGAAGGTATGTTCGCGGTCCCATTCGGCTGCAAAGGGGGCGAGGCGCTCTTGCGCAAAGGCGCGCATGGTGTCGCGGATCATTTCCTGTTCAGCGGTCAAAATCATGATGCAGTCTCCAGAAGTGCTTGTTGTCGTGTGGTCAGCCAGACGCCGCCAATCACCAGCGCCCCGCCGAGTAGAACGGCAATACCGAGCCGTTCGCCGAGCAGGATTGCGGCTTGCATGACGGCGAAGACCGGTACCAGATTGATGAAGATCGAGGCGTGACCGGCACCGATGCGATGCACGGCGTCGGTGAACCAGGTGTAGGCGAGGGCGGTGCCGAACAAGGACAGGAAGCCCATGCTGGCCCAGACGCGCCACGACCAAGCGGCGGGGTCTATATTCCCTTGCCACAGCGCGGCCAGGCCCAGCAGCAGGGCGCCACTCAGGCTGGCGTAGAGCGTGGTGGCCAGTGCCGAGAAGCGTTGTGTCGCCTGCCCGCCAATGAACGTGTAGGCAGCCCAACTGGCCACGCAGCCGAGAATCAGCCATTCGCCCAGACCGATGCCGCCCTTTAGTAAGGCCAGCGGGTCGCCATTGCCGATGACCGTCAGGCAGCCGGCCAGGGCGATCAGGCTGCCCAAGGCCTTGCGTGTCGTCATGCGCTCTTTGCCGCTCAGCCAGGCAAGGATGACGACGACCGCCGGGTTGAGGGCGACGACCAGCGCGCCGCGACCGGCTGAAATGCGTTGCAAGCCAAAAAAGAAACACAGGCCGTAAAGGAAAATGCCGAAAAACCCGAGCGCCCAGACCAGTCCCCAGTCGCGTCCGCTTTGCGGTAACGGCAGGTGGCCTTCGGACAACAGCAGGACGCCGGCAACGATGGCACCGGACAGTACAAAGCGCAGGGAAGCAACGGCTAACGGGGCCGTCAGTTCTTGGGCAATGACGCGTCCGGCGATCCAGGTTCCGCCCCAGAAAAACATCGCGGCGACCAGCTTGGGGTAGGTGAACGAAGGCATCTCAGGATCGAGGATCGGCTGAATTTTTCTGCGGCCAGGGCAGGCCAATGGGGGCAAACAGCGAGATCGCCGATCCTTGATCCATACTTAGCACATTTCCAGTGCGAGGGCAGTCGCTTCGCCGCCGCCGATGCACAGCGAGGCGACGCCGCGCTTCAGGCCGTATTTCTTCAGTGCGCCGAGCAGGGTGACAACGATACGGGCACCGGACGCGCCGATCGGGTGGCCGAGCGCGCAGGCGCCGCCATGCACGTTCACCTTGGCCGGGTCGAGCTTGAGATCGTGCAGCGCGGCCATGGTGACGACGGCGAAGGCTTCGTTGATTTCGTAGAGATCGACGCTGTCTGCGGTCCACCCGGTTTTGGCGAACAATTTCTCCATCGCGCTGACCGGGGCCGACGGGAACAGGGCCGGGACGCCGGCGTGCGTGGTGTGGCCAACGATGCGGGCGAGCGGGGCGAGGCCGAGCTTGGCGGCTTGCGATTCGCGCATCAGCACCATGGCGGCGGCGCCGTCGGAAATCGACGAGGAGTTGGCCGGGGTGACGGTGCCGTCTTTCTTGAAGGCGGGTTTCAAAGTCGGGATTTTGTCGAGGTTGACCGCGAAAGGCCCTTCGTCCTTGTCGATGACGACATCGCCCTTGCGGCCGGCGACGGTGACCGGGGCGATTTCCCAGGCGAAGCTGCCGTTGTTGCTGGCTTCGATGGCGCGGGTGGTCGATTGCACGGCGTAGGCATCCTGCGCTTCACGGGTGAAGCCGTAAGTGGTCGCGCACTCTTCGGCAAAGGTTCCCATCAGGCGGCCGCGGGTTTCCTTGCTGTAGGCATCTTCCAGACCATCCATGAACATGTGGTCAAACATCTGGCCGTGACCGAGGCGATAGCCACCGCGGGCCTTAGGCAGCAGGTAGGGGGCGTTGGTCATCGACTCCATACCGCCGACGATGGCGGCGCCGTAGGAACCGGCCAGAATGCCGTCGTGACCGAGCATGGTGGCTTTCATCGCCGAACCGCAGACCTTGTGGATGGTGGCGCAGCCGGCAGTTAGCGGCAGCCCGGCCTGCAGCGCGGCCTGGCGGGCCGGCGCCTGGCCCTGGCCGGCCTGCAGGACGCAGCCCATCAGCACTTCTTCAACCAGTTGGGTGTCGATGCCGGCGCGCTGAATGGCTGCCTGGATGGCGACTGCACCGAGATTGGCTGCGGTCAGGCTGGCAAAGCCCCCTTGAAACGAGCCCATGGCGGTACGGGCGGCGGAAACGATGACGATCGGGTCTTGCATGCTGTAGTACTCCTTGACAGTTGTTATAGGTCATCAGGCATCGACGGCCTTGAGGGCGGCGTCGTAACGAATTTTCAGGTCTTCCGGGCAGTTGACCGTGATGCCGAGGTCGTGGACCAGGCCATCTTTCAGGCCATATACCCAACCATGGACGGTCAGTTCCTGGCCGCGCGCCCAAGCATCCTGCACCACGTTGGTCTGGCAGACATTAACGACCTGTTCCAGGATGTTAAGCTCGCACAGGCGGTCGTGACGCTGTGCCACCGGTAGTTTGTCGACCAGTGCCTGGTGCTTGCAATGCACATCCTGCACATGGCGTAGCCAGATATCGACCAGGCCGACCCGTTTCTTTTCCAGTGCGGCGCCGACCCCCCCGCAGCCATAGTGGCCGACGACCATGATGTGCTTGACCTTGAGCGCATCGACCGCGAACTGGATGACCGACAGGCAGTTGAGGTCGGTATGAACGACGACGTTGGCAACATTCCGATGAACGAAAACTTCGCCCGGCAGCAGGCCAACGATCTGATTGGCCGGGACGCGCGAATCGGAGCAGCCGATCCATAAATACTCCGGCGATTGCAGCTTGGAGAGCTTGTTGAAATAGTCTGGGTCAACTTCCTGCATGCGTCGGGCCCAGGCGCGGTTGAAGTCGAACAGATGGGAGAGGTTCTCGCTGCGGATGTCCTCTTCCGACCAATTGTCGAGATCCAGTGCCAGGAACATGGTGCCTTCAATCGGTGTCTGGTAATACGACGGTGCCTCCATGAAGCCGAGTTCGCGATACAGCTTCACCGCCATGCGCATGCTGGGCATGGTGTCGATCATCAGCTTGCGGTAGCCAATGGTTTTGGCGGCCTTGATGGCAGCCAGGGCCAACTGACGGCCGACGGTCTGGCCACGGAACTGTGGTTCGACATACAGGCGCTTCATTTCGCAAACGCCGTCGCTGTCCGGCAAGGGCCGAACCCCGACGCAGCCGGCGGGGTGCCCATCGACTTCGGCAAAGAACAGGCGACCGTTTGGCGCGGCGTAGGCGCCGGGTAGCGAGGCCATTTCCTGATCAAAGTTCTGAAAAGACAAGTCGACGCCCAGCCAGCCTGCGTAATTGCGGAAGAACTGGCGGACGCGCTCAATGGCGGCCGTGTCTTGGGCGGTGAGGGTGTGTAGGGTGACGGGCATGCTGAGTGACTCCTTAGTACGGTGCCCCCGTCCGGGGGTACCGGCGGGAGCGTGTTATGCGGTTTCCGAGAAAAGTTCGCGGCCGATCAGCATTCTACGGATTTCGGAGGTGCCAGCCCCGATCTCATAGAGCTTGGCATCGCGCCATAGGCGGCCGACCGGGTACTCGTTGGTGTAGCCGACGCCGCCCAGTGTCTGGATTGCCTCGCCAGCCATCCAGGTGGCTTTTTCGGCGGCATAGAGGATGGCGCCGGCGGCGTCTTTGCGCAGCGTGCGGGCATGGTCGGTCTGGTCGCAGGCACGGCCCAGCGCATAGACATAAGCACGATTGGCCATCCAGGTGGAATACATGTCGGCGACCTTGCCCTGCATCAGCTGGAATTCGCCGATGGCTTGGCCGAATTGCTTGCGTTCGTGGATGAAGGGAACGACCACATCCATGCAGGCGGCCATGATGCCGAGCGGGCCGCCACAGAGCACAGCGCGTTCGTAGTCGAGGCCGGACATCAGGACCTTGGTGCCGTTACCGATGCCGCCCAGGACGTTCTCTTCCGGCACGTCGCAATTGTCGAAAAAGAGTGGAAAGGTGTTGGAGCCACGCATGCCCAGTTTGTCGAGATGGGTGCCGTGTGAGAAGCCTGCCATCCCCTTCTCGACGATGAAGGCGGTCATGCCCTTGGCGCCGGCGTTCAGGTCGGTTTTGGCATAGACGACCAGGGTGTCAGCGTCGCCGCCATTAGTGATCCACATCTTCGAACCGTTGAGGACGTAACGGTCGCCCTTTTTCTCGGCCTTTAGTTTCATCGACACCACGTCCGAACCGGCGCCCGGTTCGGACATGGCCAGCGCGCCAACGTGTTCGCCGGAAATCAGCTTGGGCAGGTATTTCTGCCGCTGGGCGTCGTTGCCGTTGCGGCGGATCTGGTTGACGCATAGATTCGAGTGGGCGCCGTAAGAGAGGCCGACTGAGGCGGAGGCACGGGAAATCTCTTCCAGGGCGACGATATGCGCCAGGTAGCCCAGGTTGGTGCCGCCGTATTCCTCGCTGGCGGTCATGCCGAGCAAGCCCATGTCGCCAAATTTTTTCCACAAATCGGCCGGAAATTCGTTGGCGCGGTCGATCTCGGCGGCGCGTGGTGCGATTTCGGCGTCAGCAAAGGCCTTCACCGCATCACGCAGCAGGTTGATGTCTTCGCCGAGGGCAAAGTCGAGGCTGGGAATGTTCATGTTTGTCTCCAGTGAGTTATTCGTTGTCTGGTTGCCTGGGCGCTCGCATGGGTTTACTAACGGCGCTCGCCTCTCTGGCAACGCGCTGCTATTTTTCAGCTTTTTGCCGCATGACCATGATCGTCTGCTGCATCAGGGCGCAGAGTTTTTCCTGGCCGTCTTTGACGGCAAATACTTCCGCTTGCGTGACGATCAGGGTTTTGCCCGGACGTACCACCTGGCCACGGGCAATCAGTTGCTCACCGTCGGCTGGGGCGAGCAGGTTCATTTTGTATTCCACGGTCAACACCGAATCGGCAGCAGAAACCAGGGTCATCGCCGCGTAGCCGGCGGCCGAATCGGCAATCATGCCGACCACGCCACCATGGATGAAGCCATGCTGTTGCTCGATACCCACCCAGTGCGGCAGGTGAATCTCGGTCATGCCTGGCTCGACCACGGGCAGCGTGGCGTGAATCAAGGTCATCGCCTGTTGTTTGGCAAAGCTGGCGCGGACGCATTCAGCAAAGAGGGGGTTGGCAGGGGGGCGCATGGCAGTGATTGTATTCACGTTGACGTTAACGTCAACTTGTTTTGGTTTGGACGGGAGGTTTTCATGGGCGTTGCAATGCTGGGTTTTAGTCGCGGCGAGCGAGTTCTTCGGAACAAAGGCGCTCGAACTGCCCGATTTCAGCCAGCATGGCCTCGATGTCTTCGCGCTGCTGTTCAAGGGCGGCCCGGCGTTTTTCCATGATGCGCAGGCACTCGAGCAATTGTGGCGTTTCGTCTTCGGTTGAGTTGTACATGCCGATCAGGTCCTTGATTTCGGCCAGGCTCAAACCAAGGCGTTTGCCGCGCAGGGCCATTTTCAGGCGGGCACGGTCGCGGCGGGTGAACACCCGTTTGCTGCCTTCGCGTTGTGGTGCCAGGATGCCCTGGTCTTCCCAGAAGCGAATCGTGCGCGGCGTGATGCCGAATTCGCGGGCAAGGTCGGAAATGCCGAAAATGGTTGCCGCTGGGCTCAAGGTGTTCTCCGGTGATGAAGGCAAAGTTAATCAGAAGCCCGGGCTTTTTTCAATCCGCTACCGTATGGTAAGTTGAGCACCCCAACGCTGAGGATTCCTCATGGCTTTGCACTATCCTTTTGCCGAACCGCCCGCCGGCGGTGAATTGTTCGAGGTGGCGCCCGGTATTTTCTGGCTGCGCATGCCCCTGCCGTTTCAGCTTGACCACATCAACCTCTGGTTGTTGCGCGATGGTGCCGGTTGGGTGATCGTTGATACCGGCTTTGCTGACGAGAGCGTGCGTGCCTTGTGGCAACGCATTCTGGCGCAACTGAACGGGCCGGTGCATCGTCTGGTGGTGACGCATTTCCACCCCGATCATCTGGGTCTGGCGAGCTGGTTGATGGATGAAACGGCCGCACCGTTGGCGATGACGAGTGGTGAGTTCCTGACGGCGCATGTGGTTTGGCATGAGGTGGCTGGTCACGGTGCCCGCTTCATGGTCGAACAATTTCGTCAGCATGGTTTGGGCGCCGAGTTGTTGGCCAAGTTTGAAACCCGCGGCTCGGGTTATCGCAAGGCGGTGCCAGCGCTGCCAGACCACTACGACCGTTTGAAAGCGGATGACGTGCTGACGGTCGACGGCCGTCATTGGCAAATAATCATCGGCCACGGCCATGCGCCTGAGCATATGGCGCTTTACTGTCTCGAACTTGACGTGTTAATTTCCGGCGACATGCTTTTGCCGAGAATTTCGACCAATATCAGCGTCTTTGCCGCGACCCCGAAAGCCGATGCCTTGCGCTGGTTTCTCGATTCGCTGGCTGGTATGGCCGAACGTTTTCCCGGTCAGACGCTGGTTCTGCCATCGCATGGCCTGCCGTTTCGTGGCGTGGCGGAGCGGGTGGACGAACTGCAGGCGCACCATGTTGATCGCCTGCAGGCACTGGAGACAAGTTGTGAACAAGCGCCAAAGAGCGCTGCCGAGTTGCTTGACGTGTTGTTTGGTCGGGCACTTGATACGCACCAAACCATGTTCGCGATGGGCGAGGCGATTGCCCATCTGAACTATCTGGAACATGCGGGTCGGTTGTTGCGTCGTGTCGACGCGGACGGCGTGACCCGCTATTCGCGGCCGCGGGCCGCGGCGCACTGACCGAGGGAGTTCGTAGATGTCGAAGCAAACTGAAGAGCAAGGGGCTAATCTGCCCAATCCGGCCGACATGGTCAAAACCTATGCCGAAGTCGCCCAGCGCGCTTCGCGCATCATCAACCAGTTCATGGAAAAGAAGGCCAAGGAAGGCGTGGCTGCGCCGGCCGATGAACTGGGCGTCGCCAAGGCCTTTATGGACTTGTCGGCCCGTCTGATGGCCAATCCGTACAAGTTGGCCCAGACGCAGATGAACATGATGTGGGACTACTTCTCGCTGTGGCAGGGTTCCATGATGAAGATGATGGGCATGCCGAACGCAGCGCCTGTTGCCGCCCCGAAGAAGGGGGACAACCGGTTCCGTGATGAAGAATGGGAACAGCATTTCCTGTTCGATTTCATGAAACAGTCCTACCTGATTGCCGCTCGACACATTCATGACACGGTTAGCGATACCGATGGTCTGGACGAAGCGACGCAACAAAAGGTCAATTTCTTTACCCGCCAGTACATCGACGCCTTGTCGCCGTCCAACTTTGCGATGACCAATCCGGAAGTGTTCCGCGAGACCGTCAAGTCGCACGGCCAGAACCTGATCAAGGGCCTCAACAACCTGCTGCACGACGTCGAGTCGGGCGATGGTCAGCTGCGCATCCGCATGACGGACACCTCGGCCTTTGAAATGGGCAAGAACGTGGCGACGACGCCGGGCAAGGTGATCTTCCAGAACGAATTGTTCCAGTTGATCCAATACAATCCGACGACCGAGAAGCAGAACAAGAAGCCGTTCCTGATTGTTCCGCCGTGGATCAACAAGTACTACATTCTCGACCTGCGCGAGAAAAATTCCATGGTCAAGTGGGCGACCGATCAGGGTCATACCACCTTCATCATGTCGTGGATCAACCCGGACGAGAAGCTGGCCCAGAAGTCCTTCGAGAACTACCTGCTGGAAGGCTCGCTGGAGGCCATCAACCAGGTTTGCGCCCATACTGGTGAAGACAGCGTCAACCTGGCGGGCTACTGCCTTGGCGGCACCTTGACCATGACCACGCTGGCCTACATGACCGCCAAGAAGGACAAGCGCGCCAATTCGGCCACCTTCTTCACCACCATGCTCGATTTTTCCGAGCCGGGCGAACTGGGCATCTTCCTCGACGAAGCCGCTGTTTCCGGTCTGGAAAAGCGCATGCAGGAACGGGGCTATCTGGAAGGGACGGAAATGGCCGGCACCTTCAACATGCTGCGTGCCAACGACCTGATCTGGTCCTTCGTGGTCAATAACTACCTGATGGGCAAGGATCCGTTCCCGTTCGACCTGCTGTACTGGAATTCCGACTCGACCCGCATGCCGGCCGCGATGCACAGTTTCTACCTGCGCAACATGTACCTTGGCAATCTGCTCAAGGAACCGGGTGGCATCACCCTGGGTGGTGTCAAGATCGACCTCAGCAAGGTCAAGACGCCGTGCTATTTCATCTCGACCATCGAAGATCACATTGCCCCGTGGAAGAGCACCTACATGGGTGCCCGCCTGCCGTCTGGCAACACCAAGTTCGTTCTCGGCGGCTCTGGCCACATTGCCGGTATCGTCAATCCGCCAGTGGCCAATAAATATGGTTACTGGACCAATGACGCGACCGACGGCAACCTGCCGGAAAGTCCGGACGATTTCCTGGCTGGGGCAACGCAGAACGCGGGCTCGTGGTGGACGCACTGGAATCAGTGGGTGACCAGCCTGCCGGGTGGTAGCGCTCAGGTGCCGGCTCGCCAGGCGGCCGATGGTTCGTTGAAAGTGATCGAAGATGCCCCAGGTAGCTACGTCAAGTTCCGTCTGGATGCGCAGAAAAAAGTCGCCTGATTTTATTGAGGCGTGACGGCAAAGGGGGCGCAAGCCCCCTTTTTTATGCTTGTGCGCCCAGCATGGGCGCACTCTTGCGGGTGCAAGTCCCGCCGTAAGTTGATCACGACGAACGAAGTGAAGCGCAACTGCATGAGGGCGACCAAGTGTGGGGAGGAAGCGTGGAGCATAAACTGCGAGCCGATGGACAAAAACCGGATAGAAGGCGCTGCTGAGCAGGGCGAGTGGGCAAGCAACCACGAAGCTCTCGTGATCAAGGCGAAGCGGCGTAAATCCGGCGGTTGTGCAATGAAGGAGTGCGTTCTTACCTGGGGAGATCTCGCCTCATGCCTGAAAGGGCAACGCCGTAAGGCGGAGCGAGAAGTCAGCAGAGGCCGTAGTAGCTGCCATCTTGGGGCGAAGGGCCGAAGGAATGGGAGGAGTAGCTACAGAGTTATCGAGAGCGGGGAGTCTCAGATGTTCATTAACCTGAAGCTCGCCATATATCCGGCGAGGGTGAAGCCCTCAATGGTCTGGCAGCGAGATAACCAATCTTGCCGAACTCGAACTGGCGAAACCGGGAGTGTGCGGGAGGGTTTGCCCGCATACCACCTCAACCATTCCAACCGCCCGGTGCGGACCCGCATGCCGGGTGGTGTGGGAGGGGTCGGTCAGGTTATCTGGCCGCCCCTATCCCGATTGCCGCGGTCGACCGTGAGCATTTGACCAATATGCTGGCGGCTGAGGTGGTGGGGCGCGCCATCACTGGCAGGCCTTCTGAGTGGCGCCGCGTCCTTGCCAGGCGTCGTTTGCATTGCAGCCGGAGGATCGGGCGATCCGCTGTCGGTGCTCAGTGCAGCCCTGCTGCGCCATACGGCCGGTGAACCGGCGCATGACGATATGTCCATTCTGTGCCTGGGGTGGCTGGCTTAGTGAGCGCCTGGTAGCAGGCCGCTCGGCAGGCGTGGCCAGTCCACCGCGTCGAGCATGTTCTTGACCATTAACCCGAGTTCGGTGTCGCCGGTGATGTCCAGTTCGCGGTTGAAGAACAGGGTGTCTGGGTCTTCCTGGCGGGTCAGTAGTTGCAGATAGGCCGAAAGATTGGCGGCAAACTGCAGGTCGGCTGCGCCCGTGTTGCTAAACAGCGGGCGGAAACGGCCTTGACTGAAGCAGAATCGCGCTTCGCCACCGGTATCCAGAACGCGAATCAGGAAGTGCCGCCCTTCGAGCGCGGTCAACTCGCTTTCCGGCAGTAATTTGAAGCGGAGTGCGGTATTCAGCGCACTGACCAGCGCCAGGGCATGCGGCCATTGCGGCAGGTGGCGGCCGAGTTGGGCGACGATGCCGGGCAAGCGAAATTTTGGGATGAGCAGCGTAGTCATAAGTCAATCTCCACGGCGGGGTGAGGTGGCCGGATGCTGTTGAGTCATGCCGGCTTGCCCGAACCAGTAGCCATCAACCAGACCAGATTCTGCCCAGGAGGTGCGGTCGACCGTGAGCGCCGCGCCCTGCCGGGCAGCATCGAAGGCGGCAATGATCGCCGGCATGGCGTGAGCTTGTGGGCTCAGGCGGACGATGTCGATGCCTAGGGTGCGCAAGGTCGGCATTTCATCGAGCAGGCAATAGTTTTGCGCTGACATGGTCTGGATGCCGTTCAGGGTCAGAAAGTGCTGACCTTCACGGGTTTTCAGGGTCAGGCCGTCCGGGTGATCGAGGCATTTGAACTGGCAGTCATCCTTGTTCAAGTCGTAATGACGGGCGGTGAAACAGCGGGCCGAAAAAGCCAGCGGCAGCTTGCCGAAGGCGAAGACTTCCGTTTCAACGCCGGACGGACGGCTGGCATGCAAGGTTTCGATCAGCCGGCGGTCGGCTTCCAAAGGTGGCAGCCAGCGGCACATTCCGTAACGAGCATAGGTGGCCAGCGTCTGCTCGTTGTAGATGTTGAGGTGAGTGCCGGCAACGAATTTTCGGCCCTGCAGCAGGTTGACCGCGCCGAGGTCGTTGGCCTCGACCTTGCACCCCGGGTTCTCGCTCAGCGCATCGATCAGTCGGCGCAGATTCTTCAGATCGCTTTCCGATTCAAGCAGGGCCTGGGCTGAGAGGACGATTTCCTTGCCGCTGTCGGCCAGATCGCGGGCCAGGCCGATCCAGTCGGCGCTGCGCATCTGCTGACGGCGTGCGCAGACGACTTCGCCGAGGTAAATGATGTCGAGGGCTGGCAGTTCGGACATCTGAGCGTAGAAGTCCAGAACTTCAGCTTTGGTCCAGAAATAGAGCAGCGGTCCGAGGGCTAGTTTCATGGGCAACACCTAGCGCCAGGGGCGGCTGTAGGCGCCGAGCGTCGCCTGGCTGCCTTCGGATAACTTGGCCAGATCAGCCTGCCAGGCCGGTGTGACCGTAAATGGCCGGTCTTCGCTCAGTGCGTCAAGCGCCGCCCGTAAGGTGCGGGTGACTTGGGCGACATAGGCCGGGCTGCGCTGGCGGCCTTCGATTTTGATCGCCCGCACGCCGATTTTTTGAATTTCGGGCAGGATGGGTAGCACGTTGAGGCTCGTCGGCTCTTCCAAGGCGTAATAAGTTTCCCCTCGGACCTCGAAGCGGCCTTTGCACAGGGTTGGGTAACCTGCGGCCTCGTCGTTGTTGAAACGGTCAATCAGGACGCCGTTCAGGCGTGTTTCCATACTGTTTGGTTGCTTGTCCCACTGGACGTACTTGGCTGGCGAGCAGGCGCCGACGGTGTTGGGTGATTCGCCGCAGGCATAGGATGACAGCCAGCAACGTCCCTCGTTCATCACACATAGGCTGCCAAAGCCGAAGACTTCGATTTCCACGCTGGTATTTTTGATGACATGCTCGACCTGGGCCAGGGTCAGGACGCGTGGCAGCACGGCGCGCTGGATGCCGAATTCGCGCTGGCAAAAATTGATTGCTTCGTAGCTGGTTGCCGAACCCTGGACCGACAGATGCAGGCGCTGTTGTGGATGGTGTTGGCGGGCGTAATCGAGTAGCCCAATATCAGCCAGGATAATCGCATCAACGCCGAGGTCGACCGCGTGATCGATGGATTGCTGCCATTCTTTGGCCCGGCCGGGCTGGGCGAAGGTGTTGATCGCCATCAGCACTTGCCGACCCCGGCCGTGTGCATAACGGATGCCGTCGGCCATGCTGCGCGGGTCGAAATTCAGGCCAGCAAAATTGCGGGCATTGGTCGCATTCTTGAAACCGAGATAAACCGCGTCGGCGCCGTGGTCGATGGCGGTTTTCAGCGCCGGCAGACTGCCGGCCGGACAGACGAGATCGGGCAGGGGACGCATCGCATGCTTCCGCGGGGAAAGCGGGCGAGTATAGCCTTGGCAGTTTGAGGGTCATTGATCCTGGTCAAAGTTACCTTTCATGCTAGGATCGGCCTCTCTTTGTTTCTCCCGGTAACAGCCATGGCGATTCAACGTGTGCTCATCGTTGATGATGAATCACTCAATTTGCTGATTATTGAGAATTATCTTGAGCAGGAAAACCTGCAACTGGAACTGTTTTCCGATCCGCTGGCTGCCTGGGCTCGACTGCAACAAGCGGATGCCCATTTCGATCTGGTAGTGCTTGACCGGATGATGCCGGCACTGGACGGCATGGAATTCCTGCGCCGCATGAAGCAGGAAATACGCTTTGCCGATATCCCGGTCATCATGCAGACGGCGGCGTCGGCGCCTGAACAGGTGCGCGAGGGTCTGGAGGCCGGGGCTTATTACTACCTGACCAAACCCTACGCCCCGGAAGCGCTGATTTCCATTGTCCGCGCGGCCGTTGATGCCGGCCGTAGCCGTGCCGAACTGCGTCACCGGGCGGCGCATCTCGAAGATGCACAGCGCCTGTTGCATTGTGCCGAATACCAGTTTTCGACCCTGGAGCACGTGGCTACGCTGGTCCCTGTGCTGGCAGCCTTTGGGCCCGAACCGGATCGCGCTGCGCCCGGCTTGTCCGATCTGATGGTCAATGCCATCGAGCACGGCAATCTCGGGATTACCTACCAGGAAAAATCATTGCTGCGCTGGGAGGGCGATTGGGAGGCTGAAATCCGCCGGCGCTACCGGTTGCCGCAATTCTGTGATCGGGTGGCCAGCGTTCGTGTTGAACGGGATGCGACGACCGTGGTATTCACCATCACTGACCAGGGCAAGGGCTTTGACTGGCAGCAATACCTTGATTTCGATCCCGCGCGCGCGTTCGATCCCAACGGGCGAGGCATCGCCATGGCTCGCTTGACCAGTTTTTCCTCGTTGACTTACCAAGGTGCGGGGAATGTGGTCGTTGCGCGCATCGACCTCACGCCCTGAGGGTTAGCGGCTGACGATGGTCGGCCGGTAACCGAGTTGTTCATTGATCTTGTGGGCTGCGGCCTCTGCCTCGCTGCGACTGGCAAAGGGCCCCATTTGCAGGCGGTGCCAGGGTTCGTTGCTGAAGACATGCAAGGGCTGGTTGAGGCTGTCGAGTTCGCGGGCTAGATGATTTTTCAAGCTGTCGGCATTGTCGACGTTGCTGAAAGCACCCAGTTGCAGATAGACCCCGGCTTGTGGCCGTTCGCTGCGCGTTACCGCTGGGGTGCTTACCGCGCTCGGGCGGTTGGCCGGGACTTGCACCTCGGCGTAACGGGTGTTGCCGGTTTCGCCCGGTAACATGGCCTCGACGTCGACTTCGCCGCTACCGCCGTCGATCAGGCCCAGCTTGTAAGCGGCAGTGTAAGACAAGTCGATGACCCGCCCAGCGTGAAAGGGACCGCGGTCGATGACGCGGACGATCACCGAGCGGCCGCTTTGCTGGTGGGTGACGCGAACATAGGACGGCAGCGCCAGGGTCGGGTGGGCGGCAGTCATCGCGAACATGTCGTAGGGTTCGCCGATCGAAGTTTTCTGGCCGTGGAATTTCTTGCCATACCAACTGGCGATGCCCCGTTCGCGATGGGGTTTGAGTCGATCGTTGGGGACGTAACGCTTGCCCAGCACTTCGTAAGGCTTGAGGGCGGGTTTGTGCAGCGGCTCCCAGCGCGGTACGGCATCGGGAATCTCGTCGAGATTGTCGGGGATGTCATCTGCCGGGCCGTCGTCCTTGTAATAACCGCCGCCCTTCTTGCCGCGTAGTTTGCCTGGTGTACTGCGTGCTGCAGCGCTGCCTGCGGGCTGGATCTGCGTTTCTTCGCTGGGGCGCTGTGGCGTGCCACCGCAGGCGGCGAGCAGGCTCAGCAGGCTGAGACAAAGCAGTGGGCGACCGGGTAAGCGCGACAGTTTCATTTTTGTACCAGCATGCGGTGGGTGTGGATGCTCATCAGAATGCCGATTCCCAGCATCAGCATGACCAGGGCGGTGCCGCCGTAGCTGATGAAGGGCAGTGGTACGCCAACCACCGGCAGGATGCCGGACACCATTCCCATGTTCACGAAGGCATAAATGAACAGGACCAGGGTGATTGAGCCAGCGAGCAGGCGGGCAAACAAGGTGCCAGCCGCGGCGGCAATCATCAAACCCCGGGCGATTAGCAGGGTGAACAGCAAGAGCAGGATGCCGTTGCCGAGCAGACCCCATTCTTCGGAAAAAACGGCAAAAATAAAGTCGGTGTGCTTTTCCGGGATGAATTCGAGGTGGGTTTGGCTGCCGTTCAGCCAGCCTTTGCCGAATAGGCCACCGGAGCCGATGGCGATAGTCGATTGGATGATGTGGTAGCCCGCACCCAGGGGGTCGGATGAGGGATCGAGCAGGGTCAGGACGCGACGTCGCTGATAGTCGTGCAGCAGGGTCCAGGCGAAGGGCAGGGCAGCACCGGCGGCAGCGCTCAGGCCAAAAATGACTTTCCAGGGCAGACCGGCGAAGAAAATGACGAAAAACCCGGCCGCGCCGACCAAAAGGGAGGTGCCGAGGTCGGGTTGCTTGAGAATGAGCAGAATGGGAACGGCCAGGATCAGGGCGGCAGTGGCAAAATGGCGCGCTTTGAGCAGGGCCTCGTGTTTGTGAAAATACCAGGCCAGCATCAGGGGCATGGCAATTTTCATGATCTCTGACGGTTGGATGCGAACGAAACCGAGTGACAGCCAGCGGCGCGAACCGTTGACCACGATGCCGAACAAGGTGACTCCAAGCAGCAGCACGACGCCGATCAGGTAGAGCGGCACGGCGTAGCGCATCAGGGTTTGCGGTGGGGTGCGGGCAACGAGCAGCATCAGAACCATCGAAACCGCCATGTTGATCAATTGGTTATCGAGTTTGCCAAAGCCGTCGCTGGAGGTTGCCGAGTACACGGTCAGCAGGCCCAGTCCCATCAAGGCGCTTACGATCAGTAGCAGCGGCAGGTCGATGTGACTGAAGGTGGCTACACACAGGCGCTTAATGTGATTCATCGCTGACCTCCTCGGCGTCATCGGGGGCATCGCTTTCCGGGGCCGGACCGCCCGGCAGTTTGCCAGTCAGGTAATAATCGAACACCTGACGGGCAATCGGCGCTGCCGACTGGGCACCAAAACCACCGTTCTCGACCATGACGGCGAGCACAATGCGCGGTTGGTCGACCGGGGCGAAGGCGACGTACCACGAGTGGTCGCGCAGACGTTCCTTGACCTGCCCTTCGACATAGCGGCCTCCCTTGAGGCTGAAGACTTGGGCGGTGCCGGTCTTGCCGCCGGATTCGTAGGCGGCTCCGGCAAAGGCGCGGGCGCCGGTGCCTTCCTTGACGACGCCAGCCATGGCGCGTTTGATGAAATCAACGTGCTCGCGTTTGAGTTCGATCTGTCGGGCGGGTTCCGGCTCGATGGTGCGGATTTCACGACCACTGGGATCCTTGATGTTCTTGACCAGGTGGGGGCGGAAAACCTGCCCGTAGTTGACCACATTACCTAGGGCGTGTGCCATGTGTAGCGTTGAATAGGCGTTGTAACCCTGGCCGATGCCGACCGAGATGGTTTCGCCGGCATACCATTTCTGGTGCTCGCGCTTCTTGAAGCGTTGTGCTTTCCATTCCGGAGAGGGCAGGATGCCGGTTGCCTCACCGGGGATGTCGATTTCGGTGCGTCGGCCGAGGCCCAGTTGGCTCATGAAACGGGCAATGTTGTCGATGCCCATGTCGTTGGCCAGCGTGTAGTAATAGGTGTTGCAGGAGACCACGACGGATTTGTACATATCGACCGAACCATGGCCGCCCACCTTGTCATCCATGAAACGGCGGTTGCCGAAATTGAAATAACCGGGGTCGGCGATGGCCTGGTTCGGGGTGCGCTTGCCCTGTGACAGGGCGGCCAGGCTCATCAGGGGTTTGAAAGTTGATCCGGGGGGGTGGGTACTGTAGATGGCCCGGTTGAGCATCGGTTTGTCCGGGTTGTTGTTCAGTTCGTCCCAGTCGTCAAAGCGGATACCGTCGACGAACAAATTGGGGTCAAAAGCCGGCGATGAGACCAGGGCGAGGACCGCGCCATTGCTGGGGTCGATGGCGGCCAGCGAGCCCCGCCGTTTGCCGAACGCCTGTTCAGCCACTCCCTGCAGCGTGCTGTCCAGGGTCAATGTCAGGTTATTGCCGGGGACGGGCGGGGTTTGCGACAGGATGCGAACGGCGCGCCCGCCTGCATCCACCTCAACTTGCTCGTAACCGGTCTTGCCGTGCAGTTCGAACTCGTAATGTGCCTCGACCCCGGTCTTGCCGATTTGCTCGGTGCCTTTGTAATTGGCGGCCTGGTCGCTCTCTTCAATGAAGGCCTTGTCCTTGAGGTTGATCCGGCTGATATAACCGATGGCGTGTGAGGCCAGGCTAGCCGCCGGGTACTGGCGGAACAGACGGGCCTTGACCTCAACACCAGGGAAGCGATAGCGCTGGGCGGTGAAACGGGCAACTTCCTCGTCGCTCAAGCGGGTGCGGATGGGGATGGATTCGAAATTTTTTGATTCTTCGAGCAGGCGCTTGAAACGTCGCCGATCCTTGACTTCAATTTCAACAACTTGAGCCAGGTCATCAATAGTCTCCTCGAGTCCGCGAGTTTTGGCCGGGGTGATCTCGAGGGTGAAGGCTGAGTAATTGCGGGCCAGTACGATGCCGTTGCGGTCGACGATGTTGCCGCGGTTGGGAACAACGGGCACCAGCGAGATGCGGTTGCTTTCGGCGCGGGTGCTGAAATACTCGTGCTGTACCACCTGCAGATAGACGAAGCGGCTGAGCAACAGGGCAAAAGCCAGCAGCACCGCGCCGCCGGCAATAAAAATGCGGTGGCGAAAGCGGTCGAGATCCTGCTCGTGGTGGTAAAAGTCGCTCATCGGATCGTTAGAGCGGACGATTTTCGTCCCGGTCTACCGGCTGATATTGCGGCAGCAGCAACAGGAAAGTGGCTGGAATCCAGAGTAGGGTGGCAATCAGGGGGCCGACAAAATAACCCCAGCCGGGGAATTCGCCGCCAGTTGCCATTCGCAACAGCGCCTGGATGACCTGGCTGGCGAGCAACAGCGGCAAAACTTGCAAAGCCTGCTGGGCGAGCGGGAACCACAGGATGCGGCGGGACAGCGAGGTAGCGGTATAGGCGAGCAGGATGTAGGCAAAACCATGCTGGCCGAGGACGGCGCCGTCGGCCACATCCATGGCCAGGCCGAGAACGAAGGCCCAGCCCATACCGACCCGGCGCGATTCGCGGATGCTCCAGAAGCAGAGGACGAGGGCCAGCCAATCCGGCATGCCCGGCCAATGAGCGGTGGGCAGGAAGTTGGCCGCCAGGGCCAGCAACAGGCTCAAAACGACGAACCAAGGGCGAACCGGCAGCAGAATGCGTGACGAGGTGAAGGTCGGTTGCATTAGCGGCCCCGTTTCTTGGCTTTGCCCGCGACCGGCGTGGGTTCTGGCGGCGGCGCCGGCCGGGCCGGGCGGGGGTTGAGGACCATCACTTCGCCAAAGTTTTCGACCCCGGCCAGCGGCGCGCAGAGAATGCGGGCAAAAGCGTAGGCGTTATCGCGCTGTATGCTGAGAACCCGGGCGACCGGGAAGCCCGGCAGGTAAATGCCATCCAGCCCGGAGGTCACCAGGAGGTCGCCTTCCTGAACGTCGGCATTAGCCGGGATGTAGCGCAATTCGAGTTGGCCGTTGCCAAGACCGAATACAACCGAGCGTTGGCCGGTACGCACCAACTGGACCGGCACGGCCTGATCCTTGTCGGTGATGAGGGTGACTTCAGCCGAGAAGGGGAAAACTCGCGTTACCTGGCCGACCACGCCGGCTTCATCGATTGCTGGCTGCCCGGCAAGCAGGCCGGATTGCTGGCCTTTATCGACGACGATGCGCCGAGAAAAGGGGTCGCGCGCCGTGTACAGGATGCTGGCTACCTGCCCATCGACCTTTTCCCGCTCCTTGACCGCTAGCAACTGGCGCAAGCGGGTGTTTTCAGACACCAGATGTTCCAGTCGCAACAGGTTAGGTGCGGTGTCCAGTTGCTGGCGCTTGAGTTGGCTGTTTTCCTCGCGCATCGCTTGCAGGCCTTCGAGATAGGCCACGGCGTGATCTACCAAGCTGCCCGGGGTCTGGGCAACACGTTGCACCGGGTCGACGACCAGCGCGATACTTTGCCGAAAGAGGTCGAGGCTACGGACGCGCAGATCCACCACGAACAGCGCTAGCGAGATCGCGAGATAGAAAGTCAGAAGGGCCAGCGGTGCTGGCCCTCGCTTGAAGAACGGTGGGGGGGCGTGGTCGATGCCGGCCATCGCTCAATCCTGCCTTGCTGCGGTCAACGCTCAGTCCGAGGCAAAAATGCTGCCCAGCTTGTCCATTTTTTCCAGCGCCATACCGCAACCGCGGGCCACGCAGGTCAGGGGTTCTTCGGCCACCACCACCGGCAGACCGGTTTCTTCCATCAACAGACGGTCGAGGTCACGCAGCAGTGCGCCGCCGCCGGTCAGCACCATGCCGCGCTCGGCAATGTCGGCGCCGAGTTCGGGCGGGGTTTTTTCCAGCGCCGACTTGACGGCGGAGACGATCTGGTTGAGCGGGTCGGTCAGCGCTTCGAGAATTTCGTTGGACGAAATGGTGAACTTGCGCGGGATGCCTTCTGCCTTGTTAATGCCGGAAACTTCCATCTCCTTGACTTCGGCGCCGGGGAAGGCCGAGCCGATGGTCTTTTTGATGTTTTCGGCGGTATTCTCGCCAATCATCATGCCGTAGTTGCGGCTGATGTAGTTGATGATCGCTTCGTCGAGCTTGTCGCCACCAACGCGCACGGAACCGGCATAGACCATGCCGCCGAGCGAGATGACGCCAACTTCTGTCGTGCCGCCGCCGATGTCGACAACCATCGAACCCGTTGCTTCAGAAACCGGCAAGCCGGCACCGATTGCCGCCGCCATTGGCTCTTCGATCAGGTAAACCTGACTGGCGCCGGCGCCAAGGGCGGATTCGCGAATGGCGCGACGTTCGACCTGGGTTGACCCGGAGGGCACGCAGATGATGATGCGCGGGCTCGGGCTGAACAGTTTGGAGTCGTGCACCTTCTTGATGAATTGCTTGAGCATTTGCTCGGTGACGGTGAAGTCGGCGATTACGCCGTCTTTCATCGGTCGAATGACGGTGATGCTGCCCGGCGCCTTGCCAAGCATTTCCTTGGCCTCCCTGCCGACGGCCTGGATGGTTTTCTTGGCATTGGGGCCGCCTTCGAGGCGAATGGCAACGACCGACGGCTCATCGAGGACGATGGCGCGGCCACGCACGTAAATCAGCGTATTGGCTGTGCCCAAATCGATGGCGAGGTCGTTGGAAAAATACTTGGAGAGGAATCCGAACATCTGCTGTGCTCCGCGCTGGGGATGCGGTAGAGAAAGCTTTTATGATACCTTACAACGCTTTCGATTTTAAGGCTTTTGTGCGCTGCAAAAAAGTCTTTTTGAGCCCATGTCACTCACGTTAGAACAGGTACAGCGGATCGCCCATCTGGCCCGCATCGAGGTCAGCGCTGCCGAGGCAATGTCCACCCAGGGTCACCTCAACGGTATCTTTCAGTTGATCGAACAGATGCAGGCGGTTGATACGCAAGGTGTCGCGCCGATGGCGCATGCTCAGGACGTCTGCCAGCGGCTGCGTCCCGATGCGGTCAGCGAAGGCGATCGGCGCGCAGCGTATCAGGCGGTCGCACCGGAAACAGAGGCCGGTCTTTATTTGGTGCCGAAGGTGATCGAATGATCCAGAAATCTCTCAAGCATCTGGCGCAGGCACTGGCCAGCAAGGCGATTTCCAGTGTCGAGCTGAGCACCCTCTTCCTTGATCGCATCGACCGCCTGAATCCTGAAATCAACGCTTTTGTTACGGTCGACCGCGAGAAAAGCCTGCAAATGGCGGTTGCCGCCGATGCCCGCATTGCTGCCGGCACGGCGGGGCCGCTGACGGGGATTCCGATTGCCCAGAAGGATATTTTTTGCGCCGAAGGCTGGCGGACGACCTGTGGCTCGAAGATGCTGGCCAATTTCGTCTCGCCCTACGATGCGACGGTGATCGACAAGATGCACCGTCAGGCAGGCCTGGTGTCGTTGGGCAAGACCAATATGGACGAATTCGCCATGGGCTCGTCGAACGAAACTTCGTTCTTTGGGCCGGTGCGAAATCCCTGGGATCGCAGTCGCGTTCCCGGTGGTTCGTCGGGTGGCTCGGCGGCTGCGGTGGCGGCCCGTCTGGCGCCGGCGGCAACGGGCACGGATACCGGAGGATCCATCCGCCAGCCGGCGGCCCTGTGCAACCTCACTGGCTTGAAGCCGACGTATGGCGTGGTGTCGCGTTATGGCATGATTGCCTTTGCTTCGTCGCTCGATCAGGCCGGGCCGATGGCTGCGTCGGCCGAAGACTGTGCGCTGCTGCTCAATACCATGGTCGGATTTGACGAGCGTGACTCGACCTCGCTCGATCGTCCAGTCGAGGACTACACCGCGCATCTTGAGCAACCACTCGCGGGCTTGCGCATTGGCTTGCCGAAGGAATTTTTCGGCGAGGGCTGCGATCCGGCGGTGATGGCGGCGGTCCAGGAGGCTATTGCCGAATACCGTCGGCTGGGTGCGTCGACCGTGGATGTCTCGCTGCCCAATTCGCATTTGTCGGTGCCGGCCTATTACGTCATTGCACCGGCCGAGGCCAGTTCCAACCTGTCGCGTTTCGACGGGGTGCGCTACGGTTACCGGGCGCCGGACTATGCCAATCTGGACGAACTCTATGCCAAGAGCCGGGCGCAGGGGTTTGGCGCGGAAGTGAAGCGCCGCATTCTCATCGGCACCTATGTGCTGTCGCACGGCTACTACGACGCGTACTACCTGCAGGCGCAACGTATCCGCCGCCTGATCGCCAACGATTTTGTTGACGCTTTTAAGTCCTGTGACGTGATTTTGGGCCCGACTTCACCGTCGACCGCGTTCAAACTGGGCGAAAAGGCGGCCGATCCGGTACAGATGTACCTGTCCGATATTTACACCATTGCTGTCAATCTGGCCGGTTTGCCCGGGATGTCGATTCCCTGCGGTTTTGCCGAGGGCTTGCCAGTTGGTCTGCAGTTGGTTGGTAATTATTTTGCCGAGGCGCAGTTGCTCAATGTGGCCCATCGCTACCAGCAGGCCACTGACTGGCACGTGCGGCAGCCTGCCGATCTTGCCTGAGGCATGTGGCGTGGCCTGGCTGCGACTCTCGTGCTGATTGGTGGCGTGGCCTGTTCGCCGCAGGCAACGCGGCCACCGCCGGTGCCGGTGGACATGACGCCGCAGACCTCGTCGACCGTGGGCGAGGCCCCGGCAATGAAGAGTTCAACCCTGAAGTATCTGGCCAAACGCCACCTGCAGCCCCAGCCGACCCGGCCGCTCAGCGTTCGCTCGCGCTGTTCGCAGCGCGATGCGGTGGGCACGGAAACACAACTCGATCTGCAGGTCGAGGCGGCAGAGATCAAAGTGTTTGATGCCGCCATTCGCATCAAGGGCCAGGGCTGGTGCCGTTTCCGGCTGGCCGATTTCGAGCAGGTGGCGCGCTTGCCGCAAAGCCTGTTGCGCCATCGTCAGCAGGCCGACTGCACGGTGCGCCTGTGGGAACAGGGGCGGGAAGTTACCATCGCTTTCAATAGTTGCCGACAGTCCTGCGAGGGCGAGGCATTTGATTATTTGTGGCCGGTCCTCGTCGATGCGAAGACCGGACGTTGTCACTGAACGGATGAAACCATGAACCAGTGGGAAGTTGTCATCGGCATCGAGACGCACGCGCAACTGGCGACCGTCTCGAAAATCTTTTCCGGCGCCTCGACGGCCTTCGGCGCGGCGCCCAATACCCAGGCTTGCGCGGTCGACCTCGCTTTGCCGGGTGTTTTGCCGGTCCTGAACAAGAAGGCCGTCGACTGTGCGATCCGCTTCGGCCTGGCGATCGGCGCTGAAGTGGCGACGAAGTCCGTGTTCGCGCGCAAGAATTATTTTTACCCGGATCTACCCAAGGGCTACCAGATCAGCCAGATGGACCTGCCGGTTGTCGTCGGTGGTGCGTTGTTGCTGCAGGTCGGTCAGGGGGACAAGGCCTACGAGAAGCGTGTGTGCCTGACCCGGGCCCATCTGGAAGAGGATGCGGGTAAATCGCTGCACGAGGATTTTCACGGCAAGTCCGGCATTGACCTCAATCGCGCCGGCACCCCGCTGCTCGAGATCGTCTCCGAGCCGGACATGCGCTCGTCGGACGAGGCGGTGGCCTATGCCAAGGCGCTGCACGCCCTGGTGCGGTGGATCGGCATCTGCGACGGCAACATGCAGGAAGGCTCGTTCCGCTGCGATGCCAACGTCTCGGTGCGGCCCAAAGGCCAGGCCGAGTTCGGTACCCGGCGCGAGATCAAGAACCTCAATTCCTTCCGTTTCCTCAAGGAAGCCATCGATTTTGAAGTGCAGTGGCAAATCAACGAAATCGAGGAAGGGCGCAAGATCCAGCAAGCGACCGTACTGTTCGATCCGGACAGCGGCGAAACGCGGATGATGCGCAGCAAGGAAGACGCCCACGATTACCGCTACTTCCCTGATCCCGATTTGTTGCCATTGATCATCGATGCTGACTGGATCGCCCGCGTTCAGGATGACTTGCCGGAATTGCCGCAGCAAATGCGCGAGCGCTTTATCCATGTCCTCGGCCTGTCAGCCTACGATGCGGCGACACTGACTGCCAGCCAGGAAATGGCGGCTTTTTATGAGTCGACCGTGGCTGTCGCCGGCCAGGCCAGTGCCAAGCCTTGTGCCAACTGGGTGATGGTCGATCTGGCCGCCCGACTGAACAAGGAAGGGCTGGAGATCGCCCAGTCGCCGGTGTCGCCGGCTCAATTGGGCGGCTTGATTCAGCGCATTGCTGACCGCACCATTTCCAACAACATTGCCAAGAAGGTCTTTGAAGCCCTGTGGCAGGGCGACGGCGCGACGGCTGACGAAGTCATTGAAAAGCAGGGGCTTAAGCAGATTACCGACAGCGGCGCCATCGAATCGCTGGTGGACGAAGTGCTTGCCGCGAATGCCACTAATGTCGCCGAATACAAGGCGGGCAAGGAAAAAGCCTTCAATGCGCTGGTCGGTCAGGTGATGAAGGCGGCCAAGGGCAAGGCCAATCCGCAGCAGGTTAACGATCTGCTGAAAAAGAAACTGGCCGAATAATCAGCGCGGTCGTTGCGAACCGGCCGGGCGGCGCCCGGTCAGTTCCTGATAACGCTGGCGGTCGACGGTATATTTGTCGCGAATCTGGCGTAACTCGCCTTCCTTGACCGCAATCAGTTCCTGCTGCAATTGGATTTCGTGATTCAGCGCTTTCATGTCGCGCTCCAGTTCAGGCGGCAGACTGCGCTTCTTGTAAAACTCGACCTCGTTATCGAGCTTGCGCCGACGTTGCAGCGTGGCCTCGATCCGGCTCTGCGCCGCCTGGATGGCGAACTGAATGTCGTTTTCAGTTTTTTTCTGCGCCATGTCAATGTCGGCTGGCAGGGCGTAGGTGTCGAGCAAGGCCTGGTCGCGCCGACGTTGCTCGCGCTGGTTCTCCTCGTCGCGCTTTTGCTGCTGGGCCGCTTCGATCAACGCTTGTTTTTCCTCGGCGCTGGGTGGCGGGGCGACATCGCGGATCGGGTTGCCGGCGCGGTCGTATACCCGATAGGCTTGGGCGCGGCAGGCAGGGGGTAAGGTGTCGCCGCAGACCCGGCGGGTCGTTTGCGGCGACTGGCAGCAATAAAACTCGTTGGCCCCCTGTGCTGGCAAGGCCAGCACAGCCAGCAGGACGAGACTCAGGCGACTAGGCGTCAATGCCGTATTGCTGGCGATAACGCGCCACCGCGTCGCGGTGCACGGCAAATTCGGCATGATTTTCCAGGTAGGCCATCAAATCGCGCAAGCCGGCGACGGCAATCACCGGAATGCCGTAATCGCGCTGGACTTCCTGGACTGCCGACAAATCGCCCTGGCCGCGTTCCTGGCGGTCCAGTGCAATCAGCACACCGGCGGGCGTCGCGCCCGCCGCACGGATCATGTCGACCGATTCCCGCACCGAGGTGCCCGCTGAAATGACATCATCGACGATCAATACCCGACCTTGCAGGGGCGCGCCGACAATGGTGCCGCCTTCGCCATGGTCTTTGGCTTCCTTGCGGTTGAAGGCGAAAGGAAAATTGCTGCCTTCTTGGGCCAGGGCGATGGCAATCGCGGCAACCAGGGGAATTCCCTTGTAGGCCGGGCCGAACAGCATGTCGAACTCGGCGCCGCCTGCCGTGGCGGCTTTGGCGTAGAATTCGGCCAGTCGGCCGAGCGAGGCACCGTCGTTGAACAGGCCAGCATTGAAAAAGTAGGGCGATAGCCGCCCGGCTTTGGTTTTGAATTCGCCAAAGCGCAGCACTTGGCAGTCGAGCGCGAATTCGATGAAATCCTGACGAAAATTCATAATTCTCCACTTGCGGACACGGGAAACCGTCCGAACATCGCACAATGTTACGCATCATCTCCCTGAACCTCAATGGTATCCGCTCCGCCTGGAGTAAAAACGTTTTGCCCTGGATTGCAGGCCAGCAGGCCGATTTCGTCTGTTTGCAGGAGCTCAAGGCGCAGTTGCCGGACCTCAATGCCGAAATGCTGGCGCCGGACGGCATGCACGCGGTCTACCACTGTGCCGAGAAAAAAGGCTACAGCGGGGTCGGCATTTGGAGCCGTCAGGTGCCTGACCAGGTCATCGTCGGCTTTGATGGCGGCGAGTTCGACGCTGAGGGGCGTTATTTACGGGCGGATTTTGGCCAGTTGTCGGTCATTTCGCTGTATTTGCCCTCCGGTTCATCGTCACCGGAGCGCCAGACCGCCAAATTCCGCTTTCTCGATAGCTTCCTGCCGCATCTCCAGAGCTTGCGGGATGAGGGGCGTGAGATTGTTCTGTGTGGCGACTGGAATATCGCCCATCAGGAAATCGATCTTAAAAACTGGAAATCCAACCAGAAAAACTCCGGCTTTCTGCCCGAGGAGCGCGCCTGGTTGGGGCGCTTGTTTGCCGAGCAAGGCTGGGTCGATGTCTATCGCCGCGTGCACCCGGCGACGACCGATGCTTGCTACACATGGTGGAGCAATCGCGGCCAGGCTTGGGCCAAGAATGTGGGGTGGCGGATTGACTACCAGATGGCCACACCGGGCATTGCGGCCACGGCGCTGGCGGCAGAGGTGTACAAGGCTGAACGTTTTTCCGACCATGCACCCTTGATCGTCGATTACGCAACAGAGACTTTTGCTTGATGCGAATTGATTTACCGGCGGGGAGGGGCTAACCTGTATTCCCTGCTCAACTCTTTTCATGATGAGGTTAAAAATGTCCGAACAAATGACAACTGCCAACAAGGACAAGCTGGTTTCCGATCTGAAAGTCGTGATTTCCGATACCGAAGAATTGCTGCGTGCCACGGCAGGTACTGCCGGCGAAAAAGTGGGTGAGTTGCGTGAACGTCTGGCCCTGCGCCTACGTGATGCCAAGGAACGGCTGGTTGATCTCGAAGTGGCGGTCATTGACAAGACCAAGGCGGCGGCCCGGGCGACCGACGATTTCGTGCATGACGAACCGTGGAAGGCCGTGGGTGTCGCCGCAGCGCTGGGCCTGGCCCTGGGCGTGCTGATCGGCCGTCGTTAAGCGGGATGAGTGAGACACCCGCTGGCGGTGGGCGACCTGGCCTGTTCGCCAGCCTGAAGGGCATGTTGGCCACCCTGCTGGACATCGGCAGGACGCGGGCCGAGTTGCTGGTCACCGAAATCGAGGAAGAAAAGTACCGCATCATCGCCTTGTGGTCCAAGGCGATTGGTGCGGCTTTCATGCTGGGTATTGGTGTCATTCTGGGGGTCTTCAGCCTTGCTTTCGCTTTCTGGGAACAGCGGGTCCTGGTCTTCGGCCTGTTTGCGGCAATTTTTTTCGTGATGGCCTTGCTGCTGCTGGCTTCCCTCAAAAAGCAGGCGGCGCAGCCGAGCAAATTGTTTCGAGCCAGCCTGGCTGAGCTCGAAGCGGACATGGCGCAGTTGCGCCGGCGGGATGGGGGCAGCGAGTGAACGAACGCCTGCTGCAACTGGCCGAGCGGCACGGTGCGCTCAAAGTGCGCATTGCGACCCAGCGGCGCGCCCTGATTGCTCAGTCAGCCGGATTGGAGCAATTGCTTGACAGCGGTGACCGACTGGTTGAGGGCGTCGATTGGCTGAAACAGCATCCGGCGGCTGTGGGGGCAGCGGTCACGGCCGTGGTCCTGGCTCGGCCCCGTCGCGCCTGGCGCTGGGCGCAGCGCGGATTTTTTGCCTGGCGGGGCTGGCAAGCTTTGCGGAAAAAGCTCTATGAGGCGGGTTGACCGTGCGTGACGAACCCGGTGCCGCTAGTCGGGCGCTCCCGGCATGGTGGCAGCAGATGATCTCCTCTCAGCGTCGGGAGGCGCAGCGCATTCTGGCCGAAATGGTCGCTATCCGCGGCATCATGCCGTTGTTGATGAAAGCGCGTAATGGGCAACATTGGACGCCGGAAGAACGGGCGGAGCTGAATGTTCAGCTGCGGCGGATGGCGCATTTGTCGCCCTATCTGGTTGTGATGCTGTTGCCGGGCTCAATGCTTTTTTTGCCGGCCTATGCCTGGTGGCTGGATCGGCGGCGGCTCAATCGCCTGAAGTAGCGGCAGTCGTTGAGGGTGCCTGCCAGGGGGCGACCTTGAACAGTAGCAGCATGCCGGGAACAGCCAGTGCGACGCATAGCCAGTAAAAATTGACCCAGCCCAGTGTTTCCACCAGCCAGCCGGCCGAGGCATTGATGAAAGTACGGGGTACGGCCGACAGGCTGGTGAATAACGCCATTTGTGTTGCGGTATAGGCCGGGTGCGTGCTTTTGGCAATGAAGGCGACGAAAGCCGCCGTGCCCAGGCCAACCCCCAGGGCCTCACCGGCGATGACGATGGCGAGCGAAATACGTTCGCTGGCCCCGATATCAATAAAGTGACCTAGGCTGGCCAGCCAGACAAAACCGAAAATGGTCACCAGTTGCACTGCGCCAAACAGCCACAGGGCGCGGTTGATACCCAGCTTGACCATCCACAAGCCACCGAGCAATGCGCCAAAGACGGCCGGCCAGAGACCGGCATGTTTGGCGATCAGCCCGATGTCAGTCTTGCTGAAGCCCATGTCGAGATAAAACGGGGTGGCCAGTGCGGTAGACAGACTGTCACCCAGTTTGTAGAGGAAGATAAAGGCGAGGACCAGAGCGGCGCCGCGCCAGCCCTGGCGGCCAATGAATTCGCTGAAGGGTTCAGTCACGGCCTGGCGCAGGGTTTTAGGTACGCCGCGGATGGCTGGTTCTCTGACTAACCAGGCCATGACCATGCCGGGCAGCATGAAGGCGCTAGTGAACCAGAAGACCTGGTCCCAAGGCAGGCGATCGGCCAGGATCAAGGACAGCGAGCCAGGAACCAGGCCAGCGATTCGGTAGGCATTGACGTGCACGGCATTGCCAAGCCCGAGTTCTTCGTCGCTCAAAATTTCGCGCCGGAAAGCGTCGACCGCAACATCCTGCGTGGCCGATAGCAGGGCGAGCAAGGCAGCCAACCACAGTACCGGCCAGATGTTGTGGGCCGGGTCGAGGCCGCCGAGCAGGCCGATGGTCAATAACAGGCCCACTTGCGTCAGCAGCATCCAGCCGCGGCGCCGTCCGAAACCCGGCACGTTACAGCGGTCGAGCAAGGGCGCCCAGAGAAATTTCCAGGTGTAGGGAAACTGGATCAGGGCAAAAAAGCCAATGGTCTTGAGGTCGACGCCTTCGCTGCGCAACCAGGCGGGCAGCAGATTGAGCAACAGATAGAGCGGCAGGCCCGATGAGAAGCCGGTGAAGATGCAGATCAGCATCTTTCGGCTGCGCAGTGGCGCCAGCCAGGCCGGCATCAACGGGTCCGTGTCAGGCGGTAAACAGCGAGGCTGCCGAGGAAATTAATGTCCTCATCGCGGGTCGCTTCGACTCGCTGGCCGGCTTCGTCGAGCACCTGGCGTTCGCGGATGCTCAGGCCCATTTGCCGGCACAAGGCTTCAAAATCGAGCAGGGTAAAGAAGCGGGCATTCGGCGTGTCGTACCACTGGTAGGGCAGGTCTTCGGAGACCGGCATGCGGCCGTCGAGCAAGGCGCGCAGATTTCGCCAGTAGGCGAAATTGGGAAAGGAAACCACGGCTGCGCGGCCGACGCGCAGCATTTCGTTGAGAATGCCCTCGGTGTGGCGGACCGTTTGCAGGGTACGCGACAGCACGACATGGTCGAAAGCCTGGTCGGCAAAATCGGCCAGGCCATTTTCCAGATTGCTCTGGATGACGTTAATGCCGTTCTGCAGCGCCGCCAGGATGTTGGCATCGTCAATTTCGACGCCCCAGCCCTGGACGTTGCGTTCATTGATCAGGCGCTTGAGCAGCGAGCCGTCGCCGCAGCCGAGGTCGAGCACGCGTTGCCCGGGTTCCACCCAACTGGCAATGAGGTCAAAGTCGGGACGGTCGGGCAGAGTCGTCATAGCGTGATGTTCCGCAGATAGGCCGCGACCACGCCATGGTAGTGCGCGTCTTCCATCAGGAAGGAGTCGTGACCGAAATTGAGGTCGATTTCGGCGTAGGAGACGTTACGACCATTGGCCAGCAGGGCGGCGACGATTTCGCGTGAGCGGGCGGGCGAAAAGCGCCAGTCGGTGGTGAACGAAGCCACCAGGAAGCCGGTTTTCGGGTCGGTCCGGCCAAGAGCCTTGACCAGGTCGCCGTCATCGAGGCGGGCTGGGTCAAAATAATCGAGCGCCTTGGTCATCAGCAGATAGGTGTTGGCGTCGAAATAGCCGGCGAACTTGTCACCCTGGTAACGTAAGTAGGACTCGACCTCAAACTCGACATCGAAATCGAAGGAGAAGGCGTTGTTGCGCAATTCCCGGCCGAATTTTTCGCCCATCTGGTCGTCGGACAGATACGTGATATGACCAAGCATGCGGGCCAGGCGCAGGCCGCGTAGCGGGCGAGTGCCGTAGTCGTAGTAATGGCCGCCATGAAAATCAGGGTCGGTCAGGATGGCCTGGCGAGCAACGTCGTTGAAGGCAATGTTCTGCGCCGACAGTTTGGGCGCAGAGGCAATGACGATGGCGTGGCGAACGCGTTCCGGAAAGGTGATACTCCAGCGCAGGGCCTGCATGCCGCCCAGGCTGCCGCCCATGACGGCGGCCCATTGGTCGATGCCAAAGCGGTCGGCCAGCCGGGCCTGGGCCGTTACCCAGTCGCTGACCGCGAGCATCGGAAAGTCGGCGCCCCAGGGCTTGCCGCTTGCTGGATTGATTGATGAGGGGCCGGTTGAGCCATGGCAACCCCCTAGATTGTTCAGGCCGACGACGAAAAATTTGTCGGTATCGAGCGGTCGACCGGGACCGATGATGTTGTCCCACCAACCGATGTTGCCGGGCTGGTCCGTATAGTGGCCAGCGACATGATGATGGCCGGATAGGGCATGGCAGATCAAGATGGCATTCGACTTGGCCGCATTGAGCGTGCCGTAGGTTTCGACCATCAGGTCATAGGACGGCAAAACGCCGCCGCTACGCAAATGCAGCGGTTCGCTGAAGTCGAGGCGTTGCGCTGCGACGACGCCGACGGATTGTCCGGCCATGCTGCTCCTGAAAACAAAAACCCAGTTGGCTGAAACGCGAACTGGGTGGTTCCCGTTTTAGCTGCATTTTTAAAAGCGCCCGCAATCAGAGCTCAAATCGGCGCTGCCATCGTTACTCGGCAAGCGCTGGACGATACCGAGCGGCCTGGCAAAAGTCAATTGGCGCCCGGTTGGTCCACTAATTGGCACCGCGCAGGATGGCGCCTTCCAGCCAGGCATCAAAAGGTTCGCGCGGGGCGATGACTTGCCCTTGAGCGTAGCTGACACCGAGCGTGGCCAGACTGTCGCGCTGGCTGAGATCATCGATGCCGTCGGCAATGGCATAAACATTCTGGGCGGCAGTGATTTCCAGGATGGCTTTCAATAACGCGGTCGACGTGCGGTTATCGACAATATCCCGCGTCAAACCGGGGCTGAGCTTGATGTAGGCCGGGCTCAGCGCCCGCAGGTGGTGGAAGGACGACAGGCCGCTGCCAAACTCGGTGAGGGCGATCTGGCAGCCCAGGCGCTGCATGTGGCGGCTGAATTCAACGATCTGGCCGGACTGGCGAACGGTGACGTCTTCAGGGAACATCAGGCACAGCCCCTTGCCGGCCACCCCTTCTTCGCGCAGGCGGCGGCCGATGTAATCGCTGGTAGCGCTGTTTTCCAGTGCGTTGCGTGAGAGCGGAACCAGGCATTTCATGGCTCGGCCAGCCCGGGTCGCCCGGGCCATGGCCCGGATGCCGGTGTCGACGAAGTGCTGATCGAACTGATTGGCCAGTTCGTAGCGTTCGGCGGCATCGATCAGGGCGCTCATCGCAATGGGTGGTTGACCTGGTTCATTAAGGCGGGCGCTGAGTTCGGCAATGTCACCATCCGGCACCTCCCGGTTGAGACGGCGGACGGGCAGGGCTTCGAGCATCAGGCGACCATCAAGCAGTGCCTCAGCCAAGCGACTGGACCAGTTCCCCTGATTTTGCCGGCGTTCGGGTGGGCTGCTGGCCTCGGCCTCGCATACCTGATTGCGGCCTTGTTCCTTGGCACGCTGGCAGGCGGCATCGCTGGCGCCGATGATCTCCTGGACGTTGTGCACCTGGCGCGTGATGGGGGTGAGGCCAATACTGGCGCCAATGCTGAAAATCTTGTCTTGCCAGATGAAGCGATAGTCGTTCGACAATTGGCAGAGATCATGGGCGACCTGACGGGCGCGATCATGATTGCAGTTGGCGAGCAGAATGCCGAATTCGTCGCCGCCCAGACGGGCCAGCGTATCTGTTTCCCGGAGACGGCCGGCAAAAAATTGGCCGATCTGGCGCAGCAATTCATCGCCGGCCAGGTGGCCGCAGGTGTCATTGACTGGTTTGAAGCGGTCAAGGTCGACGAACAGCATGGAGGCTTCTTCGCCACCAGCCTGGATGGTGTCGAGGACTTTTTCGAGGCGCAATTCGAATTCGCGGCGGTTCAGCAAGCCGGTCAGAGCATCGTGGCTGGCATGGAAGACGAGTTGGGCAGTTGCTGCCTCGATGCGGCTTTGCATCGAGTGCTGCATATCTTCGATGTGCTCGGCCATTTCGTTGAAACCGGCCTCTAGTTGGCGTAATTCAGCATGTGAGACCACGGGTACGCGCGTTGAAAACAGGCCCGATGACATGGCGTTCACTGCCTGCGCCAGGCGAGTCAGGGGTTTGGCCAGATGGTCGGCCATGCGAATGGCGAGCAGCGCCATCAGGGTCAGGCCGATGCCGACCACGATCAGGCCGCGGGTCAAAAATTCACGTTTGTGATTGGAGAGTTCGCTTTTGTCGAACTCGACGAAAATCATGCCGATTATTTCCGGAACGGGCTGGCCGGAACTCGCCAGGTCGAACAGCGGGTCGGTTTCGTTCTGGGTACGCAGGACGGGGGCGCCAAAAGCCAGCCAGCGCTCGCTTTCCCCAACCAGGCGGGGATGCTCAACGCGGTTGCGTAGACTGTCGGCAGCGAGTGATACCCGGCCGCTGACCGCCAGTGTTCGTCCCTTGCTATTGACAATGACCACCGCCTTGACGCCCGGCTCCTGGATCGTGGCCTGGACCAGGGCGTGCAGACCGTCCTGCTGGCCGGCGATAATGGCGTATTCGCTGACCGGGGCCAGATGGCGGACGGTAGCCAGGCCCTTGATGTGCATTTGTTCTTCAAGCGAACGGACGCCGCTGATCGTGAAGTACAGAACCAGGATCAGGGCGATCAGCGCGCTGGGGAGCAGGGTCAGCACCAGCAGGCGATGACGCAGATCAAGATGTCTCATTGAGCTGTCCGGTCGGCAAGGAGGGCACGGTAGATGGCGGATTCATCCCCCATGGCCAGATTGAAGGCGTCAGCGACACTTTGGTTGATGGTAATCGAGTAATAGGTGGGCGATTGCGGGGGCGGCAGGTTGTTGCCGCGATTCAAGATCAATTCACCGGTCTGGCGGCCGATCTGGCCGGGACTGCTGTACAGCGCGGCTAAGGCCCCGGCCTTGACCAGGGCGGGCGAAAAGGCAATCAGCGGCCGGCGATAACGGTAGGTGGTGATCAGTAGGGGCTTGATCGTTTCGCGTCGGTATAACTGGCTGTCCGGGATGGCAACCAGGACATCGATGCGAGGCAACAGGGCGTCCAGTGCCGGCAGCAGGCTGATGTCGCTGTCGACTGCTTCGCTATCCAGTGAATAGCCGGCCAGATTGAAAGTGCGACGTAGGACGGGGAGTTCGCTGCGCGTTTCGCTACTGTGCAGCAAGCCAAAGCGTTCCGTGCCGGGCAGCAGGTGACGCATCAGCGCAGTCAGGCGGTTGCTTGGCTGGTCGAGGACGATGGCCGAGACACGGTCGTTGCGGCGGTTGTCGGCCAGTGCCCGCGTGTAGCCGGCCCGGGGGAGGAGGCTGGCCAGCAGCGGGGTGCCGGGTACGCGGCGGGCTAGGCCGGCCGGCAGGGCTTCGCTACCGACAGTGATGATCAGGTCGGCGCTGAGCGGACTGTTGTCATTGCCCAAGAAGAAATGCCGGATCTGCCAGTCGCTGCCTTGCAGTACGCGCTGCAATTCCTCGCTGAATTCCTGGTAGGGGGCACTGTTGTCGGCCATCAGCAGCGCGATACTGCTCGCCCGGGCCGGGGGCGCCAGTAACAGAAAGACGATGAGAAGGGCGCGCAGCAAGCCGGTCATGGCTGCACTATAATTGCACGGGCTATGCAAGTGCAATATTTGTGACGATCAATGCACAGATAGCGCTGTTGGCGTGGGGGTGGGCATGGTCTGATGTGTGCTGTTCTGACCCTTGATATCACAGGGTAAACGGCAGGAAATGATCATTTTTCGCGACGACGGCTTCGTGCGATGTCGAGAAATGCACAAAGTTTTGCCGCGCCGTCGAGAATGCGTGGCGTGTGACGTTGCATGATGTCGGGATTGATGTGAAACAGGTTGTCGCGGTCGACGGCAGTCATTTGCCGCCATTTGTCCCAGTCGTGCAGCCAGTCGGGGCGGGCGTCGCCCATGCCAGTGGCGATGATGGTTTCCGGGTTGGCGGCCAGCACGGCTTCGGTGCTGACCCGCGGGGCCATCTGCGGCAGGTGGCCGAAGACATTGTCGCCACCGCACAGCTTGATCGCATCGCTGATGATTTGCGGGCCACCCACGGTGATCAACGGGGTTTGCCAGATCTGATAAAAGACGCGTACTGGCGGCCGTTGGCTATAACGCTGTTGCAGAGTGACCAGTCGCTGACGGAAGGCCTGGGCGGCCCGGCGGGCGCTGGCTTCGGTGCCGGCCAGCTCGCCGAGGCGCTCCAGTTGGTTGGCGATGTTGGCCATGGTGTTGGGTTGCGAGATGTAAACCGTCAAGCCCAATGCTTTGAGTTTGTCAGCCTGCACCATGCTGTTACCGCTTTCCCAGGCGATCACCAAGTCCGGCTTGAGGGCGACGACGGCTTCGAGATCGATGCGCGAATAACCGCCAACCCGGGTGATTTTTTTTGCCTCGGGTGGATAGTCGCTGTAATCGACGGTGCCAACCAGTCGTTCGCCCGCACCGATGGCGAACAGGCTTTCTGCAATGTGCGGCGCCAGGGCAATGATGCGTTTGGCCGGTCCGGCCAGTTTGACGGTATGGCCGGCATCGTCACGCAGGTTGAGTTCGGCGAGGGCCGCTGGGGGGCAGAGCAGGCTTGCGGTCAACGCCAGCCAGGGCAGGATTTTCATGGTGTGCTCCAGTCGGCCAGGGCGGCCGTCAGACGCGTCCACCCTTGTTCATCAGCCGGCAGGCCAAAACGGAGCAGGGTGGACTCGGCAAAGTGGCGGGTCAGGACGGCCCGGTGGGCGAGAAAATCGTGCAGTGCCGCGGCTTGCGGCAGCTTGAGCGTGGCAAAAAGTGCGGTCGACCGCGTTTCGCCGAGATTTTCCAGCAGGGCGTGCAGGCGGGCCGCTGCACCAGGCAGGGCCTGGCGCTGTGCGCTTTGCCAGCCGGTATCGGATAGCGCCAGCCGGGCGACAGCGCGGGCAGGGCCGGAAATCGGCCAGGGGCCCAGGGCATCGGCCAGGCGGTCGAGCAATTCCGGGGCAGCAAAGACGAAGCCGACGCGCGCCCCGGCCAGGCCGAAAAACTTGCCCAGCGAGCGCAGGACGATCAGGTTGGGAGCCTCGGCGGTGCCGGCTAGCGGCGCCAGGCTGTCATCGGGTGTGGCGTCGATAAAGGCTTCGTCGATGATCAGCCAGCCGCCGCGTTGCCGGAGCTGGGCCGCTGCGTCGACGACCGCTGCGTAGGGCTGGTGATGACCGCTCGGATTGTTCGGGTTGCAGAGCAGCACATAGGGCGTGGCTGCCGTCAGGGCGCGGCTTAAGGGGGCGTTGGCCAACTGTCGGACCTTGTGGCCGGCGCGTTGCCAGGCGGCCGGATGTTCGGCGTACAGGGGCGCCAGGCAGGCGACGGCGGCGCGTGGCAGCAAGCTGGGCAGCGTCTGGATGGCGGCTTGCGAGCCGGCTACCGGCAGCAGATGGGCATTGCCGTAGTAAGCCGCGGCTGCCGCCTCCAGGCCGTCGTGTGCTTCTGGCAGGCGCTGCCAGACCTCGGCCGGCAGCGCCGGCACCGGCCAGCCCTGCGGGTTGATGCCCGTCGATAAGTCCAGCCAGTCGGCAAGCGGGATGTTGTAATGGACCGCGGCGGCGCGCAGTCGACCGCCGTGGTCAAGCATGCAAGGCTCCCATCAGGCAAAAGGCGGCCAGCCACAGGGCGAGGCTGCGCTGGATCAGGACGATGGCGCGTCGTAAATCGGCGGCCTGCGGTGGCGCACCGGCGCCGAGCGGCGGGCGTTGTTCAAGCTGACCCTGGTAGATGGCGGCGCCACCGAGCAGAACGCCAAGACTGCCAGCCCCCGCCGCCATCACCGGGCCGGCGTTTGGACTGTCCCAGCTTGGCGCCTGACTGCGCCAGCAGCGCAAAGCCTGGCGGGTGTGGCCGAGCAGGGCGTAGGTCAAGGCGGTCAGACGGGCGGGTAGCCAGTTGAGCGCATCGTCGAAGCGGGCGGCCAGGCGACCAAAACGATGGAAACGTGGCGTGCGGTAACCCCACATTGCATCCAGCGTGTTGGCTAACCGGAAGAGCAGGGCACCCGGCCCGCCGAATACGGCAAACCAGAACAAGGCGCCGAAGATGGCATCGTTACCATTTTCCAGCACCGATTCGACGCCGGCCTTGGCGACGCCGCTGCTGTCCAGGCTGGATGTTTCACGGGAAACCATCCAGCCGACCCGTTGCCGGGCCTGGTCGAGTTGTCCGGCCTGCAGCGGTGTGGCCACCGCTACGGCGTGCTCGGCCAGGCTGCGGGCGCCAAGCGAAAAATACAGCAGCAGCACGTCGACCGCGAACGGTGCCAGCGGCCGCAAGGCGCAGGCGAGGGCGACGAAGGGCAGCACGACCAGCGCCCAGGCGAGGATGCCGCTGCGGATCGTTTGCCGGTTTAGCCGGCGCTCGATGGCGTGGGCCAACTGGCCGAAACCGACTAGCGGATGGTAACGGCGCGCTTCGCCCAGCCACTGATCGAGCAGGACGGCGCCGACGGCAGCGAGCGGCAGGGCGAACGGGCCGGCGAGCAGGGCGGCCAGATCGAAGGCGGTGCTCATGCCGGGTAGATGCCGTCGTGCTGGATGGCGTCCTGCAGGCGGCTAAGTTCTGCGGTCAACGGTTCGGAGACGGCCAAATCGCGCTCACCCCATTGCTCGTAATAAAGCAGGTCGGTGACCGGCAGGCGAGGTAGCCAGCCGGCTTTTTCCAGTTCCGGTTTGTCATTGAAGTGGCTGACCTGGCCAATGCACAGGTAGGCAATCGGCACGATGTGTTGCGGAATGCCGAGCGCTGCCTGCAGCGCCTTTTCGTGGAAAATGCTGACCCAGCCGACACCCAGCCCTTCGGCGCGGGCGGCTAGCCACAGGTTCTGTACGGCGCAGACGCTGGAATACAAATCCATGGTCGGCATGTGGGTGCGGCCCAGCACCACCGGGCCGCTGCGCGAACGGTCGCAGGTGATGCACAAGTTGATTGGCGCATCGAGGATGCCTTGCAATTTCAACTGGCTATAGATCTGGCGGCGCTCGTCCGGAAACATCGTTGCCGCTTCGTCGTTGGCCTGGCAGAAAACAGTGTGCACTGCCTGTTTTACGGTCGACGTACGGACGACGAGAAAATTCCACGGCTGCATGAAGCCGACTGACGGCGCGTGATGGGCGGCCATCAGGATGCGGGCCAGTTGATCGTTGGGCACCGGGTCAGGCAGGAATTGGCCGCGTACATCGCGCCGGCTGAAAATAGCCTGATAAACGGCGGCACGGGCCGCCTCGGAAAATTGATGTGGCACAGGGAACCTCGCTCCGGGGCTGCCGATGCTAAGCGACGGGGCAAGGCGAGGCAAGTGCATAATGGCGCCCTTTCTTCTCGGCGCGTTTTTATGTCCTGTCATGCCCTGATGGTGCAAGGCACCACCTCCGATGCCGGCAAATCGACCCTGGTCGCTGCGCTGGGCCGTATTTTGCAACGGCGCGGCGTGCATGTCGCACCCTTCAAGCCGCAAAACATGGCGCTCAATTCGGCGGTTACCGTCGATGGCGGTGAAATTGGTCGGGCGCAGGCACTACAGGCGCTGGCCTGTGGCCTGGCGCCGCATACCGACTTCAACCCGGTGCTGCTCAAGCCGACCACCGACCGGCGGGCGCAGGTGATCATCCACGGCCAGGTCGCCACCGACCTCGACGCCAAGGCTTACCACGACTACAAACCACGGGCGATGGCGGCGGTTTTGCAATCCTGGACGCGGTTGACCGCGCAATACGATTGCGTGCTGGTTGAAGGGGCCGGTTCGCCGGCTGAAATCAACCTGCGCGACCGCGATATCGCCAACATGGGCTTTGCCGAAGCGGTTGATTGTCCGGTGATCCTCATTGCCGACATCGACCGCGGCGGTGTCTTCGCTCATCTGGTCGGTACGCTTGACCTGTTGTCGGCCAGCGAGCAGCAGCGGGTGGTCGGTTTTGTCATCAACCGCTTTCGTGGCGATATCGGCCTGCTCCAGTCCGGCCTGGACTGGCTGGAAAAACGGACCGGCAAGCCGGTGCTCGGCGTGCTGCCCTATCTGCATGGCCTGATGCTGGATGCCGAGGATGCCCTTGCCACCGCCACGGTCGACGGCAAGCAAACGGCAAAAATCCGCGTCGTCGCCCTCGCGTATCCGCGCTTGTCCAACCACAACGACCTCGACCCGCTGCGTCTGCACCCGGAGGTCGACTTTCGCTGGGTTGGTCCGGGTGAGGCGCTGCCGCCGGCCGACCTGATCGTCCTGCCGGGCTCCAAGGCGGTGCGCGCCGATCTCGACTGGTTGCGTGGACAAGGGTGGGACAAGGCGATCCAGAAGCATCTGCGCTACGGTGGCAAGGTGATCGGTTTGTGTGGCGGCTACCAGATGCTCGGTCAGGCCATCAGCGACCCGCGGGGTCTGGAAGGGGTGCCGGGCCAGACGGCAGGACTCGGCTGGCTCGCGGTCGACACCGTGCTGGAGGATAAAAAGCAGTTATGTAATGTCACCGGGCAACTGCGATTGCCGGGCGATCCGGCGATGACAGGCTACGAAATTCATCTCGGGGTGACGCAGGGCGAGGACTTGCGGCGCCCTGCGGTGACGCTCGCCGACGGTCGTCGTGATGGCGCGGAATCGGCGGACGGGCAAATTTTTGGCACCTATTGCCACGGCGTTTTTGATCATCCGGCGGCGTTGACCGCGTTACTCGCCTGGGCGGGCTTGCAAGACGGCATCGCCGTCGATTTTGCCGCCCGTCGCCAGGCGGATCTTGATCGCTTGGCGGATGCCGTCGAGGGCGCGCTGGACTGGGCGCAACTGGCCCGCTGGCTGCCGTCGTGCGGCGTTCAGGCCGCGGGGGGCGTCTCCTCGTGATGGATACGCTGCAGGGCGGCCTGTTTTTGCAGTTCCCGGAAATCGACTTCACGGCCATGTAGGGCGTACAAGGCGCGCAGGTTGCCGAAAATCTTCTTCGCCTCGTCGCCGGCCATCAATTGGGCGGCGTGCTTGTCGGCCAGCTTGGGGTCATTGAGGCCGAGCGCGGCGCGGATGACATCAATGCGGGCGGGCGTGCTGAGTGCCGTGTCGAGTAGCGCTGGACGCAGGCCGCTAAAACGGGCGCGGCCCTTTTCCGGTACGCAGAGCGCGAGCAGGGCGGCGTAGCTGGCCTGGTCGTCGAGCGTGAAGTTCTGAACTTCGCTGTCGCGCAGGCCAAGCAAAAGTTGCTCGGTGGAGAGTTTGTCGCCAGCCTGCAGATGGCTGCGGGCCAGGGTCAGGCGGTCAGCCGGGGCAATGGCACCCGGCATGCTGTCGTTGCTGATGACATCGGCCATCATCGTCCGTGCCGTCGCGCTGTCGCCATTGAGGGTGGCCGCTTCGGCCAGCAGGCGTTTGCGCAGATAGTTGCGCGGGGTTTTGCGACTGACTTCGTCGAGCACGGCCTGGGCGGTGGCGTGTTCGCCCTGTGCCATGCAGATTTTGGCCTTGAGGTCGGCCGCGTCGAAAAAATGCGGCGTGTCGCGGACCACGTCATCGATCGCGGCGCGCGCTTCGCTTTGCCGGTTTTGGGCGTGCAAGCTGCGGGCGATGCCGGCCTTGGCCCAGGGAAAAGCATGTTGATCAAGAATTTGTCGGTAAGCCTGTTCGGCCTGCGTGGTCTCGCCACTGGCCAGCAGGACTTCGGCCTGTTGGCGGAGGATTTCAAAACGATAGGGTCGACCGGCTTCACTCTGCTTTTTCGTTTCGAGAATGGCCAGCGCCTGGGCGTAATTCTGCCGCCGTTTTTCGCGGTAATAACTGCCGAAGAAGGCTTTGCGCTGGGCGATGCGGTCAAGACGTAGCAGTAGTTTGTCGGGCGAGAAAGGCTTGATGATGTAATCGTCCGGGACGAGTTCGACGGCAGAAACGACCTGTTCATAAGACTGTTCGCCGGTCACCATCATGAAGACACTTTCATCCGGTAGCAGGTTGAAGCGGCGCAACTCTTCAAGCAATTGCTGGCCGGAGCGGCCTTCGCCGAGTAGGTAATCGCAGAGGATGACGTCCGGCGTGTTGTTGCGGATACGGTAAATGGCATCCTGGTAATTGGCGGCGAACTCGACCGAGAAGGCGCCGATGGTCTGGGCGATGGCGCGCAGGGCATCGCGCGCCTGGGCCTGGTCGTCGATGACCAGAAAGCGTCGTTTGCTGTAGTCGATCATGTGGGCAGCCGCAGTTCCAGCCAGGCGCCGCCGAGCAGGCTGTCGTTGCCCAGTAGTAGCTGCCCGCAACGCCCCTGGTGTTGGTGCAGGGAGGCGATGCGTTCGGCCAGCAACAGGCCGATACCACTAGCGGGCGGCAGTTGTGCAAAACCGGGGCCGTCGTCATCGACGCGCAAAATCAGTATCTCGTGGTCCAGGCGGGCGCTGAGGCGGATTTGCTGACGAGCGTAGCGGCAGGCGTTCTGGATGGCGTTGTTGAGCAGGTCGGCGATCAAGTCACGGTCGAGCGGCCAGGCGTCGACCACCGGACAATCCAGGGCAAGGCGTAGCCCTTGTTTGCTGAGGTGGGCGCGTTGGGCTAGGGCGACTTCATCGACCAGGTCGGCGATGATGACCGGTACGATGGCCAGTTGGGCGCCATCGCGCAGCAGACGATAGGCGGCCAGGCTGCGGCTGAGGCGGCTGGCGGCATTTTCGATGGCGAAGCGAACTTCGCCCAGATCGGCCTGGTGCCGATTTTCGTAGGCGGCGACCAGCGATTCGGCAAGAAACAATTGGTTCTTGCTGTCGTGAATGCCTGAGGCGAGGACGTCGAGCAGTTTTTGCATGAGATTTACGGTCGACCGCGAATAAGCGCAGTTTTACTCCATTTTCAGTGTCAGTGGCAGTCCGGCAGCGACCAAGGTGACCCGTTGGCACAATGCGGCCACCCGCTGGTTGAGTCGGCCCTGCTCGTCGGCAAAGAGGCGCGACACCGGGTGCATGGGGACGATGCCCCAGCCCACTTCGTTCGATACCAGGATGAGCTGGCCGGGCAGGGTGGGCAAGGTGCTGAGCAAGTCGTCGAGGTGTGCCGTCAACAGCGGACAGTCGATCGCTTCGCCGGCTTCTGCCTGGCGGGCGGCGCGGCCGGCAAACAACAGGTTGGATAGCCACAGGGTGAGGCAATCCACTAACAGGCAGGTCTCCGGGGTGGCCAGTTCGCGCAGGCGGCGGGCCAGGTGCAGGGGTTCTTCGACGCAGCCCCAGTCAGCCGGGCGGCGTTGGCGATGATGGGCGACGCGACGGGCCATCTCGCCGTCGCGGCTTTCGGCGGTGGCCAGGTAAATCACTGGCCGCCCGGATTCGTGGGCCCGTTGTTCGGCCAGCAGGCTCTTGCCCGAACGGGCGCCGCCAAGGATCAGTTCGTTCATGCCCGGCATTGTGGGTGAATCGGGCGTTGGCCGGCAAGGGTATAATCCGCCGCTTCGATAAAACGGAATCCGGTGCGCGGTCACGCAATTCCGGAGCGGGCCCGCCGCTGTAATCGGGGACGCCGGTTGCCATATGTCACTATGCGGGGAGACAAACCCGCCGGGAAGACGCAGCCGGGGGACGATCCGAAAGCCAGAAGACCTATCGAATTTCAGTCACAGGAAGCCTATGGACAGGGCTTCGCGGTCGCGTTTGGATAACGCCGCCGCGAGGCCCTTTTGCTTTTGGAGAATCGGATGCATTCATTTGAAATTTCGCCTGTCGATCGGGCGCTGGAAAATTTGCTGCAGAACAAGGTCGACCGCAAGACCAAGCCGCTGGGCGCCCTCGGTGCGTTGGAGAAGCTGGCGATTCAGATCGGCCTGATCCAGCAGCGCCTTGACCCGCAGTTGTGTCAGCCGCAGCTGCTGGTTTTTGCCGGCGATCATGGTGCTGCCCAGGCCGGGGTGTCGGCTTATCCGCAGGACGTGACTTGGCAGATGGTCGAAAATTTTCTGGCCGGCGGGGCGGCGATTAACGTCTTTGCCCGCCAGAATGGCCTAGCCTTGACGGTGGTGGACGCCGGCGTGGCGCACGATTTCGGGCCGCGCGACGTAAAACGGACAGCCCCCGGTTTTTTTGAAAACCGTGGTCTGTCCCCGCTTTTACTCGATGCCAAGGTGGCGCCGGGTACCGCCAATTACCTTGGGCAGCCGGCGATGAGCGCCGCGCAATGCGCCGAGGCCATGGCGCGCGGCGCGGCCATCGTGGCCCAATTGGCGGCGACGGGCTGCAATGTGCTGGGTTTCGGTGAAATGGGCATCGGCAACACGGCGGCGGCGGCGCTGCTCACCCACTGCCTGACAGGTTTGCCGCTGGCTGAGTGTGTGGGGCGCGGCACCGGGTTGGACGATGCCGGCCTGAAGCGCAAGCAGGCTTTGCTGGCGATGGCGCTGGCGCGTTACCGGGCGGCGGGTGGCGATGATGCACCGCGCCAGGTGTTGGCCGAGTTCGGGGGATTCGAAATGGCCATGATGGTTGGTGCCATGCTGGCAGCGGCAGAAAGGCGCCTGGTCTTGCTGGTCGATGGCTTTATTGTCGGTGCGGCGGCGTTGACCGCGATTCGGCTGCAGCCGGCGCTACGCGATTACTGCGTTTTTTGTCATCGTTCGGCCGAAGCGGGGCACCGGGCCCAGTTACAGGCCCTGCAGGCCGAGCCGCTGCTCGATCTCGGCCTGCGTCTCGGCGAAGGCACTGGTGCGGCGCTGGCATTTCCGCTGGTTCAGGCCGCGGTCAATTTCCTCAACGAGATGGCCAGTTTTGAGTCGGCCGGTGTGGCGGACAAGCGGGACGATGTGGTGGCGCCCCGGGTGTCGTCTGCAGGTTGAGTCGGCATGCGCCCCCTATTGATTTGGCTGCGTGGCGAGGCTGCGTATTTTCTCGGCGCCGTCCGCTTCTTCACGCGTTTGCCCGTGCCGGCCTGGGTGGGCCATTCGGCTGAGGCGCTGAACCAGTCGGCGCGCTATTTTTCGGCGGTCGGCTGGCTGGTCGGGGGGATTGCGGCGCTGGTCTTCTGTCTGGCTGACATCTTCTGGCCGCAGCCGGTGGCGGTGTTGCTGAGCATGGCGGCGACGATTTACGTCACCGGGGCTTTTCACGAGGATGGCTTGTCCGACGCGGCCGATGGTTTGGGCGGTGGCTGGGACAAGCTGCGCATCCTCGACATCATGAAGGATTCCCGGGTCGGTAGTTACGGCGTTGTCGCGCTGTGGCTGGGCTTGACCAGCAAATTTCTGCTGCTGTCCAGCCTTGAGGTGGCGTTGGTGCCATGGGCCTTGGTCGCCGGCCATGCGCTGTCCCGTTACTGCGCGACGCTGTTGCTGGCCACCATGGATTATGTCCGCGAGGATGCGCAGGCCAAGGCCAAACCGCTGGCGACCCGCCTATCGCCCGCCGCCTTGCTGGTGGCGACGGTCTGTGCGCTGGCCGCCTTGCCGGCGTTGCCATGGCCGCAGGGGCTGTGGGCCTGTCTGCTGGCTGGACTGGCGACGCTCTGGTTGGCCCGAAAATTTCAGCGCTGGCTGGGCGGCTATACCGGTGATTGCCTGGGCGCGACGCAGCAAGTGGCGGAAGTCGCCTTTTATTTGGGCTTGTTGGCCAATGGGGCAGGCATCCCATAGGTCTATGCAATAAGTTATAGTTCTGCCGGAACAAGTTGTCGTGACTACAGTCTGAGATCATTAGATCTGTAACGTTATGGATACTTTCATGTCTGAACTCGCCATGCATGTTTTGATCGATCAAACCGGTCATCCGGGCATTGATGCCCAGCACCAGCAACTCTCGCTCTTGGTGGCTGATCTCAATGATATTTGTGCCGATGCCGAGCGCGCTGTGGGTGATTGCCCGCATTGCCCAGAGGCGTATCGCGAAATCTGCATTGACCGCCTAGCCGGATTGATTGGCGAGTTGCTCGGTTTCATGGTCGAACATTTCCGCTACGAAGAGAACCTGATGCGTCTGCTCCCGTCGACGCCGGAAGCCCTGCGCCATATTCGGGAGCACAAGCGGGCGCATGCCGAGGTGTCGACGCAGTTAAGCGCATTGACCTTCAGCCTCGACGAGGGCGATCCGCTCGCCTGCGCCCATCGTTTGCAAAAAGTCGTTGAACACTGGCTGGGTGCCCATGGCCAATCACACGACCAACGTCTGGTCGGTGCGCTGGAAGCGGCCTTTGGTCATGAGGTTGATTATGACCTTGAGCTGGTCCGCCTGATGGTCGATGCGGCCTGATCGGCGGTGAGTCGGGCCCATGCTGGCTGTCGCCTGCATCTGATCCGTCACCCTCAACCCGCTATCGATCCCGGTGTCTGTTACGGTCGACTCGATGTCTCAGCCGAAAATGCGGCGGCCCTAGCCGCTGTCCTGCGGGCCGAACTGCCGCCTGGCCTGCCGGTGTGGTCCAGTCCTCTGCGCCGTTGCCGCGCCTTGGCCGCGCTGCTGCACCCTGCCCCCCGCATGGATGAGCGCCTGAAGGAAATGGATTTTGGCCAGTGGGAAGGTCGACCGTGGCATGACATCCCGCGCGCCGAGCTCGACGCCTGGGCCGCCGATATTGCTGGCTACGCCCCGCCCGGTGGCGAAGCGCCGCGGCAATTGCAGGCGCGGGCGCTGGATTTTGTGCGGTCGCTGCCCGACGAAGAAGCGGTGATCGTTACCCACGCTGGCGTGATCCGCACCTTGCTGGCGTGGTCGCAACAACTGGCGCCGGCACGCTGGTGCGAACTCAATTTCGCCTACGGCTCGCACACGGTCTGGGATTTCCGCCGGTAAAATGCCGGCCATGAATGAATTCAATCCCTTGCGCGATGCCGTGCCGCTGGCTGAAGTCCGTCGGGCGCTGGTCATCAAGCTGCGCCACCACGGCGACGTGCTGCTGTCCTCGCCGGTCTTTTCGGTTTTAAAGGCGCAGGCGCCGCAAGTCGAGATCGACGCGCTGGTCTATGCCGATACCGCCGAGATGCTCAGCCTGCACCCGGCAATTTCGCAGATGTTCACGGTCGACCGTCAATGGAAGCAACTTGGGCCGCTGGCGCAGGCCAAAGCCGAGCTGGCTTTGTTTAATGCACTCAAGGCACGTCGCTACGATCTGGTCGTTCATTTAACCGAGCACTGGCGCGGGGCCTGGCTGGTCCGCCTGTTGCAGCCGCGCTGGTCGGTCGGGCCGGCGGTGGCGGGGCGCGGCAAGGGCTGGAAGAAGAGTTTCACGCATGTACAGGCGATGCCGCGACACGCCTTGCGCCATACCGCCGAAAGCAATCTTGACGCCTTGCGTCGCATCGGTATCCAGCCGGTGGCGGGCGAATGCCCATTGACGCTGGTGTCGGGCGCAGCGGCCGACGCGGCGGTAGCGCAACATCTCGCCGGCTTGGGTCTGAAGGCGGGCGAATTTATCCACATTCACCCGGCTTCGCGCTGGTTTTTCAAATGCTGGCCGGTCGACCGCATGGCGGCGCTGGTCGAGCGTCTGCAGGCCGATGGCCAGCAAGTCGTGCTGACCGCCGCGCCGAGCGCCGACGAAAAGCGCATGCTCGATGCCATCCAGGCGCGCCTGATCAAGCCGGCCTTCAGTCTTTCCGGGCGGCTGTCGTTGAAGGAACTGGCCGCACTGACCCAGGCGGCAAAATTGTTCATCGGCGTCGATTCTGCGCCCATGCACATCGCGGCGGCTGTTGGCACGCCGACCGTGGCCCTGTTTGGGCCGTCCGGCGATCAGCAATGGGGGCCGTGGGGCGTGCCGAGTCGGGTCATCACTAGCCAGCATGCCTGCCGGCCCTGTGGGATTGACGGTTGCGGCGGTGGCAAGATCAGCGAATGCCTGAGCGTGTTGAGCGTCGAGCAGGTCTATCGCGCGGTGCAGGAACTGCTGGCAGAGACTGGCCGATGACTATCCGCCTTGCGCTGGTGCGCCAGCGCTATAACCCTTTTGGCGGTGCCGAACGCTTTGTCGCCACGACGCTCGAGGCCCTCGCCCAGCGCCAAGGCGCGCTGGCCCTGACGCTGATCACGCGCAAATGGACCGGCGGCGAGCAAAAACATGCCGTTATCGAGTGTCGACCGCAACATTTGGGGCGCCTCGGTCGCGACTGGAGTTTTGCCCGCTGCGTCCAGCGCACCTTGGCGCGGGAAAAGTTCGATCTGGTGCAATCGCACGAACGCATTGCCGGCTGCGATATTTTCCGCGCCGGTGACGGCGTGCACGCAGCCTGGCTCGAACAGCGCCGCCGCCAGCAAAGCCCGCTCGGCCGCCTCGGTGCGGCGCTCTCGCCGTGGCACCGCTACACCCTGGCCGCCGAACGACAAATGTTCGCCGACCCGCGACTCAAGGCGGTAATCTGCATTTCCGAACTGGTGCGCGACGACATTCGCCGCTTTTACGGCGTGCCGGAGCACAAGCTGCACGTGATCTACAACGGCATCGACCTCGACCGCTATCACCCCCGACTGGCCGCCGAGCACCGCCGCGCGGTGCGCGCCGAATACGGCATTCCCGACGCGGCGCCGCTGTTCATCTACGTAGGCTCCGGCTTCGAGCGCAAGGGCGTCGGCCCGCTGCTGCAGGCGGTGGCCCAGGCCAACAGCCGGGACATCCACCTGCTGGTGGTTGGCGCCGACAAGCACCTTGAACGTTATCGCCAACAGGCCGAAAAACTCGGCATCGCCCGGCGCGTGGTGCTCACCGGCGGCCTCAAGGATGTCCGTCCGGCCTACGGCGCGGCCGATGCCTTCGTGCTGCCGACGCTCTACGAACCGTTGTCCAATGCTGTTCTGGAAGCCCTGGCCTGCGGCCTGCCGAGTATTGTCAGCGACCATTGCGGCGCCGCCGAATTGATCACACCGGGTATCAATGGCCAGGTGTGCGACGCGCTCGATGTGCCGGCCCTGGCCGCCCATCTCGATACGCTGGCCGCCCCCGGGGTTGTCGCCGGCATGCGCCAAGCGGCGCGGGGGGCAGTCGAGCATCTCGGCTTGGCAGCGATGTCGGAAAGGCTGTTGGCGCTTTATCGCAGCCTTTTGTAACTTACCGCTTTTTAAATCTAGGCCTGCATTCTGGTGAACGATACCTACAACGACTGGCGGATCGGCCTGATCCCCCATATTCCCGGTTTTCCCCTGCCCGTGGTCGGGCTGGTGGCACCTCTTCCCCGTTGGCAGGGGATGGTCAGCCTGCATCTCTCGAAAGATGTCGCCTTGCATGTCAGGGCGCTCGAGGTGGTGGTCCAGGCAACCAGTTTCGAAGAATTTCAGCGGCTTTCTGCCGACTCGGCGGTTGGCCAGGCGGTCGCCGCGGTATTGGCCAGCGAAGGGGCGGTCAATCCTTTCGATCTGGTCGCGGTGACCAGCTACTGCATTTCCAAGGGAATCCGCAGCGAAGCGGACATCGCGCGGGCGGTTCGCCTGATCCTGGAAGCCTACCGGGAACTGGCCCGGCAAATCCTCGCCCAGAATCAGGCGCGGTTCAACTGAGCGCCCGCTATACGCG
>Ga0209066_10000065_pt1 | contig 146841 bp, 150 predicted proteins | sample All_14_2_FD_187198 | JGI IMG/M metagenome (GOLD analysis project Ga0209066, IMG submission 187198) | Freshwater microbial communities in response to fracking from Pennsylvania, USA - Allegheny Zone_MetaG_DW_15 (SPAdes) (version 2) ...
TGGCACCAGAACTGACGGTCGGCGCCTCGTTGACGTTAGTCACGGTGACGGCGACGTTGCGCGTCGTCCCGCCGTTGTCGTCGGTGGCGGTGATGACCAGGTCATAGACGTTGTTGGTGCCGCCGTCGGTGGGGGTCTCGTAATCGGGTGAGGCGACGAAAGTCAGCGCCCCGGTGCTGGAATTGATGCTGAATTTGGCCGCATCCGCCCCGCCGCTAACGGAATAGGCGATCGTACCGGTGCCGGTGGCCGCCGCCGTATAGACGGTGCCGGTCGCGTTCTCGGCAAAATTCGCCGTCGTGCCCGAACTGAAGGTCGGCCCGCTGACCACATCGGTCGAGGTGAAGTCGAAAACCAGCGTATTAACCTGGGTGGTAATCACCTCCGTAGCGACGGCAAAACTAATCGTCTTGCCACTGAACGACAGCGTCAGGTTATTGAGTATGGCCGCTTCGTAAGACGAAGAACCGGGATTGAATAAAATACCGGTGAAAGCGTCAAGGTTGCCGCCAGAAAATGTAAAGGCAAAAGATTCTAAAAAATTACTCCCCGCGCCCTCAGCCGCACCAAGAGTAATTGTTAGCGTATTGTTTGCAGCATTAAAATTATATGTATGTCCACCGCCGAAATCATACTCAAGAGTATCATTACTTACCGTCGTCGATCCCCACGAAGTTCCCGGATCAGCGACGGAATGCATATCCACCGTGGTGCCGGTGATCGACAGGCTGCCCTGATAATCCGGGGCGGCCACGGCCTGGGTCTCGACGGTGCCGACGACCCGCTCCAGATACCAATCACCGCCTTGGGCGGTCGAGCCGGTCAGGTCGTCCGACGCCGCCACGTCGGCGCCGGTCAGATCGGCAACCTTGGTGATGAAAGTCTGGCCGGCGACATCATTGGCCAGTTTGCAGCCATACAGCAAAACATCGCCGTCGGCGGTCAGGGATTGACCCAAGGCGGCCAAGGCATCGCCGACCGCCTGACTGGAAAGACTGGCATTGGTCAGGGTGTCGGTGCCCAGCGTCAAGACACCATCATCGCCATGGCTGAGAATATGGACGGCATCATAGCCCGCATGGGTTTGCGCCCACTCGGCCATCTGGGCCAAGCCGCTTTCACCGCCATCGATCAGCACCACTTCGATGCCGGCGCCGATGCTGTCCACCAGGGATTGGTAATCGGCAACGCCGGTATCGACGAAGGCCACTTCCCTGCGGGCCGGGGCCGGGGCGGCGGCATCAGCGACAGACGCCGCCTGGGCGGCAATGGCGGCGGCATCGTCACCAGCCGCATCGGCGGCATGATCGACCGCATCGGCCATGGCGGCGCCATCGAACATCAGCCGAGGCTCAAGCGCCATCAGCATGGAAGACAGGCGCATCTGGCCCGTGGCGGACCTGGAAACGGAACGGCGAGGCTTGGCGAAATGTGTCATGGCGCGCATCCAAATGTAGGAAGGCAACCCCATCCCCAGGGGCTACCAATACCACCTTGGTTCATAAGCTAGAATGAATTGCAATCTAATGGTAGTAAAAAATTACGCCTACTCCTGCGCTAATCTGCGTGAATTGTATCACGATGTATCTATCGCTGTCGCTTATGCCGACATATCACCCATAACGACTCCATTGGTCTTATCAATCCACCGCCACCCCTCACCCCGGCAGCAAGGACGCCACAGCCCATGGTTTTATAATTGTCAATTCTGACAATTTGAATCAATCCTCCGGCACCGGACACATCTTGATTGATTTTTTATACCAACAACAACAACCTTGGCTTGCTTATGGCTATGGCCCATGGCTAAGGCTTGATTTCAAGGGGAGAACCAAATCATGCACTTCAGGATGACCCTGCCCGCGGCAGCGTTCGCTGCCGTCGCGGCGCTGACCGGCACCAGCCCGGCCCAGGCCTGCGGCGTCGATGCCTATATCGGGCAAATCTGCTATTTCGCCGGTAATTTTTGCCCCCAGGGCACCTACCCGGCCACGGGCGGTACCTACTCGAACTACCAAGACCAGGCACTGCTCTCCTTGATCGGCACCCTTTATGGCGGCAGCCAATCCAGCAGTACCTTTATGGTCCCCAACCTGGCCGGGCGCCTGGGCGTCGGCACCTCCCCCACCCTGACGATCGCCACCAAACGCGGTCAGATGACCAGCAACGTAAACTTGATCCAGCATACCCATACCGCCACCTACAATCCCGCCGGCGGGACCACGCCGCTGCAGATCAACGCCACGGTCAAAGCCAGCCAGAGCAACGGTACCCATACCGACGCCGCCGCCGGCGACCTTCTGGCCGTCGCCAATTATAATGGCGCCGCCTGGCCCCATTACGCCCCGGCAACGGCCGCCGGCACCATGGTCACCCTGGCTGGCGCCAGTGCCCCCATCACCGGCAGCGGCACCCCGACCCTGGCCGCCACCGGCAGCGATCCCACCCAACTGACGGCGCTGAGCATCGTACCGGCCGAGTTGACCCTGACCGCCTGCATCGTCGGCTATTCCGGCGGTGTTTACCCCATGCGGCCCAACTGATTTTCGTCGATCGACTTGATCCTCAATGCATTCCAGGAGAGACATTTCATGAAAACTCTCGCTTCCCCCGCCTTGCGCCGCCGGCTCTGCACGAGCGCGGCGCTGGCCATGCTGACCTTCGCCACACCATCTTGGGCCTGCGGCACCGAGGGCTATGTGGGTGAAATCTGCTTTTTCGCCTTTAATTGGTGCCCGCAGGGATTTGTCCCCGCCAATGGCGCGACCTTGCCGTTGCAGCAAAATGTTGCTTTGTATTCCTTGACCAACAACGTCTATGGCGGCGACGGCAAGACCAACTTCAAGGTCCCCAATCTGGTCAAAACCGGCATCATCGGTTCGGGTACCGCCGCCGATCTGGCCGCAAACTTCCAGTGGAGCAAGCCCTATGGCAGCGCCACCAAAACCCTGACCATGGCGCAAATGCCGAGCCATACCCATGCCGCCACCTTTGCCCCCGACCAGGGCACTCCCCTGCAAGGCGCCCTAAGCCTGACCGCCAAGCAAGCCAACGCCACCTTGCCCATTCCGGCCAATGGCGCGGTGCTGGCCGGCCTGACCGACACCTCGGCCACACCGGTGGCCAAGAAGTCGTACGCCAACGGCACGGTCGCCGGCGCCGTCGTCTCGCTGGGCGGGACGAGCGCCACCGTCACCGGCACCGGCGCGGTGACCGTCAACGCGGCCGGCGCCGCCACCCCGATCCCCACCAGCCCGCCGGTGCTTGGCCTGACCGCCTGCATCGTCACCCAGGGCTATTATCCGCCGCGGGATTGACGCGACACGTCATATTCGGATTTTGGGAGTTTACCCATAATGAAAACCACCTTCCTGTTGTCCCACGCCGCCGCTGGCCTGATCCTGGCCGCCGGACTGACCCTTGGCTCCGACGATGCCCTGGCCTGCAACGGCTCAAGCCCGTATCTGGGCGAAGTCTGCCCGGTTGCTTTCAACTGGTGCCCGGTGGGCACCCTGCCGGCCGATGGCCGAACCCTGACGGTCAATGAAAACGAGGCCCTGTTTACCCTGCTCGGCACTACCTTTGGCGGTAACGGCACCACCACGTTCGGCTTGCCCAACCTGAACAACGCCTCTGTGGTCGGCAGCAACCCTGCCGCCTCTCCGTCGGGCCTGGGGGTCGCAAGCGGCCAGAACTCGGTGGCCTTGACCACGGCCAACTTGCCCGCCCACACCCATGCCGCCACCTTGAGCGTCAATCTGGCGACGACACCGGCATTGGCCGCCAAGCAAGCCCGCGGCAACGACACCTTGCCGCAGGCGGGTGATGCGTTGGCCACCGCCATTACCCAGGTGGGGCCGTCTGTGAACCCCGTTTCCTCCTACATCCCCGCCGCCAGTGCTGGTTCGACCGTCGGCTTGGGCGGGGCCGTCACCGGCTTTTCCGGCACCGGGCAGGTCACTGTCGCCAACTCCGGCATTCCGGTCAGCATCAACACCATCCCGCCGCAATTGGCGCTGACGTACTGCATCGCCACCACGGGCATTTTCCCCCAGCGGCCCAACTGATCGCCCCGCTTTCGCTCACAACAAAAAGCCCCCGCCAAGCTTTGGCGGGGGCTTCGTCTTTGCCATCGGGCGAAAGAAGAAAGAAGCTTACTTCTTCTTCTTTTCCGCCTTCTTGATGCCGACTTCGATGATGGCGGCGGCGTCTTCCGGGCCCTTCCAGCCCAAGCACTTGACCCACTTGCCCTTTTCCAGGTCCTTGTAGTGGGTGAAGAAGTGCTCGATCTGCTCGATCAGGGTGGTGGGCAGATCGGTATAGCTGGCGACGTTGTCGTAATAGGGATGCAGCTTGGGATGCGGCACCGCCAGGATCTTTTCGTCCTGGCCGCTTTCGTCTTCCATCAGCAGCACGCCGATGGGACGGCAGCGCATGACCGAGCCGACGGCGACGCCGTGCTTGCCGACGACCATCACGTCCACCGGATCACCGTCTTCCGACAGGGTGTGCGGGATGAAACCGTAATTGGTCGGATAGAACATGGCGGTGTGCAGGAAACGGTCCACGAACATGGCGCCGGATTCCTTGTCGATCTCGTACTTCACCGGGTCGCCGCGCAGCGGGATTTCGATGATGACGTTGACGTCATGGGGCGGGTTCTTGCCGATCGGGATCTTCTTGATGTCCATTTTATTGTCCTTGTTGCCTTGTCAAAGCGGCCTCGGGGTCCAAATACCCCAAACCGAGGTCGCGCGCCACAGCCTCGTGCGTGACATTTCCACTGTGGATGTTCAATCCCGCTTTTAAATGCGGGTCTTCGGCCAATGCCCTGGCCCAACCCTTGTCGGCCAAGGCCAGAACAAAGGGAAGCGTGGCATGCCCAAGCGCGAAGGCCGAGGTGCGGGCGACGGCGCCGGGCATGTTGGTGACACAATAATGCACCACGCCTGATTGCACATAGGTGGGCTGGGCGTGGCTGGTGGGACGCGAGGTGGCGATGCAGCCGCCCTGATCAATGGCGACGTCGACGATGACCGAGCCGGGCCGCATGGCGGCGACCATTTCCGCCGACACCAGACGCGGTGCGGCGGCGCCGGGGATCAGCACGGCACCGACCAGCAGATCGGCCTGGGGCACCAGGGTCTCGATGGCGTCCAAGGTGGCATAACGGGTCAGGATGCGGCCGCCGAAGGCTTCGTCCAGATGGCGCAGGCGGGCCAGCGATTTATCCAAGATGGTCACCCGCGCCCCCAGGCCCATGGCCAGACGCGCCGCATTGGTGCCGACCACACCGCCGCCCAGCACGACAACGTGCCCCGGAGCCACGCCGGGCACGCCGCCGAGCAGGATGCCGGCGCCGCCTTGTTCCTTTTCCAGGCAATGAGCACCCACCTGGGCGGCCATGCGCCCGGCCACCTCGCTCATGGGGGCCAAAAGTGGCAGGCCGCCTTGGCCATCGGTCACCGTTTCATAGGCGATGGCGGTACAGCCGGACTCGAGCAAGGCGCGGGTCTGCACCGGATCGGGGGCCAGATGCAGATAGGTGAACAACACCTGACCAGGGCGCAGCAGGGAATATTCCGCCGGTTGCGGCTCCTTGACCTTGACGATCATATGGGCGGCGGCGAACACCTGGGCGGCATCATCGGCAATCTCGGCCCCGGCCTGGGCATAGACCTCGTCGCCGCAGCCGATGCCGGCCCCGGCGCCGGTCTGCACCAAAACCCGGTGGCCATGGGCCACCAGTTCGCGCACCGCCGCCGGTACCAGACCGACGCGGTATTCATGGGTCTTGATCTCTTTGGGGACGCCGACAAGCATGATGGTGCCTTTCGCTTTGTTCCAGGATGAACCCAAGTTCAGCCGGGTTCAACCCGGGCCTTTCGCATCATCCACAGCAACAACAGCAAACCCGGCACGGCGACCAGGGTGGACAGCAGGAAGAAATCGACCCAGCCCAGCCGCTCCGCCAGCAAGCCGGTGGTCGAGGCGATCAGGGTGCGGCCCACCGCCGCCAGTGATGACAAGAGTGCGTATTGGGTGCCGGTATAACTGAGGCTGCACAGGCCCGACATATAGGCGACGAAAGCGGCCGAGCCCAAGCCGCCGGTGAAGTTCTCCACCGCGATAGTCAGGGTCAGGGCCAGGATATCGTGCCCCATCACCGCCTGCCAGGCGAACATCAGGTTCGAGCCCATTTGCAACACGCCGCACAGCAACAGGCTTTTGAACAGGCCGAAGCGGGCCACCAGCACGCCGCCGACGAAGGTGCCGGCCAAGGTGGCGGTGAAGCCGAACACCTTGGAGACCGAGGCGATCTCGTTCTTGGAAAAGCCCATGCGTACATAGAACGGATTGGCCATCACTCCGGCGAAGGCGTCGCCCAGCTTGTACAGCAGGATGAAGGCCAGCACGCCCAGGATCATCCAGCCCTGGCGCCGGGCCATGTCCATGAACGGATCGGCCACCGCGTGCCTGAGCCAGCCGGTCACCCCGGGCGGCGGCGGCGGCAGGTCGGCCACCGGCTCGGCATTGGCCAGCACCGTCGCCATGCCCACCAGCACCAGGGCCGCCATCACCGCGTAGGTCAGGCTCCACGAGCCGCTGAACTGGGCCAGATACAAGGCCCCGGCCCCGGTGGTCAGCATGGCGATGCGGTATCCCGCCTGCACCGCCGCGGCACCGGCGCCATATTGTTCGGCATCCAGGATTTCGACGCGATAGGCGTCGATGACGATGTCCTGGCTGGCCGAACAGAATGCCACCACCACCGCCAGCAGCGCCGTCAGTTCCGGTCGTGCCGCCGGGTCGTTGAAACCCAGGCCCAGCAAGGCGGCGATCAGCAAGGTCTGGGTCGCCAGCATCCAGGCGCGGCGCCGCCCGAACAGACGGGTCAAGAGCGGTAGGCGCACGTGGTCGATCAACGGCGCCCAGGCGAATTTGAAGATATAAGGTGTGCCCACCAGGGCGAAATAACCGATGGTGGCCAGCGACACCTTGGCCTCGGTCAGCCACAGGGCCAGGGTCGAGCCGGTCAGGGCCAAGGGCAGGCCGCTGGAGAAACCCAGCAGCAATACGGTCAGGATGCGGCGGTCGCCATAGACCGCCAGCGCCTTGGCCAATTTATCCATGATGCGTTCCGACCAGACAGAGGAAGGCCAGCATTGTCCGGCCAAGAGTTAAAGCCGCGCTAAAACTGATCCAGTTCCGTATCCCAATACAGGAAATCACCCCAGGATTGATGCAGGAAATTGGGGGGAAAGCTGCGCCCATTCTCCTGTAGTTGGAAATTGCTGGGCTCTTTCGGCCAGTTCAGCAGGCGCATGCCGGCCTGGGCCACCAGTTTGTGCCCCTTTTTGACATTGCAGGGCGAACAGGCGGCGACCACGTTGCCCCAAGTGGTGCGTCCGCCCAAGGCGCGCGGGATGACATGGTCGAAGGTCAGATCGTGGGTGGCGAAATCCTGGCCGCAATACTGGCAGGTGAAGCGGTCGCGCAAGAAAACGTTGAAGCGGGTGAAGGCCGGGCGGTTGGGGGCTGGCACGTATTCCTTCAGCGAAATCACGCTGGGCAGGCGCATGCGGGACGATGGCGAACGGATTTCGCGTTCGTATTCCGACACCACGTTGACGCGATCGGAGACAACGGCCTTTACTGCCTCCTGCCATGACCACAGGGACAGCGGAAAATAGCTGAGCGGGCGGAAATCCGCGTTCAGCACCAAGACGGGATAGCCTGAGCCTACACTCAATAGCACCTCCATCGGCAGCTGCCACAAGATAGAGGTTTTAGCCGGTCAAATCCATCCCCGTCCTGATGACTGATCGGTGAAACTATTGGGGCAATGGCAAGCCAAAAGCCTGACGCAGGAAGGCGGTGGCCAGGGCCAGGCCGGGGCCGTCGATGGAGTGATCGAGGTCAGGACGCAATTCGGTCAGCACCGGAATGCCCACCGCCGCCAAGGTCCGTTCCGCCGTGGCCAGACTGGCCGGGTTGACCACCGGGTCGGCATCGCCATGGACCAGCAGCACGCGCGGACGCGACAGCACTTCATCGGCCAGGGTTTCGCCCGCGACCACGGCACCGGAAAAGCCGACGATACCGGCGCAGGTCTTGGCCCGGCGCGGTGCCACGTGCAGCGACATCATGGTGCCCTGGCTGAAACCGATCAGGGCCAGATCGCTGTCGTCCAGGCCGTATTCCGCCAGCTTGGCGTCGATGAAGGCGTCGAGCAGGGGAGCGGTGGCGCGGATACCCGCCGCCAGGGCCGGACCGGATCGATCCTGCAACGAAAACCACTGCCGCCCGAACGGGGCCATGTCATAGGCGAAGGGAGCATCGGGGGAGATGAACACCGCGTCCGGCAGCATGGGCGCCACATAGGGCACCAGACCGAACAGATCGGCACCGTCCGCCCCCACCCCATGCAGCAAAATCACCAATTGGCGAGCAATTCCGCCCGAGGCGGGCGGGGCGACATGGGCGTTCAGGGTCATGATGCGTCCTTGGCAGGCAGTGGCGGAAGCGTCGATTATGGTATGATCGGGGCCATGAACCAAGCCTCCGTGATCACCCGCTTCGCCCCCAGCCCGACGGGATACCTGCATCTGGGCCATGCTTTCTCCGCCTTGTTCGCCCAACATCAGGCGCGGACGGCGGGCGGGCGCTTTCTGTTGCGGCTGGAAGATATCGACACCGTCCGCTGCCGGCCCGAATTCGCCGCCGCCATCCTTGACGACTTGGCTTGGCTGGGTCTGCACTGGGATGGCCCCGTGCGCACGCAATCAGAGCACCTGGACGATTACCGGTCGGCTCTGGATCGCCTGCAGGGTCGCGGCCTGCTTTATCCGTGCTTTTGCACCCGCAAGGAGATCGCGGCGGAAATCGCCCGTTCCGGCCATGCCCCGCACGGTCCCGACGGCGTGCTCTATCCGGGCACGTGCCGCTTTCTTGATCCGAGCGAGCGTCAAGATCGCCTGGACAGCGGCCAGCCTTATGCCTTGCGTCTGGATATGCGGGAGGCCGTCGCCCAGGCCGGGCCGCTGATGTGGCGCGACCTGGATGCCGGTGTGCAGACCGCGCGACCGGACATTTTTGGCGACGTGGTGCTGGCCCGCAAGGACACCCCCACCAGCTATCATCTGGCGGTGGTGTGGGACGATGCCTTGCAAGGCATTACCCTGGTGACGCGCGGCAATGATCTGTTCGAGGCCAGCCATGTGCACCGTTTGTTGCAGGCGCTGCTGGCCCTGCCGGTGACCGATTACCGCCACCATGTCTTGCTGACCGATGCCGAGGGCCGCCGCTATGCCAAGCGCGACAAGGCGCTGACCATCGCCAGCCTACGCCAAAGCGGCCACACGCCCATACAGGTGCAGGCCTTGGCCGGATTCATTCCGCTTGCGACGTGAAGTGAAGGGTGGTGATCAGGCCCAGCCAGGTGGCCCCGGCCAGGACGGCGCCCAGGACGACGATCCAATATTCGGTGCTGGGCACCTTGGCGATGACGCCCAAGGTGGCCATGACGGCGATGCCGACGATGACGGTGAAGATGGACGAAATGAAAAGCAGACGTTTGGCGTTCATTTTTTGCCTCCCCTTATATGCAGCAAGTCTACAATAAAAGACGCCCCCTTGCATCAGCCCAACCGCTTGCGTCAGCATGGCGGCCCCGTTTTTCAGGATGCCGCCATGACCGAGGAAGACCCGACCCAGCGTCACAAGGACAAGATGGCCAAGAAAAAGGCCAGCCGCGACAAGCTGATGGCGAAGAAGCAGGGCGAGAAAGGCTTGCTGATCGTCCATACCGGCGCCGGCAAGGGCAAGTCCAGCGCCGCTTTCGGCATGGCTATCCGCTGCGTCGGCCATGGCTTCAAGGTCGGTATCGTCCAGTTCATCAAGGGTGCCTGGGACACCGCCGAACGCCGGGTGCTGGAAGGTTTTCCCGATCTGGTCACCTTCAAGGCCATGGGCGAGGGCTTCACCTGGGAAACCCAGGACCGCGAACGCGACATCGCCGCCGCCGGTCGTGCCTGGGAGGTGGCCCGCGCAATGCTGGAAGATGACAGCATCCGCATGGTCATCCTGGACGAGATCAACATCGCCCTGCGCTATGATTATTTGGCCCTTGATCCGGTCCTGGCCGCTATCGCGGCAAGGCCCGAGGGCCAGCACGTGGTGATGACCGGGCGCAACGCCTTGGCCCCGGTGATCGAGGCCGCCGATCTGGTCACCGAGATGACCCTGGTCAAGCACCCGTTCCGTTCCGGTATCAAGGCCCAACCCGGGGTCGAGTTCTGAAAGAGGGAGGATGGTCATGCTGTCGCGTCTGATCGTCATGCTGGTCGTGCTGCTGACCGCCGTGCCGATGGTTCTGCTGACCGCCGTGCCGGCTGGGGCCGATGTCGTCACCGATCAGACCATGCTGGTGGCCAAGGCCGCCAACACGGTCGAGCGCCTGCGCCGCGACACCGGTCTGCAACGCGACCTGGAAAACCGCCTCAGCCGGGCGCGGGCGGTGCTCATCGTCCCCGATCTGGTCAAGGGCGGTTTCATTTTGGGGGCGGAATGGGGTACCGGGGTGCTGCTGACCCGCGATTCATCCGGCCAGTGGTCGGGACCGGCCTTCTATTCGGTCGCCTCGGGCTCGGTCGGCTTGCAGGTGGGGGTGCAGGACGCCGAGGCCATTTTCGTCATCATGAGCGATGCCGGCCTGCGCGCGGTGATGGAAAACCGCTTCAAGGCCGGTGCCGATGCCGGTATCGCCGTCGCCCATGTGGGGGCGGGGGCGGAAGCGTCCACCACCAGCAATACTGGTGCCGATATCTACGCCTTCAACAAGGCCATGGGCGCCTATGGCGGCGCCAGCCTGGAAGGATCGGGCATTCTGCCCCGACATTCGTGGAACGCCGCCTATTACGGCGGCAATCCGACGCCCGAGGATATCGTCATCAACCGTCGCCTCGACAGTCCCCAAGCCGCTCGTCTGCGTGATGTCCTTGGCCGCTGATCGCCCCTTCGCCGCCCTGATGTTCCAGGGTACCGGCTCCGACGTCGGCAAGTCGCTGATGGTCGCCGGGCTGGCCCGTGCGTTCACCTTGCGCGGGCTGAAGATCCGTCCGTTCAAGCCGCAGAACATGTCCAACAACGCCGCCGTCACCGCCGATGGCGGCGAGATCGGGCGCGCCCAGGCCTTGCAGGCCCGCGCCTGCGGAATCCCGCCCAGCCGCCACATGAATCCGGTGCTGCTGAAGCCGCAAAGCGAGACCGGCGCCCAGGTGGTGGTGCAAGGCCAGGTGCTGACCACCGCCGGCGCGCGCGATTATTATCGCCTCAAGCCCAGCCTGCTGCCCAAGGTACTGGAAAGCTTTGCCCTGATCGGCGCCGGTGCCGACATGGTGCTGGTGGAAGGCGCCGGCAGCGCGGCGGAAGTCAATCTGCGCGCCGCCGACATCGCCAATATGGGCTTCGCCGAAGCGGCCGACGTGCCCGTCATCCTAGTCGCCGATATCGATCGCGGCGGCGTCATCGCCAGCATCGTCGGCACCTGGACTATCCTGCCGGCGCCGGAACGCGCCCGCCTCAAGGGCTATGTCATCAACAAATTCCGGGGTGATGCGTCCTTGTTCACCCCGGCCATCGACTTCATCCGTGACCAGACCGGCTTGCCCTGCCTGGGCGTGGTGCCGTTCTTCGCCGAGGCCGGGCTGTTGCCGCCGGAAGATTCAGCCTCGTTGCGTAACCATAATAAAGAGGGTGCGATCAAGATCGTTCTCCCGCAATTACCGCGCATCGCCAATTTCGACGATTTCGACCCGCTGGCCGCCGAGGCCGATGTGGATTTGCGCTTCATCCCCCCTGGCCAAGCCCTGCCCGGTGATGCCGATCTGATCATCCTGCCCGGCTCGAAATCCACCATCGGTGATCTGGATTTCCTCCGCGCCCAGGGCTGGGATGTGGATGTTCACGCCCATATCCGCCGTGGCGGTCGGGTATTGGGCATCTGCGCCGGCTTTCAGATGCTGGGGCGCTCGGTCAACGACCCGTTGGGGGTGGAAGGCCCGGCGGGGGGGCGAGCCGATGGCTTGGGTTGGCTGGCGGTGGACACCGAAATGGCCGGCGACAAGGTGTTGACCCTGATCGAGGGTCATGATGCCCACGGCCTGCCGGTGCGCGGCTATGAAATGCATATGGGCCGCACTGTGGGCATTGATTGCACCCGCCCGTTCCTGACCTTGGCCGGTCAGCCCGATGGCGCCATCAGCGCCGATGGCCGGATCATGGGCTGTTATCTGCATGGATTGTTCGCGTCCGATGCGTTCCGCTCTGCCTTCCTGGCGCGCTTACGTCCCGGACGCGGTGACGGCATCGCCTATGACACTCAGGTGGATGCGGTGCTGGATAAGCTGGCCGATCACTTGGCCACCCATATGGATTTGGACCAGCTGCTCAGACTTGCAGCCACCACACCAGGATAACCAGACCGGCATCCATCAGGCAGGCGGCGGAAAACAGGTGCAGCGCCCGATCGATATCGGCGAAGGTGGCTCGTGCCCGGCCTTTGCCGATCCATTTTTCATCCACCACTAGGCCGGGATATTTGCGCGGTCCGCCCAGGGCCAGACCGAGGGCGCCGGCCATGGACGCTTCGGGCCAGCCGGAATTGGGTGATTTGTGGTGGCGGGCATCGTGGATCATGGTGGTGATGGCGCGAAACGGATTGCCGCGCGCCGCCACCAGGGCGGCGAGGGCGATGATCAACCCGGCCAGCCGCGCCGGGATCAGATTAAGGACATCGTCCAGCCGGGCCGAGGCCCAGCCGAAGGCCCGGTATTTTTCGTTTCGGTAGCCGACCATGCTGTCCAGGGTATTGACGGTCTTGTAGACCAGGATGCCGGGCAGGCCGAACAGCACGTACCAGAACACCGGGGCGACCACCGCGTCGGAAAAGTTTTCCGCCAGCGATTCGATGGCGGCGCGGCACACTCCGTGTTCGTCCAGGCTTTGCGGATCGCGCCCGACGATGCGCGAGACGGCATAGCGCCCGGCCTCCAGACCTTTATGTTGAAGGGCGCGAGCGACGTCGTCCACATGCTCGAACAGACCGCGCTGAGCCAGCAATGTGGCGACCACCAACACCTCGATCACCCAGGCATGGGGGATGGCACGGGCGACGAAGGAAATCACCGCACCGATCAGCGCCGCTAGGCCGACCAGCCCGACGACCATGACAATCCCGCGCACTTTCCGTTCCGCCGCGCTGCGTTCGGGCTTGTTCAGCCGCCGATCCAGGGCAGCGATGGCGCGACCGATCAGCACCACCGGATGCGGAATCAGGCGGAACAGCCAGGACATCTCGCCCAGCACGGCATCCAGCCCCAAAGCCAGAAACAGCAGGAACAGGCCGTCGGGGGCGTGGCCGAATTGCGTGAACAACGGCAGCATGGCCCGCACCATAGCGAAGTCATGAAACACTTACAAATCGTCAGCGTTGTGCCTATAGTCCGCCTCGCCCGGCCGGAGGCACGGACCAGCCGGACCAAAGGGATAAACGCTCGAAGGCAAGGACCAAGCGATGAGTGACAAGATCGGTGTGATGATTTGCGGCCATGGCAGCCGCGACGTGGAAGCCACCCGGGAATTCGATTCCCTCGCCCACCATTTGCGCCAGCGCCTGCCGCAATATCCGGTGGAATCCGGCTATCTGGAATTTGCCCGCCCGATCATCAAGGACGGCCTTGAGGCCTTGAAGGCCCAGGGCGTCAACCATGTCCTGGCGGTGCCCGGCATGCTGTTCGCCGCCGGCCATGTCAAAAACGACCTGCCGTGGGAAATCAATTCCTTCGCTGCCGACAATCCGGGGCTTCAGGTCCAGTTCGGGCGCGAACTGGCCATCGACCCCAAGATGCTGGCCGCCGCCGCCGCCCGTATCGAGGAAGCGCTGGCCGCCGCTCCTGGCGAGGTCGAGCGCAAGGACACCCTGCTGTTGGTGGTCGGGCGCGGCACCAACGATCCCGACGCCAATTCCAACATCGCCAAGGTGGCGCGCATGTTGTGGGAAGGCATGGGCTTCGGCTGGGCCGAAATCGCCTTTTCCGGCGTCGCTTTTCCGTTGGTCAACCAAGCGTTGGAACGGGTGGGCAAGCTGGGCTATGCCCGCATCGTCGTCTTCCCCTATTTCCTGTTCACCGGCATCCTGGTCAAGCGCATCTATCAATGGGCGGACGAGGCCCAGGCCGCCAACCCAGGTGTACAGATCGTCAAGGCGCCCTATCTCAACGACCATCCGCTGGTCATCGACAGCTTCGTCGAACGGGTCGAGGAAATCCTGGCCGGCCAGACCCACATGAACTGCACCCTGTGCAAGTACCGCACCCAGGTGGTGGGCTATGAGGGCCAGGTCGGCGCCGTCCAGGCCGGTCATCACCACCATGTGCGCGGCATCGGCACCGATGATGATCACGATCATAGTCATGGGCATCATCACGGGCACCACCATGACCATCACCACCATGATCATGATCACCATGCCCACCCGCATCCGCACGACCACGATCACGACCACTGAGGCATTGTCATGCTGACCGAAGCCCCGGTCTTCGACGCCTATGTCATGGTCGATTGGAGCGCGGAATCACGCCCCAAGACCGGGGCCGACAGCATCTGGATCATTGTGCTGGAAAGCGGCAAGCCCGAACGGCTGGAAAACCCGGCCACCCGTGACGCTGCGATCATCTTGCTGGCCGATATCCTGTCGGATCTGGCGGCGCGCGGGCTGCATGTCTTGGCCGGATTCGACTTCGCCCTGGGTTTGCCGCGTGGGTCGCATAAGGCATTGGGCCTGAAAAACTGGCGCGATCTGTGGCGACGGCTGGGGCCGCTGGTGGACGACCGCGCCGACAATGGCAACAGCCGCTTTGCCGCCGCCGCTCAGCTGAACCAAAGCCTGGGCGATGCACCCGGGCCGTTCTGGGGCTGTCCGGCCAGTGCCGCCGGTCCGCATCTGACCACCACCAAGGGCGATTTCAAAGGCCTGCCGGAGCGGCGGTTGGCGGAACAGCGCCTGCCGGCGACAAAATCGGTGTGGCAACTGTTTTACAACGGCAATGTCGGCGGTCAGTCGCTGACTGGCATGGCCCGGCTGGAACAGTTGCGCCGCCATCCCTGGCTGGCCGATATCACCCGCGTCTGGCCGTTCGAGACCGGCTTGAAGGCCGTGGCCAAAAATTCCGATTGGCGCATCCTGATGGCGGAAGTTTATCCATCGCTGCTGCCGGCCAAAGCTGCCCCTGGTCAGGTCAAGGATCAGGCCCAGGTGATCGCCCTGGCCCGCCACTTCGCCCATCTCGACCGGGAAGGCCGGCTGGCCGCGTTGTTCGGCGGCGATGATCGTCTGAGCCCAGAGGAACGTTTGATTATCGAAACAGAGGAAGGCTGGATTTTGGGGGCCACCGATCCGCAGAGAATCGACATCCACGACTGGATCAAGGACCCGGACGAAATCTATCGCCGGTCGTTTGCCACCATCGCCGGTGAAGCCGATCTGGACAGTCTGCCCACCGATCTGCGCGACATCGCCATCCGCATCGTCCATGCCTGCGGCATGACCGATATCGTCGCCGATCTGGCCTTTTCCGCCGGTGCCGGTACCGCCGGCACCCAGGCCTTGGCCAAGGGCGCGCCCATCCTGGTGGACGCCGAAATGGTGTCGCACGGCATCATCCGCCGCCGCCTGCCCAAGGCCAACACGGTGATCTGCACCCTCAACGACACAGCGGTGCCGGCCACCGCCAAGGCGCTGGGCACCACCCGCTCGGCCATGGCGGTGGATTTGTGGCTGCCGCATCTGGACGGCGCCGTCATCGCCATCGGCAACGCGCCGACCGCCTTGTTCCGCCTGCTCGAACTGATCGAGCAAGGGGCGCCGCGCCCGGCTCTGGTGCTGGGTTTCGCCGTCGGCTTCGTCGGTGCCGCCGAAAGCAAGGAAGCGCTGATCCAGTCGGGCCTGCCATTCATCGCCTTGCGCGGACGTCGCGGCGGCTCGGCCATGGCCGCCGCCGCCGTCAACGCCTTGGCCGGGGGCTTGGCATGATCAGCGTCATCGGTATCGGCGAGGATGGGCTGGACGGCATCAGCGCCGCCGCCCGCGCCCTGATCGCGGGCGCCGAGGTGATTGTCGGCGGCGAGCGTCATCTGGCCATGGTGGAAGCCGCCGACAAACGCCCGTGGCCCAGCCCGTTTGCCGAGGGCAAGGATCTGCTGAGTTCGTTGCGTCATAAAAACGTCGTCGTCCTCGCCTCGGGCGATCCCATGCATTACGGCATCGGCGCCACCCTTGCCCGCTGGTTCCCTGATGACGAGCTGCTGGTGCTGCCCCATCCCGGCGCCTTTTCCCTGGCTGCCGCCGCCTTGGGCTGGCCGTTGCAGGATTGCCTGACCCTGACCGTGCATGGCCGTCCGCTGGAGGCCTTGCACCTGCATCTGGCGCCGGGGCGCAAGCTGCTGGTGCTGTCCGAAGACGGCCAAAGTCCGGCGGCGGTGGCGCGTTTGCTGGAAAAAGCCGGTTTCGGCCCGTCGGACATGGTGGTGCTGGAACATCTGGGTGGGACGCGGCAGAACATCCGCCGGGCCAGCGCTGGCACTTGGGTGGGCGAGGCGGCGGACCTCAACATCATCGCCATCACCTGCCGGGCGGAAGCGGGCGCCCAAATCCTGTCCGTTGTCCCCGGCCTGCCCGACGATGCCTTCACCCATGACGGCCAGTTGACCAAGCGGGAAATCCGGGCGCTGACCCTGTCCACCTTGGCGCCGCTGCCGGGCGAGATGCTTTGGGATGTGGGTGCCGGCTGCGGCTCCATCGCCATCGAGTGGATGCGGGCCGGCGGTATGGCCACCGCCATCGAATCCCATGCCGGGCGGGCCGGCTTCATCGCCGTCAACGCCGCGCGGCTGGGCGTGCCCGGCCTGAAAGTGGTGCGCGGCCATGCCCCCGATGCCCTGCCCTATAGCGACCCCGACGCCATCTTCGTCGGCGGCGGTGTCTCCGCCCCTGGCCTGCTCGACGCCTGTTGGGCGGCGCTGCGCCCAGGCGGACGGCTGGTGGTCAACGCCGTCACCGCCGAGGGTGAGGCGGCGTTGCTGGCTTTTCACGCCCGCCACGGCGGCGCCATGACCCGGCTGTCGGTGGCGCGATTAGCCCCGGTCGGCGGCTTCCACACTTGGCATGCGGCCATGCCGGTGACCCAGTACAAGGGGGTCAAGGCATGAGCGGCACCCTGTGGGGCATCGGCATCGGCCCCGGCGACCCGGACTTGCTGACCGTCAAGGCCATTCGCCTGCTGGGCGCCTTGCCGGTGCTGGCGTGGCCGGCACCGCTGGACGGCGACGGCATGGCGCGCACCATCGCCAGCCCCTATATCCCTGCCGGCAAGATGGAAATCCCCATCCGGCTGTCATTTCGGCCCGAACGCGACGATACCGATCAGGCCTATGGAAACGCAGCGGAAACGATAGCCGAACATCTGCATGCCGGCCGCGACGTCGGCGTTTTGTGCGAGGGTGATCCGTTGTTCTTCGGCTCGTTTATCTATGTGCTCGATCGGCTGCGCCAGCGTTTTCCGGTCCAGGTGGTGCCCGGCATCTCGTCGCCCATGGCCGCCGCCGCCATGGCGGTCAAGCCGCTGTCGCTGCTGGACGACGCCGTGGCCATCATCCCCGCCACCCGCAACGACGAGCAGATTCGGGCCATGCTCGATCCCGCCGATTCGGCGGTGATCATGAAGGTGGGCCGTCATCTGCCCCGGGTCAAAGCCTTGCTCACGGGCATGGGGCTGCTGGACGGCGCGGTGGCGGTGGAACGCGCCACCCTGGCCGACCAGCGCATCCTGCCCTTGGCCGAAATCAGTTCGCTTTCCTATTTCTCGTTGATATTGGTGCATAAATGATCGCTGTCCTCTGCGTCACTCCCGCTGCCCTGGCTACTGCCCGCACCATCGTCCGTCTGCTGCCCGGGGCCGAATTGCACGGCCTGAGCGGGCGCATCGACGACGCCCCGGTCGTGTTCAGCGATACCAAGGCCCATATCGGCCAATTGTTCAAGGATGGCCACAGCATCATCGGTGTCTGTGCCGCCGGCATCCTGATCCGCGCCATCGCTCCGTATCTGCTCGATAAGCAGGCGGAACCGGCGGTGGTCGCCGTCGCCCCCGACGGCTCCAGCGCCGTGCCCTTGCTGGGTGGCCATCATGGCGCCAACGAACTGGCCCGGCGTTTGGCCGAGATGCTGGGCGGTCACGCCGCCATCACCACCGCCGGCGACCTGAAACTGGGTGTGGCCTTGGATGAGCCGCCGCCGGGCTGGCACGTGGCCAATCCCGCCGCCGCCAAGCCGGTGGCCGCGGCGCTGTTGGCGGGCGAGCCGGTGCGGCTGGAAGTGGAAGCCGGCGACGCCGACTGGCTGTCGCATCTGTCCTTCGCCGAGGATGCCGAACCGTCGGTGCGGGTCACCGACCATGCGGTGATGGCGGAAGACCGGGAATTGCTGCTCAACCCGCCGGTCCTGGCCCTGGGTGTGGGCTGCGAGCGTGATTGCGACCCGGCGGAACTGGCCGCTCTGGTCCGCGACACCCTGGAGGCCGAGGCCCTGGCCCCGGGCGCCATCGCCTGCATCGCCTCGGTCGACCTCAAGATCGACGAACGGGCGGTGCTGGATTTGGCACGGTCCTTGGGCGTGCCCGCCCGCTTCTTCACGGCTGCCCGCTTGAACGAGGAAGCGCCACGCCTGAAAAATCCTTCCGATATCGTATTGAAGGAAATCGGCTGCCCCGGTGTCGCCGAGGGCGCGGCTTTGGCCGCCGCTGGACCCGAGGCCGAGTTGGTGGTGCCCAAGACCAAAAGCAAGCGGGCGACCCTGGCCATCGCCCGGGCGCCGCATGCCATCGACCCCGCCCGCATCGGCCGTGCGCCGGGCCGGTTGTTCGTGGTCGGCATCGGCCCCGGCACGGCGCAATGGCGGACGCCGCAAGCCAGCGCCGCCATCGCCGCCGCCAGCGATCTGGTCGGTTATGGTCTGTACCTCGACCTGCTGGGCGAGGCTGCCGCCGGCAAGACCCGCCATCAAAGCGACCTGGGGGCCGAGGCCGACCGTGCCCGCATGGCCCTGGATCTGGCCGGTCAGGGTAAATCGGTCGCCCTGGTCTGTTCCGGCGATGCCGGCATCTATGCCCTGGCCACCTTGGTGTTCGAGCTGATCGAGCGCGAGGCCAACCCAGTGTGGCGTGGCACCGACATCCTGGTCATCCCTGGCGTCTCCGCCTTGCAGGCGGCGGCGGCGCGGGCCGGCGCCCCGGTCAACCACGATTTCTGTACCATCTCGCTGTCCGATCTGCTGACGCCGTGGGAGACCATCGAAAAGCGTCTGCACGCCGCCGCCGAGGCCGATTTCGTCGTCTGCTTCTATAATCCGGTATCGAAACGACGCCGCGATCAGCTGACGCGGGCCCGCGACATCCTGCTGACCGGTCGACCGGCTGAAACCCCGGTGATCCTGGCCCGGCAATTGGGCCGCCCGGAAGAACACATGCGCATCATCGCCCTGGGTGATTTGACCGCCGACGATGCCGATATGTTGACCATGGTGGTGGTCGGCTCCAGCGAAAGCCGGCGCATCGCCTTCAATGGCCGCGATTGGGTCTATACCCCGCGCGGCTATGCCAAGAAGCTGTGAGGTGAAGTCATGACCGTCCATTTCATCGGCGCCGGCCCCGGAGCCCCCGACCTGATCACCGTGCGCGGCCTCAACCTGATCCGCAAATGCCCGGTCTGCCTGTATGCCGGTTCGCTGGTCCCGGCCGAGGTGGTGGCCGAGGCCCCCACCGGTGCCCGCGTGCTGGATACGGCGGCCATGAACCTGGACGAGATCATCGCCGAGATGGAAGAGGCCGACGACAAGGGCCTGGACGTGGCCCGCGTCCATTCCGGCGATCCCAGCATCTATGGCGCCATCGCCGAGCAGATGCGCCGGCTCGACCAATTGGGCATCGCCTATGACGTCACCCCCGGCGTGCCGGCCTTCGCCGCCGCCGCCGCTGCTCTGGGCTCGGAACTGACCCTGCCCGACGTCAGCCAGACCATTATCCTGACGCGGACCGCCGTGCGTTCCAGTTCCATGCCGGTGGGCGAGGATCTGACCACCTTGGGCAAGAGCGGCGCCACCTTGGCCATCCATCTGTCCATCGCCAATCTGGCCCATGTGGTCAAGGAACTGACGCCGCTTTACGGCGCCGATTGCCCGGTGGCCATCGCCTATCGGGTCAGTTGGCCCGATCAGGCCTTCCTCAAGGGCACGCTGGGCGACATCCGCGCCAAGGTCAAGGAAGCCGGCCTGACCCGCACCGCCCTGATCCTGGTGGGCCGGGTGCTGGGCGGGGCCGAATTCACCGATTCGCGCCTTTATGCCCCCGACCACACCCATGTGTTGCGTCCGGCCAAGTCTTGACAAAAGGCAGGGCATGAAATTTCAAGCCGGGCTATGATCGCCGCCATGAAGGCTGAACTTCCCCCCCTGCTGCCCGGCAGCGTCTGGCTGGTCGGCGCCGGTCCCGGTGACCCCGGCCTGCTGACCCTGCTGGCCGCCCATGCCTTGGATCAGGCTGATCACGTGGTGCATGACGCCCTGGTCGATGCCCGCATCATCGCCGGCATCCCCGCCGGCGCGGTGGTGGAATCCATGGGCAAGCGCGGCGGTGCCGCCAGTCCGCATCAGACCGAAATCACCGCCCGGCTGGTCGAACTGGCCCGGGCCGGCAAAAAGGTGGTGCGGTTGAAAGGTGGCGACCCCTTCGTCTTCGGGCGCGGGGCGGAAGAGGCGCTGGCTTTGGCCGACGCGGCCATCCCGTTTCGCGTCGTGCCGGGCATCAGCGCCGGTATCGGCGGGCTGGCCTATGCCGGCATCCCCGCCACCGCCAAGCAGTGCAACTCCACCTTGGCCTTCGTCACCGGCCACGACCAGGACGGCGACGTGCCCGACGGCTTCGACTGGAACGCCTTGGCCAAGGGGGCCGAGGTCATCGTTTTCTATATGGGCCTGCGCAAGGTCGATACCTTGGTCGCCCGCCTGCTGGCGGCCGGGCGCAAACCCGACGAGTTGATGGCGGTGGTGTCGCGCGCCGCCACCTTGGAGCAAAAAGTGCTGGAAACCACCTTGGGCCGCTTGGAAGCCGATCTGGCCGCCACCCCCTTGCCGGCGCCGGCCTTGCTGGTACTAGGCGGTGTGGTGGCCTTGCGGGCCAGACTGGATTGGTGGCGGCCATGAACGACGCCCTGTTCGGCCTGCAAGCGGGGCTGGCGGTGTGCCGGGTGACGGTGGAAACCCATTCCAACCTGCTGGTCGGACTGTTTCTCACCGGATTGGTCGGTTCGGTCAGCCATTGCGCCGGCATGTGCGGCCCCTTCGTGCTGTCGCAGGTGGCGGCACGGCTGGAAGCCATGCCGGTCGCGGGATTAAGTGAATTTTCCCGCCTCAAGGGCGCCGCCCTGATCCCCTATCATCTGGGTCGGGCCACCACTTATGCCGTCTTGGGCGCCGCCGCCGGCTGGGCGGCGGGCAATCTGGCCGGGTTGGGCGGCTTCCAGTATGTCGCCGCCGGCCTGCTGGTGCTGGCGGCGCTGTTCCTGCTGATGATGGCGGTGCCGCGCCTGAAAACCGTGCTGGGCAGCAGCACGGGCGAAAGCTGGTGGAGCCGCCATGTAGCCGGATTGGCCAAGCCGCTGTTCGCCGCCCCCAGCGGCTGGCGTGGCCTGGCCTTGGGCCTGGCCTTGGGCTTCATCCCCTGCGGTCTGCTCTATGCTGCCCTGGCGGCGGCGGCGGCTAGCGGTGACGCCCTGGCGGCGGCCTTCGCCATGTTGGCCTTCGCTGGCGGCACCGTGCCCATGCTGCTGCTGGTGGGGTTGGCCGGGCATTTCGCCATCCATCAATGGCGCGGCGCTTTCCTGAAATGGGCGCCTTTGTTGCTGGCCGCCAATGCCGGCATGCTGGGCTACATGGCCTGGGCCCTGGTGGCGTGAAGGAGGATCGATGAAAAAGAAATCATCCATGTGGGCGCTGATCGCCGTGCTGGCGGTCATCGGCATCGCCGTCGGCAGCCGCCTGCTGGTGTGGTCGGGCGACGGCCATGCCGCCATCGGCGGCCCCTTCACCCTGACCGACCACAATGGCCGCACGGTGACGGAAAAAAGCTTCGCCGGGCGCTTCATGCTGATCTATTTCGGTTATACCTATTGTCCCGATGTCTGCCCGACGGCGTTGGGCGTCACCTCGGTGGCGCTGGACGGCCTGAGCCCGACCGAGCGGGCCAAGCTGGTGCCCGTCTTCATCACCGTCGACCCCGAGCGCGACACGGCAGCGGTGATGAAGGATTACGTCACCGCCTTCGCCCCCGACATGGTCGGGCTGATGGGCACGCCCGAGCAAACCAATGCGGCGAAAAAGGCCTTCAAGGTCTACGCGGAGAAGGCCAAGGGGGGCGACGGCGAAAACTATACCGTCGATCATTCGTCCATTCTGTATCTGATGGGCCCCGACGGTCGGTTCATCCAACATTTCCCTCATGGCACCAATGCCGACGAATTGTTGGCCGGCCTGAAAAAGCATCTGAAGTGACATGAACCCACCCGGATTGATCCTGGCCGCGCCGTCGTCCGGCAGCGGCAAGACCCTGGTCACCCTGGGCCTGCTGGCCCATCTGACGCGATCGGGGATGCGCGTCGGTTCGGCCAAGGTCGGCCCCGATTACATCGATCCGGCCTTTCATGCCGCCGCCACCGGGCGGCCTTGCCTCAACCTGGATTCCTGGGCCATGCGCCCGGCCACCCTTGCCGGTCTGGTGCGAACCACTGGCGCCGAGGCCGATTTGGTCATCTGCGAAGGGGTGATGGGGCTGTTCGACGGTGCCGACGTGGCGCCGGGTCAATCCGACGGCTGCACGGCGGAAATCGCCGCGCTGACCGGCTGGCCGGTGGTGCTGGTCGTCGATGCGCGGCGCATGGCCGGATCGGCGGCGGCGGTGCTGGCCGGCTTCGCCCGCCTGCGTCCCGACGTCACCGTCGCCGGGGTGATCTTCAATCAGGTGTCCAGCGACAAGCACCGGCGCATGATCGCCGCCGCCTGTGCCCTTCATTGCCCCGAGGTGGAATTGCTGGGCTTCATGCCCGCCATCACCGATCTGGTGGTGCCCAGCCGCCATCTGGGGCTGGTCCAGGCCTGCGAGCATCCCGATCTGCCGGCCTTTTTCGCCGCCGCCGCCAGCGCGGTCGGGCAATACGTGGCCATCGACCGCCTGCGCGCCATCGCCCGGCCCAGCCGGCTGGACGGTCCGCCCACCTGCCCGCTGCCGCCCTTGGGCCAGCGCATCGCCATCGCCCGCGATCAGGCCTTCGCCTTCGCCTATGCCGGTCTGCTTGACGGCTGGCGCAGGGCCGGGGCCGAGCTTTGCTTCTTCTCGCCCCTGGCCGATCAGGCCCCCGACGGCGACAGCGTCTATCTGCCCGGCGGCTACCCGGAATTGCATGGCGCCACTTTGGCCGGCAACCGGGTGTTCTTGGATGGTTTGCGCCGGATCGCCGGTCAGGGTGGCACGGTCTTCGGCGAATGCGGCGGCTATATGGTGTTGGGGCAAAGCCTGGAGGACGGTGACGGCATCAGCCATGCCATGGCCGGGCTGTTGCCGCTCGCCACCTCTTTGGCCAAGCGGCGGCTGCATCTGGGCTATCGCCGCGCCAGCTTGCGCACCGACACGCCGCTGGGAAAAGCGGGAACCAGCTTTCGCGGCCACGAATTCCATTTCGCCACCATCGTCAGCGAAAAGGGTCCGGCCCTGTTCGACGCCGCCGATGCCGCCGGCAATGACCTGGGAGCCTGCGGTTTACGGGCCGGGTCGGTCTGCGCCTCGTTCCTGCATCTGATCGATGGTGATCATTGATCCCTTGACTCCGGCCCCTCGCGCCCCCTCATATTGCAATGCACAATGGTGATCATGGATGTTGGCAATTAAAATAATTTAATTGCCTGACATGTCATTTTTGGGTAACAAAACTATCCTTCAGTATTGTGGGCAGGGGCGGAACTTATGCTTTATCACCTCCATGAGTTGCAACACGCCGCGTTGGCTCCGCTCCGTCTGTTCGCCGAGGCGGTTCAGACCATGTACAGCCATCCGATGATGCCGCTGTCCTATACCAGCATGGGCCGGGCCATGGCCGCCGGGGCGGAATTGCTGGAACGGACGACGCGACGCTATCCCAAGCCGCAATTCAACCTGCCGACCACCCGCATCGACGGCCAGGATGTGACCGTGCGCGAAGTGGTGGTGTACGAAAAGCCGTTCTGCCACCTGCTGCACTTCCAGCGCCAGACCGATCGCCGCGATCCGCGCGTGCTGGTGGTGGCGCCCATGTCCGGCCACTATGCCACCTTGCTGCGCGGCACGGTCGAGACCTTGCTGCCCGACCACGACGTCTACATCACCGACTGGATCGACGCCCGCGACGTGTCGCTGGATGCCGGCCCCTTCGCGCTCGACGATTACATCGACTATATCCGCGAGCTTCTGCACTTCCTGGGCGCCGACACCCATGTGCTGGCGGTGTGTCAGCCGTCGGTGCCGGTGCTGGCGGCGGTGGCCATGATGGCCGAGGACAACGACCCGCGCCAGCCCAGCTCCATGGTGCTGATGGGCGGCCCCATCGATACCCGCATCAGCCCGACCAAGGTCAACAAGCTGGCCACCGACAAGCCGCTGTCGTGGTTTGAAAGCCACGTCATCAACACCGTGCCTTACGTCCATACCGGTCGTGGCCGCCGCGTCTATCCGGGCTTTCTGCAATTGCAGGGCTTCATGAGCCTGAATCCCGAGCGCCATGTGGGCGAACACATCAACCTGTTCCACAACATGGTGCGCAACGACGGCGATTCGGCGGAAAAGCACCGCGAATTCTATGACGAATATCTGGCGGTGATGGATTTGCCGGCGGAATATTATCTGAACACCATTCAAAAGGTGTTCATCGAGCACCAATTGCCGGAAGGCAAGTTCCATTACCGCGACCGTCTGGTGAAGCCGCAACTGATCCAGCACACGGCGTTGATGACGATCGAGGGTGAAAAGGACGATATTACCGGTATCGGCCAGACCGAGGCCGCCCACAAGCTGTGCTCGGGCCTGACCGATGACCTGCGCGTCCACCACGTGGCCGCCAAGGTCGGCCATTATGGCGTGTTCAACGGTCGCCGCTGGCGCGAGGAGATCTACCCCCATGTCCGCGACTTCATCCGGACCCACGACAAGCTTACCGTTCTGGCGGACAAAGGCCATGAACGCGTTGAGCCGGGACGAGTGGGAAAGTCTGTGTGACGGCTGCGGCAAATGCTGCCTGCACAAGCTTGAGGACGAAGACAGCGGCGAAATCCACTTCACCAATGTGGCCTGCCGCCTGCTGAACGTGGTCACCTGCGCCTGCAAGGATTATCCCAACCGGCGCGACCACGTCCCCGATTGCGTCCAACTGGACCCGGATAAGGCGGCCGAATTGCGCTGGCTGCCGTCCACCTGCGCCTATCGGCTGGTGGCGGAAAACAAGCCGCTGCCGTGGTGGCACCCGTTGGTCTCGGGCAACGCCAATTCGGTACACGAGGCCGGCGCCTCGGTCCGCGGTCGAGCCATCAGCGAGAACCGGGCCGGGCCGTTGGATCGCCACATCGTCACATGGCCGGCCTAGACCCCCTGGTTTTGGACATCAACGGGCAGCGGGCCGAAGTGACGGTACGTCGCTCTGCCCTGGCGCGCTCCATGTCGCTGCGTGTCGATGCGGTGCGTGGCATCGTTCTGGTGCTGCCGCCGCGCGCCCGTCAGGCCGATGCCCTGCGTTTCCTCTATTCCCATGCAGGCTGGCTGAGCGAACGGCTGCAAAAGCTGCCGCAGGCCTTGGCGTTGTGCGACGGAGCCCATGTGCCGTTGCTGGGCCGCGACCACCTGATCCGTCATCACCCCGAGGCCCGGCGCGGCGTCTGGGCGGAAGACGGGGAAATCCATGTCAGCGGCCAAGCCGACCATGTGGGCCGCCGCGTCGGTGATTTCCTCAAGGCCGAGGCCAAGCGGCGGATGACCGCCAAGGCCCATGATCTGGCCGCCCGCATCGGCAGAAAGCCCAGCCGCATCACCGTCAAGGACACGGTGTCGCGCTGGGGATCGTGTTCGGCCCAAGGCGCCATCGCCCTGTCGTGGCGGCTGGTGATGGCGCCCGAGGCGGTCATGGATTATGTGGTCGGGCACGAAGTGGCGCATCTGGCCGAGCTCAATCATTCCCCAGCCTTTTGGGCCATTGTCGCCGGGCTGGGGGTGGACCACCATGGCGGACGCCGTTGGCTGAAGGCCCATGGGGCGCTTTTGCACCGCTATCAGCCGGGCTGAGTGATTTTTGTTCCATATATCGTAATCTATTTTGTATCCTGTAATCAGCACCGCTGCCGGAAAGCCCGTTCCATGTCCGAAATAAAGACCCGTCCTGCCGCCAACAGCTTGAAAGTGACCGTGTTGCTGACCGGGCTGGTGGCCTTTGGTCCGGTCTCCACCGATCTTTATCTGGCCTCCTTGCCCGACATGGGCCGTTATTTCTCCACCAGCGTCGAGATGGTGCAGATGACCCTGTCGGTGTTCCTGCTGGGCTTTGCCGTCTCCATGTTGATTTACGGGCCGCTGTCCGACCGCTTCGGCCGCCGTCCGGTCATCCTGGGCGGGGTGGTCATCTATGTCATCGGCTCGGTCGCCTGCCTGTTCGCCCCCACCATCGAGGTGCTGATCGCCAGCCGTTTCCTGCAAGCCCTGGGCGCTTGTTGCGGCCCGGTGGTGGCCCGCGCCGTGGTCCGCGACGTCTACCCGCGCGACCAAGCGGCCAAGGTGATGTCCTATATGGCTTCGGCCATGGCCTTGGCGCCGTTCGTCGCCCCCATCCTGGGCGGCTGGTTCCATACCTTGTTCGGCTGGCGCTCCAATTTCATCCTGCTGGGGCTGTTCGGCCTGATCCTGCTGGCCGGTACCTGGTTCTGGTTGGGGGAAACCAACCAGCACAAGGATCCGCGCGCCCTGTCGCCGCGCGGCATGCTGGGCAATTACCGGACCTTGCTGACCGATCGTCAGGTGCTGGGCTATGTGGCGGTGGTCTCGGCCACCTTCGCCGGCATGTTCAGCTTCATCTCGGCCTCGTCCTTCGTCCTTATCGATGTGCTGGCCCTGCCGCCGGCCATGTTCGGTTTCGGCTTCGCCGTGGTGGTGTCGGGCTATATCGCCGGCGGCTTCATCGCCGGCAAATGGACTGGGCGGGTCGGTCTGGACCGCATGATCGGCATCGGCACGGCGGGGGCCGCTTTGTTCGGGGTCACCGCCGCCCTCCTGGCCTGGAGCGGCGTGCAGACCTTGCCGGCGGTGTTGTTGCCGCTGATGGGCTTTTTCCTGTGCGGGGCCATGGTCATCCCCAATGGCAGCGCCGGGGCCATCGCGCCGCATGCGCGCATGGCCGGCGCCGCATCGGCCTGCCTGGGCTTCATCCAGATGGTTGCCGGCGCCAGCGCCGGCTGGCTGCATTCGGCCAGCTTCAACCATTCCAGCCGCCCGTTGGCCACCTTGGTCGGGGTACTGGGTTTAGCCGCCTTGGCTGGCTATCTGTTGTTGGTGCGCAGGAAAGCTAGCCCGTGAATCTTTCACGCGGGGCCGGCATGACCATGGCCGGACGCACTACGTCCTTCATCAGGCCAGGACCGTTGACCATGTGGAAGCCGCCGGAAACCACGCTGCCCACCACCTTGCGTCGCCGCGCGCTCCACACATAACAGCCCAATCCGGCCTGATCGGCGCAGTCTTGCAGCATGTCCAAGACCCCCAGCAGGCGGTCGTCGGCCATGCGTTCGTTGGCGCGCAGCTCCGACAGATCCAGGCCGATTTCCGCTCCCTCCAGTTCATCCACCCGCGCGAGCAGGGGGGATGACAGCCGCAGGCGCAGCAATACCCCGCCGCACAAGCCGTGTAACGCCTGGATCACCCGGTTGATGGTTTCCGGGTCGGCGTCGTCGGGGATGCGGCAGATTTCCACCCGCACCCGGCTTTGGCGGATATGGGCGGCGACATCGGCGAAGGGCGCCACCAGTTCCGCCCGGTGGTCGCCATGGAGCGACGACCAGGTCAACGGCACGATGACCGCACAGCCGCGATCGCCGCCACGCCGCAAGTCGCGCATGGCGGCGGCGGCGACGAAGCGATCCAGCGCCAGTGCGCTGGGATCATCGTGGGCAGGATAGGCCATGGACCCTTCCAGCGGTGAATCGCCGGGTCGGTCCAGCCGGGCGACTCGGGCGCAATAGGCGGCGATGGCCTCGCTGTCGGCGACCCAGGTGGGGCGCCACAACAGCGACAGGCGGGAATCGCCGGGCAGGGGGGCGATGCCTTGCCAGGGTTCATCCGGTTCGGTATCGCAATGTTCCCTGATGATCGGTGTCCAATCGACGGTACCGGCATGGCGCTGGCGCGGTTGCGCGTCGAGCCGGGTGCCGCAAGCGGCGATGGCCGCCGGGGCGCAAGGCGCCAGATGATCGAACAAGGCGCGCGATTGCTCGATGGCCTGACGGACATTTCCGGCATGCAGGCAACCATTCTCATCCACCGCCTCGGCCACATTCAGGTGGGCGGCCACCGCCAAGGGCCGCTCGCCGCCGACGCAGCGTTCGCCTAACAGATGGCGGCTGATGTCCTGGGCGATGGCGACGGCGATGTCGCGGGCCTGGGCTGGGGCAATGCGGGGAAACAGCAACAGCCAGGTCTGGTCATCGACGCGGCGGAACAGATTGCCGGCGCCCAGACGGCGGCGGATCAATTGTTCGGCGATCATCGCCACCTTGTCGGCCAGACGCGGCCATTTGTCGCCCACCGCCTGGCGGAAATCGGCCAGCGACACCGCCCGCAGCCGCCCGGCCCCGCCGTCGGGGCGGTGGCGCAGTTCCTCCAGCATGTGGTCGAATTCGTGCCGCGCCGTGTTCATGGGGGGTGCCCGCAAGACGGGGCGGCGGGCCGGCACCATCAAGGCCGGCCTGTGCCACAAAGCGCGGAACCATTGCCCAAGGCCCAGCATGGCGGGCACCCCTATCCCAACAGCCTATGCGAGATGAGGTGGGACGCCGCAATCGCCCCTGCAAGGTCAGCGCCCGAAGATACTGCCCAACAGATCATCGATGGCGTTGCCAATGGCCCGCACCGGATCGCCGCCGCTGCCCTCATTGCCGCCCACCACCATGCCGCCGGCGGTGCCTTCGGTATCGGCCATGGTCGACGGCGTCAGATCGGGGGTGGGCAGGGCATGGACCGGCAGCCCCTGATGGGCGGCCATCATCACGCTTTTCCACAATTGGGCCGGCAATCCGCCGCCGGTGACCTTCTTCATCTCGTTGCGCTGGTCGTCGTTGCCCAGCCAGACGCCGGTGACGTAATCGGCGGTGAAGCCCATGAACCAGGCGTCGCGGTAATCCTGGGTGGTGCCGGTCTTGGCCCCGGCGGGGCGATCCAGCCGTGCCGCTTTGCCGGTGCCTTCGCCGATCACCGCGCTCATCATCTCGTGCATATGGGCCAGGGCCTGATCGGACATCACCTTGCCGACGCCGCCGCCTTGGCGGCTCCACAGCACCTGACCGTCGGGGGTGGTGATGGACTCGATGCCGTGGGCGGTGATGCCATAGCCGCCATTGGCGAAGGGGGCATAGGCCTGGGTCAGTTCCAGCAAGGTGGTCTCGCTGGTGCCCAAGGCCAAGGACGCATCACGGCCCAGATCCGAGGTGATGCCCAGCTTGTGGGCGGTGGCCACCACCCGGCCCGGCCCCACATCGTCGATCAGCCGCACCGCCACCGTGTTGGTGGAGTTGGCGAAGGCGTGGCGTAGGGTGACCTGCCCCTCGAAGCGTCCGTTGTAATTGCCCGGTGACCAATTGCCCAATTTCACCGGAGCGTCGTCATAGACGTCCTGGGGGGCCAGACCCTGCTCCATGGCGGTCAGGTAGACGAAGGGCTTGAAGGCCGAACCGGGTTGGCGCAACGCCTGGGTGGCGCGGTTGAACTGGCTGTCGTCATAATCCTTGCCGCCGGTCAGCGCCCGGATGGCGCCGTCGGGGGTCAGCACCACCACCGCGCCCTGGGAGACGTTGGCCTTGGCGCCGGGGCCGCTCAACAGCGCCTGCACCTGGGCTTCGACCTTGCGTTGCAGGGCCAGATCCAAGGTGGTGCGCACCACCACGTCGCGGCCCGCCACTTCGCTGATGCCGTCCAGACGGCTTAACGCCCAATCGGCGAAGTAACGCCCGGCAGGGGCCGCGCGCTTCACCGCCTGGGCGGCACCGCCCAAGGCGGCCATCTCGGCGCTGCGTTGGTCCATATAGCCGGCTTCGACCATGTTGCCCAAGACCTCGACCGCACGTTTGTGGCTGGCTTCGGGGCTGTTCAGCGGTGAATAGCGGCTGGGCGCCTTCAACAGGCCGGCGATCACCGCCGCCTGATAGGGGCTGACCCGGCGGGCGGAAACGTCGAAATAACGCTTGGCCGCGGCGTCGACGCCATAAGCGCCCGAGCCCAGATAAACCCGGTTGAGGTAAAGGGTCAGCAATTGCTGCTTGGTGAAGCGCCGTTCCAGCCACAGCGCCATCAGCACTTCCTGGACCTTGCGCTTCATGGTGCGGTCGGGGGTCAAAAACAGGTTCTTGGCCAATTGCTGGGTGATGGTCGACCCACCCTGAACCACGTGCCCGGCCCGCAGATTGGCCCAGGCGGCGCGGGCCAGACCAAAAATATCGACACCGAAATGACTGAAGAAGCGACGGTCCTCGGTGGCTAACACCGCTTGGGCGATGGCGGGCGCGATCTCGGCCAAGTCCAGGGATTCGCCGTAAAGATCGCCGAAGGCGGCGAACACCTGACCATCGGCGGAAACGAACTGGATGCTGGGCCGCCGGGTCGGCGCCGTCACCTTGTCGATGTCGGGCAGATCGTGGGCGTAATAGGCGACCAATCCCGCCACGGCGATGCCCGCCCACACCGCCAAGGTGGCGCCCCACATCACCAACCGTTTGCCCCAGCCGCGCTTTTTGCCAGCGGCTGCTTTGCGCTTTGGCTGACGCGGCGGCGGAGTGGGCTTTTGCCCCTTGGGTTGGCGCGGCGGCGGCTCGGACTCGCTGCTGGAACGCAGGCGGTCAGCGGGATCGACGATCAGTTCAGGGGGGCGCTTAGTGGTCATGGCGGTTTCTACCACGGGGCATGTCAGTCTCGAAACTGGCATGTGGGCGTCGTTGGCTGTATGCTGCCGCCATCCGGGCGATGTCGCCGCAATCGAAGGAAGTGTTCATGCAAACCCTGTCCGTCACCTTGTCCGCCGCGCTTAAAGAACGGCTGGAGGCACTGGCGGTCGAGACCGGCAAGACCGTGGACGAATGCCTGACCCTGGCGGTGGCGGAATTCGTCGACAATTGGGAAATCCACATGAGCGACCTGCACCAGATCGATGACAACGAGGCCCGCACCGTGCTCAATGCTGGCGAGGAATAGGCTTTTGTCGGTGCCGATTGTGGCGAATTAAGGGGCGGGGGTGGCCTCCCACGGAAACACCAGCCAGACGTGCTGTTCCAGGTGCCTGACGTAGCTGTCGGCCAAGTCTGCTCCTTCCGGCTTGGCGTAAAGCGTGGCGTAGTGGCAATCGGGCAGCATGGCCCGGACCACCTTGGCGGTGGCGCCCGAATCCACCAGATCGTCCACCACCAGCCAGCGTTTGCCGTCCTCGGCCAGGGTCTTCAGGATTTCCATGTCGCCTTGCGAGCGGTGGTCGTAGCTGGAGATGCACACCGTCTCCACCAGCTTGATGTCGAGCTCGCGCGCCAGGATCGCCGCCGGCACCAACCCGCCGCGGGCGACGGCGACGATACCGTCGAAGGTGCCCTTGTCGTGCAGAAGGACGGCCAGGGCGCAGGCGTCGCGGTGCATGTCCTGCCAGCTCAGGCTTAAGGTTTCGGCCTGGCGGTAATCGTGGGTCATGGTGGCGGCTCCGGCAAAAAGGGGAATCATTACACACCGATCGACGGGCCATTGCCAAGCCCGCTTCCGCCAACACTGGACGGGACAGCAAGGTTGACGCAAAATCAAAGGATCGATGACGCGAATGGATGGGACATGCTGAACACCCCCATGGCCCGGCGAGGCATGATCACCTCGCCGCACCACCTTGCCTCGCAGGCCGGCTTGGCGGTCCTGCGCGAGGGCGGCAACGCCATCGAGGCGGCCATTGCCGCCGCCGCCGCCCTGGGCGTGGTCTATCCGCACATGAACGGTCTGGGCGGCGACGGTTTCTGGCTGATCGCCGAACCGGGTAAGCCGCCGGTCTCCATCGACGGCTCGGGCGCGGCGGGGGCCAAGGTCGACATCGACCTGTTCCGGGCGGCCAAGCTCAAAGCCATGCCGGCTAAGGGGCCGCTGGCCGCCAACACCGTTGCCGGCACGGTGTCGGGATGGCAGGCGGCGCTCGACATCTCCGCCCATTGGGGCGGTGGCATGCCGCTGGAACGTCTGTTCGAGGACGCCATCCATTACGCCCGCCAGGGCTTCGCCGTAAGCTCCCATCAGGCGGCGTGCACCGTCCGTAATCTGGCGGCTTTGCGCAAGGCGCCGGGCTTCGCCGATCTGTTCCTGAACCGCAACAAGGCTCCCGTCGCCGGGACGCTGATGACCTTGCCGGCCCTGGCCGACACCTTGGAGCGTCTGGCCAGCGTTGGCCTGGACGATTTTTACCGGGGCGAGGTGGGGCGCGCCATCACCGACGATCTGAAGGCGGCGGGCTCGCCGTTGCGGGCCGAGGATCTGGCCCGGCATCGCGGCATGCGCCGCCGTCCGCTGTCGCTGGCTTTGCCGTCGGGCACGCTGTTCAACACCGCGCCGCCGACGCAAGGGCTGGCCAGTTTGATCCTGTTGGGCGTGTTCCAGCGCCTGGGCGTCGAACGGGCCGACGATTTCGCTTGGGTCCATGGTCTGGTGGAGGCGACCAAGAAAGCCTATCGGGTGCGTGATGCCCACGTCACCGACCCGCATCGCATGTCGGTGCATGCCACCACCTATCTGACCGACCCCATGCTCGACGCCCTGGCTGAGGAAATCGATCCGGTCCAGGCTGCCCCGTGGCCGCATCGGGGCATGGATGGCGATACCGTATGGCTGGGGGTGATCGATGGTCAGGGCCGTGCCGTCAGCTATATCCAAAGCCTGTTCCACGCCTTTGGCTCGGGGGTGACTTTGCCGGCCACCGGGGTGGTCTGGCACAATCGCGGCTTCTCGTTCTCGCTCGACCCGGATCACCGCAATGCGCTGGAACCCCGGCGTAAGCCGTTCCATACCCTGTCGCCGGCCCTGGCCCGGTTGAAGGATGGACGCACCATGGTGTGGGGCAGCATGGGTGGCGACAGCCAGCCGCAGATCCAGGCGCAATTGTTCACGCGTACGGTTTTGTTCGGGCAAGGAGTGCAGGCGGCGGTCAGCGCCCCGCGCTTCGCCCTGGGCCGCGCCCTCGACGGTGCCCCGCCCGGCGGGCTGTTGCTGGAAAACCGCTTCGATCCGGCCTTGGTGAAAGAATTAAGCAAGGCCGGTCATGATATCCAGATGACCGGGGATTTCGACGCGGCCCTGGGTCACGCCGGCATGATCATCCGCCGTGCCGACGGCACCTTGGAAGGCGCCGCCGATCCCCGCGCCGACGGTTCCGTCGCCGGTTGGTAAAAAACTTCGTTTGCCCGAGGATATGCCCAAATGATCGAACGCATGATGATCCCCATCCAGGAATACCAGATCGAGGGACGCACCGTCTTCAACACCGGGGTGTCCACGGTGGGCAAGGGCGGCGACGATTATTTCTGTGGTCATTGCGGCCGCAAAATGATCCACAACATGAATTTGGCCCGCATCGAGGCGCCGGTTGTGTATCAGTGTGGCGGCTGCCAGTGCTACAACCTGCCGCCCGAAGTGGAAGCCGAGGCCGGCACCGCTGCCAGCGAGACCTGAGCCTTGGCCCCGGGCAGATAGACCGAAAACACCGAGCCTTGGCCCAGAGTGGATTCCACCACCAGGGCACCGCGATGGCGGTTGACGATGTGCTTGACGATGGCCAGACCCAGGCCGGTGCCGCCCAAGGTGCGTGACCGGGCGGTATCGACCCGATAGAATCGCTCGGTCAGACGCGGCAGATGTTCCTTGCCGATGCCGTCGCCATGGTCGCGCACGGCGAATACCACCGCCGTGCCGCCGCGCAGGCCTGATCCCGCCGCCGCCGGCAGGCTGGTGGCCAGCCGCAACGAGACGTCCACCGCCGTGCCGTCGCGTCCGTATTTGACGGCGTTGTCCATCAGGTTTTGGGCCAACTGCGCCAGTTCGTCGGCCTGACCGATGACCATGCGGGCGTTTTCGTCGATGCTGACCTGCACCTGCATGCGGCGCGGCTGCACCAAGGGCAGCAAGGCATCGGCCCCGGCCTGGATGATGCGACCGAAATCGACGCTTTCGCCCGGCGGGGTGTGTTCGTTCAGCTCGATGCGCGACAGCGACAGCAGGTCGTTGACCAGCCGCGCCATGCGCGAGCCCTGGTCGTACATGATGCCCAAAAACTTGTCGCGCGCCTCGACATCGTCCCGCGCCGGGCCGCGCAAGGTCTCGATGAAACCCAACAGCGTCGCCAGCGGCGTGCGCAATTCATGGCTGGCATTGGCGACGAAATCGGCGCGCATCTGTTCCATGCGCTTGACCGTGGTCAGGTCGTTCAGTGCCAGCACCGCCACCGCATCACTGGCCGGCGACGGCCCCAAGCGCTCGATACGGAATTGGAACGAGCGTGCTACCGGCACCGGCAGGTCAAAGGCGCCATCGCGGGCCTGGGCGCCGTTCAGCACCGCATCGGCGGCTTCCAGCACATTGGGATTACGCAACACCACCGACAGGTCGCGCCCGCTGATGTCGCGGGCGAACACGGAAAGCGCACTTTGATTGAACTTGACCACCCGCCGTTCGGGGTTCAGCAAAATTAGCGGATCAGGCAGGTTCTCGAACAGGCTTTCGTTCCATTTGGCCAAAAGCGCCAGTTCGTTCTGGCGTTCCTGCCAAGCCCGGCGCAATTGGGCTACCGACGAGACGATTTCCTCGATCGGGGTGTCGGGGGTGACCGGCGGCGGTGTGTTCTCGCCGCCGGCGGCCAGATTGCGCGCCCACAGGGCGACGCGGGCGGCATCGACCATGCCCGGACGGATCAGCCAGCTGAGGGCCAGCACGATCCACCCCCACAGGGCCAGGGCGGTCAAAACATGCATGTCGCGGGCGATGACCAGACCGGCCAAGACCACGAAGCTGGGCAGGGAAAGCACCATGGCGCGGCGGATCAGACGCGGCGGGGTGAAACGTCGGCTCATGCGCCCTTCCAAAAAAAACGGACGACCAGCATAGCAGGCCGTCCGGTCCGGTTTGATTAACTTCTCATGGCATCGTAACAGGCGAGCACCGCCATGTTGACGATGTCGTTGACGGTGGCGTCCATGGAGGTGATCTGGATCGGCTGGTCCAACCCCATCAGGATGGGGCCGATGACGGTGCCGCCACCCAGCTTCTGCATCAGCTTGGCGCTGATATTGGCCGAATGCAGGCCGGGCATGACCAGCACATTGGCCGGCCCCGACAGGCGGCAGAACGGATAAAGCTTGAGAAGCGTCGGGTCCAGGGCCACGTCGGCGGCCATTTCGCCATCGTATTCAAAATCGACACGGCGCGAATCCAAGATGGCCACCGCCTCGCGCACCCGTTCCGACGGATTGGAGGCCGGATTGCCGAAATTGGAATAAGACAGCAAGGCGACGCGGGGCTCGTGCCCCATTTGCCGGGCCTTGGCGGCGCTTTGCTGGGCGATGTCGGCCAGTTGCTCGGGGGTTGGCGTCTCGTGCACGGTGGTGTCGGCCAAAAACACCGTGTGGCCCCTGGCGATCAGCATGGTCAGGCCCAGCAGGACCTCGCCCGGGGCGGGGTCGACCACCCGCTTGATCTCGTCGAAGGCCTGCCAGTAATTGCGGGTCAGGCCGGTGACCATGGCGTCGGCGTCGCCTTCGCACACCATCAGGGCGCCGAAGATGTTGCGTTCCTGGTTGACCAGACGCTGCACGTCGCGCATCAGCAGACCCTGGCGTTGCAGGCGCCGGTACAGCACCTCGGTGTAATGCTCGCGCCGGTCGGACAGGCGGGCATTGACGATTTCCATGCCTTCCAGACCGGGCAGGCCGCTGGCCTTCAGCGTTTCGTGGATTTGCTCCTCGCGCCCCAGCAGCAGCGGCGTGCCGTAACCGGCGTTACGGAAGGCGAGGGCGGCACGGATGGTCTTTTCCTCTTCGCCCTCGGCGAAGACGACGCGCTGGGGATGGGCGCGGACCTTCTCGGAAATGGTTTGCAGGCTGGCCGCCATGGGGTCGAGGCGGGCGGAAAGCTGCTTGCCATAGGCCTCCATGTCGATGATCGGCTTTTGCGCCACCCCCGATTCCATGGCGGCCTTGGCCACCGCCGGCGGGATGGTGGCGATCAGGCGCGGGTCGAACGGCACCGGGATGATGTATTCGGGGCCGAAACGAAGCCGGCGCCCGGCGTAAGCCGCGTCCACTTCGTCGGGCACGTCCTCGCGCGCCAATTGGGCGATGGCGCGGGCCGCCGCCACCTTCATGGCTTCGTTGATGGTCCGCGCACGGACGTCGAGGGCGCCGCGAAAGATATAGGGGAAGCCCAGCACATTGTTGATCTGGTTGGGATAATCCGAGCGCCCGGTGGCGACGATGGCGTCGGTGCGGACCTGGCGCACCTCTTCCGGGGTGATTTCCGGGTCGGGATTAGCCATGGCGAAGATAATCGGCCGCGCCGCCATGGACGCCACCATCTCGGGCGTTACCGCGCCCTTGGCCGACAGCCCCATGAACACGTCGGCACCGACCATGGCCTGTTCCAGGGTACGGGCATCGGTGGGCACCGCATGGGCCGACTTCCACTGGTTCATGCCCTGGGTCCGGCCCTGGTAGATGACGCCCTTGGTGTCGCACAGCAACACGTTTTCGTGACGGATGCCCATGGCCTTGATCAGCTCGACGCAGGCGATGGCGGCGGCGCCGGCACCGTTGACGACAATCTTGGTGTCGGCCAGCGCCCGCCCGGTCAGATCAAGGGCGTTCAGCAGGCCGGCGGCGGCGATGATGGCGGTGCCGTGCTGGTCGTCATGGAAGACCGGAATATCCATGATCTCGCGCAGCCGGCTTTCGATGATGAAGCATTCCGGCGCCTTGATGTCCTCCAGGTTGATGCCGCCGAAGGTCGGCCCCAGGAAGCGGACGCAATTGACGAACTCGTCCACGTCGCGGGTATCGACCTCGAGATCGATGGCGTCGACGTCGGCGAAACGCTTGAACAGAACCGCCTTGCCTTCCATCACCGGCTTGCCGGCCAACGCCCCCAGATCGCCCAAGCCCAGAACGGCGGTGCCGTTGGAGATCACCGCCACCAGATTGCCCTTGGCCGTGTAATCATAGGCCAGCGACGGGTCGCGGGCGATATGCAGGCAGGGAAAGGCGACGCCCGGTGAATAGGCCAGCGACAGATCGCGCTGGGTGGTCATCGGCTTGGTCGGCACCACCTCGATCTTGCCGGGACGGCCCGAGGCATGCATCAGCAGGGTTTCGCGCTCCAGCGTCGATTGGGCGCTGGATTCATTACGGTTGGCGGACGAATCGGTCATGATCGGTGGACGTTCCTGAAGTACGGATCGGGGCCTGTTCAGCGGCCCTTGCGGTTGAACACGTGGATATTGGCGCCCCCGGTTTCGGCCAAGGCGCGCTTGGCTTTCTCTTCGGCCAATTGGTCGATGGCGAGCACCCACAAGATGACGGCGCCGGCGGTCAGGGCGCGCTCGAAATCTTCCGAATCGGGCAGGGCCGAGACTTCGTCCAGCACTTCTTTGACAGCGATGCCGCCGATTCCGGCGGCAATGATGCCGGCGATGGCCACGCCCACCGGGCCCGAGGCCAGGGCGATCAGCCCGGCGGCGACCAGCGGGCCTTCATATTTGATGTCGCCGGCAACGGCGACCAGGGCGTCCTTCCACTTGGTCGGCGGCTGCGCCGCATCCAGCGAATGGTGCGACGACAGCACCGACAAATCGGAACGGTTGAAACCATTGGCCAGCAAGCGATCGACAGCAGCCTGGAAATGGGCGCGGTCGGCAAAGGTTCCCACCACTTCGCGGGCGATAGGGGCATGGGTGTCGGTGGTGGTCAAAGACCCCTCCTGATCAGTATTGGGGGCAGGTATTGTGCGCCATCGCCACGCGCTTGCATAGGGGGCAGGGGTTGCGCACCGGCACCAGCATGCTACCTTGCCCGATCCGCCGCCCAACCGGACCTGCATGCCGTGACCGAACCGACCATCCCCGCCGATGCCACGCCGATGATGGCCCAATATCTGGCCATCAAGCACGCCCATCCCGATTGCCTGCTGTTCTATCGCATGGGCGATTTCTACGAATTGTTCTTTGACGACGCGGTCAAGGCGGCGGCGGCTTTGGATATCGCACTGACCAAGCGCGGCAAGCATCTGGGCGAGGACATCGCCATGTGCGGCGTGCCGGTACGGTCGTACGAGGCCTATCTGGCGCGGCTGGTGCGCGCCGGCTACAAGGTGGCCATCGGCGAACAGACCGAAGACCCGGCGGAAGCGAAGAAGCGCGGCGCCAAATCGGTGGTGTCGCGCGACGTGGTCCGCGTCATCACCGCCGGCACCCTGACCGAGGACAATCTGCTCGATCCCCGGTCACACAATTATCTGGCCGCATTGGCCGAGGCGGGCGGCGGGCTGGGTCTGGCCTGGGTCGATGTCTCCACCGGCGATTTCGCCATGCAGCCCTTGGCCCCGCCCTTGCTGTCCGCCGCCCTGGCCCGGCTTGATCCGGGCGAATTGCTGGTGCCCGAGCGGCTACTCAACCAATTGGATTTGGTCGAGGTATGGAGCGAGTGGAAAACCATCCTGACGCCGCTGCCCAGCGTCCGTTTCGATTCCGAAAATTCCCGCAGACGGCTTGAGGCCTTGTATGGTGTCGGCGCTCTTGACGCTTTCGGTGCCTTCGGTCGGGCCGAGCTGGCCGCCGGCGGCGCCCTGGTCGATTACATCGAGCTGACGCAAAAGGGCAAGCTGCCGCGTCTCAACCCGCCGCAGCGTCTGGCCCAGGGCGCGGTGATGGAAATCGACGGCGCCACCCGCCGCAACCTGGAACTGGCGGAAACCCTGACCGGCGAGCGCAAGGGATCGCTGCTGGCGACCATCGACCGCACGGTGACCGGGGCGGGGGCGCGGCTGCTGGCGGCACATCTGGCCGCACCTTTGACCGATCCGGCGGCCATTGATCGCCGCCTGGACGCGGTGGCCTTCTTCGTCGAACACGACGACGTGCGCGACAGGGTGCGCGCCGCTCTGAAGCGCTGCCCCGACATCGAGCGCGCCCTGTCGCGCCTGAGCCTGGGGCGCGGCGGTCCACGCGATCTGGCCGCCATCCGCGACGCCCTGGCGGAAATCCCGTCCTTGCGCGGTCTGATCGCGCGGCCGGCCCTGGATGCGCCGCCGCCGGCCATTGCCCAAGCGACCCAGGGCTTGGGGGAACATTCCACCCTGGTCGACATCCTGACCCGCGCCTTGGCCGAGGAATTGCCGCTTCTGGCCCGCGACGGCGGCTTCATCCGCCCCGAGTTCCATGCCGGCCTGGATGAACTGAAAAGCCTGAAGGCCGAGGGCAACGCTCATCTGATGCGGTTGGAACGGCGCTATGCCGAGGAAACTGGCATCCAGGCCCTGAAAATCCGCCACAACAACATCATCGGCCATCATATCGAGGTGCCGGCCAAGCAGGCGGACAAGCTGGATGAAAATTTCATCCACCGCCAGACCATGGCTAACGCGGCGCGCTACACCACCACCGAACTGATCGAACTGGCCGGCAAGCTGACCGGCGCCGCTGATCGTGCCTTGGCCATGGAACAGCACTTGTTCAGCCAATTGGTGGGCGAGGTTACCGGGCGCGCCCATGACATCGCTGGTGCCGCCGCCAGCCTGGCCGCCCTCGACGTGGCCGCGGCCCTGGCCGAACTGGCGTCGGCGGAAAACTGGGCACGGCCCGTGGTCGACGACAGTCATGCCTTCGTCATCGACGGGGGCCGTCATCCGGTGGTGGAAGCCGCCTTGCGTGCGGTCAACCACAGCGCCTTCGTCGCCAATGATTGCGATCTGTCGGCGGGTAACCGCCTGTGGCTGATCACCGGCCCCAACATGGCCGGTAAATCCACCTTCCTGCGCCAGAACGCGGTCATCGCCATCCTGGCGCAGATGGGCGCCTTCGTCCCGGCCCGGGCCGCCCGTATCGGCGTGGTCGACCGTTTGTTTTCCCGCGTCGGCGCCGCCGACGATCTGGCGCGGGGGCGGTCCACCTTCATGGTGGAAATGGTGGAAACCGCCGCCATCCTCAACCAGTCCGGCCCGCGCGCCCTGGTGATTTTGGACGAGATCGGGCGCGGCACCGCCACTTTCGACGGTCTCTCCATCGCCTGGTCGGTGGTCGAGCATCTGCACGAGGTGAACAGATGCCGTGCCCTGTTCGCCACCCATTACCACGAGCTGACCAGCCTGTCGGGGCGGCTGAAGGATCTGTCGTGTCGGCAGATGCGGGTGAAGGAATGGCAAGGCGACGTGGTCTTCCTGCACGAAGTGGCGCAAGGCGCCGCCGACCGCTCGTACGGCATCCATGTGGGCCGGCTGGCCGGACTGCCGTCCGCAGTCGTTGCGCGGGCGGAAGAAGTCCTGTCGGCCTTGGAAAAGGGCGAACAAGGCAGCGCCGTGGCCAAGCTGGCCGACGATTTGCCGTTGTTCGCCGCCCTGGCCAAACCCAAACCGGCGGAAGTCGCCGCCGGGCCGTCGCCGCTGGCGGAAAAGCTGAAGGAAATCAATCCAGACGAGCTGACGCCACGCCAGGCCTTGGACCTGCTTTATGACCTGAAACGGTTGCTGTGATGGGACAATATCTGCTGATCGGGCTGGAAATCGGCGTTCCCGCCTTGTTGCTGTGGCTGATCCTGCGAAACTTGCGTAACTCTTAGGCAAGGCTGCCCAAGCGGGTGGCAGTGGCGAAACGTCTGGAAAGCCTTGGTTTGCCGCGCCTATACTCCGCATCCTGTTTCTCCGGTTCCGGTACCCGTTCATGACCAAGATCCACCGTCAACGCGACATCATCGACCGCCGCGCCGTCATGGCCCGGCTGACCGAGCTGGCGGGATCGGACCTCAACAAGATGAAGCGCCGGGCCGGCGTCCTGGCGGTGTTCAAGGAGGCCCTGAATCTGGGCCGCATCGAGGTGCGCCGCCGTTTCGACCAGCATGGCGACGGCACCCAGACGGTGCGGGAAAACTGCTTCCTCATCGATCAGCTGGTGCGCATCGTCCACGATTTCGCCGCCGGCCATGAATTGCCGCAAAACATCCGCACCAGCGGCGAGGCCATGAGCCTGGTCGCTGTCGGCGGCTATGGCCGGGGCGAGCTTTCGCCGCAATCTGACATCGATCTTTTGTTCCTGACGCCTTACAAGCGCACGCCCTGGCACGAGCAGGTGGTGGAATACGTCCTTTACATGCTGTGGGACATGGGGCTCAAGGTGGGGCAGAGCACCCGCTCGGCCGATGAATGCATCCGCATGGCCAAGGCCGACCTGACCATCCGCACGGCGCTGCTGGAAATGCGCTGGCTGTGGGGCGACCAGGATCTGTATTTTGACCTGAAGAACCGTTACGTTAATGAAATCATCACCGGCACCGGCGAGGAATTCGTCGAGGCCAAGCTGGCCGAGCGTGACGCCCGCCATGCCAACATGGGCGACACCCGCTATGTGCTCGAGCCCAACGTCAAGGAAGGCAAGGGCGGCCTGCGTGACCTGCACACGCTTTATTGGCTGGCGCGCTATCTCTATCGGGTCGACGGCATTAACGATCTGGTCGATCAGGGCATCATCTCGAAAGAGGCGTGCAAGCGTTTCGCCAAGGCCCAGGCCTTTTTGTGGACGGTGCGCTGCCACCTGCATTACGTCACCGAACGGGCCGAGGACCGCCTGACCTTCGATGTGCAGCAGGAAATCGCCAGCCGCATGAATTATACCGACCATGCCGGCAGCCGTGGTGTCGAGCGCTTCATGAAGCATTTCTTCCTGGTGGCCAAGGATGTGGGCGATCTGACCCGCCTGTTCTGTTCGCTGGCCGAGGAACAGCAAAAGCGCAAGCCGCGCATGCGCCTGGGCAAGCTGTTGTTTCTGAAGCGATCCAATGTCGATGGCTTTGTCATCGACGGCGACCGTCTCAACGTGTCGGCGCCCGACCAGTTCACCAAGGATCCGGCGGCGATGATCCGGCTGTTCCACACCTCGCTGGAACACGGCATCGATATCCACCCGCATGCCCTTGATCTGGTCCATCGCAATCTCAAGCACGTGGGCTCGTTGCGCAAGGACAAGGCGGCCAACGCCCTGTTCATGTCCATCCTGACCAGCAAGAAGAACCCGGAAGTGGCGCTTCGCCACATGAACGAGGCCGGGGTGTTAAGCCGCTTCATCCCCGATTTCGGCCGTGTCGTCGCCCAGATGCAATACGACATGTACCATGTCTACACGGTGGACGAGCACACCATCCAGGCCATCGGCATCCTGCACGCCATCGAGCAGGGTGTTCTGGTGGAAGAAGCGCCGCTGTCGACCCAGATCATCCACAAGGTGTCGTCCAGGAAGGCGTTGTACATGGCGGTGCTGCTGCACGACATCGCCAAGGGCCGGGGTGGCGACCATTCGGTGCTGGGGGCCGACGTGGCGATGAAGCTGGGGCCGCGCTTCGGTCTGACCGACGAGGAAACCGAGACGGTGGCCTGGCTGGTGCGCGAGCACCTGACCATGAGCCGGGTCGCCTTCAAGCGTGACGTCGACGATCCGCAGACCATCACCGATTTCGTCACCAAGGTGCAAAGCCCGGAACGCCTGCGTCTGCTGCTGGTCCTGACCGTGGCCGATATCCGCGCCGTCGGCCCCAATGTGTGGAACGGCTGGAAGGGCGGGCTGCTGCGCGAACTTTATCAGCGGTCCGAGGAACTGATGCTGGGCGGCATGGCTGCCGCCCGCGACCACCGGGTCAAGGCGGCGCAGGCGGCGGTCAGCCGCGAACTGATCGCCAGTGGCTGGCCGCAGACCGATATCGACGCCCATCTGGCCCGCGGCTATCCCACCTATTGGACCAGTTTCGACACCCGGACCCATGTCCATCACGCCCGTCTGGTGCGTGACGCCGAGCAACGCCATGCACCGCTGACGGTGGAATCGCGCATCGATTCGTTCCGTTCCGTTACAGAAATCAACGTCTATACCAGTGACCATCCCGGCCTGTTCTCGCAGATCGCCGGGGCCATGGCGGTGTCGGGGGCCAATATCGTCGACGCCAAGATCGTCACCTTGGCCAACGGCATGGCGCTGGACAGCTTCTGGATTCAGGAAAGCGACGGTGCCGCCTTCGACACGCCGTCGAAACTGGCCAAGCTGTCGACGGTGATCGAACAGGTGCTGTCGGGGCGTATGCGTCTGGACAAGGAGCTGGCGGCGCGCAAGGGCAAGCTGCCGGCGCGCGCCCATGTGTTCAAGGTGCCGCCCAGGGTCATCATCGACAACAAGGCGTCGTCGTCGCATACCCTGATCGAGGTCAATGGCCGCGACCGTCCCGGCCTGCTCTATGATCTGACCGCCGCCATGACCCAATTGGGCTTGCAGATCGCCTCGGCCCATATTTCCACCTATGGCGAGCGGGTGGTCGACGTCTTTTACGTCAAGGACATCTTCGGTCTGAAGGTCCAGCACGAGCGCAAGCTGGAACAGATTCGCGACGGCGTGCTGAAGGCGTTGCGCGATCCGGCGGACAGCGAAGCGGCGGCGGCGCAGTAAATTCATGAACCTGATCCGGTCCATCGCCACCGTCGGCGGCTTCACCCTGGGCAGTCGCATCACCGGCTTCGCCCGCGACATCCTGATCGCCAATTACCTGGGCGCCGGGCTGGTGGCCGATTGCTTCTTCGTCGCCTTCAAATTCCCCAATCTGTTCCGCCGGCTGTTCGCCGAGGGCGCCTTCAACGCCGCCTTCGTCCCCCTGTTCGCCGGCAAGTTGGAGCAAGAGGGCGAGCACGCGGCCAAGCGTTTCGCCGAGAACGCCCTGGCGGTGTTGGCCGTCGCCCTGACCGCTTTCGTCGCGCTGATGGAAATCGTCATGCCCTGGGCCATCTATGTCCTCGCCCCGGGCTTCGATGCCGTGCCGGGCAAGATGGAACTGGCGGCCGAGCTGTCGCGCATCACCTTTCCCTATCTTCTGTTCATTTCCCTGGTGTCGCTGCAATCGGGGGTGCTGAACTCGGTCGGGCGCTTCGCCGCCGCCGCCGCCACCCCCATCCTGCTCAACCTGACGCTGATGGCGGCGCTGATCGGCCTGACGCCGTTGACCCCCACCTCGGGTCATGCCTTGGCCATCGGCACCACCATCGCCGGCATCTTGCAATTCCTGTGGCTGGTGTATTCGCTCAAAAGCCAGGGCTGGCTGCTGTCATGGCGCCGCCCGCATCTGGATGCGGACGTCGTTTTGCTGATGAAACGGATTGTCCCCGGTGCCATGGGCGCCGGCATCTATCAGGTCAACCTGCTGGTCGACACCATGATCGCGTCCATGATGGCGCAAGGGGCGGTGTCTTACCTGTATTACGCCGACCGCATCAACCAATTGCCCTTGGGCGTGGTCGGTATCGCCGTCGGCACCGCGCTTTTGCCCATCCTGTCGCGCCAGATCCGCGCTGGCAATGACGAGGCCGCCCATCACAGCCAGAACCGCGCCCTGGAATTCTCGCTGCTGCTGACGCTGCCGGCCATGGCCGCCATCGCCGTGTTGGCCGTGCCCTTGGTCATGGTGTTGTTCCAGCGCGGCGCCTTCGGACCCGTGGAAACCCAGGCTACCGCCGGGGCGCTGGCGGCGTTTTCCCTGGGTCTGCCCGCCTATGTGCTGGCCAAGTGCCTGACCCCGGCGTTTTTCGCCCGCCACGACACCGCCACCCCGGTCAAGCTGGCGGCGGCGGCGATGATCGCCAATATCGTGCTTAACTTGGCGCTGTGGCCGTTGGGGTTGGCCCAGGTGGGCATCGCCCTGGCCACCGCCTTGTCGGCCTGGCTCAATGTCGGTCTGCTGGCCTGGGTGCTGAGAAAGCGTGGTTACTTTCGTCTGGACGCCCGCCTGCGGGCCAAGGCGCCGCGCATCATCGGCGCCTCGGTCCTGATGGCGGCGATTGTGGGCACCGCCGGCTGGTGGGCGGAGCCGCTGATGGCCGCCTCCGGCCAAGGCCAGCGCGCCCTGTGGCTGGCTGGCCTGGTGGGCGGCGGCATCGTCCTGTTCGCCCTGCTGGCGCAACTGACCGGGGCGGCGCGCTTAAGCGAGATCAAGGCCATGGTCAAACGCCAGCAGCCTTGACAGAACACGGTCTTCGGGCATAGCTGAACCCATTCAAGGGTCCAAACCTGGAGCACATCCCCCATGCAGCGCATTTTTTCCGGCGTTCAGCCGACCGGAAACCTTCATCTCGGCAATTATCTTGGTGCCATCCGCAACTGGGTCCGCTTGCAGGACCAGTATGAATGCATCTTCTGCATGGTCGACCAGCATGCCATCACCGTGTGGCAAGACCCCAAGGAACTGACCCGCAACACCCGCGAAGTGGCCGCCGGCATGATCGCCGCCGGCATCGACCCGGCCAAGAACGTGTTGTTCAACCAATCCACCGTGCCGGCGCACGCGCAATTGGCCTGGGTGTTCAACTGCGTCGCCCGCATGGGCTGGCTCAACCGCATGACCCAGTTCAAGGAAAAGGCCGGCAAGCACAAGGAAAACGCCTCGGTCGGCCTGTTCGCCTATCCCAATCTGATGAGCGCCGACATCCTGATCTACAAGGCCACCCATGTGCCGGTGGGCGAGGATCAGAAGCAGCATCTGGAACTGGCCCGCGACACCGCGCAGAAGTTCAACAACGATTACGGCGTCGATTTCTTCCCGCTGCCCGAGCCGCTGATCTTCGGCGCCGCCACCCGCGTCATGTCCTTGCGCGACGGCGCCAAGAAGATGTCGAAATCGGACGAGAGCGATTATTCGCGCATCAACATGACCGATGATGCCGACACCATCGCCCTCAAGGTGCGTAAGGCCAAGACCGATCTGTTCCCCATGCCCCATTCGGTCGAAGGGCTGGAAGAACGGCCTGAGGCGTCCAATCTGTTGGGCATTTACGCTGCCCTCTCGGACCGCGACAAGACCGAGGTGATCCATCATTTCGCCGAACGCCAGTTCAGCGAGTTCAAGTCCGAGCTGGTCGATCTGGCGGTGTCGGTGCTGGGGCCGATCAATGCCGAGATGAAGCGGCTGATGGCTGATCCCAGCCATATCGATGCGGTGCTGCGTCAGGGTGCCGAACGCGCCAACGCCATCGCCGAGCCGATCCTGAAGGATGTCTATGACATCGTCGGCTTCCTGAGACCATAGGAGCACGCGTCCATGGCCCCCCAGACCAAGCGTTGGCTTGCATGGCTGCTGCCGGTCCTGCCGGTCCTGCTGCTGCTCTATTACGGCATCGGCATGGGATTGGCGCACAAGATCGATGCCGATCCCGAATACGGCCCCGGCACCGTCGCCGCTCCGCAAAGCCGAGCGGTGGCCATGGCGGCGCGGCTGATCCTGCGCGAGGTGGACGACCATAAATGGGTCGCCAACGACCCGTTCTTCAATCCTTCGTCACTGCTGGACAACATGCCGGCCTATCAGACCGGCATCGTCGGCGCCATCGCCCGCGTCACCGCCCATCTGAACGGCCTTTCCATCGAAAGCGGGGCAGAGGATCTGGAACTGTCCCGTGCCGCCGGTTTCCTCAAATATCCCGGCACGGTGTGGAAGTTCGATTCGCGCACCTCCTGGGCGCCGACCGCATCGTCGGAAAAGCAATACCGCTCGGCCGCGCGTAATCTCTTGGTGTTCAACGAGCATCTGCTCACCAATGATGCGGTCTTTGCCCGTGACCGCGCCACCTTGGCCAAGCTGCTGGCCCTGATCGGCACCGACATGGATGCCGCCGCCGACCGTCTGGACGCCCATCTGGCCCAGGGTCATTGGACCTTGTTTGATGCCGGTGCCGACGATCTGTATTTCGACACCAAGGGCCGGCTTTATGCCCAATCCATGATCCTGCGCGAGTTGGGCTGGGATTTCGCCCAGATCCTGGCGGCGGCCGATCTGGGCGAGCAATGGCAAGCCATGCTGGCTGCGCTGAACCGGGCGGCGGCATTGCAGCCGACGCTGGTGCTGGCTGGTGACGAGGAATCCGCCTTGTTGCCCAATCATCTGACCAATCAGGGTTTTCGTCTGCTGCAGGCGCGTTCTCGGTTGGCCGGATTGGCGGCGGCCCTGGGTGGCGGCGACGAACATTAGAAAAACATGAAATTCTTGTTGCCAAGGGCCCGGCAAAAGACGACAAGGGATTAACGAAGCACGCCAAAAGACGCGTGCACGCCTGTCTTTGATGAGGGGCGGGGAGGCCATGCAGATATATCTTCCGATCGCGGAAATGTCCGTGAACGTGTTCCTGATTCTGGGGCTCGGCGGTGGCGTCGGCTTCATGTCGGGGTTGTTTGGTGTCGGCGGCGGCTTTTTGATGACGCCGCTGTTGATCTTCTTGGGCATTCCGCCGGCAGTGGCGGTGGGCACCGAAGCGGCGCAGATCGTCGCCTCGTCGGTGTCCGGCGTGCTCGCCCATTGGCGGCGCGGCAATGTCGACATCAAGATGGGGCTGATCCTGACCATGGGCGGCTTCGTCGGCTCGTTCGGCGGTGTCGAGCTGTTCAAATGGCTGCGCGGCATGGGGCAGGTCGATCTGGTGATCGCGCTGTGCTACGTCGTCTTTTTGGGCATCGTCGGCGGCATGATGTTCATCGAAAGCATTCAGTCGCTGGTGCAAAGCCACCGTGCCGGTGAAGCCGGGGTGGCGCGCAAGAAGCTGCACCAGCACACCTGGATCCACGGCCTGCCGTTCAAGATCCGTTTCCGCCGCTCGAAACTTTATATCAGCGCCATCCTGCCCCTGAGCCTGGGTCTGCTGGTCGGCGTGCTGGCAGCGATCATGGGTGTGGGCGGCGGCTTCATCATGGTTCCGGCCATGATCTATCTGCTGGGCATGCCCACTTCGGTGGTGGTGGGGACGTCGTTGTTCCAGATCATCTTCGTCACCGCCAATTCCACCTTCCTGCACGCCACCCGCAATTTCACCGTCGACGTGGTGCTGGCCCTGTTGTTGTTGCTGGGCGGCGTCATCGGCGCCCAGGTCGGGGCCAAGATGTCGGTGCGGCTGAAGGGCGAGCAATTGCGCGTGTTGCTGGCTTTGATCGTCTTGCTGGTTTGCGTCAAGCTGGGCATCGACCTGATCACCACGCCGACGGAAATGTTCACCCTGGGCGCCGGAGGAAAGCACTGATGAAGCGGCTTATCCTGATCATCGCCCTGTTGGTGGGCACGTTGGGTACAGCCCGCGCCAATGAACCGCTGGTGGCTGATCTGTCCAAGCATCTGGTGGCCATCACCACCGGTTTCGCCGGTACCGACGTGTTGCTGTTCGGTGCCGTCGATGGCGAGGGTGAGGTGGTGGTGGTGGTGCGCGGTCCGGCCAAGGCGGAAATCGTCCGCCGTAAGGACCGTAAGGCCGGCATCTGGATCAACACCGGCAGCGCCCAGGTGGAAAGCGCCCCCAGTTTCTATCGGGTCGCCAGCACCAAGCCGTTGGCCGAGATCGCGCCGGTCGCCGTGTTGGACCGCCACCAGATCGGACTGGACCATCTCGACTTGTCCATCGACACCAAGGACAGCGGCGCCGATGGCACCGCCTATCGTGACGCCCTGATCCGGCTGAAGCAGAAAAAAGGATTGTACGGCGAGGCGGTGCAGCAGATCGGCTTCATGAGCCACCGGCTGTTCCGCACCGAAATCCACTTTCCCGCCAATGTGCCGGTGGGAACCTATCTGGTCGAGGTTTACCTGATCCAAGGCGGTGACGTCATCAGCGCCCAGACCACGCCCCTGGTGATCTCGAAAATCGGCATCGGTGCCGATCTGTTCGATTTCGCCCATCAGCAGGCGGCGGCCTATGGCCTGATCGCCATCATGCTGGCGGCGGCGTCGGGTTGGCTGGCGGCAGCCGCGTTCAAGAAATAATCAACGGGAGGATAGCCATGTCAGATCCGCATACCGGCTCAGGCCGCGTCTTCCTGGTGGTGGTCGACGACAGCGAGGAAATGCGTGCCGCGCTGATGTTTTCCTGCCGCCGTGCCCGCCATACCGGCGGTCGCGTCGCTTTGCTGCGGGTGATCGAGCCGACCGAATACCAGCATTTCGCCTCGATCGGCAAATTGATGCGGGAAGAAGCCCGCCAGGACGCCGAGGCTTTGTTGCAGCGTCTGGCCGCCGAGGTCAACGAGCTGTCCGGCGAATTGCCGGTGCTTTATGTGCGTGAGGGCAACCCGCGCGAGGAAGTCATCGCCCTGATCAACGAAGACCCGTTGATCTCGGTCCTCACCCTGGCCGCCGACACCGGATCGGGCGGTCCCGGCCCGCTGGTCAGCGCCCTGTCCGGCAAGTTCATCGGCAAGCTGCGGGTGCCGCTGACCATCATTCCCGGCAATCTGACCGCCGAGCAGATCGAGGCGATTACCTGATGCCGGTCAATCCCCTAGTAAATCACTTGGGTTTGATGGCTTGACAGGGGCGGTTCAGGGGTCCATTTAGGCTGATATGAATTTGGCTCGTCTCTTGCGAGGATTTGATGTTCATCCAGACTGAAAACACCCCCAATCCGTCGACCCTGAAGTTCCTGCCCGGGCGTGAGGTCATGCCCGCCGGCACCGCCGATTTCGCTTCCGCCGAAGCCGCCACCCGGTCGCCGCTGGCGGCCAAGCTGTTCACCGTCGACGGCGTCGCCTCGGTGTTCCTGGGCGGCGATTTCATCACCGTCGGCAAGACCGAAGGCGCCACTTGGGGCACTCTGAAGCCTTTGTTGCTGTCGGCGATCATGGATTTCTTCACCGCCGGCCTGTTGCCGGTGATCAATGAAGGGACCGAGAAGGTCAGCGACGGCGAGGAGACCGACATCGTCCGCCAGATCAAGGAATTGCTGGATACCCGCGTCCGTCCGGCGGTGGCCCAGGATGGCGGCGACATCATTTTCCGCTCCTTCGACGACGGCATCGTCTATGTGCATCTGCAAGGCGCCTGCTCGGGCTGCCCCAGCTCGACCGCCACCTTGAAGCACGGCATCGAGAACATGCTGAAGTACTACGTGCCGGAAGTGGTGGCGGTGCAGGCGGTCGACTGACCCCTGCTTCGCTCCATCCCTGCATGAGCGGACAGCCGAACGTCAAATCCTCGGTTTTCACCCTGCTACCGCCTATCTTGGCGGTAGCGGGGCTTTATCTGCTGGTGGCGCTGGGGACCGAATCCCCCCTGTGGCGCTGGCTGGTCCGTGGCGAGCCGGTGGGACTGGAAACGTCGCTGTCCGAGGATGAGCGCACTCAGGCCACCCGCCTGGACGCCGCCTTCACCCGCATGAATTATCGTCTGGACCGCGTCGCCGCCGGCCAAAGGGTGCCGCCTTTGTTTCTGCCCAGCCTGCCCGGTGATCTGGACAGCCTGGACGAGATCGACACCAAGAAGCAGGTGTTCCTGCGCCTGATGCTGCCGCTGATCCTGGTGGTCAACGAGGAAATAGCCGAGGACCGCGCCCGCCTGGAAGCCATGCGTCAGGGCAAGGCCGCCCGCGACGAGGACTGGTTGGCCGATCTGGCCCAGCGCTATCAGGCGCCCAGCACCGACATTGCCGTCTTGCTGCGCCGGGTCGACGTGGTGCCGCCGTCCTTGGCCCTGGCCCAGGCGGTGGAGGAATCGGGTTGGGGTACCTCGCGCTTTGTCCGCGAGGGCAATAATCTGTTCGGCCAGGTGGGTGGCGACATCGTTCCCGCAGGCGCCCAGGGCGGACCGGCCATGGCCAGCTTCGAGTCCTTGCATGCGGCGGTGCGCGCCTATGCGCAGAACCTCAACAGCCACCGCGCCTACGAGCCCTTGCGTCGTATCCGCGCCCAGATCCGGGCCCGCGGCGGTTCTCCCGACGGCCATTCCTTGGCCGGGGCCTTGACCGCCTATTCGGAACGGGGACATGCCTATGTGGATGCGATCCGCGCCCTGATCCGCCACAACAGCCTGTTGCGCTTCGATCATGCCCGGTTGGGGCGTCAGGGCATTCTCAGCTGATCAGAATGTCACGACATGGGCGCTGCGCGCCCGCGTCCGGTCAGTTCGTCGAAACAACCGCGCTCGTCCAGGGGCTGAGTGCCGCGCATGGCGTAATGGGCGACCACCTGATGACTGCCGTCGTCATAGAGGAACAGATCCAAGGTGCAGACCTGGCCCCGATACTGCCAGATTTCCGCCGGGGCATCGCGGCGGGTGAAGCCGGGGCGGCCCAGCACCGACTTGATCTGCAAGGTGTTCAACCCCTTCAACCGCGCCGGCTCGGACAGGCCGCCGGGGATGGCGGCCAACTGATCGCCGTTTTTCATTGCGGAGGCGGAAGAATCCGTGCCGGAAAAACCACCGGCGACATGGGGGCCGGACGCGGTTTGCGGATTACCGCCGCAGGCAACCAGCAACAGCAAGGGCGACAGCAACGCAAGACGGCTCGGGCGCATGGGGACCACCGGGGCGAGGAGATTGCCGGATTATACTGAATTTGCTCGCATGCGCAACGTTTCCGCCACGTGAGTCATGAACGCGGCGGCGATGACCGGCGCCGCCAGATTGAGCAGCGGCACCGAGAACAGAAAGGCGATGACCACCCCGGCCAGCCACACCTGACCCAGCCGCGCCTTGAACAGGGCCCGCACCATGGCCGGCTCCAACCGGCGCAGCGCCGCCATCTCGAAATATTCCCGCCCCAGCAGATAGCCGTTGATGGCCGTGGCCAGCAAAACGGTCAGGCCGGTGAACAGCAAGATGCCGTAAAGCGGCAGGGCGGCCAGATTGATGATCACGGTCAGCGCCAGGAAACGCAAGGTGCCCAGGATGACTTCCGTCGTCGGTTGCGGGCGGGCGGCGGCAAGGTGCGGATAGTGGCGGGCATCGACGGCGTCGGCGACGCCGTCCAGCATCGGCCCCATGATGGTGGTGGCCAGAGCGGGGAAAAACAGTATGGGCAGCACCAGGGCCAGGGCGCCGATGGCCAGATCGCTGCTCCAGTCGGCCCAGGCATTGGTGAACAGGCTGACATTGGCCAGCACCGTCCAGATGATCGCCACCAGGGCCACATAAGCGGCCAGGGCCCCCAGCACCCCCAATTTCAGTACCCGCGCCAGACGCGGGTCGGATAATTGCGCCAACGCCTTCCACAAAGCACCGATCATGCTTTTTCCCCCTTATTGTCGGTGACGTTGCCGTGAACGCACCGTTTTTTATTGTTCCAAACGCGCGCACCGTTATACTGCGCCGCCAAACGGGTCGGCCGGACGCGGTCCCATTGACCCATATCGCGCGCTATAGCAAGAGATCAAGAGAATGGCGGATACTCGCTTCCACGTGGCCGGCATCGGCAACGCGATTGTCGACGTGCTGGTGCATGCCGACGACGCCCTGCTGTCGCAGTTGGACCTGACCAAGGGGGTCATGACCCTCATCGATTCGGCCACCGCCGAGTCCATCTACGAGCGTCTGCCCCCCGGTATCGAATGCTCGGGCGGGTCCGCCGCCAACACCATCGTCGGCATCGCCTCGCTGGGGGGCAAGGCCGCCTATGTGGGCAAGGTCAAGAACGACCAGTTGGGTCAGGTGTTCCGCCACGACATCCGCAGCGCCGGCATCACCTTCGACACCGCCCCCGCCGAGGACGGCAATTCCACCGCGCGCTGCTTCGTCCTGGTCACCCCCGACGCCCAGCGCACCATGTTGACGTATCTGGGCGCCTGCGTCGAGCTGACCCCCGACGACGTGGACGAGGCGATCATCGCCTCTTCCGCTATCACCTATCTGGAAGGCTATCTGTACGATCCGCCGGCAGCCAAGCGTGCCTTCCTCGCCGCCGCCTCGGTCGCCCATGGCGCCGGTCGCATGGTGTCGCTGTCGTTGTCCGATCCGTTCTGCGTCGATCGTCACCGCGCCGATTTCGCCGATCTGGTGGCCAACCACGTGGATATCCTGTTCGCCAACGAAGCCGAATTGTGCTCGTTGTATCAGACCGACAATTTCGACGATGCCATCCGCGCCTCGCGCGGGCATTGCCGGGTCGCCGCCATCACCCGTGGCGCCAAGGGTTCGGTGGTCATCGCTGGCGAAGACGCCATCGTCGTCGGTGCCGCGCCGGTGGCCCAGGTGGTCGACACCACCGGGGCCGGCGATCTGTACGCCGCCGGCTTCCTGCACGGCTTCACCCAGGGCCGCGACTTGGCTACCTGCGCCCTGCTCGGCGGCATCGCCGCCGGCGAGGTGATTTCCCATTTCGGTGCCCGACCCGAGCGCCCGCTTGCCCAACTGGCCGCGGAAACGCTTGGCCTCCCTTCCCTCTGATCCGGTTATTGAACGACATCCCCATGGAACTCAGGAACATCGCTATCATCGCCCACGTCGACCACGGCAAAACTACCCTGGTCGACGCCATGCTCAAGCAATCCGGCACTTTCCGCGAAAACCAGCAGGTTGCGGACCGCGTCATGGATTCCAATGACCTGGAAAAGGAGCGCGGCATCACCATTTTGGCCAAGTGCACCTCGGTGGACTGGAAGGGCGTGCGCATCAACATCGTCGACACCCCCGGCCACGCCGATTTCGGCGGTGAAGTCGAACGCATCCTGTCCATGGTCGATGGCGTGGTCGTGCTGGTTGACGCCGCCGAAGGGCCGATGCCGCAGACCAAGTTCGTCACCGGCAAGGCCCTGGGCCTGGGCCTGCGTCCCATCGTCATCGTCAACAAGGTTGACCGTGGCGACGCCCGCGCCCACGAAGTGCACGACGAATGCTTCGACCTGTTCTCGGCGCTCGACGCCACCGACGAACAGTTGGACTTCCCCACCTTGTTCGCCGTCGGCCGCGATGGCTGGGCCGCCGAAGCGCCGGAAGGCCCCAAGGATGCCGGGCTGGAGCCGCTGTTCGACCTGATCCTGCGCCACGTGCCGGCGCCTTCGCGCGATCTGGAAAAGCCGTTCTCCATGCTGGCCACCACCTTGGAAGCCGACCCCTATCTGGGCCGCATCCTCACCGGCCGCATCGAAACCGGCATCCTGAAGCTGAACCAGGCGGTCAAGGGCATCAACAAGGACGGTCTGGTCGAACAGTTCCGCGCCAGCAAGATCCTGTCCTTCCGCGGCATCGATCGTGTGCCGGTGGAAAGCGCCGAGGCCGGCGACATCGTCTGTCTGGCCGGCATGACCAAGGTCACCGTCGCCGACACCATCTGCGCCGCCGAAGTGGACGAGCCCCTGAAGGCCCAGCCCATCGACCCGCCGACCCTGGCCATGATCTTCTCGGTCAACGACAGCCCGTTGGCCGGCACCGAAGGCGACAAGGTCACCAGCCGCGTCATCGGCGCCCGCCTGATGCGCGAAGCCGAATCCAACGTCGCCATCCGCATCACCGAGCAGGATTCCCGCGACGCCTTCGAAGTGGCGGGCCGTGGCGAACTGCAATTGGGCGTGCTGATCGAAACCATGCGCCGTGAAGGCTTCGAGCTGTCGGTGTCGCGTCCGCGCGTGCTGTTCCAGACCGAGAACGGCAAGCGCATGGAGCCGATCGAGGAAGTGTTCGTCGACGTCGACGACGAGTTCTCGGGCGCGGTGGTGGAAAAGATGACGCTGCGCAAGGCCGAGCTGACCGGCATGCGCCCCACCGGCGGCGGCAAGACCCGTATCACCTTCCTGGCCCCTTCGCGCGGCCTGATCGGTTATCACGGCGAATTCCTGACCGATACCCGTGGTACCGGCCTGATGAACCGCGTGTTCCACGGCTATGCCGAATACAAGGGCCCGATCGAAGGTCGTCGCGCCGGCGTGCTGATCGCCAACGCTTCGGGCGAAGCGGTGGCCTATGCCCTGTGGAACCTGGAAGATCGCGGCCCGATGTTCATCCCCGCCGGCGTCAAGGTCTATGAAGGCATGATCATCGGCGAGCACAACCGCAGCAACGACCTGGAAGTCAACCCGCTGAAGGCCAAGCAGCTGACCAACGTCCGCGCCTCGGGCAAGGACGAGGCGGTGCGCCTGACCACGCCCAGGAAGATGAGCCTGGAACAGGCCATCGCCTACATCCAGGACGACGAGCTGGTGGAAGTGACCCCCAAGTCCATCCGCCTGCGTAAGCGCCTGCGCGACCCGAACGAACGCAAGAAGGCCAGCCGTTCGATCGAGGACTAAAAGGGAAGTCGGGGGCTGTCGCCCCCGTATTTCGACAGAAAAGCCCCGGTGCGGAAGCGTGCCGGGGCTTTTTATTGAACAACAGAGAGGCCTGTCCGACGGCATGACCGTCTGTTCCATCCTCTCTGTGCCTCTGTGGTTGAATCCCTTTACCCCGCCCGACGGTCGCTTATTGCAGCCCGTCGATCTGCTTCTTCATCTCGGATTTGTCCTCGCCCTCGGGCAATTGCACCATCACCTTGGTCCACAGCTCGCGGGCGCGGCGGGTGTCGCCCATCTGCATGGCGCCGATGCCGGCGAAATAGAGCGCGTCCATATTGTCGGGATCGACGGCCAGTACTTCGCGCATCAGGCCGACGAATTCCGGCGGCAGCACCGCCCCTTGCGGGATGTCCTCCAGCAGCAGCCCGGCCAGTTCCATGCGGCTGCCGGTGTCGGCGGGCAACAGGGCAATGGCCTTGCGATAGGCGTTGATGGCCTGATCCTTCTGCCCCAGTACCCGCAGCGAGCGGCCCAGCATGCCCCAACCCTTGCCGTCGTTCGGATTTTTTTCCAGCTTGGCGGTGAGCGAGGCGACCATGGTGCGGATCATCTCGCCCTGGTCCTGCATTTCCTTGATCTTGTCGGCGCGGGCGGCATAGGGCTGGTCGGGCAGCATGGGCGCGCCGAGGAAGACGTAAAGGCCAAACGCCAGCAGCGGCACCACCAGGGCCAGCACGGTGGCCAGCTTCCACGAGCGGGTGGCCTGGGCCGCATCGGGCTTGGTCGCACCGCCCAGGGCCAGGATGCGGCGCTGGATTTCCGTGCGCGCGGCCACCGCCTGATCGGCGGACAAGGTGCCACGCTCCAGTTCCACCTCGATTTCCGCCAATTGGTCGCGATAGACGGTCAGATCGTATTCGGCCCGCGACAGTGGCGCCGTCTTGGCCCGCAACAGCGGCAGCACCAGGATGGCGATGGTGGCCAAGGCGAGGCCCGCGAAAATCAACCAGATCATGAGCGGTCCTCATCCTTCAACAACGCGTCGAGACGGCGCTTTTCCTCGGCCGACAGCGGCGCCACTGGGGTGGCGTTGACGCTGGGGCGGCGGCGGAAAAAGACGAAGGCGGCGCCCACCGCCACCACCAGCAAAGCGAACGGCCCCAGCCACAAGACCAAGGTGGCGCCCTTGAACGGCGGGTTCAGCAGCACGTAATCGCCATAGCGGTCGACCACGTATTGCTTGACCTGATCGGTGCTTTCGCCCTTGGCGATGCGTTCGCGCACGATGATTCGCAGGTCGCGGGCCAGATCGGCGTTGGAATCCTCGATGGATTCGTTTTGGCAGACCAAGCAGCGCAACTCCTTGCCCAAATCCTCGGCCTTCTTTTCCAGCACCGGGTCTTTCAGCATTTCCGACGGATCGGCGGCCAGGGCCGGGGCCGCCGCAGCCAGCATCAGGGCGAGGGCCAGGCGCTTCATTTATTTAGTTCCTTGATGATCGGCAGCAGGGTCTTTTCCCACGCTTCGGGGGTGACCGGGCCGATATGCTTGTAACGGATGATGCCGGCCTTATCGACGATGAAGGTCTCGGGCGCGCCGGTGACGCCGAAATCGATGGCGGTGCGCCCCGGGGCGGGGTCGATTCCGACCCGGTCATAGGGATCGCCGTGCTTTTTCAGCCACTTGGCCCCCTCGACCGGGTCATCGCGCCAGTCGATGCCGTGGATGGGGACGATGCCGGTCTGCTTGATCTTCATCAGATAGGGGTGTTCCTGCACGCAGGCGATGCACCACGAGCCATAGATGTTGACCAGCGACACCCGGCCTTTCAAATCCGCCGTGGCCAGCCCGGTATTGTCGCCGCGACCGGGCAGCGGCGGTAAGTTCATCTCGGGGACCGGACGATTGATCAGCACCGACGGGATCTCGCGCGGGTTCAGGGTCAGGCCGCGCAGGAAGAACAGGGCGAGGATGCCGAACACGGCCACGGGCAGCAGATAAAGCAGACGGCGCATGATCAGGCCCTCACCGAATGGGCGGGAAGCCGGGCCCGGGTGGGGGCGCCGACGCGGTGGCGGCGGTCGCTCAGCGACACCAGCCCGCCCAGGACCATCATGCCGGTGCCGGCCCACATCCACACCACCAGCGGGTTGAAGTAGAGGCGGGTGACATAGCCGCCATCACCGCCGCTATCGCCGACCACCGCATAGACGTCGCCCAGGAAGGTGGTCTCGATGGCCGCCTCGGTGGTCGGCATGGGCGGGGATTTGTACTGGCGCTTCTGCGGCTGCATGACGGCGAAGGGCTTGCCGTCCTTGGTCACCTCGAAGGTGCCGCGCGAGGCCAGATAATTGGGGCCTTGCACGCTTTGCACGTCCTTCAGGGTGAAGGCATAGCCGGCGACGGTGATGGTCTCGCCGATCTTTTGCGACTGCACCGATTCCAGCTTCCATGCCGACGACGCGGTCATGCCGGCGATGAACACCGCAAGGCCCGCATGGGTGATGGTCATGCCCCAGGCGGAGCGCGGCAGCTTGGCCAGACGCGACAGGGACTGGCTGAAGGGGGCACGGAACAGGCGGATACGCTCGGCCAGTTCGGTCAGCACGCCAAGGAACAGCCACACCGCCAGGGCCATGCCGCCGGCGGCCCACCACGGCCCCAACGACCCGCCTTGCCACACCCAGGTGGCGATGGCGGCGGCTACCGCCAAGGCACCGGCGATCTTCAGCCGCGACAAGGCACCGGCCAGATCGCCGCGCTTCCACGACATCAACGGCCCCACCGCCATGGCCAGCACCATGGGCACCATCAAGGGCAGGAAGACGGCGTTGAAGAAGGGCGGTCCCACCGACACCTTGCCCAAATTCAGGGCGTCGGCGAACAGCGGGTACAGCGTGCCCAACAGCACGGTGCCGGCGCCGGTGGCCATCAGCACGTTGTTGAGCAACAGTGTGCCTTCACGCGACAACGGCGCGAACAGGCCGCCGGTCTTCAAGGCCGGGGCGCGCACGGCATAAAGCAGGAACGAGCCGCCGATGGCCACCACCAGCAAGCCCAGGATGAAGACGCCACGGGCCGGATCGGTGGCGAAGGCATGGACCGAGGTGATGACGCCCGAGCGCACCAGGAAGGTACCCAGCAGCGACAGACCGAAAGCGGTGATGGCCAACAAGATGGTCCAGCTTTTCAGCGCGTCGCGCTTTTCCACCACCACCGCCGAATGCAACAGCGCGGTGCCGGCCAGCCACGGCATGAACGAGGCGTTTTCCACCGGGTCCCAATACCACCAGCCGCCCCAGCCCAATTCGTAATAGGCCCACCACGAGCCCAAAGCGATGCCCAAGGTCAGGAAGATCCAGGCGGCCAGGGTCCAGGGCCGTACCCACCGCGCCCAGGCGGCATCGACGCGACCTTCGATCAAGGCGGCGATGGCGAAGGAGAAGGCCATGGAAAAGCCCACATAGCCCAGATACAGCAAGGGCGGGTGGAAGGCGAGACCGGGGTCCTGCAACAGCGGGTTCAGGCCCTGGCCGTTGAGCGGCGGCGGTTCCAGCCGCTCGAACGGATTCGAGGTGAGCAGGATGAACAGCAAAAAGCCCACGGTGATCATGGCCTGCACGGCCAGTGCGCGGGACTTCAGCCCCGGCGGCAGGTTGCGCCCGAAAAGCGTGACCGCGCCGCCGAACACCGCCAGGATGGTGATCCACAGCAGCAGCGAGCCCTCGTGGTTGCCCCAGACGCCGGCCACCTTGTACAGCATGGGCTTGTCGGTGTGGCTGTTCTGGGCCACGTTCATCACCGAGAAATCCGAGGTGACATAGGCGTGGGTCAGGGCGGCGAAGCTGATGGCCACCAGCAGCACCTGGGCGGCCGAGGTCGGTCCCGACAGGGCCATCCAGGCGGCATTGCCGCGACTGGCGCCGATCAGCGGCACCACCGCCTGCACCAGGGCCACGGCCAAGGCGAGAATAAGGGCGAAATGGCCGATTTCGGCGATCATCGAGGTCTCCTGCGCAAAATGGCTATTTCTTTTCCTCGCCCTGCCAATGGCCGGACTTCTTCAGGCTGTCCGCCACTTCCTTGGGCATGTAATTCTCGTCGTGCTTGGCCAGGACTTCCGAGGCCAGGAACACGCCCGTGCCCATGCGGCCCTCGGTGACCACGCCCTGACCCTCGCGGAACAGATCGGGCAGCAGGCCTTCAAATTCCACCGGCAGCGAATGGGCGCCGTCGGTGACCTTGAAGCGTACCTTGGCGCCGTCCTTGACCACGCTGCCCTGTTCCACCAATCCGCCCAGGCGGATGCGGCGGCCCTCGGTCTGCACCTTGGCCTCCAAAATCTCGGTCGGGCTGAAGAAGAAGACGATATCCTGGCGCAGGGCCGACAGCACCAGGGCGGCGGCGGTACCCACCGCCAGCAGGCCGAGGATGACGAAATAAAGGCGGCGCTTCTTGCGGGTCATGCTTGTTCACCTTGGTTGGCGGTGTTGCGCCGCCGCCGGGTCGGGCGCAGGCTTTGGATGGTCTCCAGGTCGCGTTCCTGCTTGCGCATGGCGCGGATCGAGGCCACCAGCAAAGCCACCAGCACCACTACGGCCAGACCATAGGCGGGCCAGACATAGCCGCCATGGCCGCCCATGGCGAAAAATACGGTCATATCAGCCATGAAGTTCAACCTCCGTCTGGCCGGCGGCATGGACCTGGGCCATCCTCAGGGTGCGCAGCTTGGCGGCGGCGATCTCGGCCCGCGTGCGCAGGATCAGCACCACCACCCAATAGGCCTTGAAGGCCAAGGCCATCAGGATCAAGGGCACCATCATCGAGGCGTCGATGGCCGGGCCGCCCATCTTCACCACCGATGCCGGCTGGTGCAGGGTGTTCCACCAATCCACCGACCATTTGATGATGGGCACGTTGACGACGCCGACCAGGGCCAGGATGTTGGCGGCCTTTTGCCCACGTTCCGGGTCGTCGAAGGCGTCGGCCAGGGCCATGTAGCCGAGATAGAGGAAAAACAGGATCAGCATGCTGGTCAGCCGCGCGTCCCACACCCACCAGGTGCCCCACATGGGCTTGCCCCACAACGACCCGGTGACCAGACAGATCAGGGTGAAGGCGGCACCCACCGGTGCGGTGGCCCGCGCCATCAGATCGGCCAGCGGATGTTTCCAGATCAGCCCCATGGCCGAGAACACCGCCATGGCGGTATAGCAGAACATGCCCATCCAGGCCGACGGCACGTGGATATACATGATACGCACGGTCTCGCCCTGCTGATAATCGGCGGGCGAGGCCAGCAGCGAAAACCACAGGCCGGCGGCGAAACTCAAGACCGCGATCACCATGGCCCAGGGCTGGACGAAGGCGGCGATACGCAGGAAACGGGCGGGATTGGCAAACCGATGCATGATCTGGACTCGTGTCGTCGTTCCGACATATGCGAAAGCTGCGAACTATATATCGCGACCACCGCAGGATTCCACGTTACTGCTGGGTAAGGTTTGACGAAGGTCAGGTCAGGGGCCTTAAGAGTAGCCCGTGACGGGCTGCTCAGGCGCCGCTGTGTGCGGGGCACACGTCTGCGACTCCCGGCTTATCGCATGTCCACGCTTCGCGTGAAAATGCTCCGGCCTTCAACGCCGTTTGTCGGGCACCAGGGCCAGGGCGCGATCGGGGGCGGCACCGCCCAGCCAGCGCCGCGCCAGCCGTGGATCGGCGGCCAGGGCGGCCACCGCCGCCGTCAGTTCCAGCGACACCAGGGTGATTTTCAGCTTCTTCAATCCCATCAGCACCCCCGACAGGGCGGAATCGAAAATGGCTTCCGGCACCGACAGATAGACCGGGCGCAACTGCCCGGCTTCCAGCTTGGCCCGCATGCCGGCGGGGTCGGTGTGGGAGGCGGCGCAGAACTGGGCATCGATGGAATGCAGGCCGCGGCAGCGCAAGGGCCGTACCGGATAGATGCGGCAATTGCCGTCCATGGACAAGAAGGCGCAGGCCAGCCGGCTTTCCACCCGTTGGCTGGTACTCATGCCCCGGGTGCGCGCGTTGAGGCCATTGACCTGATCCAGCAATTCCTGCCCCTGATCGGCGGGCAGGGCGCGCAGATAGGCGCTGATCCGCACCGCTTCCAACGGCGTGATGCCCACCTGTTGGTGACAGCACCAGCCACAGCCGGCCTTGCAGGCCGAAGGCGGGGCGCCGCGCAGATAATCCAGGCTGGTGCGGCGCGCCTGCCAGGATTGCTCGGCGATGGCGAAAACCTGATCCAGTGCGGCATTGGCGGCCTCTTCCGTCGGCTTAGGCGCCAGGGCGGAAAAGGCGGCGGCGCAGGATTGCGCCAGGAAATCATTGCTGGGCGTGAACAAGGGCGCCACCTGCCGGCTGGCGGTTCAGACACAAAAAAGGCCACCTTTTGCAAGGAGGCCTGTAATCGTCGGCGATGGCGCACCCGGAAGGACTCGAACCTCCAGCCCCCAGATTCGTAGTCTGGTGCTCTATCCAATTGAGCTACGGGTGCTTCGCCGTATCCGCCAGAAGTTGCCGTCCAGCGAGGGAGCGGAACATACACAAACCCTTGGGGCAGCGCAAGCCTGTTTTTTTGAGATTAAATCTTCGCTTTTCTGCCCCTTTCCCCGCTTTGTGGCAACAATACGGCTTGTGGGGGGATGGGCGTTTGCGTAAAATCCGCCACAATTGCGCGGGGGCAAGTCATAATTCCTAGATCATACAACTAATTTTGCTGACCCGGCGGGTTTCATCCGATCTGGCGAACAAAAAGGTAAGCAGTCCCAATGGCCCTGAAGACGACCCATGCCGCGGCGCTGTGCGCGGTTCTCCTGGTAGGCGGATGTTCGTTCGCCGAGGAAACGTTGTTTCCCTCGTCCGGTACCGTACAAACGGCGCCTGGCAATCCCCCGGCTTTGGGGTCCGGCAATTTTGAGGCGCCCGGTGTCACCAACGGTACGGCCACCGGCACGTTTGTCGGTCATAAGGTGTCGTCGTTGCGTGGCGATCTGGCGGCGCTTCAGGACATGCTGACCCGGCATAACCAGTCGCTGCAGGGCATCCGCAGCGACACCGTCCAGGACTCGCAGCGTTATCACGGCACCGTCGCTGCCGTTAACGCGCGTCTGCAGGTGGGCACCACCCCCGGCAACCCGATCCTGAACCAGCAATGGAATGCCGCCCAAGGCGAGTTGGATCGCATCAACGAGGACGTCCTCAAGATGACCCGGCTGGCCAACGAGGTGACCAATTCCTCGGCCATGGCCGCCTATCTGCTGGAATCGGTGCGTGCCGCCCGCCAGCTGTCCGGCGCCGTCGACGAGGACCACCGCCAGCTGCGCATCCTGGAAGACGAAACCAACCGCACCGTGGTGCTGGTGGAACGTCTGCTGACCGAGCTGTCCGACGACGTCAACCGTCAGCAGGCTTATGTGGCCAATGAGCGGCAGAACCTGAACACCCTGGCCCTGGCCATCAAGAACGGCCAGCTGTACAGCTCGGCCCTGTCCAGCCGTGGCGGCGCCATGCCGGCATCCTACGACGCGCCCTTGGCCGCGCCGCGCGGTGCCGTCGGGTCCAGCGATCTGGCCCTGGTGACCATTCGCTTCGACAAGGCCAACGTGAATTACGAAAGTGCGCTTTACGCCGCTGTCAAGGGTGCCCTGGACCGTCGTCCCAGCGCCTCGTTCGACGTGGTGGCGGTGTCGCCCACCGGCAACACCCCCGGTGCCCAGGCTCTGGGCGCCACCAGCGTGCGCCGCAATGCCGAATCGGTGGTGCGGTCGCTGACCAATATGGGCTTGCCGTCCAACCGTATCCGCGTGTCGCAGACCACCAGCCCCGGCGTGAATTCCGGCGAGGTGCAGGTCTACGTTCGCTAATCCGGCCATTCCTTGAAAAAAAGCCCCCGGAGCAATCCGGGGGCTTTTTTCATGGGTGCAGGACTTTCAAGCCGATGATGCCGATGGCGATCAGGGCGATGCAGCCCAATCTGGCCGGAGAGGCCGCTTCGTTCAGGAATAAAAGGCCCAGGGCGGTGGTGCCCAGAATGCCGATGCCGCTCCACACCGCATAGGCGGTGCCCACCGGCAAGGTGCGCACCGCCAGTCCCAACAGGCCCAGGCTGGCGATGATGGCGGCAATGGTCGCCAGCGAAATCAAAGGGCGGGAAAAGCCGTCGCTGGCCTTCAGGCCCATGGCCCAGGCCACTTCCAGAAGACCGGCGAAAAACAGATAGACCCAGGACATGGCAAGCCTCCGTCCGCAAACGGGGCCGTCCCCACAATACCCATCAGGGGCGGGGTCGTCCCCGCCGGGTGGTCGTGACTTTAATATGGCGGGCCTTGCCCGGATTCAATCCCTTTGATGCCTATTCCAGCGCCTGCCGCAGCGCGGCGGCGGTCGCCCACGGTGCCAGCGGCAGGCAGGCGGCCAACAGTGCGCCCAGGATCAGCAGATGCGGCTCGGCTGACAAACCCTGCACCGCCGCGTCAATGGCGCCGACGCCGAAGATCAGCACCGGGACGTAAAGCGGCAGGATCAGCAGCGACACCAGCACGCCGCCGCGCCGGGCCCCCAGCACCAGGGCGGCGCCGATGGCGCCGATCAGCGACAGCACCGGGGTGCCGATCAGCATGGTCAGCATCAGGATGGCGAAGCCGTCGGCATTCATGTGCAGCAGCACGGCCAGGATGGGTGCCGCCGCCAGCAACGGCAGGCCGGTGGTCAGCCAATGGGCCAGCACCTTGGCCAAGACCACCACCATCAACGAGGTGGGGGTGAGCACCAGCAATTCCAGCGAGCCATCCTCGTAATCGGTCTGGAACAATCGGTCCAGCGACAGCATGGACGCCAGCAAGGCGGTCACCCACAGCACACCGGCGGCGACCCGTTCCAGAATGCCGGCCTCGGGGCCGATGCCGAAGGGGAACAAAACCACGGTGAGGACGAAGAAGGTCACCACCATCAAGCTGTCGGAGCCCTGGCGCAGGGCTAGGCGCAGGTCGCGGCGCACCACTTCAAAAAAGCGGATCATGGCTGCGTGTCCTCGGCGTCAAGGGCGAAATCGTCCAGATGCAGGGTGCGGGCACCGGGCAGGTCGACGTCCTGGTGGGTGGACAGCACCACCATGCCGCCCGCCGCCCGATGCTCGGCGAACACCGTCTCCAGCACCTTGATGTTGTGGCGGTCCAGCGCCGTGGTCGGCTCGTCCAGCAGCCACAGCGGCGAGGGTGCGGCCAGCAGGCGGGCCAGATTGGTACGGCGCTTCTGTCCCGCCGACAGCAGCTTGCCGGGAATGTCGCGCAGATGGGCCAGGCCGAAGCGGGCCAGCGCATTCTCCACCGCGCCTTGGGCCAGACCCGCATCGGGCTGATGCAGCCGGGCCCAGAAACGGATGTTTTCCGCCACCGACAACACTGTCTTCACCGCATCGTGATGGCCGACATAATGAGTGCGGGCGGCGTGCAGTTCCGGTTCGGCCCCGGTGGCCATGTCGCCCCAAGCCAGTTTGCCCGCCGCCGGCTTCAACAGTCCGGCCATGACCCGCAGCAGGCTGGATTTGCCCGAGCCGTTGGGGCCGAGCAGCACCAGGGCTTCGCCCGGCGCCACGGCGAAATCCAATCCGGCGAACACCACCCGACCGCCGCGGATGCAGCCCAGGCCGTGGCCGGAAAACGGGGGGAGCTTTTCAGTCGTGTCCATGGCCCTTGGTATGGCAGAAAACCGCGCCCGACGAAAGTGACGAACATCAAGCGAATCACCGCTTTGACCCACACTCGGGTGGTGTGCGCCCCGCCCGAACGGATAGTTCAGACTGGACTTGAATTGAAATTTATGCTGTAAGCGCAGGCTGAGAGGCCCCATATAGTAAGGCCAGCCGGCTGCCCCATGCGGGGCCGCTTTCCTTTACCCCCTTTTTTGCGGAGGTCATCCGTGCTTGAAGCCTATCGCCAGCATGTCGCCGAACGTGCCGCCCTCGGGATTCCGCCCCTGCCGCTGTCGGCCAAGCAGACCGAGGAACTGGTCGCCTTGCTGCAAAACCCGCCCAAGGGGGAAGAGCAGGTCCTGGTCGACCTGATCACCTACCGTGTGCCCGCCGGTGTCGATGACGCCGCCCGCGTCAAGGCCACCTTCCTGGCCGAAGTCAGCGCCGGCACCATCAAGTGCAGCCTGATCAGCCGGGTCAAGGCCACTGAATTGCTGGGCACCATGCTGGGTGGTTTCAACATTCAGCCGCTGATCCGCCTGTTGGGTGATGCCGAATGCGGCGGCGCCGCCGCCGAGGGTCTGAAGAAGACCCTGCTGGTGTTCGACTATTTCCACGACGTCAAGGATCTGGCCGACAAGGGCAATGCCGACGCCAAGGGCGTGCTGCAATCCTGGGCTGACGCCGAATGGTTCACCAGCCGTCCGGAAGTCCCCGAAAGCCTGACCGTCACCATCTTCAAGGTGACCGGCGAGACCAACACCGACGATCTGTCGCCGGCCCCCGACGCCTGGAGCCGCCCCGACATCCCGCTGCATGCCTTGGCCATGCTGAAGAACGCCCGCCCCGGCATCGAGCCGGAAGAAGCCGGCGTGCGCGGTCCCGTGAAGTTCCTGGAAGATTTGCGCGCCAAGGGCAATCTGGTCGCCTATGTGGGCGATGTGGTCGGCACCGGCTCGTCGCGTAAATCCGCCACCAACTCGGTGTTGTGGTTCACCGGCGAGGACATCCCCTTCGTCCCCAACAAGCGTTTCGGCGGTGTCTGCCTGGGCACCAAGATCGCGCCGATCTTCTACAACACCATGGAAGATGCCGGCGCCCTGCCCATCGAGCTGGACGTCAACCAGATGGACATGGGCGACGTGGTCGAACTGCGTCCCTATGACGGCAAGGCGCTGAAGAACGGCAAGGTCATCGCCGAATTCAAGGTCAAGTCCGACGTGATCTTCGACGAAGTGCGCGCCGGTGGCCGTATTCCGCTGATCATCGGTCGCGGCCTGACCGCCAAGGCGCGCGACGCCCTGGGTCTGCCGGCCAGCACCTTGTTCCGCCTGCCCCAAGCCCCCGCCGATAGCGGCAAGGGCTATTCCCTGGCGCAGAAGATGGTCGGTCGCGCCTGTGGCTTGCCGGAAGGCAAGGGCATGCGTCCGGGCACCTATTGCGAGCCCAAGATGACCACCGTCGGCAGCCAGGACACCACCGGCCCGATGACCCGCGACGAGCTGAAGGATCTGGCTTGCCTGGGCTTCTCCGCCGATCTGGTCATGCAGTCGTTCTGCCACACCGCCGCCTATCCCAAGCTGGTGGACGTGCAGACCCACCGCACGCTGCCGGAATTCATCTCGACCCGTGGCGGCGTCGCTCTGCGCCCCGGTGACGGCGTCATCCATTCCTGGCTCAACCGTCTGCTGATGCCCGACACCGTCGGCACCGGCGGCGATTCGCACACCCGCTTCCCCATCGGCATTTCCTTCCCCGCCGGCTCCGGTCTGGTGGCCTTCGCCGCCGCTACCGGCGTCATGCCGTTGGACATGCCGGAATCGGTGCTGGTGCGCTTCAAGGGCGAGATGCAGCCCGGCGTCACCCTGCGCGATCTGGTCAACGCCATCCCCCTTTACGCCATCCGCTCGGGCCTGCTGACGGTGGAAAAGAAGGGCAAGAAGAACATCTTCTCCGGTCGTATCCTGGAAATCGAGGGTCTGCCCAACCTCAAGGTGGAACAGGCTTTCGAGCTGTCGGACGCCTCGGCCGAACGTTCCGCCGCCGCCTGCTCGGTGCGTCTGTCCAAGGACCCGATCATCGAGTACATGACCTCCAACATCACCCTGATGAAGTGGATGATCGCGGAAGGCTATCAGGACGCCCGTACCCTGGGTCGCCGCATCAAGGCCATGGAAGCCTGGATCGCCAACCCGGCCCTGCTGGAACCCGATGCCGATGCCGAATATGCCGCCGTGATCGAGATCGATCTGGCCGACATCAAGGAACCCATCGTCGCCTGCCCCAACGACCCCGACGACGTCAAGTTGCTGTCGGAAGTCGCCGGCGACCAGATCGACGAAGTGTTCATCGGCTCGTGCATGACCAATATCGGCCACTTCCGGGCTGCCGGTAAGGTTCTGGACGGCAAATCGGACATCCCCACCCGTCTGTGGATCGCGCCGCCGACCAAGATGGATGCCACCATCTTGAACGAGGAAGGCTATTACAGCATCCTGGGCAAGTCGGGCGCGCGCATGGAAATGCCGGGCTGCTCGTTGTGCATGGGCAATCAGGCGCAGATCCGCAAGGGTTCCACCGCCATGTCCACCAGCACCCGCAACTTCCCCAACCGTCTGGGCATCGACACCCGCGTCTATCTCGGCTCGGCCGAGCTGGCCGCCGTCTGCGCCCTGATGGGCAAGATCCCGACCGTGGCCGAGTACATGGCCCAGGTCAGCGGTCTCGCCGCCAAGGCGGGCGATGTCTATCGCTATATGAACTTCGACCAGATCGCCGAATTCCGCGATATCGCCGCCACGGTGACCGTGTAATTCACGCTTTCGGGCTGAAATGACCAACCCCCGCCGGGTAACCGGCGGGGGTTTTCATTTATGGGGTTTAAGGCTTGGGCCGGTTGTCGATCACCCGCTTGGCCTTGCCCATGGAACGCGGGATGGTGTTGGGGTCGAGCACCCGGACCTTGGTGCTGATGCCGACCAGGCTTTTGATGTGCCCCGACAAGGTCTTGGAGATGTCGGCCATGGCCGCGTCGTCCAGGAACAATTCGGGCCGGGGTTCGACATTGACCACCAGACCGTCCATGTGGCCGTCGCGGAACACCTCGATCTGATAATGCGGCGACAGCCGCACGTCCTTCAGCATCTGTTCCTCGATCTGGGTGGGGAAGACGTTGACGCCGCGGATGATCAGCATGTCGTCGGAGCGCCCGGTGATCTTGTCCATGCGCCGGAACGACCGCGCCGTGCCCGGCAGCAGCCGGGTCAGATCGCGGGTGCGATAGCGGATGACCGGCAGGCCTTCCTTGGTCAGGGTGGTGAAGACCAGTTCGCCCGGCTGGCCGTCGGCCACCGGCTCGCCGGTTTCCGGGTTGATGATCTCGGGGTAGAAATGGTCTTCCCAGATATGCGGGCCGTCCTTGGTTTCCAGGCATTCATTGGCGACGCCCGGCCCCATCACTTCCGACAGGCCATAGATGTCGACGGCGTCGATGCCGGCGCGCTTCTCGATTTCCTCGCGCATGGCGCCCGTCCACGGCTCGGCGCCGAAGATGCCCACCTTCAATGAACTTTCGCGCGGGTCCAGACCCTGGCGCTCCATTTCATCGAGAACCACCAGCATGTAGCTGGGGGTGACCATGATGATGTCGGGCTCGAAATCGCGGATCAACTGCACCTGCTTTTCCGTCTGGCCGCCGGACATGGGGATGACGGCGCAGCCCAGGCGTTCGGCGCCGTAATGGGCGCCAAGACCGCCGGTGAACAGGCCGTAGCCATAGGCGATCTGCACCTTGTGGCCGGGCCGCCCGCCCGAGGCGCGGATCGAGCGCGCCACCATGTTGGCCCAGGTGTCGATGTCGTTCTGGGTATAGCCGACCACGGTGGGCTTGCCGGTGGTACCGGAACTGGCATGGATGCGCACGATCTTGTCCATGGGCGTGGCGAACAGCCCGAAGGGATAGGTCTGGCGCAGATCCTCCTTGGTGGTGAAGGGGAACTTGGCCAGATCGGCCAGGCTCTTCAGATCGTCGGGGTGCACCCCCTTGGCATCGCATTTGGCCCGGTAATGGGCGACGTTGTCATAGGTGTGACGCACCGACCATTTCAGCCGTTCCAGCTGAAGGGCGGCGATTTCGTCGCGGCTGGCGATCTCGATGGGGTCCAGCATGTCGCGCGACGGCGGGATCAGACGGTTGCTCATGGACGTTATCCTCCCTGTATTTCTTATATTTTTAGACGCGTTCGATGACGCTGGCGATCCCTTGGCCGACGCCGATGCACATGGTGCAAAGCGCCCGATTGGTTCCGGTCCGACGAAGCTGATAGGCGGCGGTGGTCAACAGCCGTGCCCCGCTCATGCCGAGCGGATGCCCCAGCGCGATGGCGCCGCCATTGGGGTTGACGTGGGCCGCGTCGTCGGCCACGCCGAGATCACGCAACACCGCCAGGGCCTGGGCGGCGAAGGCTTCGTTCAGCTCGATCAGGTCGATGTCGGCAAGCGACAGGCCCAACCGGGCCAGCAGCTTTTTCGACGCCGGTGCCGGGCCCATGCCCATGATCCGGGGCGGCACCCCGGCCACGGCACCACCGACGATACGGGCTAGCGGGGTCAGGCCATGACGCTTGATCGCATCGGCATTGGCGATGATCAGGGCGCAAGCACCGTCATTGACGCCCGACGCATTGCCCGCCGTCACCGAGCCGCCCTGGCGGAACGGCGCCTTCAGCTTGGCCAGACTGTCGAGGGTGGTGTCGCCGCGCGGATGCTCGTCCTTGGTCACCAGGACGGGATCACCCTTTCTTTGCGGTACCGGCACCGGGATGATTTCGTCGTCGAAGCGGTCTTGCTCTTGGGCGGCGACGGCGCGCAACTGGCTGCGTACGGCGAAAGCGTCCTGGTCGGCGCGGCTGATGTTGAAATCGGCGGCGACGTTCTCGGCGGTTTCCGGCATGGAATCGGTGCCGAAGCCTTGATGCATCAACGGATTGACGAAGCGCCAGCCGATGGTGGTGTCATAGACCGCGTTGTCGCGGGTGAAGGCGCTGGTCGCCTTGGGCATGACGAAAGGCGCCCGGCTCATGCTTTCGACACCGCCGGCGATCAGGATGTCGGAGGCACCGGCCTGGATGGCCCGCGCCGCAGTCAACACCGCATCCATGCCGGACCCGCACAGGCGGTTGATGGTGGTGCCGCCGATACTGATGGGCAGACCGGCCAGCAGCACCGCCATGCGGGCGACGTCGCGGTTGTCCTCGCCCGCCTGATTGGCGCAGCCCAAGATGCAATCATCCACCGCGTCCCAATCGACGTTTGGGTTGCGTTCCATCAGCGCTTTCAACGGGATGGCGGCCAGATCGTCGGCGCGCACCGACGACAATACGCCGCCGTAACGGCCGATGGGGGTGCGCACGGCGTCGCAGATGAACACGTCAGACATGCTTGGCGATCTCCTCTGATGGCACGACGGTACCCGACACCATCCGCGACTGGCCGCGGAACAGGGCGATGACATCGCCGTCTTGATTGCTGACCGTGACGTCGTAGACGCCGTTGCGGCCGGTCAGATGGGTTTCCACCGCTTCCGCCGTCAGCCGGTCGCCCTCGCGTCCGGCGGACGGATAGACGATGGAACAGCCGGCGGCCACCGCGTTGGTGTTGTAGGAATTGCAGGCATAGGCGAAAGCGGTGTCGGCCAGGGCATAGGACATGCCGCCATGCAACGAGCCGTGGCCATTCAGCATCTCCCGACGCACCACCATGCTGGCACGGGCATAGCCGGGGCGGATCTCGTCGATGGCGATGCCCATGGCATGGGCGTTGTGGTCCTTGGGATACATATGATCCAGAACCAGTTGCGCGATCTTCTGCCGCTTGTTGGCGTCAGTCATGAAAACGTCCTTTCGCGAAAACCAGCCGGCGCAGATGGGCGGAAGCGCGGTAGCGGTCCTCGCCATAGGTGCGGGCCAGATTGTCCAAAACCGTCAGCACCCGGTCGAGGCCGATGCGCTCGGCCCAGGCCAGCGGCCCCAGGGGATAATTGACCCCCTTGGTCATGGCGATGTCGATATCGGCAGCCGAGGCGACGCCCTGATAGACGGTGTCGGCGGCTTCGTTGGCCAGCATGGCGACGGTACGCATCACCGCCAGACCGGGCACGTCGGCGAACACCGACACCGATAAACCCAAGGCCTGGAAGAAGCCGATGGCGCGGTCCAGCCCCATGGCCGAACATTGGCCGGCGGCGGCGATGGCGATGCGCTTGGCCGTGCACCAGTCGAGCGCCAGATCGAACACCACCAGATCATTGATGCCCAATTGGGCGGCGCGTTCGCTGGCGCTACGGCCATCGGTCAACGCGATGGTGACACCATGCAGGTCGATCATACCGGCGCCGCCCATGCGGGCCAGGGTCATGCCGGCCTTGGCCGCCAGATCGGCCAGGGCCGAGGCCGGCCCCAGATCGCCCAACACATCCAGCGCTGTCGGCGCGGGGCAGGGGGCGGCGGTTTGCGCTTCCGGCTTGACGGCATCGGCGCCGTAATCATAGAAGCCGCGCCCGCTTTTGCGGCCCAGCCAGCCGGCATCGACCAGATCCTGCTGCAACAGGCTGGGCAGAAAGCGCGGATCGTTGAAATAGGCGGCATGGACCGAGCGGGTGACGGCGAAATTGACGTCGTGGCCGATCATGTCGGTCAGCTCGAACGGTCCCATGCGGAACTGACCGGCCTCGCGCAGCACCGCATCGATGGTGGCGATGGTGGCGGCGCCTTCCTGGGCCAGACGCATGCCCTCGGCATAAAACGGGCGGGCGACGCGATTGACGATGAAGCCCGGCGTCGACTTGCACAAGACCGGCGATTTACCCCAGGCGGAGGCGGTGTCGGTGATGGTCTGGGCCACCGCCTCCGCCGTCGCCAGTCCCTTGACCACCTCGACCAGGGCCATGATGGGGGCGGGGTTGAAGAAGTGCATGCCGACCATGCGGGCCGGGTTCTTCAGCACCGAGGCCAGGGCGGTCAAGGACAGCGACGAGGTGTTGGACGACAAGATGCATTGGCGACCGACGATGTCTTCCAGGCGGCGGAACAGATCGTGCTTGATCTCCAGCTTCTCGACGATGGCCTCGATGATCAGGGCTGCCGGCGCCAATTGCTCCAATTGGGGGCAAATGGTGATGCGGTCGCTGATGGCGGTGGCGTCCTCGGGGCTCAGCTTGCCCTTGGCGGTCAGTTTGCCCAAAGCGGCGACGATCCCCGCCTTGCCCTTGGCGGCGGCGCCGTCGAAGGCATCATAGAGCAGCACTTCATGGCCGGATTGGGCCGCCACCTGGGCGATGCCGGCGCCCATGGCTCCGGCGCCGACGATGCCGATGATGGCGGTGGGGGGAAGGGCGGCCATCTCACATCCCCTGGAAAGTGGGGACGCGCTTTTCCATGAAGGCGGCGACGCCTTCCTGGTAGTCGCGGGTGCGCCCGGCCAGACGTTGCAGGTCGCGTTCCAGATCAAGCTGCTGGTCCAAGGTGTTGGTGGAACTGGCGGCCAAGGCCCGCTTGATCAGCGCCAGACCCTTGGTCGGCTGGGTGGCCAGTTGGGCGGCCAGCTTGCCGGCTTCCGCCTGTAACTGGTCGTCGTCGACGCATTTCCAGATCATGCCCCAGGCTTCCGCCTGCTCGGCCGAGACCTTGTCGCCCAGCATGGACAAGGCCACGGCGCGGGCTTGGCCGACCAGACGCGGCAGGGTCCAGGTGCCGCCCGAATCGGGGACCAGACCGATCTTGCAAAACGCCTGGATGAAGCTGGCCGAACGCGCGGCCAAGACGATGTCGCAGGCGAAAGCCAGATTGGCGCCGGCCCCGGCGGCGACGCCGTTGACGGCGCAGATCACCGGCATTTCCAGGGCGCGCAAGGTGCGGATCAGCGGGTTGTAGCGCTTGTCGATGGATTCGCCCAGATCAGGAGCGTCATTCCCCGGCGCCACCGCGCGGTCGGACAGATCCTGGCCGGCGCAAAAACCGCGCCCGGCGCCGGTGATCAGCAGGCAGCGCACCTTGTTGGCCGGGTCCTGCACCTGCTTGAGCGCGTCCTTCAACTCGGCATGCATGTCGGTGTTGAAGCTGTTCAGGCGGTCGGGCCGGTTGAGCGTAAGGGTGGCGACGCCGTTTTCGATCTGGAACAAGATGGTGGTCATGGGCTTACAATCCTTGGAATTGGGCGCGACGCTTGTCGCGGAAAGCGGCAACGCCTTCGCGGAAATCGGCAGTGGCGAACAGGGCGGCGAAACATTTGCGTTCGTGGGCAAGCCCGGCTTCCAGTCCGGACTCGAAGCTTTTCAGCACCGCTTCCTTGGCCGCACGCACTGCCAAAGGCGGCTTGCCGGTGATGATCTCGGCGATGGCCCGGGCGCGCTCTTGCGTCAACTCTGGTTGACAGATTTCGGCGACCAAGCCATGGGCCAAGGCGGTGCGGGCGTCGATCATCTCGCCGGTCAGTACCATGCGCATGGCCAGCGATTTGCCCAAAGCCCAGGTCAGGCGCTGGGTGCCGCCGGCACCGGGAATGATGCCCAGATTGATTTCCGGCTGGCCGAAACGGGCATCCTCGCCGGCGACGATGATGTCGGCATGCATGGCCAATTCGCAGCCGCCGCCCAGACAAAAGCCGTTCACCGCGGCGATGATCGGTTTGGGGAAGCGGCGGATCGCCGCCCAGTATTTGGGGCGGGCATCGGTCTGGATACTGACCGCGTCATGGGCGGCCAGCTCGTTGATGTCGGCCCCGGCGGCGAACACATTGGGGCCGCCGGTCAGGATGATTGCGCGGATGGCCGTATCGGCCTCGGCCTCGTCCAGAGCTCGGGCGATTTCCGCCAGCGTCTGGGTGCGCAAAGCGTTACGCAATTGCGGGCGGTCAAGGGTGATACGCAATAGATGCGCGCCCACCTTTTCGGCCCGGATGTCCGAAAACTCGCTCATCGGCTGGTCGCCTTCTCGTCCCTGTCCTGGATAAAGCGATACGAGTTTGCGTCGCTACCCAGATATTATTGAATTATGTTTGGAGGCGTTTGCCGCCCCTTCCGCCCTTCCGCTGCTGGATAAAACCGCTAAGTTCCCTGTGGGTTTGCGGTGTATTCCAGATTTGGAAGAGATACAAAATTGGACTTCATTCTCCAAATCTGGTATCAAAAATCAAGCGCCATGGAGACGAAACGTCGCGAATGGCTAAAAAACAGCGATTTCAGGGAAGGTAGAGCATGAGCCAGGATTTCTTCGCCGCGCATCAGGCGACGCTGAACAACGCCCTTGATGCCATCGCCAAGCGCGGTTTCTGGACCCCGTACCCGGAGGCCCCCAGCGGTCGGATCTATGGCGAAACCGCCGCCGCCGACGGCGAGGCCGCCTTCAAGGCGCGCCTGGATAAGCCCTTCGCCCTCACGCAGCCGGCGACCAAAGCCATGGTCGGGGCGGAAGTCTCGCCCTTCGGCTTTCCGCTCGGCATCACCTATCCGTCCCCGGACATCGACGGCCTGATGGCGGCGGCCAAGGCGGCCTTGCCGGCCTGGCGCCGGGCCGGCCCCCAGGGCCGCGCCGGCGTCTGTCTGGAAATCCTGCATCGCCTCAACCGCCGTTCGTTCGAGATCGCCCAGGCGGTGCAGCACACCACCGGCCAAGCCTTCATCATGGCCTTCCAGGCCGGCGGCCCCCATGCCCAGGATCGCGGCCTGGAGGCGGTAGCCTATGGCTATCGCGCCATGACCGAAGTGCCCCCGCATGCCCATTGGGAAAAGCCGCAGGGCAAGGCTGATCCGCTTCGCATGGACAAGGATTACCACATCGTCGGCCAAGGCGTGGCGCTGATGATCGGTTGCTCCACCTTCCCCACCTGGAACGGCTATCCCGGCCTGTTCGCCAGTCTGGTCACCGGCAATGCGGTGGTGGTCAAGCCCCATCCGGGCGCTATCCTGCCCCTGGCCATCACGGTGGAAATCGCCCGCGAAGTGCTGGCCGAGGCCGGCCTGCCCGAGGATTTGGTGCTGCTGGCCGCCGACACGGCGGAAGCGCCCCTGGCCAAGGATCTGGCGCTCAGGCCCGAGATCAAGATCATCGACTTCACCGGCTCGTCCGCCTTCGGCACCTGGCTGGAACAAAACGCCCGTCAGGCCCGCACCTATGCGGAAAAGGCCGGCGTCAATTTCATCGTCATCGACTCGGTGGACGACATCAAGGCGGTGACCCGCAATCTGGCTTTCTCGCTGTCCCTGTATTCCGGCCAGATGTGCACGACGCCGCAAAACATCTTCGTGCCGCGGGGCGGCATCAAGGCCGGTGACGCACACCTGTCCTTCGACGAGGTGGCCGGCGCCATCGCCGGGGCGGTGGCCAAGTTCAATGCTGATCCCGAACGCGCGGTGGAAGTGTTGGGGGCGGTGCAGTCCCAGGCCACCTGCGACCGCCTGGATCAGGCCCGGTCGCTGGGCAAGGTGCTGCTGGAAAGCCGCACCCTGACCCATCCGGCCTTCCCCCAGGCCCGGGTGCGCACGCCGTTGATGCTGACGGCGGATGCCAAGGACGCCAGCGCCTTCACCCAGGAATTGTTCGGCCCCATCTCGTTCGTCATCGCCGCCGATTCGGGCGAGGCGGCGCTGGAACTGGCCACGGCCACCGCCAAGCAACATGGCGCGTTGACCGCCAGCGTCTATTCCACCGACCCGGCCTTCCTGGCCAAGGCCGAGGATCTGTGCATCGATGCCGGCGTCGCCTTGTCGGAAAACCTGACCGGCGGTGTCTTCGTCAATCAGTCGGCGGCGTTCTCGGATTATCACGGGTCCGGGGCCAATCCGGCGGCCAATGCGTCGTTGTGCGATTCGGCCTTCGTCGCCGAACGTTTCCGCGTGGTGCAGGTGCGCCGGCATTCGGCGTAAGGATCAATGACGCGGATGGACACGGAGAAACGCGGATAAAAAATCCGTGTTCATCTGTGTTCATCCGTGTCCCATTTCTTGCTCTCGATAAGGATTGGTCCATGCGTCCCACCGTCTATGCCATCGATGGAATCATCCCGGTGGTCCATCCCACCGCTTTCGTCCACCCCACGGCCGTGCTGATCGGCGACGTCATCATCGGCGCGCGCTGCTATATCGGACCGCTGGCCAGTTTGCGCGGCGATTTCGGCGCCATTCGCATCAATGACGGCGCCAATGTGCAGGATTGCTGCGTCATGCATGCCTTCCCCGGCCAAGACGCGGTGGTCGAGGAAGATGGTCATATCGGCCACGGCGCCATCTTGCATGGTTGTGTGGTCGGCAAGAACGCCCTGGTCGGCATGAACAGCGTGGTCATGGATGGCGCGGTGGTGGGGGAAAGCTCCATCGTCGCCGCCCAATCCTTCGTCAAGGCCGGCGCCATCCTGCCGGCACGGTCGCTGATCGGCGGCACTCCGGCCAAGGTGATGCGCGCGTTGAAGGACGAGGAAATCACCTGGAAATCGGCGGGTACGGCGGAATACCAGCGCCTTGCATTCCGCAGCCTGACCACCATGCGCGCCTGCGACGCCTTGACCGCGCCGGAAGCCGATCGCGGCACGGTCGATGCCGGCACGGTGGCGCCCCTGCACGTGACCAAGGGCGCCTGATCTAGTCGGTCCACGGATCGCGCCGGGGCGCTTCCAGTTCCTGATACAGCGCCTGGGCCTCGGGCGCCGGGCCGCGGCGGTGGCCGTGGGCCAAAACCACCACCCGGCGCAACCGCTTGCCGGTGGGGAAGATCAACTCGTCGCCCACCTTCACCGGCTGCGCCGGTTTGTCGATAAGGGCGCCGTTCAGCCGCACCTCGCCCGCCTCGACCAGAGCGGCGGCTTGGCTGCGGGTCTTGAGCAGGCGGGTGAAGAACAGCCATTTATCGATGCGCATGAAAATAATCTCCCATTATTCTTGCTTTCAGCGGTCAAAGGGCGCATGGTGTCACGGTAATTTGATGGCCAGACGTCTTGGTCTTGTGCCGACTTGCTCGGCACTACTCTAAAAATCTTCCGTAAAATTACACCAAAAATTGCCGGTCGATCGACTGGCAAGCGACTTCTTCTTGTGAAAAGGCTATCCCATGGCTACGGGAACCGTTAAGTGGTTTAATGCCCAAAAGGGCTTTGGTTTCATTGCTCCCGATGATGGCAGCAACGATGCTTTCGTGCACATCAGCGCCGTTGAGCGTTCGGGCATTGGTGACCTGCGCGAAGGTCAGAAGATCGGCTACGAGCTGGTCGCTGACCGTCGCAGCGGCAAGATGTCCGCCGACAACCTCAAGCTGGTCGGCTAATCACGTCTTTTGACGTGCAGGCTGATGCTTGAAACGATTGCCCCGCAGGCTGCAAGGCCGCGGGGCTTTTGTTTTTCTGGCAAGGATCGCGACCATGGACCGCAGCACCGAAAGCGAAATCATCTTCCGCCGCCCCTTCACCCTGCGTGCGGTCGGTGCGCCTTTGCCGGCGGGAACCTATCGGTTGATCGTCGACGAGGAAATGCTGCAAGGCCTGTCATTTCCGGCGTGGCGCCGGGTGGCGACCATGCTGTTCACCCCTGCCTTGGGGCAAGAAGGCGGCCCGCAACAGATCTTCACCGTCGATGGCGACGAGTTGGATGCGGCGTTGCAGGCGGATCAGGCGGGATAAGCGGGCGTCAGTGCCATTGTCTCAGCGGATTGGGCCATCGCTGAACAGATAGGTTTTCAGGTGATCGCTCAGGGCCTCATCATACCGCCGCAGCCATTCCAGCAGCATGGCGGCATGCTCTTTTTCTTCGTCGCGGTTATGGATCAGAATCGCCCGCAACTCGGGGTCTTGCGTCGCCAAGGCGCGCTGGTTGTACCAGTCGGCCGCCTCCAGTTCTTCCATGAGGGAGACCGTGGCCCGATGCTGGTCAATGGCTTCGGGCCCCAGTTGGGTCGATTCTTCATGTAGCGTCGCGCTTGATGCGGCCATGTCACGCTCTCCGTTTGTCTTGGACGTTTCGGGATATGCGACAAGACGATAGCGAGCGGGGTTGTCGGTCCGGCAGGGTCGGAAAGTACCCAAACCGGAGGGGCGAAGGTAGATTCCGAGGCTCTCGCCCTGCGCGCGCCAGCGACTAAGCTTCGGCTCAGGCTTGAGCTTCGGTCGCCTTGTCCGGGTCCAGCCACGGAGAAAAGGCATGGACGCATATCGCCACCACGTATCGGGCTTTTTTGCCCACCGCGAAGAAGCGGAAAGCGCGTCTTCCAGGCTGGTCGAGCAGGGCCTGCCGCGGACGCGACTTCAGATTTTCGACGCAGGCCAAGCGCCTCCTGCCCCCACCCCTCTGGCGGACAACAATGATGTTCTGAAGGATGTGGTGGTGGACGGTACCATCGGCGCTGCTGTCGGCACCGGCATCGCGGCGTTGGCGGAGTTGGCCTTGGTGGCCGCGAGCGTCAGTCTGTTCGTCGCCAGCCCGCTGGTTGCTCCTTTGGTCATGCTGGGGTGGGGCGCCAGTCTCGGCGCTTTGGTCGGGGCCTCGGTCGGCGCTTCCCCAGGCAATGACGAACGCAAGGACGGACGGCTTTCCGATCTGGTCAGTGACGCCATCGCCAGCGGTCAGGTGGTGTTGGTGGCGGAAACACGGACCGAGGCGGAAACGCTGGTTGCGCGCAACGTCATCCGGGCTTCGGTTGGTGATTGCAAGGATCTCAACGTGGCGGAGAAGCGGACGGAGTTGTGAAAATGGCTGAAATCGTAATTCTGGGCATCGTGGGAAGTCTGCGCAAGGAATCCTACAACCGTGCGGCCCTCAGGGCGGCACGGGAATTGGCGCCGGAAGGTGTGGTGGTGAAGCTGATCGACCTCCACAATATTCCCATTTACGACCAGGATGATGAAATGGCGCCGCCGGCTTCGGTGCTGGAATTCAAGCGACAGATCCTGGCCGCCGATGCCATCTTGTTCACGACGCCGGAATACAATTATTCCATTCCCGGCGGGCTCAAGAATGCCATCGACTGGGCGTCGCGGCCCTATGGCGACAGTGCCTGGACCGGCAAGCCGGCGGCAATCATGGGGGCCTCCAGCGGCAATCTGGGCACCGCCCGTGCCCAGTACCATCTCCGGCAAATTCTGGTGACGCTGAACATGCCCACGGTCAACCAGCCGGAAGTGATGATCGGCAATGCCGCCTCACGTTTCGATCAGGATGGCGCGCTGACCGACCAGCCGACCAGACAGATCATCGAGAAGCTGCTGGCGGCGCTGGTGCAGTTGGTCAAACTCAGCGCGAGAGGCGCGGCCTCGGCCGGGTGAGGTCTTGTCGGTTTCCGCAGCCCCTTGGCATTACCCACACTTGGAATAGCCGCACGAGGTGCAGGTGTCGCAGCCTTCCTGGCGCAGCAGTGCCGGTTGGCCGCATTTGGGGCAATGGCGCAGCCGTGCCCCGCTCAGGTTGACCACCTTGCGTTGGTCGACGTCTTCCGGCAAATCGTCCTCGGCATCGTCGGCAACAAAGCCGATGGCGATCATGTGGCGCTCGATCACCTCGCCGATGGCCGCCAACAGCGACGGCACATATTTGCCGCCCATCCATTGGCCGCCGCGCGGGTCGAACACCGCCTTCAATTCCTCGACGACGAAAGCGATGTCGCCGCCACGGCGGAACACGGCGGAAATCATCCGGGTCAATGCCACCGTCCAGGCATAATGCTCCATGTTCTTCGAGTTGATGAACACTTCGAACGGGCGGCGGCGATTGTTCTCGATGATGTCGTTGATGGTGATGTACATGGCGTGGTCGCTGTCCGGCCACCGCACCTTGTAGGTGGCGCCGGGCAGCGCCTCGGGCCGGTCCAAGGGCTGGGTCAGGTGGATCACGCCGCCGGCGTCCAGATAATCCTCGGGCCGTGGGGCCGGCTTGCCCAGGGGCAGTTGCGGCTGGTCCTGGTCCTGGTCCTCGGCCTTGGGCTCCTCCTTCTTCACCGTCAGCACGCTGCCAGTGATGTCGTTGGGGCGATAGGTGGTGCAGCCCTTGCAGCCGCTGGCATAGGCCTGTTCGTAGACATGGCGGAAGTCCTCGAACGAGATGCTTTCGGGGACGTTGATGGTCTTGGAAATGGATGAATCGATGTATTTCTGCACGGCGGCCTGCATGACCACGTGCTCGGTCGGATTGAGCCGCTGGGCATCGACGAAGGCCGGCGGCAGCGCGGCGTTTTCGCCTTTCAGCAGCCGGAACAGGCGATAGGCGTAATCGCTGACCTCTTCCTCGCGCCGGGTGCCGTCTTTTTGCAGCACGGCGCGGGTATAGGTGAAGCTGAACACCGGCTCCAGCCCGGACGAGACGTTGTCGGCGAACAGGGAAATGGTGCCGGTGGGCGCGATCGAGGTCAAAAGCGCGTTTCTGATGCCGTGTTCGGCGATGGCCGCCTGCACGTCGGCATCCAGCGCCTGGATGGTCTCACCCGCCAGGTAAGGTTCCTTCTGGTAAAGCGGAAAGGCGCCTTTTTCCTGGGCCAGCTCGACCGAGGCCAGATAGGCCTCGCGCCGCAATGCGCCCATCCATTCCTCGGTGAGAAGCAGGGCGTCCTTGCCGCCGTAACGGGCGTTACACAGGATCAGTGCATCGGCCAGCCCGGTGACGCCCAGGCCGATGCGACGCTTGCTCTTGGCCTCGTTCTCATGGCGGTCGAGCGGGAAGCGCGACACGTCGATGACGTTGTCCATCATGCGCACGGCGACGCGCACCAGATCGCGCAATTTGTCCATGTCCAGCCGGGCCTTGGCCTCGAACGGATCGCTCACCAGCTTGGCCAGATTGACCGAGCCCAGCAGGCAGACGCCGTAAGGCGGCAACGGCTGTTCGCCGCAGGGATTGGTGGCGTGGATGGTCTCGCAATAATGCAGGTTGTTCAGGCGGTTGATGCGGTCGATGAAGATGACGCCCGGCTCGGCATAGGCATAGGTGGCGTGCATGATCTTGTCCCACAGGGCCCGGGCCGGCAGGGATTTATAGACCACGCCGCCGAACACCAGTTCCCACGCCTGATCGTGCTTGACCGCTTCCATGAACGGATCGGTGATCAGCACCGACAGGTTGAACATGCGCAGGCGTCCGGCTTCATGCTTGGCGTCGATGAAGGCCTCGATATCCGGGTGATCGCAGCGCATGGTCGCCATCATGGCGCCGCGGCGCGAGCCGGCGCTCATGATGGTGCGGCACATGGCGTCCCACACATCCATGAACGACAACGGCCCCGAGGCGTCGGCGCCCACCCCCTTGACCGGGGCGCCCTTGGGCCGCAAGGTCGAAAAGTCATAACCGATGCCGCCGCCTTGCTGCATGGTCAGGGCGGCTTCCTTCAGATGTTCGAAGATGCCGGCCATGTCGTCGGGGATGTCGCCCATGACGAAGCAATTGAACATGGTGACGCGGCGGTCGGTGCCGGCGCCCGAGATGATGCGCCCCGCCGGCAGGAACTTGAAATCGGCCAGCGCGTCGGCGAAGCGGGCTTCCCACAAGGCGGGGTCTTTTTCCGCCTGGGCCAGCGCCTTGGCGATGCGGCCCCAGGTCTCTTCAATGGTTTTGTCCACAGGGGTGCCGTCGGCATCCTTCAGCCGATACTTCATGTCCCAGATCTGTTGGGAAATGCTGGCCACCTGCGTCATACCGGACTCTCCACGCCTGCTGCGGCCAAGGCTGTCGATACCTTGGAAACAGATTGAATTTTATGGAAAAACCGCCGTTTCGGCGGCATTCGGGCGGCAGTCTAGGGCTTTGGGCAGGGGGTCGTCAAGGTGGATTGTTCTATTTTTGTTTCCACAAGTCAAGTGCTTGATTTCCCAAGGCCACGACTACTTATACCCCTTATCCACAGACAAAAATGTGGACGGAAGAGGCTTCCGTCCACAAAGTTTTCCACAAGTCTGATAACTAAGCCGAACCCCCTGAAAGGGTTGGTTTTTTACAGCCCGCGCGCCTGCTTGATGAAGTCAGCGTACCATTTGTAGCTGTCCTTGGGCGTGCGCTTTTGCGTGTCGTAATCGACGCGGATGATGCCGAAACGCTTGGACAGGCCGAACGACCATTCGAAATTGTCCAACAGCGACCACGCCAGATAGCCCTTGATATTGGCGCCGTCGCCCAAGGCGCGTCCCACCTGGGCGATATGTTCTTGCAGGAATTGGGTGCGTTCGACGTCGTGGACCTGACCGTCGGGGCTGACCACGTCGTCATAGGCGGCGCCGTTCTCGGCGACGAAGGTGGCCGGGTTGCCGTAGAGGTTCTTGAATTCCATCAACAGGTCATAAAGCCCGTCGGGCTGCACCGGCCAGCCCATGAAGGTGTAACGGTCGGCCTTGGGGTCGCCCCACCACACCTGGAACATGTGGTCGGGGTCGTATTTCATGGTGCAGCGGCTGTAATAATTGATGCCCAGCAGATCGATGGGGAACTTGATGTTATCCAGGTCGCCGGCCTGGACGATGGGGGCCATCTTTTCCGCCAGCACGTCGGGGATCTGGCCGCGCAGCAGGCCGTCGACGGTGACCCGGTTCCACACCGCGTCCCAGCGGATGGCGGCGGCGCGGTCGGCCTCCGAATCGGTGTCGGGGCGGCAGGGCTGGATGTTGGTCACCGTGCCCAGCCGCAGATCGGCATGTTCGGCGCGGATGGCGCGCAAGGCCGCGCCCTGGGCCAGATTCTGGTGATGCAGCGCCTTCAGCACGCCCATTTCACCCAGATTGAGGCCGGGCGCCTGATCGGTCAGGCCATAGCCGAAGATGGACACCACGTTGGGTTCGTTCAGCATCATCCAATCCTTGACCCGGTCGCCCAGGCGCTTGGTGATGATGCGGGCATAGTCGGCGAAGGGGCCGACCACCTCGCGGCCCTGCCAGCCACCCTTGTCCTGCAACGGCTGCGGCAAGTCCCAATGGTACAGACAGGCCATGGGCTTGATGCCGGCCTTGAGGATCTCGTCCACCAGGCGGTCATAGAAATCCAGACCCTTGGCATTGATGGCGCCGGTGCCGGCGGGGACGATGCGCGGCCAAGCGATGGAAAAGCGGTAGGCGTTGAAATGGGCGGCCTTCATCAGCGCCACATCTTCGGGGTAGCGGGTATAGTGCTCGCACGCCCGCGCCGCCGAAGTGCCGTCGGTGATGCGGCCCTGCTTGGTGTAGGTGTCCCAGATATCGGGACCGCGACCGTCCACGTCGAGCGCGCCTTCGATCTGATAGGCGGAGGTCGACGCCCCCCACAGAAAGTCCTTGGGGAAGGTCTTCGGCGAGGGCAGGGCAGCGAAAGCGGGGGTTACGGCCATGGCGGCGGCTCCGGCGAGGAATTCACGTCTCTTCAGTTTCATCCCAAACGTGTCCTTTGTCATCCCCTACAAGGTGGGGCGCTGGTGAAAGCCAGGGGGTGCGGCTTCCGTCCATGGATCGATATCGAGGCGATCGACGCGGGCGGCGGGCGGGCCTTGGCGGCAGGCCTCGATCATCGCCCGCACCCGCTCGACCGGACCATGGAAAACCGCTTCGACCCGGCCATCCGACAGATTTCGGACCCATCCGGCCAAGTTCAAGGCCTGGGCCTGCTGAACCGTCCAGCCGCGATACCAAACCCCCTGGACTCGACCAGAGATCAAGACATGCTTGCAGTCTGTCATTGTTGTTCCTGTGCGTTATGTGCTTAAAATTTTATTAAAAAAACACCATAATAAAAACATTTGATGAATGAGATGTGAAAAATTAATGTCGTCTCGGGTTCATGTTCGGGGACATTAATAATGCTGCGACTCATCGCTGCAATGATCGTGTCTTGTGCTTGTATATACTCAGCCTCCGCTTTCGCGGTGCAGACGACAGAGGCATCGTGGTATGGCCTTAAATATCACGGCAAGCGTACCGCCAGTGGCGAGAAGTTCGATGTGCGGGCGATGACCGCCGCCCATCCCACCCTGCCTTTGGGCAGTGTGGTCGAAGTGCGGCATGGGCGCAAATCGGTGATGGTGCGTATCAACGACCGCTGTGGCCGTTGCGGCATCGATCTGTCGCCGGCGGCGGCCGACCGTTTGGGCCTGCGCCATCTGGGCCGCGCTTCGGTGACGGTGCGGCCTTTGGCATGAATTTCTTGCCAAAGGGCGCATCCCATGCCAGCAAGAGGGCATGAATACCGGCCAGACCTTGACCGCATTGCTGTGGGTGGCGACGGGCGGAGCCTTGGGCTCCTCCGCCCGCTATCTGTCCATGGTGCTGTTGGGGCAGTGGCTGGGCGGTTCTTTCCCCTGGGGCACCTTGTTCGTCAACATCGTCGGCAGCTTCGTCATGGGCGTGCTGGCCGAATTGGGCGCCCTGGCCTGGCAGCCCAGTCAGGACATCAAACTGTTCCTGATGACCGGCATTCTGGGCGGCTTCACCACCTTTTCCACCTTTTCCCTGGATGTCGCCTTGCTGGTCGAGCGGCACGACTGGGCCGTTGCCGCTTTTTATGTGGCGGTATCGGTGCTGGCCTCGGTCGGCGCCCTGTTCGCCGCCATGGCTTTGGTGCGCAACCTGGTGTAGCTTCCGGCCATGAATAGCGTACAAATCCTGGCCGTCGCCGAAGACGATGCCGATATCCGCCTGGACCGCTGGTTCAAGCGGCATTACCCCAATGTTGGCCATGGCCTGCTGGAAAAATGGCTCCGCACCGGACAGGTGCGGGTCGATGGCAAGCGGGCCAAGGCCAATCAGCGCCTTAACCCCGGCCAGCACGTCCGCGTGCCGCCGCTGCCTGAGGGCGAGGCGCCCAACCCCAACCCGGAAAGCCGCCGCCCGGTGGTCGATGAAAAGATCGCCCGCATGCTGCGCGACGCCGTGCTTTACATGGACGACGACGTCATCGCCCTCAACAAGCCGGCGGGGATCGCCGTTCAGGGTGGCACCGGCACCGGCGACAAGCATATCGACGCCTGGCTCGATGCCCTGATGTTCGACCGTGACGACCGTCCGCGTCTGGTCCATCGTCTGGACAAGGACACCTCGGGCGTGCTGCTGCTGGGGCGTTCCGCCAATGCTGCCGCCAAGCTGGCCGCCGCCTTCAAAAGCCGGGCGGCGCGCAAATGCTATTGGGCCTTGGTGGTAGGCGTGCCGAAACTGCGTCAGGGCCGTATCGACGCCGCCCTGGCCAAGCTGCCGGGCCGAGCCGGCGAAAAGATGGCGGTGGACGAGGACGAGGGCAAGCGCGCCGTCACCTGGTACCGGGTGGTGGACAATGCCCTTCGCAAGGCGGCGTGGCTGGAGATGGAGCCGCGCACCGGTCGCACCCACCAATTACGCGCCCATACGGCTTTGATGGGTACGCCGATCATGGGTGACGGCAAGTATGGCGGCACCGAGGCGTTTATTTCCGGCACCGGGGTGTCGCGCAAGATGCACCTGCATGCCCGCGCCGTGCGCATTCCCCATCCGCGCACCGGCAAGGAGCTGGTGGTGGTGGCGCCCTTGCCCGAGCACATGGAGAAGTCGTTCGAGTTCTTCGGCTTCGACCTCAACAGTGCCGGCAAGCCGTTCGACGCCTTCGAGCAGGATTGAAATAAAAAGGGGGGCTTTCGCCCCCCTTAACTTTTATCCGTCCAGACTTACAGCTTGACCTTGTGGGTCATGCCGCCCTTGCCGTCGGCGGTGAAATCCACCGTGGCGTTGACCTGCTTGCCGCAGGCCTTCAGCGTCCAGGTTTCCTTCCACACGCCTTCCACCAGCATGCCCTTCTGGTCGATCTTGCGCGGCTTGGCTTCCTTGCCCGGCACGGTATCGACGGGAATGATCTGGGCCGGGTCGGTACACTTCTTGCCGGCCAGGGCGCCGATGATGTCGCGCATCACCACGTCCTGCATGGGCGGATTGGCGAAGGTCTGGCCCGGCATCTTCAGCGCCGCCTTGGGGGTGGCGCCGGGAATGGCCTGGACCAGGATGTTCTGATAGCCGGGCTTGCCGCAGCGGTCCATCAGCACGCGGTCCAGCCACAGACCGGCGACCGGGTGCACGCCCTCGGCGAATTGAGGGGCGGAATAGATGGTGATGGAGGCGCGCTTGACCGCCTTATGTTCCTTGCATTCGGGGGCGGAAATGGTGGCGCCCATGACGGCCAGTTGGCCGATGGCCTTTTTGTAGCCTTCCGAGGTGGCATAGGCCTCGAAGCGTTGTGCCGGATTGGCGGGGGCCGGTTGCGGGGCGGTCTGGGCGAAAGCGGGGGCCGTGACCGCCAAGGCGGCGACAAGGGCGATGAAACCGAAACGCATGGTCGCGGGGACTCCAACTAAGACGATGGCGGACCTTACTCCAACCGGTGCGGCGGTGCAAAATATCCTGTAAGCTGAGTGGTCATTGCCCCGGAAGATGCGAACCCCATGAGCGAGCTGCGCCTGGTTGTCTTCGATGTGGACGGAACCTTGATCGATTCCGAACACAATATCATTGCCGCCATGACCGAGGCCTGGGCCCATATGGATTTGGGCGTGCCGGAACCGGCGGATGTGCGCCGCATTATCGGCCTGTCGCTGGTCGAGGCCTGTCAGGTGCTGTTGCCATGGGCGCCGGGCAACCTGCACCGCGCCGTGGCCGAATCCTACAAGCAGGCCTTCCGCGCCCTGCGTCTGCTGCCGGAACGCGAGGAACCTTTATTCCCCGGCGTGCGCGAGGCGCTCGACGAGTTGGAGGCCGCCGGCTGGCTGTTGGGGCTGGCCACCGGCAAGTCGCAGCGCGGCGTGCAATCCATGCTCGACAGTCACGATCTACATGGCCGCTTCATCAACATCCAGACCGCCGACGACAATCCGGGCAAGCCCGATCCGACCATGCTGCGTCGGGCGTCGGCTGAGACCGGAATCGATCTGGCCCGCATGGTCATGATCGGCGACACCGCCTATGACATGCAGATGGCCAAATCGGCCAAGGTGGCCGGGCTTGGGGTGTCGTGGGGCTATCACGGCTTGCAGGAATTGCATGATGCCGGTGCTGTTCAGGTGGTGGACAGTTTCGACACTCTGACCGACATCGCCGCCGCCCTGATCGGGGACATCCCATGCGCTTGAGTCTCGCCGTAAAAATAGTGGCGGCGGTGGCGGTTGCCGTCACCGTCGCCCTGATCGCCGCTACCAAGGCCATCGATTTCGAGAGATACAAAGGGTACATCGCCGATCTGGTCGAGGCCGAGACCGGGCGCAAGCTGACCTTTGGCGGACCGGTGAAACTGCGCCTGGGGCTGGTGCCGTCGCTGATCGCCGACAACATCACCTTGTCCAATCCCGCCGGCGGCGCACCGGGGCCGATGATCCGCATCCAGCGGGTCGAGGCCGAGGTGGCGCTGCCCGCCTTGCTGCGCAAGGAAATCCTGATCCAGCGCCTGATCGTGTCGTCGCCCGAGATCATCTTGGAAAACGGCAATTGGAATCTGGACAGCGGGCGGGCCGACAAGCAAGCCAGTGGCACGCCGACCCGCTTCGATCTGCGCGAATTGAAGATCAAGAACGCCAAGGTCAGTTGGCGGGGAACGGACGGGCGGCAGACCTTGGTGGCGGTGCATAAACTGGTGCTGCTGCCCGAACAAGGGGCCGGCACCGGCCTGGGCGTCAACGTGGTCGGCGACAGCCAGGGCCGTACCTTCGAATTCACCGGCAAGGTCGGCAATCTGGGCGCCGCTCTGGCCGGCAAGCCGTGGCCGGTCAGCCTGAAGGGGGCGGGTACCGGGACCATCGTCTCCGTCGATGGCACCATCGGCACTCTGAACAGCTTCACCGGCTTGGATTTCAAGGTCAGTTTCCAGACCGACGAATTGAGCGATTTTCTGTATATGGCCGGCTACGGCAATGGTCGGGGCAATGGCTTGCTGGGGCCCATGCGACTGGCGGCGCGCCTGCACGATACGGGCGGGGTGCTGGCCCTGGATGACATGGATGTCAGCGCCGGAAAGCGCGACTTCATGTTTGTCAGTCTGAAGGGCGCGGTAAAGAACGTGGTGGCGCTTGCCGGCATTGATGTGGTGGTTCAGGCGGAAACCGAAAACCTGGCCCATCTCGATCGCGTGTTGAATGGCGAACTGCCGACGCTGGGGCCGGTGCGGGTGAGCGCCGCTTTGCGTGATGCCAAGGGGGCTTGGCTGGCTTCGGACATCAAGGCCCATGTGGGGGGCAGCGATCTGGCCGGCGAGGCGGGCTTGCACGCAGGCGGTCGGCTGACGGCGAATTTGACCTCGGCCCATTTGGATGTGGCCGATTTCGTCGGCAAGTCGGCGCCCGCTCCCGCCGATGGCAGGGTGATTCCGGCGCTGGCCCTGCCGTTGGAAAGCCTGCGCGGCCAGGATGTCGACCTGGCCTTGCGGGCGGAAAAACTGGTGCTGTCCGGCTTGGCCTTGAGTGGCGCCGCCATGGAGGCCCGGCTGAAGGGCGGGGTGTTGTCGGTGCCGGTGCTGAAGGGGGGCTTGGCCGGCGGCACCGTCAACGGCGCCATGACTGTCGATGCCCGTCCGGCCCAACCCCTGGCCGACCTGCGGCTGGACTTGGCCGAAGTGGATTTCGGCAAATTGAACCGGGAGGCCGGCAGCGATCTGTTGACCGGCGGTGTCGGCGGCTTGAAGCTGGCATTGAAAAGCCGCGGCGGCGACCTGCGGACCTTGGCCGCCAATGCCAATGGTTCCGCCGTGCTGTCCCTGGGGCCGGGACGGGTGCACAACCGGGCTTTTTCCCTGGCCGGCGGCGACCTGATCAGCGTGATCCTGTCCGCCCTCAATCCTTTGGCGCAAAGCCGCGAAACCACCGAGATGGCCTGCGCGGTGGCCCATTTCCGCCTGAAGGACGGCGTTGCCGTCACCGACAAGGGCTTGGCGGTGCAGGCTGACGGCATCGACGTGGTCGGCGCCGGCACCATCGATCTGCGCAACGAGGCGCTTGATCTGGGTTTCACCCCGCGGGCGAAGGAAGGGCTGGGCCTGTCGCTGGGCGGCCAGATGTCGGGCCTGACCCGCTTGCGCGGCACCCTGGCGGCACCGTCGCTGTCGGTGGATGAAATGGGCGCCGCCCGCGCGGCGCTGTCGGTGGGGGCGGCCACCGCCACCGCCGGCTTGTCGCTGCTGGGCGAATTGCTGCTGGACAAGGTGATGGCCGACACCAATCCCTGCCGCACCGCCCTGGCCATGGGCAGCCATCCTTCGGAATCCGGTGGCAAGGGGGGCGGCTTTCTCGAAGGCTTGTTCGGACGCTGATTTTGCCGTATGTGGGCGACGATTTTCCAATCGCGGGATGCGGGCCATGCAGGGCAAGACCATGAAGCGTTTCCACAAGCAGGCGGGCATTGTCGCCGTTGACGGCGGCTTCGCCGTCCAATTGGACGGACGCGGGGTCAAGACGCCGGTGGGGCGCAAGCTGGAAGTGCCCAGCGAAAGGCTGGCCCTGGCCATCGCCGGTGAATGGGACGCGCAAGGCGAGGTGATCAAGCCTTACACCATGCCCTTGACCCAATTGGCCACCACGGCGCTCGACCGGGTGGGGCCGGAACGCGCCGTCATCACCGACCAGATGATCGCCTATGCGGCGACCGATCTGCTGTGCTATCGGGCCGAGTCACCCTCGGATCTGGTCGCCGTGCAAACCAAGACCTGGCAGCCCTTGCTGGATTGGTGCCGAACCCATCTGGATGCGGGCCTGATCGTCACCACCGGAGTGATCGCCATCGACCAGCCGGGGGCATCCTTGGCCGCCTTGCGCGCCCGGCTCGATGGTTATGATTTGTGGCGGCTGACGGCGGCGCAGGCGGCGTGTTCGGCCTCGGGCTCGCTGGTCCTGGCCCTGGCCCTGACCGAGGGCCGGCTGACCGGCGCGGAATGCTTTACCGCCTCCAACCTGGACGAAGCCTATCAGGTGGCCCAGTGGGGCGACGATTACGAAGCCGCCGACCGCCGGGCCGAGTTGCAACGCGATATTCAGGCGGCGGCGGATTTGTTGGCGCTGTTGCCTTAAGGTGATTTCGCACCCGCGAATAACAGCCCTTCTACTCCGAATTGAAAAGTGGCGGAAATCCGCCAAAATCCCAGCGATCTGGCAGGCGGGGTCTTTCCACTTTCCGGTAATAATCTTGCGGCGGCGCCGAATTCCGGTCCCGGCGGTCAATTCGGCAGTTTTCTGCCGCTTTGCGGTAAATTAATCGGTATTGGCGGGCCGTATTTTTTTCGTGGCATGACGGACGGGGGAATGGTATCTGCACTTCCCTGACCATAAGGGTGGGGGCTCTCGGGCGCCCGCCGACGCCGAACGGCGAAGCCCTGAACCTAGGGGGAATCGGATGCAGGAAATCATTCGTCAGTTGGAAGAAAAGCGAAACCGCGCCCGTCTGGGCGGCGGTGAGAAGCGTATCGCTTCGCAACACGCCAAGGGCAAGCTGACTGCCCGTGAACGCATTGAGCTGCTGCTCGATCCCGACTCGTTCGAAGAGTGGGATATGTTCAAGGAACATCGTTGCACCGATTTCGGCATGGATCAGCAATCCATCCCCGGTGACGGCGTGGTCACCGGTTACGGCACCATCAATGGCCGTCTGGTCTTTGTCTTTTCTCAGGATTTCACCGTGTTCGGCGGCTCCTTGTCGGAAGCCCACGCGGAAAAGATCTGCAAGATCATGGACAAGGCGGTGCAGGTCGGCGCCCCGGTCATCGGCCTCAACGATTCGGGCGGCGCCCGTATCCAGGAAGGCGTCGCCTCGCTGGCCGGCTACGCCGAAGTGTTTCAAAGGAACGTCGACGCCTCGGGCGTGGTGCCGCAGATTTCCATGATCATGGGCCCGTGCGCCGGTGGCGCCGTGTACAGCCCGGCCATGACCGACTACATCTTCATGGTCAAGGACAGCTCGTACATGTTCGTGACCGGCCCCGACGTGGTCAAGACGGTGACGCACGAGACCGTCACCGCCGAGGAACTGGGCGGCGCCATCACCCACTCGACCAAGTCGGGCGTGGCTGATCTGGCCTTTGAAAACGACGTGGAAGCGCTGCTGCAACTGCGCCGCTTCATGGACTTCCTGCCCAGCTCCAACCGCGAAAAGCCGCCGGTGCGTCCCACCGCCGACGCGCCCGAGCGCAAGGAACTGAGCCTGGATACCCTGATCCCGGACAACACCAACAAGCCCTACGACATGAAGGAACTGATCCTGAAGGTCGTGGACGAAGGTGATTTCTTCGAGGTTCAGCCCGGCTATGCCGGCAACATCATCGTCGGTTTCGCCCGCATGGAAGGCTCGACCGTCGGTATCGTCGCCAACCAGCCCATGGTGCTGGCCGGCTGCCTGGACATCTCGTCGTCGATCAAGGCGGCGCGTTTCGTCCGCTTCTGCGATGCCTTCAATATTCCCATCGTCACCTTCGTCGACGTGCCCGGCTTCCTGCCCGGCACCGCGCAGGAATACAACGGCATCATCAAGCACGGCGCCAAGCTGCTTTACGCCTATGCCGAAGCCACCGTGCCCAAGATCACCGTCATCACCCGCAAGGCCTATGGCGGCGCTTACGACGTGATGAGCTCGAAGCACCTGAAGGGCGACGTCAACTTCGCCTGGCCGACCGCCGAAATCGCGGTGATGGGGCCCAAGGGCGCGGTGGAGATCATCTTCCGCCAGGATATCGGCGACGCTGAAAAGATCGCCGCGCGCACCGAGGAATACCGGCAGAAATTCGCCAATCCCTTCATTGCCGGTCATCGTGGCTTCATCGACGACGTCATCATGCCGCACTCGACCAGGAAGCGTATCTGCCGCTCGCTGGCCATGCTGAAGGACAAGAAGCTGGAACGTCCGGTGCGCAAGCACGGCAACATTCCGCTGTGATGGGGGGAACGGATATGTTCACCAAGATTCTGATCGCCAATCGCGGCGAAATCGCCTGCCGCGTCATCAAGACCGCCCGCAAGATGGGCATCAAGACGGTGGCGGTGTATTCCGACGCCGACAAGGATGCGCTGCATGTGCAGATGGCCGACGAGGCCGTGCATCTGGGGCCGCCGCCTTCTGCCCAGTCTTACCTGCTGGCCGACAAGATCGTCGAAGCCTGCCTGAAGACCGGCGCCCAGGCGGTGCATCCGGGCTACGGTTTCCTGTCGGAAAAGCGCGAGTTCCAGGAAGCTTTGGCCAAGGCCGGCATCACCTTCATCGGTCCCGATTCCCATGCCATCTTCTGCATGGGCGACAAGATCGAGTCGAAGAAGCTGGCCCGTCAGGCCGGCGTCAACACCGTGCCCGGCCACATGGACGTCATCCGGGACGCCGACCACGCGGTGGATATCGCCGGTCAGATCGGCTATCCGGTGATGATCAAGGCCTCCGCCGGCGGCGGCGGCAAGGGCATGCGTCTGGCCTGGAACGAAGCCGAAGCCCGCGAAGGCTTCGTCTCGGCCACCAACGAAGCCAAGTCATCCTTCGCCGATGATCGCGTGTTCATCGAGAAGTTCATCGAGCAGCCGCGTCACATCGAAATCCAGGTTCTGGCCGACAGCTTCGGCAACACCATCTATCTGGGCGAGCGTGAATGCTCGATCCAGCGCCGCCACCAGAAGGTGATCGAAGAGGCGCCGTCGCCCTTCCTGTCCCCGGAAATGCGCAAGGCCATGGGCGAGCAGGCCTGTGCCCTGGCCAAGTCGGTGCAGTACAAGTCGGCGGGTACCGTCGAGTTCATCGTCGGCGGTGCTACCGGCGAGTTCTACTTCCTGGAAATGAACACCCGCTTGCAGGTCGAGCATCCGGTCACCGAAATGGTCACCGGTCTCGATCTGGTCGAGTTGATGATCAAGGTGGCCGCCGGTGAAAAGCTGCCGCTGACCCAGGACGACGTCAAGCTGACCGGCTGGGCCATGGAAGCCCGCGTCTACGCCGAAGACCCGTTCCGCAACTTCCTGCCCTCCACCGGTCGCCTGACCCGTTATCAGCCGCCGGCGGAAAGCAATCAGGTGCGTGTGGATACCGGCGTCTACGAAGGCGGCGAGATCAGCATGTTCTACGATCCGATGATCGCCAAGCTGATCACCTATGGTCCGACCCGCGACGCCGCCATCAACCATATGCGCGACGCGCTCGACGCCTATTACATCCGTGGTCTGTCCCACAACATTCCGTTCCTGGCTTCGCTGATGAGCAAGGAACGCTTCGTCAAGGGCAACATCACCACCAACTTCATCGCCGAGGAATACGCCAACGGCTTCCACGCCAACGATCTGCCGGCCGATGATCCGACCGTGCTGATCGCCGTGGCCGCCAGCGTCAAGGCCGCCATCACCGCCCGCAACATCAAGGTGACCGGTCAGTTCCCCGGCCACGAGATGAAGGTGCCGGTGGAATGGACCGTGGTCCTGAACGGTGAATACCATGACGTCGAAACCCGTCCGGCCGAAGGCGGCTTCGCCGTGGTCATCGGCGGCGAGGCGGTCAGCGTCAAGACCGACTGGCAGATCGGCCAGCCCCTGTTCCGGGGCAGCATCGAAGGCCGCAACGTCTGCGTCCAGGTGGACCGCGATGGCGTATCCTACACCCTGGCCCATGCCGGCAGCCGGGTGAAGGCCCTGGTCCTGCCGCGTGCGGCAGCCGGCCTGAACAAGCTGATGCCGTTCAAGGCGCCGCCGGATATGTCCAAGTATCTGCTGTCGCCCATGCCCGGCCTGCTGCGCGCGGTCGAGGTCAAGGAAGGACAGGAAGTGAAGGCGGGCGAAGCCCTGGCCGTGGTCGAAGCCATGAAGATGGAAAACATCCTGAAGGCGGAACGCGACGGCACCATCGGCAAGATTCACGCCCAGGCGGGTGAATCGCTGGCGGTGGACCAGAAGATCATCGAATTCGCCTGATCATTGGCGGATCGAAGACGAAAAGACCCCGGGGCCGGCAACGACCCCGGGGTTTTTGTTTCAACCGGCACTGATTCTTGGCCCCAGCCGGGCCCAGGCTTTTTCGTGGAAGTGGCCGGCTATGACATTGCAGACCGGTTCGATCAGGGCGATGGCGCCGCCCAAGACCAGCGAACCGGTGATCGCATAGGTGACGGCCACGGCGACGACCAGATGCACACCTAATTGGCTGGTCATCTTCATCATCTTGATCATGGCGTCCTCCTGTTCCGGCACTTCACGGGGCCGATCATAGGCAGGGAAAACTCATTGGTGAAATGGATTAAAATTTCAAATTAATCGATAAAAACGATTAAAGCTGATCTTGGAACCATTCCAATTAGGCTCCGCCAGCCTTGAATAATTCCATGTTACGGTCGTACCATCAGGCCATGTCCTAAGGGGTAGGGACATCCCCAAAAGTGGGAGGTTTTGATCAATGCTTGTCCGCCATCAAGCACCGGAACATGAAACCCTGCGCGAGGCCGGAATTCGCCCGACCACGCCCAGGATCACTATTTTGCGCGCCATCGAGCAAGGCGGCCATCGCCACCTGACACCGGAATCCTTTCATCAGGAACTGGCCGATCAGGGGCATGAATTCTCTCTGGCCACCGTCTACAACACCCTCAACCATTTCGCCGAGGCCGATCTGTTGCGGCGGGTGGGCTGTGGCGACCGTCACTATTTCTGTACCAATACGCGCGAGCATCATCATTTTTACGATGCCCGCACCGGTCGGATCGAGGACATCCCCGACCCGCAGCCGGTGATCGCCGGTCTGCCGGAACCACCGCCGGGGATGATGATCGAAGCGGTGGAAGTGGTGATCCGCCTGCGGCGTCTACCGCACGGGTAAGGATATGGGGCGCGTTGGCGGAAGCGGTTCGGATCATCTCCGCTCCGTTTCCTTACCGCGCCCCGTCCTTGGCCCGGCCTTGCAGATAAGTCAGCAACAAACCGGCTTCGGCCTCGGTCAGCGGGGTCAGGCGTTTCATGGAATTGATGTGGCCGATCCAGTCATCGGCGCCATAGCCAGCGGCGGGCTTTTGCGCGTGGCATAAGGTGCAATTGTCCTTGGCCATGCGCTCGGCGTAATCCCAAAGCGGTGCGGTCTCGCGCAGGAATGCGCCCATGGGCACCCAGGCCAGCAAGCGTGTCTCGGTCCAAACCTGGCCGCTCTCGGCATCCTCGACGCTGCCCAGGATTTGCCGGCGGGGCAATGCCGTCTCGCTCAGGCTGGCCAGGGTGATGCGCTTGCCCTGACGGGCGTAAAGCAATGCTGTCGTTCCCTCGCGCTGCCAACCGGTGATCTCGATACGGGCGAAATCGCCCTCTACCGTCAGCACGCGGACAAGGTGGCCTGCCGCCAGTTCACCTTCGGCCTCTGATTCTGGGCTGGGGCGCAGGGGCAGGTTTTCCAGGGCGACGACATGATCGCCGGGGCTGGGGCGGATGATCGCGGCCTCCGCCTTCAAGTCCGCCAACAGGCGGCGGTGGGTGGCGGTGACGTCGGGCATTTTATGGGCGACGGCCTTGTGGCAGTCGATGCAGGTCTTGCCGTCCTTGGCGGCGTCGCGCATGGTGCGGGATGCCTTGATGGATTGCTTGTGGAAGGCCATGGCCTCGAAGGAATGGCAATTGCGGCACTCGCGTGAGTCGTTGGCGCGCATGCGCTCCCATTCGCGCCGCGCCAGGGTATGGCGCTTGGCCTCGAACTTTTCCGCCGTGTCGATGGAGCCGGCGGCCCAATGGAACAACTCGCCGCTGGCCTGGATCTTGCGGATCAGCTTGTGCGACCAATCGCGCGGCACGTGGCAATCGGAGCAGGTGGCGCGCACCCCGGACGGGTTCTGGAAATGGGGGGATTGCTGGTATTCCACATAGACGGTGTCGCGCATCTCGTGGCACGAGATGCAAAACGTCATGGAATTGGTGGCTTCCAGCGCGGTGTTGAAGCCGCCCCAGCCGATCACTCCCGCCACCATGCCGGCCAAGCCGATCAATACCCATTTCTTCACCGCATCGCCCCTCTTGGCAAACGATGGGCCGGACGACATCGCTGTCGCCCGGCCCCTTGGTTCATCCGCTCTCGCTTAGTCGAAGGGCTTCGGCTGCGGGGTCGAATCGGTGGACGGCGGCAGGATCGGCAGCTTGAAGTCGGGCTGGTCGCCGGTCAGCGACTTGAGGAAGGCGACGATCTTGTCGTTTTCTTCCGTGCTGAACTTCTTGCCCAACTGGATGCGGCCCATGGTGTCGACGGCGCTGGCCAAGGTGGCGGCTTCGCCGTCGTGGAAGTAGGGATAGGTCATCTCGACGTTACGCAGCGTCGGCACCTTGAAGTAGAAGCGATCGGCTTCGTCCTTGGTGACGGCGACGCGGCCTTCCGCCGGGCTGCTGGCCTTGTAGGGCTCGACCACGCCCATCTTCTGATAGGTGTTGCCGCCGGCGGCGGCGCCGTTATGGCAGGCGGTGCAGCCCGAATCCTTGAACAACTCGTAGCCGGCCAGTTCCTGGGCGGTCAAAGCCTTCTTGTCGCCCTTCAGCCACTTGTCGAAGCGGGAATTGGGGGTGACCAGGGTTTCCTCGAAGGCGGCGATGGCCTTGGTCACGCCGTCGACGCTGACCTTGTCGGAGCCGAACACCTTCTTGTACTCAGCCACATAGGCCGGGATCGATTGCAGCACCGACAGCGCCAGGGTGTGGGTCGAGGCCATCTCGCCCGGATTGGCGATGGGGCCGCCGGCCTGGTCTTGCAGGGTCAGGGCGCGACCATCCCAGAACTGGGCCAGATTGAGGCTGGAATTGAGCACGGTCGGGGCGTTGATCGGACCTTTCTGCCAGTTATGGCCGATGGAAGTCTTCAGATTGTCGGTGCCGCCCATGGACAGGTTGTGGCACGAATTGCACGAGATGAAGCCCGACTTGGACAGGCGCGGATCGAAAAACAGCTTCTTGCCCAGTTCGACCATGGCCGGATTGGCGATCTTGGCCGGCTGGATCGGCGAGATCGGCTCGTCGGCGGCGAAGGCGGCGGTGGCCGACAGGGTGATTGCGGTGGCAATCAGAATCAGAGAGCGCATGGGATTTCCCCCTAAGGAACTTGCGTTTTCAACGTCAAGATCATGCGCTGGCTTAATTATCCTTCACAAATGGACACGTTCTAAAAGGCCATCCAAATCAATGCTGAATCAATGTTTTACAGTGATTTAGCCAATTTAGAATAATGCCAAATCAGTTGCCGTGCTTTTTGGCCCGCAAGCGGTCCCAGTATTCCAGGCGCTTGCGCACTTCGCGTTCGAAGCCGCGTTCCGGCGGATCGTAGAAGCGCTGGCGGGCCATGCCGTCGGGGAAGTAGTTCTGGCCGGAAAAGCCGTCGGCCTGATCGTGGTCGTATTGATAATCCTTGCCGTAGCCCAGATCCTTCATCATCCGCGTCGGCGCGTTCAGGATATGCATGGGCGGCATCAGGCTGCCGGTCTGTTTGGCCGCTTTGCGTGCCGCCTTATAGGCGGTGTAGGCGGCATTGGATTTGGGCGCGGTACCCAGATAGACCACCAATTGGGCGATGGCCAATTCGCCTTCCGGGCTGCCCAGGCGCTCGAAGATGTCCCAGGCGGCCAGAGCCTGCACCGCCGCGTTGGGATCGGCCAGACCGATATCCTCGACGGCGAAGCGGGTCAGGCGGCGACAGATATAGGCCGGGTCCTCGCCGCCCTCCAGCATGCGGGCCATCCAATAAAGCGCCGCGTCGGTGTCGGAGCCGCGCAGGGATTTATGCAGGGCGCTGATCAGGTTGTAATGGCCCTCGCGGTCCTTGTCATAGGCCGGTGCGCGCTGCTGCACCACCTTGGCCAATTGGGCCGAATCCAGCGCCGGCTCGGAGGGCAGGATGGACAGCGCCTCGATCAGGTTGAGGAAATAACGGCCATCGCCGTCGGCCATGGCTTTCAGCGCCGCCCGCGAATCCTCGGCCAGCGGCAGGGGGCGGCCCAATTCCGCCTCGGCTCGGGTGATCAGGGCATCAAGGGCGTCGTCATCCAGGCGTTTCAACACCAGCACTTGGGCACGCGACAGCAAGGCGCCGTTCAGCTCGAAACTGGGGTTTTCGGTGGTGGCGCCGACCAGCACCACCGTGCCGTTCTCGACGAAGGGGAGAAAGCCGTCCTGCTGGGCGCGGTTGAAGCGGTGGATCTCATCCACGAACAACAGCGTGCCGCGCCCGGCTTCCTTGCGTTTGCCGGCGGCGTCGAACACCTTGCGCAGATCGGCGACGCCGGAAAATACCGCACTCAGCGGCTCGAAATGCAGATCGGTGCGGTCGGCCAGCAAGCGGGCGATGGTGGTCTTGCCGCAGCCCGGCGGCCCCCACAGGATGATGCTGGTCAGCCGTCCGGCGGCCAGCATGCGGCCCAAAGGCCCGCTGGGGCCGATCAGATGATCCTGACCGACCACCTGATCCAGACTGGCCGGTCGCAGTCGGTCGGCCAGCGGGCGATCATGCGGGCGCTCGAACAGGCTGGTCACCCGCCCACCTGCAGGCTCAGTTTCTCGCCGTCGCGTTCCACCATGATGGCCCAGCCCGGCGCCTCCCGCGTCAGCACCCGGCGGGCATCGGTGACGCTGGCGATGGCCTGGTCGTTGATGCGCAGGATGATATCGCCGGGTTCGATGCGCAGGCGGTGGGCGATGGAACCGCGCTTGATCTTCAGCACCACCACGCCGATGGCGGCGCTTTCCAGACCCAGTTCCTCGGCCAGGGCCGGATTGAGGTTGGCGATGACCGAGCCGGTGAAGGGATTGGCGCCGCCCACTTCGGTCACCTCGCGCGCCGGGCTTTCCGGCGGCGCGATCAGGCGCACGTTCAGCACCCGCTGTGCACCGTCGCGCAGTACGGTCAGGTGGGCGTCGGCCCCCGGCCCCAAGGTGGCGAGACGGAAGCGCATGCCCTCGGGGTCGTCGACCTCGTGCTCGTTGATGGAGACCACCACGTCGCCGGGCCGCAGGCCGGCGCGGGCGGCGGGGCCGTCCTTGTGGATGTTGTTGATGAGAATGCCGACCGGGCGGCTGAGGCTGAGCGCCTGGGCCAGTTCGCTGGTCACCGCCTGACCCGAGGCCCCCAGCCACGGCCGCACCACCTTGCCGGTTTCCTTGATGCTGGCCAGCACCGTGCGCACCAAAGAGGTGGGGATGGCGAAACCGATACCGTTGGAGCCGCCGCCTTTGGAGAAGATGGCGGAATTGATGCCGATCAGCTTGCCGTCCATGGAGACCAGGGCACCGCCGGAATTACCGGGATTGATGGCGGCGTCGGTCTGAATGAACGAGCGGTAATCGGTGATGCCCACATTGGTGCGGGCCAGGGCCGAGACGATGCCGCTGGTCACCGTCTGGCCGACGCCGAAGGGGTTGCCGATGGCGATGACCAGATCGCCCACTTCCAGGGCGTCGGAATTGCCCATGGGCAGCACCGGCAGCGCATCCTTGCCCGGGTCGATCTTGAGTACGGCCAGGTCGCTGCGTTCGTCCGAGCCCAGCAGCTTGGCCTCGAACTCGCGGCGGTCGGCCAGCACCACGGTGACTTCGTCGGCGCCCTTGACCACGTGGTGATTGGTGATCACCGTGCCGTCCGGGGTGACGATGACGCCCGAGCCCAGGCTGTTTTGCACCCGTTCCTGCGGCATGCCCTGGGGCAATTGGTCACCGAAGAAGCGGCGGAAGAACGGATCGTTCAACAAGGGCGAGGTGGCGGTGCGCACCACCCGTTTGGTGTAGATGTTGACCACCGCCGGCGCCGTCTGCTTGACCACCGGGGAAAAGGATTGCTGGATTTGCGGGCGCGAGGTGGGCACCGCCTGTCCCCAGGCGGGCAGCGCAGCCACAAGCGCAAGGGCGGCAAACAAGGACGATAGACGCAAGGCGGGCATGGGAAATTCCACGAAAGACAAAACGCCTTAATAGTATGGGGGGATTGGTGCGGGGATCAATCCAGCCGTGCCAGTAATTCACGGCCCATGGCGCCGCCGTCACCGGTCAGGCCATGATCGACCACGCTTTCCATGGCGTCCAGCAAGGCGATGATGTGGTCGGGGGGCGGCGTTTTATCGGTCAGCATGCGGCATAGATGCTGGCTGATCCGGCTGATCAACGGATAGCCGAAGGTGGTGGCCTGGCCCTTGATGTCGTGGAGAATGGTGTAAAGCCGGTCAGGATCGAGGGATGGGGCCAGACAGGCGCGGGCGGCGGCAACATCGGCCCGCAGCCAGCGGGGATAATCCTGGCTCAGGCTTTCCAGGGCGGCCTCGGCCCGGGCCAGTGCCTCGCAATCCAAGCCATCGGGCAAGGCGTCGCCGCCGGCCATCGCCTTACTCGGCCGCCGACCGGGTGCCGCCAAGCGGCTTGCGCCGATGGCTTTCCTCGATCAGGGCGCCGGCGCGCTGAATGATTTCGATGGCGGAAATGGGGGTCGGGACCATGTCGCTGATCCCCGCTTCCCAGGCCAGTTCCAGCATGGCATGGTGGCTGCTGGGGCTGATCCCCAGAACCGAGGTGTCCGCATGACCGAATTCGCCCCGGCGCAGGCGGTGGGCGAACAACAGCGCCTCGGTGGAATCGCCGCCCAGGTCGATGACGATCAGATTGGGTAAATTCTTCAGAACCAAGGGGATGGCCTGCACGGTGGAGCGGGCCTCTTCGCACGCCTTCACCCCCAGGGCGGCCATCAGCGTGATGATCAGGCGGCGCATGTGGGCGCTGGGATGGATCACCAGTACACGGGCCTTGCTGCCGTCCACCCTTAACATCCGAGGCATCGCCCTTTACAGTGGGGTTGCTGGTCATGTGCGCGGCTGTTTATAAACCGCTCAACGGAATATACAGACTTTACCCGATGTGCGCAACTAAGCGTCGAGAGCCTATCTTTTCGGTATAGTTGAACAATATTTCTTAAAGGCGCCATGCCGGCGTCGGTCGGAGGGCGTGATTGCATGTTCAAGCGATTGGTTTCTTTTGGTGCTGCGGCAATCGCTGCCCTGACCTCGGCCTGCGAGGACGGCCCGGCCACCATTCCCGGCGGCTGGCGCAGCGCGGCGGTGTGGAGCACCATGGTCCATGCCAGTGCCCAGGGCCCATTGTGGCTGGACGTGCATGGCCAACCCTTTGGCGGTGATGGCGATTTCAAGGACAAGGTGGCGGCGGCCATGACCAATCAACTGGTCGGTCGGCAACTGGCCTTCACCGCCCGGCGCGATCAGGCCGACAAGCCCGAGTTTCGCGTCGTGCTGGCCTTCAATGCTCCGGCCAATGCCGATCCGCGTGATTTGTGTGCCGGTCAGATCGCCACCGCTGCCCAGGCTGGTGACAAGGTGACGGCGGTAGCGGCGTTTTGCGACAAATCCGGGCTGTTGTCGTCGGTGCAGGGCTGGGTGGCCAAGGTCGAGGGCGTCGACGACCCCCGATTCCGCCGTCTGCTCGGGCAGTTGACCCGTGATCTTTTCGGCTCGCCCTGATCACGATTGCGGCGCGACAATTACGCCTTCCGGCGCAGGAAGTCATGCGAAGGTATGACTAAAGGGGGAGTGCGGAAATCAGCACCGAGATGCCGTAAAATCGGTGTGGACCGGTATTTTCTTGATCGCCATCAAGTCGGTGCGGTGTTTATTTCTTTCGCACCACCAAGCGATGCGGGCCATCGGTGGCCGCGCCGTCTTCGGCTTGAATGCTGACGATTTCGTGTCCTAGTTCTGCCAGGGATCGGGGAACATTGATCAAAGGTTCCATCCCTTTCAGGCGAATTTCCGCCAGCTGTCCGGGGGACATTTTCTCGATCAGCAATTTGGCGCGGACGAAGGTCATGGGGCAGACGTCGGCAGTTATGTCAAGGCTGTAGTTGTTTTGTTCAGTCATGCGTTTTCCGCCACTTGGGTTGCTGGTAATGGTTATTGCGGTGAAAAGAAGAAAGAACTATATAAGCGACACTCGTCTTAACCGGAGGCATGCTCTTAAATGTCGGAGCGTTCTAACACCAGCGACCTGTTGTCCCTGACCACCGAAATCGTGGCCGCGCATGTCGCCAACAATTCCGTCGCCGTCGCCGATCTGCCGCAGCTGATCAATGAAGTCTACCGCACTCTGGCTTCCGTTGGCAGCGCCCCCTCGGCGCCCGAGCGTCCGCAGCCGGCGGTGGCGGTGAAGAAGTCGGTCAATCCCGATTACATCATCTGCCTGGAAGACGGCAAGAAGCTGAAGATGCTGAAGCGGCACCTGAAGACCGCTTACAACATGAGCCCGGAAGAATACCGCGATCGCTGGGGTCTGCCGGCCGATTATCCCATGGTCGCCCCCAATTACGCCGCGCATCGCTCGTCGCTGGCCAAGAAGATCGGCCTGGGCACCAAGCCGCGCAAGCGTCCGGTTCGCCGCGCCTGATCTTTTGCCGCGTCTGATCTCAACCATAAATTTTTTATGGGCGCCGCGGGCATTTCGCTCGCGGCGCCTTTGGTTTATGATCCCCGTCCGATAATCCTGACGAAGGGCCGCCATGGTTTCGCGTATTGAACAGCGTTGCATCGACAAGGGTATGAAGATGACCGACCAGCGTCGGGTCATCGCCCAGGTGCTGTCCGATTCCGCCGATCACCCGGACGTGGAAGAGGTGTACCGCCGCGCCACCGCCAAGGATCCGCGCATTTCCATCGCCACCGTTTATCGCACCGTCCGCCTGTTCGAGGAGGAGAGTATCCTTGAACGCCATGATTTCGGCGATGGCCGCGCCCGCTATGAAGAGGCGCCGAGCGAACATCACGATCACCTGATCGATGTCAACTCGGCCCGGGTGATCGAGTTCACCAGCCCCGAGATCGAGGCGCTGCAGCGGGAAATCGCCCGCAAGCACGGCTTTCGTCTGGTTGGGCATCGGTTGGAATTGTACGGAGTTCCGTTGACTTCCGGCGGTGATTCCGACGACAAATAGCCAAGGAACGCTTGGGGCTTTTCCTTGGCGCCATTTAATCAGGCGAGGATACATGAGTTCGCTGGAGAACGAGGTCGAGGCGGCTGGATCGCGCCTTGAGGTTCGGTTGGCCGCCAACGAAGAGGAAATCCTGGCGGCCCAGGCGCTGCGCTATCGCGTATTCTACGAGGAAATGGGGGCCAAGCCGACGCCGGAAATGGCGGCGCGGCACTCGGATTTCGATCCCTTCGACGCCATCTGCGACCATCTTCTGGTGCTGGACCCGGCGCGCGGTGCCGGCGGCAAGGCGGTTGTCGGCACCTATCGCCTGATCCGACGCGAGGTGGGCGAGGCTCATGGCAAGTTCTATACCGCCAGCGAATACGATATTTCCAAAATCCTGGCCAAGGGCGGCAAGTTCATGGAACTGGGCCGGTCCTGCGTCGATAAGGATTATCGCACCGGCGCCACCATGCAAGTCATGTGGTCGGGCATCGCCAATTATGTCTGGGATCGCGGTATCGAACTGATGTTCGGCTGCGCTTCGCTGCCCGGCACCGACCCGGCGGCGTTGTCGACCCAATTGTCCTATCTGTATCACTACCATCTGGCCCCGGCGGAGATTTGTCCGCGCGCCCTTGATGCCCTGTATGTCGACATGAATCTGGTCGACAAGGACAGTCTCAACCCGCGCCGGTCGCTGGCCTCGTTGCCGCCCTTGATCAAGGGCTATCTGCGTCTGGGCGGCTTTGTCGGCGATGGCGCCGTCATCGACCACCAGTTCAACACCACCGATGTCTGCGTCATGGTCAAGACCGAACTGGTGACGGCCAAATACGCCAAGCATTATGATCGCACCCGCGATATTCCGGGCGGCCATTAACGGCCATGAGCAATCGCTTCGTCGCCATCATGCGCTTTATCGGTTTCGTCTCGTGGACCTTGCTGGCCATGGGGCCGTATCTGGTGTTGCTGGCTATCCGCCCATACGCTTGCATCCATTACGCCCGGCGCTATTTCCAGATCGTCGCCCGCATCTGCGGCTTCGTCGTCAAGACGCGGGGGCAGCCGCTGCAGGCGGCGGGGCCGGTTTTGTTCGTCAGCAACCACGCCAGCTACCTGGACATCATCATCCTGGGCAGCGTCATCAAGGCCAATTTCGTCGCCAAGGCGGAAGTGGCCAATTGGCCCGGTTTCGGCTTTCTCGCCAAGATCGCCCGGACGGTGTTCGTCGCCCGCAAACGTGGCGGCACGGCGGGTGAGCGCGACGCGCTGACCAACCGCCTGAAGGGCGGTGATTCGCTGATGCTGTTCCCCGAGGGCACCAGCAATGACGGCAACAATGTGCTGGCCTTCAAAAGTTCGCTGTTCGCGGTGGCGGAAATGACCGGCCCCGACGGCAAGCCGTTGCCGGTGCAGCCGGTGTCCATCGCTTATACTCGCCTGGACGGCATGCCGCTGTGCCGGGCGCTTCGGCCCTATTTCGCTTGGTATGGCGACATGACTTTGGTCGGCCATTTGCTTGATGCCCTGGGGCTGGGCCGGGTGCAGGTGGAGGTGGTGTTCCATCCGGTGGTCAGCCTGACCGATTTCGGCGACCGCAAGGCGCTGTCCAACCATTGCCACGATCTGGTGCGCCAGGGTGTGGTCAAGGCCTTGGCCGGGCGGCTGGATGCGCCGGTTCCGGTGGTTCATTGAAAGTTCAACCTGTGGATATATTGACTCCTGGGACGGCGATGTTAGCTTCTGGTCTTCGTGGAGGGCGGCTTCGGGCGCCCATTTCTGTCATTGGAAGCGCCGGCGGCGAAAGGGCCGCGGGCGAACGGCATTGACCAAGAAGCTTTTCGTCAAGACCTATGGCTGCCAGATGAACGTCTATGACTCGGCCCGCATGGCCGATGTCCTGGCGCCGCTGGGTTATGGCCCCGGTGATTCGCCCGAGGATGCCGATATGGTCATCCTCAACACCTGCCATATTCGTGAGAAGGCCTCGGAGAAGGTATTTTCCGAACTGGGCCGGCTGCGTCAGATCAAGACCGAGAAAGATGGCGGACTGATCATCGCCGTCGCCGGCTGCGTGGCGCAAGCCGAGGGCGAGGAAATCCTGCGCCGCGCTCCCTTCGTCGACATCGTGTTGGGGCCGCAAACCTATCACCGGTTGCCGGAGATGGTGGCGCAGGCGTCGCGCGCCGCCCTGGCCAACGGCAATGGCGGCGCCGTGCTGGATACCGAATTCCCCATCGAACCCAAGTTCGACCATCTGCCCGAGCCGCGCGCCGACGGCCCGGCGGCATTTCTGTCGGTGCAGGAAGGCTGCGACAAGTTCTGCACCTTCTGCGTCGTTCCCTATACTCGGGGCGGTGAATATTCGCGGCCCTCGCAGGCCATCTTGGACGAAGCGAAAAAGCTGGTGGACCAAGGCGTGATGGAAATCACCCTGCTGGGCCAGAACGTCAATGCCTGGCATGGCGATGACGGCAAAAGCTTCGGCTGGCTGATCCGTCAATTGGCCAAGCTGGACGGGCTTGCGCGCATCCGCTTCACCACCTCGCATCCGCGCGACATGGACGACGATCTGATCGACGCCCATGGCGAGGTGAAAAAGCTGATGCCGTTCCTGCATCTGCCGGTCCAGGCCGGGTCCAACCGTATGTTGGAGGCCATGAACCGTCGCCACGACCGTGATTTCTATTTCGGTCTGGTCGATAAGCTGCGCGCCGCCCGGCCCGATCTGGCGCTGTCGTCGGATTTCATCGTCGGTTTCCCCGGCGAGACCGATGCCGATTTCGCCGATACCTTGGACCTGGTCCGCCGGGTCGGCTTCGTCAACACCTATTCGTTCAAGTATTCGGCCCGTCCCGGCACCCCGGCGGCGATCATGCCCAATCAGGTGGACGAGGCGGTCAAGGAAGCGCGGTTGGCCCAGTTGATGGATTTGCTGCAAGAGCAGACCAACCATTTCAACCAGAACTGCCTGGGCATGGAAATGGCGGTGGTGTTGGACCGCCAGGGCAAGTATCCGGGCCAGTTGATCGGCCGCTCGCCCTATATGCAGCCGGTGCACGTGGACAATGTCGCCCATCTGGCCGGACACTTGGTCAATGTGCGGATCAGCGAGATTCATCCCCGCAGCCTGAAGGGTGAAATCATCGAGGCCGAAAGGATGCGCGCGTGACCGACATCTCGCCCCGGCAAACCATCCTGCTGCGCGAGTACCACAACAACGCCCTGTCGCAAGTGCTGTTCGGTCCGCACAACGTCAATCTGGACCGGATCGAACGGTTGCTGGGGGTGGCCTTGAACGCGCGCGGCAATGCCGTCAGCATTTCCGGCACACCGGAATCGGCGGCCGAGGCCGCCCGGGTGCTGGATGATCTCTATGCCCTGGCCGGGCGGCAGGGCCATCTGGAAACCGCCGACGTGGATGCCGCCACCCGCATGAACGAGCCGCGCGCCGATGCCGACGAATTGGTGTTGCGCACGCGCAAGCGCCACATCGCCCCGCGCACGCCGACCCAGGCGGATTATTTGAAGGCACTGAACGACGACCCGTTGGTGTTCGGTCTGGGGCCGGCGGGCACCGGCAAGACCTATCTGGCGGTGGCCAAGGCGGTGGCCTTGATGCTGGCCGGCGAGGTCGACCGCATCATTCTGTCGCGTCCGGCGGTGGAAGCGGGCGAGCGCCTTGGTTTTCTGCCCGGCGATCTGAAGGAAAAGGTCGACCCCTACCTGCGGCCGCTCTATGACGCCCTGCACGACATGCTGCCCGGCGATCAGGTGATGAAGAAGCTGAGTGCCGGCGAGATCGAGGTCGCCCCCCTGGCCTTCATGCGCGGGCGCACCTTGGCCAATTCCTTCATCATCCTGGACGAGGCACAGAACACCACGCCCATGCAGATGAAGATGTTTTTGACCCGTCTGGGCGAACATTCGCGCATGGTCATCACCGGCGATCTGTCGCAGACCGATTTGCCGCCGGGCGCGCGCTCGGGTCTGGCCGATGCGCTTGAGACCCTGGACGGGGTCAAGGGCGTGTCCTTCGTCACCTTCACCGACCGCGACGTCGTCCGCCACGATCTGGTCACCCGTATCGTCCGCGCCTATGACCGGGTCGAGCGGGCCCGCAAGCAAGCCAAGGGAGAACCCGTTTAATGAGCGCCGAAATCGACGTCGCCATATCCATCGAGGACGAGGCCTGGACCCAGGCCCTGCCGGGGGCCGAGGAATTGTGCCGGACCATGGTGTTGGCGACATTGCAGGCGGCGGGTGGCGATTTTGACGGACCGGCGGTGGAAGTCAGCGTGGTTCTGACCAGCGACACCGCCGTGCACGCGCTCAACCGCGACTGGCGCGGCCAGGACAAGCCCACCAACGTGCTGTCCTTCGCTGGCCTTGACGACGACGAGGCGCCGGTGGTGGTGGGCGCCCCCATCCTGCTGGGCGACGTCATCATGGCCTTTGGCGTGTGCGCGCAGGAAGCGCGCGAGCAGGGCAAGACCCTGGCCCATCACGCCGCCCATCTGGTGGTGCACGGCACGCTTCATCTGCTGGGCTGGGACCACGAAGAGGACGAGACGGAAGCCGAGGAAATGGAGCGGCTGGAGGCGGTTATTCTGTCCGGCTTCGGCATCGCCGATCCGTATGCGGAGGGAGAGGGTCAGGGATCATGAGCGAACCCCATAGTCGCCCGCCCCGTGATAACGGGGCAAACGTGAAGGTGTCCCGTGATAACGGGGCAAACGTGAAGGTGTCCCGTGATAACGGGGCAAATGTGAAGGTGTCCCGCGATGGCGGGATGGGCGTGAAAAATCCGCCCGAGACCGGCGGTGCTGCCGGCGACGATTCGCTGGTGGCCATGGTGCGTGGTTGGGTTCGGGCGCTGCGCCGGGCCAAGGGTGGCGAATCCGTGCGCGAGGCGCTGGAAGACCTGATCGACGACCGCGACGATACCGGCATCCCCATCGACGACCATGAACGCATCCTGCTGGGCAACATCCTGCATCTGCGCGATGTCACCGCCTATGACGTCATGGTGCCGCGGGCCGATATCCAAGGTGTCGAGGACGGCACCACTCTGGATGACCTGATCGACCTGTTCATCCGCTGCGGCCATTCGCGCTTGCCGGTGCATCGCGGCACCTTGGACGACATCATCGGCATGGTCCACATCAAGGACGTGTTGGCCGCCACCCGATCCGACCAATCCTTTCATCTGCCGCACATCATGCGCCGGGTGCTGTTCGTGTCGCCAGCCATGCGGGTGCCCGACATGTTGCTGGAAATGCGCCTCAAGCGCACGCATATGGCCTTGGTGGTGGACGAATACGGTGGCATCGACGGCTTGGTCACCACCGAGGATCTGGTGGAACAGATCGTCGGCGAGATCGAGGACGAGCACGACGAGCACGACGACCCGGTGATGAGCATCGCCGCCGACGGCACCATCGAGGCCGATGCGCGGGCCTCCATCGAGGAATTCGAGGCCGCCTTGGGGGCTGTGCTGACCGATGAGGAGCGCGACGAAGTCGACACCCTGGGCGGATTGGTGTTCTTCATCGCTGGGCGCATTCCGTCGCGCGGCGAGTTGATCGTGCATTCCTCGGGGCTGGAATTCGAGGTGGTCGATGCCGACCCCCGCCGCATCAAGTGGCTGCGGGTGCGGCGTCTGCTGCCCGTCGCCGACGACCAGTCGTGATGGCCGCGATGGCGCTCCCCCTTCTTATGCGCGGTTCGCCCTCGGGTCTGGGGCCGTGGGGCGGTTTGGCCAGTCGTGCCGCCGGTCTGACCGGCTGGCGTCGGGCCCTGCTGCTGCTGCTGCTGGGGGCCTTGGCCACCTTGGCCCTGCCGCCCTTGGGGGCGTTGCCGGTGCTGTTGCCGTCCTTGTGCGGTCTGGTCTGGGTGCTGGAAGGGGCACGCTCGCGCTGGGCCGCCTTTGGGGCCGGCTGGCTGTGGGCGTGGGCTTGGTACGCCATCGGTTTTTATTGGATCGGCAACGCCATGTTGGTCGATCCCGGCAAATTCGCCTGGATGATCCCCTTCGCCACCTTGGGTCTGGGGGCGGTGCAGGCGGTATTCATCGGTCTGGCCACCTTGGCCACCCATGTGACACGGGCCAGTGGTATCGGTCGTATCGTCGTGCTGGCCGGGGCGTGGACGGTGATGGAATGGGTGCGAGCCTGGTTTCTGACCGGCTTTCCCTGGAATCCGTTGGGCTCGGTGTGGGACGCGGTACCTGCCGTGCTGCAATTGGCGTCGCTGGCCGGGGTTTATGGTCTGTGCGCCTTCACCATCCTGGTTTTCGCCCTGCCGGCGGCCTTGGCCGACTTTCTCAGTCGGCGGCAACGTGGGCTGGTGCTGGCGGCGGTGGTGCTGTTGCTGGCCGGCGGCTTCGCCTTCGGTCAGGCGCGTCTGAGCGCCAACCCCACCGAAATGGTGCCCGGGCTCAAGCTGCGGCTGGTGCAGGCGGCCATCGCCCAACGCCATATGTGGCGCGAGGATTTGCGGCAAAGCCAATTAATCGATCATGTGGAATTGTCGCGTGGTCCTGGTTTCGACACCGTCACCCACGTGGTCTGGCCGGAAACGGCGGCGCCGTTCTTCCTGGATCTGGATGCCCGCAGTCGGGCCATCGCCGCCATGGCGGCACCGGTGGGCGGCGCACTGCTGACCGGGGCGCCGCGCATCACGCCGCAAGAGGTCGAGCCCCGACACTTGTGGAACAGTCTGATGGCCATCGACGGCGCCGGTCAGGTTGTCGGGCTCTACGATAAGGTGCATCTGGTGCCGTTCGGCGAATACGTGCCGCTGCGCGGTCTGTTGCCGATCACCAAGCTGACCGCCGGGGGCACCGATTTTTCCGCCGGAATCGGTTTGCGCACCCTGGATATCCCCGGTTTGCCGCCAGTGGGGCCGTTCATCTGCTACGAATCCGTATTTCCGGGGGAAGTGGTGGGGCGCGATCAAAAACGCCCGGAATGGCTGTTGACGGTGACCAATGACGGCTGGTTCGGCAAATCCGCCGGTCCGCATCAGCATCTGGCCGCCGGACGGATGCGGGCGGTGGAGGAGGGGCTGCCCCTGGTCCGCTCCGCCAATACCGGTATTTCCGCCGTGCTCGATCCGCTGGGACGCCAATTGGCGAGACTGGATCTGGGCAAACGAGGAATTATGGATACAGGTTTACCTAAGCCGCTGATGCCGACTCCGTACAGCCGCTGGGGTAATGCTGTTCCGTTGTCGGTCGCTTGTGCTTTACTACTTTTAGGAATTTCTTTGCGATTTCGGAGAATTAGAAGTAATTGATTTCCGACAATCGTGATTATTGAGGGATAATCACACGATTGACTTGCATACAACATAAGACATATGGTGGCCGCGGCGAAGCACCCGCCCCGTCATTCATGCAAGCATTCGGAACGATCTCATGGCTCAGACACCGCGTAAGGAACAAACCACGCCCCGTAAGGGAAGCTCCCGGGGGCGGACGCCATCGGGTAAGCCGAATCCCATCGATGTCCATGTGGGGAGCCGTGTCCGTTTGCGCCGGACGCTTTTGGGCATGAGCCAGGAAAAGCTGGGCGAGGCCTTGGGCCTGACCTTCCAGCAGGTGCAGAAATACGAGCGCGGCGCCAATCGCGTCGGCGCCTCGCGCCTGTTCGACCTGTCGCGCGTGCTCGACGTGCCGGTCAGCTTTTTCTTCGATGACATGAATGACGAGCTGAAGGCGCAAAGCCCGGCCCTGATCGCCGGCATGACCGCGCTGGAGGAGCCGCCGGCTCATTTCGAGCATGACCCTTTGGCCAAGCGCGAGACGCTGGAACTGGTGCGCGCCTATTACCGCATCGCCGACCCCCAGGTCCGGAAGCGGGTCTATGAATTGGCCAAGGCCCTGGCCGATTCGGATAGCTGAAATAGCCCTGATGAGGGCGGGGGAATCGGCACGATCCCCCGCCCCTTTTGTGCGAATGCGCTTGACGGCGGGTGGCGCCACCTGCCACAAGAACTGCCCTGGGAACAGATGTATTCCACCTGTTTACCCACGTGGAGATTTGTGACCGCTTGCCGCCACGAAAAACACCGGCTAAGTGGGTGCATCGCGATGGCTGTTTGATCCATTCCGAATGCCCCTGGTCCACTTTCGTCTGGAACTAGGAGGGCTTGCCCGTGTCCAAAAAGAATTTCCTGTTTACGTCCGAATCGGTTTCCGAAGGCCATCCCGACAAGGTGTCGGACCGCATTTCCGATGCCGTGGTTGACGCTTTCCTGGCTGCCGACCCGCATTCGCGCGTGGCGGTCGAAACGCTGACCACCACCAATCTGATCGTGCTGGCCGGCGAAGTGCGCGGCCCGGCTTCGGTCAATGCGGCGCTGATGGAAGACATCGCCCGCCACGCGGTGCGCGATATCGGCTACGAGCAGGAAGGCTTCCACTGGAAGGACGCCCAGGTTCAGGTCCATGTGCACCAGCAATCCGCCGACATCGCTGTCGGTGTCGATGCCGCCGGTGAAAAGGATGAAGGCGCCGGCGACCAGGGCATCATGTTCGGTTATGCCTGCACTGAAACCCCGGTGCTGATGCCCGCTCCCATCTATTTCGCCCACGAGATCCTGAAGTCGCTGGCCGAGGCCCGCCATTCGGGCGCCGAGCCGCTGTTGGGTCCGGACGCCAAAAGCCAGGTGACCTTGCAGTACCGCGACGGCAAGCCGGTCGGCTGCACCTCGGTGGTGGTTTCCACCCAGCATGGCGCCAGCCTGTCCCAGGCCGACGTGCGCGAAATCGTTCGTCCGCACGTGCTGAACGTGCTGCCGGAAGGCTGGATGTGCCCGGAAGACACCTTCTACGTCAACCCGACCGGTCGTTTCGTCATCGGCGGCCCCGACGGCGATTGTGGCCTGACCGGTCGCAAGATCATCGTCGACACCTATGGTGGCGCGGCTCCCCATGGCGGCGGCGCTTTCTCGGGTAAGGATCCGACCAAGGTCGATCGTTCCGCCGCCTATGCCTCGCGCTATCTGGCCAAGAACGTGGTCGGCGCCGGTCTGGCCGAGCGTTGCGTCATCCAGCTCAGCTACGCCATCGGCGTGTCCAAGCCGTTGTCGGTCTATGTCGACACCTACGGCACCGGTCGCGTCGACGAAGACAAGCTGTCCGACGTGTTGCAGCAATTGATGGATCTGAGCCCGCGCGGCATTCGCACCCATCTGGGTCTGAACAAGCCCATCTATGCCCGCACCGCCGCCTATGGCCATTTCGGGCGCAACCCCGACGCCGATGGCGGTTTCTCGTGGGAAAAGCTGGATCTGGTCGATCAACTCAAGCGCGCCTTCGGTGCGTGATGCCCAAGGGCGACGGCAAGAAGCCGGTTGACGACAAGCCGCGCTTTTTCGGCCGGCGCCGCGGCAAGACGCTGCGGCGCACCGCCCAGGGATTGATGGAAACGCTGCTGCCCCGGTTGGCCATCGTGCCACCGGGGCAGGGCGAGCCCTGTCTTGACGTCGCAGCCCTGTTTCCCCGCCCGATCCAGGCCGTGTGGCTGGAAGTGGGGTTCGGCGGCGGCGAACATGTGGCGGCGCAAGCCCGCCTTTACCCTGACATCGGTATCATCGGCTGCGAACCGTTCAATAACGGTATCGCCAGCCTGCTGGGCCATCTGGCCGGCAGCGATATCGACACTGTCCGCATTTTCCCCGACGACGTGCGCCAATTGTTGCCCGGTCTGCCCCAGGGCAGCATCGGGCGCGCCTTTGTCCTGTTTCCCGATCCGTGGCCGAAGAAGCGTCATGCCGAGCGTCGCTTCATTGGTAAGGATAATCTGGACGCCTTGGCCCAGGTGCTGGCCGATGGGGCTGAATTGAGGGTGGCCTCGGACGATCCGGTCTACCAGGACTGGGCGGCGGAGCAATTGCGCGCCCATGCCGATTTCACCGAGGTTCAGGTCACCAGCGACCGTGCCACCTTGCCCGATGACTGGCCGCCGACCCGCTATGAGCAGAAATGCCTGGCCGGGCGCGATCCGGTGTTTTTTCGTTTCATTCGTAAAAACCGCGTCTGACCGTCTGGTAAAACCAGCGGACCTTCCTACATAGGCGCTCGCTTTACCAAGGGGGGATTTCGATGATGGAATGGCTTAGCGATCCGCAATTATGGATCAGTCTGTTGACGCTGGCGGCACTGGAAATCGTGCTGGGCATCGACAATCTGGTATTCCTGACCATTCTGTCCGACCGTCTGCCCGAGGCGCAGCGCCCGCTGGCCCGCAAGCTGGGTCTGGCTTTCGCCCTGATCACCCGGTTGGCCTTGCTGGCCTCGCTGTCGTGGATCGTCGGTCTGGTCGATCCGGTGTTCACCGTCTGGGGGCATGCGGTGTCATGGCGCGACATCATCCTGATCGGTGGTGGCCTGTTCCTGCTGACCAAGGCAACCCATGAAATCCACGGCTCGCTGGAAGGCGAGGAAGACGACGGGCATGGCGGTGCGGTCAAGGCCGCCGCCGCCGGCTTTGCCGCCACGATCATCCAGATCGGCATCCTGGATATCGTTTTCTCGCTCGATTCGGTCATCACCGCCGTCGGCATGGTCGATCAGCTCGAGGTGATGGCGGCCGCAGTGATCATCGCCGTCATCGTCATGCTGGTGGCAGCCGGGCCGCTGTCGGCCTTCGTCTCCGCCCATCCCACCGTCAAGATGCTGGCCCTGTCCTTCCTGCTGCTGGTGGGCATGGCGCTGATCGCCGATGGTCTGGGCTTCCACATTCCCAAGGGCTATCTGTACTTCGCCATGGGCTTCTCGGTCCTGGTCGAGGCGCTCAATCTGATCGCCCGCAAGAGGCGCAAGCCGGTCAAGCTGCGCAATTCGCTGTAATTTACTTAACCATAAGAGCATCAGGGTTGTTGCTCTGGTGCTCTTATGTTAAGGCTTGCGCCGTTTTTTTGACTGAAGCTTGCGCTTTCGTCCGTGCCGATCAGGAGCCGATCATGGCCTATGTGGTGACCGAGAACTGCATCAAGTGCAAATACCAGGATTGCGTCGAAGTGTGCCCGGTGGATTGCTTCTACGAGGGTGAGAATTTCCTGGTCATCAATCCCGATGAATGCATCGATTGCGGCGTCTGCGAACCGGAATGCCCGGCCGAGGCCATTGTCCCCGATTCCGATGACAAGGCTGCCGCTTGGGCTCAGCTCAACCGCGATTATTCCGGTCAATGGCCCAACATCACCCGCAAGGGCGATGCCCCCGTCGATGCCGACGCGTGGAAGAACAAGCCGGACAAGGCTGACTTGCTGTCGCCCAATCCGGGTAAAGGCACGGTCTGACCGTTTTTGCCCCATCGTTTTTGCAATGCAGCCCGGCCCACTCGAAAGGTGGAGCCGGGCTTTTTACCGTGCTTTCATCGGACCGTCATGCTATAAGAGCCAGTCCGCCGAGCCAGGTACCCGCGGACGCCATGCGGCTCTGGGGAGCCATCGGGCGGACTTCCGTCCCCTTTTGTACAATATGATTCACTGATCCTCCGCCACTTTCGGATGTGGCCGGAATCGCCTTCGTCGTTTCGATGAAGGCCGGCCCGTTCCCGTGAAGCCACGCGGACCCAGCAGGGAAGAGAACAAATGTCGAGCGTTTCTTTCGCCGAAGGTGATTATGTGGTTTACCCAACCCATGGCGTTGGCCAGGTGATGGCCATCGAGAACCAGGAAATCGGCGGCATGAAGCTGCAATTGTTCGTCATCACCTTTGAACGCGACCGCATGACCCTGCGCGTCCCGGTGGCCAAGGCCACCAAGTCGGGCCTGCGCAGGCTGTCGTCGCGCAAGGACATGGACACCGCGCTGTCGACTTTGAAGGGGCGGGCCAAGGTCAAGCGCACCATGTGGAGCCGCCGGGCTCAGGAATACGAAGCCAAGATCAATTCCGGCGACCCGGTTTCCATCGCCGAGGTGGTGCGCGATCTGTACCGCAACGCCAACCAGCCCGATCAATCCTATAGCGAACGCCAGATTTATGAAGCGGCGCTGGAGCGACTGGCCGCCGAGCTGGCCGCGGTCGAAGGTATCGACGCCGAAGCCGCTGCCGCCAAGCTGTGTGAATTGCTGGCTGCGGCCTGATAATTCAGGCTCTTAAAGCGAACGCGGTCCCGGCCAGACGGCTGGGGCCGCGTTTTCCATTGGTCAGCATCAATCGCGGGCGTTGACGGATTCTTTCGCGCCTGCGACCATGCCCCAGGCTGCAAGCGGGATCGTGTGGGCATGGCTGCCAGTATTTCCGATAACAACGTTTTTGCCACCCTCAGGGGATCGGGCCGAATTTGGGCGGTGGGGGCCATCCACGGCGAGGTCGGGCGTTTGCGCGCTCTGCACGCATCCTTGGCCCAGACCATGAAGCCCGGTGATCAGATCGTCTATCTGGGGGATATCCTGGGCTATGGCGCCGATGTCCGTGCCGCCATCGACGAGGTGCTGGTGTTCCGCCGCTCGTTCCTGGCGCAGCCGGGGGTCGAGGTGGACGATATCGTCTTCCTGCGCGGTGCCCAGGAGGAGATGTGGCAAAAGCTGTTGCAATTGCAATTCGCCCCCAATCCGACCGAAGTGCTGAAATGGATGCTGGATCACGGCATCGGTCCGACCTTGGCCGCCTATGGCGGTAATATCGAGGAAGGCATGCTGGCGGCGCGTGACGGCATTTCGCCGCTGACCAAATGGACTTCGGCGTTGCGTCAGAACATGCGCTTGTATGATGGCCACACCACGCTGATGAGCGTGCTGAAGCATGCGGCCTATACCGACGATGACGGATTGCTGTTCGTCCATGCCGGTATCGACCCGACCCGGCCCTTGTCGGCCCAGTTGGATGCGTTCTGGTGGGGCTCGTCCGGGTTCGAATTGCTGGATGGGCCTTACGGCAGTTTCCGCATGGTGGTGCGCGGCTCCGACCGTCGTCGCGGCGGGGTAAGGGTGGGGGCGTTCACCGCCACCTTGGATTCCGGCTGTGGCCTGGGCGGTCCGCTGACCGCCGCCTGCTTCGGCGCCGACGGCCAGATGCTGCAAATGTTGGAAGCATAAGCGGGCCGCCGCCCACGCCGATTTGAGGCGTGAGCGGCGGTGCGCATAATCCGCTCAGCCGATCCCCTTTTCCATGATCCCGGCCAGACGGCGGGCGAAGTCCACCGGATCGGCAGGCATTTCGCCCTCGACGATGCGGGCCTGATCCAGCAGCAGCCAGGACGCGTCCTCGACGGCTTCACGCCCGCCCGCCTTGACCCGTTCGGCCATGGTCTTGATCAGGCCGTGGCGCGGGTTGATCTCCAGGATGCGCGGGGTGTCCTGGTCCACCTGCTTGTGCGCCTTCAGCAGCTTTTCCAGATGCAGGCTCATCTGCCCGGCATCGGTGACCAGACAGACCGCCGAATTGGTCAGGCGGTCGGAGGCGCGCACGTCCCTCACCTTGTCGCCCAGGTTCAGTTTCAAGGCGGCGATCAGGGTATCGAGGCTGGCATTGTCGGCGGCCTCCGGCTTGGCGGCCTCGGTCTGTTCGTCGGCTTTGACCGCCGACAGGTCGGCGCTGCCATCGGTGACCGAGATCAGCTTCTTGCCGTTCCATTCGCCCAAGGACGGCACCCAGAATTCATCGATGGGGTCGGTCAGCAGCAAAACTTCGACGCCCTTGGCGATGAAGCCTTCCAGTTGCGGGCTTTTCTTCAAATTGGCGACGCTGTCGCCGGTGGCGTAGTAGATCGCCTCCTGGCCGTCCTTCATGCGGGCCACCACCTCATCCAGGCTGGTCCAGCCTTCGGCCTGGGTGGTCTGGAAACGCGACAGGGCGACGATATCGGTCTTACGCTCGAAATCCTCGTAGATGCCCTCTTTCAGCACGGCACCGAAATTTTCCCAGAACGCGGCATAGGCTTCGGCATCGGCCTCGGCTTTCTTCTTCAACTCGCTCAACACCCGCTTGACCAGGCCGGTCTTGATCTTGGCCAGCACCGGATTGTGTTGCAGCATCTCGCGGCTGACGTTCAGGGGTAGATCCTGGCTGTCGACGACACCGCGCAGGAAGCGCAGGTAGGGCGGCAACAGGTCGGCGGCTTCATCGGTGATGAAGATACGCTTCACATAAAGCTTCAGGTGGTTCTTGCGTTCGGGCTGGAACAGGTCGAACGGCTTCGATCCTGGCACATAGAGCAGGCCGGTATATTCGATGGCGCCTTCGGCCTTGTAGTGGACGGTCAGCCACGGCTCGTCGAAAGCGTGGGCGACGTGGTGATAAAATTCAGTGTATTGCTCGGCGGTGATGTCGGCTTTCGACCGCGTCCACAGGGCTGAGGCCGAGTTGACGGTCTCTTCATCCTTGTCCTTTTCGGCCAGCATCACCGGGATGGCGATGTGGTCGGAATAGCGCTTGATGATGGCGCGCAGACGATGGGCTTCCAGGAATTCCTTGGCGTCGTCGCGCAGGCTCAGGACCATGCGGGCGCCGCGCTCGGCGCTGTCATCCTCAGCGATGGTGAAGCTGCCCTTACCGTCGGACTCCCAGCGCCAGCCTTGGGTCTCGCCAGCCTTGCGGGTGAACACTGTCACGGTGTTGGCGACCATGAAGGCGGAATAGAAGCCGACGCCGAACTGGCCGATCAGGCTGGTATCCTTCTTGGCGTCGCCGGACAGTCTGCTCATGAACTCGGCGGTGCCGGATTTAGCGATGGTGCCCAGATTGCTGATCAGGTCGTCGTGGTTCATGCCGATGCCGTTATCGGCGATGGTCAGGGTGCCGGCATCCTTGTCGATCTGGATGCGGATGCAAAACTCGCCGCCGCCTTCGGCCAGATGGGTTTGGGTCTGGGATTCGTAGCGCAGCTTGTCACAGGCATCGGAAGCGTTGGAAACCAGCTCGCGCAGGAAGATTTCCTTATTGGAATAAAGCGAGTGGACGACGATATCCAACAGCTTGGCGACTTCCGCCTGAAATTCCCGCTTTTCTTCGGCCATGACGTTTTTCATCCCTCTCGATCGAATTCAGTCTACGCCCCCCGGAAAAAGGGAAGCGCCCTGATATGAGGTGGTTCGAGCAAGCTTGCAAGCCCGCCCGTGATTGGCAACAATGGTTCCCCCCTCGTTGTCGCCGCCTTCCTTGTTGCTCTGGGCGGAACGAATGGGTATGTATAGCGGCCCCGCGGGTGCGGGCCGCGGCTGCGACGCGCAAGGAACCGGCGCAGCGACAGAGAACGTAGGAGATGTTCATGCAGAATCCCCTCCAGATCACCTTTCATGGGATCGACCATTCGGAAGCCGTGGAAAACCGCGTGCGCGAGAAGGTGGCCAAGCTGGAGCAATTTTTCGATCGCATCACCTCGTGCCGGGTGGCCATCGAATCCGATCACAAGAATTCGTCCAACCTGCACCACAAGGGCAATTCCTATCTTGTCCGCATCGACCTGAACGTTCCGGGCTCGGAACTGGTGGTCAAGCGCGAATCCGATGAGCATGAAGACGTTTATGCCGCGCTGAAGGGCGCTTTCCAGGCGATGGAACGTCAGCTCAAGGAATACGTTGCCCGCTCGCGCGGCGACGTCAAGTCCCGCGCCAACGCCTCCTGATTTCGGCGCTTTGCCGGCTAAAACCACTCGCGGCCCCTGAGGGCAGCGGGTGGTTTTGTGCGTCCGCGCCCTGGGGTGTGGATTGGAAATTTCGATCAGACCCCCCAGATGTATTGATGTTTGTGCCCTTCTACGTTAGAAGGCGCCATTCTTCGCACGTGCGAACGTGATTTCAGGCATTCCATGAACATCGATCTGGCCCGCACCTTTCTGGAAATCGTCGAAACCGGCAACTTCAACAAGGCGGCGGAACGGCTTAGCGTCACCCAATCCACGGTTTCCATGCGCATCAAGGCGCTGGAGGACGAATTGGGGCGTCCGCTGTTCTTGCGTTCGAAGACCGGCACCGAACTGACCGCCGCCGGATCACAATTCCGCCGCTATGCCGCTACCATGGTCCGGGTGTGGGAGCAGGCGCGCCAGGAAATCGCCCTACCCGCCGGTTTCCGTACGGTGCTGAACGTGGGGGGCCAGTTTTCCCTGTGGGATCGCCTGCTGGTACAGTGGATTCCGTGGATGCGCACGGCGCTGCCCGACGTGGCGGTACGGGCAGAGGTGGGGTTGTCCGAGGGGCTGATGCGTCGCTTGGGCGAAGGCACCTTGGATATCGGCGTCATGTATTCGCCCCAGGCCCGCCCCGGCCTGCACATCGAGAAATTGCTGGAAGAGCGGCTTATCCTGGTATCCACGCGCCGCGGTGGCGGCGATGACTGGATCAGGGATTACGTCTTTGTCGATTGGGGGCCGGAATTCCGTCAGGCCCATGGCCAAACCTTTCCCGATCAGCCGTCGCCGGCGGTAACCGTGGGTTTGGGCGCCTTGGGCCTGCAATACATCCTGTCGTCGGGCGGTTCGGGGTATTTCCCCATGCGGGTGGTGCGGTCCTATCTGGCCGCCGGTCGCCTGTTTGCGGTGGAAAGCGCGCCGGAATTCCGCCGCCCCGCCTGGCTGGTCCATCCCCAGGACGAAGCGCGCGAGGAATGGTTCCACACGGCGCTGGATGGGTTGCGCCATGTGGCCTCGCTGGAAAGCGAAGACTAATCTCTGATGTGCCCGGCCAGGCAACGCACCTGATCGACGGCGACGCCGTCACGGGCCATCAGGCGCATCAACACCTCATCCGACAACAGATCGTCCAGGCTGGGTTCATCATTGCCCAGATACTGGATGCGCTTGACCTTGCGAGCCACGGTGAACGCAGCGGGGGTGGCGCGGTTGTCGCTGTCAAGGGTGGCGGGCGAGCAGATGTTGCGAATCATGTATGCCCCCTTTCGTGTTGATCTGCCATTACCAGTATAGTCTGTGACCTGCAAAACTTTGTCTACGTGTTCAGAAGTATCTGTTGGTCTGACAAAGGGCGGATATTGATAAAAATTTAGCGACAATTGCCGATATGCGGCACGTTGTGCTGCGCTGCGGCGATTGCAAAGCTCATATGGTATCGATCTGTCCAGTAGACAAGCGAAAGGTGGCGAAATCAGGGCATCATGCGATGTTGCCCCAACACGCTGTCGCTGAGCACCGGATGGTTGGCGCGGGCGTTGAACAGTTGATAGTGCCACCACTCGTTACGATAGAAATCCCAGCCGGCGGTGGTCATGATCCCCATCAGCAGATGGCGATGACGCTGGGCCTGGGCATCGATTTCCTGGTTGCCGTGATGGGAACGCGGGGTGAATTCGTCGAAGGCGGTGCCCATGTCCAGCTCGGCCCCGCTGGTCGCGTCGATCAGGGTCAGGTCCACTGCCGCCCCCATGGAATGGGGCGAGCCGCGCCGCGGATCGGCGAGAAAACCGGGATCGGGGGTGTGGTTCCACAAAATCCACTGGGCTTCCGCCGGGCGGAAGGCATCGAATATCTTCAGCCGCAGGCCCAAGGGTCGGGCCAGCTCGATGGCGCGGGTCAGCAGACGATCGGCCTCGGCGTTCAAAAAGCAGCCGGCTGTTGTCGCATAGACCGGCTGTCCGGTGAAGTTGCCGGGAGTGGCATAGGTCAGGTCGATATCCACGTCGTGGCTGGCGGCGGTGATACGAACAAGCGGCGACATGGGCGGGCCTCGTATGGTGTTTTGCTGCTGGCATTTGCCTTGGGTGCTGTGCAGTATAGCGGCCCTCTTTACCATCCGGTCAACGTGATGCTGGTTCTTGCCCTGGATTCCGCCGGTTCCGCCTGTTCCGCCGCCGTGCTGCGCGACGGTGTCGTCGTTGCCCGGCGTCGGGCATTGATGGCGCGCGGTCAGTCGGAAGTGTTGGTCCCCATGGTTGGCGACGTGATGAAGGACGCCGGCTTGACCTTCGATCACCTGGATTTGCTGGCCGCCAGCGTCGGTCCCGGTGCCTTCACCGGTATTCGCATCGGTCTAGCCACGGCCCGCGCCCTAGCCCTGGCGGCGGCCAAGCCTTTGGCCGGCATCCGCACCACCGATGCCATCGCCGCCGCCACCGATCCGGATCAGCGCCGCAATCGTCTGGTCATGGTGGTGATGGAATCGCGCCGGGCTGAATTATGGGTGCAGTGCTATGACGACACCCTGACCGCCCTGGGGCCGATCCAGGCGCTGACGCCGCAACAGGCGGCAGCGGCGGCGGGTGCCGGGGCGGTGTTGTTGGCCGGCGACGGCGCCGGCTTGGTAGCGCCGTTGTTGCCCCAGGCGATGCTGGCCCACGATTGCGATCATGTGGATGCGGTGCAGGTGGCCCGGCTGGCGGCACAAGGCTGGCCCGATGCGGTGTTGCCGCCCGAGCCGCTTTATCTGCGTGACGCCGACGTCACCTTGGCGTGTGCCTGATGATGATCGAACTGATCCCCGCTTCGCTGGTCCACGCCCCCTTGCTGTCGGGCATGCACGGTATCTGCTTCGCCGATCGGTGGTCGACGGAAGCCATGGTCGAGTTGTTGGAAATGCCGGGGGCGGAAGGGTTGCTGGCGGTGGACGGCAATTCGCTGACGCCCTCGACGGTTCCGCCCGGTCCCGCCGGCATGGTGTTGTGGCGGGTGGCCGGTGACGAGGCGGAAATCCTGACCATCGCCGTGTTGCCGCCCTGGCGTCGCAGCGGCTTGGGGCAGCGCCTGCTGGAAGCGGCGGCCCGGGCCAGTCGGGCCAAGGGGGCGGTGGTGATGTTCCTGGAAGTGGCCGACGACAATTTGGGCGCCCAGGCCCTGTATCTGGCCAACGGCTTCGCCAAGGTCGGCTTGCGCAAGGGCTATTACGCCGACAAGGACGCTATCGTCATGCGGCGGGATTTTTAGCCGCCTGCTCCATCATTTCGCGGATTTCGTCCAGGCGCAGCACCAGGGCGACGATGCCCAGTTTGTCCTCGACCTCGTTGCGTTCGGCCATCAAGGCTGTGCGCTCGGTCTCGTTCGCGCTCTTGAAGCGGATGTTCATGCCCTCTTCATACAGGGCGTACTGGTCCAGGGCGTCGTCCAGCAACGCGTCCAGGCGCTTTTTTTCCGCCAACAATTCGGCCATGTCGATCATCCCAGGGCTCAGGCGGCCAAGCGTTGCAGCGGGTTGAGGGCCTCGATCTGGGCGCGGGCGGCGGCATCCTCCACCCCGGTCATGGCCGACAGGCACATGGCGGCGGCGGTGAAGGCCTCCTTGAGGGCGGTGCCGGAATCGTTGCCGTGCGCCAGGGCGTCGTCGCGCGTTTCCTCGAAAGCGGTCAGGACCATCTCAAGAATGGCGGCGTCCATGATCCGATCTCCCGTGCATGATATAAGTTATCAAGGCCGAAGATTCGGCCTCGTTTCACTTGTGACCTTATATCGATGGCATGGGTTAAGGGAAGTCGTTCAATAGGATTAATACCTGTACTAATCCTGGCTAATACTTAACTGGAATTATTTGTTTACGACTATTTGTGACTTGTTGTGAATGTGCTGTAAACCGTGTCTGAACTTGTCATTAATGGCTTTCAGTGCGCATCGCCCCAACTGGTGCCAAATCCGGCTTCGGCGACCAAAGGCACATCCAACTGGGCGGCACTTTCCATTACCCGACAGACTACCGTGCGGGTGGCATCCTGTTCAGCCACCGGCACCTCAAGCACCAATTCGTCATGCACTTGCAACAACAGTCGCGCCTGCAATCCCTGGGCGGCAAGGGCCGCGGGCAGACGGATCATGGCGCGCTTGATGATATCGGCGGCACCGCCCTGGATCGGGCCGTTGATGGCGGCGCGTTCGGCGAAAGCGCGCATGGCCCCGTTCTTATCCTTGATGCCGGGGGTGAACACCTTGCGGCCGAAGGGCGTGAGGACAAAACCGTTGGCGCGCGCCTCTTCCTTGGTGCGTTCCATGAAATCGCGGATTTCCGGGTACCGACCGAAATAGGCGTCGATATAGGACTTGGCCTCGCCGTTGCTGATGCCAAGCTGCTGGGCCAGACCGAAGGCGGAGATGCCGTAGATGATGCCGAAATTGATGGCCTTGGCCCGGCGCCGCAGCATCGGGTCCATGCCCTCGACCGGTACGCCGAACACTTGCGCGGCGGTGATGGCGTGGATGTCGGCGCCGTCGTGGAAGGCCTGGATCAGCCCCTTGATGCCGGCCACATGGGCGACCAGACGCAACTCGATCTGCGAATAATCCGCCGACAGCAGCACATGGCCGGGCTCGGCGATGAAGGCATGGCGGATCTTGCGGCCTTCCTCGCTGCGGATGGGGATGTTTTGCAAATTGGGGTCCGACGACGACAGCCGCCCGGTGGTGGTCAGCGCCAGGGCGAAACTGGTATGGACACGACCGGTCCGCCCATTGATCTGGGCGACCAGGGCGTCGGTATAGGTGCCCTTCAGTTTGGACAATTGCCGCCAATCGAGCACGCGGGCTGGCAAATCGTGGCCCTGGGCGGCCAGTTCTTCCAGGGCATCGGCACCGGTGCCCCATTGGCCGGTCTTGGTCTTCTTGCCGCCGGGCAGCGACATGTCCTCGAACAGAACCTTGCCCAATTGTTGGGGCGAGCCGACGTTGAATTCACGCCCGGCCAAAGTCTGGATCTGCACCTCAAGCTCGGCCATGCGGTGGCCGAATTCTGCCGACAGCGCCATCAGCGCGGTCCGATCCACCTTGATGCCGGCGGCTTCCATGGCGACGATCACCGGCACCAGCGGGCGTTCCAGGGTCTCGTATACCGTGACCATGCGCTCGGCCAGCAGCCGCGCCTTCAGCACCTTGTGCAGGCGCAAGGTGACGTCGGCATCCTCGGCGGCATAGGCCAGGGCCTTGTCCAGCGGCACCCGGTCGAAGGTGATCTGGTTCTTGCCGGTGCCGCAAACATCGGCGAATTTGATGGTGTCGTGGTCGAGATGCAGCTTGGCCAATTCGTCCATGCCGTGGCCGTGGCTGGCACCGTCCAGCACATAGGACAGCAGCATGGTGTCGTCGAAGGCGGTGACGGTCAGCCCGGCCTGGGCCATCACCTGCATGTCGTACTTGATGTTGTGGCCGATCTTCAGCACCGAAGCATCGGCCAGCAACGGCGCCAGTTTGGCCAGCGTCACCTCACGGCCCAGGATGGCCGGGCCGGCGGCGGCGGGACTGGGGTCAAGCAGCAGCGAGCCTTGCGCCGGGCCGGCATCGTGCTTGATGGGGATATAGCAGGCGCGACCAGGGGCGGTCGCCAGCGACACCCCGACCAGTTCGGCCCTGAGCGGGTCAAGGCCGGTGGTTTCGGTGTCGAAGGCAACCTGGCCGATGCGGGTGGCTTCGGCCACCCAGGCCTCCAGCACTTCGAGGCTGGTCACCAATTCATATTGGGCGACCACCGGGGCGGCGACCGCAACCGGGGCGGTGACAGCGGGCGCGGCGGTGGGGGTGACCGACGATCCGCCCAGGCGGGCAACGATGCTTTTGAAGCCCTGCGCCGCCAGGAAATCGGCCAGCACCTGACGATCGAACGGACGCTTGGCGAAACTGTCCAGGGATTCCGTCACCGGCACGTCGCACTTCAGGCGCACCAATTCGCGGCTGATGCGGGCGAGTTCGGCATTATTCAGCAGGGTTTCGCGCCGCTTGGGCTGCTTGATCTCGCCGGCTCGTGCCAGCAAGCTGTCCAGATCGCCGTATTCGCCGATCAACTGGGCGGCGGTCTTGACGCCGATGCCGGGCACGCCCGGCACGTTGTCGGTCGGGTCGCCGCACAGGGCCTGGACATCGACCACCTTGTCGGGGGCGACGCCGAATTTCTCCAGCACCTCGGGGGCGCGGATGGTGCGGTTTTTCAGGGTGTCGAGCATCTCGACCCGCTCGCCCACCAACTGCATCAGATCCTTGTCCGACGACACGATGGTGACCCGCGCCCCCCGGGCCACCGCCTGGGAGGCATAGGTGGCGATCAGGTCGTCGGCTTCAAAGCCTTCCATCTCGACGGAAGGCACGTTGAAGGCGGCGACCACGTCACGGATGAGCGGGAATTGCGGCACCAGATCCTCGGGTGCCGGCGGGCGGTGGGCCTTGTATTCAGGGTAGATGTCGTTCCTGAACGACAGCCGCCCGGCATCGAAGATCACCGCCACGTGATCGGCGTCGGTGTCGGAGAGCAGCTTCAACAGCATGGTGGTGAAGCCGTAAACGGCATTCACCGGGGTGCCGTCGGGCCGCGACATGGCCGGCAGACCGTGGAAGGCGCGGAAGATGAAGCCCGAGCCATCCACCAAAAAGACGTGTTGCGGGTCGCCAGCCATGGCGGTCAATGCCCGCCGCCGACCTTGGCCCCTTCGGCCAGCACATAGGTGCGCGAGCAATAGGGGCAGACCACCTGGCGGTCGTGACCCATGTTCAGGTAAACCCGCGGGTGACCCAGGCCAGCATTGCCGCCGTCACAGGCGACATGGTTGGTTTCCACCACGATGGTCTCGAATTCGGCGGTTTTGGCAGCTGCGGCAGACGACATGACGGCATGATCCATTGACCGTTGAAACGGGCGGATGATACCCATTGCGGGCCATGGATCAAACACTCATCGACACCACACTGCCCGATAACGCCATCACCACCCGCGACCTGACCAAGGTCTATGCCGGCAAGCGCGGGCGCAAGGTGGCCTTGGACGGGGTTTCGCTGGACATTCCGCGCGGTTCGTTCTTCGCCCTGTTGGGGCCGAACGGGGCGGGAAAAAGCACCTTCATCAACATTCTGGCCGGTCTGGTGACCAAGACGTCCGGTCAGGCGTCCATCTGGGGCCGCGACATCGATGCCGATGGCCGCGCTGCCAAGGCGGCCATCGGCATCGTGCCGCAGGAACTGAACCTGGACCCGTTCTTCACGCCCCGAGAATTGCTGGAAGTGCAGGCCGGCATGTATGGCGTGCCCAAAGCCCAACGCCGCACCGACGAAATCCTGGAAGCGGTGGGGCTGGCCGACAAGGCCACCGCCTACGCCCGCACCCTGTCGGGCGGCATGCGCCGTCGCCTGCTGGTGGCCAAGGCCCTGGTCCACACGCCGCCGGTGCTGGTGCTGGACGAACCCACCGCCGGCGTCGACATCGAGTTGCGGCAATCGCTGTGGGCCTATGTGCGCAAGCTCAACGCCCAGGGGGTGACGGTGGTGCTGACCACCCATTACCTGGAAGAGGCGGAAGAATTGTGCGACCGCATCGCCATCATCAACCATGGCAAGCTGGTGGCCTGCGACACCAAGCAGGCTTTGCTGGCCCGGCTGGATTCCAAAAGCCTGGTGATCACGGTGGAAGGCGGGTTGACGCAGGTGCCGCCCGGCCTCGAGGCGTGGTCGCCGGAAATCCGCGCCGATGGCCGGCTGGCCTTGCGCTATGCCCCTTCCGCCGTGCCCGCCGGGATGATCCTGGCGGCGGTGGCGGCGGCGGGCCTCGCCATCCGCGACCTGTCCACCGAAGAAGCCGATCTGGAAGACATCTTCCTGCGGCTGACCTCGTCCAAGGGCTAGGAATGTGCGCCGTATCCTCGCCCTGCTGCTTGTGCTTTTGCTGCCGGCCTGCGCGGCACCCATGACCCATCCCGCCGGCCCGGACACCCAGCCGCCGCAGGTCTTGGCCGATCATCTGGTCATGGCCGACGGCGCCCGCTTGCCGCTGAAGACGTGGCGGCCGGCGGGTGAAATCCGGGCGGTGGTGCTGGCGCTGCACGGCATGAACGATTATTCCCAATTCTTCGCCGAACCGGCGGCGCATCTGGCCCGCCATGGCATCCTGTCCTATGCCTATGACCAGCGCGGTTTCGGTCAAGGCCCGCATCCGCGTTTCTGGTCCAGCACCGAGACCATGGTCGCCGACGCCCGCGCCGCCACCGATCTGTTGGCGGCGCGTCATCCCGGCCTGCCGTTCTATGTGTTCGGTGAGAGCATGGGCGGCGCCGTCGCCATGCTGGCCGCCACCGAGCCGCCCGCCGGCATGGACGGCATCATCCTGGCCGCGCCCGCCGTCTGGGGCCGCTCGGCCATGCCGTGGTGGCAGCGCCTGTCGCTGTGGCTGGCCTATAATGTGGCGCCCGGGTGGTCGCCATCGGGCCACGGGCTCAACATCCGGCCCTCGGATAATGTGGAGATGCTGCGCAAACTGGGGGCCGATCCGCTGGTGATCAAGCGCACCCGCATCGACGCGGTCAAGGGCGTGGTCGACCTGATGGACCAAGCCGAAGCGGCGCCGGCGGCCATCCGCGTGCCGACCCTGTTCCTGTACGGCGCCCATGATGAAATCATTCCCTCCGCCCCCACCTGGCAGGCGGCGGGCGCCATTCCCAGCCGCCGCGCTGCCTTTTATGCCAACGGCTGGCACATGCTGGTGCGCGACCTTCAGGCCAAGGTGGTGCTGGACGACATGGCGGCGTGGATGGTGGACAATGACGCTGATTTGCCCTCGGGCGCCGATAAGCAGGCGCCCGTAAAACCCGAGGTTTGCTCATGCAAAAGATGATCGCCCTGGTTTTGGCCCTGGTGTTGCCGGCCCTGCCGGCCTGGGCAGCGGAACGCGAATTTGATCTGGGCTTCGCCCGTCCCGGCATGATGCAGGGCCAGTTCCGCTTCGGCGCCTGGCCGCCGGGTATGGCCATCTATTGCAGCGACGACCCCGATTTGCCCAAGGATCTGGGCCGGCTCTTGTTCATGCCCAAGCAGATGCTGGATTTGGGGGCGACCCGCTGTTCCCTGATGGCGGTGGATGAAAAGGGCGGCTGGAACGTGGCCCGGCGCAAGATCGCCGGCCACCCGGTGGAAATGTCGGCCACCTTCGCCCCCGATTTGCAAGGCACACGGCGCTTGGTGCAATTGTTCATGACCGCGCCGCGGGAAGGCTATGCCGGCATGGTCCGCCATTTCGTCGCCCGCTTCGGCGCGCCCACCAGCGAAAGCGAGCGCATGGTCCATTGGCAGACCGCCCGCAACGAAGCCCTGGTCATGCACGAGGAAGGCGACACCGTCCTGGCCATGCTGATCGATACCAAGCTGCAAGAGGCCATGAACCAGCGGCTGGAGCAGGTGACCAAACGGAAGTAGGACATGCTTATGGTGCAGGCGCGAAGGTGATGACGCGATGCAACATTTGTGACATCCTTCTTGTATGAGAGTGTTGATCCGCGCCCTGGTGCTGTTGTTCATCGCCTTGCCCGCCCAGGCCGAGGACGGGGCTTTCGACCTTGGTTTCGCCCGTCCGGGCATGGAGCAGGCGCATTTCCGCGACAGCCCCCAAGAAGGCGGTGGACGGGTGCTCTGTTCCAACGACAGCGATCTTCCCGGCGACCTCGACCTGAAGCCGCCCAAGGGCGTGGCCCGGGTCGGTGCCGTGCGCTGCGGCTTCTATGCCCAGGATCAATCGGCCCATTGGCATCCGGCGCCGCTCTCCGTCGCCGGCTGGCCGGGCGAGATGTGGGCGGTGTTCCTGCCCGATCAGACCGGGACGCAACGGCTGGTACAGATCAAGCTGGTCCTGCCCAGCGGCGCTTTCGACGATGTGGCACGGTCCTGGGACCGTATGTTCGGCCTGCCCAGTTTCCGCCGCGGTCAAACCGTGCATTGGACCAGCGACCGCAACGACGCCGCCATCATCGGCGATGGCGGCGCCAAGGTGCACGCCTATGTCATGGACAACGACCTGCACAGCAGCGCCAACCGCCGTCTGGGCCAGCTACCGGCCAAGCACTGATTGCACCGCCTGCCACACCCTGTCGGGGCTGATGTCGGCGACGCAGGGAAAGGCGTCGGCGCGTGACGCCCGTTTCGGGCACACCCACAGGCAGTGATAGCACTCCATCTGGTGGTTCAGGAATACCGCACCAGTCGGACGGATTTCCTCGGGATAGGGGACGAAACTGCCGAAATGGCCGCCGCCGGCCAGCAGCACGGTGGGGGTGCCCACCCCCAGGGCCAGATGGCCCGGTCCGGTGTCGTTGGTGACGACGCAAGCCGCGTGTTTCAGCACATCCACCAACTGGCCCAGTTTAAGCACGGTGATGGTGTCGATGGCGTTGGGGTGGTCCAGCGCCGCGATGGCCGGCTTGGCGAAGGCTTCCTGCGCCGCGCCGACGAACACCACGCGCAATCCCGCGTCCAGGCAATGCCGCGCCACCGCCAGGAAATGCTCGAACGGCCAGCGCCGGCCCGGCTCGTTCGAGCCGAAATTCATCACCACATAGGGCGGGCCGTCGGCCAGGGGCGGTGCCTGGTCACGCCAGGGGATGGCCGGCACTTCCGGCGGGTATTCACGTCCGGTCAGCTTTGACAGGAAGGTGAAGTGGCGCAGGCCTTCATGAGTGGGATAGGGGCCGGTATCGATGACCTGGGTGGCGCGGTCGAGATACCAGGAATATTCCGCCCGGGTGCGGTCGGTGATGAAGGGCAGACAAACGATGCGTTCCGGCGCCCGACTGTGCCAGACCAGGGTGTCGGCGGTCATCACCTTGCGCATGAACATGTCGCAGATGGTGGTCTTGAAGCCCTGGCGGCGCACCCACAGGGAAATCTTCAGCCGGTACAGCCATTTCTTTTCATAGGCGTGTTCGTCGATGGCGACGACCTTGAATCCGGGAAAAACCTGATCGGCCAGACCTTTCCACGAATTGCAGCCCAAGACGGTGATGTCGGCCTTGTCGATGCCGAAAGCGCTGGGATAATGCTCGAGCGCGCGGCGGAACATGACCATGTCGCCGATGCCGTCCATGCGCACCACCAGCACACCTCGCTTCGCGCGCGGCGCTGAGCACAGGGCGACGAGGGCGTCGATGGGGCGAAACAGCCACCAGCGCCGGCGCATACCGGACGGAAACAGGATCGAGGTCAGGCGGATGCTCATGCCCGGCGCGCCACCATGTCGCGCACCGCGCCCAGCACGGCGTCGGGATCAAGGGCGGCGACGCACGGATACATGCCGTCCTCGGGCGGGAACCAGCAGGCGCCCAGGCAGCCCTTGCACTCCATCGGTTGGTAAAGCACATGCAGGTTGGCGGGCATGATCTGGTCGGCATAGGGGACGATTTCCCCCACATAGGCGGCCGAGGCCAGGCACAAGGTGGGGGTGCCCATCACGGCAGCCAGATGCATGCAGGCGGTGTCGACGCTGACCACCAAGGCGGCGCCGCGGATGATGCCGGCCAATTGGGCGAAGGGCGCGCCCTCGAATTCCACGTTGGGCAGTTCCAGCAGGCGCTTGAACTCCGGGTTCTTGTCCAGGTCGCTGGGATGGCCGGCCAGTTTGACATGCCAATGGGGCGGCAGGGCACCGATGATCAACTCCCACAGATCGGGCGGGCTTTGCTTCAGCTTGACCGCCGAAAACGGTTGCAGGATCACCGTCGGATGATTGGGGATGATGGCTGGCGGCAGGCGCGTTTCCGGCAGCGCCACCAAGGGCGGCGGCAGCGCCTGACCGGTGAGGAATTGGGCGAAGCCGGCCCAGCGCAGTACCTTGTCGGTATGCGGCGGTCCCGATTCGTAGAGTTTGGTGTAAAGCTGGCGATTGGCAGCCAGTTTGCGCGCGAATTTCTCCGACGGCCTGGGCTCCATGGCCGCGCTTTCCGGGGCGGCGGCAGCCTCCACCAAAGCCTCGTCCAGATCGGGATGGCGCAGATAATCGGTGTGCACCACCAACCGGTAATGGGCGCGGTACAGCTCGCCCAGAATCTGGCGGCGATAATCCCACTGACGCAAACGGTTGAAATCCACCTTCAGCACCCGCACTTGCGGCGGAAACAAAAAGGCCATGCGGGCTGCGTCGTGGCGCAACAGCACGGTCACCGATTCGCCCGGCTGGGCCAGGGTCAAAAAGCGCGGCAGCACGCAGGCCAGCAACACCGTGTCGCCCAGGCCGCCGGCACTGATCAGCAGCACGCCGGCGGGCGGGCCGGGACGTTTGTTGAACGTCCGGCCAAGGCGTAACAGCCGATCAAGCAGGCGGTAGGGGCGCAACGGGTTCAGCCTTCACGCATAGGGGGCGTAGGATTTTTCCTCGACCAGGGTCGAGCCCAGCAAATCGTTGACCTTGCGTTTGACCGCCGCGCGTTCGTCATTGGTGTAATAGACGGCGCGGGCCAGTTCGACGAAGCGGGGGCCGAAATCCTTGGCCCGCTCCAGGTCGCGCAGATCGTCTTCCACCACCCACAGCTTCTCATTGATCGCCTTCAACTCGGCGGCCAACTTGGCGAGATCCGCGTGGCTGGGGAATTCGCGCTCGCGCACGCTGACCAATTCGTCCAATTCGCGGGTGACATTGGCCAGCTTGCCAGCATCGCTCAGACGCTCGGCCTTGATTTCCAAAATGGTGATCTTGTCGATCACTTCGCCCCACGACACCGGAACCAGAACGGACATGACGATGCTTTCTTTGTTGCAACCATGACTGATGGTCCGGGTTCTAGCAGATTTCCCGCCGCTCTTGAAGGGATGCGGCGATTGGGGCATCGCTGGCGCCTCTTTTCAATGCCCCTCACATGCCCGTATAGTCGGGGCAGCCAGCTGATAGGCGGACAAGTCGATGAAATATTTGCTTAAAATTTTAGCCTTGGGGTTGTTTGCCAGCCTCGCCGCCACGCCCGCCCTGGCCGAGGAAATCGGCAGCGTCTCCACCGTGTTCAAGATGCTGGGGCCCAACGACAAGATCGTGGTCGAGGCTTTCGACGATCCCAAGGTGGCCGGCGTCACCTGCTATCTGTCCCGCGCCAAGAAGGGTGGCGTTTCCGGCGGCCTGGGGGTGGCCGAGGACACGTCGGATGCGTCCATCGCCTGCCGTCAGGTTGGCCCCATCGCCTTCACCGGCAAGTTCAAGGACGGCGAGACGGTGTTCCAGAAGGACACCTCGTTATTGTTCAAGACGCTTCAGGTGGTGCGTTTCCACGATACCAGGCGCAACGTCCTGATCTATCTGGTCTATTCCGACCGCATCATCGAAGGCTCGCCCAAGAACGCCATTTCGGTGGTGCCCGTCACCGTGCCCTTGGGGAAATAGGCCATGGACCTGCCGCTTGACCAGCACCTGCTGTACCAGGATCTGACCGCCAAGCTGGACCGGCTGGGCGGCCCGGATCAGTTGATCGCCTATATGGGGCAGGTGCTGCGCACGTTGTTGCGCCGCCAGGGCGATGCCGAGTTCAGGGGGGCGATCCAAGATGCCTTCATCAGCGGGTTGATGGGACGGGATTGGCCCGGACAGGTGGCGCTGGCGCGCGAGGTGATCCTGATCGTCATCGCCAAGCGCCCGGAAATCGCCCTGGCCTGGCAGAAGCAGCAAGGCGGCGACGACAATCCCCATCGCCGCGCCGCCGATCGCGGTCTGGCGCCGCCGGTGGTGGCCGACCCTGATCTGCCCGATCTCGACCTGATCGGCGCCACGCCGCCGGCCCCGCCGCGGCCCAAGCCGCCCTATGCTTTCGGCAATGCCGAGGACAAGGTGACCGAATACGTGCTGGAAACCCTGGCCCGGCGGCTCAGCCTGTTCCGCCTGCCCACACTCCAGTTTCCGTCCATCGCCTATGTGCACGAGCAGGAATTCTTTCTGTTCTTGCCCATTTTCCAGCGGGTGGCCGGTGAGTTCATCGCCGAATCCATCATGCCGCTGTGCCGCGACGTGTTGGAGCGCCGGGTCTATAAAGGCATGAGCCAGCAGGCCACCACCCGCCCCGACATGGGGCTGGCGGAACGCCAGGGCGATATCTGGGCGGTGATCAACGAACGCCTGGGCAAGCTGGCGGCGCGGCTGAACGGGGCACGCTCGAAATTGGCCCGACCGGCGGAAGACGGCCTGCCCAAATACCAGGAAGTGGAGGTGCCGGTGGACCGGCCCCGGGTGTTCCGGGTGCTGGGTGTCGGCTTTCGCATGGGCACGCGCACCGAGTTGAAGCGGGTCAAGGTCAAGGTGCGCTCGGCCAAGGAACTGGATGCCGACGAAATCGCGGCGCTGAACCTTTATTCGCAATTGCGCGACCGGGCGTCGGAAGCCGGGCTGGATTTGCCGCAAGCGTGCGATTTCGAGTTTCTCGCCGCCCTGTTCCAGGTCGATGGCCGCCGGTTGGCGCAAACGGTCAAGGAATTGATGGGGTTGGCCGAGCACAAGGAAACCACCCGCATCTATCTGATGGAACGCTTGCGCGCCATCGACGAAACCTTCGCCAATACGCTGTCCGACGCCATCGCCCTGTTGTTGTTCCATGGTGCCGTCGGCGGCCCCTTCGGCTTTGCCGAACTTTACGAAACCGCCATCGGCACCGCGCGTGACCAGAGTGTGCGGTCGATCCAGCGGCCCTTCCTGTCGGCGGAACTGGCCCGGCGTCCGCGCGAACTGGCCTTCCAGTTGCGCGAGGTGATGCGCAAGCGGCTGGACGAAATCCGCGCCGCTACCGCGCTGAAGGCCCTGTTCTCGGTGTGGAACACCCTGCCGCGCGCCAGTTTCGAGCGCGATCTGGATGCGGCCTTGACCGTGTTCCGTGCCTTCCCCATCGCTTTCGCCGGCGATGACGACGAGGCGGCGCTGTCGGCCATCGGCCAGCAGCTTTGTACCATCCTGACGGCGGAAAAGGTCGAGGTGGAAATGGCCACCGCCGCCATCTTGCGCCTGTACAAACCCCTGGCCCAGGCCGCGCCGATGACGCCGGGCGCCTTCGTCGTCTAATTCCCGCGCTTTTCTTGACTTGGCCCCGCTTTTCTTGACTTGATGGACAAACTCCAACAGAGTCCGCTCTTTCCTTCGCACTTGCACGAAAGAGTGAATGTCCATGGTTGCCATCACGCTTCCCGACGGCAGCGTCCGCGAATTTCCCGGCCCGGTGACGGGTCTGGACGTGGCCAAGTCCATCGGCGCCGGCCTGGCCAAGGCCGCCCTTGCCATCCGTATCGACGGCGTGATGAAGGATTTGACCACCACCCTCACCACTGATTGCAAGCTTGCCATCGTCACCGCCAAGGACGGCGCCGACGCACTGGAATTGCTGCGCCACGATGCCGCCCACGTCATGGCCGAGGCGGTCAAGGAACTGTATCCGGAAACCCAGGTGACCATCGGTCCCAGCATCGAGAACGGGTTCTATTACGACTTCGCCCGCCCGACCCCGTTCGGCCCCGAGGATCTGGAAAAGATCGAGGCCCGCATGCGCGAGATCGTCGACCGCGACGAGGCCATCACGCGCGAGGAATGGAACCGCGACGACGCGGTCGCCTTCTTTGAAGGTCTGGGGGAAAAGTACAAGGCGGAGATCATCGCCTCGATTCCCGCCGATCAGCCCATCGGTCTTTATCGCCAGGGCAATTTCATCGACCTGTGCCGTGGCCCGCACTTGCCGTCGACGGCCAAGCTGGGCAAGGCCTTCAAGCTGATGAAGCTGGCCGGCGCCTATTGGCGCGGCGATTCGCGCAATGAAATGTTGCAGCGTATCTACGGTACCGCCTGGTTCGACAAGAAGGATCTGGATTCCTATCTGCACATGCTGGAAGAGGCGGAAAAGCGCGATCATCGCCGCCTGGGCCGCGAAATGAACCTGTTCCACCTGCAAGAGGAAGCGGTGGGCGCGGTGTTCTGGCACCAGAAGGGCTGGGCGCTTTACCGCACGGTGGAAAGCTATATGCGTAACCGCCTGGAGGCCGAGAACTACCAGGAGGTCAAGACCCCGCAATTGGTGGATTTCTCGCTGTGGGAAGCGTCGGGCCACGCCGACAAGTTCTCGGAAAGCATGTTCACCATCAAGACCCAGGATGAGCGTCATCTGGCGGTCAAGCCGATGAACTGCCCTTGCCACGTGCAGATTTTCCGCCAGGGCATCAAGTCGTACCGCGACCTGCCGCTGCGCATGGCCGAGTTCGGCTCGTGCCATCGCTACGAGCCGTCCGGCGCTCTGCACGGCATCATGCGGGTGCGCGCCTTCACCCAGGACGACGCCCATATCTTCTGTACCGAAGATCAGATCACCTCGGAAACCATCGCTTTTTGCCAGTTGCTGAAGCTGGTCTACCAGGATTTCGGCTTCACCGACGTGCGCGTCAAGTTCTCGGACCGTCCGGAAAAGCGGGCGGGCAGTGACGAGACCTGGGACAAGGCGGAAAGTGCTTTGCTGGCAGCGGCTCAGGCCGCCGGCCTGGAAACCACCCTCAATCCGGGCGAGGGCGCCTTCTATGGCCCCAAGCTGGAATTCGTGCTGCGCGACGCCATCGGCCGCGACTGGCAGTGCGGTACGCTTCAGGTGGACTTCGTCCTGCCGGAACGGTTGGACGCCAGCTACACCGCTGAAGACGGTTCGCGCCGCCGCCCGGTCATGCTGCACCGCGCCGTGCTGGGCAGCTTCGAGCGCTTCATCGGCATCCTGATCGAAAACTTCGCCGGTCGCTTCCCGCTGTGGCTGTCGCCCATCCAGGTGGTGGTGGCGACCATCGTTTCCGATGCCGACGACTACGCCCAAAGCGTGGCGGCCAAGCTGCGTGGGGCCGGTTTGCGGGTCGAGACCGATCTTCGGAACGAAAAGATCAATAAAAAAGTGGCCGAGCATTCCAACGCCAAGGTGCCGGTTTTGCTGGTTGTTGGCCGCCGCGAAGCCGAAGAGGGCACGGTGGCGGTGCGTCGTTTGGGCAGTCAGGGTCAAGAATTTCTTGCGCTTGACCAAGCACTTGCTACACTCGTAAATGAAGCCGCCCCTCCGGCCTGACCTTCGGGTCAGCAAGGGGGCGGGTTTTCACCAGAATCCGGGCCAAGTATCGCGGGGGTGACGCGACGGTGCCCATATGTGTGTTCGAACCGATGGAGAAGTTTTCATAGCTAGGCCGCCAATGCAGACGCCGCCCAAAAACGATGGGCCGCGCGTCAACCGAGAGATCGACGTCCGCAGCATTCGTCTTGTCGGCGCCGAAGGGGAGATGATCGGGGTCGTGTCCTTGCGCGACGGACTGGTCATGGCCGAAGAGGCCGGGCTCGATCTGGTCGAGGTCTCGCCCAACGCCGACCCGCCGGTCTGCAAGATTCTGGACTACGGCAAATTCAAGTACGAAGCCCAGAAGAAGAAGGCCGAGGCGAAGAAGAAGCAGAAGGTCATCGAGGTGAAGGAGATCAAGCTCCGTCCCAATATCGATGACAACGATTACGGCGTGAAGATGCGCGCCATGCGCAAGTTCCTGGAGGAAGGCGACAAGGTGAAGGTGACCTTGCGTTTCCGTGGTCGCGAATTGGCGCACCAGGATCTGGGCATGAAGGTGCTGGAACGCGTGCGTGACGACCTGGAAGACTTGGGCAAGATCGAACAGGTCCCCAAGATGGAAGGCCGTCAGATGGTGATGGTGGTCTCGCCCAAATAAGCGGCGCATTTTCCGGTTCGAGAGGGGTTGCGGAGGTTGCGTGTTTACGCTAGTCTCCGCGCCTCGCCACCGACCGGGGCGTCACTTTTCTCGCGGAGAGGTGCCAGAGCGGTCGAATGGGCCGGTCTCGAAAACCGGTGTGGGTGCAAGCTCACCGTGGGTTCGAATCCCACCCTCTCCGCCATTCTCCTGACCTTGGGTCAGGGGCAAACAGCAATAAAATTCAGCTGCGCTGCCGTGGGTTCCCCACGTGCGGCGTGTGTGTTTTGGGCGGTCGCTTTCGGCTCCGCCCTGATCCGGCCCCGCATCGGGCGGTGCCGGCTTATTCGATGAAAGCAAACTACTCCACATGGACTTTTTCCCCGCAGGGCATCCGCTGACCCAAGCCCTCAGCCAACGCAACTATACCGATCTGACCTCGGTGCAGAATGCGGTTCTCGATCCGGCGGCGCGCGGACGCGATCTGTTGGTGTCGGCGCAGACCGGATCGGGCAAGACGGTGGCGTTCGGGTTGGCCATTGCCGACACCCTGTTGGGCGATGCCTTGGCCTTTGGTCCGGCCAGCGAGCCGCTGGCCCTGATCGTTGCCCCCACCCGCGAACTGGCTCTTCAGGTGCAGCGTGAGCTGACCTGGCTTTATCAGCAGGCCGGCGGCCAGGTGGTGGCCTGTGTCGGCGGCATGGACCCGCGGGCCGAACAGCGCATGCTGGGCCGAGGCGCCCATATCGTTGTCGGCACCCCGGGCCGTCTGCGCGATCACCTGGAGCGCGGCGCCCTGCGCACCGGTCAGCTGCGCGCGGTGGTGTTGGACGAAGCCGATGAGATGCTGGATCTGGGCTTCCGCGAGGATCTGGAATTCATCTTGGAAGCGACGCCGCAGAACCGGCGCACGCTGCTGTTCTCGGCCACCCTGCCCAAGCTGATCATCGCCCTGGCCAAGCGCTATCAGCGCGATTCGTTCCGCATCGCCGTTTCCGCCGGTGAACACGGCCATGCTGACATCGAATATCGCGCCGTCCGCGTCGCCCCCAATGAAATCGAGCACGCGGTGGTCAACCTGCTGCGCTATTTCGAATCTCCCGGCGCCCTGGTGTTCTGCAATACCCGTGAATCGGTGCGCCATCTGCAAGCCATCTTGCAGGAACGCGGCTTCGCCGCCGTCGCCCTGTCGGGTGAGCTGGGCCAGAACGAACGCAATCAGTCGCTGCAAGCCCTGCGCGACGGCCGCGCCCGGGTCTGCGTCGCCACCGACGTGGCGGCACGCGGTATCGATCTGCCTAACATCAATCTGGTTATCCATGCCGAGCTGCCGCAAAACGGCCCGACCTTGCAGCACCGCAGCGGTCGTACCGGTCGCGCCGGGCGCAAGGGCGTCAGCGTCTTGCTGGTGCAGTTGTCGCGGCGGCGCAAGGCGGAATTGCTGCTGCAATCGGTGGGGGTGCAAGCCGCCTGGAGCGGTGCGCCGTCGGCGGAGGACATTCGCCAGCTCGACCGCGAACGGCTGATCCAAAGCCCGTTGCTGACCGGCGAGACCACCGAGGAGGACCTTGAAATGGCCCGCACCTTGCTGGCCCAGCGTCCGGCGGAAGAGGTGGCGGCGGCTCTGGTCCGTCTGTACCGCTCGCAATTGCCGGCGGCCGAGGAATTGTTCGATCCCGGTTCCGGCCCGGCCCCGTCCACCGGCCCGCGTGAACCGCGGGCGCCGCGTGAACCGCGCGAGCCGCGTGGCGATCGTCCCGGCGCCATGGCCCCGGGCGAAAGCGTGTGGTTCCGCCTCAATGTGGGACGGCAAAAGGATGCCGATCCGCGTTGGCTGATCCCGATGATTTGCCGTCACGGTAAGATCACCAAGCAGGAAATCGGGTCCATCCGTATCTTCGAGCGCGAAACCCGCTTCGAGATCGAAGCCGGAACCGCCGCGCGCTTCACCGCCGCCATCGCCCAGATGGAACGCCGCGACGTGCGCATCGAGCCCTTGGGTGAAAGCCACGGCGCCGAGCCGGAACGGGCGGCCCGCCCCGCCCCACGCCCACAGCGTCCGCAAGGTGGTCCGCCGCCGGGCAAAAAGCCCTGGAAGCCCAAGCCGCGCAAGCAGGATTAAGAAATAAGGGGTGTCCCCTGAAATTAAGATGTTGGCGGGCGCACCGAAGCGGCATTCACGTGCCTCCGAGGTGGCTCCGTCGTCGTTTTGGGGGGCGGTCAGGCCATCACGGCGAAACGCCGCGATCAAGGTCTGGGTTTTCCAGTGGCCGAACGGTGTGGTGGCTTTCAAGCGGCTGACCGCGCCGTGCCCGCCCGCGCAACCGAGTCATTTTGGTGGTCGTCACCGCAAGGCGCTGTGGACCTCAATACGCTCACGAATATCTGCCGAATATGCTTTGCTCATGATCCACCTCTGGACAGGTGAATCACGCTTCATAGTCCGAGAGAAGCCCCCCCCAGGCCCGATTCCGGTTTCAGGCGTACCGCTCTAGGTTCTGTACCCATAAACAGAGTTCCCATTGAGGCGTGGTTATGATTCAAACTCCCAAACGTTAGGGCGTTTGTTCATGGCCCGCTTCGACAAGTCGGCCAGGAATTTCCTTGCCGCCGTCATGCTCGCCTCAACCCGCCTGTGGATGCGGACTTATGAGTTCAGACCTAGAGCAGCGTCACCGCCTGATGGCGGTAATCGGCCAGGGCCAGGGTGCGGCGGTGCAAGGTGCCGTCGATCATCGCTGGTGCCGCCTTCAGGTCGCGCCGCCGCCGGGCCGCTTGCGCCCGGCTTTCCGCCGCCAATCGGTCAAGTAACCCCGATCCAGCCAAGCCATCGGCACGGTGGCGGGGAATGGGGCCGTCATAGCGGCGTTCAAGACCGGGGGCGGCAAGGTGGAGCAGGACGAAGCGCATGGCCCCACTAAGAACATAAGTAGAACAAATTTGCAAGCTGCTATTGGCTGGCCCAGAGGATGCGGGCCAACCACGAGACCTCTTCCGCCGCCAGCGAGCGGCCCGGATGGGCCGGGTTGAGCGAGGCCAACTCGATGCGCTTGGCGGTCTGGCGGATCAGTTGCTTGACCATCACCTCGCCCTCAAGGGTCTTGACCACCACACGGTCACCACGGCGCACCGAGGCGGCGGGGGAGACGATGACGATGTCGCCGTCACGGTACAGGGGTTCCATGCTGTCGCCGGACACTTCCAGGGCATAGGCGTTGCTGTCGCCCACCTCGGGGAAGGGGATCTCGTCCCAGCCGCCGCCGCACGGATAGCCGGCATCATCGAAATAGCCGCGATCGCCCGCCTGGGCCGAGCCGATCAGCGGAATGGTCGCCCCCTTGACCACCGGGGCCGGCAACGAATCATCGATGTAGTTGAGCAATTGCCCCAGGCTGGAGCCGGTGGCGTCCAGCACCTTGGCCACGCTCTCCGTCGACGGCCAGCGCAATTTACCCTCGCGGGTGATGCGCTTGCTTTTGTTGAAGGTGGTGGGGTCCAGCCCAGCCCGCCGGGCAAGCGCCGACGCCGTCAACCCGTTGTCGCGGGCAAGGGAATCAAGGGCGGCCCAGATATCGGCATGCGTCAACATGGGAAGATCATCCCCCAATCTCCCAACGAAGACATCAGGAATAATAGCCTAAGAATGCTTGACATGACTCCGCAACCCATGGAATCAGTGTTCATTATATGTTCTCGCCTTAGGGGGATTTTATGGCTCGACCGCGCTTCATGCCGCGTCCATTGCAGGGTGGCGCCACCCAGCCGTTCAGCACCGCCGAAGAGGCATGGCTGTGGTATGCCCATTGTCAATTGGCCCGCCTGGCCGGGTGTCGGCCCCGTCCCGACATGGGCGAGGTTTCCCGCCCCTGTGATCCCGACGACATCCACCGCGAGGTCATGCGGCTGTTCCGCCTGAACCGTTTGCAGGCCGAGCATCTGCGCACCCTGGCTGAACTGGGCACCCGGCTGGCTGGCGAAAATGCCGCCGTCACGTGGTCGGACAGCCAGGACAAATTGTGGTGCGAGGCCTTGGATCGCCTAGAAACATCGTTGCGGATCAAGGGGATCGTCGGATGATGCGGCCGCCTGATGTTCTGGTTGGTTTTGTCGGTCATACCGATCTGTGGTGGTTGCGGCTGCTGCGTCCCGGCTTTCGCCATTGCTTCGCCGCCATCCGCCAGGGTCCGGTCTGGGTGGTGATCGACCCCATGTCGCATCATACGCTGATGCGGGTGGAATCCTGCCCCGACCTGATGGCGTTTTACGTCAGTCGCGGCATCACCGTGGTCGCCACCCGGTTACGCCCGCCGCCGCACCGTCCGGCGCCCTGGCGTCCCTATACCTGCGTCGAGGCGGTCAAGCGATTGTTGGGCTTGCCGGCACCCTGGGTGTTGACGCCGTGGCAATTGTACAAATTCCTAAAATATCAGGAAAAAATGCCTTGAATTGTGTTCGTGTTTTGAGATAAGACGGAATCACGAGCTCCCGCATAGGTAAAAACTCAGGCCTGGCGTCGCCCAGTGCGGATTTTTTGCACATGCGATATGGAACAAAACATGTACGGAGGGTGAGATGGGTGGATTTTTTGGCGGTGCCCCGGAAGTGGCGTCGCCGGCGCCATTGCCGCCGGTGACCGATCCCGAGGCCGAGGCGCGGGCGCAACGCCTGGAAACCATGTCGCGCAACCGCCGTGGCCGCCAGGGCATGGTCGCCACCAGCGACCGCGGCGTGCTGGCCCCTGCCAGTGGCGACGGCAAACGCCTGTTGGGGGAATGAGATGAACGACGTCAATCATCCGCTGGGGCCGGACCACCAATCGGGCCATCTACGCCAGCGTTACCGCAAGGCCAAGGAACGGCGCGCCACCTGGGAAGCCCATTGGCAGGAATGCTATGATTATGCCCTGCCGCTGCGCGACGCCGTGCTGCACCAACCCAATCCGGGCGAGAAAAAGGGTGACCGCCTGTTCGACGGCACCGCCGCCGATGCCGTCGACCAACTGGCCGCCAGCCTGTTGTCGGAACTGACCCCGCCGTGGGCGCAATGGTTCGGCCTGACCGCCGGCCCCGATCTGGATGAGGCCGAGCGCCAGCAGGTGGCGCCCTTGCTCGACAAGGTGGGCGCCATCTTGCAAAGCCATTTCGACCGCTCCAACTTCGCGGTGGAAATGCATCAATGCTATCTCGACGTGGTCACCGGCGGCACCGCCTGCCTGTTGTTCGAGGAAGCGCAGCCGGGCGAGGCCTCGGCCTTTCGCTTCACCGCCGTCCCCCTGGCCCAGGCGGTGCTGGAGGAAGGCCCCGACGGCAAGTTGGACAGCAGCTTTCGCCGCAGTGAACTGACCCTGGCCGCCTTGCGGCAACGCTTCCCCGCCGCCCAACTGGACCCGTCGCTGGTCCGTCAGGGCGAGGAAGACCCGCAAGCCCGCTTCGCCGTCATCGAGGCGGTGATCCCCAACCAGCGCGGCCATTACGATTATGCCGCCATCTTGGAGGACGCCACCGACGACGACGAGGCCCTGCTGGCCGAGGGGCGTTTCGGCCAATCGCCCTTCATCAATTTCCGCTGGTTGAAGGCGCCGGGGGAAATCTATGGCCGCTCGCCGGTGATGAAGGCGCTGCCCGACATCAAGACCGCCAACAAGGTGGTGGAACTGGTGCTGAAAAACGCCACCATCGCCGTCACCGGTATCTGGCAGGCCGATGATGACGGCGTGCTCAACCCGGCCAACATCAAGCTGATCCCCGGCACCATCATCCCCAAGGCGGTGGGGTCGGCGGGGTTGCAGCCGTTGGAAAGTCCGGGCCGCTTCGACATTTCGCAACTGGTGCTCGACGATCTGCGCGGGCGTATCCGTCATGCCCTGCTGGCCGACAAGCTGGGGCAGGCCGACAACCCCAAGATGACGGCGACCGAGGTGTTGGAACGCTCCGCCGACATGGCCCGCCTGCTCGGCGCCACCTATGGCCGTCTGCAATCGGAACTGCTGACGCCGTTGATCCTGCGCGCCGTCACCATCTTGCGCCGGCGCGGCGAAATCCCGCCGCTGTTGGTCGATGGCCATCTGGTCGAGTTGCAGTACCGCTCGCCCCTGGCCCAATCCCAGGCCCAGCGCGACGCCCACAACGTGCTGAGCTGGCTGTCGGCGCTGGCCCAGCTCGGCCCCGCCGGCATGGCGGTGGTCGATCCCGCCGCCGCCGCCCAATGGCTGGGCCGCGCCTTCAACATCCCCGCCGACCTGATGGTGGCACAGCAAACCCCGGAGAATGTCCATGTCCAAATCTGATCCCGGCTGGGACTGGTTCGCGCCGCCCGCCCCGCCCGACAATGCCCAGCGGCTGGCGGTGGCCCGCGCCTTTGCCCGGGCTTTTTCCGGCGCCGACGGCGATCTGGCCCTGGCCCATCTGCGCAGCCTCACCCTTGACCGCTGTCTCGGTCCCGATGCCAGCGACGCGGCGCTGCGCTGCCTGGAGGGCCAGCGCCTGCTGGCCGCCCATATCCTGTCGCTGGTCGAACGCGGCCGCGACGGCTCTCTTTATGCTTAATCAGGAGAACAACTGATGTACTACGAAGATTCCCTGCCGCCCGAACCGGAGATGCCGATCAGCACCGCCATCCCGGAAAAGTTCCGCGATCCGGCCACCGGCGCCTTGCGCACCGATGCCCTGCTGCGCGCCTATCAGGAGTTGGAGCGCCGCATGCATCGCATGGTGGAAATCCCCGGCGACGAGTGCTCCGACGAACAGCGTTGCGCCTTTCACCGGGCCTTGGGGGTACCGGAAAGCCCCGAGCAATACAGCATCGAACAGCGCCACCCCATGCTGAGCCCCGATGCCGAAGTCAACCGCCTGCTGCATCAGGCCGGCTTCACCCCCAAGCAGGCGCAGTTGGTCTATGATCTGGCCCATCAGCGGGTGATTCCGACGTTGGAACAGATGGCCGGTGAGTTCGAAAGCCAGCGTAGCCTGGAACGTCTGCGCGAGCATTTCGGCGGCGAGGCCAAATGGGCGGAAACTGCCCGTCAGGTTCAGGCCTGGGGTCAGGCCAATCTGTCGGCGGAATTGTACGAGGCCTTGTCCGCTTCCGCCGACGGCATCATCGCCATGCGCGCCATGATGAATTCGGGCGAGCCCAGCATGGGCCGCACCGCCACCCCACGCGAAGACGAGCCGTCGGAAGACGATCTGAAGCAGATGCTGCAAGATCCGCGTTATTGGAAAAAGCGCGATCCCGCCTTCATCGCCAAGGTCTCGGCCGGTTTCCGCCGCCTGTCGGGAGAGTGATTCCAACCGGCGGGGCGCGTTCTTCACATTTCGCGCTCCGCCGGTTGTGCTACCTTTGCCGCCATCACACGGGAACGGGGGGATGGCATGCTGTCGGTACTGGTCGGGAACATCAAGGGCGGCTGCGGCAAGACCACCATCGCCACCCATCTGGCGTCGTCCTTCGCCGCCACCGGCCTGTCCACGATCATCGCCGATTGCGACCGACAGAAATCGTCGCTCAACTGGCTAAAGCGCCGCGACGAGGCCGCCCCCACCATCACCGGTCTGGATTGGTCCAAGACTTTGGGCAATCCGCCCAAGGGCATCGACCGGCTGGTCATCGATGCTCCCGCCGCCATGCATCATGACGACGTGGAGGATTTGATCGCCATCGCCGACGTGGTGGTGGTGCCGGTCCTGCCCGGCGCCTTCGACCAGGATGCCACCGCCCATTTCCTCAAGAAGCTGTCGGCGGTCAAGGCGGTGCGCAAGAACAAGCGGGTGGTGGCGATCATCGGCAACCGCCTGCGCCTGGGGGCCAAGGCGACCGAGCAATTGGACGTGTTCTTCGAATCCCTGGGCTTTCCGGTGGTGGCGCGGCTGCGCGACAGCCAGATTTATCCGACCGTCGCCGCCTTGGGCTCGTCGGTGCTGGAGGCCAAGGACCGCCGAGCCCGCGATTATGCCGCCGAATGGACGCCGCTTTTGGACCTGCTGGCCCGCCAAGGTTAAATTTGCCAGCCTGAAATCTGACGCGCGTCCACATCAATGGTCGTCACTCCCGCGCAGGCGGGAGTCCAGAGGGTGTACCTCCAGCTTGTCCACGACTCTTGGATACCCGCCTGCGCGGGTATGACGGGGGGCGACTTTAATCACACACGGCCTTGTCGCCGTTGATGACGCAGGCGCGCCGGGTGCGCAGCACCATCATGGCGCCGTCTTCATAATCGCACACCAGCCGGGTCAGCTTGCCGGCGGGAGCGACCTTCATCCCGGTCAACTTCAAGGCGCGGGTCTGTTCCGGGCTGCGACCGCAATGCAGATAGCCCTGGAAGTCGCCGGCTTCCCATAACGCATGGTTCTTCAGTTTCTTGAAGTCGTCCAAGGTGACGCAGGTGTTGCCGCCATCCTTGTCGTACATGCGGGCATCGTCGCTGCAATAGCCGGCGTAGGAATATTTCAACTGCTCCTCCGACGGGCAATCGCCCACCGGTTGGGCAATCGACAAATCGGGGCAGGCGATGTCCTCGGCCAAAGCGGGCGTGGCGGCAAGGCACAAAAACAGGGCAAGGCGGCGCAACATCACGATTTCCCCCAAAATGGAACCGGGCCAGCTTAGGGCCGCCGCTCGCCCTCGCCTCTGACATTGGTCAAGCCGCCTCTTTCAATTAGCCGTCGGCATCCCCACACTCAGGTCTTCGGATACGGGAGGACAATCCATGCGTGAGGACGAGAAAAGCCTGAACCCCGATTTCAGCCGTCGCGGCTTCATCGGTACCGCCCTGGCCGCCACCGGCTTCGCCGTCGCCGCCGGTCCGGTCAACGCCCAGGCCATCAGCACCGACAGTACCGGCCTTGCCGCCGGGGCGCAGATGATCGGTGATCTGCCTGCCTATGTGGCCCGCCCGGCTAGTGGTGCCAATCTGCCGACCATCCTGGTGGTGCAGGAAATCTTCGGCGTGCATGAACATATCCGCGACGTCTGCCGCCGGCTGGCCAAGCTGGGCTATCTGGCCATCGCCCCCGAACTTTATTTTCGTCAGGGCGACCCGTCGACCGTCAGCGATATTCCCACCTTGCTGAAAACCATCGTCGCCCAGGTGCCCGATGCCCAGGTGCTGGCCGATCTGGATGCCGCCGCCGCTTGGGCTGCCAGCCATGGTGGCGATGCCAAGCGCTTGGGCATCACCGGCTTTTGCTGGGGCGGGCGCATTTCCTGGCTTTATGCTGGACACAATCCCAAGCTGAAGGCGGCGGTCGCCTGGTATGGCAGGCTGGTCGGCGACGCGTCGGAAAACAACCCGCGCCATCCCATCGATATCGCCGGCCAGTTGAAGGCGCCGGTTCTGGGGCTTTACGGCGGCGCCGACCAGGGCATCCCGCTCGACAGCATCGAGCGCATGCGAAGCGCGGCCAAGGCGGCCAAGGTCAAGACCGAGATCGTCGTCTACACCGACGCCCCCCATGCCTTCCATGCCGATTACCGGCCCAGCTATCGCGCCTTGCCGGCCCAGGCCGGCTGGCAGCGGTTGCAGGACTGGTTCAAGACATATCTGTGAGCAAGCCCAGGCGGCGGCGCAGGCTCCAACGCATGGTGACCAGCGCCGCCACCACCGCCAGGCCCAGGGCCAGGCCGATCCAGATGCCCAAACCACCGACGCCGCCGGTGAAGGCCAGGGTAGCGCCGACCGGGATGGCCAATCCCCAATAGCCGAGACCGGCGAAGATCATCGGCACCCGGGTGTCCTTGAGCCCGCGCAGGGCGCCGGCTCCCACCACCTGGGCGCCGTCGGCGACCTGGAAGATCGCCGCCACCGCCAGGAAGCCGATGCCATGAGCCAGAACGGCGGCGCTATCGGGATGGGACAGATCCAGGAAGACGCCGATGATGGCCTGCGGCCACAACAGCAGCACCAGGGCCATGACCGCCATGAAGCCCACCCCCAGAACCAAGGCGGTCCAGCCGGCCTTGCGCACCCCCTCGGCATCGCTGGCCCCCGCCGCCAGCCCCACCCGTACGGTGGCCGCCTGGGCCATGCCCATGGGCACCATGAAGGTGGCCGAAGCCACTTGCAGGGCGATGGCATGGGCGGCCAGCGACGCGGTATCGATCAGCCCCATCAGGAAGGCGGCGGCATTGAAGCCCGACACCTCGAAACCCATGGCCAGACCCATGGGCAGGCCGATACGCCATAATTCGCGCAGCTTGATCCAATCGGGACGCCAGAAATGCCCGAGCAAATGATAACGGCGGAAGCGGCGATCCCACAGGATGAAGCCCAACAGGGCGCTGAACATGAACAGGTTGGACAGGGTCGAGGCGATGCCCGCCCCCATCACCCCCAGGGCC
>Ga0209066_10000066_pt1 | contig 145755 bp, 131 predicted proteins | sample All_14_2_FD_187198 | JGI IMG/M metagenome (GOLD analysis project Ga0209066, IMG submission 187198) | Freshwater microbial communities in response to fracking from Pennsylvania, USA - Allegheny Zone_MetaG_DW_15 (SPAdes) (version 2) ...
ATTTTACATGGATTTGTTCTGGAGCCACATTGATCAATGAAATATCATCACCTACTCATCTTCCTTATCCTGGTCATCAGTTCTGATGTCTTTGGACAAAACACACAAAAAAACAGACCAGCAAATGAGAACAATCATGCTTTCCGGTTTACCATTAATACCGGAGTAACTTTTTCAAATGCCTTTGGTAAAGGAACTGATAAAGAATCAAACATTAATGGATATCCGCCTGATTGTTATACAAATGGATCGGCAGGAACACATTTTATCTTAGGTAAAAAAATCGGCATTGGTTTTATAAAAGACCTGAATGATAAATTCTCCATAGGTCTTGACATAAACTATGAAGAAAAAGGCAGCAGAATACCTGTTTCTTTTATTTGGTATGAAGGCAAACCACAGGCAATAGATGAGAAATCGAACATCAGGTTAAAGTATATCGCACTACCTCTGAAACTGGAGACCAGATTTAAAAAGATGTATGTTCAAAGTGGAATTTATGCCGGCGTTTTGCTGGATGCTGATGATTACGGCACCATAAATGGAATTTACTTTGAAAGGGATAAAGACAGCCGCTATTCACGGATTGATATAGGTGTAGGAGTTGGATTCGGCAAAAGGATTCCTTTATCCGCAAAGAGTATCTTAAAACTGGGGATTAATGGCAATTGGAGTTTAATAGACAACGAGGCCAGGGCAATGACACCAGGCGATCCGCAAAGTTGGTTTAACCAGAGTTTAAACTTTGAGATAAGATTTGAAAGGAAAATTAAATAACTTTCCTAACAAATTAATGGCAACAGAAATACACACTTGATGGGATGAAGGTAAAGGCATTTAAACTTATAGGAAAAATTTTTCTATTTATAATACTGACAGTCCTTTCCTTTTTTTATTCTCTTATGTTCGGATACTATCTAAATGGTTACCTTCATGGAGGACAACTTATGGGAATCCCATTTTTTATTCTATTTGCACTCCTTCTCTTTTTTACAATCTTCAAGAAAAAACTCATTAAGTATTTTATCGGACCAACTATCATCTACGCCATATCAATAATAGCATATACCGAATATGCAGAAATGCTGAAAAACAGGCTTGGAAGTAACTGGCACGAATATATGTTTACGAAAAACAATGCTGATCTCATCTTAATTAAATTAATCGTTGCTGCATTAGTATTAATCTTAGTCTATGAATTAATCATCCTTAAATACCCTAATGGACGCAAATATTTTTAGGTCCCTTAAGTCCTATAAAATTAGCTGCAATTACCTGAAATACCAAAACCACCAACCAATGGAACCAGCCGAAACAACAAAAAATTACCTGACTTTTGGTTACTATTCATCCTTTATTGTGTCTGCCCTGACATTAATAACCTTCGCATTTGCGATGATGGCAGTACCACCAAGCGGTCCGTTATGTGAGGGAAATTGTATGGAGTATCCGTTCCCTGACATCCTGTTATATTACCCACGGGACTATTACTGGATGTACCTGGCGATATTCCAGTTATTTGCCTTTGTGGTTTTCATGGTGACTAACCATGCTATAGTAAATAATGCAAAAAAACTCTTTACATCTCTCAGTCTCTCTTTTGCCCTGATATCAGCTACTGTCCTGTTGATCACCTATTTTACACAATTTTCAGTAGTACCAATTAGTGTTATGAAGGGAGAGTCAGAAGGCATCGCCCTGATAACGCAATACAACGATCATGGATTATTCATTGCTATGGAAGAACTGGGGTATATTACAATGTCGGTTGCCCTCTTTTTCCTTGCATTTGCATTCTCAAAAAACAGCCGTGCAGAAAGGATACTGCGCACAATCCTCATTGTGCAGCTTATACTTAACCTTCTTGCCTTTGGATTTTTCACCATCCAGTTTGGCATTGAAAGAAGCTACATGTTTGAAATTGCAACCATCACAATCAACTGGCTTACATTGATTATTGCCGGGATTATGATTGGGATACATTACAGGAGAACCAGTCAGATGATGTTCGTGAATTAAGTCCAAGTGTCATGTCCTTAGAGTCCTTAGAGTCACTAAGGTCCCTATATTAAAATCCTGATTTAACTAATGCAAATCCAAAAAATCACCGAAAACAAAAAACAGTTCCTGGATTTACTGCTCCTTGCCGATGAGCAGGAAAACATGATTGAGAAATACTTGCAGCCCGGAGATTTGTTTGCTTTGTATGACGATGATTTGAAGAGTGTTTGCGTGGTTATGCCGATAGATGGTGAAACCTGTGAATTAAAGAACATAGCAACTTACGGCCGGTACCAGGGAAAAGGTTATGGCAGGGCATTGATAGGTTATGTTTCTGATTACTATAAGGATAAATTCAAAACAATGCTTGTAGGAACAGGCGAAGTGCCGGGCATCCTTTCATTTTATGAGAGTTGTGGTTTTGAACCGTCACACCGGGTAAAAAACTTTTTTACCGATAATTACAACCACCCTATTTTTGAGGGTGAAATACAACTTATTGATATGATTTATCTGAGTAAGGACCTCACTAAAACATTGGAAAAGTGATACCAAACCCTAATGACAAAACTGATTACCTCGTAATCCTAGCAAACACCCTTGAAGATTCTGATGAAATAAGGGAAGAGGCAATCAGTGAACTTAATACACCTCCTCCCCTTCGCCCCCCGGGAGAAGGGGCCGGGGGATGAGGGATTACGCTGAACATCGAATAAACGCTGAACGCTGAACGCTGAACAGCTAACAGCTAAATTAAATCCATTCTAAATTAGCCTCTTCAAAAAAACCTATGCACTTTCTTGCATACATTTTTCTACTTTTGCGCACTGTTAAAACTAGATACCTAAATATATGGAAAGTCAGTCACTCGTATTGTTCTTCATCCTTGGTGTGGTACTCGTTGGTGGCGCTATCTTGTTCTCAAGCTATGTGCCGCCTACATCCTACAATCCTCTGAAGTTCGAGCCCTACGAATGCGGTATTGAAACCATTGGCGGTTCATGGCTGCAGTACACCGTAGGTTATTACCTGTTTGCAATTCTATTCCTCATTTTCGACGTTGAAACTGTATTTATCTTCCCCTGGGCAACAGTGGTCAGAGAGGCAGGGATTACTGCCTTTATTGAAATCCTGATCTTCTTTGCGGTGCTCGGTCTTGGCCTGCTTTACGGCTGGAAGAAACATGCATTGAAATGGGAATAACCAACCAGACCATATTTCCATCATTAAACTGAATCGATAACCTCGATATATATAAGCATGAAAGAGAAAATAGGACCAGATTACCCCGTGATTGAGTCGCACGAAGGTGGCAGTATCCTGCTCACCAAATTAGATGACCTCATCAACTGGGCCCGTTCAAATTCGTTATGGCCACTCACCTTCGGTACACGTTGCTGTGCTATTGAGTTTATGGCTGTAGGCGCATCACGACACGACTTCTCACGTTTCGGCATGGAGGTTGCCCGCGCTACCCCACGCCAGGCAGATATGATCGTTATAAGCGGTTCCATCAACTACAAGATGGCCCCGGTGCTTAAGCGACTGTATGACCAGATGGCTGATCCGAAGTATGTTATGGCCATGGGTGCCTGCGCTATTTCAGGCGGGCCATTCTATTACAACAGCTACTCAATCGTTAAAGGTGCCGACCATGTGATACCTGTGGATGTATACATCCCCGGTTGTCCGCCAAGGCCTGAAGCTTTCCTTTACGGGCTGATGCAACTGCAGAAGAAGATCCGCCATGAGCGCTATTTTTCAAAGAAAAAAGTAACCAAGTAACCGGATAAGCCAAAACAGTAATCCTATGACAAACGATTCGCTTATTCAAACCCTCAGCACCCTGCTGCCAGATGCACAGGTAAAAATGGGCACCCAGTATGTGGAAGCAATACTCCCGCTGGAAAAGCACCATGAATTCATGCTGAAGCTGAAAAACACGCCTGAGCTGGCCTTTGACTATATGTTCTGCCTCACCGGCGCTGATTTTGCCGATTACCTGATGGTAATTTACCACCTTGAGTCGACTACCCACAACCACATTATGGTGGCAAAGGTGAAGACTGCCGACAGGGTTAACCCGGTGGTTGATTCAGTAGCAGATATATGGCCAACAGCTGATCCTAATGAAAATGAAGCTTTTGACCTCCTTGGAATAAAATTCAACAACCATCCTGAACCACGCAGGCTGTTCCTCGACGACGACTGGGGATTCCCGCTACGTAAAGATTACCAGGATGATGTACACATTGTATCGAGATAGCCCATGGAAGAGATTAGAGAAATAATGTTATCGAGCGACGACATCAAGACTGATGATTACCTCGTCAATATGGGACCGCAGCACCCGAGTACACATGGTGTACTGAGGCTGCTGGTGAAGCTTGAAGGTGAGATTGTACTGAACGTGCAACCGCACATCGGATATATCCACAGCGGCATTGAGAAAATGACCGAAAGCCTGGCCTACCATCAGATCCCGCATCTTACTGACCGCATGGACTACCTCTCAGCCCACATGAATAATGAGGCTGTGAGTATGTGCGTTGAGAAAGCACTCCAGGTGGAAGTCCCCGAAAGGGCAAAATATATCCGCACCATCTTCAATGAACTCCAGCGTATTGCATCGCACCAGCTCTGGTGGTGTGCCTTCGGTATGGATATGGGTGCGCTGACTACTTTCTTCTACGGACTGCGCGACCGTGAGGATATCCTCGACATCTTCGAAGAAACCTGCGGTGCCCGTTTAACACTCAACTACAGTCTGCCGGGTGGTGTACAGTTCGACATCCATCCTAACTTCCAGAGGGATGTTAAGGCATTTATCAAGAAGTTCAGGGCTAAACTGCCTGAGTATGAGCGATTGCTTACCGGCAACGTGATCTTCAGGGAAAGGACCAAAGGTGTTGGTATCCTTACTAAAGAAGATGCCATTGCCTACGGCGTTACCGGACCTTCAGGAAGAGCCAGCGGTTTCTCATGCGACGTGCGCAAGAAAGAGCCTTACGGGGCTTATCCGTATGTGAAATTCAACGAGATCATGGGTACTGACGGTGATACCTTCACCCGTTACCACCTGCGTATACTTGAGATGTATGAATCAATGAACATCATTGAACAACTGATCGACAATATACCTGAAGGTGACTATGCCGTTAAGCTCAAAGGCGTTACCAAGCTGCCTGAAGGCGAGTACTACCAGAGGGTAGAGACCGGCCGTGGTGACTTTGGCGTGTATATCATCTCTGATGGCAAGAAGAACCCTTACCGCATGAAGTTCCGTTCACCGGGATTCTCTAACCTGTTTGCGATCAACAATATTGCAAAGGGATGGAAGATCGCTGACCTGGTTGCTATTATGGGTACTTTCGACCTTGTGATTCCCGATATTGACAGATAATAGTTTTTGCATCCTAACTACTGAACAATAATACGATGGCCTTTAATATTTATGATTTCACCCCACTAACCAAGTCGATTCATGAATCGCTGTCAGCTAGTCTTAGTCCTACTGCCACATTAGCGATTGAATGGACTATTGTTGGAGTTGTATACCTGCTGTTCGTTGCGGTATTCGGACTGTTCCTGGTCTACGCCGAACGTAAGGTATGTGCTGCCTTCCAGCAACGCCTCGGACCTATGCGTGTTGGTCCCTGGGGATTATTGCAGACCATAGCTGACTTTATCAAGCTGCTGATGAAAGAGCTCATCACACCAAAGAGGGCCGACCAGTTCCTGTACAACCTGGCTCCTTTTATTGTGATCATTGTTACTTTCATGGCTATCTCGGTCATTCCGTTTGCACCGGGACTGGTATCGTTTGACTTTGATATCGGAGTGTTCTTCGTAACCTCTGTTTCATCAATCGGTGTTATCGGTGTGCTGCTTGCCGGATGGAGTTCCAACAACAAATACTCACTCATTGGTGCTATGCGATCAGGTGCACAGATCGTCAGTTATGAACTGTCGGTAGGCCTTTCACTGATCGCAATGATCATCTTTGCAGGCACCATGCAGATTTCAGGAATCGTTGAAGGACAGCGCGACCTTTGGTTTATTTTCAAGGGACATGTGCCGGCAGTTATTGCTTTCCTTGTATTTGTTATAGCAGGTACTGCAGAAACAAACCGTGGTCCTTTTGACCTTGCTGAAGCTGAATCAGAGCTTACCGCAGGATTCCACACAGAATACTCAGGTATTAAGTTTGCTTTCTTCTTCCTTGCTGAATATATAAACCTGTTCATTGTTGCTGCCATGGCTACAACAGTGTTCCTCGGAGGATGGATGCCACTGCACTTTGGCGACTTTGAAGCCTTTAACTCAGTGATGGACCTGATACCCGGACTGGTATGGTTCTTCCTGAAGGTATTCTTTGTGATATTCCTGATGATGTGGTTCAAGTGGACCTTCCCGCGCCTCAGGGTTGACCAGATACTCAACCTGGAGTGGAAATACCTTTTACCCATAAACCTGCTTAATATCATCCTTATGACAGCGGTGGTATTATTGGGCCTTCATTTCTAAACCGAACATACTATGAAGTCGATAATAAAATATTTCGGGGAGATTTTTGGCGGATTCTTCACACTCATCACAGGTATGATGGTGACTGCCCGTTATTTCTTCACACCCTGGAAAAACGTAACACAACAATATCCTGAAAACCGTGCCACCCTCAAGATAGCTGAAAGGTTCCGCGGGGAAGTGGTAATGCCACATAATGAGAACAACGAGCACAAATGCACCGGTTGCGGACTCTGCGAACTCTCTTGTCCTAACGGTACCATTGAAATCATCCCGAAATCAGTGGTTGGTGAAGATGGCAAGAAGAAAAGGGCTATCGACCAGCATATCTACCACCTGGGAATGTGTACCTTCTGTAATCTTTGCATCAGGGCATGTCCGACAGGGGCAATTGTTATGAGCCAGGACTTTGAGCACACCGTATGGGACCGCTCAACCTTAACCAAGGTTTTGAACAAGCCGGGCTCAAAAATAATGGAAGGCGTAAAGGAATAAATTAAGAACAACACAACCAATCATAATGGACAGTAACATATTGTTTTTCCTGTTTGCCGGAGCCATACTGGCATTCTCGGTACTAACAGTAACCACCCGCAGGATCCTGCGCGCCGCAGTTTACCTGCTGTTCGTACTTGTCAGCACTGCAGGGCTTTACTTCATGCTCAACTATAACTTCCTGGCAGCGGTGCAGCTCACCGTTTATGCCGGTGGTATTATAGTGCTCATGATCTTTTCAATACTCCTTACCAGTCACATTAGTGAAAAGGCAAGAATGGTGACACTTAAGGAAGGCATCTTCCCTGCCCTTTCGGTGATTGCAGGTGCCGCACTTACCATCGTGCTGATAGTAACCCATGAGTTCACCCCTTCAACAGCCCCGGCAATCAGCTCTGATGTGCAGAATGTAGGCCGCCAGCTGGTGTCGTATGGTGATAACGGATATGCACTTCCTTTTGAAGTAATCTCCGTTCTGCTCCTGGCTGCCATGATAGGTTCTATCATTGCCGCACGTAAGGAAAGGCTTGATATTGTAAAGAAAACAGATACCAATCAGGAATAAAAACCAACAGCCATGACCGGAAACATCCCATTAGAATCATTCCTGGTATTAAGTACCCTTATGTTCTTCATCGGTATCTTCGGATTCCTGACAAGGAGAAACCTTATTACCATGCTGATGTCAATTGAGCTGATACTCAATTCAGTAAATATCAACTTTGTAGCTTTTAACCGCTATTTGTATCCAGATAACCTGCAGGGCCATTTCTTCAGCCTTATTATTATTGCGGTTGCTGCTGCCGAGGCTGCTGTTGCCATTGCCATCATCATCAACATATACCGTAACTTCAAGTCGATTGAAGTTGACCAGGTTAACCAAATGAAAAACTAGGAAGTAAAATAACGCCATAACCATAACTATGAACGCATATTCCTATACCGTCCTTATACCGCTGATCCCGCTGTTTGTTTTCTTACTCACGGGACTGACAGGACACAAGTTCAAACCGCTGGTATCAGGGCTTATCGGCACTGCAGGACTGACCATTGTTGCCGTTCTGTCATACATGACAGCCATCAGCTACTTCTGGACAGGCCATGTTGAAGGTACAGCCTATGAATCAGTAAAGGCTTTTGAGATAACATGGCTTAACCTCACTGAATTCCTCACCATCAAACTCGGCATACTGCTCGATCCTATTGCAGTTATGATGCTGGTGGTGGTAAGTACCGTTTCGCTGATGGTACACATATACAGTATCGGTTATATGAAAGGTGAGAGAGGGTTCCACCGTTTCTTTGCCTTCCTGTCGTTATTCACTTTCTCAATGCTGGGCCTTGTGCTTGCAACCAATATCTTCCAGATGTATATCTTCTGGGAACTCGTTGGTGTATCATCATTCCTGCTTATCGGCTTCTATTATCAAAAGCCCAGTGCAGTGTCGGCTTCAAAGAAAGCGTTTATCGTTACCCGCTTTGCCGACTTAGGATTCCTGATCGGTATCCTGATGTTATCGTTCATGACTAACACGTTTGACTTCCAGACACTGGTAAGCTCTGACGGTCCGGCTATTACACATACCGGTGGTATGGCATTTATGGGATTAAGCGCCATCACATGGGCACTGATCTTCATCTTCATGGGAGGTGCAGGTAAATCAGCCATGTTCCCGCTGCATATCTGGCTGCCCGATGCTATGGAAGGCCCGACACCTGTTTCAGCACTTATCCACGCTGCTACCATGGTTGTTGCCGGTGTTTATCTCGTAGCAAGGCTTTTCCCAGTATATGCACTCGTAGCCCCTGATGCACTGACTGTAGTTGCATGGGTGGGAGGTATAAGCTCGCTGTTTGCAGCTATTATAGCTTGTACCCAAAATGATATCAAACGTGTACTGGCATACTCCACCATGTCGCAGATTGGTTACATGATGTTGTCGCTCGGAGTTTCAGGGTATGGCGGACATGATGGTCTTGGTTTTATGGCCGGTAACTGGCACCTTTTCACACACGCTATGTTTAAAGCACTGCTCTTCCTTGGTGCCGGAGCTATTATCCATGCTGTTCATTCAAACGATATGCGTGAAATGGGCGGTTTGAGGAAACACCTGCCTATTACACATATTACCTTCCTCATCGGATGTCTTACCATTGCAGGTATACCACCGTTATCAGGATTCTTCAGCAAGGATGAGATTCTTGTAGCAGCACTGCACCATAATAAAATACTGTTTGCCATTGAGTTCCTGGTAGCAGGCCTCACCGCTTTCTATATGTTCCGCCTTTACTTCAACATATTCTGGGGTAAGGAAACACACTATCACCACACTCCGCATGAATCACCGCTGGTAATGACCATACCTCTGATGATCCTTGCCTTTGGTGCTATATTCTCTGGCTTCCTGCCGTTCAGCGAACTGGTAACTTCTGACGGACTGCCTTTTGAAGCGCATATCAATTATGCAGTAGCGGTACCATCAGTACTTATAGGAGTTGCCGGAATACTGGTTGCTATGGTGATGTACCGCAAATCAACCGCCATACCTGATAAAATCGCCGCTACTATGGGTGGATTCTATCGCGGAGCCTATAACAAGTTCTATATGGACGAGCTTTACCTGTTTGTAACAAAGAAGATCATCTTCCGCTATATATCACAACCTGTTGCATGGTTCGACCGCAACATCGTTGATGGTACCATGAACCTGATAGGAAATACCATCGTTGCGGCCTCTAACCTGATCAAGGGATTCCAGAGTGGTAAACTGCAACAGTACGGTTATGTATTCATTACCGGTACAGTGGCGCTTGTGATCATCTTCATTTTCTTATGGCAGAGATAAATAACCAATTTGTAAAAGAACCATCATGAATATACTCACACTTTTTGTAATAGTTCCCGTTTTAACGGTCTTCTTCATTGGTTTCTCGAAGACTATGGAACGTATCCGCCTGGTTGCTGCCATCGGTATGGGAATACAGTTACTGCTTGCCGCTTACCTTGTGTTTGCCTACCTGGGTGAAAGAAGTGCCGGCAATATGGCTGAGATGCTCTTTACCTATGACGCATTATGGTTCCCGAGCCTTAACATCCACTATGCTGTAGGTGTTGACGGAATTTCGGTTGCCATGATCGCCCTTACTGCCGTGGTAGTATTTGCGGGTATCTTTGCCTCATGGGAAGTTAATTTCCTCTCCAAGGAATTCTTTATTTCACTTATACTGCTGGCAACAGGGGTATTCGGGTTCTTTATTTCACTCGACCTCTTTACCATGTTCCTCTTTTATGAAATTGCGGTGATCCCGATGTACCTTCTTATTGGTATCTGGGGTTCTGGTCCGAAGGAATATTCGGCCATGAAGCTAACCCTGATGCTTATGGGAGGTTCGGCTTTGCTTACCGTGGGACTGCTTGGTATTTATTTCTTCTCAGCACCCGAAGGACAGCCGCTAACATGGAACCTTCTAGAGATAGCAAAGAACACTATACCTGTTGAAATGCAGCGTTTCCTGTTCCCGTTCACCTTCATAGGTTTCGGTATCCTCGGAGCGTTATTCCCATTCCACACCTGGTCGCCCGACGGTCATGCTTCAGCACCTACCGCTGTATCAATGCTTCACGCAGGCGTACTGATGAAACTGGGAGGCTACGGTGCTTTCAGGGTAGCTATATTCCTCATGCCCGATGCAGCACAGGAACAGGCATGGATTTTCCTCCTCCTCACAGCTACTTCAGTATTATACGGAGCATTCGGTGCCATATTCCAGAAAGACCTTAAATATATCAACGCATACTCTTCAGTGAGCCACTGCGGACTGGTACTGTTTGCCATCCTCATGATGAACCAGACAGCATTTAACGGTGCTATCCTCCAGATGATTTCACACGGACTGATGACAGCACTCTTCTTTGCTTTAATCGGGATGATTTACGGACGTACACATACACGAATGATCAATGAAATGGGCGGACTCATGAAAGTTATTCCGTTCCTCTCAGTAGTTTACGTTATCGCCGGCCTTGCTTCTTTAGGTTTACCGGGTTTAAGTGGTTTCGTAGCCGAAATGACCATCTTCATCGGATCATTCCAGCACCAGGATACATTCCACCGGGTACTTACCATCATGGCCACCGCCAGTATCGTTGTAACCGCCGTATATATCCTCCGCGTTGTGGGTATACTGCTACTTGGTCCGGTAAAGGACGATCATTACCTGCACCTCAAGGATGCCACATGGTTTGAAAGACTATCAACCATTACACTGGTAGTTGCAATTGCAGGTATCGGTATTGCACCGCTCTGGCTCAGCGATATGATAAACATCAGCCTTCAGCCGATCATTACAAAACTGGGGATGGCTACCTCAACCTTTGTTAGTATTTTTTAAGAAAAGACTTATAGATCAACAGTATGAACATCAACGACTTTTTAATCATGAGGCATGAGCTGGTGCTGGTAATAATCACCCTGCTCCTGCTTATTATTGATCTGGCAATGAAGCCTTCGCAGAAGAAGCACATCATTCCGGTTGCAGTTGTTTTCTTCATCATCCATACGGTTATAGGCTACCTGCCTGCATTCAGCGGAACCCTGTTTGGCGGTATGTACCAGTCAAACGCCCTGATTGTTATGATGAAAAACGTTATCAACACCGGTGTGCTTATTATATTGCTGCAGTCGTATGGCTGGCTTATAAAGCCTGAAAACAAGGAAAAGATGAGCGAGTTTTTCGTTATTCTCCTCTCTACCCTTATCGGGATGTACTTCATGATCTCCGCAGGCGACTTCCTGATGTTCTACCTCGGACTTGAAACAGCTTCCATTCCTTTAGCTGCCCTTGCTGCATATACACATCACAGGACTAAATCAGCAGAAGCCGGTGTTAAGTTTATTCTTTCATCTGCCTTGTCGTCAGGTATCCTGCTGTTCGGCCTGTCATTGATATACGGAACTACCGGTTCCATCTACTTCAGTGATGTAACATTCAGCATAACAGACTCACCGTTGCAGGTACTTGCACTGTTGTTGTTCGTATCAGGTATGGCATTCAAGATTTCACTTGTACCTTTCCACCTGTGGACTGCCGACGTTTATGAAGGGGCACCTACCAGCGTGACATCCTATTTTTCAGTTATATCAAAAGGTTCTGCCTCCTTCGTGTTTATGCTGATCCTTTTTAAGGTGTTCTACCCTGTGATGCATGTTTGGACTGAAGTGCTCTACACACTGTCGATTACCACCATGGTAGTTGGTAACCTGTTCGCCCTCAGGCAGAAGAACATGAAGCGATTCCTTGCTTTCTCATCCATTGCACAGGCAGGTTTCATACTGCTCGGTATCATGGCAGGCAGCAAGATCGGTATGACTTCAGTTATTTACTTCGTACTTACCTACATCTTCTCCAACCTCGGAGCCTTTGGTGTGGTGATTGCAATTGAGAATGCCACCGGCAAACTCTCGATGGACAGCTACGACGGACTATATAAGACCAATCCTAAGCTCAGCCTCCTTATGATGCTGGCGATGTTCTCACTGGCTGGTATTCCACCGGTAGCTGGATTCTTCGGAAAGTTCTTCCTGTTCACCTCTGCCGCATCAGCCGGTTACTACTGGCTTGTGCTTATAGCTGTACTCAATGCCACCGTATCATTATACTATTACCTGCTCGTGGTTAAGGCTATGTTCATCAACAAGAACGACAACCCCATACCTACGTTTAACAGCGACTGGGTAACCCGCACAGGATTAGTGCTGAGCGCCCTTGGTATCTTTGTGGTAGGTTTCTGGAGCCAGATTTACGAGTGGATTACATTCATCAGTGTTGGAATTTTCTAAAAAAGAACAGCCATGCCATTGCAAGCAAAACATATAGTTGAAGAAATTAAAGGAACCCGCTGCACCGTAGTTGAAAAAGCTACTACCCCTGAGCGCTGCAAGTTCCTTACCGACCTGCTTACCTTTAACGGTTTTGAAGTAATCACCGACTGCCAGGCAGATGCTGAAGGTGTTGAGAAATGCACCATAGCAGTTACTGACCTGGTGTTCAATCCGGTAATTGCCGTCTACGAAATGAGCCTCAAAACCCCTTCCGGCGCCCGTGTATCACCCGCATACTGGGAGCAGAAAGAAACCACCGTAATTGACCAGTACTGGGTATCAAGGAAGGATATCGAGGAAGGGAAGTCGCCGTGGCATTTTTAAGATAAACCTGTCAAGTTTTCCCTCACCCCCTGCCCCCTCTCCCATAGGGCGAGGGGGATGATTGTTACTAAAATTGTTAAGTATTCTCCTTTTTATTAGGCTAAATGTAGTGTATTTGGCCTTACTCACGCATTCTGGAGAGTAAGGCTGGAGTTGAGGGAAATTTCAACTCTGAAAGGACGATTACCTTCAAATCCTTTAACTTTGTAAGTTTTCTAAAGTCAAAAGAATATGGTTTATCGGCGAAAGACGAAACTATCCATAATGATCCAGAGGTAGCTGAAAGAGACGAAATACGACGGTTAATCCTGGAAGAGAAAGGTCTGCGTATTCTTCGCTTTAAAAATGAAGAAGTTTTAAATGATATACAAAGTGTACTTCACCAAATAAAGAAGACAATTGACAAATAAAGATGATCTTCCCCCTCGCCCTATGGGAGAGGGGGCAGGGGGTGAGGGGAAACCACTCACTTTGAAAGTCGTTGCCCTTCTCAAAAAAACTGAATTCACCGGCCATACTGTCCAGCCTTATATTTGTGCTGAGGAGAGCGGGCATTATATTGTTGCGTCTGAGAGGATAACGAAACTAAATATAGATACACTAGAAGGCCTGCCGGAAGTTGCACGGTCAATCTTTAATTTATCTGAGGAACTTGATCCGGCTGCCGTTATGGCAAGATTCACAAAGAAGAAGATCAGTTTAAAGGATTTCTTTTCACAGAAAACAGCCATTATAGAAGAATTTGCCAAACCGTTCATTGACCAGAAACTGTCAGAAATCATCGACCTGCTGGTAAAGCATAATATACCTTTGTATGATGCCTCTGCACTGCCCCACCTTTACCCATCTGATAAAATAAACATTGAACCGGGCAAAGCCAACACTATCCTGCATTTTAACAGGACTGAGGATGGTACCATCTATTCGCTCAAAGCCAATATCAATAAACAGCCGATAAATCTGCAGAAACAAGGTATTGAACTGCTTACCAATCAGCCCTGTTACCTGCTCACAGGTGATAGCATTGTGGGTTTCGACAAAAGCGTCAGCGGCAAATTGCTTGTACCCTTTTTTCAGAAAGATAATATTATCATCCCCAAGCGACTTGAAAATAAATACTTCTCAACCTTTATCAGGAAAATAGTCAGCCACTCTGATATCATAGCCACCGGGTTCAGCATACATGACAATAATATTGAACCACAAGCAAGGCTAACTTATGAAGTCGACTGGCAGGGGAAGCAGTGCCTGGTGCTGAGGTTTTTATATGGAGAGAAAGCTATTCTGCCGAATAACCCGCAAAGAAACTTCACTGACCTACGTAGTGATGAGGATGGATTTACATTCTACAGGTCGAAACGTAATAAAGTCAAAGAAGATGCACTGACAAAGAAAATCAGCACTTTGGGACTTACCAGGTACGACAACTGTTTCAGACTTACAGATGACAATAGTGATGATTATGCGCTAATTACATGGCTACAGAATAACAGGGAAACGCTGTTGACAGAAGGTATAGAAGTATCACAGGATGTGCCCCGGCAGTTCTCATTGGATGTTCCGGAAATTGCCAGGGAGATGATTACCGGCAATGACTGGTTCGACCTTAACATTGTGGTCAGGGTTGGTACTTTTGAGATACCTTTTACAAAGTTCAGAAGGCATATACTTAATCGCCAGCGTGAATATCAACTTCCCGATGGAAGCATCTTCCTGATACCTTCAGCCTGGATGGAACAGTACAGGCAACTGATGATCCATTCAGAAACGGTCAATGAATATCTCAGGCTTGCCCGACACCATTACAGGCTTCTTGAAACAGTCAATGCTGAAGAAGTAATTGAATTCAGGAAACCCACAGAACCGCTGACTGATTTATTGCCTGAACTTCGTGATGTAATACTCCGTCCTTACCAGATTACCGGTTATCAGTGGTTGAAACAACTTACCAATCTTGGTTTTGGTGGTATATTGGCTGATGACATGGGGCTTGGTAAAACACTTCAAACCATCGCCTTACTGGCCTCATACTACCAGGATACAAAAAGAAATGAAATCATATTGCCAAAAGAAGAGCAGAATGCAAAGGAGAAAAAGAAAGATGAGAAACCCAATTTTGCAGCTCAGCTTGATTTGTTTAATCCTGCCCCTGTCTATACAGAAAAACCCACTAAAATAAACGAGCGAAGAGACACCATGCATGGTATCTCTGCAACACACAATGATCAAAAACCCTGCAGTCTGATTGTAATGCCTGCTTCACTCATTCACAATTGGAGTAATGAACTGGAAAGGTTTGCACCGAACCTCAGGTATTATGATTACACCGGCTCGTCGAGGAAACAAAAGAGTAATATCTTCAAAAAATATGATGTACTCCTGACAACCTACGGCACATTACGTAATGATATAGATTTCCTCAAAAGCTACACCTTTGCCTACTGTATACTTGATGAAAGCCAGCAGATAAAAAACCCTTCATCAAAAACCGCACAGGCTGCCTTTGAGTTAAAGGCAATGCATAGAATAGTGCTGACAGGCACTCCGGTAGAAAACAACCTTACCGACCTGTGGTCGCAGATGAACTTTGTTAACCCCGGGTTACTTGGTTCAAACCACAGTTTTACAAGTTATTATTCCACTCCGCTATCAAAAGATCCTGAAGGCAGCCAGTCGGAAAAACTGCTTAAGATGATCGAGCCGTTCATCCTTCGAAGAACAAAAGAGTCGGTTGCACCCGAATTACCTGAGTTGCTGGAGACTATTTGGTACTGCACCATGACTGATGAGCAGGCTGAGCTATACGAGAAAGAGAAGTCGCAGATCAGGAACCTGATGTTTGAGCAATTGGAGAAAGGAGATGTGCCATCATCAGCAGTGATGGTATTAAAGGCCCTCATGCAGTTGAGGCAGATTGCCAACCACCCGGGGATGGTTGATACCAACAGTGAAATCCCAAGCGGAAAATTTGAGGAAATCACCGGCAAACTGGAAACCATCATCCAGGAGAACCACAGGGTGCTCGTGTTTTCATCATTTGTAAAACACCTGAACCTGGTTGCAGATTATTGCAATGAACGGGGATTTGCCTATTCATTGCTGACCGGTTCCACTAAAGACCGTGGTAAGGTGATAAATGAATTCAGGAATGATGAAGCAACAAAGATCTTCCTTATCTCAATGAAGGCCGGTGGTGTTGGACTCAACCTCACAGAGGCCGACTATGTATTTATGCTGGATCCATGGTGGAACCCTGCCGCCGAGATGCAGGCAGTAAACCGCGCCCACCGGATAGGCCAGAAGAGAAATGTATTTGTATACCGCTTCGTCACCAAAAACACGATAGAAGAAAAAATCCTGAACCTCCAGTCCCGCAAAAAAGCCCTTGCCGACACCTTTATTAAACCCCAAGAGGCAGTAATGAGCATGAGCAGGGAGGAGTTGATGAGGTTGTTTGATTAGGGAGAGGGGGGATAATTACTTGGGTTCATCTGTCAAGTAAGAACATACCCATATTTGTACTTTGCATGGCAATGGAGATAAAATCTGGGCTTTAAAGCCCAGATAATGACCCCGGAGTGGGTCACAGGTTTGTAGTATAACCCTGCATTCTATATTAAAGAGGACTCCAGAGGAGTCCCACAATAGCTCGTATATCATTAGAGCTTTAAAATTAAAGTTCATAATTTTACTCTTCTAATCTTACTACAATGGCAAACACATATTCACAGATCTATATCCAAGTTGTGATAGCTGTCAGGGAACGTGATGCATTGATCTATCAAAAATGGGAAGAACGGCTATATCAATACATTACATCAATTGTCCAGAAAAATGGACAAAAAATGTTAGTAATAAATGGTATGCCAGATCATACTCACTTCCTTATAGGAATGAAGCCTGATTGTTGCCTCTCTAATCTAGTAAGAGAAATTAAAAAATCATCTAACGATTTAATAAATGATAATAAACTAACCACTTGTAAATTTTATTGGCAAGAAGGATTCGGTTCGTTTTCTTACAGTCGTTCTCAGATAGATCATGTGATAAAATATATTGTAAATCAAAAGGAACATCATCGTAAAAAGTCATTCAGAGAAGAATACATTGAGTTTCTGACAAAATTTGAGATTGAATACAAAGACGAATACATTTTTAAATCAATATATTGACCTGTAAGTTCGACCCCTCTGGGGTCGTAAGTTGGTTGGTGAAGATTCTAATACTACAAACCTGGGACTCCAAATGGAGTCCTTGTATTGAACCCTTCGGGTCAATACATGTAGTTAAAATTTAAATTGAACAATACACTCTTATGCATTTTTTTTATTAAAGACTATTAAATAAATTTGCTCTAGTATTGTAAACACCCTTAAAATGAAAAATCTAATCCTTTTTCTCTTTGCGCTTTTGCTTTCGATTCCCGCCTTCCCCCAAACCAATTTCATCGAAAAATCCTGGCCTGAAGTACTTGCAATTGCTAAGCAGCAAAATAAGCCTGTTTTTGTGGATGTATTTACTCAATCCTGCGGGCCTTGCAAGATTATGGACAGGGAGGTGTTTAGCGATGTAGAATTGGGTAAGTATATGAATGACTCTCTCATTTCGGTTAAAATGGATGTAGGAGTTAAAGAAAACAGGTGGGTATTGTCGAAATACCAGATCAATGCTTTCCCTACATTCCTGTACTTTTCTCCGGAAGGCGATATGGTTAATAAATCAACCGGGCGCAGCGATATAACAGGTTTTAAGCAGCTTACGAGGGATATCCTGAGTAAAATGCCTTCACTGAAGCCAATCTCCGCTTTTGAGAATGACTATATCGTTAAAAAGAATGACCCTGCATTTATGTATGATTACGCATTACGGCTAAAGGAGTCAGCACTGCCAAATGGTAAAATCATTGAGGAATATTTTGCTTTGATTCCAAAAGGTAAAAGATACAGTGAGAGAAATATTGAATTATTATTAAATAATGCCGGTGCACTTCCATTGAACGGACTGGCACAGGATGTAATCTTCACCTGCCGGGATACAATGATAGCACGGTACCCAAAAGATCCCTATGCGGGAGAAGGTGCTGATCTGCTGATGGCACAGTTTATTATGGGGCTGGTACAAACCGCAGCCATTGATACCAATTACCAACTGGTAGAAGAGGCAATTAAACTAGCAACAAGCATAAAAAGCAAGAATCTTAATCCCCCTGGGGCTGATTTTACCATTGCTATGTATTACTATGACCTCACAGGGAATTTAAAGCAGTATGCTGAAACAGTCTGCAGGTATATCCCCACTTATATTCTGCCTGACTCATTAACTATAAAGAGAGATTCCATGTCGACTGTTTTCGCCCTTAATTTGTATGCGACAAATTTCTTCAATATGGTTACCGATAAGGATAAACTTGCACAAGCTATATACTGGACCGACCGGTGTCTTAAAATATTATCTGCTAACCCTGCATTAAGAGAAAACTTCCAGTCAGCTGTTATAGATACAAAAGCTAACCTGCTTTATAAAACCGGTCGGATTCCCGAAGCACTGAAGCTTAAAGAAGAAGCCCTGTCGATGATCCCTGTAAATGAATACACCTTTAATGAAAGGAAAGAATTACAGGAAGAATTCGACAAGATGAAAAAAGGGGAGAAAACCTGGTATTGATCAGTCACTGATTACTATTGCCACTTTCATTAAAAAAACTTTTTAAAATATTTGACTTAAGTCAAATATTACCTTACCTTTCCTAATAATTAGCTGCCTGCACTCATAACCTTCCCTTTACATTTTAAGTTTGCATAATATTCTTTAATATAGATATATGAAGAATTTTTTGCTGGTGTTGCTTGCAATAGCAACCATTACTGCACACAGCCAGGACTGGCAGTGGCAGAACCCTAAGCCGACAGGCTCAACTTTTACTTGTGTTGATTTTGCCGACGCAAATACGGGATTTGCGGGTACCAATGCAGGGGAAGCATATAAAACTACCGATGGAGGAACAACATGGACAAGGCTAAACGGTCCAAATATCCAGTACTTTGGTAATATTTATGCAATTGATGAAAATAATGCTTTTGCTGTTGGTAATGAAGGTGCCATCTATAAAACGACAAATGGTGGATCAACATGGACAAAACAAACCTCTGGTACAAGCCAGAACCTCTATGATGTATTTTTCATAAATAACCTGAAAGGCTTTATTGTTGGCTCTAACGGTTGTATTTTAAAGACGACTGACGGAGGAACAACCTGGGAAGTCATAAATTCTGGTGACCATGATTTTTATGCAATATATTTTATAAATCAGAACACGGGCTTTATAACAGGATCAAACGGAATAATCCTTAAAACCACAAACGGAGGTTCAATATGGTCGAACCTAAATTCTGGTGTAAATCAGGAATTGCTTTCTGTTTATTTTACAAATGAGAATGTTGGATTTGCCTGTGGAGGAAATCCTGGTCTATCCTCTATACTTCTAAAGACAACAGATGGTGGATCAAACTGGCAACCTTTAAATTGTAATACAACCAACGCTCTATTAGATGTCGAGTTTCTGAATGAGAATATAGGGTTTGTTGTTGGTGTTGGAAATACTATCCTTAAAACTGTAAATGGTGGTACAACCTGGAGCCAACAGGTATCACCTGCACAATTATCACCTTCGCTGACAGCAATAGCATTTAAGAATTTGAATTCCGGAATTATTGTAGGTGCAACAGGAACTATCATTAAGACTGATAATGCGGGTGGTAATTGGAATCTAATCACATTCTATATAACAGATCAACCATTGAATTCAGTGCATTTCCCCTCAATGAATGTAGGTTATTCTGTTGGTACAAATGGCACTATTTTAAAGACCTCCAACGGGGGCAACTCATGGTCAATTCAATCATCTCCGACGAGTAATCATCTGGAATCGGTTAATTTCGCATCAGATAACATTGGTTTTGCTGTTGGTGTAAACGGGACAATACTCAGGACAGAAAATGGTGGTCAGAATTGGATACTATCATCTTCAGGAGTTTTACCTGACCTTCACTCGGTTTTCTTCACATCAGAGCAAACCGGATTTATTTGTGGAGACGGTGGCACTATTCTTAAGACTGTAAACAGTGGTCTTAACTGGTCGATTGTTGAATACGGAGAACCCTCTAAGCTTTACTCTATTTGCTTTACAGACCAGAATACCGGATATGTTACCGGTCAACTCGGGCTATTACTTAAAACACTTGACGGAGGAACCACCTGGATTAAATCTCAGGTAACTAACCGTGATTTCTTCTCAGTTTTCTTTGTGGAAGAGACAGGTTACCTTGCAGGACTTGGGAAGGTAATGAAATCGACAAATAGTGGTGTTGATTGGATTGAACTAATCAATGACGGTGAATTTTACACTAGTTTATTTTTCACTGATAAGAATAAGGGATTTCTTTTATCCCAGTTTAGTACATTCCTAACAACAGATGGAGGGTTATCCTGGCAAGAGTTGGATAATATTCGAGGAAATTCAGTTCATTTTATTGATAAGAATGTTGGCTACCTGGTTGGTTCAAATGGTATGATACTAAAGACAACTACCGGAGGAGGCAATCCTCTTTCAATAACGGAGAATGAACTTTTAAAAGACAATGAGATTGCTTATCCCAATCCCACAAAAGACATTCTTAAACTTAATAATGAATTCCCCTGCCATGTATCATTTTATAACATGAATGGTAAACTGGAGTATGAGAAATATTTTACTCAAAGAAATGCAATAGTAAACATAAAGGTATTAACAAAAGGAATATATTTGGTAAAAATTGTGGATGATTATAGTGTCAGGTCAGGCAAGATATTAAAACTATAATTCCGTTTTATGAAACACAGTGTTCGTCATCTGGCGGGCAGCTTGTTAACTATTTTGTTATCAGGCACTTTATCGTTGCATGCTCAGCAACTCGACAACCTGAAAAATGAGAAACCACTTACCTTAAAAGGGAACATAGGAGCGAATATAATCACATACTCAGCTTCGGGCATTGAAAGCAGGAGTGATCCATTCGGACTAACGCTCACTGCCAATGCTTCCCTTTCTGTATACGGCTTTGAGATGCCCTTCTCTTTCAGGTATTACAGCAAAAAATCCGAATATACCCAGCCATTTAACCAGTTTGGCCTTAGCCCGACATACAAGTGGGTGACACTACATGGCGGTTACAGAAGTGTGAGGTTTTCTGATTTCACCCTGGCAGGACATACTTTCCTGGGAGCAGGTGTGGAATTAAACCCGGGTAAGTTCAGGTTTGGTGCTATATACGGCCGTTTTAAGAAAAGCACAGCATTGTTTGAGAATGAAATTGACAGCACACGCACCTTTGACCGTAAAGGGTATGCTGTTAAATTAGGTGTGGGTACAAAAAAGAACTTCGTTGATCTGTCATTCCTGAAAATTAAGGATGATAGTCTTTCCATAAAAGATAAAACAGTTGGCCTCCTATCGCCCGAACAAAACATGGTAACAGGCATAAACTCTCTATTCACTTTATCGAAAACACTTACTTTTCAGGCAGAGTTTGCCATGTCGCTCTATACTACCGATGCTTCCATCAAACCAATTGAAGATCCGGAAAACCCCGGAATACTTGAAAAAGCAAACAAGTTCATTGTCATAAATGAATCCTCAGAATTAACAACAGCAGGCAGGGCATCGCTGGATTATAAAACCAAAAAATTTGGCCTGCGGGCTGAGTACCGTCGTATTGATCCTAAGTACAAGTCAATGGGAGCTTACTACTTTAACGATGATGTGCAGAATTTTACTCTTGCGCCCAGCATTCCATTATTTAAGAGGAAATTATACCTGAGAGGCAGCATCGGATTGCAGACTGATAACCTTAGGAAAACCAAGACGGCTACCACAAAAAGAACCATTTCATCAGCCAATATCTCCTTCAACCCTTCAAACATATTTGGCATAGATTTCAATTACAGCAATTACAGCAACAACCAGAAGGCCGGAAGACTGCCTTTGATAGATTCGCTGAAGTTTTATCAGACAACCACCAACCTGAGTGTAACACCACGACTGATATTCACAGGTGAAAAATTAAACCACATGATTATCGGCATGGTAAACAGAAGTGGCCTGAGGGATAAAAATGAAAACACAGCCCAGTATTCTGAATCAGTGGCTACAATCCTTAACCTGAATTATAATGTAAATTTTAATCCGTCAGGGCTTGGATTAATGGCAGGATTCAACAGCACAAAGCTTTCAAACTTTGCCGGTGATAATAAAATTTCGGGGATCACTGCAGGTGTTAACAAAGGATGGCTGAAGGGAAAACTGAACAGCAGTTTTATCATGTCGTTCAACCATACAAATTACCTCGGAGAAGAGGGCAACATTTCTAACTTTACCTTGTCAGGTTCGTATAGTATAAATTCCCACCATAGTTTCAGAGCCGGCCTCTTCCTGATAAAACAGGCTTATCTGGAAGGATCAACAAACAAAAGTTTTAGTGAATTTAAAGGAGATATAAGTTATGTATACAATTTCTGATATCCTGAAGATTACCATGAGGGCAATTGTGCTGCTGCTCATACCGGTATTATTGATTAAACCGGTGGACTTAAACGCACAAGGTAACAGCATTGTAGTTACAGTGGCTGTTACACCTCCCTATTCAACCAAGATCAGCGATTACACCAGTAATCCAGGGAAAATACTGGTATACATCAGGAATATTTCTCCTGCAGGTGGAACTGCCATGATATACCTTCAGGGTTCTATAACCGGTGAAAGCGGTATAAGGGTTGCCACTGAAGAGGGATATAAACCACTGCAGCCACTTGCTGTTCCTCCAGGCCAGCAGGTTATGCTGAATGTAGATAATATCGGGGATGTATTTGATGAAAATCATCTTACCTACGAGGGAATAACCCAGGATGAGATTATAAATGGCAATGGTTTGCCCGAAGATTTTTATACCATTTGCCTAAGGGCTTACAATTACTCCAATGATGAACCTCTTTCAGCAGAAGAACCATCAGGTTGCAGTGCGCCATTCCATGTTATGGATGTAGAGCCGCCAATGATAACCAGTCCGATGTGTGGTGAAGAAATCAATGCCACCACACCCCAAAGCCTCATAATTTCTTGGACCTTTCCGGCAGGTGCGCCACTGGAGACAAGGTACCAGGTGACAATGATTGAAGTTCAGCCCGGCGACCATAATCCAGAGGATGCCATGAATACGGCCCGAAGGCCTGTTTTCTTCCAGACACCGGATTATATATCAGGTACTTCATTCATTTATGGACCCGGACAGCCTCCTCTTGTGGAAGGTAAAACATACGCTATAAGGGTAACTGCCATTGACCGGGAGATGGGCACCCGGTTCAGGAACAACGGTAAGAGTGAGGTTTGCAGTTTTGTGTGGAAAAAAAAACAGATTTTCGCAGGTGATGATAATACCCGTCGAAGAAAGGAAAAAGAGCCTTTCGTATGGAATAATATAACCATCACTCCTCCGCCTGTGCTTTTACCTATTACAGTTAAAGGAAAACTGCAATACAGGTATGCTGATCCGGGAGATGATAAGAAATACAACCTGGGAGGGGTAAATATTAAACTGGTAGTTGGACATGCGGTAACAGAACGTCATTCTGAGTTATCTATCAACAATATCAGGATATTGTATTCCCCGCCTGCGAATCGCAATAATGATCCTGAATATGGTAAAACTCTGGCTACAGCAAAAACAGATGCCTCAGGCAACTTTAGTTTCACATTCTTTGATAATACTGACTACCTTAATATGGATGGGGCAGGCAGTGAAGTGGGAGACGATGTTCATAGAGTTGCATTGGTTGTAATTGAAGCGCCACAGAATTCATTCTACTTCAATCCTGAAATGTTTGTCATACCTGAACAGGGTAAAACAATTGATGTTGGCACAATTACAGCAAAAGTGAGGAGTTATCAGCTGGAAGTATCAGCAAAACCGCATAAATCTGCATGGTTTGAATACCTGAACCAGGCGGTAGGAGAGGACAAGTTAAGCGGCATTAATGTTTATCTATGCAGGAAGATAGAATTCTCATATCAGGTTTTCCCGATGGAGGATGGCAAATGCGGTAAGAATGATGTGGATGAGTCAGTAAGAGGAAGGTTCGGAGCAATGGGATTAAAAGTTTTGGCTGCGGGTGTTACCAACATGAAGGAAGGGAAAATTAACTTCCAGCGGGTTGTATGGCATCATGATCCTTCGTACCAATATTATATAATGGCTGACTGTGACCCTGAAGGGGACCAGAATTTTATTCTGGGAGCTCCGGTGTCGTTCGACCCGCCTGCTTCCATACCAGCTGTCCACTATGGAAACATTGACCCGGCAATGGCTCCATACCCCTATTTTATGGAATACAATACTCAGAAAAAAACGATCTTAATGGATCCTCAATTTCCTAAAATCGCAGGGAAGATATCATCAGTTGAAGACACTAAACCAATGCCGGGCGTAAGCGTCTACATGTCAGAATACTACGACCTTACTCATATTGGTGATATGAAAGCAATCTATCCATATAACAAAGGCCAGGAAAATGCTGACCTGATGAAATGCATACAGAATAGTTGTCTGCATTATGGGAAAAGCCATACAATGCTGACAGCTGCAGACGGAAATTTTGCCTTCAACGATCTTACCATGTTATTCAGGCCCAGTCTGAAAAGAGTGGCAGATCCTTACCGGAGCCTTTTAATCGTTAAAAAAGGATTCAAAAATATAGCAATGGATATTGGAGTTTTATCCTATGGAAAACAGGCAGTCCTAAACAACATCCTACTTCAGAAAGGTGGTGTACTGAAAGGAAGAGTTACCGATGGTGAAACTGGGGACCGCGTAATTGCCTGGGTAAGAACACCCGGAGGTACGAGCTATAAATGCGACAGGGTAACCGGGGCCTTTGAGATTCCGGTTATGACCGTGAATGATTCTACCCAGCAGCTTATTGTTGAAAAAGACGGTTACATAACTGAAACAGTGAATTTTATAGCAAATAAAGAAATAACCCATCTTGATGTAAAACTCTACCAGGCAAAAAGAAGGTTAAAAGTTTATGTACATGAAAAAGGCGACCCGAATAAACCTATCAGGGAAGCACATGTTCAGATATTGAATGTTACTGTTAACCAGAATGGTCACAATTACCCCCTGGGATATTATACTTTCGACGATGGTTTAGCTGAGTTTTCTTTTACAAATTCAGGAGATGAGGAGAATACCGTTTATCAGATAAAAGTGAGTATGATGAGTAACACACTCCACAATTACGAAACACAGTATTTCAGCCAAAGAATCAAAGTCGGCAAGGCTCCGGTGGTTATTGATTGTGCTATGCCACCTGCTGCCTGCCTTAAAGGATATGTTTATGCGGGTAGTGGCAGCTCGCAAATTGTTCCGATTGCAAAAGTTCAGTACAACGGGCAGTCTGATACGATATATTCAAAATCAGATGGTTTAGGATATTATACGCTTAAAAATGTTCCCGTAAGAAGGAAAAGCCAGGTAGTGACAGCAATGAAGTCGCAGGCTAACCTGATAGGCGACAATAAAGAAATACTGATTAACAAGGCATCTGATGAGTGTATTTCGCAGGACTTCCACCTTACAGTGTATGAAAAAATGGATATTACCCATCTCATGGGATTTCCCATGGAGATTTCAAAACTTGTTGAAGATGAAGGTGGCGCAATCTGGATCAGTGGCAACATCACAAACCTGCCTTCAAATGAACAATTCAGTGTAAATGGATCAACGGTTATCCCCTTTAATAAAGTCTATATCAAACCGGGTACTCTTAAGAATAAAGATAATATACCAATTGCTGAGCCGGTAACACTGCCTTTGGTGCTACCCAAAAAGCTTGATGTAACAGTCCTGAATACATTCCAGGGTAAACTCGACAACAGTGATGGGTTAACCATAGAGAAACAAAAAGGATCAAACTTCGGGGTTATCAAATCGCATGTTAAAATACCCTCTACTGAATTCAATTGTAAGAATGTAACCCTGCCTGATATCTGGCTTGCTATGGCGGCAACGGGGCAAACAAGAATGGTTATGCCGGTTTTTGCTGCTGATAAAACAGTAAAGAAACCTGTAACATTGCCTGTTACCGGATTCTGGGTATGTAATGAAGATGGCAGTGCCATCAGATACTCATTGCCACAATTCAACAACCTGGCATATACTGATCCTCTTAAGTCATTCCTTCAGAAAGATAAAATCATCCTTGGTACCGTACTTCACACAAACTGCATCAATGTAACACCTGCCGACCTGAATATTAAACTCGGCAATGTTGAAATCACCAAGACTACCATGACTCCTAAACCCACGGAACCCATAAAGATCAATATGGATACATGGAAACTTGAAAGCACTGATTTCTCATGCGGCACCAACGGACTCACCATAAACAAAGCACTCCTGAAAGGCCAGATGGATATCAATGTCCAATACCTTGAAATAACATCTTCGTCAGTCAACGCTGATAAAACAACCGCTGATTTCGGCAGTATGAAAATCCTTAATGTAGTGCCGGTTACAGTAACTGCAACCAACAAAGGACTATCATGCTATCTCGAGAACGGGAAGTACGTTTGGAAAGTTTATGCAACCAACACTGATAAATCAAGGGCCGCCTACTTAACGGGACTGCAGGGACTTGAAGGACAGGAACTTGGGCTTGAAAGTATCCAGCTATACAGTACCGGTGCACAGCCAACCTTTGCTCCAATGGCTGATATTCTCCGGATACATAACCATGTTGACTTTAAACCACTTTACGGGTCAAGCGTCAATATTTATAATACAGCACAGCCTCCCTACTTTATGGTGCAGGGTTTGTATCAACCGCATCTTCCATACATTGAAGAGTTTAAGGGCAATATTGCCTGGGAAAAAACGACTTCGAATACCTTAGAATTTACTGTAAACAATCCTGAAAAGATAAATTTCACCCACAATAACATGCTTTTTGAGTGGGATATCAATTCACTTGACATTTCGAAAGACCTTTTCACCGCCAAAGGAACCGCCACAGAACCAGGCAAACTAGGGCCGGTGGATATTGTGTTGATGCATAAAACGGCAACTTCAGAGATAGATATTCCTCAAAATGCGAAGATTTACATAACCCAGGACAAGAAAAAGTACTTTAATAAGCTGGTTGGAGGAATGGAAGTCGACAGGGCACAACATAAATGGGGCAATTTCTGGTTTGAGGGAGTAATGGTTGGCATGAATGCTATAAGCAACAATCCACAGGACAGCAGGCTTAAGTTTATATGTAAAGGAGCTATTGAGGCTGAAGGACAAAGTATAAGTGTAAATAAACTTGATGCATTCCCCGGAATGAAGCTTACTTATGATATTATCAACTCACAACTTCACGGTTCACTAACGATTGACAAAAACCTGATGGGTATGAAGGCTAACGGTACAGCCAACTGCATATTTGATCCAAACGGCTGGTACCTGAATATTAACGGACAGCTTGATATTCCCGGTATTGGAGGCTGTGGATTATTCGGGTTATTCGGAGATTATTCTGCTGTTCCCCCTGCTATTCAGGGTAACTATGGTGCCCTGAGGTGCATACCACCTGAATTCCAGGGCAGGGTTTCAGGCTTCCTCTTACAGGGGCGTTTGACCAAGCAATTGATTCCTCCTATTGAATGGGGTGTTACACTACCTAAGATTGACCTGAAGGTAGGTGTGTTCATTGGAGCTGACCTTACAATGAATGCGAGAACCTGGATGAGTTTTGACCCTGCAGTGAATACTTACGGAATAGCACTACTTGCTGAAGGAAATATTTCAGGTGACCTCAGCGGTGGCATTTATAGTATTAATACACATGCGAATGCACAACTTGGAATCTCAGGTACTTATTATTCAATCGGGAACTATAACGTTACAGGCTGCGGAAGTGTTTCTGCAGGAGTAAAAGCAGAAGTATGGCTGCCCGAACCTGTGGGTTGGACCGGGGTTGACATTACATCACCCGACATAGGAATAAAAATGACCATTGGGAATACCGGTACAGATTTCAACCTCTTGCTAGGCAAATGCGGTGATAATCTGTGCCCTGATCCATCACCAAAAGCTAAACTATAACAATAAAGGAAAGGTAGTAGTATGAAATCAAATATGGGTATTGCCGTCACTTTATTATTAGTGCTGACAATTGGCATCAAAGGGATTGCACAAACAAAAAAACTCTCAAATGATAAAATCAGGTTTATCCAGAGTGAATACGGAAAAGGCCTCATTTATTTAAAATGGTATTCAACCGGAAAGAATCCTGCTAAGCAGTTTTATCCTTTCAGGTATGAGAATGACAAACCTGTAGCGGTGAAATCAATCAACATGAGCTATTCTAAAGATGATTCCACATTTTATGTAGTGCAGGATACTATTCCTCCAGGCAGAATAGATGGCTCACTTATCCAGTACTTTATAACACCTTATGATACAAGCGGGAACGCGGGGGAATCTTCTGAAATTGCCCTTGTGAGCCAATCAGGCAGGGGCTGGTTCTCAAAAACAAAAGCAGATGCCTTGGAAAAGGAGAAGGGAATCAGGATAACCTGGTTATTCAGTGACAATAAGATGCTAAAACATTTTGAATTATACAGGAGTAATGATTTCTATAATAATTATAAACTGATTTCAACACTTCCTCCTGATGCAATTGAATTTTCAGACAGGCAGATTATGCCTGACCTGGTATATTATTATATGATAAAGGCAGTTCCGGCCGACGGCAATCACCCTTTCAGCAGCAATGTTATCTTTAGTGCAGGTTTCAACCCTAATAAGCCAATACCACCCTATATAAAATTTGCCAAGGCAGTAAAAAATGGCGCTGAAATTCACATTATGGCTACTGATAAAGAAGCCGGGGGTATAAGAGTATACAGAAACGATGGTAAATCACTGGAGCTATATGCAGTGTCTGACCTGCTTAAAATTCCAGATTCACTTGTAGTGGTTTATGTTGATACGGCTTCAGCACTTTCTGGAAGAACGACTTACATTTATGCAGCTAAAACAGAGAGTACCAGTTTTGTGGAGAGTGACCTCTCTGAAAAAGTATACATAAGGCCTTTAATCAGCAAACCACCAAGAGAACCGTACGAGCTAACAGCTTATGAAGAGGACGGACAAGTACGGTTATTCTGGGAAAATATGCAGGATAATGACCCAGCTATTGCCGGATACACACTGAAAAGGAAGGAACTTAATTCAAAAACCGCTTCATTTATTGAAATGAATGAAGGAGGAAAGCTTCTGAATCTTAACTATTACACCGATTCAACAGCGAAACCCGGTACAGCGTATGCTTATCAGGTTAATTCAGTTGATATTGATGGCAACATCAGTAAAGGCGGAAGTATTGCCAGTGTATCGTTGCAGCAGGAAGCACCTGCCCAGCCTTTTGCCCTGAGGGCATACAGGTCAGATGAGGGTATTTACCTACAATGGAGTCGTACACTCTATCAGGGTATTCAGTCTGTCAACCTTTACCGTTATGAAAAGGGCACTAAACCAATGCTTTTGATGAAATTACCCGCAGATGCTGTTGAATACACTGATGCCTCAGCACCTGATGGTAAGACTTATTTCTATTATGTGACTACCATGAATAAAAATGGCATGGAATCATTGCCATCAGACGAAATAGCAGTGGAATGACCCAATCTTGTCATCCTTCTTCTGAGGTTACTTATTAAAACCCCGACGCCCTTTTATGCCTGTAAAAGGAAGACTGGTTGTTGCGGTTGCCGGATTGTTGTGAGCGTCCGGAGCGGCGGTTTCCATTGCGTGACATATTATCCTCAGGTGATTCGAGCTGGCTGTTTATTGCCTTAGCAACAAAACCATTCAGTTTCCTGACCTGGATATCCTGTGGTAACAGTTTGTTGATGTCCTTTAAATTGCCACGTTCTTCACTGGCACAGAAAGAGATAGCGGTGCCTGATTCACCTGCACGGGCTGTACGGCCGATGCGGTGGATGTAGGTTTCAGGAACTTCCGGCAGTTCGTAATTAATAACGTGTGAGATCTTATCAACATCAATACCCCTTGAAGCGATATCGGTGGCGACTAACACTTTAACAGTGCGGTCTTTAAATCCGTTTAATGCTTTCTGGCGGTTAGCCTGCGATTTATTACCATGGATTGCCACAGCAGGGATTCCCTGCTTTACCAGGTCTTTTACTACTTTATCAGCACCATGTTTGGTGCGGGTAAAAATAAGTGCGGTTTCAATGTCGTGGGTTTCAAAAATCTCCTGGAGCATAGCCTTTTTATCTGACTTCTCCACGTAGTATACCGACTGGTTCACACTTTCAGCCGGGGCTGAGAGCGGTGCAACATTTACTTTTACCGGATTGGTGAGCAGGCTGTCCGCCAAGGCCCTGATCTCTGCAGGTACTGTGGCAGTGAAGAAACCTGTTTGCCGGCGGACAGGCAGCTTGGCGATTATTCGCTTTATGTCGGGTAAAAATCCCATGTCGAGCATATGGTCGGCCTCATCAAGGATGAAGTACTCAATGTTGTTGAGCCTGATAAATCCCTGGTTTACAAGGTCGAGCAACCTGCCCGGGGTGGCTATGATAATATCAACCCCACGGCGTATATTTTCGGTTTGTGGATTCTGTGAAACACCACCGTAAATAACTGTATGTTTAAGTTTCAGTCCTTTCCCATATTCAGTGAAGTTGTCGCTTATCTGCTGGGCAAGTTCACGTGTAGGGGCCATAATGAGGGCTCGCACCGGGGCACCTTTCTGGCTGTTCTGACCTGTAAATAATTTCTGAAGAATCGGAATTGCAAAAGCAGCGGTTTTACCGGTGCCTGTTTGTGCTGTACCGAAAACATCGGCACCTCTAAGCATATGCGGAATAACTTTCTCCTGTATTGGTGTGGGCTCAGAATAGCCCTTTGTAATTAACGCCTGTAAAATAGGCGCGATAATGTTTAAATTTTCAAATGTCATTTATTGTTTTTTAGTCTTACAGCAACAGTCAACCACCCGTTATTATCCGGTTTGTCCAAGGTTAAATTCTTAAGGATAAGTGTATTAACAGAGGTATGGTGGGAAGAAGATAATAATAACCTGATAGTCAGCAGTAATTAATGAGCTGCAAAGATAGGTAATTTATTATGACGAGATATATTTGTTTTAGAGTTTCAGGGTTTCAGGGTTTCAGGGTTGCTATGGATTTTTCCTGACTATAATTTTAACAGCACCTGAATATTGCTGATTAATCACTTTTGCAAAATAAACCGCATTTCCGACTCTCATTCCCGACTGGTTAGTCATGTCCCAGCTTACTCTGTGGTTCCCTTTGTCTAAGTTGGTGTTAAGGACTTCCTTTACTATCCTGCCATTGACATCGAAAATGGTTATTTGAACAGGCCCGTTCTCAGGAACGCTGAAGCCGATATCTGCTTTCTCTGAAGCGGGATTAGGATAAGCGGTAACAGCTACAGCAGGAATAAGAGGCAGGTTACCTGCACTAACGGTCCCGGTATAGAATGAAAGGACAGCAATACCCCTTCCGAGGCAACTCATCCAAAGTTCATAGCCATTGGGTATTTCCCTTACCTTTAGGTCCTTAATACTACTATTGGGCAGAACACCCCAGGCAGGAACTCCTCCCGGTGAGGATGGGAAAGCTCCAACATTTGTACCATCAAACCAGCAAATGCCGGCATCTGTGGATGGATATTCCGAGTCGTACTGCATCCATAATTTCCCGTCAGGTGTAACAGCAAAGGGGCGGACATGTTCTCCGGGGAACGGCCAGCCTTCGTCGTAAGACCAGGACTGGTACAATCCGGTATTCCCGTCGATTTTGAAAAGCATACTTCCTGTTTGCGTATTCTGCGACCATGTTCCTATCCATGCATTACCTGCACTATCGGCAGCCAGACCGGTGAACCAGTTGGAGGTAGTTGGCAAGTCGGTGAGTAAACGGCTGAAAGAATTCACCCCGTCAGTTCTTAACAATTCAGCATCTGTAGAAACCCAAACACCCTGACCGGCGGGATCGGCCATTATTCTGCCAGCAGAACCTACAATTGGCACATTTATCCACTCAGGTATGTTTTCATCATAATACCTTAGATTATAATATTCACCGAGGCTCCATAGCCTGTTATTGGCATCTTCTGCAAAACCTTTGGAGGTGGTTAATAAGTTTTCAAGAGAGTAAAAGCTGTTTCCGTCCCATGCATGGATACCGTTAAAAGTAGGGTTAAAAATTACATGCCCGTTTGAAGGCCTGCTGTAGATTGATTCAGTATTGTCAGCCTGATAAGGGAAATCATAGCCCAATCCATAGGTATATTGGTTAAAGCCCGTCCATCGTGTTCCATCAAATTTCTGGAAACCACCCACTCCTGAGCCTGCATTCCCTGTCATCCAGACGTTACCATTATTATCAAAAGAAATATCATAAATGAAATAGTCAATCTGGGATGTATTTGTTATCCTGTATCGCTGCCATTGGCCGGTAGCCGCATCATACCTTCCTGCTCCACCAGCACCACATGCCCATACATTTCCTGATTGATCAATATCAACGGAGGTTGTGCTGAAATCCGGCCGCCAGATTCCATAACTTAACCAGGTTGTTCCATTAAACGACCAAACCTCACCATTAGCCAGTACCATAACTGCTTTGCCGTTACCATATGCTTTAAAGGCATCAATGTAGAATGATGCATTTTCATAAGGTGGTGCCGGTGCCACCCATGATCCATCAGGACGTTGGTATTCAATAGTTTCCCAGTTACCACCGGTCGACATCCTCAAAGCCCACAAATTGCCCTCATCGTCCACACAATCCTTTCCGGGTAATCCAGCTATGTCTCCTTCTGCTTCGGGTATGTAGGATGATATAGTGTTAGTTGCACTATTGTAGGTTACTACGGTTCCATAATAAGTATCGGCCGACCACACAAGGTAGCTGCCATCGGATTTAGGCTGAACTGCAATACGGGTGTTTGCCTGGTCCCAGGAGGTCCATTCATCTGCTGAAGGATTATATTTAACCAGCCGGCCACTTACAAACCATATTGAACTATCAGGTGCAACATCAACATCATAAGTAAAGCCCAGCAGATCTGAATTTGACGGGCCATATGAAATTGCATCTGCAATACCTGTTGAAGGATTAAATTTTAAGGCACCTGTAAAATTGCCCATCCAGAGGTTTTCTGTATGGTCTTTCACAATTTCGAGAATCTGCACATCACCATTATCGAAAGAACCGAGAACCGGGTAATCTACATTTGAATAATTAACCCAGGAAGTATCAGCGAAGTTGAATTTTGCAAAACCTCCTTCACCCCAGGCACCGGTATTTGCCGCTATGTAAGGATTCCCATCCTGGTCAATCCAGAGGGCTGTAACATAATCGCCCTGGATACCTGTATTTCCAGGACGGTAAAAACGCCATGAAGGCTCTGGTATCTGGGCAAATATTGCAGTAGTGGCAAATAATAAGAAATAAAGGGTATAGTTAATTTTCATATGGGACATATCTGATGGAGATATATGAACCATATAGGATAATAAATGTTCAGATGCATACTACAGGTGCTTAATTGAGGCTTCACAAATTATTATATCAAATATTTAAATAAATTAGCCTGATTAATTTATCAGATAACAACCACATGAAAAAAATCGCAATTTTACTCTTGGTAGTCTTGACTTCTTCCGGCTCATACGCTCAGGATGAGGCACTGAAGTTTAAATTTGATTCAATTATTGCTGAAGCTGACCTGCTGTACAGCTATGAGAAAGTAGCCTGGATTTCCACTGATATCCACAGGGGAAATAAGAAACTTAAAAAGAGTTTTGGAGGATATATTGTGACTCATTCACATGATACGGTTACAGGCACCTTTTTCAATGAACGTCAAACTGGGGTTACCGCGAGATATTATTTTACCACTTCAGACCTTGACATGCCTTTCAAAACAGAAATCAAAGAAACCCCTGTCAGACCGCTGGAAGCCGAGATGCTAAGGATAAAGGGTATTATTGGCGACCAGCTTTCAAATCCCGAATATGATATCAGGTTAGTCGAAGGCTTTGATCCTAATTTCGTCCTGATCAAGACGGCTGATGGGTACAAATTGTATATAATTATGGGATCATCGAAAAGTGACATAATACCCTTTGGAAACGACTATCTTTTAATTGCAGATAAGGAAGGCAATATAACAGACCACAAGAAATTCCACATGAATATAATACCTGCAGAGACAAAGTTTCCGGACGGAGGTGTTGCAACAGAGATAACACATTCACATAAACTAACACCTTACATTTCGACGACTGATATTTGCACATTCAGGCTTTATGCTCCATTTACCGAGCTCAAATCATTCAAGGTATTTTGCTCAATTACCGACAAAGTATACAGGTACGACCTGGAAACTAACAAGATAGAGCTATCGGAGCTTTAAGCCTGATAAGTCCCCCCTGCTGTCGGGCATATGGTGTTTGATCAAATAAAAAATGCCCGGTGTTAACCAGGCATTTATTTTTGGGGTGAATGATGGGATTCGAACCCACGACCCTCAGAACCACAATCTGATGCTCTAACCGGCTGAGCTACACTCACCATTTGAGGACGCAAAAGTAATACATTTCTTTAACATAGAATATAATCTGACAGAAGTTTTTTTTAAAAGCTTTACTCCCTTCACAATTACGTCTGTTTGAATTTATTAGATTTGCGTTCAGTAATAACAACCGGTCCGCAGAAGGGATTTTCATCAGAACGGGCATTAATGTATAGCTGATTGTTAAGGATAAAACGCATACCTACAGGTTCTCTTTCATCAAAAGCGTGGGCATCACTAAAGCGCAATAAAACTGCCGTTATCAGTATGTGGGGCATTATCGCTGCTACTTTTATTGCCATTGCCGGATATCTGATTACCCCTGACAGTACGCCGTATGCTAATGAGCAGCATCTGGAAATAGCTGCCAGGAAACCGGGTTTTTCAGTTACCATGCTTAAGATTAAAAATACTGAAGTACATGAAAAACAGTCGTGGTTCACTACTATGCTCTATGGCAGGAAGTCGGATTATAAGTATATACCTGTTGACTCTTACTTATATAATGAAGATAAGGTCAAAGCAAATAATCAGGGAGAGTTGGTAAAGCGGTTCTACCTGTTAGGCACCGACAGGTTTGGCAGGGATGTACTAAGCCAGCTTATGATAGGCACACGCGTTAGTTTATCGGTTGGGTTTATTTCAGTGCTTATTTCCCTGGTATTTGGGATATTACTTGGCTCACTCGCAGGTTTTTTCAGGGGTTGGGTGGATGATGTGATCATCTGGTTTATTAATGTTATATGGTCAATTCCAACGCTCCTGTTGGTGATTGCCATCACATTTGCCCTTGGTAAAGGCTTCTGGCAGGTATTTATTGCCGTTGGACTAACGATGTGGGTTGAAGTGGCAAGGATAGTCCGCGGACAGATAATCAGCCTCAGGGAGAAAGAATTTGTTGAAGCTGCAAGGGCTTTGGGATACAGAAACTCAAGGATCATAATAAGGCACATACTGCCGAATACTATGGGTCCTGTGATAGTTATCTCGGCAGCCAATTTTGCATCAGCTATACTTATTGAGGCAGGATTAAGTTTCCTTGGTATAGGGGTACAACCACCGATGCCTTCATGGGGTACCATGGTAAAGGAGAATTACGCCTACATAATCCTTGACAATCCCTGGCTGGCACTCACACCCGGCATTGCCATCATGTTCCTGGTTCTGGCTTTTATGCTGATAGGAAACGGATTGCGGGATGCACTGGACGTGAAAACCAATACCACCTTCTAGAGAATATTCTTTGTGATTCTAGCGTACTTTCAGTCGTTTACGCTCACGCTGGTACTGCCTGTACTCATGATTTCCGCAGGTAACGCCCCTGCCCTTTCCGAGGCAATTGCCTTTAAGCAGGTTTATCTTGACCATAAAATACAGATCAAGACCGGTAAAGTTATTCAGGCCAAAGAAACCACCCAGTTTATCGGTTCCGATAATGAAATTGGAAAACCTTGCACTTAGCCCGATCCTGGGATAACGGTAGTTATATAGCATAAGCGGAACTGCCAGCTCAAACCTGTCGGACTCATACCGGGGTGTTAAACTGATAGTTGCAGGACGTGCAATGGTGTGGTCATTCAATATGACAGGATGAACAATACTGGCATTCAAATAGATATTGTCGTTATATCGGTAGTCAGCCTGCACACTGAAAGCAGAGGGCAGGAATACCCTAAAAGATTCGTTGTTTATAAGTGCATTTGAGTCAGGCCCGAAAGTTCCGCTAACCGACCTGAACAGTTGATCAAGTGTGCCTATATCCTGGTTTGTAAAGTCGTACCAGGTACCCTGTGCATCAGCAAGTTCAATCTGCATCGGACGCTTGTTGAAGGTTATAAAGCCAAAGTCGATAAGCGATACTCCGATACGGTAGTTATATTCTTCATAAGGTTGTTCGCAGGCAGTATAGCGTTTGTTGGTATGTCCTTGCACCTTATTCTGGTAAGTAACACCAAGGTCAACACCTACACCTGAACCGCCAAACATTTCATCAGGGAAAAGGACTTCGTTATCAGAATAGCCGATGGGCAGGGATATGCCTGCAGTACCATTGGCATTGAAGACGATCATTGTATCACCATTCGGCATAAGGTAATCAACATTATCCACTGACCAGTAACCTCCCCCAAAGCCCAGCAGCCCCTTGACCGTAATGCCACCAGTCCAGTGGTCGCGGTTCTGCTTCATAATTACCTGTGAATAGGTTGCTGCTATTTCTGCAAATGAAACACCGGTAGCGGTGAAAGACTGGTTATCCTCAAATCTGATTCGGTGTAGTGGATAATAATCAAAACCTTCAGCAGCAAACTTGGCCATTTCATAGGGCAAGTCTTTTGCACTTAGTATATTCCTTATTGAGGTGGATAACCCGAAAGCTTTATCATTTTTAGAATACAGGAAGGAAGGGCCGAGAACTTTAACCTGAACGAAAGCATTTTTCAATTCCTGGTTAAAATCGTCATAATAAATCCTGTCATCTTCCCCATGCTTCGGATATTCTGAATTAGGAGAAAGAAATCGGCTGAATTTATACTCGTCTTTTGCAAGGTATATGTAATCGTTTTCTACATTAAGATGTAATCCGATAAGATTGAGATCGAAATAATACTTTGAATTGACAATGGAAGTAGGATTAATCTGAGCACCGGTAATGCCGGCATAGTTACTGTTAACGTAACCATACATTTCCTGACCTTTAGTTACCTTACTTATGAAAATAACCGACAGAAGAAAAAATAGAGCATTCTTTAACACAAGCAGATATAGTTTAAACAGTTTTAAAAGGACTTAACCCTATTTTGTTATTTAAACGGAGGTAAAGGTAAAAGGTTTTTGGCAAAATAATCCAATAAAAAATCTAATTTTCCCATATATGGATCAATTTAGATTCATAACATACAGAAGAATTAACGCGATTTGTGAAAAGTTATTACATCAGGTGAACTTAAACGTGTTATGACATGTTTATCAAAACTTTTACTATTATTGCATTAAGAAACAAACTTTGCAGAATAAATTTGCCATCTTATGATTAAAGGTCTGATTTTCTGGATTTTAGCTATCGTATTAACCCTTAGTATGGTTATATACCAGCGCATGACCGGTCCCACCTATCCTGTGAGGGGAAAAGTTGAACTTGGTGGTGAAACTATCAGGTATAAGCTGATAAGGACATACGAAACTATTGATAACGCTGAGATATCAATTGAAGAACCGACGGGAAAAATAGAGGGTAAATTAACCTACAAAAGATTTAAAAGTTTCGACAGTCTTACCACTGTTCCGATGATACATCAGGGAGGAAAACTGGTTGCTTACCTTCCACAACAGCCGGCAGCGGGTAAAATGGAATACTGGGTGGTGCTGTCAGATGGCACAACAGAAGTCAACCTTACAGAAGAGCCGGTAATATTGCGCTATAAAGGTGTGGTGCCTAAATCGATACTTTTACCTCACATTTTCCTGATGTTTTTTGCGATGCTGTTTTCAACAAGGGCAGGTATTGCATCAATAGCTAAAGAAAGGTTGACCCTAACATACAGCATCATAACCCTTGTTCTATTAATTGGTGGCGGACTGATTCTTGGACCGATTGTTCAGAAATACGCATTCGGTGCATACTGGACTGGTTGGCCATTCGGTCATGACCTTACAGATAACAAAACTGCTGTTGCCTTCATTTTCTGGGCTATTGCTGTATATAAGCTCATAAGGAACAGGGAGAAACGAGGCTGGGCTCTTGTAGCTGCTATTGTACTTACTCTGGTTTACATGATTCCACATAGTGTATTGGGATCAGAGATCGACCATACTGCACAGCCTTAAATGATTACATATATTATAATTGCCGTTACTGCGCTGGTTTCGATCCTTGCCTTCAGCAACAGGGCATTGTTTGATAAGATGCTGTTTGATCCTTACCGGATACATCACATGCGTCAATATCACAGGTTCTTTACCCACGGATTGGTGCATGCAGATACTATGCACCTTCTGATTAACCTGTTTGTTCTCTATTCTTTTGGCATGATGGTTGAAAAATACTTCATGTTTTATTTCGGGGCAGGTAAGGGAATGTATTTTTATGCGCTTCTGTACATTGGAGCGTTGTTTCTTTCTTCAACTCCATCCTACGGAAAGCACAAGAATAATTCGTGGTATACAGCAGTTGGCGCTTCAGGTGCCGTATCAGCAGTAGTTTTTGCAAGTATACTTATGAATCCATTGTCAGGTATCAGGTTTATCTTCATTCCAATCGACATCCCGGCATTTGTCTTTGGATTCCTGTATCTTGCCTATTCAGCCTACATGTCGAAGCGTGGACAGGATAACATAGGCCATGATGCACATTTTTACGGTGCATTATTCGGACTCCTCTACACCATAATAATAAAACCGGCATTCCTGGCCGGCTTTATAAATGAGATTAATAAGTATATACTGGGCTGATTTTCAGACTGATTAATTGTATGATGGGTCGGGTGGGTATACTACCCAGAATTTATATTCGTTTCCTAATTTCTTGAGTGTCTGTCCCCATAATTCCTGTGGATTACTCCTGAATACCTGGGCAGGGTTGGTAAGTGAAACAACCCACGACTTCTCTTCAAGTTCGCGGTTAAGCTGATCGGCCATCCATCCGGAATAACCGATAAAGAACCTGATTTCGTTCTTATTCAATCGGCCTTCTTTAATAAGCTGCTTAACTGTGTCGATATTTCCGCCCCAGAACAATCCATCGAGGATAGGCATTCCTTCATCAATAAGGTCCGGGCGTGTATGAATAAAAAACAAGCTATCTGTTTTTACAGGGCCTCCAAGAAAAACAGGAGCATCGAAGCCTTCAAACTCTTCGGCTATGTCGGATAGTTTCACTTCAACAGGCTTATTGATGATGATTCCAAAAGATCCCTCATCATTATGTTCCGCCAGCAAAACAACTGATTTCCTGAAATAAAAATCCTGCAGAAAAGGAACCGAGATAAGTATCCGGCCGGTATTTGGTTTTATACGTGATGGTTCCATGGTCTATCAATTTTGCAAAAAGCAGTACATTTGCTTTCTTGCTAATCTAAGGTACAAATTTTATACCATATTTCAGATGAAAAAAAACAATAACCGGGAGGTTTTTCAGCAACTCAGGAAAGAATATCCCGTTTTGTTTTATAAATCGTATCAATTCAGCCGTTCAGGCAATAAACTCTCTTTTAAATTTGAGTTCACCTTAAGTGACGGGATAATTTTTCAACCCTCTTCCTCTATTTCTATTCCACATTTCAGGGAAGTAAGTCAACAAGTTGTGGAAAATATTGTCTTCCATATCGGTATGATTGAATTGGTAAGCTACTGGAAGGCTACTTGTTCACCGCTTATTTTAGTTGAAGCAGGTTTCCTCTCCGAAGAACAGTGTGAATGGTGGAAGGATTTGTATTATAACGGCTTAGGTGAATTCTTTTACCTAAACTCGATTGAAACTGATAAAGAACAATTTGTTGAGATAAAATCGACAGGCAAATCATTTGTCCCTGACTATGACCTGCAGATGAATGATGATTACATAGTGCCTATTGGTGGAGGTAAAGACTCTGCAGTTACCCTTGAATTACTTAAGAGGAGTGGTAAGAAAGTGCATCCCCTGATTATGAACCCCAGGGAGGCGACACTTGACACTGTAAGGGTATCGGGGATTGATGAATCAGAAGTTATTACCATCGACAGGAAGATAGATCCCGTTCTTCTTCAACTTAATGAGAGGGGATTCCTTAATGGGCATACACCCTTCTCGGCGATGCTTGCCTTCTACACTTTGCTGGCCTCAGCGTTAACGGGTTACAGGCATATAGCATTATCGAATGAATCAAGTGCCAATGAAGCCACCATCCCAGGTACGGGAATAAATCACCAGTACTCAAAATCACTCGACTTTGAAGCTAAGTTCAGGGATTACTATTTTAAAAACATCAGTAACCAGTTTAATTACTTCAGTTTCCTTAGGCCATTAAGTGAGTTGCAGATAGTATCGGTATTCTCAAAGCTTGATGCTTATCACCCTGTATTCAGGAGCTGCAACGCCGGCAGTAAGACTAATGTATGGTGTGGCAGTTGTCCGAAATGCCTCTTTACCCACATAATGATGTCAGCCTTCAGGGGTGTTGCATATGCCGACAGGATTATTGGTGCAAAGATGCTTGAAGATGCCGGAAACACCGGATACTTTGATGAACTGACAGGACTGGCCGACATCAAACCGTTTGAATGTGTGGGGACGCTTGATGATGTACAGACAGCAATGAAGATTATTATTGAGGGTAACACGAAGGGCAATAAACTGCCATTGCTGGCCGAACGATTCAGGACTTTTAAGGAAACAAATGCATTAAAGCAATCAATGGAAGTGATTGATAACGGCCATTTTCTTGATGATGAACAGTTGGAGATCTTAAAAGCAGCACTTTAATGATAAACTACCTCAAGCGAAACCTCGAAGGCCTTAAGATCCTGGTATTGGGCTATGGCCGTGAAGGAAAGTCAACGGCAAAATTGCTTTCTTCTGTATTAGAACATGCCCAAATCAGCATTGCCGACCAGAATGAAGCAGTGTTTGAGAATGACCTTGTTTCAGGTAATTCAAGGTACCGTATTCTGACAGGCAACGATTATCCGGCTGACCTTACTGCTTTTGACCTGGTAATTAAGACTCCGGGTATAAGACTTGACGATGGCCGTTTTACCTTTGATGCAGCCCGAATAACTTCACAAACCGACCTCTTCCTTGCTGTTTATGGAAAACAAACAGTGGGTATTACCGGAACTAAAGGTAAAAGTACTACCAGCAGTTTATTGTACCACATTGTGCAGTCATACACAGGTAAAGCATTGTTTGGCGGCAATATTGGTATTCCACTGTTTGACCTGGCTGACCATGTAACCGCTGAAAGCATAGTAATCTGCGAACTTTCATCTCACCAATTGCAGTACACCAGGCATGCACCACATATAGGGGTTTTGCTTAACCTGTATCAGGAGCACCTCGACCACTACCCTACTTACCTTGATTACCAGAAAGCCAAGTTCAACATTGCGTTAAACCAGGTAGAGGGCGATTACTTCGTGTATACCGCTTCAGACGAAAATATTAACAGCCTTATAGAGAGCCATCAGCTAAAAAGCCACAAGGTGCCGGTTGATAATACAGGAGTACACTTTTCTTCGAAATTAACAGGTGAACACAACATGCACAATGCACAGGTTGCAGCAACTGTTGCATCATTACTGGGTATTCCTGAAAAAGCTATCGAAGATGGTATTGCAGGTTTTATCCCCCTTGAACACCGCCTTGAGTTCGCCGGTGAATACAAGGGAGTAAGGTATTATAATGATTCAATCTCCACAATTCCCGAAGCAGCTATTGCGGCTATCGAAAGCCTCAAACCTGTGGATACACTCATACTAGGTGGGTTCGACAGGGGAATAGATTATAGCATACTGGCTGCCTACCTTGAGAAAGGTAATGTGAGGAATGTAATAACAACGGGACCCGCAGGAATGAGGATCTTTGAGCTGGTGAATGAGAATGAGCAGATTGAGGAACTATATTTCTTCACAAAATTTGATGAAGCAGTAGAGAAAGCCATCGAAATAACCCCGAAAGGTGGCATCTGCCTGTTATCCCCGGCTGCATCAAGCTACAATGAATTCAGGAATTTTGAGGAAAGGGGAAAGAGATTTAAGGAAATGATTCGAGATTCGAGATTTGAGATTTGAGATTGATTATTCAGATTCAGGATTCAGGATTCAGATTCAGGATTCATATTCTGCAGTAAAATGATTCAGGGGAAATTTACCTTTCCCCTGGTAAATCAATTGAATCTGGAATTTGAATCTGAATCAATTTCGAATCTCGAATCTCAAATCTCGAATCTCAAATCTCGAATCTCAAATCTCAAATCTCAGATAATTTATTCTTCTTTAACTTTCTTAGCTGGTTTTGCTTTTTTAGGTTTTTCTTCTGGTTGAACTTCATTCACCACAGCAGGTTTTGCACTGACATTTTTAGCTGACTTTCTTGACCGGGTTACTCCATGAGATCCAAGAATGATCTTGCCACGTTTCGTTTTTTTATCTCCTTTTCCCATAGTTAGTTAATATTTTAAGGGTTTATTAAGTTCGTTGATGTAAAAATACGAATATAAAATTCCGGAAAGTAAAGAAATATCCATTTTTTTAGTTGCAAGTGAACAATTGACCATGTTGGTGTAACCAAAAATATGTTACTTTTGCGCGATAAAATTTTAAACATCAATGGCAAAGAAGTCAGACAACACTGAAGAAAAAATCATGGCTGTAGAGGAAGCCCTGAGTAAGACTGAGTTATTTATTGAGAAGAACCAGAAGTTACTCATGATCATCTTCGGAGCTATAGCTTTACTAGTACTTGGGTATTTTGGTTTCCAGAGATTTATACTTTTCCCGCGTGAGAAGGAAGCTCAATCACAAATGTTTATGGCCGAAAGGTATTTTGAGCAGGATTCATTGAAGCTTGCCCTTAACGGTGATGGCAGTTATCCCGGATTCCTGCAGATCATAGATGATTATGGAATGACCAAGTCAGCTAAACTTGCCCACTACTATGCAGGTATCATTTACCTGAACCAGGGCAGCTACGAAGAAGCCATTGACCACCTTGAAAAATTCAACACCAAGGATGTTATGCTCGCCCCTATGGCCAAAGGTGCTATTGGTGATGCTTACATGGAACTTGGTAAAAAAGAAGAAGCTGCTGCACAATATGTAAAAGCTGCTGAAACCTATAATAATGAATTCACCACCCCGGTATTCCTCCAGAAAGCTGCATGGGCTTATGAAGATGCCGGAAATAAGGAGAAAGCTCTTGAAATCTATAACAAGATCAAGACAGAATATCCACGTAGTGCTGAATCACGCGATATCGAAAAATATATTACCCGTCTGAAAGGACAGCAGTAAGATACATAAGATTTTAAGTAACACCCGGGATTATATTCCGGGTGTTTTCATTATACAATGGCAACGTAATCCTTAAATACGGCAAGATGGAGAAAGAGTACTCAATCATTTATATGGGCACACCTGAGTTTGCTGTTGAGCCTTTAAAGAAGCTTCTGGAAAATTCATATAAGGTTGCTGCTGTGGTTACAGTTGCCGATAAACCTGCCGGCAGAGGATTGAAATTACAGGCATCGCCGGTAAAACAGTTTGCAACTGAGCACAATATACCGGTACTTCAGCCGGATAAACTTAAAGACCCTGTCTTTATTGAGGAAATTAAAAGTTATAATGCCGACCTGTTTATAGTAGTAGCCTTCAGGAAACTGCCTGATGTAATATGGAAACTTCCACCTATGGGCTGCTTTAACTTACATGGCTCACTATTGCCGCAATACCGCGGAGCTGCGCCGATTAACCATGCCATCATTAATGGTGAAACTACCACCGGCGTTACAACCTTCTTCCTTAATGAAGAAATTGACACCGGCAAGGTTATTATGCAAAAGGAGATCCCTATCGGACCTGATGAAACTGCAGGTGAGCTTCACGACAGGATGATGGTAACGGGTGCAGAGGTGGTAATTGAAACAGTGAAAATGATATTCACTAATGAGGTTAAGGCTGTGGAGCAGTCGGACATGACACCATCATTAAAGGATATCCCTTTAAAAAGTGCCCCCAAGATTTTCAGAAACGACTGCAGGATAAACTGGGATAATAAGGCATCAGACGTACACAACTTTATAAGAGGACTGAGCCCTTATCCGGGTTCATATAGTATGGTGACCGCTGAAAACGGAGAAAGTGAGTTAAAAGTCCTTAAATCCACTCTCACAACCATACCTTCCGTTGGTCAACCGGGTTCATTACAAATTGAAAAATCAAAATTGCTGGTTGCATGCAATGATTTTTACATCCGGATTGATTCAGTCCAGCCTGCCGGTAAGCGACCAATGCCTGTAGCTGATTTTCTTAACGGGCAAAGAGGGAATCTAACCTCTTTCAGATAGCTAAATTCTGTCTTTTGTAAGATGCTGATGTGCTGAAACTACCAAAAAATGGCACTTTTCAGATGAAAGTTATTAACAATTACCCTATTTTATTAACTTTTTTACGACTTTTTTACAAAAACCCTTGATTTTACAACAGAATAGATTATATTTGTGTTAGGTTATCCAACATATTATTAATCTTAAAACTGGTAAAAATGAACAAACAAGAATTAATCGTTGCCATGGCAGCTGAATCAGGACTCACCAAGGCTGACTCAAAGAAAGCACTTGATGCTTTTGTATCTGCAACTTCAAAAACATTAAAGAAGGGCGACAGGGTTGCTCTCGTTGGTTTCGGTTCATTTTCGGTTTCTAAACGTGCTGCCCGCAAAGGCCGCAACCCACAAACCGGTAAAGAAATCAAGATTGCCGCTAAGAAGGTTGTTAAATTCAAACCAGGCACTGAGCTTTCAAAGAATGTAAAGTAATTGCCCTTAGTAACTGCAATTAAAAGCTTAAGGGTCTTCCATAACAGGAAGACCTTTTTATTTATACAGGTCAAAGGTTTTATCGACTACAAAGCGGTAAGGCAGTAATGCATCCTCTGCTGCATAATCAACACCTATACGTGGTGTTGATGCCACCTCACTGTCAGGAATAATTACACCGGTATTTTCAATCCATACTTTATCACCGGTCACCAGGTTTTCTTTATCATCATTAAAGGTAAGTCCCAGTATTTTAGTCACACGTCCCGGTCCTGTTCCTTCCTTTGGAGTGATCTTTCGGCCAAGCCTTTCAGCCATTATATCCAGTCCTGTATCCGGATAAATTGCCCTTACCAGTACGGCGTGGGGTGTTTCCTTCACATTAGTTACTACATTAAAGAGTGAATGAATACCATAACAGAAATAAATGTAGGCGATACCACCTTCAGAATACATGGTTTCGGTTCTGCTTGTCCGCCTGTTGCCGAATGCATGCGAAGCCCTGTCGGCTATTCCGTTGTAAGCTTCTGTTTCAGTGATGATACCTGAAGTGAGTTGCATACCGGCAAAACTTACCAGCCGCTTGCCTAATAAGTCACGGGCAATCTTTACCACATCATCCCGCAGGTAGAATTCAAGGGGTAGTCTTTGGTTTTTTGCAGCCATAACGAGTTGAATAAGTTAGCTCCAGTGATAGATGTCGCGGTTCACCTGCTTCACCCTGCCTGAATCAACAAGCCAGGTAACCGCTTTTATGACCTTCTCAGCATTAAAGCCATCACATGCATCAATAATCTCTGAAATTGACAGGTTATTGAGTTGAAGCATAGGCTTTACTATTTCAACGATCCTGTTAAACTCAAGTTCACTTAGTACACTCTTGTTTTCTTCAATGCAGACATCACAAATACCGCATTTAGGCGATTTTTGTCCGAAATAATCTATAAGTGCCTGACTCCGGCACTTATTATTGCTGCCCACATATTCCACAAGTGCAGTAAAGCGAGCACGGGCATCCTCTTTACGATGCCTGTATATTTCAGGTGAGATGCTGATGTGTTCAGGCTTTACCAGTTCTGAAAGGAACGACAGTTGAGGCTTATCTGTTACCGGAAAGTAAGTAATAATCTCCATAGCATGAAGCCTTATCAGTGCTTCCTTTATCGTTTGTTCGTTTGTTTCAAGGCGCCGGGCGAGTTCAGCTTCATTTATTGCCACAGGCTCAGTGAACGACCCACCATAAGATCTTTGCATGGTCTTAATGAGCATGTCGAAATGAGGATTCTCAACCTGGAATTTATAGAGGTCGCCCTTATTTACATTGTATATGAACCTTGACTGGGTGTGCATCGATTCATTCAAGGAAATATAGCCTTCCCGCTCAATGAATTTCAAAGCATTGAAAGCAAGTACAGGGTTCATGTTGTATTGTTTCGCAAAAGCGGTAATATCCATGTCAAAAACAAGGTCTCTGCCGGTGCCTACTGCCAGGCTGAAGTAATTGCCCAATGCCTGGTATACTTTCCTTATAAAATCAAGATCAGGGAAGTTCATCTCCAGATTGTTCTCTCCATCTATGAGGTCGGCTTCATTGTATAGGAGAACAGCATAGCTTTTCTTGCCATCCCTGCCTGCACGGCCTGCTTCCTGGAAGTAGGCTTCTACAGAGTCGGGCAGATCGAGATGCACCACAGTCCTTACATCCGGTTTATCTATGCCCATTCCAAAAGCATTGGTGCAGACGATCACACGGGTATATCCCTGCACCCAGTCGCTCTGCCTGACTGACCGTTCTTTGGCTGTTAAACCGGCATGGTAGTAATTAGCGCTTATGTTATTAAACTTCAGGAAATCGGCTGTCTCACGTGTCTTTTTGCGGTTCCTTACGTAAACGATGCCCTGTCCGGGAACACTTTTCAGGATTTTAAGCAGCCTTGCCAGTTTATTCTCTTCCTTATAGACAACATACGACAGGTTGAGCCGATAAAAGTCGCCCCTGAAGACATTGCCACTGGTAAACTTAAGTTTATCCTGTATATCAGCGGCTACCTTTATTGTGGCAGTGGCAGTAAGGGCAAGTAGCGGCACATTGGGGAATAATGGCCTGATATCAGCTATTTTAAGGTATGGAGGCCTGAAATCATAACCCCATTGTGAAATACAATGAGCTTCATCAACTACTATCAGGCTTACCTTGAGGTTTCTCAATACTTCCTGGAAATAAGAAGATGAAAGCCGTTCAGGTGAAAGATACAGGAACTTAGCCATGTCATGGATCACATGGTTCATTGCCAGCTCAGATTCCCGGGGTGGCATACCTGAGTAGATTGCTTCAGCCGGGACACCAAGTTGCTTAAGCCGCTCAACCTGGTCTTTCATCAGGGCAATGAGCGGAGTAATTACCAGTGTTATACCTGGCAGGCACAAACCGGGCACCTGGAAACAGATGGATTTACCTCCTCCTGTTGAAAGGAGAGCCAGCGTATCATTGCCATTAAGCACAGAATGGATTATTTCCTCCTGCATAGGCCTGAACGCAGAAAATCCCCAATATTTCAGTAAAACCTGGTGGATGTTTATCTCCTGGCCCATTTATATAACTCATTTTGTTTCAAACAATAAAATTAATACAATTTATAGTTAACGCGGTATTCCTTCGAAATAAGGTGTACGAGGGCCAATTAACCTATCTTTGTATATCAATTCAAGATAGATGGCTGCACCGGTTTTTATAGTAGGTTATATGGGATGCGGGAAGACTACTGCAGGTAAAAAGCTTGCCACCAGACTGGGCTTCCAGTTTCTCGACACTGATACCATTATTGAAGGAATGACCGGCAAGGACATTGCCAGGCTATTTGCTGAGGACGGTGAGGATTCATTCAGGCAACTGGAACATTCAGTTATCGTTTCCCTTTGTGGCCGCAAGAACATCGTGGTTGCCACCGGAGGCGGTGCTCCCTGCTATTTTGATAATATGAAGAGGATGAATACAAGCGGCACCACGGTATATATCCGTATGCATCCTGATTCACTGGCAAGAAGGATTTCAGAGTCGCCTACTGAGAGGCCTTTACTTAAGCGGGTTAAAAAAGAGGAACTTCCGGCATACATAGCTAATCACCTTGCCCAAAGAGAACCTTTTTACAATCAGGCCCATGTGATCATTAAGGGTGAGAATCTTAAGGTTGACGACTTATACCAGATGATTAACGATCTTTCCTGAGTATTTTAAGTGTTTACTTCCTTATCAGCAGAGCTATATTTTCAACATGATGGGTATGGGGAAACATATCCACCGGCTGGGATTTTGCCAGGTAATAATCGTTGGACATCAGTGCAATATCCCTTGCCTGGGTGGCAGGATTGCAGCTTACGTAAACAATTCTCTGCGGGGCTGCATCCAGTATACTCTGAACTACCTTCTCATGCATCCCTGCCCTTGGCGGGTCGGTGATTATAACATCAGGTTTTCCATGCTGACTAATAAACTCAGAGTTAAGTACTTTAGCCATATCGCCTGAATAAAATTCAGTATTGCCGATATTATTAAGCGCTGAGTTCATCCTTGCATCTTCAACAGCAGCCTCCACGTATTCAATCCCAGTCACTTTAGCAGCATTACGTGCAACGAAATTGGCTATGGTGCCTGTTCCTGTGTAAAGATCGTAAACAGTCTCATTTCCTGTCAGTGCAGCATATTCGCGGGTTAGTTTGTACATCTCCTCAGCCTGCCGGGCATTTGTCTGGTAGAAGGAAAGAGGGCCAATCCTGAACCTCAGGTCTTCCATATGTCCGGTTATATATGGCTCGCCCTTATGCAGAACTGGTATAAGGTCGCTTATACTATCATTGTGCTTGAGGTTTATCACATAATAAAGACTGGTTATCTGAGGGAAGGCAGTTTCAAGGTAAAGCATGGTATCCTTTATCACCTCAGGATTGTCAGTACCAAAAACCATGATAACCATCAGGTCGTTATGTGCGTTTCTCACTATTACATTCCTCAGGTCACCGGTAAAATTCCTGATGTTATAGAAAGAGAATCCTTTCAATTTTGCAAACTCCCTTAATCCATTCCTTATTGAGTTTGTAGGTTCAGGCTGAAGATAACAGGTTTCAATATCCAGCACTTTATCAAACATTCCCGGAATATGGAATCCGAGGGCATCACGGTTAACATTCTCGTTGCCATCGCCTATCTCTTCAACTGTAAGCCATCTGAAAGCTGAGAAAGTATATTCAAGTTTATTCCGGTAATAGTAAACATCAGGCGAAGGTAATATGGGCAGTATATCGGGGTTTTCAATATGCCCTATACGGGTGAGTGCATCGAGTACCTGCTTCTGCTTATAGTATAACTGCTGGTTGTAATCCATATTCTGCCAGCGGCACCCCCCACACACACCGAAGTGCTGACATAAAGGTTTTGTGCGTTTTTCAGAATATTTGTGGAACTTAACAGCACGCCCTTCAAGGAACCGGCGTTTTTTAGAAACTATCCGCACATCACAAACATCTCCCGGCACCACAAACGGTACAAAAATCACCATATCGTTATGCCGGGCTATGGCGTTGCCTTCTGCACCGGCGTCAATTATTTCAACATTCTCTATGATGAGTGGTGCACTTCTTTCTTTCTTTCTCATGGTGCAAAGTTACTTATTAAATGTCAGGCAGGTAAGAGATAAAAAGCAAAAACCACTCCCAATGGGAGTGGTTTCAGCTTATTTAAGAAACTTTAACCTTACTTAGCAGCAGCAATGGTATAAGTCATATCATTAGTATTCATTGTAATAGTATAACTACCAGCTACTGTGGGTGCAGGAATTGCAGCAGGGTCAGGATCAGCTTCAACAGTTCTTTTTACCAGTGGACCTGAAGTTACTGTACCGGTAGCATCAGTGCCGTATTGAGGCCACCACATACCTGGAACCTCAATAAATTTAATGAAAGTATCACTACCACCTGTTAGATTAGTAGTAATTGTATATACTCCACCTGTTCCGGTCATTGGAAGTGCAGGGCTGTCATTATTGTTGCTCCAACCAGCTGATGTTGCATTACCAAGTATATACATTTCAACAGTCTGTCCTGCAGGATTAACTGTAAGAGTGTAGGTTTCAGTAACAGCATCAATCTTCAGTTCCATATCATAAACACCGTTTTCGGTTGGAACGAAGTTACCATCATTGTTGGTGGTGAATTTATCAGCTGAAAGGCCTGCCATTGTTACTTCATTGTAACCAATAACTTTACCGTTCCAGTCCTGACCTTCGCGGATCTTGAATGAACCGAGGGTAGTAACTTCTACATTACTGAAGTTCCAGATATAGGTGGTTTCATTTTCAACTGTTGGTGTGCTCATCATAACAGTTGCATCCCAGTTGTGCTGTGCACCTTCAACGATAAGACCATCACCTACGAGGCCGAGTGATGTGTTGGTGTAGTCGTTTAGTTCAAGGTCACCTGTTTTTGTCATGGTAGCAACCCAGCCCTGTCCGAGTGTGTAAGCCATCTTAGCAGTATATAAACCGGGAACTGTGTTTGAAATGTTTGCACCACCTGGTACAAGAGCATCAACTGCTCCACCATAGTTTGTATTAACCCTGATACCTTTAACGCCTCCACCAAGATCATAAGCTGTGTCAATAACTACTTTCCAACCATCTGAATAGCGGAATTTATAGTCAGCTTTTGTAAGAACGAGGTTTTCAAGCTGGAAGGTCATGTTATTGAGGTCGAAGCCCTGTGATTCAAGAGCTGTACTGTTGCTCCATCCACCTGGAGTAGCTGCACCGATAACACCCCATACAACAGGAGCGATAACAACTTTCTCGAGTTCGGTGTCAATAACAACATGGTACATACCGTCGGTTGGTACGGTGAAAGCAGTGTTGCTCTCAACGTAAGAACCACGCCAGAAATCTACCTTAGGCTCATCAGTAATACGTTCAGCTTCAGGAACAACTGCAAAATCAGCACCCGGTCCGTAAACCTTAGGTTGACCACCGTCAACGATAACGATGTTAAAACCTGCTGCGTCAGCTTTAATAGGAACATAAATTTCCATCAATTCAGCCCTGTCAGCCTGGTTAACTTCATTGCGTGTTGATTTGAATAAACCTTTGGAGTTGTAGTCAGCTAAAGCGGTAGCACCACCCTTGAGGTAAACGCCGTCTTCAATAACAGTCGGATTGTCGTTATCATCATCATCGTCCTTCTTACAAGCAGAAAAAACAAACATAAAAGCAAGCATAAGCATGCTGGCTTTTAACAATAAACTCAACTGATCTTTTTTCATTTTAATGGTTTTTAGTGGTTAAACAATTAGTTCTCAATATTATTTATAATTACTCTATTTTGCGAGGTTCGGATTAGCATCAATAGCCCACTGTGGGATTGGGAATATCTTCCTGTCGGCAGTTGAAGCCGGTTTTTCCCACCACGCCTGGTTAAACTTGCCAAAGCGGATTAAATCCTGCCTGCGGTGAGCTTCCCAGAACATTTCGCGGCCACGTTCTTCAAGTACCTGGTCGAGTGTTACACCATTCCATGGCTCAAGTCCTGCTCTTTCACGCACCATATTAACAAATTCATCACCATTTTTCCCTTGACGGATCATAGCTTCTGCTTTCATAAGTAAAACATCTGCATAACGGAAGACTGGGAAGTCGTTGCTAAGGTTATCCTTAGCACCCTTTTTTATCTCAAACTTCACAACCCTGGCACCCGACATACGGATCTCGGCTGCGGTGTATGAAGCATCCATCAATAAAGCTGGAATGTTGGGAGTAAATATAAGGTCAGTACCTGCAACTGCATCGGTGATAGGTTTGCCATCAGATGCAAATTGCTGTCCTACGAGGAAGTAATCTTTTCTGAGGTCATTTTCTGTGTAAGTGTTAAAATGGCTTTCAGTAACAGCAAACCCGTTCCAAGGGCCTACAGGCATGTCGAATGTAAGGTTACTGTTATAATGAAGTGTTCTCATATGAAGGTTAAAGCCCTGGTATTTATCCTCATCGTAAGGAATAACCCAGATATTTTCATTTGAATTTTCATTATTTGTAACAAATGGAGCTAACGGGTCCCCATCGAGAGAGTATTGACCCAGGGCAATCACTTTATCACAGGCTTCTTCAGCTTTAGCCCACTGTGGAGTGCCGGTATAGACTTCAGCATTGAGGTAAAGTTTTGCAAGAAGACTATAAGCCATTGCCGGTGTAACAGCAGTTTTTGAATTACTTGAGCTTATCTTAAGCACACTTGCCTCAATATCTGCAACTATTGAATCATAGATAGCTGCTCTTTCAGCTTTTTCAGGAAGAGTTGGTGCACCCAGATACTTTGTAACATATGGCACATCACCATAGTTATCAATCAGTAGGTAATAATAATATGCCCTGAGAATTTTACCTTTAGCAATACCTGCATCAACAATGGAATCGCCAGCCAGTGGCATCTGTGCTTCAATAAACTTATTCGCATTGGCAACACCATTATAGAAGCGGCTCCACATGTTGTTGATAGCTTCGGTGTTGTTATCCCATGTATGAGTGTGGAGAACACGCCATTTACCACCGTCATCCCAGTCGCTTGCACGTGTTGGGCCTACCATTTCATCAGTAGTAAGTTCCTGTGCAAACCACCATCCTCCATTATCAAGGAATTCACGCATAGGTGCATAAACGGGAGTCATCTGAAGAACCGGGTCAACAACATACTGGTCTTCAGGGATTCTGTCAAGGGCTTCATCTTCGAGGTCTGTGCAGCCCCAAAATGTTGAAGCGATTAATGCTAATCCTAAAAATATCTTTTTCATTGTTTGTTGTCTTTTAAAGTGTTACGTTAACTCCAAGGAGAACAGTCCTGGTCTTTGGATACACATTATACTGATCAAGACCGAATGATCTGCCTGTAGCCGAAATCTCAGGGTCAATACCTGTGTAGTTCGTTAAGGTAAATATATTGTTAGCAGCAACATAAACCCTTAAGTTTTTAATCTTCTTAACAGGAATATTGTATCCAAGAGAAAGATTATCAAGGCGGGCAAATGATCCATCTTCAAGATAATAGCTGCTCATCTTTGGATTATCGTTCAGGCCTCTTTCTTTTTCATCCAGTGCTGACTGAAGTACGTTGAGGTTAGGCAGCAGGTAAGGATTGCCAAAGAATAACTTAGTTGTATTGAAGATTTCATGTCCGTAAACTGCACGAACTGTGAAACTGAAGTCAAAATGTTTTAAGAAAGTAAAGTAGTTTGACCAGCCAAGTTCGAAGTCAGGATTAGCATCACCCATATATCTTCTTTCTGCTTTTGAAGCTTCACGGGTAACACCACCACTGGCAGTGTAGAACAAGAACTTACCGTCGTCTGAAATACCGGCATATTCAGGAATGTACCATGTACCAACTGAGTATCCGGGCTGGATAATCTGAGTCCAGTTAAGGTCACCAACAAGACCACGGCCAGCAATATAACCTTCTTTGTCAGCTGACCAGTTAAGGTCCATATCTTTGTCTGACAGGTTAACTACAGTTTGTTCGTATGTTGAGTAGGTTATATTTGTCCTCCATGAGAAGTTTGAAGTTTTAACAGGATATCCCTGTAAAGAAACTTCCCAACCTTTAATCTCGATTTCACCAACGTTTGCCCAGATATTCGGACTTAAGTTTGGTGGCTGAGGGATATCATACCTTCCGAGTAAGTCATAGTTTCTCTTATTGAAATACTCAAATGTACCTGAGATTTTATCATTCCATAAACCAAAATCCACACCTAGGTTAAGCTCAGCATTTGTTTCCCACCTGAGGTCAGGATTTGATTCATTGGCAAATACCATGAGGATAACATCTTCACCTGTTTCAAAATTAGGTGCAGTACCACCAGATACATAAGTCCTTCTGTCAAGACCGATGCCAATCTTTTCATTACCGGCAAGGCCATAGCCAACCCTCAAGCGAAGGTTATTAATGAAATCAACGCCCGACATAAAGTCTTCACCAGTAACATTCCACATAGCAGAAGCTGAGGGGAACCATCCCCATTCATGATTCACACCAAATTTAGACGAGCCATCACGGCGAATGGTTGCAGTGAGGAAGTATTTATTGTCAAAATTATATACTCCCCTAGCAAAGAATGATATAAGGATACTCATGTTGTTATATGATCCTATATCTCTTCCGGCATTAACTGACTGCAATTGACCAAGGTCGTTTGCTCCAGGGTAGTTAATGAAAGGACTGTTACCCTGTGCAAAGAGTCCTGTGAAAACATTATCCTGCCATGAGTAACCACCAAGAAGTTCGAGGTTATTCTTACCGAATGAGGATACATACTTCAGTGTTGTTTCAATAAGTTTTGAACTTCTGTTATTGTAAGCTCTTCTTCCATATCCCTGGAATTTTCCAAGCTGGAGGTAATCAGGTTCAAAATAGAAAGTTTCATTGTCGTCCCTGACATAAGAGATATTTACTCCACCAAAGAGACCTTTAACAATCTCCAGGTCAGCCCTGAGGAAACTAAAGAAGTCTTTTGCTGAACGCTCATTGGTAACCTCATTTGCAAGTGCAACAGGGTTTCCATACTGGAAGTCGCGTTCAATTTCAAAGTATGAATTATCGGTATTGTAAACAGGATCAGTAGGATTACGCTGAATGGCCTGGTATAAAACATCGAAAGGACCATTTGAAGAATAGTTCACATAGTCGTTGCTTTCGAATGTTCCAGCTAAACCGGCTGATACGATGAGTCTTTCATCAAAAAACTTATCGTCGATATTCAACCTTCCTATTGTTCTTTTCTTAGCAGAGCCAATAATTACTCCCGTAAAGTTACTGTGAGAAAGAGAAGCCCTGTAGCCCCCTTTGCCGGTAGCTCCATTGAATGCCAGGCTGTAATTTTGTGATGAACCTGTACGGTAGATCTCATCCTGCCAGTCGGTGTTTGCTCCGTTATCAGTAAAGTTCAGGTCGTATTTATCAACATATTCCCTGATTTGGTTAGCATCAAGCAGATCGAGTCTGTTAGCAACCGTTTCAGTTGATACATAAGATGAAAACTCTATGTTGTTGCTTTTCCCTTTTTTGGTAGTGATGATCACTACACCATGGGCACCACGTGATCCGTAGATAGCAGCTGCAGAAGCATCCTTTAGCACGTTAAATGATTCAATATCCTCTGAGGATATGGTGGTTGGGTCGACACCCGGCACACCGTCAACAACGTAAAGAGGATTTGTTTCAGTAGACAAACTTGATGCACCACGCACCCTGACTGCAAATCCTTCATTCGGGTCACCTCCTTTTTTGGTGATCAGAACACCGGCAGCCTTACCCTGCATACCCTGTATAGGATCGGTAAGAACGCCTTTGTTCATCTCATCAGCCTGAACAGCGACCACGGCACCGGTTCTGTCGCTTTTACGCTGAGTACCGTAACCGATAACAACCAGTTCTTCTAATTCTGTTAGTTCAGGCTGCAGGGCAACGTTGATAACCTTGTTAGAGCCAACAACTATTTCCTGTGTGGTGTAACCGATGAATGAAAATACAAGTGTTGAACCCTGTGCAGTGTTCAGCGTGTATTTGCCATCAAGATCAGTCACGGTACCTGAAGTAGTATTTTTAACTGCAATGGTTACACCCGGCATTGTAGAACCGTTTGCACCATCTGTTACCACTCCTGTTACTGTTACATTCTGTGCATACGCACTTCCTGCAAAAGCAATCATAAGGAGCAGAAACAATGAATTGAGCAAGTTTCTATGCTTCTTCATAATTGTGATTTTATTGTGTTGATTTTATTTTTTAATTTTTGGTCAAGCACTGGTTTTGTGGTACAATAATAAGAAATTTCTCGATATATAACTCCCGCCTTTTCAAGAAAATCAAGCTTTCTGCAAAAAAAATCTACGCAAACGTTTGCACTGTTATATTAAGACTGAATTTAATTCAGCATAATTGCCCATTAATTATTCGGATTCGACATATATATAGCATACACGACTACCTGTGCCTGTAATCATCCTGATAATACAACTAAGTTACGACTATTTTAGTGAGAATGCCAAATTCTAACGCAAATTCGGTGATTTCATAACGTACATTGGTTAAAATATTATACTTTTATCCAAATTTCTTATCCGGGCAAGTGAAGTCGCATCTTATCTCCATAAATGATATTGCTAAGGCTCTTGGCATCTCACCCTCGACCGTATCAAGGGCACTCAAAGACCATCCGGATATAAGTACAGAAACCAAGAAACTGGTTCAGCAATATGCAGCAGAAGTAAATTATCGCCCTAATGCACTCGCCCTCAGTCTTAAGAAACAAAGATCAAACACACTTGGCCTTGTAATTCCTGAGATTGTCCATCATTTCTTTTCTTCCATTATCAGTGGTATTGAAGAACTGGCCTATTCAAAAGGTTACAGGCTCATTATCTGCCAGTCCAATGAGGACTATAACAGAGAGGTTATAAACACTCAACTGCTTCTTGACCACAGGGTTGATGGTATATTGATATCGCAAAGCAAGAACACCCGTGATTCAAGCCATTTCAAGGATTTGATCGACAGTGGTATACCTTTGGTTTTCTTTGACAGGATTTGTGAAACGGTGGCAACTGACCGTATTGTTACTGATGATTTCGGTGGTGCCTATCTTGCAACTTCTCACCTTATAGAGCGCGGATGTAAGAAAATACTACATCTTTCTTCACCGGTTAATCTCCAGATAGGAAGATCGAGGATGGAGGGATTCTTTAAAGCCCTTGACGAAAACGGATTGCCGGTTTCCAATGACTATGTACTGCAATGCGACACAAGGCAGGAAGTTTTTGAAATGAAAGACCGGATACTTCAAATTTGCAAACAGGTTGACGGTATATTTGCTGTGAATGATTTTACAGCTATTGCAGCAATGCAAATCCTTCAACAGGCAAACTACAGGATACCAGGCGACATTAAGGTTGTGGGCTTCGGTAATGACCCTATAGCCGGCATAGCCTGCCCTGCTCTTACCACCGTTGAGCAGGATGGATTCAAAATAGGTAACCAGGCAGTGGAGATCCTTTTAAAACGAATTGAGAATCCTACAACTTTTATCGACTTCCAGCATATAATTATACCCGTAAAACTGTCTCAAAGGCAGTCGACTTAGTTGTTTTTCACCCCCTTTTTCCGACCCTGATTTTACGAATATCAGCAAAAGTGCTACGTTTGATAAATAGATACGGACGAATGATAATTAGATCACATTCTTTCATTTTTACATTTCACCTTTGTATCGCAATTTGAATCTGTAATTTTTTCCTTCTGTGCAGTGTACTTTCCCGGCATCATTGCATTTTCTCACCTAAAGTAAAAAAACCTGCGGCCCGCGCAGGTTTTTTCCTTTTTATACTAAAAGAAAGAGGCTGCCTCTGGTGAGACAGCCTCTTTCTTTTAAAAAATAAGATGATCAGTTTAGTTTATTTCTTTTTATTAGGAATCTCCAGTCCATAGCCATATTTCTTGTCAACCCTTTTGAGGATAATACTCAAAATAAATGCAAGTACACCAAAGCTTGCAAAAATTAATTCAGGAACAGTGTAGTTATATTTTACACCTTCAACACCTGCGGTAATTTGTTCTGACACACCTGGGTTAGAGGCTGATAATGCCCAGCCGATAAGCACAGGAACAGCAAGCAATCCAATATTCTGGATCCAGAAGATACTTCCGTATGCTGAGCCAAGATATCTGTCTTCAACAATCTTAGGCAGTGAAGGCCACATTGAGGCAGGAACAAGTGAAAATGCAGTACCCAGGATCACAATGGTCATGATAGCTATAGGAACATTGAATATTTCAGAAGGCACAAGGGCAAAAATGAGGTGTGACACAGTCAACAGGATAGCCCCGTAAAGCATCATGGATGCACCTTTACCTTTAACATCTAGGAAATAACCTATAAACGGAGTGAGTACCATCGCACCAATGGGGAAATAAGAGAAGTATGCTGCTGCAGTTTTAATATCAAGATTGAGTTTTGAAGCAAGCATATCGGTTGCAAATTTCTGGAATGGGAAGATTGCTGAATAGAATAATACACAGAGTCCTGCGATAGCAAGGAACCCCGGGTTTGTGAAAATCTTCTTCAGGTCACTCACTTTGAATTCTTCTTCAGGTTCACTACCTGCATTCTGAATACCCAACTGTTTGTCGAGTTTCCTGTCCATAAATGTGTAAATAAAGAAAGTAAGGAAACCGATGCAAAGGAATGCAAGGCCCATGAATACAGAGTTTGAAGGACCACCATTCTCAGCAAAAATCGGGGTTAAGCGGAATACAGCGAAAACTCCGAGTCGGGCAACAGCCATTTCCAGACCCATGGCAAGAGCCATTTCCTTACCTTTAAACCACTTCACTATCGTTTTTGAAACGGTAATACCAGCCATCTCAACACCAATACCAAAAATGGAAAATCCTACCATGGCAAGTTTAGCAGATGCAGGAATATATGTTATAAATGAATTGAGACTTACTGCCAATCCTGACTGGGCAAAACCTTCAGTGAGGGCATAATATTTAAGTGATGCTCCGATTACCATTGTTAAACCAGCTGTAATGAGAGTGAAGCGGATACCCATTTTATCAAGAATAATCCCTGATAGTATGAGGAAGAATGCAAATACATTCAAAACAAACTCTGAACCACCTATCATTCCGAAAACTTCGGGAGTCCATTTATAATCTCTTTCGAGTAAAGTTTGAAGTGGCGCAACTACATCAACAAAGAAGTAGGCAAAGAACATAGTTGAGGATATCAGAGCCAATGCAATCCACCTTGCGGTTTTTGATTCGCTCAATAAGTGTCCGACTTTCTCTTTCATACGATTGGTTTTAGGTTAAATTGTTGGTTATAAGGAAATAGTGAATTTTATCCGGCTACTATAACATTTAAATAAAAGCCCGTAAATGTAATTAGTTTTTGTAAACTTCAGCATGGCAAAGGCATAAATTGTAATTTTGCAGCCTATTCATTATTTTAATATGCAAATTCCCAGGCCTTTCATTCTAACTCTTCTGCTTTGCTTAATATTTCCGCAGATAAAACTTCTCTCACAAACTACAGTTAATCACCAGTCACAAAAACCGAAGAACATTGTGCTGATGATTGGCGATGGAATGGGAATTGCCCAGGTTTATGCTGCAATGGATTCAGTTAACGGCAACCTGAATATTTTACGTTGTACCAACACAGCACTCGTTAAAACCAATTCAGCCAATGCTGATGTTACAGATTCCGGAGCTGCCGGAACAGCCATTGCTACCGGTCATAAAACAAACAATAAATCTATAGGGGTTACAGCTGATAATGTGCCAGTTAAAAGCATATTGAAGATTGCTGAAGAGAACGGTCTGGCGACAGGTTTAGTGGCCACATCAGATATCACCCATGCAACCCCGGCATCATTTATTGCAAATGTAACCAGCCGTTATCAGTCAAATGAAATTGCCCGGCAATTTTTAACAACCGATATTGATGTATTTATTGGCGGTGGTTATGATGCTTTCGCGAAAAGAAAGGATAGTATTAATTTCACTGACAGCCTCAAATCAAAGAATTACAAGGTTGTAACTTCAGTTGATGAACTTGTAAAAACAGAACCATCAGGAAAAATTGCAGGTTTACTTTATCCCGGACATGCTCCGAAGATACTTGACGGGCGTGGTGATATGCTTTCTGTTTCAACTGAAAAGGCATTAAGTCTACTCGAAAAAGACGAGGATGGCTTTTTCCTTATGATAGAGGGTTCTCAAATCGACTGGGGTAACCATGATAACAATTATAAATACGTAATCTCAGAACTCCTCGATTTTGACAAAGCTGTCGGAAAGGTGCTGGATTTTGCAGTCGAAAATCCTGAAACACTCGTAATCGTGGTGGCAGATCATGAATCAGGCGGGCTTACTTTAATCGAGGACGAGACGGATAAAGACAAAATGAAACCATCATTTTCTACTGATGATCATTCAGCCGTGCCGGTTGCTTTGTTTGCTTTTGGTCCTGGAGCAGAACAGTTTAAAGGCTTAATTGATAACACGGATATCTTCCGTATTATGTTGTCGTTGTATGATTTCAAAAAATAAATAACATACTGTATGATTATTGTAACAGGAGCAGCCGGCTTCATTGGAAGTTGCCTCATCTCAGCACTGAATAAGGAGGGTTTTAAAAATATCATCGCTGTTGATGATTTCAGTAAAAAGGAAAAAGAAGGCAACCTTGCAGGCAAGGATATCGCTGAAAAAGTTGAAAGAAGCCATTTTATCTCATGGTTTATCAGGAACAACGACAGGATAGATTTTGTATTCCATATCGGCGCCCGCACTGATACTACAGAGTTCAATGTTGAAGTATTCAATGAGTTAAACCTCAATTATTCAAAGAATGTGTTCAACCTTTGTACCCAGAATAAAATACCGGTGGTATATGCATCATCGGCAGCAACCTACGGTTTGGGAGAACATGGATATGCCGACGACCATACTATTGTCACAAGTCTGAAACCTTTAAACCCTTATGGGGAATCGAAGAACGATTTCGATATCTGGGTACTCGACCGTCCTGAATACCCTCCTTTATGGGCAGGAATGAAGTTTTTTAATGTATATGGCCCCAATGAATACCATAAAGGGCGCATGGCTTCAGTTATATTCCATGCAAACAGGCAGATTAATGAAACAGGGAAAGTAAAACTGTTCAGGTCGCATAAACCTGAATTCAGGGACGGTGAACAGTTGAGAGACTTTGTATACGTAAAAGATGTGGTTAAAGTGCTGCTATTCATGATGCGAAGTCAACCTGACTCAGGACTTTATAATCTGGGTACCGGGAAAGCCCGCTCTTTCAAAGACCTGGCTGTTTCAACATTCAGGGCAATGAATATGCCTGAAAATATCGAGTTTATAGATACTCCAGAAGATATCAGGGATAAATACCAGTATTTCACTGAAGCAAAAATGGAGAAACTTCTTAAGGCAGGATATTCAGGCGGCTTTATGACGCTCGAAGAAGGGGTTACCGATTATGTGCAGAATTACCTGCTTAAGAAGGAGTACTATTAAAAGGCTCTTACAGGTCTTCCTTAAGTTCAAGCAGGAATGATTTTATCTCCTGTAAAGTTTTAACTATCTGGTGATTAGCCGATACTTCGGCATAACTGCTCTTTAGTTTTTCTTTTGCTCCCTGCAGTGTATACCCTTGCTCCTTCACAAGGTGGTAGATGATATGGAAGTTATCAACATCCGATTGGGTGAAGAACCTGTTGCCTTTCTTATTCCTGAAAGGCTTAATAATATCGAATTCATTCTCCCAAAACCTGATGAGTGAGATGTTCACACCAAACATTTCAGCAACCTCGCCAATGCGGTAGTATACCTTTTTAATTACAGGTTTCTTGTAAGGCATGTCAGATATTAGTCAAGCGTTTGTGAAGGCCTCTGTGACAGTTCTATCATGAGTTCGTATTCTTCAGGCGTAATATCGTTGAAGAAGAAATTAATAGGGTCAACAGGCCTTTTGTTTTTATGCACTTCATAATGTAGGTGAGGTGAGGTGGACTTACCTGTATTCCCTACCCTGCCAATTACCTGTCCGCGCTGTACCTTCTGTCCCGGCTTAACCTGTATTTTCGAGAGATGTGCATACATGGTCTGATAACCGAAGCCGTGGTTAATCAGGATATAATTTCCATAACCGCCTTTACGGCCGGCCCCTACAATTGTGCCATCCCCTGTTGAGTATATTTCGGTACCAACGCTCGCAGTAAAGTCAATTCCTTCATGAAACTTGGTAACCTTGTAAAAAGGGTCGGTCCGGTAACCAAAGTATGAACCAATCCTCCGCATATCCTTATTAGAAATAGGTTGTATAGCAGGTATAGCAGCCATCAATTCTTCTTTACGCTTGGCAAGGTCATAAACCTCATCAAATGATTTCGACTGAACAACAAGCTGACTGGCAAGTATATCAATTTTTCGGGCAGTGCTTTTTATGATCTCTGAATTTTTATAGCCCTCATACTTCTCATAACGGTTGGCGCCTCCAAAGCCAGCTTTCCTTACTGAGGAAGGAATTGGCTCTGATTCAAAGATAATCCTGTAAATATTGTCATCCCTGTCCTGCAGGTCGCCGGCAACAGCCTCCAACTGCTCTAAACGGTCGTTCAGGATTTTAAACTGTAGTTTATATTGTTCAATTTCACGTTCCTGCATTCTTTCTTTTGGAGAGTCGAGGAAGTTATAGGCAAAAATTAAAACAACGGTGGCGAATACAAGGCCTGTTGCTACAACTGAGAGAAGCCTGATAAGCTTCTGACGAAGCGTTATCTGGACTTTTTCAATTTTCAACGATAAAGGGTTGAAATGATATCTGACCTTTGGCATTGTAACTAAATCAAATTCAACTTAATTGAGGTAATCGTTTCCCGTATTGATTTAAGGTGTCGCAAAATTAACATTTTAAACTAAATTTGCAACCCCTAAGCCAGTTTAACTTAGGCAATCAACACCCAAAATTGCGATAACCAACTGAATATGAACGCTAAAGAGATCAGACAAAGTTTCTTAAATTTCTTCGAGTCAAAACAACATCATATAGTTCCATCGGCCCCGATGGTCATCAAGGACGACCCTACCCTGATGTTTACGAATGCTGGAATGAACCAGTTTAAAGATATTTTTCTTGGAAATTCACCAGTGAAGTTTCCCAGGATTGCCAACACACAGAAATGTCTGCGTGTATCAGGAAAGCACAACGACCTTGAGGAAGTAGGCCATGATACCTACCATCATACCATGTTTGAGATGCTTGGCAACTGGTCGTTTGGCGATTACTTCAAAAAGGAGGCCATTGAGTGGGCATGGGAATACCTTACAGAAGTTGTTAAGATTGATAAGGACAGGATCTATGTGACGATCTTCGGCGGTGATGAGGCTGACGGTCTGGAAGCTGATATGGAAGCATACGGTTACTGGGAAGCTTTAATTGAGAAAGACAGGATTCTCAGGGGAAGTAAAAAGGACAATTTCTGGGAAATGGGTGATACAGGGCCATGCGGTCCGTGTTCTGAAATTCATGTTGATATCCGGGACGATGATCAGCGTAAACTGGTAAATGGCCGCGACCTTGTTAACATGGGTGATCCCCTTGTTATTGAGATATGGAACAATGTGTTCATGCAGTTCAACAGGCTTGCCAATGGTTCGCTGCAGCCACTGCCGGCTAAGCATGTTGATACAGGAATGGGCTTTGAACGCCTCTGTATGGTGCTTCAGCATAAAAAATCGAATTATGATACTGATGTCTTCCAAACCATTATTAATGAAATATCAAACCTTTGCGGGATAAAATACGGGCATTCGGCACAAACTGATGTTGCGATGCGCGTAATAGCCGATCACCTGAGGGCTATAGCTTTTGCTATTGCTGATGGCCAACTGCCATCGAATAACAAGGCAGGCTATGTGATCAGGCGTATACTCCGCAGGGCTGTTCGGTATGGTTATACATTCCTTAATTTCAGCCAGCCTTTCATTAATAAGCTTGTACCTGTGCTCATCAGGGAGATGGGGGATTACTTCACTGAACTTCAAACACAGAAAGACCTTGTAACAAAGGTCATAACTGAAGAAGAAGCCTCTTTCCTCAGAACGCTCTCACATGGTATTACCAAATTCAATAACTATATTTCATCAAATCCTGGTAAAGTAATATCAGGTGATTTCGCCTTTGAATTATATGATACATACGGCTTTCCCATTGACCTTACCATGCTGATGGCCAGGGAACAGGGACTGGATGTTGACATGGAAGGTTTCCAGCATGGGCTTGAAATGCAGAAAGAGCGTTCACGTAAGGATGCCAGTGTTGAAGTGGATGATTGGGTAATTCTGAAGGATGGTGCAGATGAGAAATTTGTAGGATATGATACCCTTGAAACTGACACCTATATTACGAGGTACAGAAAAGTTAATTCAAAAGGTAAGACTTTTTACCAGATAGCACTGGCTGAAACTCCTTTCTATGCTGAGTCGGGCGGACAAACAGGTGATACGGGAACTCTTGAAGTTGGTGGTAAGGTTATCAGTGTTGACGACACGAAAAAAGAGAATAACCTGATTATCCACATTTGTCCTGCAATTCCCGAGTCAGTCGACCAGCCGGTTAAAGCCAGGGTATCAGAAAGCAGCCGTGTGAGTACTGCAAACAACCATTCAGCCACCCATCTTCTTCACCAGGCACTCCGGACGGTTCTTGGTACACATGTTGAACAGAAGGGCTCTTATGTGCATCCAGACTACCTGCGATTCGACTTTGCACATTTCCAGAAGATGAGCGACGAAGAAATCATGGTTGTTGAAAAGATGGTTAATTCTCTAATCCGTAAGAATTTCAGCCGCGAAGAATTCAGGTCAATTCCCATAGAAGAAGCAAGGCAGAAAGGGGCTCTTGCACTTTTTGGAGAAAAGTATGGCGACCATGTTAGGATGATCAGGTTTGGCGAATCGATTGAGCTATGCGGGGGAACCCATGTACCTGCTACAGGACAGATAGGTTTGTTTAAGATAGTATCAGAATCGGCTATCGCTGCAGGTGTCAGAAGAATTGAGGCCATCACTGGTGAAAAGGCTGAAGAATTCTATCATAACCAGAATGAACTACTAAATGAACTTAAGGCTATACTTAAGAATACTACTGATCCTGTAAAAGCTGCAAAAAACCTGCTTGATGAGAATGCTGAACTTAAGTCAGTCATTGAAAAGGCAACAGCCGAGAAAGTGAACAACATATACCATCAGCTTTCAGAACAATACAAACAGTATGAAAACTACAGGCTGATAACAGCTAAGCTGAGCATAGACCCAAATGCAGTGCGCGACCTCACATTCAGGTTATTACATGGCACAGAAGATCTTATCGTAATAATAGGTTCAGCTTACGAGGGCAAACCTCTGCTTACAGTTGCTGTAGCAGAACCACTCGTTAAAAGTAAAGGCATTAATGCATCAACAATAATCAAAGAACTTGCTAAAGAAATAAAAGGTGGTGGTGGCGGACAGCCTCATTATGCCACTGCAGGAGGCAAAGATGCATCAGGACTTGACAACGCTTTAAATAAAGCCATCAGTTTGTTGTAATTGATTAGATTTTGTTTGACATTTGCGCGGCAAAGCTGAAACATTTTATTCAGTGACTTGTTATTAAGCATTAAACAACCGCTAAACATCAGAGTTGACGTGAAAATGATCAAATACTCAATCAAAGATCTCGAACAATTATCAGGAATCAAGGCACATACCATCCGCATCTGGGAAAAAAGGTATGGTTTGTTTGAGCCCGAGAGAACACCTACCAACATAAGGTATTATTCAGACGAAGATCTCAAAAAACTGTTGAACGTTACTATACTTAACAGAAACGGATTTAAGATCTCGAATATCGTCTCAATGGATAATCATGAGATTAATGACAGGATCATTGAAATTTCTGATTCATTCCATGACTTTACCAACCAGATTGAGCAACTTACCCTTGCAATGATTGACTTTGATGAAGTTCGCTTTGAAAGAGTTCTCTCATCATCAGTTATAAAAATAGGGTTTGATGAAACTGTCAGAAGGATTCTTTATCCTTTCTTTGAGCGCATCGGGGTGTTATGGCAGATAGGCACTATTTATCCTGCCCAGGAGCATTTTGTTTCAAATCTGATCAGACAGAAACTCATTATAGCTATTGACGGACAGGTTGGCAATATAAGAGAAAACCCGCTGACGTTTTTACTTTTCCTTCCACCCAACGAATGGCATGAACTGGGATTGTTATTCTATAACTATCTACTAAGAAGAGCCGGACATAACGTAATATACCTGGGCCAATCACTGCCCTTGGAAGACCTTGCCGAGATAAAGTCGAAGCAGCATATTGATTATGTACTCACATCGTTCACTACGCATATAACTAACAAAAAGTTTAATGAGGCAATTAATTCAATCAGTGAATCCTTTAGTCAAACAACAGTATATGTTACCGGTGCACAAGTGATGGAACAAGAACATTTATTCCCGAAGAACATTGAAGTTATTAAACAGGCTGACAAATTCCTGGAACTTGTAGGTGCCTGATTAACAGACACTCATTTCGAGAGATAAAACAAATTTGAAAGGTTGTCCTATTAGTGGACAACCTTTCTCGTTTTATACAATATCTTAACTATTGATTTTCAAGGCTTTCGTTTAAACAAATCACAATACTGGCTTGTTATTCCAATATGCGGACAACGTATGTCCCATTATGGGGTCAAATATGTAATGTTAACATTTATCCACTACTTTAAACGCCTTTTCTTAAACATTTTTTGACGTTATAATCTCCTTCTATCTCAATTGTTTAAGCATTTTGTCAGGGTTGTTTAAATAAAATTGCACAATATTTTAACAACTTTGTTTAAAGCAGCACGGTATTTGTTAAACATCTTATAACCAATTAAAACATGCGAGTTATGACAGCAATTGAGTTCAACAGCAAACTAATCAGTCTCCACGATAACCTTTCATTTTTTGCAAATACACTTACGAGCGACAGGGAGGAAGCCAAAGACCTTATACAGGAGACATATCTTAAAGCATTAATTCATAAAGACAAGTTCGAAGCAAATACTAACCTTAAAGCCTGGACTTATACCATTATGAAGAACACTTTTATAAACAATTACAGGCGTAATCAGAAAGCAAACACCATAGTTGACACCACTGAAGATTTATATTTCCTTAATATACCACGCCGTTCTGACTTTGTATCTCCCGACTCTCAGTTACAGACTAAGGAGATAGAAGCAGCTGTTGCTAAACTGGAAGAAGACCAGCGCACTCCGTTTGAGATGCATACTGAAGGCTACAAATACAAGGAGATAGCTGAAAATCTAAACCTTTCCATTGGAACTGTAAAGAGCAGGATATTCTTTACCAGGAAGAAACTTATGGATTCACTTAAAGAGTTTAATAGTTAGTGTGTTTATTACCAAGCCGCCAAAAGAGGTTGTCTTTAAAAAGATAGCCTCTTTTTTTTTGATCGAACTAATTTGGATTTGTGTTTCATACGTTTCTCATACGTCTTTCATACGTCTTTTATACGTCTCAACACGTATGAAAGACGTATGAAAGACGTATGAAATACGTATGAAACACGAACTAAACCCGAATTAAACATGCATAAAAATCGAAAAGGGTGAGGAAATTACCCCACCCTTTTTTGATATTCAATAAATAAACTGCTTACTTTTCTTCAACTGCTATTTCAGCAGGCTGCGATTTATGGAACGGAAGAGTAAAATAGAAAGTTGAACCCTGGCCGGGAACCGATTCTGCCCACATATTGCCACCCATCATTTCAACAAATTTCTGTGAGAGGGTAAGTCCCAGTCCTATCCCTCCGAAATTGCGTGTGTTGCTGTCGTCCACCTGCCTGAAGCTTTTAAATATCACATCAAGCTTCTCCTGAGGGAAACCAAGGCCTGTATCTTTAACATAGAATTGCACCATTGAATCATCCTTCAGGTCGTAACCTATCTCAATATTACCTTCGTTTGTGTACTTCAGGGCATTCTCAACAAGGTTATAGAGGGTTTGCCGCAGTTTCCTCGGATCTGTATAGATGGTAAATGAACTGTCCTTGTTTAACTTTTTAAACTTGAGATTGACATTTTGTTTATCATTCATTTCCTTCTCCATGTTGAAGAAAGCCACAAGGCTTGAAATCATTTCATTCACCTGGCATTCCTCCCTGTACATATCGGTAATGCCCGATTCAATAAGGGCGATATTGAGGATTTCATCCATCATATCCAACAGCTTATTACTGTTCTTGTGGATAATGTCAATATACTGATTGTTTTCTTCCTCACTGCCTGGCTCTGCCTGGAGCAAGGATGAGAACCCCATGATAGCATTCAGGGGAGTCCGGATTTCATGCGACATATTGGCCAGGAAAGATGACTTAAGTTTATCCGACTCCTCGGCATGTTTTTTTACCTGTTCAAGTTCTGTCCTCAGTTGTTCAGACAGATCAACAGCCTCCTCAAGTCTTGCTTTTAGCTCTTTGTTTTCCTTAAATGCTTTTCGCGAAAGCATATTTATGACTATGGCTGCAATAAAAAGAAGTAATGCTATAATTACCGGCACAGGAAATGCAGCAATAGTAAGCAAGTAAGTATGTGACATAGAATGGGGTTATACATTCAAAGATAATCAAAAAACACACCGTTTTTACCTTGATTCATATACAATTCTGTGAATACCTGTATCGTAAGGTTTAAAAATAATTTCTTTGAGCCAATTATAATGATCGGGATTATTTACAAAATCAAGCCGGTTGGTATCAATAACCAGGATTCTTATACCTGTAAGCTTTCCCAGGTATTCAAAGTATCCTTCCTGTAATCTCTCAAGGTAAGCGTGTTCAATGTCCTGTTCGTACGACCTTCCCCTGAGTATAATGTTTGACTTTAGGCGCGATACTGATGCGTAGAGGTATACAACAAGATCAGGTGAAGGAAGTGACAGGTTGATGATATTAAAAAGCCTTGTATAAAGATTGAATTCATCCTCCTGCAGTGTAGCCTTGGAAAAGATCAGCGATTTGCTGATAAAATAATCAGAAACAATAAGATTCCTGAAGATATCAGTTACTGATAACTCATTCTTTAATTGCTGGAAACGACTTGCCAGGAACGATAATTCAAGTGGAAAGGCATACTTCTCAGGATCCTTGTAGAACTTTGGAAGAAATGCATTGTCTTCAAACTGTTCCAGTATCAGTCGTGAATCAAGATCACGCGAAAGCATGGTGGCCAGGGAGGTTTTCCCTGCGCCTATTGTTCCCTCTATTGCAATGTAATTATACATCAGTAAAAAATTCTTTAAGCGCGTTTAACCCACAAAGGATCTTGGCATTCTTCCAGTAACCCGGTAACATTCTTTTTAAAAACTGGATGCACAAAAAACGGAGCGATTTCTGCAAGCGGCACCAGCACAAATTTACGCAGATGTAACCTTTCATGGGGAATTATCAGCCCCGGTTGATCAACAATTTCCTTGTTGTAGAACAAGATATCAATATCGATGGTCCTTGGTTCATTCTTTACTTCCCCCCTTGTTCGCCCCAGTTCCGATTCTATCTGCGATATCATTGAAAGCAAATCTAAAGGACTAAGCTCAGTTTTAAGCAGTATAACCTTATTAATATATGCCGGAGAATTTTCAGCACCCCATGGTTCTGTTTCATAAAGTGATGATGCACAGACCACTTCACCTGCCTTTTCTTCAATCAGGCAGATAGCATCCCTGATATATGATTCACGCCGTCCAAGGTTGCTGCCAAGCAGCAGGTAAGCATCATTCATTCATTAATATTTACAGGCAAATGTACTCGGTTTTTTAATTTATTATAACTTTGACTTGACAACTAACATTCAAACATCCATGAAACAGTTTTTTAAATTCATGCTTGCCTCGATGGCCGGGTTCATACTCACAATGTTCATTATGGCTTTCGTCGCATTTATCTTCATTGCCTCGGTAATCAGTATTGCCAGCAAGCAGGAGACAGGCATTGAACCTAACTCGGTCTTACATCTTAAGTTTGACCAGGCTATTCCGGAGAGAAGTCCGGCATCACCATTCTCTTTCAGCTCAACTGAAATCTTCAAAAGCACAAATGTGCCCGGTTTACTCGAAACACTCGACCTTATCAAGGCTGCGGCCTCTGACGACAAGATCAAAGGCATTTATCTCGACCTCAGTGATATTCCATCAGGACTGGCTACCATGGAAGAGATAAGGAATGAGCTTCTTGAATTTAAAAAGTCGGGTAAGTTCATCTATGCTTATGGCGAAATGTACTCACAGAAGGCATATTATCTCGCAACTGTTGCTGATGAGATATATGTAAATCCTGAAGGAGCAATTGATTTTAAAGGTCTGTCAGGGCAGGTACTTTTCCTCAAAGGATTACTTGAAAAACTGGAAATTGACCCCCAGATCATAAGGCACGGAAAGTATAAGAGTGCTATTGAGCCCCTTATTTCGGATAAAATGAGCGAAGCCAACAAAGAGCAGACCCTTACTTACATCAGTTCTATTTGGAACCATATGTTATCAGGCATAAGCCAGACTAGGAAGATTGACACAGCTCAGCTTATGCTTGTGGCAGATTCACTTCTATTACAGACTGCAGAAGATGCTGTAACCTACGGCCTTGCTGATCAGGCTTATTACAAAGACCAGGTAATTGAAAAGCTTAAAAACAAGTTGGGCCTTGGTACTGACGATAAGATAAAGCTCGTATCACTGGCTAAGTATAAAGACAGCAAACCCGCTAAGAACGAAAAGATATCAAGGAATAAGATCGCTATTATCTATGCTGTTGGGGATATTTCCGGAGGGGAAGGCTCTGATGAGGCCATAGGATCTGAAAGAATATCAAAGGCTATCCGCAAAGCAAGGATGGACAGCACCATTAAAGCCATTGTTTTCCGTGTAAACTCACCGGGAGGCAGTGCCCTTGCATCAGATGTTATCTGGCGTGAAGTAACCCTTGCAAGAGAGAAGAAGCCAGTTGTTGTGACCATGGGTGACCTCGCAGCTTCGGGTGGATATTACATTGCATGTGCTGCCGATACTATCCTGGCAAATCCAACAACTCTCACAGGATCAATTGGCGTATTCGGCGTTATTCCAAATTTCCAGAAATTCTTCAACAACAAACTCGGCGTTACCTTTGATAATGTAAAGACCAATGACAATGCCGGCTATATTTCAGTTACACGCCCAATGACATCTTATGAGGAAGCTGTAATAACCCGCTCCGTTGAAAGAACATACAGTACTTTTATCACCCATGTGGCAGAAGGCAGGTCAATGCAGGTTGCTGATGTTGACAGTATCGGACAGGGAAGAGTATGGAGTGGTATTGATGGCTTACGCATAAATCTTGTTGATGAAACCGGCGGCTTAAGAAAAGCTATTGAAATTGCATCTAACATGGCAGGACTTGATGATTACCGCATTGTTAGTCTTCCCGCTCAAAAAGATCCATTTACTCAGATCATGGAGGATCTTTCCGGCAATCCATCTGATAGCAAGTTAAAAGAGCAGTTTGGTGTATTATACCCGTTCATCAGGGAGATACAGTATCTCTCAACCATCAATGGTGTGCAGGCGAGAATGCCGTACACTATAGAGGTGCATTGATTCAGGATTCAGGATTCAGATTCAGGATTCAAATTGATTTGAGATTTGAAATTTGAGATTTGAGATTACACTCACTTTTAAAAATACAGGGATGGGAATAAGGGCGCAAATTGATGCACTTATTCCCATCCTTTTTTTATTCTGATTGACACATCAAGCTCCCTTCTCCTCAGGGAGAAGGGCGGGGGAATGAGGTGTTGGCACCCCTTCAGGAGAAGGGCAGTGGGATGAGGTATCCGGGTGGATGAGGTGTTAAAAACCTTTCAATCCTTTTAAACGAAGCACTGATTTTAAACTGTCGGATCCTTTAATATTATCCCCGTAAAGGTTGGGTTCCCAATCTCCATACATTGAATTAGGAAGAACAATAAAGCGTTTGCCAAATTCATTCTTTACGTCGTCAACTGCAGCACTCCGTGCAGCATTTGGTTTCTCATCAAACAGGTAGCTAAAATCACCCAGGTTATCACCGAAAAGAAGTGAGATATGGTATTTTTCAACCAGAGCCTTCCTCCTGCCCTCTTTGCTGTTATCTGTAGTCCTTGTAATTACATGCTCCGGATCAGCATTGGGAAACCCGAGCTTCTGCAGGTTTTTGATGGTTACATCTTTCAGATGGTCTTTACGGTTAGTGACATAAAAGATACTCACTCCGTAACCTTTGGCATAATTCAGGAACTCAAGTGAGCCGGGCACTGCTTCCGCAGATGCTTTCTGGCACCATTCATCCCAGCGGGTTGGGTAATTGATATTCTTGAGAATACACTCAGCCTGGTAAGGACTGTTGTCAAGCACAGTTTCATCCACATCGAGAACGATAATACGGTGTTTGTCAACCTGCTTGTCTGCGAGGTCTTTGTCGAGCATCATCCTTCCGGTATTGTATGCCTGGTAACAGAGAGCACGGTATTCAGCAGCCTGCTGGTGATAAAGGACACCCAGCACCATGTATTCATTCTTCCTGAATGTTGAATCGGCTTGCTGTTGAAGTTCAGTAGCAGTTTTATTCTTTTCAAGTGTAAGAGTCTTATCGTCCGGCGATTGTCTTTTACAACCGGCAAAGGCAATTAATAAAATGAGGGCAGGGATGGTTAGTTGTTTCATAGCGGTATTGTTAAAAATAAAAGAGCCGGATTGTTGAATCCGGCTCTAAAATTAGGAAGATTTTGTTTATTCCTTTGTCTCAAAAACATGTCCTGCCATGCGGCGGTAGCTATTATGCCTCCACTTTGCATTTTCTTCAGCTGCTTTGAAAAGTTCAGCTGCTTCAACAGGGAACGATTTTCTGAGTGAGGTATACCTTACTTCTGAGTTAAGGAAAGCCTGGAATTTGGTAAAATCAGGTTCTTTGGAATCCATCTGGAATGGGTTCTTACCTTCAGCTTCAAGCATTGGGTTGTACCTGTACAGACTCCAGTAACCTGATGCTACAGCCAGTTCCTGCTGTTCCTGGGCCTTACCCATACCAGCTATGATACCATGGTTGATACATGGTGAATAAGCGATGATGAGTGATGGTCCCGGATATGCTTCAGCTTCACGGAGAGCTTTAAGGTATTGTGTCTGGTTAGCACCCATAGCAACCTGGGCAACATAAACATAGCCATAACTCATAGCCATCATACCGAGGTCTTTCTTACGGATCTTCTTACCACTGGCAGCAAATTTGGCAACTGCTCCCACAGGTGTGGATTTAGAAGCCTGTCCACCAGTATTTGAGTAAACTTCAGTATCCATAACGAGTACGTTAACATCTTCGCCTGATGCAAGTACATGGTCGAGTCCACCATATCCGATATCATAAGCCCAACCGTCGCCACCGAACATCCAAACTGATTTCTTGATAAAGTACTGTTTCAGTTCGAGAAGTTCTATAGCTTCAGGAGTACCGAGGCTTTCAAGCAGAGGTAACAGTTTTGCGGTTGCAGTTTTAGATGCTTCAGCATTATCTTTACCTGTTATCCATTCCAGGCTTGCTTGTTTGAGTTCATCACTATAATTACCAGTAACGAAAGCACCAAGTTTTTCAGCAACCCTGTCGCGCAGTTTAGAAATAGCTGTTGCCATTCCAAAGCCGTACTCAGCATTGTCTTCGAAGAGTGAGTTTGCCCATGCAGGACCATGGCCCTGAGCGTTAACAGTGTAAGGTGTTGAAGGAGCTGAACCACCATAGATTGAGGAACAACCTGTGGCATTAGCAACCATCATCCTGTCGCCGTAGAGCTGGGTGATTAATTTGATATAAGGAGTTTCACCACAACCGGTACAAGCACCAGAGAACTCAAACAATGGCTGGGCAAACTGGCTGTTCTTGATATTCTGTTCTTTTACAGCAATAGTATCCTTATAAGTAACATTCTTTGTGATGGCTGTCCAGAGATCCTGCTGAGGCATCTGGCTTTCGAGAGATTTCAGTACAAGTGATTTCTCCTTTGAAGGACATGTATCAACGCAGTTACCGCAACCTGTACAGTCGAGTGGGCTGAGCTGTATGCGGAACTGTAGTCCGTCGAAAGTTTTTGGTACAGCTTTCAGTGCCGGAGTACCTTCAGGCAGGTTAGCCATTTCTTCCGGACTGATGAGGAACGGACGGATACAAGCGTGAGGACAAACGTATGAACACTGGTTACACTGGATACAGTTCTGTGGCTGCCATTCAGGAACATTAACTGCAATACCACGCTTTTCATATGCAGTGGTGCCTGCAGGGAAAGTACCGTCTTCGCGGCCTAAGAAAGCACTTACTGGCAAATCATCACCTTTCATGGCGTTGATTGGCTTAACAACCTTCTTAATGAATTCAGGGGCCTCAGTTTCGTCAACAATAGCTTCAGCGGAAATAGTCTTCCATGATTCAGGAATATTAACCTTTATCACTTCTCCTCCCCTGTCGATAGCTGCATTATTCATGCTTACAACTTCTTCGCCCTTTTTGCCGAAGTCCTTCAGAACAGCTTTCTTCATATAGTCAACAGCAGTGCTGTAAGGAATAACCTCTGAAATCTTGAAGAATGCAGACTGCATGATGGTGTTGGTTCTTCCGCCAAGGCCGATTTCTTCTGCAATTACAGTAGCATTGATGATATAGAAATCAATTTCGTTATCAGCAATGAAACGCTTCATGTAGTCAGGAATACGGTTTAAGGTTTCTTCCTCACTCCACAGGCTGTTGAGGAGGAATGTTCCGCCTTTCTTGAGGCCTTTCAGCATATCATACTTATCAAGATAAGCAGGTACGTGGCAGGCAACAAAGTCAGGAGTATTAACCAGATAGGGTGAACGGATAGGTGAATCACCAAAGCGGAGGTGTGAAGTTGTTACACCGCCTGACTTCTTGGAGTCGTAAGCAAAGTATGCCTGGCAATATTTATCGGTTGTATCTCCAATGATCTTGATAGAGTTTTTGTTAGCACCTACAGTACCGTCAGCACCAATTCCGTAAAACTTAGCCTGGAAGGTTCCTTTATTGGCGAGGTTAATTTCGGGTAATAAAGGAAGTGAGGTAAAGGTAACATCGTCAACGATACCAAGGGTAAAATGATTCTTAGGCTCATTCATCTTCAGGTTATTGAAAACAGAGATGATCATGGCAGGAGTAGTATCCTTTGAGCTTAAGCCATAGCGGCCGCCAACAATGATTGGTTTTTCAGGACGATCGTAGAATGCTTCTTTAACATCAAGGTAAAGAGGTTCGCCGTTAGCACCGGGTTCTTTTGTACGGTCGAGCACACAAACACGTTTAACGGTTGAAGGCATAACCTTAAAGAAATATTTTGTTGAGAAAGGCCTGTAAAGGTGAACTGAAACAAGTCCTAACTTCTGCCCCTGGGCATTGAGGTAGTCAATAACTTCCTTAATGGTATCATTTATTGAACCCATGGCAACAAGTACATTTTCTGCATCCGGAGCACCATAATAAGTGAATGGATGATATTCACGGCCGGTGAGTTTAGTGATTTCCTGCATGTACTCTTCAACCATATCAGGAAGTGCGTTGTAGAATGGGTTAGCAGCTTCGCGTGACTGGAAATAAATGTCAGGATTCTGGGCTGTACCGCGGGTAACAGGATGTTCAGGATTGAGTGCCCTGTTGCGGAAAGCTTTCAGTGCATCCCAGTCGAGAAGTTTTGCCATATCTTCATTGGAAGGAGCTTCGGCTTTCTGGATTTCATGTGAAGTACGGAAGCCATCGAAGAAATGGAGGAAAGGTACACGAGAACGGATAGCTGTTAAATGTGCAACACCGGCAAGGTCAAAAATCTCCTGTACACTACCGGTAGCCAGCATAGCAAAACCTGTCTGGCGTGTTGAGTAAACATCGGAATGGTCGCCGAAAATAGAGAGCGCCTGGGCAGCAAGACTGCGAGCTGAAACATGGAAAACAGCGGGAAGAAGTTCACCAGCCATTTTGTACATGTTAGGTATCATCAACAATAAACCCTGTGAGGCTGTATATGTGGTGGTTAATGCGCCTGCCTGTAAGGAACCGTGCACAGCACCGGCAGCACCGGCTTCTGATTGCATTTCAGTAACCTTAACAGTTTCTCCAAAGATATTCTTACGTCCATGGGCTGCCCACTCGTCGACGTACTCAGCCATAGTAGAGGAAGGTGTGATTGGATAAATGGCAGCAACTTCACTAAACATGTAGGCGATATGTGCCGCTGCATAATTCCCGTCACATGTAACAAAATTCTTCTTTTTTGTCATATCGGTTATTGGTTTAAAACACTCATTTACAATACTTTCTGGGTATTCGCCAAAAGCTTTACAAAATTACTCATTTTTAAGAATACAGGATTGAAATTGCACTTTTAAATGCCTGATTATCCCTAATTTATACTGAGTTTAAATTACTGGAGTACTTAATTGTTAATGGTTGTGAGAATTGTGTTCAACAAAAGCGCTTCTTACTTGTTATTAACCCAAACATAAAAACTGGGAGGTTGAGATGACTGAAGCATCAGTTAATTACATGGGTATTAAGCTTGCCAATCCTATCATTATTGGTTCAAGCAATATGGTTGATGATCCGGAATTCCTTAAGAAACTTGAAGATGCCGGCGCTGCAGCCATAGTATTCAAGTCACTCTTTGAGGAGCAGATTCAGCTTGAAAGCCTGCAATTCCATACAGAGATGGAATTATACAATGAAAGAAGTGCCGAATCAATTAACCTTTACCCCGATATGCAACATGCAGGCCCTGCTGAGCATTTGTACAAACTGGCACTGGCAAGGAAAAAAGTTACTATTCCCCTTATCGGAAGCCTTAATTGTATCTTTACAGAAACATGGGTTGAATGGGCAAAAATGATCGAGTCAACCGGTGTTGACGGCCTTGAACTTAATTTCTTCAGTGTACCACGCGATTTCAACACTCCCGCTGCTTCTATTGAACAGGAGCAGATATCGATAGTTAAACAGGTTTGCCAGTCTGTGAAAATCCCAGTAAGTGTTAAATTAAGTCCTTACTATACCAATACACTCCAGGTCATCAGTGAGATGAAAGAAGCCGGTGCCAAAGGGTTTGTACTGTTCAACAGGCTATTTGAACCTGATGTATCAGTAACCACGTTAAAGCATATATCACCGTTTAACCTCAGTGAACCTGGGGATTACAGGCTTTCACTCCGTTACACCGGGATCTTATACAACAATATTGACGCTTCACTCATTGGTGCTACAGGTATTCACAGCGGAATGGATGCAGTAAAACTAATACTTGCCGGTGCTGACGCGGTGCAGGTAGTAAGTGCCATCTATCTGAAAGGTGCTGAAGCTATTGAATCAATGCTTGCTGAGATCAGGAAATTCATGGAAGAACATAACTTTACTTCCTACAACGATTTCAGGGGCTTACTTTCAAAGAAAAACACCAAAGATCCCTACGTATACAAAAGAGCACAGTATGTAGACCTCCTGCTTCACTCCGACAAGGTGATGAAAGTCAACAGAATGGTTTAGTCATGGCCCGCTGTCCCTGGCCTTCCAACGACGACCTGATGATCAGGTACCATGATGAGGAATGGGGTGTTCCGTTGCATGACGACAGGAAGCTCTTTGAATTCCTTGTTCTTGATGCATTCCAGGCAGGCCTTAGCTGGAAAACCATACTTCACAGGAGGGAAAATTTCAGGAAGGCTTTCGACAATTTTGATCCGTATAAGATTGCTGACTATGATGAGTCGGACTTCAATCGTCTGATGAATGATGCCGGCATTATCCGTAATAAGGCTAAGATCAATGGAACAATTAAGAATGCCAGGGCGTTTTTACTGGTGGTGAAAGAATTTGGCAGTTTCGATAAATATATCTGGCGGTTTACAAATTACCAGACTATAGTTAACCACTGGAATGATAACAGCCAGGTACCTGCTTCCACCAAAGAATCAGATGCTATGAGCAAGGATATGAAGAAGAGGGGCTTTGCTTTCTGCGGCTCAACCATATGCTATGCTTTTATGCAAGCTGCCGGGCTGGTTAATGACCACCTAACCTCATGTTTCAGGTACTCTCAAACTATCATGTAATTTCAGGCTTATATCACTTCTGAATCTGAGGCGAAAGCGTTAGCCTGATAATAGCGTACAACATTACAGCCGCACTTATCCACTGAATCGGGCTCAGTAAACGGCCATTGAAGATATAATCAAATACAATGGCTGACAAAGGGAAGAACAATTCCATAATCGTTGCCAGCATAGCAGGCACTTTCCTTAACCCATAGTAGTACAAGAAAATAGCTCCTGAACCTACAGTAAGTGAGATAATGATGATGATCATCCAATTGTGCGGGGTAACAACACTGAACTCAGAAAGCTGACCACTGAACAGAACAAATACCAGCATAATCAATGCTGTGAACCCATACCTGAAGAACGAGGCCGCAAAAAAGCTAAGTTTCCTGAGCACTCCTTTACCCATTACAGTAGATGAACCGAATGCAAACGCTGCAATAAGTGAATACCCAGCAGCCAGTGGAGTGTTTGAACCTGTTTTAAAGTCAGGCAGTGAAACACCGAAAGTGAGAAAATAGCTGGCAATTACTGCAATGCCAGCCCAAAGAAAAAAGCGTTCACGCATTTTTTCACCAAGAAAGAAATAAGCCAGCGTAATGGCAAATACCGGCTGCAACTTCTGCAGCAGTACAACGATTGAAAGATCACGGAATTCTACAAGGAAGAGTGCCCTCACAATGGCCATGGTTCCAAGTGCTCCACCTGTAAGGGCAACAAGCATCAGCAGGCCTATATCTTTTGCATTCAGCAACGATAACTGCCTGTATTCCCTGAAGAGGAACAGATTCATTAAAAGGTATGGTATCAGATGTACTATGAAAACGACAAATCCGATTTTCAGGTTATAAAGCTGGGGTGTAAGGACGATACCATCGAGTCCCCACATCATGGCTGCAATGCAAATGGACAGGGACCCTACAAAAACCGAAGAACGCAGCAGATTAGTCACTATAGTATTATTAGGTTATTTGGTAATCAGAAGAGCAATCTTGCTTCACTTTTCAGGAATTCCAGTGCGTTAGTAATATCTGATGTTTCAGCATTGACCTCTTCCTGGAAAATAATCTGGGCGAGTTCACTTGCCGGGGCATCGGGTGCCATTTTTGCAGCAGCATTGTTAATAGCTGTAATTGCTGATTCACGGGCAGTTTTTACCAGCCTCCATGCTTCGGATGAAATATACAACTGCTGTGAAAGATTATGATCGAACTCTTCCCTAATGTTATTCACAAGGCTCTGCTGGAGCTGGGCTGCGGTCTGTGATATCAGCACATTGCGCATTACAAGCTGAGAAGCCTCCATCCGTTCAAGAAGCAACACCACCCTTTCATATGCCTGTAACCTCACCGGGGTAATGATCTCCTTATTTTTAAGACCTATCTTTACAACAAGTTTTTCCTTCTCCGTCTTAACATAATAACGCACAATTATCCATGCCGAAATACCTATCACAAGGGCAGGTATTAACATTAAAAGCAACTCCCTTAGCAGTGTCATATGTCAGAATATAAATAAGATGCAAATATCGGAAATCTTTTCATTTTACTAACCCATTCCTTGCTTAGGGTGTTTTTATTTCATTATTTTGCCACTCGTAAGAAACCATTTTGGTATGTACACTACAGTTAATATTATGCTATCCGATCGAATTAACCGGTTGTCAGAATCCGAAACACTGGCAATGACCAGGAAATGCCGGGAACTTAAAGAAAATGGAATTGATGTAATAAACCTGAGTATCGGGCAACCCGATTTCAACACTCCGGAATATATCAAACAGGCTGCTATAAGGGCTATGGAACAAAATTTCACTGCCTACCCCCCTGTTAACGGATTTGCTGACTTACGCAATGCTATTTGCCAGAAACTGAAACGGGATAACAACCTCGATTATAAACCCGAGCAGGTAGTAGTATCAACCGGTGCAAAACAGGCCCTTGCCAACACAATCATGAGCCTGGTGAATCCGGGTGATGAAGTTATTCTTCCTGCCCCTTACTGGGTTTCATATAAAGAACTTGTGAAGCTTGCAGAAGGTACATCGGTTGTAATCCAGGCAACTGTTGAGAATGATTTCAAGATTACACCGGCTCAACTGGAAGAAGTAATAACCGAAAAAAGCCGCGTATTCCTATTCAGCAGTCCCTGTAATCCTACAGGGTCAGTTTATTCAAGGGAAGAACTGGAAGCATTGGTAAAAGTATTTGAGAAATACCCCAATATCTATATCATTTCTGATGAGATCTATGAACTCATCAATTTTGTCGGCAAGCATGAATCTATTGCACAGTTTGAATCAGTAAGGGACAGGGTGATCATAGTCAATGGAGTATCAAAAGGTTTTGCTATGACCGGCTGGCGTCTTGGTTACCTTGTTGCACCGCTCGAAATAGCCAAGGCATGTGATAAGATACAAGGACAGATTACCTCAGGTGCATGCAGCATATCACAAAAAGCTGCGGTTGCTGCAATGCTTACTGACCCGCATACTTCACCTGAACTTCAGCACATGGTTGATGTCTTCAAGAAAAGAAGAGAATTGTTTTACGGGCTGTTGAAAGAAATTCCGGGCTTCAAAACAAATTATCCTGAGGGAGCTTTCTATTTCTTCCCTGATGTGACTGCCTATTTCGGAAAGAAAGACGGTTACTTTGAAATAAACAATGCAACTGATCTTTGTAACTACCTGCTTGACACAGCGTATGTTGCAATTGTTTCAGGTGAAGCATTCGGCAATCCTGACTGTATACGCCTTTCCTATGCATGTTCAGAACCCGAGCTCATTGAATCAGCACGCCGTATAAAAGAAGCACTTTCAAGGCTTGTTTAACCGGTGAGGTTAGTTGTGTATTTTTTAGAATCAACCGTTTACTATAATATCCTTCAACCTTTATTAACTTTGTTGTTCAATATTCGTTAATTGAGTTGACATTATATCTCAAATGATATAGCGAAGGAATATAACAGAGAGAAATGGATCATAAAAACCAGACCCCGGTAAATTTTGCCCTTATAGGTGCCGCGGGTTATATTGCACCCCGCCATATGCGGGCTATTAAAGATACCGGCAACAACCTTGTAACTGCCCTTGATAAATTCGACAGTGTAGGTATTATCGACAGCTACTTTCCTGATGCTTTCTTCTTCACTGAGCCTGAGCGCTTCGACAGGCACCTTGACAAACTCAGGAGAAAAGGTGACCAGAAGATAGACTATGTTAGTATCTGTTCACCAAACTACCTTCACGATTCACATTTACGCCTGGCCCTGAGGAATCAGGCTAATGCCATCTGTGAAAAACCACTTGTACTCAATCCCTGGAATGCTGATGCACTCATGGAGATTGAAAAGGAAACAGGCAAATCAGTAAATACCATCCTGCAACTCAGGCTGCACCCGGCTATTATTGCCCTGAAGAAACAAGTTGATGAAGCACCGGCAGATAAAATATTTGATGTTGACCTTACTTACATAACAAGCAGGGGCCGTTGGTACTACATAAGCTGGAAAGGTGATACAGAAAAATCTGGCGGTGTTGCAACTAATATAGGCATCCATTTCTTTGATATGCTGCTCTGGATATTCGGAGAACTCAAGAGCAATGTTGTTCATATTTCGGAGCGCGACAGGGCTGCAGGTTACCTTGAACTCAAAAAGGCCAGGGTAAGGTGGTTCCTCAGCATTAATGAAAATACACTTCCCGAAACTGCAAGGTTGGCCGGTAAACGCACATTCCGCTCTCTTGCCATTGAAGGTGAGGAATTTGAATTCAGCGAAGGTTTTACTGACCTTCACACCGAATCGTACAGGCATATCCTGGCAGGCCATGGATTTACAATCAGGGATGCTGTTCCCAGTATACAGGTAGCGCATGCTATCAGGAATGCTGAAGTAAAAGGATTAAAAGGTGAATACCATCCTTTCCTTAAGGCCTGACCAGAATTAATTTGGAAATACATATAACAGTGTTGCTTACAACACGCAGCAATAACAAGAAAATATTATCCCTATGAATGATTCAATTAGTATTTGCATTATCGGACTTGGCTATGTTGGACTTCCCCTTGCAGTAGAATTTGGAAAGAAATACCCTGTCACCGGTTTTGATATAAACCAGGCCAGGATTGATGAATTAAAAAGAGGGCACGACCGCACACTTGAAACATCTGATGAAGACCTCAAAGCTGCTATATATCTTGAATATACTACCAACATAGAGGATACCAGGAAATGCAACTATTATATAATCACAGTTCCGACTCCCATTGACCATCATAAAAGGCCTGACCTTACGCCTCTTATCAAAGCATCTGAAACGGTAGGAAAGGTTCTTAAAAAAGGTGATATTGTGATTTATGAATCAACAGTTTACCCGGGGGCAACTGAAGAAGACTGCGTGCCGGTATTAGAGAAGTTCAGCGGACTGAAGTTTAATACTGATTTTTATTGTGGTTATTCACCTGAACGAATTAATCCGGGCGATAAAGTACACACTGTAACCAAAATCCTTAAAGTAACATCAGGATCTACACCAGAAGTAGCTGAGAAGGTTGACCGTCTTTATAAAAGCATTATAGAAGCAGGCACTTACAAAGCCTCAAGCATAAGGGTTGCCGAAGCTGCCAAAGTTATTGAAAACTCGCAGCGCGATATCAATATTGCCTTTGTGAATGAGCTCTCACTCATCTTCAACAAGATGGGCATTGACACCCAGGAGGTACTACAGGCAGCAGGCACTAAATGGAATTTCCTCAAGTTCACTCCCGGACTAGTAGGAGGCCACTGCATAGGAGTAGATCCGTACTACCTCACTCACAAAGCACAGGAACTGGGTTATAATCCAGAGATCATCCTTGCAGGCAGGAGGCTTAACGACAACATGGGTTTTTATGTAGCCAACCGCGTTATAAAGAAAATGATCGGTCGTGGACATACTGTTGCAGGAAGTAAAGTGCTTATCCTGGGGATAACTTTCAAGGAAAATTGTCCTGATATCCGTAACTCAAGGGTTATAGATGTGATTAATGAATTCAGGGAGTACTCTTGCGAAGTAGATGTTTTCGACCCGTGGGCTGATGCTTCAGAGGTAATGCATGAATATAGTGTGAAACTCATTGACCAACCAGGACAAGGGTATGATGCCATTGTACTTGCCGTGGCACATAATGAGTTCCGCGATATGGACCTGAAAGCTCTTGGTAACGGGAATACTGTTATCTATGATATTAAGGGACTTCTTGATAAAGCCCTGGTTGATGAACGTTTATAAGAAAAGATTGTATTTACAGAAAAGGCTGCCGGTTGGCAGCCTTTTTAGATTTATTTAAGCGGGAATCCATCAGATGCCCATATGCGCATGGTGCCATGGTCGTCATAGATAAGGTATGCTTCCATGCCCTTATTCTTTTTCAGGTACTCCTTTGTTTTATCCAGTCCAAACACCATAAAGGCTGTTGCATATGCATCAGCAGTCATACAATCATCAGCAATCACTGAAACGCTGAGTAAAGTATGCTGAACCGGGAATCCGGTAGCAGGGTCAATTGTATGGGAGTATTTATGACCGCCTTCAGTAAAGAACTTACGGTAGTTGCCACTGGTTGCAAGAGCTCTGTCTTTAAGGTGCACTGTTAGCTGTATCTGGCGGTCGCTTTCCATACTTTCAGCGGGTTTTTCTATGGCTACATTCCATAAATTACCGTCCGGCTTTTGTCCTTTAGCCAGAACTTCACCACCCACATCAATCAGGTAATTGTCTATTCCGTGATTTTCCAGGAATTTACCGATAACGTCACAGGTATAGCCCTGTGCAATGGCATTATAGTCTATCATCATCTTCTGGTTCGCTTTAATGAGCCTGCCGTTAACCAGAGTTATCTTCTTATAACCAACAAGTGGCATTAAGCTATCAACCATGGCTGAGTCAACTTTACTTCTTTCAGTAAAGCCGAAACCCCAGGCATTAACCAGTGGCATCACGGTAATATCAAAAGCACCTCCAGTGTTTTCAGAAACTTCCATAGCCTTTCTGAATATTTCAGTAAACACCTCGTCAGCTACAACCGTAGTATCGTTATTATTAAACCTGGAGATTACTGATTCCTTTTTATATACAGATGCCGATAGGTCAAAGGCTACAAACAGGCTGTCGATCTGCGGTTGGAGATTTCGGTTATGCTCATCAAAATACGTGATAGCGTAATAAGTACCCTGTGCTTCACCTGTAAATTTAACAGGTTCCACATTTCTGTTACATGAAATTGAAAACAGGACAGTAAAAGTAACCATCATAATTGATACATCGGTATACTTGCGTTCCCAAAGACTGGTTGGTCGTTTCATCGTTTAAGATTTTATGCGAAGTTACAGAGTTATCAGTTTGCCGGATTAAAAAAGGCTGTCTTTTGGATTGACAGCCTTTTTACAGGAAAAGTTAATGAAAAAAATCAGTAATTATCCTCCGAAATCATCGTATGCAATATTTTCCTTCGGAACACCGAGGTTATCCAGCATTTTGAAAACCGCTGAATTCATCATAGGAGGTCCGCAAAGGTAATACTCAATTTCCTCAGGTTCTGAATGTTTGCTGAGGTAATTGTCGAGCACAACCTGGTGTATAAATCCAACATAACCCTGCCAGTTATCTTCAGGTAATGGTTCAGATAAAGCCAGGTTGAACTTGAAGTTAGGAAATTCTTTTTCAATAGCCCTGAAATCTTCTTCATAGAACACTTCTCTCAGCGACCTTGCGCCATACCAGTATGAAACCTTGCGGTTCGACTTTTCAGTATGGAACAGATGGAAAATATGAGAACGGAGGGGAGCCATTCCAGCACCACCGCCGATATAGATCATTTCTTTCTGGGTTGGCTTGATATGGAATTCACCATACGGTCCTGATACCATCACTTTATCGCCGGGTTTACGGGAGAAGATATAGGAAGAACAAATTCCAGGATTAACATTCATAAAGGCGTTCTTCGACCTGTCCCAAGGTGGTGTGGCGATACGGATATTAAGCATCACAATATTACCTTCAGCTGGGTGGTTGGCCATTGAATAAGCACGGAAGATAGGCTCAGGATTCTTCATCTTAAGATCCCACATTTTGAGTTTATCCCAGTCTTCCCTGAATTTCTCTTCAATCACCATATCTTTATAATCAACCTCACAGGCAGGAACGTCGATCTGGATATAACCGCCTGATTCGAAGTCGAGAATTTCACCTTCAGGGAGTTTTACAACGAATTCCTTAATAAAGGTTGCAACATTCTTATTGCTGATGACTTCGCATTCCCATTTCTTGATGCCGAATATTTCCTTTGGTACTCCAATTTTAAGATCACCCCTCACTTTTACCTGGCAACCTAAACGCCAATGGTTTTGCTGTTCTTTCCTTGAGAAATATACCTGCTCGGTTGGCAGAATGTCGCCGGCACCTTCAAATACCTGGCAACGGCACATAGCGCAAGTACCGCCCCCACCACAAGCCGAAGGAAGATAAATCTTTTCATTGGCCAGAGTACTTAAGAGTGTTGATCCGGGTTGTACTTCAATCTCCTTTTCATCATTGATGGTTATTTTTACGTTTCCAGCCGGAGTTAATTTGGCACGAACGTAAAGTAACACACCTACAAGCATTAGGATAATTACAAGAAAAACCGCTATGCTTATTAAAATTATTGAACCAGTTCCCATAATTTCTTTCTTATAAATCTATCGAATAAAATATTATAGTTTGATACCCATGAAGCTCATGAAAGCGATAGCCATCAAACCTGTAATGATAAAGGTGATACCAAGTCCTCTCAAAGGAGCAGGAACATTGGAATACCTTATTTTTTCCCTGATAGCAGCAATAAGAATAATTGCCAGCCACCAGCCTACACCACTTCCGAGTCCAAATACTGTAGCTTCAGCAAGTGTTTCATATTCACGCTCCTGCATGAATAAGGCGCCACCCATAATAGCACAGTTAACAGCAATAAGAGGAAGGAAAATTCCCAAAGAATTGTAAAGTGAGGGACTGAATTTTTCTACAACCATTTCAACAAGCTGAACCATCGCTGCAATAACTGCAATAAACATAATGAAGCTAAGGAAGCTAAGATCCACTCCTCCAAATCCTTCACCTAACCATGCTAAAGCACCTTTCTTTAAAAGATAATTATCAATAAGATAGTTCACCGGAACTGTGATTCCCAAGACAAAAATCACAGCGATACCTAATCCCATTGATGTTTTAACGGTTTTTGAAACAGCGAGGTAAGAGCACATTCCAAGGAAGAATGCGAATATCATATTGTCGACAAAAATCGACTTAATGAATATATTTATCAAATGTTCCATTGTTCAGTGTATTTATGATTTGTCAATGAGATCGTTATTTTTCGCCCTTTGGAACCAGATAATAATTCCAACCAGTATAAGTGCCATTGGAGGAAGGATCATGAATCCATTATTAACATAACCGGCCTCATAGAAAGAAGCAGGAACAATGTTAAAGCCCCATAATGTACCTGAGCCAAGCAATTCTCTGAAGAATGCTACGATAATGAGTATAAGACCATATCCTACACCATTCCCGACGCCATCAAGGAATGATGGCCATGGCCTGTTTGCCATTGCGAAAGCCTCAAGACGTCCCATAACAATACAGTTTGTAATGATAAGTCCCACAAATACAGACAACTGTTTACTTACATCATAAACATAAGCTTTAAGTACCTGGTCGACTAAAATTACGAGTGAAGCAATTACAACCAGTTGCACAATAATCCTGATACGCGGGGGAATGGTATTCCTTAAGAATGATATTATCAGATTTGAAAAAGCCGTAACAACTACAACTGATACTGCCATAACAAAGGCTGGCTCCAGTTTTACAGTTACAGCAAGTGCTGAACAAATACCAAGTACCTGCACGGTTATTGGATTATCTTTATTCAACGGAGCGGTAAGTAACTTTCTGTTCTTAACCGAAAAAATAGGTTCTCTTACTTTCTCAACGCTCATTTCCTGTGATTTTTGATGTAAGTAATATAGTTTGACAGGTTATTCTCAATCATAGCATTAACGCCCATACTGGTAATAGTTCCACCAGAAATGGCGTCCACTCCATGCACAGGGTCAATGTTAGAATTTTCAACTCCACCCTTGATGACTTTAACAGAAGTGAAATTTCCGTTTTCATCAAGGATCTTTTTACCAGGGAATTGACCTTCGAATATTGGCAAAGAAATTTCAGCGCCAAGTCCCGGAGTTTCTCCTTTGTGGCCGAAGGTTACACCTTCAACTGTATTGAAGTCACTCTTGAGTGTCAAATTTCCCCATACCGGTCCCCAAAGACCATTTCCACGAAGAGGGATGATGTATAAGGTATCTTGGTCCTTCTTACAAACAAATAACGGAAAAACAGGCTTTTGAGTTGACTTACCTGCCGCAAGATCATTTTTTATCTTTAATTGGGTTTTCAAATCTATATCAAAAGCACGGATGTCACCCTTTTCGAATTTACCATTTGCATAGACGCCCAGTTCTTCTCCGTTCTCATTGATAACTACTTCTTTTATGATATGCTCAGCATAAAGTTTCTCTGCATTAGCAGGAGTAGAATGGATACTTGCTGACTCAAGCATATCCTGGATTTTTTCAACCTTTACATTCTTTTCCTGAGCAGGTTGCAGAACTATCGCTGCTGTAGCCAGGAGTGCTGCCACCAGGATGACCATAATGGCTGCGTATTTAAATATATAACTGTTACTAAACATTTTATCTTGATTAAAAAGTTATATTCAAAGGTTAAACTGCACTTAATTTACCTTCAAGTTCAGGATTTTTCTTTGATCTCTTAGCCCTGCGCTTGATGTTTCCTTGTACTATATAGTGGTCAATTAGGGGAGCAGCAATATTCATCAGGAGTATAGCAAGCATAACTCCCTCAGGATAAGCAGGATTAAATACCCTCACAAGAACAATCAGTACTCCGATAAGAAAACCGTAAATCCATTTTCCTTTTTCAGTTTGTGCAGCGGTTACCGGATCAGTAGCCATAAACACTGCACCGAAAGCAAAACCACCCATAACCAGGTGATAATAGAAAGGCACATCCATGTAGGCGTTCAGGCTGAGTACATTGCATAAAAGGCCCATAGCCACAGTACCCAACACAGTTGAAACAATTATACGCCAACTGCCAACGCCAGTTGCAATGAGTATCACGGCACCTATCAATATAGCAACTGATGAAGTTTCTCCAATAGAGCCGGGAATATTACCCATTAGCATGTCCATAAATGAATAAGTAAAGTTTACAGTGCCGTCACCAATTCCAAGTGCAGCCTCGGCAAGCGGGGTAGCACCTGAATAAGTGTCAGCTTTTTCAGCAATCCATACCTTGTCGCCCGACATGAAAGCAGGGTATGCAAAGAAAAGGAAGGCACGGGCTGTAAGTGCAGGATTCAGGATGTTCATTCCTGTTCCGCCAAACACTTCTTTTCCGATTATAACACTAAACGCAGTAGCTACAGCTACCATCCATAATGGAATATCAGGAGGAAGCACAAGCGGAATTAGCATACCTGTTACAAGGAAACCTTCATTTACTTCATGGCCCCTGTATTGAGCAAATGCAAATTCAATTCCCAAACCCACCACATAGGATACCACAACAATAGGCAAAACTTTCCATGCGCCAAATGCTATCTTATCAAGGAATGATGCTTCAAGGGCATGTGAGAGAAAGTGCTGGTGCCCGACATTCCAGATACCAAATAGGAGGGCTGGTATAAGTGCAAGCACTACAACACTCATAGTACGCTTCATATCGATGCTGTCTCTGATATGGCTCCCTGTCCGTGTAGTATGTGGCGGAACAAAAAGGAAGGTTTCAAAAGCATCAAAAGTTGAGTGAAGCTTCTCGTACTTCCCTCCTTTCTCAAACTGAGGCTTGATCTTATCAAGATATCTTCTGAGTGATTTCATCAATCAATACTTCTTTTATAGTGAATTAATTCATTTCTTTTCTCATGATCTCAAGGCCCCGCCTGATAAGCACCTGGATATTTGTTTTTGATGTATCAACAAACTCCACCAATGCAAAGTCCTCCGGTTCCACCTCATAAATTCCAAGGTTCTCCATCAGGTCTATGTCCTCATAAATAATCGATTTTATGAGTTGCAGGGGAAGAATATCCATTGGCAGCACCTTCTCAAATTTACCGGTCATAACATAAGCACGTTCACCTCCATGTATATTTGTATCAAGCGCGTACTCTTTGTTAGGAGTAAGGAATGACGGGAATGAGCGCGATGCACTGAATTTATTAAAGCCCGGTAATGCCCAACCCAGGAACTCGCTGTAATTGCCTTCAGGGATAACAGTTACCATCGAATCGTAATAACTCAGGTAATTGTCGGGCCTGATCTTTGTACCGGTTAGCACATTGCCCGATATATACCTTAACTCATTGTTGGTTACATTACCCTCAACCATCTTCTTGATGCAACCACCCCTGATTGTTTTATAATATCTTGGTTTTTGCACTTCAGAGCCTGCCAGTGCAACTATAAGTTCAGGACTGATCACTCCTTTATTGAATAGATATCCTATCGTAATTACATCCTGCATTTGAACTACCCAAACAACCTCACCTTTATTAATGGCATCAAGGTGGTGGATGTGAATTCCAACATTGCCGGCAGGATGTGGTCCTTTAAATAAGGTAACCTCTGCATTTTTAACATTAAGGAATTCAGGCGCCTGAGTCTTTGCTCCTATGCCGAGGTTAACTTTTCCCTTGGTAAGGCCTTTCAATACGTTGATACCCGTTTGAAAGTCATCCCCCCTGCCCCGCACTATTAAATCATAATCGGGAGCGAGTGGAGCAGTGTCAAATGCGGATACAAAGATCGCCTTTGGCATAGTATCAGGGTTGGCAATAATGTTATACGGACGTTGCCTGATTAGTGTCCATAAGCCACTTTTCAGCAGTTTCTCGGTAATCTGTTCTTTAGAAAGTGAAAGCGGATTAGCCGGTTCAAAATCAATCTGCTTATTTGAAGCAGCTGTCTCCATTCTTATCTCAAGCAGTGCGCGTTTATCACCGCGCTTAACTTCGAGAACCTTTCCACTGTGTGGTGCAGTAAAAACAATGTTTTCACGATACTTATCCACGAACAAAGGAGTGCCGGCCGAAACTTCATCTCCTTCCTTTACAAGCATACGCGGGAACACACCGATGAAATCCGTTGGCTTTAATGCAAAAGAATCAGGCCTGATTTCAGAGATAGTTTTTTCAGCTGTTCCAACCAGCTTGATATCTAAACCCTTGGTAATCTTGATTGTCTTAGGCATAGTTTATGCTATCAGAATTGATAAATTTTAGAGTTGCAAAAGTAATGTTTTTCTTTTCACAATAGTTATGGAGGTTTTATTTTATGTAGATTTCTGAATATATGCGGTTACCCGTGAAATACATACATTTGCAAATAATGTGCAATAACAAAAGTCAATTTATATTGTTCAACGATTCACAATGAGGAAACATCAGATTTTATCAGCCTTTCTAATATTTTTTGCTGTAATGTTTATGGCAGTATCTTCATTTGCACAAGTTTATGAAGACAAAATATATAAATCATCCATCCGGAGTGTTATCCTGAACCGGACAGGTGGTGAACTTACTCCCCCGATTATCAATTTTAACTCTGATGAAACACTGACCCTGTCTTTTGACGACCTCGAAGCCGGCTATCAAACCTGGCAATACACATTTATACACTGCAATGCCGACTGGACACCTACTGACTTATGGCAAAACGAATATCTTAATGGTTACACTGACGATTATATCAGGGACTACCTTAACTCCTTTAACACCCTGCAGCCATACACGCATTACAGCCTCACATTTCCCAACAGGGATATAAGTTTCACGATTCCGGGCAACTATTTATTAAAGATATACCCCGAAGGCCAGCCTGATAATCCCATAATTACCAGAAAGATTTACGTTATGGACAAAAGAGTAACCGTAAGAGCATCTGTAAAACCAGCACTTGATATCAACCTGCGGTTCACTCACCAGGATCTTGTATTTTCCATTCTTCATCCAAACTACACAATAAGTGAACCGTATAGCCAGCTGAAAGTGGTGGTATTGCAGAACCAGAGGGCCGATAACGCAAAATACAACATCAGGCCCCTCATGATCAGGGATGGTGAACTTGACTACCAGTACCTCGACGGAACACTCACCTTTGAAGGTGGCAATGAATTCAGGTATGTTGACTTGCAGAGCCTAAAAGGAAGTACCAACCGCATCAGGTCGGTCGAAATCAGGAACAACAGGTATATAGTTGACCTTCTTTTTGACAAACCAAGGGGATTCAGTCCTTATATCACGTATGAGGATATTAATGGCAAATACCTTGTACGTACAGTTGATGCGCGTAATTCAGCTGATGAAGCAGAATATGCATGGGTTAATTTTTTCATTCCTTATGAGATACCATTCCCGGGAAGCACTATGTTTATTGTCGGGCAATTCAACGACTGGAGAACTGATAAGTCGGTACCCGCTGAACTCGGACGGATGAATTACAACTATGCAAGGCAGGGTTATGAAGCCAGATTGCTTCTGAAACAGGGGTATTACGATTACATGTACGCTCTTGTAGATGATAAAACCGGAAAGATGGATTTTTCCCAGGCTGAAGGAAACCACTCTGAAACAGGCAATTCATACACTATCCTTGTTTATAATAAGGAACAGGGAACCAGGTACGACAGACTCATTGCTGTTGAAATAGTTGAAAATTGACAGAGGGGCATACCTGAAAAAATACTAAGTTTGGCATCGAAAACCGGAGTCAACGCATGGAGAACTTTATAGTTTCGGCACGTAAATACAGGCCTGCTACATTTGCTACTGTAATAGGACAATCATCAATTACCAACACACTTAAGAATGCCATCAGGAATAACCAGATAGCACAGGCATTTCTTTTTACCGGCCCCCGGGGTGTCGGTAAAACAACCTGTGCCCGGATACTGGCAAAGACAATAAACTGTTCGGATATCACTTCTGAGGGAGAAGCATGCAATGAATGCTCTTCATGCCTTTCATTCAATAAATCATCATCGTTCAATATCTTCGAACTGGATGCAGCCTCCAACAATACGGTTGACGACATACGCAATCTTGTCGACCAGGTAAGGATACCTCCGCAGCATGGTTATAAGGTTTATATTATCGATGAAGTGCACATGCTATCGCAGCAGGCATTTAATGCTTTCCTGAAAACGCTTGAGGAACCGCCTGCTTATGCCAAGTTTATACTTGCCACTACCGAGAAACACAAGATCCTGCCTACCATTCTTTCAAGGTGCCAGATTTTTGATTTCAGGAGGATAAATGTGGATGACATTGCCCATCACCTGGCCTTCGTTGCGGAAAGTGAGCACATCAAGGCTGAAAATGAAGCTTTGCACATAATCGCCCAGAAAGCCGATGGTGGTTTGCGCGATGCTCTTTCAATGTTCGACCAGCTGGTGAGTTTTGCAGGCAACGAACTAACTTATAAGCAGGTAATTGAAAACCTGAATGTACTCGACCATGAATACTACTTCAGGATTATTGATTACATCCTTGCCTCCGATATCAGCAATACATTGCTTACTATAAATGAGATTTTCGACAACGGCTTTGAAGGGCAACATTTTCTTACAGGTATGGGTAATCACCTGAGGAATCTTATGGTGAGTAAGGACTCTGTGACCCTTAAGCTAATGGAAACCAGTCAGAGTGTAAAAGAGGAATTCAACAATCAGGCTTCACAGTGCCCGGTACCTTTCCTGCTTGAAGCACTCGATATTGTGAATAAGTGCGACATAGACTATAAGACCAGCAACAACAAGAAGCTGCACATAGAAATTGCCCTGATGCAATTATGCCGCATCAATATGAGTAGTGGACAGCCCGTGGCACAGCCAACCCCTGTTGCTCAACCCATAACCCGTCAACCGGTTAAACAAACTGCACCACCAGTGCAATCAGCACCACCTGTGCCTCAAGCACCACCTGTGCCTCCAGCACCATCAGCGCCCCAAGAGTCGCCTGTTGCGCAGGCCCCACAGGTCCCACCTGTCCCACAGGTCACACCAGTCCCACCTGTCCCTCCAATACCCTCCACCCCACCTGTCCAGCAAAATTACACTGCCACTTTAACCGGCCTTAATCTTGGCAACCTGATGTCGGGCAAGAAAACCCAGCAGGCTGACAAGAACGAGGGTGAAGAGGAGGAAGCGCCCGGTGAGTCATACGGGAATGAAAGTTTTGAACTAAGTGATGTACTGAAAGTATGGCCGGGTTTGGTAAATAGTATAGCTGCAGAATTGCCCCTGCTCAAGCATACACTTTCCGCCTCCATTCCTGAGTTGGATGGAACAAATATCACTATCTACATCGAGAGTCCATTGCAGGAAGAAGAGATTTTCAGGAATAAACCTGAAATTACCCTCTATTTAAGAAAGGCACTGAAGAATGATTCAGCCCTGTTCAATACAATAATAAGGGAAACAACTTCTGAAACCAAACGGCCTTATACTGACACCGAGAAATTCAATTACCTTGCAAGTAAAGCCCCAGTCTTAAGGATTATGAAGGACCAACTGGGGCTTGAACTTGATATGTAGAGGTTAAGACCAAAAAGTTATCCATTCCTGAAAATCAGTGAACCATTCAGTTCATCAAGGATTATCCTTGCATCACGGGTTACTTCACCACTCAGAATCTTCTTTGATAACTCGTTCAGCACATTTCGCTGGATCACCCTTTTAACAGGCCTTGCACCATAATGAGGATCAAAGCCCAGCCGGGCAATAAGGTCAATTGCACCATCAGTGATATCAAAAGTAATATCGTTCTTAGCCAGCATTTCCTTTAACCCGTCCAGTTGAAGCTTCACAATGCTCCTGATCTCTGAATCGCTGAGCGGTTTGAACATGATGATTTCGTCAATCCTGTTAAGGAATTCAGGCCTGATGGTCTTCCTCAGCATGGCCATCACCTGCTCTTTCATCTCATCAAGCAAGCTATCGTGGTTCGACTCATTCAGGTCTTCCATCTTCTCATTGATATAGTCAGAGCCGAGGTTTGATGTCATGATGATGATGGTATTTTTGAAGTCCGCGGTTCTTCCTTTGTTATCGGTTAGCCTGCCTTCGTCGAGTACCTGAAGCAGTATATTGAATACATCAGGATGGGCTTTCTCAATTTCATCAAGTAATACAACCGAATAAGGCTTTCTCCTGATCTTTTCGGTTAACTGTCCACCTTCATCATACCCTACATATCCCGGAGGAGCACCAACCAGCCGGGAAACTGTATGCCTTTCCTGGTATTCCGACATATCGATCCTTACCATGGAACTCTCATCGTTAAATAGGAACTCTGCCAATGCTTTAGCAAGCTCGGTCTTACCAACACCGGTAGTACCCAGGAAAATAAACGAACCAATCGGGCGGCGCGCATCCTGCAGTCCTGCCCTGCTCCTTCTTATAGCATCAGAAACAGCTTCAATAGCTTCATCCTGCCCTATTACCCTCTTATGGAGCTCATCCTCAAGTGACAGTAGTTTTTCTCTCTCACTCTGGAGCATTCTTGTAACAGGAATGCCTGTCCAACGAGATACAATCTCAGCAATCTCCTCTGCACCCACTTCTTCCTTGATGAGTGCATTGGATGCCTGCATTTCTGATAGTTTCTTCTGAAGGCTGTCGAGTTTTGCTTCTGCTTCCCTGATTTTACCGTACCTGATCTCGGCCACCCTTCCATAATCACCTTCCCTTTCGGCACGTTCGGCGTCAAACTTCAGATCCTCGATGTCCTTTTTGGTCTGCTGCAGTCCTTCAACCACTTCTTTTTCTGACTGCCACTTAGCTGCTATGGTGTTACGCTCTTCCATTAATTCTGCCAGCTCAGCTGATAACACTTTCAGCCTGGCCTCATCCCCTTCACGGGCTATACCGGCCTTTTCAATCTCCAGTTGCTTTATGCGCCGGTCAGCCTGGTCAAGCTCTTCAGGTACTGAGTTGATTTCAAGCCTGAGCTTGGCTGCTGCTTCATCTATCAGGTCGATAGCCTTGTCGGGAAGATAACGGTCGGTGATATAGCGCTGCGATAATTCAACAGAAGCAATAATAGCTTCATCCTTTATCCTGACTTTATGGTGGCTCTCGTACCTCTCTTTTAGTCCGCGAAGGATAGAAATAGCACTCAAGGCATCAGGTTCATCAACCATTACAATCTGGAACCTGCGTTCAAGGGCTTTATCTTTCTCAAAATATTTCTGGTATTCTTTAAGCGTTGTGGCTCCGATGGCTCTCAGTTCACCACGCGCCAGGGCAGGTTTCAGGATATTGGCGGCATCCATGGCTCCTTCACCACCACCTGCTCCTACTAGGGTGTGAATTTCATCTATGAAGAGTACAACTTCGCCGTTTGATTCAATTACCTCATGTACCACTGCCTTGAGTCGCTCTTCAAACTCACCTTTATATTTTGCACCTGCTATTAGGGCACCCATATCGAGTGAGAAAATTAGCTTTGACTTAAGTGTTTCAGGCACATCACCATTCACAATACGGTGGGCAATACCTTCTGCAATGGCAGTTTTACCAACGCCCGGCTCACCAATAAGTATGGGATTGTTCTTTGTTCTCCTGCTAAGTATCTGCAATACCCTTCTGATTTCTTCATCACGTCCAATTACAGGGTCGAGTTTTCCACTCCTGGCAAGGTCATTGAGGTTCCTTGCATACCTGTTCAGTGCATTCCAGTTGTCATCCGCTGAAGCAGAATTTACCTTAGCCCCCTTTCGCAATTCATTAATAGCAGAAGTTAATTCCTTTTCATTGACACCGCTTTTCCTGAGCACTTCCGATACATCATCTCCGGCAGCAAGAATGCCAAGCAACAGGTGTTCCACCGATACGAATTCATCATTCATCTTTTTCGCATAAGCTGAAGCTTCCTGTATAGCCCTGTTGGCTTTATTGCTCAGGTATTGTTCACCACCACCTGTTACCTTGGGGAAAGATGTTATCATCCTGTCAAGGATACGTTGCAGTCCCTGGACATCTACTTCAAATTTCTTTAACAGAAACGGAATCACATTTTCATCTGTTTCCAGTGCTCCCTTTAACAGATGGGCCGTTTCTATCGATTGGTTATTATTTGAGGAAGCAATCTCCTGAGCTTTCTGGATTGCCTTTTGCGATTTAATAGTCAGATTATCCATATATCCTCATTTTTGATTTTTATTACTCAAAATGCCTGCCAATCAATACATAAGCCTTCTTTGGGGTCAGTTTGGCATAATCATAACAAATAAAAATGACAGTATGACACAAAAAAAACACATGAAAACAAACAATAATCGTTTCAGTCCTGTTAACTTTGCCATTACATAAAAAATACAGTATGGCAAACCGTTTGATGGATCCCATAGGCCGCCTGATGGGACTTAGGTATAAATCGCATCCATGGCATGGTGTTGATATAGGGAAGGAAGCACCTGATGTTGTTACCTGTTTCGTTGAAATGGTTACCACAGATACGGTGAAGTATGAAGTTGACAAAGTATCAGGCTACCTGCGTATCGACAGGCCCCAGAAGTATTCAAACGTACTGCCGGCACTTTACGGATTTATACCACAGACTCTGTGCGCCCAGAAAGTAGCGAAGTATGCGAATGAAAAGACCGGAAGGAAAGGTATAGTTGGTGATGGTGACCCGCTGGATATTTGCATACTGTCAGAGAAAAATATCTCTCACGGTGATATCCTGGTGGTAGCTATTCCCATCGGAGGTTTCAGGATGATTGACGGTAACCAGGCCGACGACAAGATCATCGCCGTTATGAAGAATGATGCTGTTTACGGACAATACCGCGACTTCGAAGAACTTCCTCCGCTGATTATCAACAGGCTGAAGCATTACTTCCTGACTTATAAGGACCTCCCGGGTGAGACCAGGGATTGTGAGATAACACATACATACGGCCCTGATGAAGCGAGGGAAGTGATCAATGCCTCAATGGAAGATTACCATGATAAATTTGAAAACCTCGACACTTTGTTGTCTGAAGTATAGAACCAATTGACTTTCTGTTAGTTAATAATAAAACGCCTTACTGATCCTACATGTCAGCAGTTAAGAATAAAACCACCTTAGTACTCGGGGCAAGCCTTAATCCATCGAGGTTTTCGCATATCTGTATCAACACACTGGTTGAAAACGGTATTCCTGCTGTTGCTATAGGACTGAGGGAAGGCATGGTCGCAGGAGTAAAGATCATTACAAACCAGCCATCACTGAATAATATTCATACGGTTACGCTGTACCTTGGCCCGCCGAACCAGAAGCCTTATTACGACTACATTATGAGCCTGGCACCCAAAAGGGTTATCTTTAATCCCGGCACCTGGAACCCTGAGCTTGTAGCGCTTTGCAAACAGTGTCAGATAGAGGTTGTTAACAACTGCACCCTGATGATGATCTCCGGAGGATATTATTGATCTTTTTAACTCTCTGCACACCAAAATCTTCAATTCTTCGTTCTTGTCCTAATCAAAAAGAATTAATTTAGCCGATTAATTCCAAATTCATATTCCGGACACAGGATTCAGCACCTTATGATCAACCATTTATACAGGCAGGCAATTAAATTTTTATTTATCTGTTTATTTACCGGAACAGGCGGTGTAATGGCTCAGAGTATCAGCATTCCCGATATTAATGTAAACATTTGTCCTAACTCGAATTTTGATGCTCCGTTAAACTTCACCGGTTTCCAGCATATTGATACTATTTCGGTTACTTTCACATTTGATGCTGCCAAACTTGACTACCTGACAACTAAGTTGCCGCTGAAAGCACTTACTGATAGTGGGTTCTACGCTCTTTCAGAACCTGCTCCCAACCAGGTGCGTTTTACCTGGGGTGCAAGGCCCGGGAGATCCATCAGCTTTGAAAATGCAACCATTCTTACTCTTGTTTTTAAGTCTCTGGGGGGCAATGATAGTATAGGATTCGACCAGTCGGCGTACTTTATCCAGGACAAATACGGCAATATTATAACACCTTCTTATGATGGTGCCATTGTAAATACCTTTGCCCCAATGACTATCACTATTGAGGAGATCAATTCCACCTGCCCGGATGCCTGCGATGCCAATGTTGCAGTATATGTGCGGGGTGGCGAAAAGCCTTATGAATATCTGTGGAACGGCAGAACCTCAATTTTCGACAGTGTGCAGGCGAATGCCTGTGGCGGAGCGCTGCTGATAGAAATTACCGATGTAAATAACTGTAAGCTTGATACTATATTCACAGTGAGTGTACTTGATTCAGCATCTGTTGAACTCATCACCACTCCTGATACGATTTATATGCAGAATCCTGTAGTTCAGTTTGCATTTGAAGCTGATGACAGTGTTGTTGACTGGTCATGGGATTTTGGCGACAATACACAGAAATCAAGGGAAAGAAATCCGTTCCATGTATACAGCAGTGCCATAAATCCTAATGAGGATGATGGTTATACCGTGAGGCTTACTACAGTTACAGAAAGCGGATGCACCAAGATCACCAGTGTGTTCCTTCCAATCAGTGAACTGCCCATCTTTATACCCAATGTGTTCACTCCCAATGAGAGCGACCAGATCAACAATTACTTTGTGATTGCCAAAAAGGCAACTAGCGATCCCAATGGTGATAAGATACCAATTACTACAGAGTATATGCGGATGGAACTTCTGGTGTTTGACCGTTGGGGCAGAAAGGTGTATGACGATAACGACTACAGCAACGACTGGGACGGCGACAACCTGCCTGAAGGCACTTACTACTACCGTTTAAACACTTACGGTTACTATAAAAACGAGAGCTTCAAGGGAGCAGTCACTATCCTGAGATAATTTCAAAGCCCTTTATATTTCCTCAGTCTGGCTTTTGAGTCTGCGGCTTTTACTGAAGTCCATTTTTGATATTTCTACTTCATCCAGTTCCAGCAGTTCATTTTCAAGTTTGAGCCATTCTGAATTATCTCCAGTAAGTTCCAGTAATATCAAACCTTCTGCGCCCGGCTCATTTTCATCCGGATCATTAAGCCCGAGCCTTGTCTTGATCGAGCAGCCATATTTAGTTAGTATAGCCTGCACTTTACCGGCAAACTTTGCACGGTTATGAATCATGATGCCTATTATTCTTATCCTGTTCATGTGCTGTGGTTTTAGTGGGTGAACGACATGTGCTGAATTTCCACTCCTTCAATACTTTCAAGGTCTTTATGGAACTCAGTCCATGAAGTATCGTCACCTGAAAGGGTCAGTACTATTATGCCCGTCCGGCTGCATGTGTTTTCATTCAGCTCATGGAAACCCAGCCTGCTGCGTATAAGGCCTGAATGGTTCGACAATACACTCTGTAACCGCCCGGCTTCTTTTATCCTGTCGCGGATTAATAATCCAATAATCCTTGTCTGCTTCATGATAGGTACGTTATTAGAAATAGAGGTCGCGTAATCCTTCTTTTATAAGCTCCAACCTGTCTCTCAACTGCTTGATGTTGACAGAATCAGAATGGGTGCTGAGTTCTTCAATGTTCTTTTCAATTACCTTCCAGCCCTTCTCCTTCGTAGCAACCGGTGCATAATCCTCCAGGTATTCAGCCAGTGTCAGAATAGCATTGGGAGAGCAGAATCTTTTAATGAAGCCGGGAACAGAGAATTCCATAAAATGCTCACCGGTTCTGTTGAGCCTGTAGCAGGCAGTGCAGAATGACGGCAGGTAATCCTTATTCAGCAACTCATCAATTATCTCGTTAAGCGAACGGTTATCGTTTATCTGGAACTGCTCCCTGTTAAGGTCCTGCTTCTCATTCATTGAATCTTCGGAGTAAGAACCAAGTTCCAGTTTTGTTCCTCCGTCAATCTGCGATACTCCGTATTGTATAACTTCTTCACGCAGTTTAGCCGGCTCCCTGGCAGTAAGAATCATACCCGTGTATGGCACAGCAAGCCTGAGGATGGCAACCAAGTGGGCAAAATCCTCATCACTTACTGAATAATCATTTCCAACCCTTGATGATGAAGCATCCTTTATACGTGGGAATGAAATGGTATGAGGGCCTACATTATAACAGGCTTCAAGGTGGTTTGTGTGTCTTATAAGTCCAAGCACTTCAAACTTCCAGTCATAAAGTCCGAATAATGCCCCAATACCCACATCGTCAATCCCTGCTTCCTGTGCACGGTCAAGTGCGGTCAGCCTGTATTCGTAATTTCTTTTCACACCACCAAGGTGATACATTTTGTAAGCTTCGGGGTGATAAGTTTCCTGAAAAATCTGGTAGGTACCGATACCGGCCTCTTTTACTATCCGGAATCCATCTATATCAAGGGGTGCCGCATTGATGTTAACCCTGCGGATTTCACCATGATTCTTCTTTACTCCGTATACAGTTCTGACAGTGTGTGCAATATATTGCGGTGAATACTCAGGATGCTCACCATAAACAAGTATGAGCCTTTTCTGTCCGTTGTCTTCAAGCGCCTCTACTTCCTTTATCAGTTCCTGGTCAGAGAGCGTTTTTCTTATGGCGTCTTTGTTTGAAGCCCTGAAACCACAGTAGTCACAGTTATTGGTACATTTATTCCCAACATAAAGCGGAGCAAATAAAACGATGCGGTTACCGTAAATACGCTTTTTAAGTTCCCTGGCACCTTCCTTAATCTCTTCCATGAGTTCAGGATCGCGGGCATTAAGCAGCATGGCAGTCTCCCTAAGGGTAAGTCGGTTTTTATTGAGCGACTTTTGTACTATTTCCCTAACTATGGCTCTGTCGGGTTTTGCCTCATTAATGTGTTCCCACAGTTCATCAGGATCGATAAACGGCTTCATCCTCTGATCGGGAATCCTGCATTTTTCAGGGTTGAATATCATGATAATCAGTTATTTAAAAGTAGCAATATTAGTACTGCAAAGATACAAAATTTAAAGGGGAAAGTGTTGTAATTATACCTCCACAATGAGGTTATCGTACGCAAGGTGCACATTCTCAGGTAACTTTTTTTCTACTTCATCATACAATCCCAGGAAATGGCTGATGTGTGTGAGGTAAGCCCTCTCAGGCTTAAGTTCGTCAATCAATGCCAGGGCTTCCGACAGACAGAAATGCGATACATGCTTCGAATTCCTGAGTGCATTTACCACCATCACTTTCGACCCTCTAACCTTCTCTTTCTCCGAATCTTCTATAAAACTGGCATCAGTGATATAGGTAAGGTCGCCTATCCTGTAACCCAAAATAGGCAGCTTATTGTGCATCAGCATGATAGGAATTATACTTGTATCACCAATGCTGAACTCATGCTCGTCAATCTCATTCACAGTTAGCTGCGGAGCTCCAAAATACCTTCCTTCCGAAAATATATAGGGAAATTCAGTCATTATAGCTTCCATCACATGCTTTGTCCCATAGATGGGGATGTTCTTATTGAGCACATAATTGAAGGCTCTTATATCATCCAGCCCTGCTATATGGTCGCGGTGTTCGTGGGTAAAGAGCACTGCGTCAATGTCATCCACATTCTGCTTCAGCATCTGGAACCTGAAATCAGGTCCACAGTCAATGACAATATTCTGCCCGCCTACTGTTACCATGGCTGAAGTACGGAACCTCTTGTCCTTTGGGTTTGGCGATTTGCAGACCGGACAATTACAGGCAATAACCGGAACCCCGATAGAGGTGCCCGTACCGAGGAAAGTAAGTTTTATCTTCTGTTGTCCGTTTATCATCTTAATTGTCTTTTCAATATATCAATTCCTCCACTTCAATCAGGTCAGCCGCCAATTGTGCTTTCATCTCCTCGGGTGTGGTGAAATTAAGTTCATTGCGTATTCTCTTGGCAAAGAAAACCGTTGCTTCATAACCTGTATGGTCGTCGGGATGGGTGACATCAGATGAGTGGACTTCAAACAGGTGGATATCAACCAAAATTTCTTCCATTTTTCGGATCTCAGGGGGCAGTGAGTTTTTAATATTCAGGATTCCCTTATGGTAAAATCCGTCAATCAACACACTCACAGCATAAACCCCGTCGGGAGGCACCAGCTTACTGTCTTCAGTTATGGGTATACGGTAGGTTGGAAAGCTAAGAGCCCTGCACGATTCACTTCCCTTGTGTAACTCACCTACAATGATATACAGATGGTCGAGATAAGCATTAGCCCGCTGGATCTTGCCTTCAAGCAGGGCATTCCTGATCAGGGTTGAGCTCACGGTTTCCTTATGGATATCCTGCTCAGGAATTTCCTCTACTCCAAAGTTGTAATATTGCCCTAGCTCATACAGGTAATCGAAGTTTCCTTCCCTGTTATGTCCAAAGTGGTGGTTAAATCCAATAACCACCTTCTTTGCATGAAGCCTGCCAACAAGAATATTCCTGATAAAATCAATGGATGATATTTCTGAAAACTCCTTTGTGAACTCTATGATAAACAAATGGTCGATCCCTGTTTTTGATAACAGTTCTATCTTTTCACGCTGAGAGTTTATGAGCAGCAGGTTCTTTCCTGCAGTATCGGGAAATAGTACTTTACGGGGATGTGGGTGAAAAGTAATCAGGACCGACTCACCTGAGATATCCGAAGCAATCTCGTTAATACGGTTTAGGATGGTCTTATGTCCAATATGCACTCCATCAAATGAGCCGGTCGTAACAACTGCATTCCTCACTTCACCGGCACGTTCAAAACCGTAATGTATATTCATTTAAGGTGCAGTAATTAACCCTTCTTTACAAAATACGCTATTTTCTCCAGCATTGTAATCACATCATATTCCTGGAGGTAAACATGCTGTGGCACATTCAAAGGCTTGGGCGAAAAGTTGAATATTCCCTTAATACCGGCCATTACCAATGTTTCAGCCACTTTTACCGCTTCTTCACCGGGTACAGAAATCACAGCAATGGATATGCCTTCATTCCTTATGATTTCGGTCATCCTGTCGATGTGGTAGCAAGGTACACCCGCATAAATCCTGTCAATTTTATCCTGGTTATTGTCGAAAGCCGCCACAATGGTGAGCTTCGTCCTTTTACCGCTGAAATAACCCATGATCGAGCGTCCCAGGTTACCTATACCTACTACGGCTATCTTCTGTCCGTCGCGGGTATCAATGATCTTACCAATAATTTCAATAAGCTCCTTCACATCATAACCCTGCCTGAGGGTACCGGTGTATCCGATTAGCATGATATCACGGCGCACCTGTACAGGTGTGATATGCAACATATTAGCAATCTCATGTGAAAAAATATGGTGCTTGCCGCCCGCAAGGTAATTGAGCAGGGCACGCCTGTACATACTTAATCTCTCTACTGTTTTATCCGGAAGTTTCCTTGTTGCCATATATTTATTTTAACTGATTAATTTAACGGAAAGGTAATACTAAATGTGCTTCCCTTATCAGGTACACTCTGCACATCTATCTCACCGTGGTACATATCCACTATTTTCTTCATTATTGAAAGGCCTAATCCTGATCCTGTTATATTCCTTGTTTTCTGGTTCTTTATCCTTACAAAATCCTGGAACAGCCTGCCTTTTTCTTCATCTGTCATCCCGATTCCCGAATCGCTCACCCTTACCTGTATATTCTCCTTTGATTCTTTGATAAACACATCAACACGGCCACCGTTCTTGTTGTATTTAACAGCATTTGATATAAGGTTATTAAAGATGATCTCTATTTCATTAGGGTCTGCCTCCATCATCACCTTTTCCCTGGTGTTGAGATAGAGGTCAACATCCTTCTGTATGGCGTAGGGGCGCATGGTATCCATAGATACAAGGGCGACTTTGGTGATATCAACAGGCTGAAGCCGCTGAACCGGTTGACCCGACTCGATCTTTGTCAGGTCAAGCAGGTCCATGATAAGGCTGCGCATGCCGTTCACCCTCTCGAGCGACCTGTCAATCATTTCTGTGTATGATTCAATTTTATCGCCATACGAACCTTCTTTCATGATCTTCAGGTATCCCTCAATGGCATTGATTGGTGCTTTTAGTTCATGCGACAATACGGAGAGAAACTGGAACCTTATCTGTTTGCCCTCTTTGTTCATCTTCTGGGTCATCCGCTTGAGAAACAACTGTTTGGTGATGTTCTCAATTGACGCCCTCAGCTCCTGTGGTGTAAAGGGTTTTGGAATAAAGTCATACGCTCCGTCCTTAGTGGCTTTAACAGCCAGTTCAAGTGAGGCATACGAGGTGATCATTACCACTACTATGTCGTACAGTTTCTTTTTAACATACTCCAGTACTTCCACCCCCTGAATTCCGGGCAGTTTATTATCTAGGAGGATGATATCGGGCTTTTCACTTTCAATCAGTTCTATACCCTCTTCTCCTGTGGCAGCTTCCAGTACCCTGAATTCAATGTGCTCATCCATGAAGGGATAATCAACCTTAAAATTCTGGAGTATACGATGGGTGCCCATCCTGATACCGGGTTCATCATCCACAACAAGCACTTTATATTCTGACATGTCTTCAGATCTTTAACAGTTTATTTATTTCCCTGTGCAACTGGTCGGCACGTATTCCCTTATCAAGGAACAAATCGGCCTTAATCCACTGCTGTTCTTTTTCAGTGTCCATGTCGAATGTCATTCCTGTTTCTGCTGTCACAGCGGTAGCAATGATGATGGGCACCTGCGGATATTTCCTTTTGATCTTATAAGCAAGGATAAACCCGCTATCGTCAGTTTCCATCATCAGGTCAAGAATGGCCAGGTCCGGCTTGAGTGTTTCCAGTATTTTCTCAGCTTCTTTCTGTCCTTCAGCAGTAACAACATCAAAACCAAACTGTTCCACTTTAAGGCGCATCTGGAACAGGTAATCAATGTCGTCATCAACTATAAGAATGGTCTTTTTCATGATTATGAGTTCTTAATATCATCAGGTTGATTTACAATTATCCGGGGCAGTGTAATAGAGAAGGTACTACCGGTGGGGCCTTTGGCTTCATCGGCATTCGATTTTACCACAATGCTACCCTTATGCATTTTTACGATTCCATAAATGATGGGCAGGCCAAGGCCGGTTCCCTTACCAACTTTCTTCGTAGTAAAGAATGGGGTAAAAAGCTTGCCCATGTTTTCTTCGGGTATCCCTGTTCCTGTGTCCTTAATATGAACAGTAATATCTTCTTCGCTATCAACTATCGAAACATGAATCCTTCCGCCTTCCTGAGGCATAGCTTCAACGGCATTCTTTAACAGATTGGTAAACACCTGTGCCATCTGGTCGTAGTCGAGGTTGATTACCGGATCGGCTACTTTCGATTCAAGGGATATTTTTACATTAGCCGGAATGATCACAGAACTTATGGAGCGCTCCATCAACTGGTTAATGTCAGTCTCATTCAGGCTTACCTGGTTCTTTCTTGCAAAGTTAAGAAGCCCGCCCACTATCTTTTTACATCTTTCGGCCTGTTCTACGATCAGGTCAAGGTCTTTCCTTATCGGGTCTTCAGGTGCTGCTTCATCCTTGAGGATGTTGCTGTACATGGTGATGATTCCCAACGGATTATTAAGTTCATGGGCTATTCCTGCAGATAACTGGCCCATACCGGCCAGCTTTTCTGATTGCTTGAGCGCCTCCTGGGTATTAGCAAGTTTTTCTTTTGAAATGTTCAGCTCCCTGATATAGTTGTGAAGCTTTTCAATGGTGTAAGGCAGGCACATTTCGTTTTCTGCCAGTCCCCGGATAATAGCAATGGCATGGTCTTCACACGAATCATAACCGCAGGCACCGCAGTCAAGATGGTCCTGTGGTTCAAACTTGCCAAGTTTTGAAAGCACAGCCTGTACCTGCTCTTCGTCAGGTCGGTCAACCCGCATATCCTTATTAATGAAGGTACGGCTGAAGTCAATCTGACTGTATTCTTCCATATCCCTCTCCCACTGGGCATGGTCAAATGTTTCCATCTTATCGAGCACATAATCGCTCACATTGGCTCTCTTCCTGAAACGCTTGCTGCTGGAGGAGAAGAAAGGATATGGCGACATACCCGGTCCCATAATACAGCCTTCACAGCAGAGCAATTCCATATGTTCCTGTCGTATCTGGCCACTCTCAAACTCTTTTATTGCTTCCTGGAATTCACTTCTTCCCTCAGCAATAATAATATTGCGGCCAAATATATCTTCTTTCATCTCCACAGTATTCAGGAGCCCCCTGCTAACAGGGAAAATAGCTCCTCGGCCTCCGTATGGCGGATCAAATTCTGTTGGATGTACTGAAGTGGCAGTTAACTTCCTGGCCGATAGCATTTCCCTCAGTTCCCTAAAGGTAATAGCAGCATCCACTTCTTCCGATTCGTCCTTTTTAGCTATACAGGGCCCGATAAAAACTACCTTAAGGTCATTGCCGTATTTGCGCCGCATGGCACGTGTCATAGCAACCATAGGTGATACCAGTGATGCCATCGAATTAATTAAATCAGGATGATAACGCTCAATGTAACTAACTATAGCCGGACAATCGGATGTTATCACCGGAATAATGGGAGTTTCTTCAAACGCTTTCTTATACTGCCTTGCCACAAGGTCAGCACCAAAGGCCACTTCAGCCACATAAGTAAAGCCGAGCGACCTGATCATGGATACCAGGAGGCGGTGGTTGAGTATTTCATTGAACTCAGCAGGAAAACTGGGAGCTACTAATGCAGCTACTTTCTGTCCGCTGTCAATAAGTTGCTCTGCTTTATCAATCTCTTTCCTGAACACTTTGGCATTCTGACTGCAAACCTTGATGCAGTTTCCACAACCTATGCACCTGTCGGAGATTACCTCCGCTTGTCCGTTACTGATCTTAATGGCCTTAGCCGGACATTCCCTCACGCACGTGTAGCAAACCCGGCACCTCTCCCTGATGGTGCTTACAAGTGGTTTTCGTACATGTACATCGTTCATATCACTGATTTTTAAAGAGAAACTTCTCTTTCTTTATAACTTGTATGCAGGAGGCTTTGCGACAATTCTCCCATCGGCTCACCCAGAAACTCACGGTAAAGGTCAATAATAGCCGGGTTTTTATGGGCAAACCTTATCGGATCCTTCTCATCATTATCGTATATTGCCTTAATCCTCACCTTGAGGGAAGTGGCATCGTCAGTGAAGGGCTGTCCTCCTCCATTTACACATCCACCAGGACAAGCCATCACCTCAATGAAATGTATATCATCACGGCCTGATTCAAGTAACCTGCTTATGTGCTTTACACTGCTCGTTACTGCAAAACCAAGTTTAAAGTCACCTATTTTTATAAAGTACTCTTTGTAATCCTTTATATTCCTCAGCTCAGCGATCTTTGGCTGTGCCATTTCTTTTCCGGTCATACGGTATACAAGTGTCCTGATGAGCGACTCGGTAAGTCCCCCTGAAACACCGGTTAATTTACCTGCAGAGCTTTGTACATGGAACGGGAAGTCGGCCATTTCAGGCTCCAGCTGATGTGTTTCAATTCCGTTGAGTCTGATAAACTGTACAAACTCCCTTGTAGTAAGAACGGCATCAACATCACTGATACCCTTCTGGGTCATTTGCTCCCGTTTCGACTCAAACTTCCTTGCTGTGCAGGGCATTGCTGACACAGTGTAAAGATCGTCAGGCTTTACATGGAACATTTTTGTATAGTAGCTGCTGATAATAGCACCGAACATTTGTTGGGGCGATTTACACAAACTGAGGTTATTGAGTTTTTCAGGATATTTCTGTTCAACAAACTTAACCCATGCCGGACAATCGCTGCTCATGAGCGGCAACCTGCCTCCGTTTGCCAGTCTGTGCTCAAACTCTGCAGCCAGTTCAGTAACATAGAGATCGGCAGCAAAACTTGCATCAAACACTTTATCAAACCCTGTTTTCCTCAGGGCGGCATTTATGATTCCGTAAAGGTCTTTACCCGGTTTGATGCCGAAGTCCTCTGCAACACTAACTGAAATAGTGGGTGAATACTGTACCACAACATGTTTCTCGGGATTGTGAAGTGCATTCTGGAGGTCGGCAGAATGGCGCTTTTCATGCAGTGCCCCGGTAGGACAGCTCATGATGCATTGCCCGCAGGTGATACAGCTTGAGAGGTTCATCGGCCTGTTGAACGACGGGCCAATGATGGTTTTATTACCCCTGCTTATAAAACCGAGTGTTGAAGCCCCTATAATCTCATCACAGGTGCGTACACACCTTCCGCAAAGTATGCACTTCGCAGGGTCCCTTACAATACTTGAACCCGAAGGGTCAGTTTTGTAATTGTTTTTCCTAGCCGGGAAACGCCGTTCCCTCACATTTAGGTCTTCAGCAAAATTCTGCAGTTCACATTTGCCGTTCCTTTCACAGTAAAGACAATCATCGGGATGACTCCCAAGCAGTAATTCCACATTGGTCTTCCTTGCATTTACTACCCTTGGTGAATGGGTTTTGATCTTCATCCATTCCTCAACCGGGTGTGAACAGGCCGTTATAAGGTTGCTCTTGCCTTCAACCTCCACCACACACATACGGCACGATCCTGAAGGATTAAGTTCCGGCATATGACAGAGTGTAGGCACTTTTATACCGTTCCGCGTGAGCGACTCAAGGATTGTTTCACCCTTGCGGGCTATGATAACCTTGTTGTTGACTTCTATGGGGAAATTCATGGCTCAGGTTATTTAACTGACACAGCATCAAATTTGCACACTTCAAAGCATATTCCGCAACCTATGCATTTTTCCTCAATGATGAAATGCGGAACACGGGCGGAACCTATTATGGCATTTACCGGACATTTCCTTGCACATACGGCACAGCCCGGACAATGGTCGACATCTATATAGTACACTTTCAGGTCTTTGCAAACACCTGCCCGGCACCGGCGGTCGAATATGTGTTCTTCAAACTCTTCCCTGAAATATTTCATGGCACTCAACAACGGGTTGGGCGCTGTTTGTCCCAGTCCGCATAATGAGGTATCTTTTATCACACTGGCCAGGTTCTCCAGTTGCATCACCCCTTTAAACCTTTCAAGGGTTTCATGTCCTGATTCATTCAACGGCCTTCGGGTGATATTATGTAAAATCTCGTGCATCCTTGCCGAGCCTTCCCTGCAGGGAATGCATTTTCCACAGCTTTCTTTTTGCAGGAAATCGGCAAAGAACATTGAGATATCCACCATGCAGGTCTCCTCATCCATTATCACAATACCGCCCGAGCCCATCATAGCACCAACTTCCTGCAGTGATTCATAGTCAATGGCCGTATCAAGGTACTCTTCCGGAAGACAACTTCCCGTTGGTCCTCCTATCTGTATGGCCTTCAGCTTGCGGTGGTCTTTCACCCCGCCTGCAATAGTATAAACAAGGTCGTGAAGGGTTATACCCATCTCTACTTCCACCATGCCGGTATACATAACCTTACCTGAAACAGAGAATACCTTGGTACCTTTGCTCGATGTTGTTCCGATAGAAGCAAACCACGAAGGGCCTTTGTCGATGATATCTGCCACATTGGCCAGCGTTTCAACGTTGTTAACCACAGTAGGCTTGCCAAACAATCCTTTTGATGCAGGATACGGGGGCTTCGGTCTTGGGGTGCCGCGCTTGCCTTCAATACTGGCAATCAATGCAGTTTCTTCACCGCAAACAAAAGCACCTGCCCCTTCCCTGATATGGATATTGAGGTTAAAGCCACTGCCAAGTATGTCCTGTCCCAGGTAACCTGCCTCTCCAGCCGCTTTAATAGCATGTTTTAGTCTTTCAACGGCAAGTTTGTAGGTTGACCGCAGGTATATATATGCCCGTTTAGCCCTTATAGCATACGAGGCAATGATCACTCCTTCAATCAGTTTATGCGGATCGCCCTCAAATATAGCCCTGTCCATAAAAGCACCCGGGTCGCTCTCATCACCATTGCATATAAGGTAGCGCTCATCATCCTGGGTATTCAGGGTAAGCCTCCATTTATGGCCTGTAGGAAAACCTCCGCCTCCCCTGCCCCTGAGTCCGCTCTCTTCAATAATTTCGCACACTTTATCACTTGAGTACTTCCTGAGCACCCTTGTCAGAGCCCTGTAGCCTCCCCGTGCCTTGTACTCGTCAATCGACATAGGGTCAATAATACCACAGTTCCGGAGAACGATACGGTTCTGGAATTTATAAAAGGGCAAATCAGTAATACTCTTCACATTTTCCCATGGCTGCAGGTGGTCGTGCGGGTATTGGCCAAGTATCTGTTCATCGGGAACCGACGAATTAAGGATATTGTCAAGTATATACTCAGCTTTGCGGGCTGTAACCTTTGCAAACGATATTCTTTGCATGCCCGGAATCTGCACATCCATTACAGGCTCATTCACACACATCCCGATACAACCTGTCTGTACAAGGTCGGCATCCAGGTTTTTCTCAGCAATATATTGTTCAACGGCCTTTATCACGTTCCCTGCACCTGCCACCATTCCGCAGGTGCCTGCCCCAATAAAGATTACAGGTTTGGTAACAGTGTCCCTTCTGAGCCTGCCCAGAAGTTCTTCTTCCTCCGCTGCCTGCCGGTCGGTGATAATAATATCAACCGGTGCAGGTTCTTTTTTACTGGCGATCTTCATAAACCGGGGATTTTGAAATACACTTATCCAGAATGCCCTTTACCTGTGAGGCATCCATGTCATGGATATATTCACCATTGATATTTATTACAGGCGACACGGCGCAGGCTCCCATGCAATTAACCACCTCCAGGCTGAACATACCATCGCGGGTGGTTTGACCCGACTTTATCTTCAGTTGCCTCTCCAGCTCCTGGATGATGCGCATGGAGGCATTTACATGACAGGCAGTGCCATGGCAGACCTTAATATGGTATTTACCGGGTGCCTCAAACCTGAACTGGTCGTAAAAAGTAGCCACACCATATATCTTGCTGGTGGGCAACCCTGTAATGCGGCCTATACGGTTAATAGCATCTTCCGACAGGTAGCCGAGTTCATTTTGTATGTCCTGCAAAAGGGGAAGGAGATTATCACGCTGAACATTCATCTTCCGCTTAATGATATCATCGAGAATCTCTGACATGGTGTGAGTTATTTTGTCGTATCAGCCCATAAAGATACTGTTATTTGGATAACAATGTTATTTTTGTAACAGCTTTTTTTGCCTAATTTTTAATAAATTTACATCTGCTGTTTTCAGATTAAGTTGTAATTTTACAACATTATTAATGTAATGGACGAAAAAACTGATCTGCAGATCTGCCTGGGCAGCTCTTGCTTCTCCAGGGGAAATAAAAAGATAGTTAAGGTGATCCAGGATTATATTAAGGACCACGACCTGGCTGCCAGGGTGAATTTTCATGGCGGGCATTGCTTTTCATTATGTGAAAAAGGCCCTACACTACTGGCAAATGGAAAATTCTACCACGGGCTCACTGAAGAATCTGTGGTTACTGTGCTTGATAACCTCTTTGGTTTTAATTAAAGTTAAACATGAAACCTCCGCTGATAAAAATCGACAACGACTTATGCCAGGTATGCTATGCCTGTGTAAGGGTTTGTCCGGTCAACGCCCTTCAGGTGAAGGTTGACCAGGAACCTCCGGTTGTTGTGGATGAACGGTGCATCGGCTGTGGCAGCTGCCTGAGGGTTTGTGCTCCAACAGCCCTAACTTTCAGGGAATCGTGCACTGAAACCAAGGCTCTGCTTGCTTCAGGCAGGAAAGTGGCCGCTATTATTGCACCAAGCATATCAGGGGAATTCGACGACATAACCGACTACCGTAAGTTCGTGAGAATGATCCGCGAACTCGGTTTCAGCTACGTAAACGAAGTATCATTCGGCGTTGATATGGTAGCCGAGCAGTACAGGGAACTGTTCACTACTTTCCTTGGCAGGTATTACATCACAGCCAACTGTCCGCCGATCGTTTCTCTTGTTGAAAAATACTATCCCGACCTGATCGATAACCTCGCTCCCATTGTCTCTCCTATGATTGCCTCAGCCCAGTTGGTCAGGCAGTTGTATGGCCAGGATATAGCTGTGGTGTATATAGGCCCCTGCATCGGTGCAAAGGATGAAGCCCTGAGGTATGAAGGCAGTTCAAAGATCGATTCTGTGCTTACCTTTATTGAGCTGCGCAGGCTCTTCAATGAATTCCATATAAAGGAAAGTACCGTTGAATACTCCGACTTTGACCCGCCACTCGGCTACAAAGGTTCGCTCTACGCTGTAAGCAATGGTATATTGCAGGCTGCAGGACTCAGTGAGGACCTGATGAAAGGAAACATCATCACCTCAGAAGGAAAAGATAATATACTTGAAGCCATTAAGGAATTTGACAGTTCCATTGATTTCATCCGGAAGCACTTCAATATCTTCTACTGCGAAGGCTGTCTTATGGGCCCCGGTACTTCACCCGGCGGTAAAAAGTACCTGCGCAAAACTCTGGTGAGCGACTACGCTAACAAGAAACTCAAAGGCTTCAATGTTGACGTTTGGCAGGAAGCCTGTAAAAAACATTCGAAGAATACCGACTTCAAAGCCAGGTTTGCCATTGACGACCAGCGTGTTGAGCAACCATCGGTGGAGAAGGTTGACGAAATACTCAAAGTGCTCGGCAAGAATGGAGGCGCCGATAAAGTAGGCTGTACCAGTTGCGGCTATGATACCTGCCGTGATTTTGCTGAAGCAGTGGCCAAGGGACTTACCAAAACCGACATGTGCATCTCTTACTCTATGAAGAGCAAGCATGATTTTATTAAAACCCTCAAGCTTACCAACGAGAAGCTGGCCAAAACACAGGAAGCACTGGTCGACTCTGAACGCAAGGCACGCCTTGAACAACAGATGGCACAGGAAGCACTCGAGCGCACTTCAACCATGCTCCAGAAACTGCCAAGTGCCGTGGTAATCGTTGATGAGAACCTAAGGGTGATCGAATCCAACCAGAGCTTTATCAATATCCTCGGCGAAGAAGCTGCAGAGATCAACGAAGTAATACCCGGACTGGCAGGTGCCGACCTTAAAACACTCCTCCCTTTCCAGTTCTATAAGCTCTTCTCAGCTGTGCTCAGTAATAACGAAAACCTGGTAAACAGGGACGTACACCTTGGCGAAAGGCTTCTCAATGTTTCAGTCTTCTCTATCAAGAAAGGTAAAATTGTTGGTGCTGTCCTCCGCGATATGTACCTCCCCGAAGTCCGCAAGGAAGAAGTTATCAACCGCGTAACTGAGGTCATCGATGAAAACCTCGACCTGGTGCAGAAGATAGCTTTTCTACTTGGGGAAGGTGCCGCCAAAACAGAGCGTATGCTCAACTCTATCATAGAATCGCACAAAGCAGGCAAAAAATAATGGATAACCGGTTCTATATAGAAGTAAATGCCGAACTGAAGTTTCACAATGAATCAAGGATTTGTGGTGATGTATTTTTGTCAAGGCGTTTGAACGAAGAGAACCGTATTATTGCTGTTTTGTCTGATGGTATGGGACACGGGGTTAAGGCTAATATGCTTGCAACCCTCACTGCAACCATGGCACTCAATTTCACCCTTGAGCATAAAGAAATCAACCGGATTGCCGAGATCATCATGAATACACTGCCGGTGTGCAGTGAACGCAGGATGAGCTACAGCACATTCACCATCGTTGATATTGAGTACGACGGAAATGTCAGGATTCTTGAATACGACAATCCCCAGGCAGTGATCATGCGCGGTAAAGAGGTGATCGACCCGCACTGGCATTGTGTTATCCTGGATGGTGAAAAGAATGCCGGTAAAGAGATTAAAAGCTGTGAATTCACTCCTGAAAAGGAAGACCGGATCATTTTCTTCAGCGATGGCGTTGCACAGTCAGGCCTGGGCGGTGGAAAATATCCCTTTGGCTGGGGTCGTGACAATGTAATTGAATACATCAAAGAACTGGTAAACCACGAGCCCGATATCGCAGCCCCCGACCTTGCACACAAAGTGGTAAACCGTGCTAATGTGAATGATGGCTACCTCTCTAAAGACGATACCAGTTGTGCCGTAATCTACTTCAGGCAGCCACGCAAGCTCCTGATCTGCTCCGGTCCCCCGTTTGAAGATGTGAACGATAAAGTGCTGGCCGATAAAGTAAAAGCCTTCGACGGTAAGAAAATAGTGTGCGGCGCCACCACTGCCGATATAATTGGCCGGGAGCTCAACAAACAGATCATCGACACCTTCGACTTTGATGATCCCGACCTCCCGCCTATTTCACTTATGGATGGCTTCGACCTCGTCACCGAAGGTATCCTTACCCTCGGTAAAGTAACCGAAATACTTAAAAGCTATAACAGCAACGTTCGCCTTGGCAAAGGCCCTGCCGACAGGATTGTAAAGATGCTCCTCGAAAGCGATGAAATCCACTTCATCATCGGCACCCGCATCAACATCGCCCACCAGGATCCAAGCCTGCCGGTAGAACTGGAGATCAGGAGGACGGTAATTAAGAGGATTGCCAATTTGCTTCAGGAGAAATATCTGAAGGAGGTGACACTGACATTTATATAATTCCCTTTCACCTCACCCCGGCCCTCTCCTCAAGGAGAGGGAGAAATTACCGTTTAATTAGTTATATTTGTAAGTTTAGAGGAGATTTAACATCTTAAAATATATCGTCATGGACATTTATTTTGAAGGCAACAAGAAAGTTATTGCAAAGTACAGGGGACACAAGATTGTAACTGACCAGCCTGTTCGTGCAGGGGGTGATGGCTCAGCACCGGCACCATTTGATCTTTTCCTGGCATCACTTGGTACCTGTGCAGGTATTTACGTTAAATCTTTCTGCGACCAGCGGGGTATTCCAACGGAAGGTATCCGCCTTACCCAGGAGACTGTGCATAATCCTGAAACAATGCTTATCAGCGACCTTACGATAACTATCCACCTGCCGGCAACTTTTCCGGCGAAGTACAAGGATGCGGTGATCAATTCAGCTAACTTGTGCGCAGTTAAACGCCATCTGCACAATCCGCCTAATATGATTGTTAATGCGGTTTTTGACCAGCAGTTAGAGCAACATTAATCAGTAACCACGCTAAAAATCCTATACAGAGGTATATAAAGGCATCACCAATAAAACCATAAAGGGTCTTTATTCCTTTAACCGGAAGAGTGGCATGCATGACCTTGTTGTTATGGTCGTAGCTGCTCATTTGCGCTGTCATTTCACCATATGGGGTGATGGCAGCAGACAAGCCAAACCGGGTTGACCGTAGTATCGAATGCCCCTGTTCAATAGCCCTTAAGGCCGCCATTTTAGTGTGCAGCGGATCTATCCCCCTCCAGTCGGAAGAGGGCAAGGCCACAATATCAGCCCCTGCTTTGGCATTGGCCCTGGCTATGTAAGGAAAATCGTAATCATAGCAGATAGAACCACTCACCTGTGAACCTGATACATTTGTTGTCCTGAACGGCTCTGTTCCCTTAATGGCAGGCTCACCGGGGACAGGCTGGTGCTTGAGGTAACTGAATGATATCTTCCCGAGTGAATCGACCATGAGGTACTTGTTGTGGTATTTAAGCGGTTCCTGATTCACTACCAGAATGTAGGAGGCAACTATTGTCACATTTTTCCGTGCTGCAGTCTTACTTATTGTATCTGCCATGGACTGCTCCGTGTCAGGCAGTGCATAAAAAGCACCTTCATTCCAAACCACAACCTTAGCACCTGCAGAAGCAGCTGTTGACGTAAGTGTAAGGATATCGTTGAAAACCTTCCGGTTATTTTCCAATGAAGGTAGCGGCAATCCACTGATCTCCGAATCCGTCCCTACCGCAGCTACAGCTAATGTTTGGACACCTTCTGACCTTCCGGTTTGCAATCTGAGCGATCCAAAGATAACCAGGCCCAAGACTACCAGTGCCGGCATTTGAAAAGTCAGGTATGTAATACGCCTGCTGAGTATGATCCGCGCAAGCGAACTGTTAACCCAGTAAATTACAAAGCCAAGCCCTGCCATACCAAAAATAGAAACCGATTGTAGTACTGCCGGACTGTTAACCTGTGTGAAGGCAGCACTACCCCAACTGGCAAGCGGTGTGAAAGTATATTGTATCCATTCCAGGATAACCAGTAAGGCAGGAAACACCAGTACCGACCATTTAGAGTTGCTTATCTTTCCCCAGAGAATGTAGGCAGGAAGGTGTACCAGGCTGATGGGTATTGAATAAAGAAAGACCATCATCCAAGGAATGGGGCCACTGATGATCTTTGCGACAGCTACCGACCATGCAATAACAAGTGCAACAAAAAACAGCAGCCTGCTTTTAAAACCTCTTGTTAACGACAGGTATAAAAGGAATGGCACCACTGAGATCCAGCCGAGAATGTCGATTCCGAATGCAAGGTTTGAAACTGAGAGGCTTACTATACCCGCTAGAAGAAACCAGGCAGGTTTAACGGAAGTAATGTGATCAAAGGTTTTATCAGATATCATAATTTCGCTTTTTTCTGCGAAACTACTTCCTCAGGCAGCCACAGCCATTAACAAATGATAAAAAGTGATTATTCCTTCAGATCTTTTCTTAGCCTGCTGAGCGAAATGTTAGTAATTCCAAGGTAGGAGGCAATATCTGTATGTGGCACATAGTTTTCCAGCGATTTAAACCTGACCCTGAAGTCAGCCAGTCTTTCCTTAGCGGTGAGTGAAGCAAGGCCGATTTCTTTGTCCACCTTTGTAATCAGTTCATTATGCAGTACTGCATTACCAAAGTCCCTGATATCCACATGGTCTATCATCAGTTGCTCAAAAGCCCGTGCATCCATCGATACCAACCGGCAATCTGTCAAAGCCCTGAAATTCACACTCGAGATGCCTGATCTTGTCCTGGTAAAGTGTGGTGCAAGGATACTCTCATCGGTGTAAAATGCAAGCGTGATCTCCTCCCCTTCGGGACTAACAACAAAGCTTTTGCAGATACCGCTTAAGAGGAAATATTCCTTATTTATACGCTGGTCCTTTGTGATGAAAGTATCGTTCTTTTTAACCTCTTCTTCGATAAAGAGTTCCTCCATTAAGCTCAATGAAGGCTGTGAAACAGGCCGGAATTTATCGATGATTTTGCGTATTTCGGAGATCATCTATAGTGGAGCGTTTTTGCGCCAGCCTTAATTCAATTTTGCCGGTTCATTGCGGCAGGTACCATGGCCGCCGCTCTCGCAGGAACAGCCAAGGCGTTGTCCGGTGGTTGGATCTACGCTGCTGCATTGTTTCTTAAACTCGCCGCCTTTTACGAGGAACATTTTAATGGCTATACCTGCCAGTGCAATGGCAACGAGAACAACGGTAATCAGTAATAACTTGAGTATCATTTTATTGCTCTTTTAGTTCTGCAAAAATACGATTAATAGGCTCATAAGAACAATGAAAATCGTTAAAAGTTTAAAACGAACCGCTGGGCGTAGGGGCGTAGAGCATAGAGCTTAGGGCAAAGGGCATAGAGCATAGGGCATAGGGTATAGAGCGAGGTTGCCTTTTCTGAATGCTGACTGCTGACTGCTGACTGCTTATTTCGGGAATTGCTTCCTGAACTCGTAAAACACTACCGCTGTGGCTATTGAAGCATTGAGCGATTCTGAGGCTGAACCTCCGGCGGCAGGGATAGTGATTTTACAGGTAATGAATGCCTGGACCTCCTTTGAGATACCGTGCGACTCATTGCCTATCACAATAATACCATTCCCGGTCAGTGGTTTCCCGCCGAGGTCCTCACCGTTAAATAACGTACCATAAACCGGGATGCCTGTAGCAAGTCCAAGGAAATCAATAATAGATACGCTGTTGAGTTTCATCCTGAACACCGAACCCATACTTGCCTGCACCACTTTTGGATTCCAGAAATCAACCGAATCATCGGAAGCTACCACCCTGTCGATGCCAAACCACTCGGCTGTGCGGATGATGGTTCCCATATTACCCGGATCACTAATACGGTCGAGTAAAACCACCAATTCGTTATCTATCCCGTCAAGTGACTTCCCTGGTGGTATCCTGACAACGCAAAGCACCTTATTCGGTGTGGTGAGGTTGCTTATTTTCACAAGCTCCCAGTCCTCAACAAGCTGCACTTTGCTCGTATCGGTCGTTGCCGGTGCATCCCAATCCTTAGTGGCAAATATGCTCACCACCTCATGAGATGAATGAATAACCTCCTCAGCCAGTTTCACGCCTTCCACAACATAAAGGCCATGTTCTTTGCGCCCCTGCGGTTGCCGGAGGGAAACAATTTGTTTTACCTGTGCTTTAGAGATCATCTCACAAAAATAAAAATTCCCGGCGAAAGGGCCGGGAGATTTTTATTATTCAGATTCAGATTTCGGATTCAGATTCTGGATTAAGATTCAGGATTCAATATGAATAATGAATTTGAATTTTGAATCTTCTTCTTATTCTGCGATTACTTCGAAGTTCATGCTTACTGTAACGCCTTTGTGGAGCATTACTTTTGCTTTGTATTCGCCTACTTCTTTTACCTTGTCGCCTTCGATGTGGATCTTCTTGCGGTCTACATCGTAGTTGAACTGTTCTTTGAGGGCGTCGGCAATCTGCATTGAGTTAACAGCACCGAAGATTTTACCGGTTGAAGCAACCTTAGCGCCAACCTTAACGGTGATATTTTCAAGCAGTTTAGCCATAGCTTCAGCTTCATTGCGAACTTTATCTTCCTTGAAAGCCTTCTGCTTGAGCGTTTCAGCATTCATTTTGCGGTTAGATTCAGTAGCCATGATAGCAAAGCCCTGCGGAATGAGGTAATTACGTGCGTAACCATCGCGAACCTTTACGATTTCAGTTGCGAAACCAAGGTTGGGTATATCTTTTTTGAGAATTACATCCATCGTTCTTTCCTCCTTATTTTAAAAGATCAGCCACATAAGGCATCAGGGCAATATGACGGGCCCTTTTTACCGCCTGTGCGACTTTACGCTGAAATTTGGTAGAAGTACCGGTAATACGGCGGGGAAGAATCTTACCCTGCTCGTTAACGAATTTCATAAGAAAGTCGGCGTCCTTATAATCGATATACTTTATACCGCTCTTCTTGAAACGGCAGTATTTCTTCTTCTTAACGTCAACCGCTATGGGAGTTAAGTATTTGATTTCTGAATTTGGTTGTGCCATCGCGCTTAAGATTAAGAGTTTACGACATTAGTTTCACCGGCCACCACTTCATTTGCAGTAGATGTAGCCTTGTTCAGGCGTTTCTTCTCGTTGTAAGCAACAGCGTGCTTATCGAGAGCAACGGTAAGGAATCGAAGAATACGTTCGTCGCGTTTAAATGCCACCTCCAATGTGTTGATCAGGCTGCCCTCTGCTTTGAATTCAATCAGATGGTAAAAACCCGAAGTCTTTTTTTGGATGGGATAGGCCAGCTTGCGCAGACCCCAGTGATCTTCGTGGATGATTTCAGCCCCCTTTTCTTTCAGCATTTTCTGAAATTTACTAACCGCTTCCTTCATCTGTTCATCAGACAAAACGGGAGTCATAATGAAAACGGTCTCATAGTTTTTCAACATGTTCTTAAGTTTAATTGCTACTATTCAAAAAATTAGGTTTTTGAAACGGACTGCAAAAGTAGGAAAAAAAATGAAACAACCTAAGGGTAACCTAATAAATTTTATGAAAAAAAACTCATTCACCTCACCCCGGCCCTCACCTCAAAGAGAGGGAGCGAGGACGTCTTTTAAATCTGGAAAAAATTATGGAGCAAATATTTGCATACTTTATTTTTTTATATTTGAATCGACCTGATGACTATGAAAAAAAAACGCTATCACTGCATTTATACTACTGACTTTTTGTCTGTTAACAAAAACTTATGCCCAGCAAAACACTGGTATAATCCGGGTTGAGGTCGGAATACCAACGGTTAAGCGGACTCCACAGGAGCAGGGATGCGTCAAGGGGACCAGCGTTAGTGGGACGAATATGAAAGGTGAGGCAATTGTGAAATCTGAATTTAATTAAATAGATCATGGAAACACAAAGCAAGTTAGTGCGGGTATATGCCGGTTCTGAAATAACCGTGAACCTGCTGAAGTATGAACTGGAGAAAGAAGGAATAGCCACTAATGTTGTCAATGAGTATGAAGAATCCAACTTCAGGGGTTTTTCAACAGGTACTCCTTATTCCGTAGATTTGTACATTCTGGACACAGATCTTGAAAAGGCAGAACCAATAGTGCAGGCGTTTATGGAAGTTAATAAAATGTAATATTGTTTCAGGGTTTCAGGGTTTCAGAGTTTCAGAGTTTCAGAGTTACAGGGTTTCAGAGTTGAATCTGAATTCTTAATATGAATAAAAATTCACGGAGTGCTGAATGCTAATGCTAAATCTCAAATCCTCAAATCTCAAATTTATTGCTAATGAACAACCTAACCTGTACAACCTGTGGCGCGGACAACGGCGCGAATGCAAGATATTGCAACAGATGCGGCTATGCGCTGCCTCAACCAACAATTGAAACAGCCGAAGTACCAGTGAAAAAGAAGGTCGCTTCAGCAGGTTCCCAAAAAACAAAGTTAATCGGGAGTATAGCCGGGGCCGTTATTTTTATCCTTGCCTCATGGGGGGTGCGGCAGGTATTCTTCAAACAGCCTTCAATTGACAAAGTGCTTATGGAAGCAGCCAGTGAAATTAATAAAACACTGCCGATTATGGTCGACCAGTACACCAGGCTTGATAATACAATTGCCTTGCCCGACAAGTCGTTGCAGTACAATTATACACTGGTTGAACTTACTGCCGAAGAGGTAAACGTTGATACTATAAAAAAGTACATGGAACCAACCATCATAAATACTGTACGCACAAGTCCCGACCTTAAAATCTACCGTGAAAATAAGGTTACCATGATCTATAATTACAAGGATAAGAATGGTGTGTTTGTATATAAATTGTCGGTTACACCGGATATGTATCAGTAGCGTTCAGCGTTCAGCGTTTAGTGTTCAGCGTTTGTTTTGCGTTTGGCGTTATGCGTTTCCTCTTTACGCCCTTTGATCTGTGCTTTTACTGACTGCTGAATGCTGAATGCTAATCTAAAATCTCAAATCTCAAATCTCAAATCCTAATGGCCTCAGACCAGAAATTCGTAGACCAAGTAACTGCCCAAATGCAGTCAGCCGGAAATATTGTTGCAAAAAAGATGTTCGGCGAATACGGAGTTTATTGCGACGGAAAACTGTTCGCAATGATCTGCGATAACCAGCTATTCTTTAAACCCACAGAACAGGGACGTGAATTTATTGGTACCCCTGATGAAGCCCAGCCATACTACAAAGCAAAACTGCACTATCGTATTACCGACAAGATTGCCGACAGCAACTGGCTGAGTCAGCTTGTAAGGATTACGGCTGAGAGTTTGCCGGAACCGGCAGTTAAGAAGAAAAAATAAGCAATCAGCAGTCAGCATTCAGCATTCAGTAAATTTGGTTCCCGATTGTTCGGTAATTGAAATCTGGAATCCTGGATCCGAATTTAAATCGGAGAAAATGTAAACTGAATGCTGAGTGCTGAATGCTGAGTGCTAAATCTCAAATCTCAAATCAAATTGACACAAAAATTAACCGAAAACGACCGCAAAATATTGAAATACGAGAAACGTATGGGCTATGTGTTTTGCGGACTGATAATATGCTTTGGTGCTTTCTTTAACCTGGTTTATTATTTATTGTCGAAGAGCTCTTTTGACTACCTGGTCCCAGTCGTTGTGAATCCTCTCATACTTATTCTAGCATGGTATACATGTTACCGCATTAACCTGAAAGTAAACCTCGATTTGAAAGAGGGTACTAAAGAACTTCAGAAAAGGATTGTACAGAAGAAAATTGAAGAAACTTCATGGGAAGCAGGAAGCGGAACGCTTTTTATCCCAATCCTCGGAAACCTGTTTCCCAAGTTATGGGGTCAGGGAATGAGTGACACAAAGAAGTACTACATTTTTAGTGATGACAACCGCTATGAAGTCGAAAAAGATGTCTTTAACAGTTTGCAGAAGAATGATGATTTCTACCTTCATATCGCTAGACATAGTGACGTTGTTTTGAATTATTCAAGTAAATGATAAAACTTGTAGCAGTTATTTCAGTAGTTTTCCTGACAATGGGAGCATTCGCTCAAAACTCGGGTTACGTAAAAAATTTAGAGGATGCTTGTGATCTGTTTGTTGCAGGCTCTGATTTACATGACAGCATTTTGCTGGGTCTTGTGCCTGATAGCTATGAAGAATTTGAGCTATTATACGGAACAACCGCTCCCGACAACAGGATGGAAGAAACTGGATTCTTTTACTCGGTGACAAAACAGATTTTTGATAAACTAATGATTGAAAAGAAGGAGGGGTTTTACCTGCCTTGCCTGCAGCTTGGAAGTTTTGCTGACGGGGAGTTTGGCGAAGCATTCATTGAAAGGCTTGATATTATCATTCCACGCGATAAAGACAGATTTTGTAATTCGGGACTGGACCAAGAGTATTTAAATAGAAATCCTCTTCAGTTTTATTATGAAAAGTATTGTAAATAAGACTCGTGATGGATCAGAAATCCCCCAAAAACAGGAATTACCTAATAATCCGTAATTATATTTTAGGACTGCTGTGCCTGGGATTGTATTTTTTAATGAATGATTCCAGTGAACTGAATGAGTTACTATTAAAGGTTGATAATTTTAATTCTTCTAAGGGGTTTCTACTTTATGTAATTGCAGGAGTAATCAAACTGGCTTCACTTGTGGTTGGTCTGTCAGTTCCCTTGATTCAGACATTTTTTCTTGTAAAGCAAAAAATGAACAATGAAATCTGAATGAATCCCAACATTCCATCTCAAATCTCAAATCTCAAATCATCAAGAATGTCCTTCAAATCTATCCTCCTCTTTGGAATCCTTCTCCTGACATTTTTCACCTCTTTTGGTCAGAACAAGGAAACTATGCTCATAAAAGCCAAATGGCAAAAAGGAGAGGCAAAAGAACTGATGCTTATCAAATCAGGCTCTGCAACAATCTATGGAGAGGAGCGAATTTATCCACCTGACACAGTTTCAAGATATTCAATCTTTATTGCTGATAAGAACGAAGAAGGGTATATCGTTGAATGGAAAACCCTTTATGAACTTCCCCCACTTGATGATCAAAGATTTGAATTCACAAAAGAGTATGCCTCTCAGTTCAAGTTCATCATCCTTACTGATACAAACGGCAGTTTCAGTGAACTTGTCAATTGGAAAGAATTGTTGAAGCTGAATAAAAAATTTATATCCAAAATCTATTCAATAGCCAGGAAAGAGAACCTTGACAAGGAGATTGTTGACGAAATGCTTGGCAAGCGAAACCTGCCTGAAACCAAAGAAGCACTCCTTGAGGAATGCAATTTGGTTTCCGGGATATTTTTTGGAGTCTATAGTAATCTGGTTTCTAAAAATGATTCCATTACGGAACCAACCACTATTCCCAATCCCAATTTTAAAGAAGGAATCCCTGCCACGCAGCAGACAATTACCAGGGATACAGACAATGAACGAATCAGCATTTCATACAAGACCCTGTATGATTATGAAAAGCTTAAAAAAATAGTGAAGAAAGAGTACCCCAACATTGAATATTCTGAGGATAAGTCAGATTCTTCTGCTGAATATATTTACAACCATAACTCCGGCTGGGTTGAGAGGATCGTAATCCGCATGAAATTTGAGAGTTCAATTAAGAGTAATACGGTATTGGAGTATATAATCAAGTAAGGCAAATGTCTGAACCGCTGATTAAGCTGATTAACTTGGTTAATTTAGTTAATTTGATTGCAGAATACCTTGCCGGTAAGCTATTCCCCATTTTGCCAGCTCGTCGATTAATGGGGATAGGGTTTTGCCGTATTCGGTTATAGAGTATTCTACGGTTATTGGTTTGGTGTTCATTACCTTGCGGCTTACAAGGTTGTTAACCTCCAGGTCCTGCAATTCTTTCGACAGCATCTTGGTTCCGATGCCTTCCACCTCCCGCAACAGATCCATAAATCCAAGCGCATTACCTTCAATAAGTGTTCCGAGGATATGGAATTTCCACTTGCCTGATAATAAACTCATCGCGTCACTTATTGCTTGCATCCTGACCTGGCAGACAGATGTTGCGTTAATCTCAGCTTTCTTCTTCATTTCATCACATTAAGAGGCACAAAGTTAGCCAATTAACAGGTAGTTTCCAAAAGGAAAGTACTTTCTGAAAGGAAAGTCATGGCAATTATACAGTTGGTGCATTGTAATTTTGCATTATGAAGTTAACGCTCTTTATGATATTAATCATGCTTGGCAATTTCAGTTGCCAGGCGCAGATAAAGGATAATATGAATGTGAATAATCCCCTTTTGTGTGACCCTGTAACAGGTATCTGTGGAATACCTGATAGTAATAATAACCATACAATTAAACCTATGAGTTCTGAAAAGCCTGTTAAGGTTATTTATTTTACTGACCCGATTTGCTCTGCCTGCTGGGGAATTGAGCCGCAACTCAGGAAACTGAAACTTGAATACGGCAACAGTATTGATATTGAGTACCGGATGGGCGGACTTCTCCCCGACTGGAGTTACAACAGTGGAGGTATCAGTAAACCTTCTGATGTGGCCGTTCACTGGGATGAAGCAAGTGCTTATTATGATATGCCTATCGACGGAGACGTATGGATAGAAGACCCTTTGCACTCTTCATACCCGCCTTCTATCGCTTTTAAAGCTGCACAGATGCAGGATCAGGAAAAAGCGGTTCTCTTCATGCGTGAACTCAGGGAAATGCTTTTCCTGCAAAAGAAAAATATTGCGAAGTGGCAGAACATCTCATTGGCCGCAGAAAAAACCGGACTAGATGTTGGAAAGTTGCAGAAAGATACTGAGGGTCGTGCCAAAATCCTTTTTGAAGAAGACCTCCAATTTGCAAGGCAAAACGGAGTAAGAGGATTCCCAACGCTTTTCTTCGTTCACTCTTCAGGGCAAAAAGAACTTGTTTACGGTTCAAGGCCATACCCTTTCTTTGAAATGGCTGTGCTTAAAATAAATCCTGATGCCAAAAAAAGTGAGTATAAAAAGGACTGGGAGTCACTTTTTTCAATCTATCCAACCCTCACAGCCAAAGAATATTCAGAACTCTCAGGAACACCAAGGGCTGAAAGTGAGAAACAATTGAATGTTCTGACAGAAGCAGGTCATCTTACAAAGTGGAATACTAAGAACGGGGCAATTTGGCGGAAAAACTAATAAACCACCATTTTCTCAACCTGGTCTTCAATCTTTACATGGCAAATACCTGGAGGCATATTAGCCAGGCTTATTTGCAATTGTCCTGAAGGACCAATAATATTTTCAAATAGCAACTGGCCTTGTTGTGAATAAAATCTTACCGGCAGTGCCTTTCCGCCGGTTTGATACTGAATGGTAACATGACCACTTGCAGGGTTAGGATACAACCTGATCTTAATATTGCGGTCAGGAATATGTTTTACCGGCACCCACGTGTCGGAGGCCCATAAGCTGTTAGAGAATACAGAAGCATATATGCGGCCTATGTTATCCATCTGGGTGGTTATTACATTCGGCAAATCTTCTGAAATGTTTTCCCATGTAGTTCCACCATCAACAGAACGCAAAATACCATCAATACCGGCAATGAAAAGTTCTTCGTTTATTCCGGTTGAAAAACTGGAAATCGATAATGAGTTAGGTTCGTAAAGTCGTGTCCAGGTAATTGCATTGTCGTATGAAGCATAGACTGCAAAACGATAAACTGAATAGAAGGTTCCTGTTTTACTTATTTCAAATTGCAAATGCTGGTACAAGGGGTTTGAGTACTCAGGGGGTGCATGGAACGACCACGTTACTCCATTGTCCTCTGAAATATAATAACCTGCTTCACCTCTTCCGTAAAGAATGCCGGCAGAGTCAACAGCAATTTCCATAATTTCAACATCAATAGGTATCACACTCCATGAAATTCCGGTATCAGTTGAAGTAGCTATAATATCTTGCAAGCCTGCATCTGCTTCATCCACAATGCTTAAAAATAGATCTCCCTGAGGATTTTCAACAAGATTACTTACATAGGGTGTGACGAATGAAAATACGTCATTCCATGTTATCCCTCCATCATCTGAACGGTACATATAGTGGCGATCCCATGATTCCCGTTTCCAGTCAACGATAAAATGCCTTTCAATGGTGAATATGTCACCATTTGATGTTACAAAAAAGTCCAGAGTATAACTGTTTGGCCCTGTAGCAAACAGAATTTGCCAACTGTTACCGCCATCATCTGAACGATAGAGTACTTCATTGGTTGACGCGAGGATTGTATTTCCATCAAGGGTTTTGATCTTTAGAACAGTTGATTTAAGAAGTCCGGCACCGGGGAATGCCCAACTCACTCCAAAATCAATTGATGTGTAAATGCCTTCATTTCCGACAGCATAGATAACTTCATCATCAATTTCAACACTGCCCAATAGTTCATGATTGTATGACTGATACCATGAAATACCATTATCAACTGAGGTATAGACATGACCCGGGTGAGCCAGCACCACTAAAGTTCCTTCAGGGCTTATTTCAAGGTCGTAGATATAGTACATTCCATTGGGAGTCGGGCCTGTGATCTGCTCCCACCAACTGCCATCGGGGGCTATTTTAAACAAAGTGTAATGGCGGGTACCCATGAATATTTCATCCTGGCCATTAATCACCATATTAGTAATCCACCATCCATACTCAAGTGCGAATGAAATATCCATAAAAAACTCCCAGGTATAACCATCATCCAGCGAAATCTGCAATGTATCCGTTGAAACCTTCAGAATGTGGCCCTGAGAATTCAAAGCAACAATGCTACAATCTGCTGTATCAGTATAAGTCCATCCGGCACCCTGGTCGTCCGACATGATTATACCTGTCTGTCCGTGAAAATAAAGTTTCCCGCTGTCAGCAACCATCATTCCGCTGATGTTCAATGAATCTGTAAAAACAGTCTGCCAGGTAATCCCTTCATCCGTCGAGCGGAAAAGTGTATCGGGCTGGTTATTATTAATTGTTGTAACTGAATAATAATATCCTGAACTATCAATACCAAATATTGGGCGGGTGATATCTGTTTTTATCCAGTTCTGACCATTGTCGTCTGTTCGGTAAACCACCAGGTCCGGATTGTCGGAAGGCTGTGAATGAAAATTAGCAAATACAGCTCCAGGTCCGGTAACTATATTGTCAGGAATCCCGCCGGCAGGACCGTTTAATTGCTGCCATTGCACCTGGGCTTTGACTGAAATTGTTATTGCACAAGAGAAGGCAAGAAAAGCATAGATTAGCTTCTTATAAGGTATAAAAGTAACCATAAGAGTTTTATAAAATCAACAACTGTCAACGTCAGGTGTTTTAATAATAAAACTGTCATGTCAAACAACAGCGTAACATTACACAGAGTTATCAAAGCGTCACCTGAAAAGTTATTCAGGGCATTTTCTGACCCTCTGGCTTATGCAAGCTGGATTCCTCCTTATGGATTTCTATGTATTGTGCACCATATGGACTTCAAAGCCGGTGGAAGCTATAAAATGTCGTTTGTAAATTTCACTACAGGCAACAGCCATTCGTTTGGCGGCAACATCCTCGAGATCGGGCCAAACAGGTTTATCAGATACACCGATAAGTTTGACGACCCCAATCTGCCTGGCGAGATGATAACCAGTATCTGGCTTGAACAGGTATCTGCCGGCACAGAACTGAAAGTGCTCCAGGAAGGCATTCCAACGCAGATACCGGTTGATATGTGTTACCTCGGTTGGCAGGAGTCGATTGATAAACTGGTCAGGCTGGTTGAGCCGGAGATTAAGGAAGAGTAGTGAGTTGTGAGTAGTGAGAAAAATCTCAAATCTCGAATCTCAAATCTCAAATTAATTTCGATATTTGTTATATAACTATCAAATATCATGGACGCATTTCAACAACTGATTGAATACCCGGTAAAACATGGCCTGGAGTATGACACACAGGAAAGCCACCGGAGGTTCTTCCTTTCCCAGAACGACCCGATGGGAAACACAAAGTTTGTCCTTTTCAGGAGTGGTGCCCTGTTTTTCTACGCTTACGACACGTACTCAACAAAAGTGTCTTCGACGAATACCTTCTCCGGATTATACGGCGTAACCAACCGCAACTATCCTGACCTGAAGGTTTATAAGAAGGATTTTACCGACACTTTCCTAAGGACCAGCAAGAGAAAAACCGGCTTTGACCATATCGACAGGCAATTAACCATCACATCAGGCAGCAGCGACCTGTCGTCGTTCCACCTCTCCCCTGACGCTGTCAGACTGTTCCTCGACCTGGAGAAGAAATTCAGGCCACTGCACCTGCTTGTTCAAAACGACTACCTTCCGAACATTGGCGAATTGAAAGGCAAAAAAGTAATCGGCTTACAAACAGAGCAATGGCTTTATAGGGAGGAGGATTTGGAGGTGTTTATAAGGTTAGGAGAGGAACTCATTGGTTCAATATAGTTCTTCAGAGTTACAGGGTTTCAGGGTTTCAGGGTTTCAATGTTGGGATTCCTCCCGAAAAAGTCGGAATGACGGGCGTTTCTGTATGATTTATTTACCTCAGACGCCATGAATGGACGTCGTTGGGAGGTACAAACCTCAGGGTGAGACGCCATGAATGGACGTCTTTACATTTAATCTTCGTTATATATATAGTATTTGTTTCAATCTTTCTATATTTGTTAAACATATTATTCTACCTAGAACAATTTCAATCTAACAAAACCATGAAAATAACCCGGTCAGTTTTATTTGTTTGTCTGTTGGTTGCAGGTCTGGATGCGGCGGCACAGTCAGAATTAAAATTTAATAAGCGCTTTGTAGAAAGTGAAGATAAGTGGGTGGCATACCGTATGAACGACGACAGCACCTATACCTTCGGATTTATCTACATTGATCCGGATGCCGGATTAACATCAGATATTGCAGGCGATTTTAAAATAGCCCCCGATGGACATTATTTTCGGGTTAAAAGTTGGGACTCAACCAGTCTAAAAGTCAGGCTAGAGGCTAATAAAGTACTCGTTGCCTGGATTCCGGAAAGTAAATTTGAAGATCTTAAAATCCAGGCCATTCCTGAATGGCTGAAATTTTACAAGACGGATACCACATCAGTGAATCATCTTTATAAATGGGGATATAGGTACAACGGATGGGGTGAATGTGAGAAAGCATTGACTTTCCTGGAAAAAGCATTGAAAACAGATCCGGAATATAAAGGACTGAAGACTGAACTTGCCTTTTCCTACAATTGTCTCCGGCAATATGATAAAGCGATCAGTATACTCGAGGATCTGATCAAACAAAATCCAACTGACTCATACACCAACAAAGAATACGTTTATGCACTTGTGAAATCAAAACAGTACGAAAAAGCAGCCGGGAGCATCAGAAAGGCAATAGAATTGTGCCCGGATCAAACATATAATGGTGAAATGTGCTATAACCTGCTGTATGAATATTATGCGAACAAGGACATAGAGAATTTTAACAAGTGGGTTAAGGAAACGAAAAAGTGGTATTCAAAGAATGAAAGAATGAAAGCATCTGTTGAGGCTATGAAAGAAGACTTGGGGAAAAAATAGTTTTATAAACACACTCCGTACACCAATCTTTAGAGAACCAATGAAACGAATATTGACTTTCCTGGCAGTCTTGCTAATCTCCCAGCCTACAATTGCACAAAGTGAATGGGATTCATGGAATGCTAATTACAAGGAGACAAACATTACTAACCTGATAAGGTCAGAAGAGATTTACGCTGATTCAGTCGACAGGGGATTGATTGAGGGTGACTACTATATGCGGATGGATAGTTACAGGTTCTCCGCAACATACACCGGTGAAAAGCGTGAAATTCCGGATAGTATTAAAGCTTCTATTAAAAGGGTTTACAAGGTGTTTGGTAACAAAGAACATTTGGCAATTATCGACGACGTCAAATATGAGTACAAGTTTAACATTGACGGAGCGGAGTATTGGTTATCAATGCAGTCAGTTCTTGACAAACCATTTAAAAAAGAAGTCAAAAAGGATGATACAGTTTATCTCTATTGTCTTTTTCTGAATGAGCACGGTACTGAAGGGGAATTATTTAATTCGCTTCTTATAAATGAGTTCAGATTGTAAATCAGTTTCAGGGTTTCAGAGTTTCAGGGTTCAACGTACTCAGACGCCATGAATGGACGTCGTTGGGACGTTCAAAACTCAGGGTGAGACGCCATGAATGGACGTCTCTACATTTGTTTCGAATTTCGCCGATAGCCGACAGCCGACAGCCGATAGCCAATAGCCGAAAGCTAAAATTTGTATCTTTGGAATAACCAAAACCGTAAATCATGAAAACAAAATTACTTTTCTCATTAATCGGGGCAATTGTAATATTTGCCTGGCAGTTCCTCTCCTATGCCATGCCTAATTTTCATAAGTCTGCAGCTCAATATACGCCGGCGCAGGACAGCATCTTACAGGAATGTGTAAAGCAGGGGCTGACCGAAGGGATGTACTTCCTCGGACAACCAGATCCCTCGCTCCCTATGGAACAGCAGCAGGAAATAATGAAACAACTTGATGGCAAGCCATGGGCAGTTATTAATTACCATGAAACAAATACAATGAGCATGGCCAGGAATATGATCAGGGGATTCCTGGTTTGTTTCGTGATATCCTTCATTTTATTCTGGCTTTTCCTGCAGCAGAAAGATCCTACATGGATGAACAGGCTCTTACTTGCGCTGGCCGTAGGAATGATCGGATTTTTCTTTGTACCGTATACCAATTTCATCTGGTACAAAGCCCCCGACATCTTTGCACATTTCGCTGATGCTATCGTTCCATGGGCGATACTTGGGGTTATAGGGCATAGAATGGCACTAAACAAGGCTAAAGGCTAAAGGCTAAGGGCTAAAGGCTAAAGTGAAGCTTGAAGCAAAAAGCTAAAAGCTAAAGTGCTGGAGTGTTGGCAAATACAATAGTTCCGTCCTTTAGGGAGGAGATTGTGAAAGATCACCTTCAACCCCGACAAACTTGCAAACCTGACGACCTGGACAATGGTAATTACCATTTGTTTTATCGCTTTATTCTTTATTGGGTTTGTTGTGACTAATACATTCGACCTGAATGTATTTACCAGTAGCACGTCTCTACATATTCGTACCTTATACCTATCGACACTGAATGACTATTTTTTTTATGCTGCATGATCTTTTTGTATCAAGCCGGCATAGGAATATTCCAGGTGTGATATTGTTACCTTCAAATTTAACTTCGTAACGACCTGGAGATAATTCTTTTTCTAAAAGTAGCGCAACAGTTCTGCCATAAACATCACAAATGCTGAGCTTAACTAATTCCTTTTCCCTGATGTCAAAAGGTATCGTTGTTGATCTGTTGAACGGATTAGGATAGTTCTGGTGCAATACAGTACCTATAAGGGGATCTGCCTGCCCGGCATTGACAATTAATAAATTTTCGTACCAGGCTATCTTATAATCGCCGGCTGAAGCCGAAATAATATCCTGATCTCCATCGTTGTCGATATCTGCAGCAACTACTGACATTGCTTCCATTGCTGAAGTTGACACAATTATCTCATTGCTGAACTGGCCGGAGCCCAGATTTTTATACCATGCTATTTTATTATCATCTTTAGAGGCTGAAAGCACATCTGTTTTTCCATCAAGGTCCATATCACAGGCAAATATTGATTCTACGCCCATAACATTGGATGTAATCAAATTAGATTCGCTGAAATTGCCAAATCCGTAATTCTCACACCAGATAATCTTATTATCATACGCATCGGCTATGAGTACATCTTTATCGCCATCATTGTCAAAGTCGGGGTTAGCTATTGAAGGCCACCAGGCATCTGTATAAATGTCTTGGGGAGTGTTATAAATTCCAAAACCACCATTTTCATACCATGAGATTTTTTTATTATACCTGGATGCCAGCACATCCGGGTCAGTATCACCATCAAGGTCTACGGAAATAGCGGTCTCCGGACTGAAAGCATTTGAGCTGACGATATGTTGGTTATTAAATATTCCGTTACCATTGTTTTCATACCAGATAATTTTACTTGCATCATAAAAAGCAGCCAACACATCATAATCACCATCGCCATCAATGTCATCTCCATATACTGAACGGGCACCATCTGGGATTGTGGTAAAGACACTGGTCTCACTCCCAAAAGTGCCATCACCAAAATTTTTAAACCAGGCAATATTACTATACTCCAAGGTTGAATTAAAATATTTGGATGAAGCAAGAAGCGGGTCAAGGTCACCATCCCCATCAAGGTCGGCGGCATGAACAGACCATGCTCCCTGGGATTCCTGTGATAATACTAATTGGTGATCAAAAGTCCCGTCACCATTATTGCGGTACCAGCTAACCTTGTTATCACCACCAGAGGCTGCAAGGATGTCAGGATACTGGTCGCCATTAAAGTCGGCTGCAAAGAGGTCCCTGGGCATCTTTATAGTATAAAGTACATATCTGTGGTCAAAAACGTAGTTGCCTGTATAATGAAACCAGGAAATATCGTAAAGATCCGGGGCAGCGGAGATAACGTCCATATTTGAATCACCATTTATATCCCCCACAGATACAGAAACATTTTCAGAGAGGTCATACATGATCAGAATATTCCCAAAAACTCCATCGCCATGGTTCTCTTTAACGGTGAGGGAACTTCCTCCAAAAACAATATCCAACATTCCGTCTCCTGATATATCAGCCAGTTCCATGGAGTATCCTTCCCACGCTCCGTAATCACATATATGACTTATGAATCCACTGCCTGTATTTTCAAACCATAGCAATTTCTCATCAATCCCAACCATTGTAACAAGGTCGGTATATCCGTCGTTGTTCATATCGCCAGCCCTTACGCACATGGCACCATTGGCCTCGGTAGAAAGTACATTCTGTAATCCAAAATTTCCATTTCCGGTATTCCTATACCATGCTACCTTGTTGTCATTATAAGATGCTGAAACCACATCCAATAGTCCGTCGTTGTCTAAGTCAGCTGCAATAACCGACTTTGGATTTGATACCTGGGTGGTAATAATGATTGGAAGGCTGAAGTTCCCGTTTCCGTCATTGCGGTACCAGGCAATTTTATTATCAGCAGTGGATGACAGGATATCCTGTTGGGTATCATTATCAAGGTCACTGACATACACTGACGATACAGATTGTGCATTTGATGTAATGATTTTCTGCTGGCTGAAATTTCCATTCCCGTAGTTTTCAAACCATACCACACTATTCCCGTAACCAGCTATTACATCCATATTGTTGTCAGCATCAAGATCAGCGGCCAGGACTACCCTGACAAGAGTTGCAGTATTGGTTATTATATATTGCTGTGTTCCAAAGTCGCCGGTTCCGTCGTTTTTATACCATGCAATCAAAGAATCGTTTTCCGAGGCTGATATAACATCCACATCATTATCCCCATCGAGGTCGCACGAAAAAAGGGAAGTAACTTTATCTGCCTTAATACCCTGGATAATTTTTTCATTGCTGAATTGAGCTGAAACCTGGTTTATGCCTGTGATAATGATACATAACAGAATGCGTATTGCTTGTTTCATAGCGGTGACTTTAATAAATGATCTAATCGATGCGGATAATTTTTCCTGACACAGACAGTTTATCGGTTGAAAGAGTACAGAAATAGTTTCCTGCAGGATAATTTGTACCGTTAAACACAACAGTATAATTACCCGGATCCTTCATTTCATTCACTAAAGCTTTGATTTCGATTCCAAGCTCATTGTAAATCTTAACTGTGACAAAAGACCGGTTTGTTATTGTGTATGAAAAAGTAGTTTCGGAACTAAAAGGATTGGGTGAACATTGCAATAAAGCAGATGCCTGAAGGTCGTTTATATCAACACCCCCGTCATTTCTGTGGAGTATAATCAAATCGCCGGTACTGGCTGATAATACATCAAAGTCACCGTCATTTTCGATGTCAGTAAATATAGTATGTGCAGGTTGTGTAAAATGATAAACCTTCTGCGATGTAAAAACATGATTAGCGCTATTAAAGTAAAGTGACACAGCTGCGTACGCACTGGAGAGAACATCTATGTAACCGTCCTCATTAATATCCTCAAGGTCAATAGACGATTGCAGGTAATCGATAATGGTACTGTTTCCTGTAGTGGTAAAATTTCCATTTCCATCGTTGGCAAACAATGACAGGTATTTTTCATGCACAGAAACAACATCAAAGTCACCATCATTGTCCATATCTGCAGCACTCACGTAATGCTCATCAGCTGGTGCAGGTAAGAGCTGCACCTCACTGAAACTTCCGTTACCAAGGTTTTGAAACCAGCCTATCTGTTCATTAATTACAGAAAGCACGTCAGGGTAACCATCGTCGTTGAAGTCAAAAGCACTTACTGATGCGGGGTCAATGATTGTGTTTGAGATAATTTGCTCAGCTGCAAATCCACCTGCTCCATCATTCGCAAACCATGATATTTTATCATTACCCAATGACGCCGATATGACATCCTGATCTCCGTCATTATCAACATCAGCAGCACAAATTGAATAAACGGCGAGCATACCGGATGCAATTACAACCTCCGGGCCGAAATTACCATAACCGTCATTCTCATACCAAGCTATTTCATAGTCCTGTATGGAAGAAGATATTACATCGGGGTCATTATCATTGTCAAGGTCACACAGAACTACACAGCGCGGGTCGAGGGCATCAAGAGTAACTAGCTTTTGGGCTGAGAACCCTCCTCCCTGGTTTTCATACCATGAGATCTTATTATCAATGATAGATGCTACAACAATATCCCTGTCGCCATCGTTGTCAAGGTCACCGGCTTTTATTGTGGATGGAGCCCTTACAGAGTAGACGACATTATTTTCAGTGAAAATACCGTCTGAATCATTCTTTAACCATCTGATGTCATAGGTAGCATACGAAGCAGAAAGCACATCCTGGTCTCCATCACCATCCAGATCTGCGGCAAACACCGACCTGGCTTCAGTTGCTGTATTAGTTATAACCTGAGATTCAGTAAAAGTTCCGTCACCATTGTTTAAGCAACAGATTATGGTATTTACTTCCTCAGAAGCACTTATAATATCAAGGTCACCATCATTATCAAGGTCAGAAGCATGAACTGTGCGGGGACTGTCCAATGAAGTAATAACCTGTTCTCCCCCGAAAACCCCTGACCCATTGTTCTCATACCATATAACTTTGTTACCAAAGTAAGACACCGCAAGTATGTCCTGGTCATTATCACCATCCAGGTCAAATGCCTTAACAGCCATGGGACCAGAAACAGTGGTTGAGATAAAGTTTTCACTTCCAAAATTACCTGAACCGTCGTTCATGAACCACGAAACAGTATGGTCATTGTTTGAACCTGCCAGTATATCATTATCACCATCATTGTCAAGGTCAGCAGCATACACTGACCTAGCATCCATAGCATTGGTGGTGATTATGAACTGTTGCTGGTTGAAATATCCATTCCCATTATTACGATACCACGCAATTTTATTATCGCCGGAAGAGGCTGAAACAACGTCCATATCACCATCACCATCAAGGTCACTGGCAAAAATATCAGCAGCCGATGCAGCAGAAATCGTCATAACCTGCTGACTGCCGAAAGTGCCATTTCCCTGGTTGCGGAAATAAACAATTTTATTCTCGTAAGCAGCCAGAACGTCCGTGTCATTATCATTATCAAGGTCAACAGCGAAAACCTTGTTAGCCTCATTAGCACCAAGGGTTATTACCTGCTGGTTATTAAAGACACCATTCCCATCGTTCCTGTACCATGCAATCTTGTCGTCGCCCCTTGAAGATGAAAGAATATCCATATCACCATCGCCATCAATATCAGCAGAGTAAATTGATGTTGGATTAATTACCGGCCTTTTATGGATGATATGCTCACTAAAGTTTACATTCTGACTATAACCCAGCTGAGTGAACAATAACAACGGTAAGATAAAGAATGACAGACGAGAAGCTTTCATTTGAAATTTTAGGTTTATTTAAATACAATATTATAAATAAAAAGGACACAAATTAAACCCATCTAAGATACCCCCCTTACCTGCTTCGTGTGTTCAAAGCGTAACCCTGAAACTGACTGACAACTGAAAACTGGCAACTGACAACTAACAGCTAAATCAAATTCGCCGCTTTAATCTCCAAATACTTATTCAAAGTACTGATGGTTAATTCTTTCGGTGCACAGAGTATTGTTTGGATCCCTTCTTTATTTAGTTCTTTAACGATCAGGTGCTTGTCGAGGATGAACTTTTCGGCGGTTGTTTTTATATAGATGTCTTCGGCGGTTTTTATGAGAGACTGTGTTATCAGCTGCAGTTCAGTGTTCATGAAGAATATTACTATTAGCTTGTGGTGGCGGGCAAGGGCTTTGAGGTAATATAGCTGCCGGTGCATGCCCTGGGGGGATTCAAAGTTGGTGAACAGCATGAGCAGGCTTCGCTGGTTTATCTTGGCCCTGACGGTAAGATACAGGTTTTCGAAATCACTTTCGGCGTACCGGGTTTTCTGGTTGTAGAGGGTTTCGAGGATTTTACTGATCTGAGCAGTGCGTCTTTCAGCCGGCAAAATAGTGCCTGTCTTGTCTGAAAAGGTAATCAGCCCTGCCTTGTCGCCTTTTATCAGGGCGGTGTTCGACAGTACAAGGCTGGAGTTGATGGCATAGTCGAGCAAGCTCATGTTATCAAAAGGCATTTTCATGGCCCTGCCTTTATCAATCAGGCAATATATCTGCTGTGCTTTTTCATCCTGGAAGTTATTCACCATTAATTCGCCTTTGCGGGCTGTGGCTTTCCAGTTTACTTTCCGTGGGTCGTCACCCTGCACGTACTGCCTGATATGCTCAAACTCATACCCCGAGCCTATCTTCCTCACTTTCTTGATACCGGCTTCAGTCAGGCGGTTAGAGATGGCCATGATCTCATATTTCTTCATCTGGGCAAACGATGGATAGACCCGGGTTTCCTGGTTGTTGCAAAACCTGAACCTACGCACCATCAATCCCAGAACACCGCTTACATGGATATTGAGATATCCGAATACATACTCACCTCTTTTAACCGGCCGCAGGTTATAGACTGTAGTTGAGGTGTTTCCCGGCTTCAATCTTAAATCAAAGTGTTTATCCCTGACCTGGAATTGAGCGGGAAAATCTTCATAAATCTTTATAGAAACAGGAAAGGGATAGCTGCTTGCTGATGTGATGGTCACTTCATTTTCGCTGCCATTCGACATGCGTTGCGGTATTTTCCGGTCGGCTGTAATGCTTCCGGCTTTAAAGAGCAACAGTAAATCAGACAATGAAGCTGCTATTAAAATGGCGAACATCACCAGGGCGGTGTTCCTGAGCAGGGGGAAATTCACTGAAAGCAGCATCAGGGCCACCACCGCCCAGAAAAACCAAAAGAAACGCCGGTTTATAAAGACATTTTTCACTAGCGGGGAACTTCTATTTTCCTTAAAATCTGGCTGATTACATCATCAGTGGTCAGTCCTTCCATCTCCTTCTCGGGAGAAATTACAAGGCGGTGCCTTAGCACAGGATGCGCCAGTTCCTGGATATCTTCAGGAACTACAAACCCCTTGCCCCTTATGGCCGCCATTGCTTTTGCGGCATAAACCAGTGAAAGGCTGGCCCTCGGTGATGCCCCTATATAGATAAACGGATGGTTACGGGTCGACTGCACGATGGCTACAATGTATTCCTGCAGTTTAGCTTCAATATGCACGGTATCAATAACCTGCTTGTACCGTTCCAGTTCAGCGGGTGTAATAACAGCATTCACCGAATCAAAAGCAGAATGTATACCCGAATGGTGCAACTCGAGGATCTTGATTTCTTCGGCTGCATCCGGATAAGTAACCAGTATCTTGAACATAAACCTGTCGAGCTGGGCTTCGGGCAACCGGTATGTACCCTCGTGGTCAACGGGGTTTTGCGTGGCAAGCACCATAAAAGGGAAAGCAAACGGGTAAGTTGTGCCATCGTAGCTTACCTGCCTTTCCTCCATTACTTCAAAAAGGGCAGATTGGGTCTTAGCCGGGGCCCTGTTTATCTCATCAATCAGCACAATGTTTGAAAAAACAGGCCCTTTCCTGAAGACAAAACTCACTGATGCAGGATGGAAAACCGAAGTACCCAGCACATCAGAAGGCATGAGGTCGGGGGTAAACTGCAGGCGGGAGAACCCGGCGTCAATGGATTTGGCCAGCAACCTCGCTGCCAGTGTCTTGGCAATTCCCGGCACTCCTTCAATCAGCACATGCCCGTTGGCAAGCAGGGCTGTGAGCAGCAAATCAGTCATGCTATCCTGTCCGACCAGGCATTTCTGTATTTCTGTCCTGAGGACATTTACTTTCTCATGGAGTTCAGTTATTTCAGTATCTGTCCGGAAGCTGATGTTTTCCTCGTTTATCATCCTTTTTTATTGTTTGTTTGGTGCGTTTGTAAAAGTCTTCAATCTGCATGTTCAATACTACCAGGTCTGCCTTTCCGACTGTCATTAACGACAGGAAAGTCCTGATTTCTTTCACCAGTTTATTCGCATCCTGAAGATTGTAACCGGTTTTTAAATGTATTTTTTCGGCAATGCCTGATTCATCCGGACTTACCGAAAAATTATATTGCAACCTGATGTTTTCAAAAAGGTTATTAATCCTCCTGGTGCCGATATGCCTGTAGTCCTTTTGCTCATAATGAAGCAATCCCACCATGCGCACAAAGTCGAGCGAGGTATTTTTAACCGGCTCAATTACCGGCACCACCGATTGCTTACGGCGGGTTTCGAACAGTAGTATAAGCAGGATTCCGAAAAGGGTAATGAAATATGCCAGTTTAAGCGAAGGGTTTGATAAAATGACCCTTAGCGAGCTACCGTTGTTGTCCCTGCCCTGCTTCTGGAACTCATCCCAGATCATCCGGTTGTTTCCCGGAAGGAAAGAGAGTATCCTGAAAGGGATATTTTCCTGCCCCTTTTGCAGGACAAACCAGTTGGTAAATACCATCGGACATTTCCCAAGGATAAACGTACCTTCACCCCACTTCACCCTCAACATCCTAACCCTTCCGGACTGGTCTTCAATGATGGAATTTGCAACAGCCAGCGAGTCTTTCAACCCGAAATACCCATGCGTCATGCCCGGTATCGAAAAAGACCCTTCCATAACTCCAGGGTTGCTGAACCTGTACATCGTATCTGATGCCTTGCTTATATTATAGAACTCCGTATGAGTCAGTCCCAGGGTGTCAACCAGCTTTTGGTCAATGTCTCCGGCAACAATAAGTGCGGTATTCCCTGAAGCAACGAAACTAAGCAGCGAGTCAAGATTCTGTTTGTCGAATCCTGCACTCACCGCTACCACAAAATAGCTGGTGTTCTCAAGGCCGAAACCTGAAAGTATTTCTGATGCAGGAAGCCGGGATACCGTTTGCCCGGATACATCGTGCAACTTTAATGCTTCACGGTAAAAAATATAACATCCGTAAGGGTCCTTGTCATTATTGATATAGGTAGGGATCCAGCTAAATGCCCTTGGCCGCATGACTTCGAGTGCCGTCCATATACCGGTCAGGACTATGATAAGAATAAGGGGTACAAGGTATTTCTTCATAATCCCATCCCTTTCCGCAGCCCTGAAAACACATTCTCGAGCTCTGAATACTGCTCTTTACTCAGCTCCAGTTCGCCGTACCACACGTTCTCAAAAATACCGGCCACCCCCGAAAACCCTTTTTTAACCGATGGCTGGGTAATCTCATTGTAGTATCCGCGGTTGGTTTTGTCCTCTTTTAAGGAGATAATTCCCTTTTCGTCGAGCTTTATCAGTATATCAAGGAAATGCAGCCTGATGGCCAGCCTGAAATCCCCTGCCTTCACCGCTTCATTGATAAGTTCATCGTACCGGATAAGCTTATTTTCCTGCACTTCTGAATAAAGGGCATTCTTTAACTCCCGGGGGTTACGCCTGAGCAAACCTGCCGGATTTATTCCGTTCACCCTCAGCAATACATAGAGTACAATGGCGGCAATGAGTATAATAAAAACAATCTCCAATGCACCCGAACTGAATACATCTATCAGGAACTTGGCCAGTTTTTTTTTGAGCCATGCCGGCAGGAAATTATACCTCTCCTGTACCGGCTTTTGCTTGTAATTGAAATCCTCATTATCCCGGTAAGCCTCTATGGCATTCCGGTCGGCACTTTTCAATACCGTATGGTCAGCCGGCACAGGCCTTATCTTATATTCCTTTCCGGAAAAAGCAGGCAATGCCGGCACAAGAAGCAATAAAAAGATTACTAAAGCTTTAATATTCACCTTCCTGCTTTTCGGTAGTGGTGTTTGCCGATTGTTCAATTTCCATCTTCAGTCCTGCACTTTCCTTCATCTCCACAAGGTTGAAATACTGGAAAGCCAATGCAATAAAAGTAAGTGGGTAAACAAATGCTACACCTATTGTGGAAAAAATGCTGGTCAGGATGGTTATCAGGTCAAATGAGACAATATGATGATACATCACCCTGATAAAGTTAACTATATATGCGGGCAGAGTAAAAACAATCTGCATTATACCCACAATAATACCCATCACAAAAAGCAGCCCGAAAGTTGACCACCATTTACCTTTTATCAGGTAAAAACAACGTGAAATAGCTTCGAACAAAGGATCTCCTTCCATAACGATCACCATTACAAGCAATGATAAAACAATGGCCAGGTAAATTGCAGGGATAACCAGGAACAGGGCAGCAATGAGCAGCATAAAGCCGGTAGCTATTCCTGCACCAAGCACCTTGCCAAGGTTGGCATACGCCCGCTTTAATACGGCAGCCGGGGTGATATTCCTGTTCCCGGCGGCATATTCAGCAATGTACGATATGGTAACCAGGTGCAACCAGAAATAAGCTACAAATAAAACGATCATGGAAAGTCCCACGCTGGTGATATAATTAATCACTTCGTCCATCCCCCTGCCCATATATTCCGGCTGTATTCCCTGCATGTAAGCCATCAGCAAATTGCCGACAACCAGCAACGGAAATCCCAGCAGCAAAAGGACGATGGCAAGCTGTTTGAAGTTTTGCCTGGCAAAAGTAAAAGTTGCATTGAGTTTGTCGCTGAAGCTGCGTTCAACCCTCAGATTGATTGAATTTTCCATAATTGTCAGATTGGCTGTTGTTTATTTTTGATGAGTTTTGGATTGGCATGATAATGAAGTAATACACAACACTTGTCAGCGAAAGCAGTATAATTCCGGCCTTCACGACTGAAGGAAGCTGGAACTGACGGGTAACAAAACCTTCGAGGAATCCTGCAATAATAAAAACGGGTACAAGTGCGGTGACTACTTTTATACCGTCGGCCGCACCTTTCCTGAACGAAACGCCTCGTTTATAAGTACCGGGAAAGAGCAGGGCATTGCCCATAATCATACCTGCACCTCCAGCAATAATGATGGCAGTTATTTCGAGGGTACCATGGATCCATATGGTTAATGCCGATGTGAGCAACAGGCCTTTTTTAATGAAGAAATACTGGAATACGCCAAGCATAATCCCATTGCTAAGCAATATCAGGGCAGAGCCAACTGAAAATAAAACACCTGCCACAAATGCCAGAAACGAAACCTTAATATTATTGAAGGTGATAAACAGGAAACTGCTTCCCGGCTCGCCGAGGCTGTAAATGCCCATCGGCTCCCCTTTCCCGATGTTTTCGAGTGTAAGGTTCACATAGGCTTCACCAAGAATAAGCCGTGCATAGGTTTCATCATAAAACGAGGAGATGATACCGATAAATATCCCGACTGAAAAGATGAGCAACGACAACAGCATAGCCTTGCGGTTGTGGTAAATGAGCTGTGGGATAGTCAGAAACCAGAACCTGCCCACGATATCCTTTTCCAGCCTCCTGTTCTTGTAAATCTTCAGGAACTTCAACCCTGTAAGCTGGTTGAGATAACTTTCAGTCTTTGAGCCTGCATAGAAAGTCCGTGCATACGCAAGGTCGTCGGTCAGATCAATAAACTGGGATGCTATTTCATCAGGACCGGCATTATGGCCTGCTTCAATTCTCTTCCACTTTTCGTTGTTTTTCCTGATAAAGGCAGCTTCTTTCAAAACACAATAGTATGTAATAAACTTTGCTAAAATAGAAATATTAATTTCAATACACAAACAAGCCTTTGCGAAATAGAAACAAAGATTTTTTTAAATTGCGGCAAAAAAAAGATGCCCGAATTTGATATCCATACCAGCCAGAATGTAAACCTTAACTATGAACTGGCAGGAATTGGTAAAAGGATAGCTGCTTTTGCACTGGATGCCCTCATCGTGGTCGTGTATATGTTAATCATAAACTGGATACTCATTGCTTCAGGTTACAGTAATAAGACTACTTTATTCCTGACAATGATACCTGTATTGTTTTACGACCTGCTCATGGAGATATTCTTCAACGGGCAAAGCGTAGGAAAATCAGCCGCCGACATCAGGGTAATGAAGTTAAACGGCCTGCAGCCTTCAGTAACCGATTACCTGATAAGATGGATATTCCGTTTAATTGATATCATCGGCACTTCGGGCAGTGTGGCAGTTATTCTCATTGCTTTCACAGAAAAAAACCAGCGTCTCGGCGATCTGGCTGCAGGAACAACGGTGGTTGCCATTAAAAAAAGAACCAGTCTCAAAGAACTCACCCCTGCCGGTGAAGTAAAAGAGCACGAACCCGTTTTCACAGAAGTCCTGATGCTCTCCGATCAGGAATACAGGCTCCTGCTCAAGGTATTCAACAAGTACAAAAAGACCTACGATAAAGCCCTCCTCAGCCAGATGGCAAGGCAGGTTAAGAAGAAGACAGGGATTGAGACCGAGCTTTCGGATTTGAAGTTTTTGCAGACAGTTATGTTGGATTATGAGTACTTCGCGTTGAAGGATAAGACCCTGATGTAAAAAGGCAAAAGGCCGCTAAAGGCTAAAGGCTAAAGGCTAAAGTATGGGGATTACAGGTGGTTCAAAGGGTTAGTAGTTAACAACCGGCGTGGGTGAAAGATGTTACACTTATCAAAATAACTCATTATGAAATTAAAAGTACTTGTTGGTAATGGGAGAAAGATTGCACTTTTTACCTTACCGTTTATAATTACCGGGATTTTACTGAATATCAAATTCCCCGGATTCTTTAGTGTGAATGATACTTCCGGGTTATTATCCGGCATTTCGGTTGGTTTTTTGGTGGTTGGTATTATCAACTGGATCTGGTCAGTTGCCCTGATCTTGACAAAAATCCCGAAGAAGCAACTTATAACAACCGGACCGTATGCCATAGTTAAACACCCTCTTTATACAGGAATGGCGTTGTTGGTTCTGCCCTGGCTAGGATTTATTCTCAACACATGGCTCGGAGTTGTTCTCGGGATTGTCCTATACATCGCCACCAGGATCTACGCTCCTGAAGAAGAGGTATTACTCTCAAAAATATTCGGGAGTGAGTGGGAATGTTATTGCAAAAAGGTAGTTTTTCCGTGGGTATAAGAGTTAAACTGCGCAGCTATCTCCCATACAATTGGGCTTTTCTTTGGGTTTGGGGAGTAATTTAATGGCAACTGCGAACTTGTATAAATGACAGCCAACACAAATGCCAAAGGCTGTTTCAAGATACAAAAGCGTCATACAGATCAGACAGAGCATACAAACAGGTTCAAAATAGCTGTTGTCTGTTTGCAGGAAAAGCGAAAGCACGAATATAGTACCTGAAAGAGCCAGTCCTAAGCTCCAGGCAAATTTCTTCTGGACTGCACCGATGGGCTGTGGTGATTGTCGCCAGGTTAAAACAGATGCCAGTATAACTGTCGGCGAAAACTTTGGATTGATAAAAAGGCCAATTATAAAGTTAAGAACCAAACCACCCATAACGAAGGGGATGATTGCGTACCGGCTGAATATAAATCCGTTGATGGAGGCTATTAGTCCGAAAATAAACATAATGCCGGCACTGGCTCTCATTTTTCGTTCATCAAGAACTTTGTATGGTTTTCCGTCGACGTATTCGCCGAAAGTAAAAATTTTCATTTGGTTTTTAGGTTTTTATGCGATTACAAAAGTAAGTATTATTAGGTCAAGGGGTTCAAGGGGTTCAAGGGGTTCAAGGGGTTCAAGGGGCTCAAGGGGTTCAAATGGTTCAAGGGGTTCAAATGGTTCAAATGGTTCAAGGGGTTCAGAACTAAAATAAGAGTTATCCCTTGAAGCAGCCAAATTCATCCGCCTCCACCAATTCCAGGAATTCGTCAAGGGTTTTTACTGCTTCGGGTTTATATGGATACCATTTCAAATTCCCCCGCATCCAATATATCTTCCATTGATTTTTGGATTTTACGAATGTGGTTTTAGCATAGGGCGATTCAATGATCTCTTTCGGATTTAAGAAGTAAGGACGAATTTCGTATAAGATTATACTCTGATCTTCTATTTTATACGCTATATCGAGTTCTTTACGGATACTTTCTTCAGGACGGTTAGCATCCATGTGGTTCTCCATTTTCTCAATTACAGAGGCAATATCAAGAATACCAAAGCTCATGGATTGTTTTTCTTACAAAAATATGTAATAATTCAGAGCTGATAGCTGACAGCCGACAGCCGACAGCATTTTAAAGGATCCAAATTCAGGATAAAAGACTCAATCTCAAATCTCAAATCTCAAATCTCGAATGAATTGAATCTTAAATCCTGAATCTGAATTATATATAGAGTTGCAATTACACACGATATCACATCGCGTGCAGCATTAATTTTTCCAAGATGTCAAAGAACTAGCAGTCAGCAGTCAGCAGTCAGCAGTCAGTGAAATTTGTCTTGATTGTGATGCTGATGTTCTATATACAAATACAGTGCTGGGAGTGCTTTTTTTTGAAATTGTCCGCAGTTGTCCGGGATTTTGACAGTTTGTCACTGACACAAAAACTGACAAGGGCGGACATCTCCGGACATGTTGGACAGCTCCGGACATTTCCTGTCATTGTGACATGACATGCCTTTTGTAAATTATTCCAACTAACAGCCGATATAAAAACAATGAGTTATACCTATAGTAAAGTAAAGCTATAACTTTACAAATTACTTGCTTTTGTCAAGTTATAACTTTACAATCAATTAAAGCAGTCAGCAGTTAGTAAAAAAATATAAGTCTCAGAACATTGTTATGA